>Ga0268288_10004_pt1 | contig 575623 bp, 529 predicted proteins | sample BraspS3V5C_FD_191349 | JGI IMG/M metagenome (GOLD analysis project Ga0268288, IMG submission 191349) | Soil microbial communities from Anza Borrego Desert, Southern California, United States - Bradyrhizobium sp. S3-V5C | ecosystem: Environmental > Terrestrial > Soil > Desert | place: USA... | reverse complement strand
TCCACGATCAGCATCTCCGACCACCTGCTTTGTTAAGAAGCAGGCAGCGCAACAGACCAACATTAGGGGGTCAATTTTGGACGCCGATCCCCCGGCTTAGGGGGTCAATATTGCAGGCCGAATGACAATTTGCCCGGCTGTTTTCCAGCAAGCTGATGGCCATTTGCTCAATCTTGAGCTTTGCCGCCAACTCATCCTGGCTCCAACCCTTGTCCTTGCGGAGCCGGCGCACGTTTCGACCTAACGCCTTCGCCACGGGCGAATCGCGTGTCGGAAACCGCTTGCCGAATCCTGACCGTGCCATGCAGGTACGGTCGATTGCCGCAAGTGACTCGGTCCATATGATTAATCATATATTTTGACTCGGCCAGTGCTGATTGGTCGATCAAGTTGCGTTCATTGCGGCCGTGGGCGCAGAGAGACGCCGAGTCCGACAGGGGGGCAACCCGCCTGACCAACTGAGAATTCGGCACGATATTCCGGATAATCGACGATGCGAATCAACACTTGATCTGACGCAAGCTGAGAAAGTGCATTTGGTTTGATCTGGCACAATGAACGGAAGCGAACGCGCGCGTTAGATGATACGCATCCTGCCAAGCTCAACACGCACGTCCTTCAAGAGAGACTAGATCGTGTCCCCGGGCTACGTTGGATAAAGGGCAGCGTTTGCCGATATGCCCGTCGGCAGGCCCGCTCTTTCATGGCCAACCCTGACGCCGAAGACTGGGATTGATATGAGAAAGGATTACTCCAACATCTGCAAGCAGATCTCCGGCAATCTCGGTGATCTGTGCCGCGATATTCCGGAAGCCATGCGAGCGTTCTCGGCTCTGGCGCAGGCGGCAACCAAAAGCGGTGCCCTAGATGCCAGAACAAAGGAATTGATCGCGCTTGCTCTTGGCGTCGCCGCCCGCTGCGACGGTTGTATCGGCTTCCATGCCGAGGCGCTGGTCAAACTCGGCGTCGAACGCCAAGCGGTCGCGGAGGCCCTTGGAATGGCCATCTACATGGGTGGCGGCCCCTCCTTGATGTACGCCGCTGATGCGTTGGAGGCATACGACCAATTCCAGGAGCTCGCTGTTGTCTCCGAGCCGGCGATGGACTGATCCGCATGGTTTAGGCCAGCGCTACCACAGGATAGCCATGCATCCCAGCCATTCTCGTCATGGAGTTCTATCGTTGGAGGTTTTCGTGAAGCGCTCGGAAGATGGCAAGCGGCTGCAGTCGACGCGATATGGATGCGAAGCTCCTGCGAGCACACAGTCGTCCGGCAAATCGCCGGAGGATGCTGCTGGAGCAGTGCGGAAGAAATCATCCGTCCGAAGGCAGCAGGACGACGCGACCTATTGGGAGTCCCGCGCTGAGCGGACGAGGAGGCAGGCCGGACGATATCAGGACCAGGCCACGCGCGAGCACTTTATGAAGATCGCGGCCGGGTATGAGGCGTTGGCGGCATCGGCTCGCAGCGTGGGGCGAGTATCGGAGTAGGCGCGGCTCGCGCCGTACAATTGACCATGATCAAGGCGGTGGGTTCGGGCGTGTTCAGGATACGGGCGCATCAAAGGAGGCAACTTGCCATGACGCCTAATGTTGGACGCATTGATCAGTATGTCCGGATCATCATCGGTTTGGCTCTGATGGCTTATATCGTGAAGGATGGCTCGCTCGGGGCAGGTTGGATCGTGACCGGGGCCCTCGGGCTCGTTCTGATTGCCACGGCGTTCTTCTCGCATTGTCCGCTCTACACGTTGTTGGGGATAAACACCCTTCAGAAGTCCAGCACGGTCTAGAGATCCGGCGACGTTGATGGGCGTAGATCTCACTCTTGCCGCGTTGCGGTTACAACTCGATCGTCTCGGCGGTGGCGCAATTTTGAAAGTTTCCGAGCACGATTGCGAGCGGCTGTTTGGAATCAACGAGATAGGCGCTGCCAGCGTCGCGCAATTCGCCAGCAGGCATCACTGCGTGAGTATCCAGGGAGCGGACGCGGTGTATTTCCGAAAGTGGGATGTTGTTGCGCACGGCCCGATCGAGTTGGTTCAGGACGACTGCACGATACCCCGCTGATCGAAATCTACTCAACGGACCTTCAGTCCAAGGTGATGATAGTCAGGAGTAGCCGGAATATCTCCCAGCCGGCCGCCAGCAGCAATGTACCCACAATCAGCAGGCGACCGTACCAGGAGACGGTTGGGCCGTCTCGGTGGCGCCGGCGCGGCGCAGGGTGCTCGACAACACGCGTCGGGCGAGCGCTGGTGCCGCCCATCTCGTCGAGCGTCCGCATGTTCCGCTGCCTTGATGGATCCATCTTTCGTCCAGCCTTGTGCAAAACGTTGAGAGGATCGCATTCGGCTGAATTATCGACCTTGATTCAGATCAACCGTGATCGGACGCCGGCAATGCGCAAGCGACGGGTGCAGGATTGTCTTGAGACTTTCGGCGGATGAAGAAGGTCGGCAGGTTGGGACGCGCGGCACAATGGAAGATCGCCAGCTAGTTGATCAAGATCAAGTTGGGATCGATTGGAATTGGCTTTAATGGGGATCGCGCAGGTCCCCCACTGCGCAAAGCAGCCCCAGGAGGCTGCCGGCTGGAGCAGGCTGGCAGCTTCTTTGGCGGCTGACCTATGATCGTGAGTCGCGCCAAATCGAAGCCCGATGAGAACCTACTACTTTGACGTGAAAGACCGGTCACTCGGCTCGCGATCGGGTCGGACTCTCGTTCGCAAACGACGACGACGCGATCAGACACAGCAAGCAACTGGCAGGCCAAATTCGAAGCCGACACTCAATTGGCGATGCTGATCGCCACGTCGTGGTTGTCGACGAGTCGGGCAAGGAAATTCACCGCCAGCCAATTTATCCCGGAGTCATCTGAGGTTCCTATGATGCGCAATTCCGAGTTGAGCGCAGGGGAGACCGAATCTCGGCCGGAACTCCGTTGCGGATTGGAAATCCAGCCGAGATGCCGGCGAAGATCCCTGCGGCAACCTTCACCCTACCAGGATCCGATTGCTGATCGCGCGCCCGCGCAGTTCGACCCGGCGCGAGGTCGGAAGTGAGATCACGCCGTTCTGCTCGAGCTGGGTAAAGGTGCGTGACACTGTTTCGATCGTCAGACCGAGATAGTCGGCGATATCCTGCCGGGACATTGGAAGCTCGATGGCGGCATTCTTGACGGTGCGCCGCGCCATGTCGTGCAGGAAGCCAACGACCCGCTCCTCGGCAGTGCAAATCAAGAGCATCAGGTGTTCTTGGAATCGACGCAGCTCCTGGGCTGTCGCATCCCAGAGTTGTCGTGCCAGATCCTTCTCGTGGCCGGCCCGGACCATGAGTGCCGATCGCTTGACCACAACAACCCGCGTCTCGCAGATCGCCTCGGCCGAGGAGATATGCGTTTCGCCGGCCTCGAAGCCGAAAATGTCACCAGGCAGATAGAACGCACCGATCTGACGACGGCCATCTTCCAGGATCTTGTAGGTTCGGACGGCGCCGGAAACGACCTGATAAAGATATTCCGCGGCTTCGTCCTCGCCATAGATCTCGCTGTTGCGCGTGAACCGCATCGGCGTCCCGATCATGCCAAAAGGCCCGTCGGCGCGAGGCTGCCGGCCGAGAACGCTGGTCGGGTGGCGGCTGATCTCGGTAGAAACGGCGGTCTGGGTCTGCACGGCGACGCTCCATTGATGGGAAGATCGATGCAGACACTCTGACCGCATCTAGCGGGCCGGGAAATTTGGATGTTTCACCTAAGTAGAAACCACTTACGTACTTGTACGTAGGCCGTGAGATCGGGAGCCGAGACAGAATCCGGTGCGCCGCGACACCCGGTCGCGCGGCGCACGCAGGAATGGCCGGATCAGCTGAGATGCTTGGTGGGATACGAGGCGCGTGTGCTGGTTCGATCCCCGTTCTGGCCCTGAGATCGCCAGCGCATCGTGTTGGGATTGATCAGGACGAGAGCCAGCGCCAACGACGAGAAGATGAAGCCGACGACGGAGACGACGATCAACATATCCAATGCCATCTCAGGCTCCTGATCAACTGGCCGCCTTGATGTCCTCGGGCGACTCGACGCAGTAGCCGGAGTAGCCTTCGACGAAACGTAGATGATCGTAAACTTCCTTCACGCCCGAAGTGTTTTCAGCCAGTACGATCGCGGCTTGACGGGCACGGTCGTCGAAGATCAGGCCATGCAGATGCACGGCGCCGTTGCGCACCCAGACCTGGAAACCGGCTGGCCGCCAGCCCGTCGCATTGATCTCGCCCAGGATCCGCTCGCGGATGTGGGCGTCGTCGGCCGTCGGATCTGGAACCTCTCGGGCCAACGACGCGACGGCCTGCAAAATGTCGGCGCGGGTGACGATTCCGACCATGGTCTTGCCGTTCATGACCGGCACCCGCTTCACGCCGTGCTTGTGCATCAGATGGACGATCTCGTCGAGGGCGGTCTGCTCTTCAACGGTGATCGGATTGGTGGCCATGACGTCCTCGACCTTGCGGCCGCGCTCGTGCACGAAATCGGTCGCGGCGCGGCCGACGCCGGTGAACAGCTCCAGCCACGCCGATCGCTTGTGTCCGGTGCCGATCTCGGCGCGCTGCAGGAAGTCGGCCTCCGACACCATGCCTCTGAGCGTGCCATCCTCATCCAATACCGGCAGGCCGCTCAGATGGCATCGCAGCATGATGTTGGCGGCATCAAGGATCTTCGTGTGCGGACTGACACCGATGACGTGCTTGGTCATGATCTGGTGCGCGCGCATGTTGAATCTCCGTATTGGACAATCAAACCATACCGCGGCGGCCCGCTTCCATATTGACCTGGCTCAACGGTTGCTTTTGCTGGGCTCAAGCGATTTGAGGAAAAGGATGAAGTCATTGACCTGATCCGCCTCGAAGCTGAACTCGGGCATGGTCGGGTGCCCCGTCACGATTCCTTCCGCCAGCGCTTCCTGTAGCATTTCGACCGGATAGCGCTCGTGCAGGGTTCGGAACGGCGGCGCGATCCTCAGCGGGCTCGGGCTGACCCGGTCGATTGCGTGGCAGCGTGCGCAGTAGAGCTGTGCCAGGCGGCGGCCTTGTTCCTGATCCGCCGCTGCGGCAGTCGGCACGGCGCAGATCATGCCGACGACGATGAAGAGGCAACTGGCGGCGCGAAGCAGCGTCCTGACGGGATATCTCACGGGTCGGCTCGCGTTCAGTGAGACATCAGGACCGGAACGGTCATCGCGCGAAGCATGTCGCGCGTTACGCCACCGAGCAGCGTTTCCTGCAGCCGGGAGTGTCCGTATCCACCCATCACCAGAAGGTCGAGACTCTCATCCGCCGCGATCGACAGCAGCATCGACTGGACCTCCGATCGGGACGCAGGCAGCGACGTGATCCTAGCGGGAAGGCCCGCCTTTGCCAGGTAGCGGACCAGATGATCCGTGGAGCTCTCGGCGGGGATCGGATCGGGGCCGTCGATGGTGATGACGGCGAGGATGTCGGCCTTGTGCAGCAGCGGCATTGCGTCACGCAGCGCGCGGGCGGCAAGCCGACTGCCGTCCCAGCAGATGCCGATTCGCTTGGCCGAGAATGCGCCATGGAAGGTGTAGGGCATGAACAGGACGGGGCCGCCTGCTTGAAACAGCAGCTCTTGAGGGATGACGTTGTCGTAGCTGTCGCGCTCACTCTGCGGCTGAGCCACCACGGTCAGGTCGTGCAACCGCGCGCTGGCGCAGATGATCTCGCGGGCATCGATGGGGACCGCAGCCACGGCACGCGTCGTGTATGAGATATCCGCATTCCGCGCTTCAACATCGAACACACGAAGTGCCGCTTCGGCCCGTTCGCAGGCCTGCGCATGCTCGACCTCGTAGAGCGAGGCGACAGCCGCGCCCCCTTCCGCCACGAACGGGATGCTGGCCGTCTCGTAGCCGATTGCGATCGCGTCGAGATGCGCACCGGTGCCAAGCGCAAGCGAGATCGACCCGTCCACTGCGGGGCGCGGCGACAGATCGGTGGGAATGTGGACCAGGATATTCCTGAACATGGGCCGTGCTCCTTGGTTGGCGGAAGGTACGGCATCGAAGCACGTATCGGCGCGGGACAATTTGATCTGCCTCATACGCGCTTCGTCGCATTCGTTTAAGCGAGATCAATCCGCTGGACGCAAACTTCGCGCAATTGTCCTGCCAGGACAGGAGCAACAGACATGGCGCGCGTCGCATTGGTAACGGGTGGGACCCGAGGAATCGGCGCAGCGATCTCGCGCGCTCTCGCCGGGGCAGGATATCAGGTGGCAGCAAGCTACGCCGGAAATACCGAGGCTGCCCGCCTGTTTCACGACCAGACCGGAATCGGAACATACCAGTGGGATGTCGCGAGTTTCGAAGCCTGCACGGCCGGTGTGCGCAAGGTGGAAGCTTCGCTCGGACCGATCGACATTCTGGTCAACAATGCCGGCATCGTGCGCGACGCCACGCTGCACCGGATGACCAAGCAGCAATGGGACGCGGTGATTCGCACCGATCTAGATTGCCTGTTCAATATGTGCCGGCCGCTCATCGAGGGCATGCGGGCGCGCAAGTTCGGACGCATCATCAATATCTCGTCCATCAACGGGCAGAAGGGGCAGATCGGCCAGACGAACTATGCCGCGGCGAAAGCCGCTGAACTCGGCTTCACGCGGGCGCTCGCGCTCGAGAGCGCGAGGTCGGGGATCACGGTCAACGCGATCTGCCCGGGCTACATCAACACCGAGATGCTGGCCGCTGTCCCGGCCGATGTCATGCGGGATTCCATCCTGCCACAGATCCCGGTCGGGCGACTGGGCGAGCCGCAAGACATCGCCCGTGCCGTGGTCTTCCTTGCCGCCGACGAGGCCGGATTCATCACTGGATCGACGCTTTCGATCAATGGCGGCCAGCACATGAGCTGAAGGAGACACCAATGCTTGCAACCGACGTGATGCGCAGTTCGTTCGCGACGATCAAGTCGACGGCCAGCGTGCTCGACGCGGTCCAGCTGTTGCTCGAGACCGACCAGCGCGGCCTGCCCGTCATCAACGACGCCGGCGACCTCGTCGGCATGATTTCGGAGGGCGATTTCCTGCACCGCGATGAGCTCGGCATCAGTCCTCCGTCCGGAAACTGGCTGGAGTCGCTGCTCGGGATCGCGGAAAGCACTCCGGAGCGTGAGCGCATGCGCTCGTTGCGCGTCGGCACGCTCATGAGCTCTGCGCCGATCACCGTCGATGGGGACGCCTCGATCGAGGACGTTGTCGTGCAGATGGACACCTACGACGTGTCTCAGGTTCCGGTGATCTGCGCCGGAGTGGTGGTCGGCATCGTCAGCCGCAGGGAATTGCTTGCGGCGTTGGCGCTGCGACTAAGAGAAAACGCAGAAGCAGCGAGCACCGGAGACCGTTCATGAGCGAGATGACAGCACAGCCGCATGCGCACGCCGTCGTCTGGATCGACCACCTTGTTGCGAAGATATTCGGTGTCGGTCTGACAGGTGTCAGTACTGCCACCGTCCATGCTGACCTACCTTCACAGCATCTACATCACAAAGCGAATACGATCGGCGATGGTCGGGTTCTGGCCGAACCGACGTTCCTCTCCAGGATTGGAGCGGCTCTCAACGGTTGCACAGAGCTCCTCGTCATCGGACCAGGTACCGAGAAGACCGAACTGGTGCACTATCTGCGGGCCGAGCGCCCGGATCTCAATCTGAATGTCGAAGCGAGCGATCATCCGACCGACCGCGAGATCGTGGCGCTGGGACGGAAGCGGTTTCGTCTCGACTGACCGGCCGACGTTTGGCGTCGGAGCGGAATGGAGCGCACTCTTCCGGTGCGGGCAAGGAGTGAGCGATGACAGTCAATGCGATTCTCGATCCATCCACATCCCCCGCCAATGACGATTCGGTGGCTGCCGGAACACGTGATTCCGTGCCGTCTGAGGGTGTGTCCTTGCCTCGCGCCGATTCGATCGACCATCTGGCCCATGCGGCGATAGCGCAGTTGACGGGTGGGCTTTCACCCGTTGGCCTCGCGCTTGCTTTTGCGGATTGGCAGTTGCATCTCGTCGCGTCACCCGGCAAGCGGCTCGAGCTCGCCTTGAAGGCGCTGGGCGATGGCTCGCGCTTCGCCCGCATGATATCGACGCCCCATGCTGCCTGGCAGCCATGGTTCATGGTCAAGCCCCAACCGGCCGATCACCGATTTTCAAGCCCGGACTGGACGTTGCCGGGTTTCAATGTCATGGCCCAGGCGTTCCTGCTCGGCGAGCAGTGGTGGCATGTGGCGGCGAGCGGCCTGCATGGCGTCTCGAAGGGAAATGCGGCGATCGTGGATTTCGCAATCCGCCAGTGCCTCGACATTGTCGCGCCGTCGAACTTTGCGCTCAGCAACCCCGACGTTATTCGCCGGATGATGGATTCGGGCGGCGGCAACTTCGTGTCTGGCTGGCTCAACTGGCTGGACGATTGCAGGATGAGCTTCGGAGCGAGGTCATCCGGGCCCGAGCATTTCGTGGTCGGCAAGGATGTAGCCACGACCAAGGGTAAGGTCGTCTACCGGAATGAGTTGATCGAGCTCATCCAGTACGCGCCCGTGACTGCGGATGTCTACCCGGAGCCGGTTCTGATCGTGCCCGCCTGGATCATGAAATACTATATTCTCGATCTATCCCCGCAAAATTCGCTGGTACGTTTCCTGGTCGAGCGCGGCTTTACTGTATTCGCGATTTCATGGCGAAACCCGGGTCCGGCCGATCGCGATCTCAGTCTCGATGACTATCGCAAACTCGGAATTGAAGACGCGATCCAGGCGATCAATCGGCTCGTTCCGGGACGGGCGATCCACGCCGCCGGCTATTGCTTGGGCGGCACCTTGCTCGCGATCGCTGCGGCCCGCTTGCAGAAGGAGGGCCCCGACTGTCTTCGATCGGTGACGCTGCTGGCGGCTCAGGTCGACTTCACCGAGGCCGGTGAGCTGACGCTCTTCATCAATGAGAGCCAGGTCGCCTTCCTCGAGGACATGATGTGGCAACGCGGCGTGCTCGAAGCGGCTCAGATGGCAGGAGCGTTTCAACTGCTTCGGTCGAACGACATGATCTGGTCGCGCCTCGTGCACGACTACCTGATGGGCGAGCGGGCCGCTCCGAGCGACTTGATGTCCTGGAATGCCGACGCGACGCGCATGCCGTACCGGATGCATTCGGACTATCTGCGGAAGCTGTTTCTCGACAACGATCTCGCCGAGGGACGCTTCTTGGCAGATGGGCGGCCAGTCGCGCTGTCCGACCTTCATGCCCCGATGTTCGTGGTCGGCACGGTGCGCGACCATGTGGCACCGTGGCGATCGGTTCACAAGATCCACCTGCTCGTGGACGCCGACATCACTTTCGCGCTGGCAAGCGGCGGCCACAATGCCGGCATAGTCGCCCCGCCTTCGGAGGAGGGGCACAGTTATCAGGTGCTGGAGAAGCAAAAGGGGCAGCCCTATGTCGGCCCCGTGGAGTGGCTGCAACGGGCGGCGCATCGCGAGGGGTCCTGGTGGGTGGAGTGGGTTCGCTTCCTCACTGCGCACTCCGATGCCTGGGTGCCGGCGCAGCCGACGCTGCATGCGCCCCAGGGCGGGCCGTCGCTCGATGACGCGCCTGGACAGTATGTCCTGCAGCGCTGATCCGCCGCGATAGCGACGGGCGGATTTGATCCGTCGCAATTCCTCGTTGGCGTGAACCTCTAGGATGCCAATGCGGCGAGCGGCGTCAAAGTCGTCGGCTTCAGGCTCCGCCGGGCTCCAAGGAGGAAGTCATGGGTCTGATCCTTCGCGTTTTTCTTGGCCTCGCGGGGTTCTTCACCGCGTTGCTTGTTGCACGGGATTCCCTGAACTTTGACATCATGCAGATGTTCGTGGCGATCCTGTTCGTAATCGCCCTTCTGCTCGTTGGTGCTCTCTGGAGCCTGCGCCGTAGGGCCTGACATCCCATTGCCGCCAAGGATGGTCGTCGGCGCCTCGGGCTCATGCGAAACTGGAAACTGTCGAGGGCCGGCGCAATTGCGTCGGCCCGTTTCGTGCCGGCTTGGCGTAGCTCACGGAGTGATCGCAACCTTGAGAACGCCGTCGCGCTGATTAGCGAACAGATCGTAGGCCCTTTCAATGTCCTCGAGCTTGAAACGGTGCGTCACGAGAGGCCGCAGGTCGACGCGCCCGGACGCCACCACGCTCATCAATCGCGTCATGCGTTCCTTGCCTCCGGGGCAGAGCGACGTCACCAGGGTGTGATCGCCCAAGCCGGCAGCGAATGCGTCGAGCGGGATCTTCAGATCTCCGGAATAGACGCCGAGTGACGAGAGCGTGCCGCCCGGCCGCAGCACCCGCAGTGCAGTCTCGAAAGTCTCTTGCCGGCCGAGCGCCTCGATCGCGACGTCGACGCCGCGACCGTCGGTCAAGCGCATGATCTCGTCCACGACGTTGACTTTGGAAAAATCGACGATCTCATCGGCACCAAGCGTTAGCGACATCGCCTGACGCTCGGCCACGCTCTCGACGCCGATGATGCGGGTCGCGCCCATCAGCCGTGCTCCCGCCGTTGCGCACAGCCCGATCGGCCCTTGCGCAAAGACGGCGACAGTGTCGCCAATCCGGATCCCGCCGCGCTCCGCGCCGGAGAACCCGGTCGACATGATGTCCGGGCACATCAGCACCTGCTCGTCGGTCAGCTCATCTGGAACCGGCGCGAGATTCGTCATCGCATCTGGCACCAGCAGGTACTCGGCTTGTGACCCGTCGATGGTGTTGCCGAACTTCCAGCCGCCCATGGCCTTGAAGCCATGACGCGTGCCTGCGCCGTCCTGCGACATGCATCCGCACAGGCAGGCCATGCTGTGGCCAGACGGCGTGATGGCGCCGGCGATCACACGCTGTCCTTCCTCGAACCCGCTGACCGCGGAGCCGAGCTTTTCGATGATGCCGACGGGCTCGTGCCCGATGGTCAGTCCGCGGGAGACCGGATACTCGCCCTTCAGAATATGGACGTCGGTTCCGCAAATCGTCGTCGTCGTGATCCGGATCAGCGCGTCCAGCGGTGATACGTCGGGTACTGGCTTGTCCTCGATGACGATCCGGCCCGGTTCGACGAAAACCGCTGCCTTCATTTTCGGTTGCCGCCAACGACCGTTGGTACGCATTTCCTTTTCGTGCAACTTCATGAAACCCTCGCTGTTTCGCGTGCCGCGGCGAAAAGCATAAATGCAGTGCGGCATTGTTCGATTGACACGGGTCAAGAATGCTGGTCGTGGCAACCAAGCGGCGGGATTGATGCGGACTCAAGCCGAGCCGACCAAGCAGATTTGCGAGGATCGAACAGCCGATGGCCGGCTTGTAGCCGGCCTTCGGAGAGTCGATGGGCGAATGCCGAGAACGCCTTTGAAAAGGAAACGTCTAACGTCCTTCGAGCTTTGGAGGGCGCTTGGTGACGTTCATCAGCATCAATGCCACCGCGGATGCCGCAGCAACGAATGCCGCGGTCCATCTGACCGTGGAGACCGCAAAGGCCGCGTCAAGCCGCCAACCATGGGGTGCTGGCTCGGTCGTGGCGAGCGGCACCACGTCCGGGAAGTACCAGTTGCAGAACAGAGCGAGCACGACCGCGAGGATCGCACTACCGACAAAAATCAGGGTCAATCGCCGTTTCATGGAGGTCCTCCTGTTGGTGGGAGGATGTTGCCAGACTTGACGGCACCGACCAATTCAGGAGTTTCCCTTAGGTGATCCGCCGCTCGCGACGCCGTTCGCAGTTGGGAAGCGCTACGCTCAAGTGTGGTCGTCGGTGTGCTGGACGCGTCGACGACGCTCCAACCAATAGATCCGGTCTCGACGTTCTCCTGGAGGAGGACCACGTCGGTGGTCGCATCCGAGGCATCGTGTTGCCGCGATGCCACGCGATGCAGCCGTATCGCGCGATCTGCGGTCAGGAAGATGCCGCGGAACTGGACGCGCGCGCAGCTTGCGGCGACCTCGGCGGCATCACGCTCGGCTTGTTGGAGGAATGCCGCGTCGAGGGTCACCGAGACCCCTTGAGCAAGCGTTCGCGCGGCGCGCTCCAGCATGACCTGATAGACGCGATCGGAAGCCTTGGGGGTATATGTCGCGGCTGGCAGCGCCGTGTGCTCACTCACATCATGAATCTGCTTGCGAATGACGTCTGACCGTAGCATCAGGGCGCCCGGTGGCGGCCCGATCAGGGGAGCGATGTCACGAGCCAGCACACTTTTGCCGGTGCCTGATTTTCCACCAATCGCGAGGAGGATCGGACGCTCAGGAGCGATGAGTCGCAGCGCGAGATCGAAGTACTTGTTCGCGATCGTGGCGATCGTTCGATCGTTCGGGTGTTGCCGTTGCTTGGTGAAGAGCACGTTTGCGCGAATTGCCGCGCGAATTGAGAGAAACAGTGGAAACAGGCAGAGCGCAGGCGACTGTTCGGTCCAGCCGGCCTGAATGTAGTTGTTAAATAATCTGTTGGCGACGGCATGACACCCAAACGCGAGCAGATCCATCAGAGTGAACGCGAAATCGTACAGAACATCCGTTGTCGCGATATCCGGATCAAACTCGATCGCGTCGAACAGGACCGGCCTGCCGTCAATCAGGACGATGTTGCCAAGGTGCGCGTCGCCGTGGCAGCGTCGCACTTGCCCCGAAGCTGCTCGGGCACGCAGAAGCTCGCGATTTCGCGCCAATTCACGGTGGCTTAACTCGTGCAGTTTGTCGATTCGGTCGCGCGCGAGGCCTGGTGTGCTACGAAATTGTTCCGTGTTGCGATCAACGATCACGGCTAACGAGGCAAGCCAGTTTGATCCCTCGCTGACGACAGCAACTCGATGAGAATCAAGCAGGACACCGGCTAAATCGTCGCCGAGCTCCGGCTCAAGGGCGTCAGATGCGAGGCGGTCGAGAGTCTTGCTTTCGTCGAAACGGACCATCTCGACGGCCCATTCAACGACGGGGCCGGCGCCTCCGATCGCCAAGCCGTCGTGTTCGCGCGTGATCGGGACGACCCCGCGATATACTGACGGTGCATGGCGCTTGTTGACGATGATCTCGTTTTCGCAAGCACGCCGCCGCTTCTCCAACGTCGAGAAGTCCAGATAGGGCAGCCTGACTGCCCGCTTGATCTTCAGGGCGCGCGACGGCTCGAGGAAAATGATCGAACAATGGGTGTCGACTCGTCGCACGGCCACGTTTGAGTGGCCCGATCCGGCCAGAAACGACAACACGGTGATCTGGTCGACTTCGCCCGCGCTCGCATCGGTTGATGACACCGCCGCCGTCATGGCTTCAGAACCGCCGCGCCGACGAGCCTGCCGTCACGCAGGCGCGAGAGCGCCTCATTAGCTTCATCGAGCGGGAAAACGGTGACGTGTGTTCGGACACCGGCCCTCGCTGCGCTCTTGAGAAAGTCGGTGCCGTCTTGCCGGGTGAGATTGGCGACCGACACGATCTGTCGCTCGCCCCAGAGAATGCTGTAGGGAAAGCTTGGAATGTCCGACATGTGGATGCCGGCGCAGACCACCCGTCCGCCCTTCCGCAGCGCGCGCAAGGCAAGCGGGACGAGGGGGCCGGCCGGCGCGTAGATGATTGCGGCGTCGAGCTCCGCGGGCGGCCGATCCTCGGAGGAACCAGCCCAGCATGCGCCGAGCGACAATGCCAAACGCTGAGCCTCGACGTCACCCGTGCGGGTGAAGGCGTAGACTTCCCGTTCTTGCCAGCGTGCCATCTGGGCTGCGATGTGCCCCGCCGCGCCAAAGCCGTAAATGCCGAGCTTGCGGCCGCGGCCGGCCATCACAAGCGAGCGCCAGCCGATCAGGCCTGCGCACAGCAGAGGCGCAAGCTCGACATCCTCACCGTGATCGCCGAGCGGAAAGCAGTAGCGCGCGTCCGCCACCAGATGGGTCGCAAAGCCGCCGTCCCGCGTGTAGCCGGTGAAGGCGGGATTGTCGCAGAGGTTTTCCTTGCCTTCCCGGCAGTATGGACAGTGCCCGCAGGTTGAGCCGAGCCAGGGAACCCCGACGCGCGTACCGAGAAGTGCCTCGCTTATGCCGTGACCCAAAGCGTCGATGCGACCAACCACTTCATGGCCGGGAACGATCGGATAGGTGATGTGGGGTAGCTCTCCATCGACCACATGAAGATCGGTGCGGCAAACGCCACAGGCGCCGATCTTGATGCGGACTTCGCCGGGGCCCGGAACAGGGTCCGGCCGTTCGACATATTGCAGCCTTGCGCCGCGTGCGGGCAAGATCATCGCATGCATGGCGGAACTCGTTGAGGGTCGTGCCCTCTCTTTGATCACGTGGCACTGATCCTATTTTGATCCTGGTCAACGTCGATCGGCCGTTCCTGTTTAGGTTGGTCCCGTGTCGCGGACATGCCGTTCGTCTGGTCGCGAGGCGCCCACGGACAGCCGTCCACCCAAAGGGACCAGCCATGTACGAATTTCTCCAGGAAACCGTCATGAACAACATGACGAAGTCGGTACGCAGCGTTGCCCCCGAAATGACCGTAGGTGACCTGTACCGTCTGTTCGCAACAGACAATTATGACGCCTATCCGGTCGTACGAGACGATGTGGTGGTTGGGTTCGTCACCAAACTCGACGCACTGAAGGTATTCGCCTGCACGACGGATCACATCCTGCCACATTACGACGATCGCATGGGGACGACGGTCGACGAGATCATGTCGTGTGAGGTGATTTCAGTCGAGCCAGATACAAGCTTGCAGCGGGTTCTCCAACTGATGGTCGCCCATCGACTCAAGAGCCTGCCCGTCATCGACAAGTATCACCACCTGCTAGGTATCATTGCTCGCGAGGATGTCATGCGAGCCTTGGCTCGCTGTACAAAGCGGCAGACGCCTCCGCTCGTTCCCTGCGAGACTGTCCGATGTCTACGTTTGGTCTAGAGCGGGCTTTCTCGCCTCGAACCATCGCGGTGGTTGGTGGCAGTTCGCGTCCATCTTCGCTCGGTCTCGCGGTTCTCATGAACCTGAAGGCGAGCGGCTTCACTGGCCGGATCACCGTGGTCAATCCGAACTACGCCGTCGTTGACGGCGAGGAGACCATTCCAAACCTAAGGTCGCTCCCCTTCGTTCCGGATCTTATCGTCATAACGGCGCCTGCTGCGGCGATCCCTGAGATCATTTCGGACGGCGCTGCGGTCGGCATCGCCGGTGCAGTGATCCTGTCGGCAGGCCTCGGCCACGGCGCGGGCTCGCTCGCCGAGACGGTAACGCGAACCGCGCGCATGCACGGCGTGCGCCTGATCGGTCCCAATTGCATGGGGGTAATGATACCCCGCGCCAAGCTCAATGCCAGTTTTGCTGCCGATCGGCCGTCCGATGGTCGGGTGGCGCTGATCTCGCAATCCGGCGCTATCGCGGCGGCGATGATCGAGTGGGCAGCCGAACGGCGGCTCGGCTTTTCGGGCATCGTGTCGATTGGCGATGCGCTCGACGTCGATGCCGCAGACCTGCTCGACTATTTCGCACAGGACGAGCATACCAACGCGATCCTGCTCTACATTGAGAGCGTCAAGGATGCGCGCAAGTTCATGTCGGCAGCGCGTGCTGCTGCGCGACTGAAGCCGGTGATCGTCGTCAAATCGGGGCGAATGGCGGTGGGTGCCAAGGCTGCAGCTACCCATACGGGCGCGCTGGCCGGATCTGATGCAGTGTATGACGCAGCCTTTCGTCGCGCCGGCATGCTTCGTGTATACGACCTGCGTGAGCTGTTCGATTGTGCCGAGCTTCTCGGGCGTGGCTTTGTCCCGCGTGGCAATCGTCTCGCGCTTTTGACCAATGGTGGCGGGATCGGCATTCTCGCGATCGACCGGCTTGCGGAGCTGGGTGGTGAGGCCGCCAGTCTGTCCGCCGACACGGTCGCGTCGCTCGACAGGATGCTGCCGCCCGGCTGGTCGCGCGGCAATCCCGTCGACATTGCCGGCGACGCGGATGCTGCGCGTTACATTGCGGCACTCGACGCCCTGCTCGACGACGCCAATGGTGACGCCGTTCTGGTCATGAATGTCGAGACGGCCGTGGCGTCGGCCGAGAGCATCGCCGAAGCCGTGGCACGGCGTGTCTGTGACCGCCGTGCCAAAAGCAGCGCAGTCGCCCCGTTGGTGCTCGCAGCGTGGGCCGGTACCGACAAGCGCACCAGTGCGACCTTCGAGGCAGCCGGCATCCCGCATTTCCCGACCGAGGACGACGCGGTGCGCGCCTTTATGTATCTGGTGCGGTATCGCGAAGCGTCTCTCGCGCTTGCCGCAACTCCGCCCAGCGTTGTCTCGACGTTCACGCCGAGCACTGCGGCAGCGAAGCGCGTGATCACGCAGGTGTTATCGGAGGGACGCCAATGGCTCGATCCGGTCGAAATCGTCGCGCTGTTCGAAGCGTACGGTATTCCGATTGTGCCCACGGTCGCTGCCCGCGATGCCGACGATGCCGCAGACAAGGCTGAACCGTTTCTGGCAAAGGGGCTGGCGGTCGCCGTCAAACTGTTCTCCCGCGACATCACGCACAAGTCGGATATCGGTGGCGTCATCCTCAATTTGCGGACACGCGAAAGCGTCGCCGAGGCGGCGCGGGCCGTGCTGGCGCGTGCCCGGAGCGCTCGTCCGGATGCCAGCCTGCAGGGGGTGACAATCCAGCCTATGGTCGTGCGGCGTGCGGCTCGGGAACTGATCCTCGGAATTGCCGATGATCCGACCTTCGGCCCGGTGATCGTGTTCGGTCGCGGTGGCACCGCAGTCGAAGTGATCAACGACAAGGCGCTGGCGTTGCCGCCACTCGACATGAATCTGGCCCGTGACCTAGTTGGGCGCACGCGGGTCTCGCGACTGCTTGCAGCCTATCGCGATGTGCCTGCGGTTCCTGCCGACGTCGTACCGCTTACGCTCGTCAAGCTGGCGCAGATGGTGGCCGATATCCCCGAGGTTGCCGAACTCGACATCAACCCATTGCTGGCGGACGAAACGGGTGTGCTGGCGCTTGACGCGCGCGTGGCGGTCCGCACGCCGGTGCGGCTGTTTGCCGGTCAGACCCGGCTCGCCATGCGGCCCTACCCATCGCAATGGGAAGGCGAACTCAGCTTGCGAGATGAGTCACGCGTCGCGGTGCGGCCGATGCGCCCGGAAGACGAGCCCTTGTTCGATGCCTTTCTCAAGCGCGTGACCATCGAGGACCTGAGGCTGCGTTTCTTCCATGCGGTGAAGAAGTTCTCTCATTCGTTCATTGCACGCGTGACCCAGCTCGACTATGCCCGCGCGATGGCTTTCGTCGCGCTGGATCCGCAGACCGGTGAGATGCTGGGCACAGTCCAGCTCCACTCGGATTCACTCTATGATACCGCCGAATACGCCATCCTGGTGCAGTCCGACCTCAAGGGCAGAGGGCTCGGATGGGCACTGATGCAACTCCTGATCCGTTACGCGAGGTCGGAAGAACTGAAGCGGCTGTCTGGTGAAGTGCTGACCGAGAACACGACCATGCTGAGCATGTGCCGTGAGCTCGGATTCTCTGCCGCGAGGGAGCCGACCAACCACAGGGTCGTCAATGTCGTCCTCGACCTTTCCCTTCCGGTGGCGGGTGCCGTAGGGACCGACATCCTGATCAGGCGGGCGCCGATTAAAGCGGCGTGACGGCGACGACTCGATAGGGATGCAAGCCGTCCGCTTCGCGGACCGAGACATATTCACCGAGTCTGAAGCGCTCATTTCGGAAATGATGCCCGGTTTCGTCGGCGGCAGTACCGGCCACATCATAGTGGAAGCGCCAGCTGCCGCTTGGACCACGCACGAGGTGGCCCAGCTGATCGTCCTCGGCGGGCCGCTGGCGAACGACGCGGCAGGCCTCGCGATGGGCCTTCCAGGTCTCGACGTCGATTTGCGACGCGGCGTCGAGCGGAGCGACAATGACATAGCCGATCTCAGGCGCACCCTCGGGATGATCGTGTTCACGAGCGCGTCCGAGGCGGATTATCCTGAACGAGTGCGGCAGTGCTGTATTCTGTAGAGGCCTGAAGGCTGGACGGTTCATTGCAAATCTCCCTAAGGGGCCCTTGCGGCCGGGCCAATCCGCCAAACCGTATTCCTGTGGCTCAACAAGCCGTTGATTTTCGTCAAGAACAGCTCCGTGTCCTGAACCAATTGCGTTCGGCCAAAGTCTGTCGACTTCGGCTTCCTATACTTGGCTTTCCAAGTTGGAGTCGCCCGATTGCTCAACTCACCAGTCTTGATCGTGAATGAGGATGATCCACGCGTGCTGGCGGCAGGCGGAGCCTGGAACGTTGCCAATGTCGAGGTGTTGGAACGGGTATGCGCGAGCGCGGCGAAAGCGGACATCGGAGCGATCGATCTAAGCGGCGTCACCGCGCTCGACACCGTCGGGGCCTGGCTGCTCGAAAGACTGGCCCGCGGCGGCGCAACCAGAGCCGCACTGACCGGTGCGGACGGTACGTATGGCGATCTGCTGGATGAGGTGCGAGAGCTAAACCGCTCGGAGCCCACCGACCACAGGTCGGTCAATCCCCTGCTGGAAAAGCTCGATCAACTCGGCCGCGGGAGCAGGCGGCTTGTGACCGAATCGGCTGCCTTCCTGCACATGCTTGGTGCGCTCAGTGCGGCGCTGTTGGGCGTTGCCAGGCATCCGCGGTCATTTCGATTGACGTCGACGGTCTGTCAGCTCGGTCGGGTGGGATGGCAAGCGGTGCCGATCATGGCGCTGATCACGTTCCTGATCGGCGCCATCATCGCTCAGCAGGGAATCTTCCATTTCCGCCGTTTCGGCGCCGAGTCCTATGTCGTCGACATGGTCGGCATTCTGGTGCTGCGCGAAATCGGTGTGCTGATCGTCGCCATCATGGTGGCCGGACGATCGGGCAGTGCGTACACGGCCGAGATCGGCGCAATGAAGATGCGCGAGGAGATCGACGCGCTCAGCACCATGGGGCTCGACCCGATCGCGGTGCTGATCGTGCCCCGGGTACTGGCGCTGGTCGTGGCGCTGCCGATCCTCGCATTTCTGGGCTCGCTCGCGGCTCTCTATGGCGGTGGACTTATCGCCTGGCTCTACGGCGGCATGAGTCCCGCCATCTTCATCGCGCGCCTCCATGAGGCGGTTTCCGTCACGCATTTCGAGGTCGGCATCATCAAGGCGCCATTCATGGCGCTGGTGATCGGACTCGTCGCGACGGTGGAAGGATTGAGCGTCAAGGGCAGCGCGGAGTCACTGGGAGAGCAGACCACGGCGTCAGTCGTGAAATCGATCTTCCTGGTCATCGTGCTCGACGGGTTGTTCGCGGTCTTCTTCGCCTCGATCGGGATGTAGTCATGGCTGGCTCGACTGCGATCCATATCCGCAATCTGGTGGTGGGCTTCGGTAACAAGACGATCCTCAACCATCTCAATCTTGACGTAAGGGAAGGAGAGATCCTCGGCCTCGTCGGCGCGTCGGGCGGCGGCAAATCCGTGCTGATGCGAACCCTGGTCGGCCTGCTGCCAAAACGTGGCGGGCAGATCGACTTCGCGAATGTCAGGAAGGGCGAACGCAGCTGGGGGATCCTGTTCCAGCAAGGCGCGCTTTTCTCTGCCTTGACGGCGCGGCAGAATGTTCAGTTTCCTCTCCGTGAAAATGCGCACCTCTCGCCGCGGCTGCTCGATGAGATCGCGGATGCAAAGCTTGAGATGGTGGGCCTTTCCCGGGCCGATGGCGACAAGTTTCCTTCCGAGCTCTCCGGCGGCATGACCAAGCGGGTCGCGCTCGCCCGTGCGCTCGCGTTGGATCCTGCCCTGCTGTTTCTGGACGAGCCGACCTCCGGCCTCGATCCGATCGCTGCGGGCGAGTTCGACGCCTTGATTCGGACGCTGCACCGGACGCTGCGCTTCACGGTGTTCATGGTGACGCACGACCTCAACAGCTTGCAGGCGATTTGCGACCGGGTCGCCGCACTCGCCGACGGGCGGATCGTGACGGTCGGGCCGCTGTCATCCGTGCTCGAATCCGACCATCCCTGGGTCAAGGCTTACTTTCACGGTGCGCGGGCCCAGACGCTCGGCTTTGGCACCTAGGCAAGAGAGATAGATATGGAAATTCGCGCGCCCTACATTGTCGTCGGTGCATTCGTATTGTCGGCAATCGTCGCCGTGTTCGGCTTCGTCTACTGGTTGAACAACGTCGGAGGTATCGGCAAGCGGGAGAGCTACCAGCTCGTCTTTACGGACCCGGTACCTGGACTGCTCGTGGGGGCAGGCGTGCTCTTCAACGGTATCCGCGTTGGCGAGGTGACTGCGCTCGAACTGGTGCCGGAGCGCCCTCGCGAGGTTCACGCCACGATCGCCGTTGCCGAGCGCACGCCGGTGCATAGCGACACGCGAGTCGGCGTGGATTTCCAGGGCTTAACCGGCGTCCCGGTGATCGCGCTCGAGGGAGGCGATGATCCCGCGGCACCGCCGGCGCGCGCGCCGCTGGTCGCGGAAAAGGGCGCCGGGCGGAGCATGACGCAGGCTGCCCGCGATGCGCTACGCCGGGTCGATGCCGTGCTGTCGGAAAATGCTGCGCCGCTGCACAGCACGATTGATAATCTCAGCACTTTCGCCGAAGGCCTGGCGCGCAACACGCCGAAGCTCGACGGCATCGTCGCTGGGCTGGAGCGCATGACGGGTGGAGCTCCTGCGCCCCGCAAGATCGGGTACGACATTCATGCTGTTGACGATTTCGGCCCGCAACGCGGCGGATCATTGTCTTCCCCGCTGGCGATGGCGGAGCCGACCGCGATCGCACGCCTGCAAACGCAGCGCTTCCTGTTCACGCCCGACGAGGACGTTGCCGGCTTCGCGGACGCACAATGGAGTGACAGCTTGCCGGCGCTGCTGCAGGCGCGCCTGCAGCAGAGCTTTGAAAACTATGATATTTCTCACGCGCCGTTACGTGCCGACAGCTCCGTTGAAGGCGTCCCGCGCCTGCTGATCGACCTGCGGCGCTTCGAGATCGCGCTCGGGCCGCAGCCGAAAGCGGTGATGGCGCTATCGGCGAAGATCGTGGGCTCCGACGGGCAGATCAAGGCAGCACAGGTGTTCGAGGAAAGCGTCCCCCTCGCGACTCTCTCGCCCAAGAGTGCAGCGACCGCCTTCGACAGCGCCTTCGGTGCATTGGCGTGCAAGCTGGTCACGTGGACATCATCGGCGGCATGAGTGCCGCGCGCCGAAGCCGGGACGTCTGCCCCGGCCCTCGACTAAGTACTTTCCCTTAAGTGATTAACGCATTCGGCTGCGCTACGCAGACGCCAGCCCCGGTGCATCGATGGCGGTTGCCGGCGGCCGACAGCCGGGACGCTCCCGGCCCGATTACGCCGAGGGGAGCAATGGTACAGAATGATCGGGACAGTCTGAGACAAGTTAACGAGCAAATTCAACTACGGGAGCAGATCGCGGATATCCTCGAAACCTTCTCCGTCGATGAGCTACGCGAACTCCTCGCCGAGATTGACCGCATCATGCAGAAATCCGCAACCTGAGTGAGCGGAAGCCAGGGGAGAGGCTAGGGGCCAGCAACGAGCAATCGGCGGCAGTGCCGCGCGATACTCGTCTCCTCGTTGGTCGGAACGACCAACACGTCCACGAGGCTGCCTTGAGCTGTGATGCGCGCCGCTCCCTTCGCATTTGCCGCCGGATCGAGCCGGACGCCGAGCCAGGCAAGCCGGTCGCAGATTTGCTGCCTGATCTCGACGGCATGCTCGCCGATGCCGCCGGTGAATATCAAGCCGTCGAGTCCGGCCATCGTGTTCGCCATCACGGCGACTTCAGCGGCAACGCGGAATGTGAAGAGCTCGATGGCTTCGCGCGCAGCAGGCTCGCGGCTTGTCAGCAGGGTGCGCATGTCAGCAGACACCCCAGAGACGCCGAGCAGGCCCGAGCCTTCGTACAACAGATGCTGCACCGCATCGACCGACATCTTCTCTTCCTGCATCAGGTAGAGCAGAACCCCGGGGTCGATCGTTCCGCAGCGCGTCCCCATCACGAGGCCGTCGAGTGGAGTTAAGCCCATTGTGGTGTCGACGCTCCTGCCATGAAGTAGGGCGCACAGGCTGGCGCCGTTGCCGAGATGCGCAATCACCGTGCGTGTCTGCGTAGGGGCGAGCGTTGCGAGGCGGCCTGCGACATATTCGAAGGAGAGTCCGTGGAATCCATAACGGCGGATGCCGCGCCCTTCAAGGCTCCGAGGAACGGCGAAGCGGCTCGCAGGCGGAGTCAGGCCGTGATGAAAGGCGGTGTCAAAGCAGGCGATCTGCTTTAGTCCGGGTCGCAGCGATTGCACTGCTCGGACCGGGGCGAGGCAGCGTGGCTGATGCAGCGGCGCCAGTGGCGTCAGCGCGTCGAGCGCCGTCATGGCTGGCTCATCAAGCACGACGGGGCTGGAAAATTCCCGTCCGCCGTGGACCACGCGATGGCCAACGGCGACGAGCTGGTCGGCCCCGAGATAATCATCGACCCAGCTGAAAATGTCGGCCGGCACACCGTGGCCGGTCGTTTCGTCGCCGGAGCGGCGTTTCTCGAACAACTGCTTGCCCGACGCGTCGGTCACCACAATACGCGGCGCCTTCTCCTGCTCGTCGATGATGCCCTTGCACCTCAGCTCCGGGTCGGCCGCTCCGACGTCGAACAGGGCGAATTTTATGCTGGAAGAACCGGCGTTGAGCACCAGGACGTTGTCAGACATCGGCTGCCTCCCTCGCGCCTACTACGATGTAGCGCCGTTTACGCGACCGGGCCAAACCCAGTCGCGGATTTCCGGCATGTCCTCGCCATGTTCGCGCACATAGCGCGCGTGCTCGATGAGCTTGTCCCGGAATTGTTGTTTGACGTGAGCGGCAGCAATATCGAGGTCCGGCACCCGCTCGATCGCTTCGATCGCAAGATGGAAGCGATCGAGCTGGTTCAAGACCACCATGTCGAACGGCGTCGTGGTGGTACCTTCCTCGGCGAAGCCGCGCACATGCATGCCGGCATGATTGGTGCGGTTGTAGGTCAGGCGATGGATCAGATAGGGGTAGCCGTGATAGGCGAAGACCACCGGCTTGTCCCGCGTGAACAGGCCGTCGAAGTCGCGGTCGGACAGGCCGTGAGGGTGCTGCTCCCTTGGCTGCAGCGTCATCAGGTCAACGATATTGACCACGCGGATTTTGAGATCCGGCAACGCTTTACGTAAAAGATCGACGGCGGCGAGCGTTTCCAGTGTCGGGACGTCGCCGGCGCAAGCCATCACCACGTCGGGCTCACCATTCGGCGCCTCAGTGCCGGCCCACTTCCAGATGCCGATACCGGCCTCGCAATGGGTGATCGCTTCGCGCATCGGCAGCCATTGTGGCGACGGCTGCTTGCCGGCGACGATGACATTGATGCGGTCATAGGTGCGCAGGCAGTGATCGGCGACCCAGAGCAGGGTATTTGCATCGGGCGGGAAATAGACGCGCACGATGTCGGCCTTCTTGTTGGTGACGAGATCGACAAAGCCCGGATCCTGGTGGCTGAAACCGTTGTGATCCTGCCGCCAGACATGCGAGGTGAGCAGGTAGTTCAGCGAGGCGATCGGACGCCGCCATGGCAGCGCGCGCGACACCTTCAGCCATTTGGCGTGCTGGTTGAACATCGAATCCACGATGTGGATGAAGGCTTCGTAGCACGAGAAGAAGCCGTGACGGCCGGTGAGCAGATAGCCTTCGAGCCAGCCCTGGCAGAGGTGCTCGCTCAATACTTCCATGACGCGGCCGTCATGAGCGAGGTGGACGTCGTAAGGCTCGATACCTTCCATCCAGACTCGGTCGGTGACCTCGAAGACCGCGTCGAGCCGGTTGGAGGCGGTTTCGTCCGGACCCATGATACGAAAATTGCGTGCGCCCGCATTGAGGGTGAACACTTCGCGCAGGAACTTGCCGAGCTCACGGGTGGCTTCGGCGGCGACACCGCCAGGACGAGGGATGTCCACGGCATAGGCGCGGAAATCTGGCAGCTTGAGCTCGCGCTTGAGCAGCCCGCCATTGGCGTGCGGATTGGCGCCCATCCGACGATCGCCCAGCGGCGCGATTTGCTGCAGCTCCGGTACTAGCCGTCCGTCGGCGTCGAACAATTGGTCCGGCTCGTAGCTCCTCATCCACTGTTCGAGCAGTTTGAGATGCTCAGGGATGCCTCGCGGGTTGGCGATCGGCACCTGGTGGGCGCGCCAGAATCCCTCGACCTTCAATCCATCGACTTCCTTCGGTCCGGTCCAGCCTTTCGGGCTGCGCAGCACGATCATCGGCCATTTCGAGCGCTGGAATCCCGAATCCTTTTGGCGTGCAGTCTGCTGGATCGTGCGGATGCTTGCGAGTGCGCTGTCGAGCGCATCTGCCATCAGCCGATGCATCGCATGCGAATCCTCGCCTTCGACAAACAATGGCGCGTAGCCATAGCCGGCGAACAGGCTGCGGATTTCCTCATCGGTCATCCGGCCCAATACCGTGGGATTGGCAATCTTGTAACCGTTGAGGTGGAGGATCGGCAGCACCGCGCCGTCATGCGCTGGATTGAGGAACTTGTTGGAATGCCAGGACGCGGCGAGTGGACCGGTCTCGGCTTCGCCGTCGCCGACCACGCAAGCCACGATCAGGTCAGGATTGTCGAACGCCGCACCATAGGCATGGACCAGTGCATAGCCGAGCTCGCCACCTTCATGAATTGATCCGGGCGTTTCCGGTGCGGCGTGGCTCGGAATGCCTCCGGGGAAGGAAAACTGGCGGAACAGCTTTCGCAGGCCGTCGGTGTCGCGCGTCACCTCCGGATATATTTCCGTGTAGGTGCCTTCGAGATAGGTGTTGGCGACCATGCCGGGGCCGCCATGGCCGGGGCCGCAAACGTAGATGACGTTGAGATCGGAGCCGCGGATCATGCGATTGAGATGAGCATAGATGAAGTTGAGCCCCGGCGTCGTGCCCCAATGCCCAAGCAGCCGCGGCTTGATGTGTTCCGGCTTCAGCGGTTCCCGCAGCAAGGGGTTCGCCAGCAGGTAGATCTGGCCGACCGAAAGGTAGTTGGCGGCCCGCCAGTAGCGGTCGAGCAACTCAAGGTCATCCGCATGTGCTTGTTGGTTTGGAGCTGTCGTCAATTGCATGTCGCTCTCCCGAAGGGTTTAGGGATGACCTCGAACGCCGTCCAACCGTTCCATCTTAGAGAGCCAATATGACCGGGACAGCTTGAGCCAGCGCAATGATGCGTGCCAATCCGGTCCACCGGCGGCGTCACGTGAAATTGGAACCTGGCTATTTCGAAAGCACATCGCTGGCGCGTCGAGTTCCGGTGAGTTGCGCTGGCTGCGGATTGACTATGCTCAATGCATCGGCGCGGCAGATCGCGGATGCTGGCTCGTGCGTCCTCGTTCCGAGAGTGTTGCCATGAATGACAGCGTCAAGCGGACTATCGAGCGACCAGCGGCGCGCGGCAAAGACGCCGTTCGCGCCAGCTGCGAGAGCCCAGCCGACCGACATTGGTTCCAGGATGCCCTGGAGGATGACGAGGTTCGTGAAGTTCTGGGGATACGCGCCACGTTCGCTCCTTGCTCGGAAGGAGGCGAAACCCGCACGAAGGGCGGCAAGTAGAGAAGCGTGTGGTCGGCGAACTCAACATCACGCGATCCCGGTAGCCGCTGTCGCTCGCCGACGCTCCCGCTTGCGCTTTCATGAGTTCGCGCGGTCGTCAGAAAAGAAGCCCGGCCAACACGGCCGGGCTTCGAGTATCGAGACAACCTCCGGGGAGGATCGGTCGCTCGTCCTAATGGGGCTATTCGAGCATGTCACACGTACCGCGATTTGAGCCAGCGCAATGCCTTCGTGGGAATTTGCCAATCTTCTCGGATCTGCTCAGACAGCACGGCTGTGCGTGGTCACTGACCGCCCCAGATGAGCGTCGAATGCGGACGCAACGCTGCGGACCAGGAACTCCGCGCCGTTGCTCACGAAGACCCGGCCGTCGTCCATGGTGACCGCTCCGTCAGCGATCAGGCTCTCGAGCCGCCCTCGATCGACGATCGCGCTCTGCGGATCCCGGCCGTGCGAACGAGCGATTTCCGACAGGTCGACAGACATGTTGCACATGATCCGCTCGATGATATCGGCTCTGAAGCGGTCGTCCTCCGTGAATGCGTAGCCCTTGACGGTGGCGAGCTGGTCGTCGGCGACGCGGGCCAGATAATCGCGCGTCGCAACGACGTTCTGCACGAAGCCATCTGGCATGCGGCCAATGGCGCTGGCGCCGAGGCCGATCAGCGTTTCGGCGCAATCGTCCGTGTAGCCCTGGAAATTCCGGCGTAGCCGGCCATCCCGCTTTGCCACGGCAAGACTGTCCCCTGGAAGAGCGAAGTGATCGAAGCCGATGCGCACGTAGCCAGCGCTGACGAGGGCATCGGCGATCGCTTCCGATTGCCGGTGGCGGTCGGCGCTGCCCGGCAACATGCTTTCATCGATCGCGCGCTGATGCTTCTTGAACGACGGAACGTGCGCGTAACCGAACACCGAGAAGCGGTCGGGACGGAGTTCGATGCATTTGGCGACCGTATCCAGGCACGAATCCACAGTCTGGAGCGGCAGCCCATAGAGGAGATCGAAGTTGAGCTTGCCGATGCCGGCCCGCCGCAATCGTTCGACGCATGTTGCGGTCTGCTCGAAACCCTGTACGCGATTGATGGTGCGTTGGACCTCGGGATCGAAGCTCTGCACGCCGAGGCTGGTGCGGTTGACCCCGCTGAAGCCGAGAGCCTCGGCCATCGGTTCGGTGAGGGTGCGCGGATCGATCTCGACGGCTATCTCGGCATCAGGCAGCACGAAGTAGGAATAGCGCAGTGCGCCGACGAGATCGGCGAAGGTCTCCGGCGCCATGATCGTCGGCGTTCCACCGCCGAAGTGGATATGCGAGATTGGAAGACGTTGGCCGATGGTTTCGGCGACCAGGTGCGCCTCGGTGCGCAAGCCGGAGGCGTAGAGAGCAATTGGATCATCTCGCCTCGTCACGGCGGTGTGACAGCCGCAGTACCAGCACATGGATCGACAGAAGGGCACGTGCAGATAGATCGACGAGGGGCGTCGGGTGGAAATCGACTTGAGCCAACTCCGATAGTCGGTGACGCCGATCGTGGCGTGGAAATGGGGGGCGGTGGGATAGCTCGTATAGCGGGGAAGCCGGTCCTGTCCGTATTGTCTTGCGAGATCCGAACGCATGCCTGCCCTCCCTTGCGACGGATCATGCAGGAACGCGCGCCTGAGAACGTTGCGCCAGGTCAATTTTGGCTTGGGAGGAAGGGCCTGACGCTGCCTCGTCGCGCACGAACCGACGCTTGCCGCAGCCAGCTTGAAGCAGTGCGTCCCATCTAGCGGACACCGTCGCCTCAACCGTCGTCCGCGCGTCAGCTTGCGGATTGGCACTCTTCTTGCCCAAGTCCGTCGGGCACGATTCCATACGTACGGAGTATGGTGGTTCTCGTCTCCGGATGACCGGTTCGGACGATTGCGGCGGCACCGGCGTGACCGAAGGTCTTCCACAAGTGCTTGGCGTGCTCTATCGCCGAACCGGGGTTGGCGCATTTGACCTGCCGACCGGGAACGAGCTCAAAGTCGGCCCGGTCGTATGGCACGGCGATGAATTGCGTGATCTCTTCCATCGATCCCTCCTTCGGACCTCACGGTCCGGCAGTGGCGTGCGTTTCCTCATATCGTCGTTCTTGGATGTCGTGGTCCTGGCAAGGCCGGGACGCCGTGTATCGGAACATGACAGAGCCGCTGCTCGTTTGATCTGCCTCATTACATCAGGTCGTTCTCTTTGATCTGGATCAATGCGGTCTCGTGGCTTCCGGTTAAAATCTGCGGTTCAAGGGAGGAGCTCCAGAATGCATTCTTTCCCAACGTTGGACTGGAGATGACAATGGGAGAAATTGTACCCTTTCCAAGATCGAGCCAGCAGCCGCATCGAGCGGAACGGTCAGGTATGGACACTCGCCATTCCGTCCGGAACATCATGCGGATGCTCGAGCGGCAGATTGTCCAGTTGGGCAAATTCGTCGCTGCGTGCCCGGCGGGACACGCTCGAGCGATCCTGGAGCAGCAGCATGATCAACTACTCAAGCAGCTTGCCGTCGCGCAGGAATATTGCCTGGCGATGGAGGTCGGTTCGACGTTGCTCCCGACCAGCGCTAATCACTGGCCGCCGCCGACCGACCATTTTTCGTCCGGCTGGTGATAGCCTGGATATGGATGCGGCCTTTCATTGTGGCCAATCAATAAATTGTCGGTCTGTTGCTGAATTCCGATAGCGTTCTTTACGTGAACTAAGTAGCGCGGCTCAATAGTCCTCATCAGCTCGGACGGGCCCTTAGCTGGTGACAAGAAAATGAAATTCAGACTCTCTTTGGCGCAGCGCATCTACGCAATTGTTGGACTGAGCTTCTGCGGCCTTACTGGCCTGGCCGTTGTCCAGACGAGCAATCTGGCAGACGCCTTGCGCGGCCAGCGGCAGAATGAGTTGAGGCATCTCACCCAATTGGCTCTGAGCATTGCGCAGGAGGAGCACGCTGCCGTTGCGGGCAAGGGAATTCCCGACGAAACTGCTCGCCGCAATGCGGCGGCCAGGATCGGCGCACTACGATTCGGGAATGGGGACTATTTCTGGATCAACGATCTAGTGCCCAGGATGGTTATGCATCCGATCAAGCCCGAGCTGGACGGCACGGATTTGCGTGAAATCAAGGATCCGACGGGCAAGCGGCTGTTCGTCGAATTTGCCGAAACCGTAAAACGGCAGCGCGAGGGGTTCGTCGACTATCAATGGCCAAAGCCGGGCCTCGATACGCCTCAGCCGAAACTGTCGTTTGTCACAGGTTTTCAACCGTGGAACTGGGTGATCGGCACGGGCGTGTACATCGATGATCTTCAGGCCCAGCTCTGGGAGCGAGCCCGAAGCGTCATCATCGTCGCTGCTGCGATCGTGCTGTCCATTGGACTGATAACCCTGCTGCTTGCCCGGCGGGTATCCGCTTCTCTTGCCACGATGACGGGCGCTCTGAACCGATTGAGTGGAGGGGATTTCGATATGAAGCTCCCGGGGCTCGAGCGGAGCGATGAGCTGGGCGACATGGCCCGCTCAATCGAACGATTCAGGATCAAGGCCGCCGAAAAGGTACGCGACGAGGCGAAGCAAGACGAAGAGAGGCGGCGCGCCGCCGAGGAAGCCCGGGCCTTGGCGCTGCGGCAGATGGCCGAGAACGTCGAGAATGCCACCAAATCCGCAGTCGGCGAGGTTGCGTCCGGTACGGAACGGATGGCCAGAAACGCATCGATGATGAAGGATACGGCACTTACGCTGGAGAAGAACAGCAGCAGTGTCGCGGCAGCGGCCGAAGAGGCTCTCACCAACGCCCAAACCGTCGCAAATGCATCCTCGCAGCTCGCCGCGTCGATTTCGCAGATTGCCGATCAGGTTGGGACATCGCGTTCGCTGACGCTGGAGGCTGTGACGGCGTCGACCCAAGCTCAGACAACGATCGCCAAGTTGTCGGAAGCTGCATCGAAAGTGGGAACCGTAACGAGCCTGATCAGTGAAATTGCCGGCCAGACGAACCTGTTGGCATTGAACGCCACGATCGAGGCCGCGCGTGCCGGAGCTGCCGGCCGTGGTTTCGCGGTGGTCGCGGCCGAAGTGAAATCGCTCGCCGAGCAGACGGCCAAGGCAACGAGCGAGATCGCTCAACAGATCGGCGAGATCCAGGAGGCGACGCATGCTTCGGTTGCATCCATGGCCACCATTGGTGAGGTCATTCGCAGCGTCGAGTCCGTGTCGGCTGCGATCTCTGCTGCAGTCGAACAGCAGAACATGGTTACGGCCGATATTTCGCGGACGGTCGAAGAGACTTCGCACGCCGCCCGCGAGGTCGCATCCCAGATCGCCTCGGTCTCTGCGGAAGCAGTGGAAACCGGGCGTCGGGCATCGGAAATACACGACGGATCGGCGGCAATAGCGGAGAATGTGAGCGAACTGCGCACGACGCTTATACGTGTCATCCGAACCTCGACGACGGATGTCGATCGCCGGGCTGAGTCGCGTGTTGTCTTCCGACGGACCGGCACGTTGGTGCGACGCGGCGAGACGAGACGCATCGAAGTCCGCGATGTGTCGCTGAGTGCTGTGTCGATCGAATGCGAATGGCCTGACGCAACGATCGGCGAGCCCGTCGAGCTGGCGATCGAAGGGCTTTCCTTCCGGCTGGGCGGAGTCGTCGCGCGTATGGATCGCGGCTCGGTGTTGATCAGTCTGGATCTGACGCCTCAGGTCGAGCAGGAACTGACAGCGATACTCTCTGCCGAGCGAACTCGCGCCGCCTAGCGGGGGCACCGCCGTGCGCGAGGCTGCTCGCACAGCCGCGCTTGCCTTGCAGATGATCTCTACAGCCCCGCTGCGATAGCGATTCGCATGAGTTCCGACATGCTGCGGACGTTGGTCTTGGCCATCAGGTTTGCGCGGTAGACCTCGACCGTCCGTGGACTGATGCCGAGGTCGTGGGCGATCGCCTTGTTGATCTTCCCCGCGAGCAATCCTTTCAGAACGTCGCGCTCACGTGGCGTGAGGTCGGCAAGACGGGTCTCGGCCTGACGCTTTGCGGTGCCGTCCGCAGGCTTGTTCGGTTGCGAGTCGAGAGCATCACGGATTGCGTGCAGGAGCACCTCGTCCTCGAACGGCTTTTCGATGAAGTCGATTGCCCCCGCCTTCATTGCCTCGACGGCAAGCGCGACGTCACCATGTCCGGTCATCAGAATCACGGGACATGTCGCCGCGTCGGCCTTGAGCTTGCGGACCAGTTCAAGGCCGGTCATGCCGGGCATACGGATATCGGACACCACGCAGTCGACCTGATGGCTCCCGAAATGCCCGAGAAAATCGGCTGCCGTCTCGTACGTCGCTACGGCAAAGCCATGGACGTCGAGCAGAAAGGCGAGCGAATCGCGCATCGCGGGGTCATCGTCGATAACAAGAATCGTGCGACGCGCAGTCATGCTTCTTCTCCGTCCTCCGCGAACGGGAGGGTGAACTGAAAAATCGTGCCGCCGCCGGCGTTTGGCAGGGCCACGATGCGTCCGCCGTGGGACTCGACGATCGTCCGGCAGATCGAGAGGCCGACGCCCATGCCATGTTCTTTAGTCGTGATGAAAGGCTGGAACAAGCGATCTGCGACATCGGGGCTGACACCGGGACCGGTGTCAGCGACGGTGAACGTGGCAACGCCGTCCGTCTTGGTGACGCCGACGGTGAGTTCACGGCGCGGGCTGGAGGCCATCGCTTCGATCGCATTGCGAATCAGGTTCAGTACCACTTGCTGGATCTGAATCTTGTCGACGATGATCGACGGCATATCCCGGTCACTGCGGATCGCGACCCTGATACCTTGCTCCTTGGCGCCAAGCAGCGCGAGTGCGACGGCCTCTTCGAGCAGCGTGGCCGGGCTCTCGAGGGAGTGCTGCGTTTCACCCTTGGCGACGAATTCGCGCAGCCGCTTGATGATATCACCGGCCCGGAGCGCTTGTTGCGCCGCCCGATCGAGCGCCTCACGAATTCGCGTCTCGTCAGGTATGTCCGGGACCAGCAGCGCCTTCGCACCGCGCATGTAGTTGGTGATGGCGGATAGTGGCTGGTTGATCTCATGAGCGATGGAGGACGCCATTTCGCCCATCGCGGTCAGTCGCGAGACGTGAACCAGTTCAGACTGCAGCTCCTGAAGCCGTCTTTCCTGTGCGCGGCGCTCGGTGAGGTCCCGGATAAAGCCGGTGAAGAAGCGCTCCCCGCGTACCTTGGCCTCGCCGACGGCAAGCTCCATCGGAAAAGTCGAGCCATCGCTCCGCTCCCCGACCACGATGCGGCCGATGCCGATGATGCGCCGTTCGCCGGTCGTAAGATAACGCTCGAGATACCGGTCGTGCTCGCCGCGATAGGGCTGGGGCATCAAGCTCGACACGTTCTTTCCGACGACCTGCTCGGACTTCCAGCCAAACAGGCGCTCAGCGGCCGCGCTGAATGAACGAATGAAGCCGTGGTCGTCGATCACGATCATCGCGTCCGGGACGGTATCCAGGATCGACTGCAGATGGGCCTGGCGATTTCGCGCCTGGTCGCTATCTCTCGACATCCGATCGCCCATGAATCCGATGATCGGACCGAGGATCGCAAAGCATACGATGTCGATCAGATTTCCAGGTTCAGTGATCAGGCTTCTGCCGAGGAATTTGGCGCTGATGATGAGGCAGAGCACCGTTGTGAGAATCGCCGGACCGCGGCCGCCGGCGAAGGCGGCAAACAGCACCGCGGGAACGTAGATGATCGTGAAGGTCCGGTCCTCGAAATAGTTGTCGAGTCCCGCGCGCACCGCGAAGACGACCGCGGCTGCTGCCGCTGCAGTGCCGTAGCGATACCAGATACGATCCGACATATTCCCCCGGGCAAAGCCCCTCAGATCGTTCCATTCTATAGTGTTTAGGCGTCCGAAGCCACCGGTCGTCCTTTTGGGAGGGCCGACCTATTTGACCCAGGCGCGCCAATGCGTCGGCTGGATCAGGATGCGTTCGGCGGTCTCCGCCTTGACCCATCCACCCAGGGTGCGGCGGCAGGGGAAGACGAGCTTGTGGATGGCGTTGCCCTCGATGACCGCGAGTTCAAGATCGCGATCGAAGGGGGCGATCGCCACCCCCTCCCACGTCTCGCTGACGCCTGCCTCCGGGCGCTCCGGAGCATCGCGTGCCGGCACGTCAGGCAGCTTTCCGGGGCGCCTCGTCGGCACTGTCGATCCGTCGCCCGAACAGGTTCAACTCGATGGTGCCCAGCGAGCGCGCGGTCTCGATCGCGTAAGTCGCATCCTGCGCACTGCGTGCCGTGACGCCTTTGGCCCAATCCTGCAAGGCTGTGATCTTCTCTGCCACGGAGGCGGTCGAGTTGAACCTTCGGAACAGCTCCCAGGCTTCATTTGATTCGATCTGAATCTGCTCGAACCAGTGCCGGTTTGCCTCGATCAGCTTCTCTGAGAACTCCGATTGGACCGCCATCGCCCGTTTCGCACAGTGCTGGATGGCGTCGGCGACGGGGCGCGCTTCGCTAAGGTCTGTCATGTTCGAGATCCTTCGTTGAGGGAAGTCTTGTTTCCCATGCGCCCGACGGTTGCGTGTTGATATGTGTCAAGGCGACAGCCTTCGATCTGCATCGGCACCGACGATCTTGCCTAATCACGACTGGAACCGATGATTGCACCCGTTCGCAAGTTGACGAAATGCACGCCGTCACACGCCGCGCAGGAGATCGGATGCAGGTTATCAGTCGCGGGCTCGGGCGCTGCCCCGGGCAGCAAGCCCTGAACTCGATCACCGGTATTGGGACACGAGAAGAGAATGGGGCGCCAAATCCTTGGGTCTGCCATCTGCACGCTTCCGACGAAACAGAGACTCTCTAACGGCGACGCCATGATCCACATTGATGCAGATCAAAGCTCCGGATCAGAGGTCAACCGGTACGAACGGTCTAGAAGGGACGGCGGCGATGAGGTGGCAGCGTACCGGGCCTGGCGGGCTGCTTGAGACGGAGCCGCCTTGGCTGCAACGTCATGCGGGCGATGGTCACGACAATGATCGCGAGGATCCCGATGGAGGCGAGCAGGTTCTGCAGCATGACGATCCTTTGCTGGCAGGGTGCCACTATCCCGGGTCAGCGAGGTATCGCCTTGATCGCGGTCAAAAGCGGGTATTGAGAAAGATCAAAACGAACGGGGCGGTTTAATGCGAGCGTTCCGCTGGGCCTTGAAGGGAGCTTTGCAATGCGCGCACATCAGATCATGGCAAGACGCGTCATCAGCGTCGGAACCGAAACGTCCATTCTCGATGCCGCCCGTTTGATGATGGATGATCACATCAGCGGACTGCCGGTCGTCGATGCGGCTGGAAGGTTGGTCGGCATCGTGTCGGAGAGCGACTTCCTGCGACGGAGTGAAATCGGTACGCAGCGTCGCCGCGCTTCTTGGCTTAGATTCCTCCTTGGCTCCGGGGACGCGGCGGACGATTTCGTTCACGAGCGCGGGCGGAAAGTCGGAGAGATCATGTCGGATGATCCTGTCACCGTGGCCGAAGAAACGCCTCTGCCAGACCTGGTCGAACTCATGGAGAAGAAGCGTATCAAGCGGTTGCCGGTGCTGCGCGACGGTCAACTCGTGGGTATCGTTACGCGCTCCGATCTGCTGCGGGCTGTGGCGTCCATCGCACACGAGATTCCCGACCCAACGGCAGATGACAAGCACATCCATGAGCGCATCGTGCGGGCGCTCGATTCAGAGAGTTGGTGTCCGCTCGGGTTGCAGGTCTCGGTACGCAAGGGCGTGGTGCACCTCCGCGGGGTGATCATGGACGAGCGCGCGAGACAGGCTGCGATCGTTGCCGCAGAGAACATTGCTGGCGTCAAGGAAGTGCATGATCATCTGTGCTACGTCGACACCTATTCCGGCTTCTACATCCAGTCCGCGGAAGACGAGCGGGCGGCTGCCGCCAAGGCAGCGAGGAAGCTGGCAAGTTGATCGTCCGCCTCGAAAACGTGCTGATCGCACTTGCTGCGATCGCGACGATCGGCGCTGATACCCTGGGAGTCATTGCCACACTGGTCACGATTTGCGTGATCACGGGCTTTGCGGTCTTGGTGTCGGAGTGGAGCGTTGGCGGCGGAAAGGCATCGACGCCGCGGCCGTAATCGCCGGTCGGGAATCCGGAATGAGGATGATGCGTTCGGCCCACGCATCTGCGCGCCGCGGAGCAAGCCGTGCGCCGTAGTGTGGCCGGCTGCGTCATGGTCAGGGTTGTCCCTGCTGCGCCCGTTCATCTTCGATCGTCCCGCGCGGCACGAAATCCGCCTTGCATGGCGTTCCGTTGCGGCAGATCAAAGCGCGCCCTTCTCCGACTGGCAGCATTGGCAACAGAGGAATCAGCTCAGTTGAGAGGGTGCCATGCCATCGTTTGATATTCGCTTCATCAAGACCGTTTGCGACGATACCGGCCACGAACATCGCGCCTGTCAGGCCGCCTTCAAGGTCGACGCCACGTCGCTCTCCGCCGCAGCGCAGCTCGCCGAGGCCGATTTCTGCAGGCAGAAGGGCGTTCGCGATTGGACGATCTTTGCCGACTCGATGGAGCTTCGCATGCCGTCGGCATCTGCTTCCGCCTGGGGCGGCTAGTCACCGGGGCGACATGCCAGGCGCAGCGACGGCGCGCTTGATCCACATCAATCGGTGCTCGCGACAAATTGTCAACGCTAGGTCAAACGAGGTACCAACATGGCCGATCGATCAGACAGCAATAACTCGCCTCAATTCGAAAGTCTTCTGAATCGGCTGCGGGCGTTTCTCTCTCGCCGAAACGAATTCGATCTGATGACCGCGCGGGAGGTCGAAGAGATCGCTCACGAGCTGAATCTGCCTGCATCGGATCTGCGAGCATTGGCGCGTGGCCGGGGCTCGCCTGAGTTGCTGAAGAAGCGCCTCGCGCATGCAGGCTTGTCGGAAGAAGCGCTCGCGTCGTCCAACTGCGATGTGTTGCGTGATTTGCAGCGGGTGTGCGGCCTGTGCCGCGAGACGACGCGCTGCGCCGCAGACATTGCGCGGGAAAGGCGTGCCAGCCCGGCCAGATATTGTCCGAACGAACTGACTTTGAATGCGCTGAGCCGCGGCGTCAGCACCAGGCGGCATGGCGCGGAAATTGATGTCGATCAAGCGGCTGGCTGCGAAATCGTGGTCTCGAAGGCGGCAGCGCACCCAGGGAAAGCCTCCACATGACCAGTCCATCTGCCGTTTCCAAGTCGATGACAATGGGCGAAGCCGGCTTGGCGTCGGGACTCGCAGTCTTTGCCTTCGTTTGCCTTATCGGCGCCGCGATGGGGCATGATCAGGCGTTCAGTTTTCACGCGGCGCTTGCCTGCATCGCCAGCCTGATCTCGGTGATCGCGATCGGTAACCGTTACCTTGATCGGCCGGCCGAACTTCCTCCGGCGGAGATCCGTGGACGACCCAACTACAATCTTGGACCGATCAAGTTTGCCTCCGCCATGGCAATGTTCTGGGGCATCGCGGGCTTCACCGTCGGTCTGGTGATCGCGATGCAGCTGGCTTGGCCGGCGCTCAACTTTGATCTGCCCTGGACGACATTCGGTCGCCTGCGGCCGTTGCATACATCCGCAGTGATTTTCGCTTTCGGTGGTAACGTCCTGATCGCAACGTCGTTCTATGTCGTGCAGAAGACCTGCCGCACGCGTCTCGCAGGCGACCTTTCGCCCTGGTTCGTCGTGGTCGGCTACAACTTCTTCATCCTGATCGCGGGCACGGGCTATCTGCTCGGGGTCACGCAATCGAAAGAGTACGCCGAGCCGGAATGGTATGCCGATCTCTGGCTTACGATCGTCTGGGTGACGTATCTGCTCGTGTTCCTGATGACGCTGGTGAAGCGCAAGGAGCCGCATATTTTTGTCGCGAACTGGTTCTATCTGGCGTTCATCATCACGATCGCAGTGCTCCATCTCGGCAACAACCCGGCACTGCCGGTCTCCTTCCTCGGGTCGAAGTCATACATCGCCTGGGGCGGTGTGCAGGATGCGATGTTCCAGTGGTGGTACGGCCACAACGCGGTCGGCTTCTTCCTGACCGCCGGCTTCCTAGCGATCATGTACTACTTCATCCCGAAGCGGGCCGAGCGACCGGTCTACTCCTACCGGCTCTCGATCATTCATTTCTGGGCATTGATCTTCCTCTATATCTGGGCCGGCCCGCATCACCTTCACTACACGGCGTTGCCGGATTGGGCGCAGACCCTCGGGATGACCTTCTCGATCATGCTCTGGATGCCCTCCTGGGGCGGCATGATCAACGGCCTGATGACGCTGTCGGGAGCCTGGGACAAGCTACGGACCGATCCCGTGCTGCGCATGATGGTGGTGTCGGTCGCGTTCTACGGCATGTCGACCTTCGAGGGGCCGATGATGTCGATCAAGGTGGTCAATTCGCTGAGCCACTACACCGACTGGACGATCGGCCATGTGCATTCCGGTGCGTTGGGCTGGGTCGGCTTCGTATCCTTCGGTGCGCTCTATTGCCTGGTCCCCTGGCTATGGAATCGGCAGCTCTACAGCCTGAAGCTCGTCAACTGGCACTTCTGGATCTCGACGATCGGCATCGTGCTCTACATTTCCGCGATGTGGGTCTCGGGAATCCTGCAGGGCCTGATGTGGCGCGCCTATACGTCGCTCGGCTTCCTCGAATATTCCTTCATCGAGTCGGTCGAGGCCATGCATCCCTTCTACATCATCCGTGCCGCCGGCGGCGCGCTGTTCCTGGTCGGTGCGCTGATCATGGCGTTCAATCTCTGGATGACGGTCAACGCCGGACAAGCCAGCGAAACCGAGGGCGCCGGCGCCCTCCAGCCCGCCGAATAGGTCACGCAATGTCTCTCTGGAATCGACACAAGATCTTTGAGAAGAACTCGATCATCCTGATCGTTGGCATTCTCGCCGTCATTGCCATTGGCGGGCTCGTCGAGATCGCGCCGCTGTTCTATCTGAAGAGCACGATCGAGGTGGTCGACGGCGTGCGGCCCTACACGCCGCTCGAGCTCGCCGGGCGCAATATCTATGTCCGCGAGGGCTGCTATCTTTGCCACTCGCAGATGATCCGTCCGTTGCGTGACGAGGTCGAGCGCTACGGCCACTATTCGCTGGCCGCGGAAAGCATGTACGACCATCCGTTCCAGTGGGGCTCCAAGCGAACCGGGCCAGACCTCGCGCGCGTCGGTGGCAAGTATTCCGACGATTGGCATGTCACTCACCTGAACGATCCACGGTCGATCGTGCCGCAATCGGTGATGCCCGGATACCCGGCGCTGGCGAATACGGAGATCGATCCGTCCGACATCGCAGCCCATCTGCGGACCAATCGCGTGGTCGGCGTCCCCTATACCGACGAGCAGATCGCCAACGCGGCCGCCGATCTGAAGGCGCAGGCCGATCCCGACAGTCCGGGCTCCGATGCGTTCCAGAAGCGTTATCCGAAAGCCTTGGTGCGCAATTTCGACGGCAAGGCCGGCAATCCGACCGAGCTCGACGCGCTGATCGCCTATCTGCAGATGCTCGGCACGCTCGTCGACTTCAAGCTCTACAACGAAAAAGCCAATCTGCGCTGAGGTGCGAACATGAAAGCGATCATTCAAATCGAGAGTCTGGCGTCGAGCCTGATCAGCACGCTTTGGACGCCGGTTTTCGTCGGAATCTTCATCGCCATCGTCGGCTACGCGCTTTGGCCCCGTAACAAGACCCAATTCGACGTCGCGGCCCGCATGCCGCTGCGTGAGGACTGACCGATCATGAGCGAGCACGACGAGATCGACCGCGTTTCCGGCCGTACCACGACCGGCCATGAATGGGATGGCATCAAGGAGCTGAATACGCCGTTGCCACGGTGGTGGGTCCTGACATTTTATGCGACGATCATCTGGGCGATCGGCTACTGGATCGTCTACCCGGCCTGGCCGCTGGTCTCGGGCTACACGACGGGGCTGTTCCAGTACTCGACCCGTGCGAGTGTTGCGACGGACCTTGCCGATCTGGAGAAGCTGCGCGGCGAGAAGATGGCGGTGCTCGGCAGCGCGCCGTTGGCCGACATCGAGAAGGATCCGGCCCTGTTGGCGCTGGCTCGCGCGCGCGGCAGGACCGTGTTTGCCGACAATTGTGCACCCTGCCACGGCAGTGGCGCCGCGGGGGCGAAGGGCTATCCGAATTTGAACGACGACGACTGGCTGTGGGGTGGCTCGCTCGACCAGATCATGCAGACGATCCAGTTCGGTGCGCGGTCCGGGCACGCGAAGACGCACGAAGGGCAGATGTTGGCATTCGGGCGCGACGGGGTCTTGAAGAAGGACGAAATCGTCACCGTCGCCAATTATGTTCGCTCGCTTTCCGGCCTCTCAACTGCGCCGACGTTCGACGCCGCCGCCGGAAAGAAGATATTCACCGAGAACTGTACGAGCTGCCATGGTGATAACGCCAAGGGCAACCAGGAACTCGGTGCGCCGAATTTGACCGACAAGATCTGGCTCTATGGCTCCGATGAGGCGACGTTGATCGAGACCATCACCAACGGGCGCGCCGGCGTCATGCCGGCGTGGGTCGGCCGGCTTGACCCCGTGACCATCAAGGCGCTGACGGTCTATGTGCACTCGCTGGGCGGCGGCAAGTAGCCGCCCGTCCGATCCGAGCGCCGTTGACCGAGGTCAATTCGCGCCTGACGCAGGAATGTAGGTTCTAATCGAAGCCGCATTCGAGCAGATCCATGAACAAGCCCGTGTCGCCTGATCAACTCATGACCGACGAGGACGGCCCGCTCTACGCGCCCCGGAAGAAGGTCTATCCGCAGAGCGTCTCCGGGAGGTTCCGCTCGATCAAATGGCGGCTCATGGCCGTCTGTCTCGGCGTCTACTACCTGCTGCCCTTTGTGCGCTGGAATCGCGGTCTCGGTGCGCCGGACCAGGCCGTGCTGATCGATTTTCCGAACCGGCGGTTCTACTTTTTCTTCGTCGAGCTGTGGCCGCAGGAGATTTACTACTTCACCGGCCTGTTGGTGCTGGCGGCGCTGACCTTGTTCCTGATGAACGCGCTCGGCGGCCGGATCTGGTGCGGTTATCTCTGTCCGCAGACGGTGTGGACCGATCTGTTCTACGCGGTCGAGCGTCTGGTCGAAGGCGACCGCCGTTCCCAGATGAAGGCCGATGCGGGTCCGATGACCGCGAGCCGCGCCGGTCGCCGTGTGCTGAAGCACGCGATGTGGCTGATGATCGCCTGGTGGACCGGCGGCGCCTGGGTGCTCTATTTCGCCGACGCGCCGACGCTGGTGCGGGACCTGGCGACCTTTCAAGCGCCTGCAATCGCCTATGTCTGGATCGGGATCCTGACCGCGTCGACCTATCTGCTCGCCGGCTACATGCGCGAGCAGGTCTGCGTCTACATGTGCCCGTGGCCGCGAATTCAGGCCGCGCTCACCGACGAATGGGCACTCAATGTCACTTACAAATACGACCGCGGCGAACCGCGCTGCTCGGTGAAGAAGGCATTCGATATCCGCGCTCTTGGCGAAAAGGCAGGCGATTGCATCGACTGCAACCAGTGCGTTGCCGTGTGTCCGACCGGGATCGACATCCGTGATGGTGCGCAGCTCGGTTGTATCCAGTGCGGACTATGCATCGATGCTTGCGATACCGTCATGACCAAGGTCAGCCGCCCGATTGGCTTGATCGGCTACGACAACGACATCAATGTCCAGCGTCGTATCTCCGGCAAGGAAGAGGTGTTCAAGCCGGTGCGTGCGCGAACCGTTGTCTACGCGAGCCTGATCACCGTGGTTTGCGCCGTGATGCTATACGCCTTGATGTCGCGGACGCTGCTCGACGTCAACGTGCTGCATGACCGCAATCCGATCGCGGTACGGCTCAGCGATGGATCGGCACGCAACGGCTACACGCTGCGATTCCTCAACAAGCGCGGCTTCGATCGCGTGATCGCGATCGATGTCGACGGGCCGGCTGACGCCAAGCTTCACGTCGTCGGCGCGGATTCCGTGACACCGGACCGGCCGATGATCGTCCTCGGGCGCGATACCACCACCGAACTGCGCGTGCTGGTGACGGCGCCGTTTGACGAGAAGGCGGAAAAGTCGGTGCCGGTCACCTTCCGAATCACCGACATCGGTCTCGGAGAAGTCGCGTCCGCAACTGACCACTTCGTTCTTCCATAGTCTCGGAATTTCATCATGGCAGCCTCGAGTCCAGCAGCGCGACCCATCACCGGACGCTTCGTCCTGATCACGACGATCGCATTCTTCGCTGTAGTCATCACCGTAAACATGGTCATGATGCGGCTTGCCATCACGACGCTGCCTGGCACCGAGGTTGACAGCGCCTACAGCGCCAGTCTCGCCTATCAGAACGAGATCGCGGCAGCGCGGCAGCAGAACGAGCGTGGCTGGCAAATCCGGGCGCATATTGACCGGCAGCCCGACGGCGCGGCCGCGATCGCAATCGAGGCGCGCGACCACGCGGGTGCGCCGCTGACTGGATTGAACTTCCTCGCCCGTCTCGAGCGCCCTACCGATCGGCGAGCCGACCGGGCGATCGAGGTTGCCGAAGCAGGCCCTGGAAGCTTTCAGGGCCATGCTGAAGGCATCAGCGCAGGGCAGTGGGATCTCGTGATCGAGGGCGATGTCGGGGGGCGACGCATGTTCCTGTCGAAGAACCGCGTGGTCTTGAACTGAGGGTGCTCGGATGCAGGCGGAGATCGATTTTTCACACTATCTGAAGAGTGCAGGATCCGGGCTCATCCATCTCGATCTCGCGGTCGAAGGCATCAACTGTGCAGGCTGCATGGCGAAGATCGAGCGCAACCTGTCGACCATTCCGGACGTCACCTCGGCCCGCGTGAACCTGACCGATAGCCGCCTCGCACTGGAATGGAGGGCGGGCGCCGTCGATCCGGCGCTGTTCGTGAACAGGCTCGCCGAACTCGGCTACAAGGCCTATCCGTTCAAGCGGGATGATGCCGAAGCACTGGAAGCGCAGCGAGCCCAGAGCCTGCTGCGCCGGCTCGGCGTCGCCGCCTTTGCGGCAATGAATGTGATGATGCTGTCGATCCCGGTGTGGTCCGGCAACGTCTCGGACATGTTGCCGGAGCAGCGCGACTTCTTCCACTGGCTGTCGGCGCTGATCGTGCTGCCGGCTGCCGCCTATTCGGCGCAACCATTCTTCTCGTCGGCGCTGTCGGCGCTGCGGGCGCGCGGTGTCAACATGGACGTCCCGATCAGCATCGGCATCGTGCTGGCGTTGGCGACCTCGGTGATCGAGACCGTCAATCACGCCGAGCACGCCTATTTTGATGCGGCGATCATGCTGATCGCGTTCCTGCTTGCGGGCCGCTTTCTCGATCATAACATGCGGCGGCGTACGCGTGCGTTTGCCGGCAACCTTGCCGCGTTGAAGTCCGAGACAGCAACGAAGTTCATCAGCCCGACCGAGATCAGGACCGTCCCGGCGGCCGCGATCCGGCCGGGCGACATCGTGCTGCTGCGGCCCGGCGAGCGTTGCGCGGTCGACGGCAATGTGATCGAGGGACGCTCCGAGGTCGACCAGAGCCTCATCACCGGCGAGACCTTGCCGGCGCTGGTGGCGCCAGGCAGTGCCGTGTTCGCGGGTACGCTGGTTCGTTCCGGCACGTTGCGCGTCCGTGTGTCTGCGGCGTCGGGCGGAACGCTGCTGGACGAGATCACGCGGCTGCTTGATCATGCGCTACAGGCGCGTTCCCGCTACCTGCGGCTGGCCGAGCGTGCATCCAGGCTTTACGCGCCGGTCGTGCACGCAACCGCGTTCCTGACGATGCTCGGTTGGCTGGCCTATGGCGCGAGCTTTCACGATTCGATCGTGACGGCGATTGCGGTCCTGATCATCACGTGCCCGTGCGCGCTGGGACTTGCCATTCCGGCCGTCCAGACCGTTGCCGCCGGCGCCCTGTTCGGCTCGGGCGTACTTCTCAATGCGGGCGACGCGATCGAGCGAATTGCCGAGGTCGACCGCGTAATTTTCGACAAGACGGGAACCTTGACCTTGCCCGAGCTCGATGTCGCCAACATCGCTGATATTCCCGAGGACGTTGTCAGGCTCGCGGGCCGGCTCGCACTGTCCAGTCGTCACCCAGTCGCCGCCGCGGTTGCGCGCAAGGCAGGAGCGGCGTCGCCGCTGCCGGACATCCAGGAAGAACCCGGGCAGGGGGTTTATGGCCTTCATGACGGGGTGCCAATTCGCCTTGGCCGGCCGTCGTTCTGCGAGGCGGACGACCTCGCCAACGCGATATTGTGCCACGACCCTGAAGCCTCGGTCGTCGCGTTCAGGCATGGCGGGGCCAGCTACGCCTTCGCGGTTCGGCAACGGCTGCGCGCGGATGCTGCCGGCGTCGTGGCAGAGCTGACACGCATCGGCATCGCCGTCGAGATCGTGTCAGGCGATCGCGAATCCGCGGTCAAGCGCGCCGCAGAGCAGCTTGGCGTCCGTGAATGGCGCGCCGGGGTCTCGCCGGTCGACAAGATTGCCCGGATCGAGGAGTTGGCGCGTCAAGGGTACAAGGTGCTGATGGTCGGAGACGGCTTGAACGATGCACCGGCGTTGGCTGCGGCGCACGCCTCGATGTCGCCCGTTACGGCCACACACCTGAGTCAGGCGGTCGCCGATGCTGTTTTCCTTGGCGAGCGCCTCGGACCGGTGCTGGCTGCGGTCAAGGTGTCCCGCAAGGCGCTGCGGCTCATGAGGCAGAATCTCTGGCTGGCCGTGGTCTACAACGTGCTGGCCGTGCCGATCGCGATTGCCGGCCTGGTCACCCCGCTGATCGCCGCGGCGGCGATGTCGGGTTCGTCGATGATCGTCATGCTCAATGCATTGAGGGCGCGAGCGAGGGGGGCTTTCTGATGGAGGTCATGATCATCCTGGTGCCGCTCGCTCTCGCGCTGGGCTTTTGCGGTCTATTGGGCTTCCTCTGGTCACTCAAGAGTGGTCAATATGACGATCTCGACGGCGCGGCCTGGCGCGCCATCGCCGATGACGAGCCGGCGAACGATCATGGCCGATCCAGGTAGTGGAAATAGGCTAGTGAAACCGCTGACGCGATGGTCAGTGTCGTGCAGGCGAGCGCGAGCACCAGCGTCCAATCGATCCGTCTGCCGGCTCGCGCGACGTGCGGCCGCAGCAGCAGAACAGAGACCAGCCGGCCGATAGAGGAAAGCCGCGCCATGGTCAGCAGCAGCTCATCGGCAGCACGTCGGGCTGCCAGTAGCGCCAGTGTGTCGGCGTTACCTCGACGGTCTGCATGGTGCCGAGGTCGAACCATCCGTCCGCGCGCCGAATGCAAGGAGAGCCCAGCGGATGGCGCCTGTCGTCGATGACCGCGAGTTCGATCGCGCAGTCGAACGGTGCGGACGCAATATCGTTCCATCCCAGAACACTGAACCTGCGCAGGACTGCACTGAGAAGGCGCCGCATCTTGGTCTCCTCTAAAGATTGGTGCCACCTTGGCAAGACCGGTCCCCCGGCGCGTTGATCTGACGCAACGGAGCGCTTGACACTGCTCAAATTGTTCCGCCGCGGGGCGCGCTACAGAGCGTCGAAAGGCTGGGAGTGGGCATGGAGCGTGTACGACGTCGCGCCGACAGGCTGGAAACAATCGATCGAAACGAAGCGAAGCTGCCCGCGATGCGTGGCAGCATCGGGCGTCTATCGGACGTCTTGCGGTCCGGCCGCGCGCGCCTGAAGGACCATCCGTTGGCTCGGCTGGGGCCCGGGCTGATCACCGGCGTCGCTGACGACGATCCTAGCGGCATCGCCACCTATTCCCAAGCTGGCGCGCAATTCGGCACGGCCATGCTGTGGACGATGCCTCTGGCATTTCCGCTGATGGCGGCAATTCAATCCATGTGCGGGCGGATCGGGCGGGTTACGGGGCGAGGTCTTGCCGCAAACATCAAGGCCGAATTCCCCCCCATCGTTCTCAGGGGCGTCGTACTGCTCTTGTTGATTGCAAATACAATCAATATTGGCGCTGACGTCGCCGCCATGGGAGAAGCCGGAGAGCTCGTTACCGGGCTGAATCCGCATGCGATGGCTGTTGCTTTCGTTGTCTCGACGCTCCTGCTTCAGGTCTTCGTTCCGTATCACCGCTACGTTTTCTTCCTCAAATGGCTAACTCTCTCACTTCTCGCTTATGCGGGCGTTCTGTTCACCGTTCACGTGCCATGGGGACAGGTCCTGCGAGATACCGTATGGCCGCGGCTGCAGTTCACTTCGGATAGCGCGGCCGTCGTCGTCGGCGTCTTCGGGACGACCATCAGTCCATACCTGTTCTTCTGGCAGGCCTCCGAGGAGGTCGAGGATATGCTCGCGCAAGGCAAATCGGGACTGGTGTCCGATTCCTCCGTTGCGTCGAAGGAGTTGCGGCGCATCGCGTGGGACACCTGGAGCGGCATGTTCTACTCCGATATCACCTCCTACTTCATCATTCTGGCGACCGCGGTGACGCTACATGCGGCCGGAATCACCAACGTCGAGACCGCGGCACAGGCGGCGAGCGCATTGCGGCCGCTGGCCGGGGATTTTGCCTTCAATCTATTCGCAATGGGTATCGTCGGCGTCGGCCTGATCGGCGTGCCGGTGCTGGCAGGATCTTCGGCGTATGCACTGTCGGAAGCCATGGGATGGAATGAAGGCCTCGAGAAAGACGTGCGAGACGCGCGGGCGTTCTACAGCGTCATCGCGTTCAGTGTTATCGCGGGATCACTCATCTTGTACTCGCCGATCAGTCCGATGAAGGCGCTGTTCTGGAGCGCGGTGATCAACGGGGTTGTCGCTGTCCCCTTGATGGCCGTCATCATCCTACTGGCATCGAAGCGTTCGGTGATGGGACCGTACGTCTCGAGCTGGTCGATCGCCTTCCTTGGTTGGATCGCAACCTTCGTTATGGGCGTGGCTGCCGCCCTCATGTTCGTACTCCGTTAACCGGCGAGAGCGGCCGCAATCGAGCGCAAATCCACGGCCTATCGAGGCGAGACTATCCGTCGGCGATCGTCATTTGCGTAATTTCGATAGCCGACTTCACGGCGGATCAACCGAGCTGCGGGTGCTCCACGGATTCGGGCCGCAAGGGTCGGCATTCTGAAATCAAGTTAAGGTGGCGGTAGGAGAGGGCAGGTCAACTAGCCGTACCCCGCAGTCATGCCGATGCCAACATCGGTCATCGCGGCCGAAGGACGGCAGAATGAGTGACGATCAGGTATTCGACGAGCAGGCGTTCTCGTTGCTGAGCGACGAGCTCGGGATCGAAGATACGGTCGAACTCCTGATCGCGTTTCTTTCGGATACGAACAGGAAGATAGAGGCCTGTGTGGGCAGCGTGATCGACCGCGCGTCCGTGCAGCGAGAGGCGCATGCCGTCAAGAGCTCCGCGGCAACGTTCGGCTTCACCGCATTGTCGACGATCGCCCTTCGGCTGGAGAAGGGAGCTGCGACGATGCGCGCTGCGGAGTTCAGTGATGGAATGACCGCATTGCGGGTAGCCTTCGATGACGTGTCGCGCATCGCGCACGCGCGATTTCTGAGTAGGATGGAGACCGCGATATGAGAGAAATGGCTCGGCAGACATCGGAATCGATTGGCCGACTTCTCGTCGTTGACGATGATCTGGTGCAGAGAACCGTGATTGGCAAGATCGGTGCCAAGCTGGGCTATGACACGATAACAGCGTCTTCGTTTGACGTCGCTTCGGGCCTTCTGCAGAATTCGACATTTGACGTCATGACGCTCGATCTGTCGCTCGGCGAACACGACGGCATCGAACTGCTCCGCTTGATTTCGGATCGCAAGCTGCACGCGATCTCCATCGTCATCATCAGCGGTTGCGATGAGCGGATCGTCAATTCGACAAGGCGGGTAGCCGAAGCATTGTATCTGTCGCTGGCTGGATCGCTCGTGAAGCCCCTGGACCTCGACCAGCTCAGAGAGGCGCTGCTGGCGCCGGCCCGCCGTCGCGTTGCTGCGAGCGTCGAAAAAATGCCGCCATTGATCACGCGCGAACGGATCGTGCAAGGTCTGAAGACGGGGGAGTTTTCAGTCGAATTTCAGCCGAAGGTGGAGCTCGACAGCGGCAGGGTCATCGGAGCCGAAGCTCTCGCGCGTTGGCGAACGCCGGAGTTCGGTATCGTTTCTCCCGTCGATTTCATTCCGGCTGCCGAACGTTTCGGCCTGATGCCCGATCTGACCGAGACGGTGTTGCGCTTTGCGATGGCACAGGGGCGGGCTTTTGTGGAGTTGTACCCGGGATTTACGGTTGCCGTGAATGTATCAGGGTCGCTGATGTCCGATCTGTCGTTTCCGGAACGTATCGAAGAGGTCCTGCAACGGGAGGGAGTTCCTGCCCACTGCCTGATTGTGGAAATCACTGAAACAACGGCGATGGCTGATGTCGAGCGCGCGATCGACGTTCTGGTTCGTCTCCGGATCAAGAACATCGGTGCCGCGATCGACGATTTCGGAACCGGCTATTCATCGCTCGCGGCACTCGCACGTCTTCCGTTCAACGAGTTAAAGATCGATCAATCGTTCGTCAGGGGATGCGAGAATGACCAGGACATGATGAAGATCGTCGAAGCGTCGGTGGCGTTGGCGCGTGCCTTCAACATGAAGGTCACCGCCGAGGGAATCGACAAGAGGGAGACCCTGATCCGAATCAGGCAGGTCGGCTGCGACATCGGTCAGGGCTTTCTCTTCGCGCCATCCCTGAACGTTGACCGGGCGACGCGTTGGATATCAAACCGGAATTCGTTTCTCGAGCACGATGCGATTGACCGCGCGGCGCGGATTACGAGATGATCCCCTCGAAGACGGCGTCCCTCCGCACTGTGGTGTCCCGCAGGCCTCGCATACAGGTCCTGGTCATTCTCGTCGTCGGCTTCGGTGCGTCATTGCTGGCCTACAATGTCGGCGTCAATTTCGACAACGCACGAGCCCGTGCCTCATTCGAGCGGGCCGCGGGCGATCGCATTGCCGCCGTTCATTCAAGCATTTCATCCACGATCGGCTCGCTCCGCGCGCTCGCGTCGTTCTTCGAGGCAACGGGCGACGTGACCGACGAGCAATTTCGCAGGTTCGTTTCTCCCTTGTTGGCGGTCCATCCGGGCGTGCAGGCCTATGAATGGGTACCGCGCGTAGAGCAGCGAGAGCGCGCCGCAATGGAGAGGGGCGCCACTGGAATGCGGCCGGAGTTCAGGATCACCGAGCGCGATTCCTCGGGCACCATGGTGAGTGCAGGAAAACGCGACATCTACTACCCGGTCTACTTCGCCGAACCGCTATCGGGAAACCGGGCGGCTGTTGGCTTCGACCTGTTTTCAAACGAAGCACGTCGCGCTGCCATTGAACAGGCCGTGAAGTCTGGTGCGCCGCAGGCGACCGCGCGAATTACCCTGGTGCAGGAAACCGGGAACCAATACGGCTTTCTGGTTTTTGTCCCTGTTTTCCAGTTCGGTGATGGCGATGGGGGCGCCCTGCGCGGACTGGTCATTGGAGTTTTTCGCATCGGAGACGTGATCGGTCGCGCAACCGATCAGTCCGGCCGGGAAGACGGCATCGAGGTGAAAGTCTGGGACCGATCGGCGCCGCCGCAGGAATCGTTGCTCTTCCCCAGGGGGGCTGGCTCGTCGCAGCCCGGGGGCGGTCTGCAGATTTCGACGTCCCGCGACCTGAATGTCGGTGGCCGTCGATGGGAGATCGTCGCGTCGGCCACACCGGCATATCTGGCGCGTGAAGGGAGTCCGTTCCGCTTTGCGTTTGTTGCCGCTGTCGTTCTCGTCACCATCAACCTCGCATGGATACTTCATCGCCGCTTCATGTTCGAGGACGAGGTCATCGCGCGGACGGCAGAAATGCGTTCGGCACGCGACGAAGCGCAGCAAGCGAACCGGGTGAAGTCGAACTTCCTGGCGACCATGAGCCACGAGATCCGGACGCCCATGAATGCCATTATTGCCATGGCCGATCATCTTCTCGAAGGTGAGTTGCTTCCGGCGCAGGAAACGTCGCTTCAGATCATTACGAAATCATCCGAGCACTTGCTGCATGTGATCAACGATATTCTCGATCTTTCGAAGCTCGAAGCCCGCAAGATCGAATTTGAGAAGCGTACGATATCGATCGAGAAGACGATCTCGAGTGTCGTCAACATGCTTTCGACCAATGCCAGGGACAAAGGCATTACGATCCACAGCCAGATTGCCGAGAATGTTCCTGATAACGTCGTCGGCGATCCTGCGCGTCTACGACAGATCCTATTGAATCTCGCCTCGAATGCCGTGAAGTTCACCGAGAAGGGTGGAGTTACCATTCGGGTTGCCGCCGAGGAGGGCGTCCGCGGACCTATTGTGCCGCTCGTGATGACGGTCAGCGACACCGGCATCGGAATGAGCGAAGGTGCGATCGAGAACCTGTTCACGGAATTCTGGCAGGCGGACAACTCCATTTCCCGCCGGTACGGTGGGACGGGACTTGGATTGGCGATCACACGGCGTCTGACGACGCAGATGGGGGGCTCGATCAGTGTCAAAAGTGTGCCTGGTGAAGGAAGCGAGTTTACGGTCAAGCTTCCCTTTGGACGGGCCGCGCGAGCCATTGCGCCGATCGCGTCGGCTTCCAGACCACAGGACGTATCAGATGCGAGCGATCTCAGGAGTGTGCAGATCCTCCTTGTTGAGGACAATCTCACCAATCGTGACATCGCCAGGAAGATCCTGGGTCGGTTCGGGGCCGACGTTACGGTCGCATGTGACGGTCTCGAGGCGGTCAAGGCCGCGTCCGCACGGCGTTACGATATCATCCTCATGGACGTTCACATGCCGAACATGAACGGGCTGGAGGCAGCACGTGCCATCCGAAACCTCAAGCAGCCGTTTAGGAACGTTCCGATCGTCGCGCTGACGGCCAGTGCCTTTGCCGAAGATCGTGCACAGTGCTTTGAAGCGGGAATGGATGACTTCTGCCCGAAACCTTACCGCGGACGCGAACTCGTGGCGGCCATCAAGCGAGTTGCAAGCTCGGGTGCCGCCGGACGCCAGGGACCGGTTGTGGCGGCTTGATCGTCGGCGGATGCCGTCGTTGGCGGGTTCTGCCTCACGCGAACGCGAGACCACGCGTCTGTCGAACTTGTAGGCTTTCTGTCTCTCGAAGGTCCCGAGCGGGCGCTGGCCGTGCGAGCCCGGTCGCATGAACGGAGGGAGTCCGGCGCATCTTGGCCGGATGAAACGGCGCAAGCGGGTCAAATATCCCCAAGTCGGCACCAGGCGATGTCAATCAGGCTGCAGATCCGTGCAGATTGAGCCCGCAGCGCTTCCCGGCTTTCCTTGTCTTCGATGTCCTCGATCACGATCGACGTTCGTGCGTGGGTGATCTGAAGAGCGAAGATCGCTTCCTGAAGCGCTTCCCGTGCGCTCTGCCGCCGGGCACTCCCATGCTCGGAGCGGTCGATCGGCGTTGCTTGATATGTGTGGGGCTGTGCGAGCCGCCGACGCCTGCATTGATCGAGGCTCACGATGTTCGGCATTTGGATTTCTCCCTGGCGCGTTCGGTATCGACGTCGCTGCGAGGGATATTGACCCGGCGGTTCTAACTGCCTGATCAATCTGGTTGCCAAAAATCGGCAACTCAAGGAAATTTCGTGCTTAACCTTTTGAAAACGGTATATGCATATAAATTATCGGTATATACCTATAAAGGATTCGTGAAGATGCACGATATCTCATCAACGCCCGACGAACTGGCGGTCGTGGGCGATTGTTGCGCCGCATTCAACGTCCGGAAAGCGAGCCGTGTGATCACCCGGCTCTATGCCGAGGCGTTCGCACCCGTCGGGATTGAGCCGACGCAATTCATGCTGCTGGCGGCCTGCGCCCGACAAGGGACGGTGACCATGGGCGCACTTGCGACGAAGATGTCGATGGATCCGAGCGCGCTCGCACGTAACGTCACCATCCTCGAGCGCCGCGGTCTGGTGAGGATTGCGCCGGGGGCAGACCGTCGTGCGCGCGACGTCTCGATCTCCGCCAAGGGCAGGAATACTCTATCTCGCGCGCTGCCGCGCTGGAGAGAGGTACAGGCGAAGCTTGCCGGACAGATTGGCGAAGACAGCTTCCGGTCGGCGGTCGAGCTGATGAAGGGAATCGTGCGTTCGGGCGAGGCTCTGCTCGATCATTCGATTTCGTAGGAGGACCCGATGCCCGTCCGTTGGATCGATCCGTCGCCGGTGTTGCGTGTCGAGCGCTTCAACAGCTTCGACGAGTTTCGTCCCAACGATGTCATCGGCGGGATGAGCAGTACGCCGCTGTACTCGTCGCCGATCTCGGTTTCGCGGAGCATTCTGGCGTTTCCTGATTGCCTTCTCGTGCTGCAGCGATCGTTTGCCCGGCGCATGGAGGGCGATCTCGGCGCAAATCGGGGGGTTGGCGTCGTCATTCCCTTGGCCTTTCACGCAACGATGAACGGAAACGCGGTCGGCGATTCCACGATTGGCGTCATCCGCGGTCGGGCGCCTGTCGAAGTCGTTGAACGTCATGCAAACACCTATCTCATGCTGCGGTTCGGCTCCGACATGAGCAATCGAGGATGGGTCGACTTCGATAGGGGAATCGAGCTGTTCCGGCTGACGTCGGCGAAGATGCTGGCGGTGCGATCGGCAGTTCTGGACATGTTCTGCCTCGCATCGCGTTGCAGGGACCTTAGGGATTTCGAGTTGCTGAGCGGGCAGCTGCAGGAAACGCTGATCGCCGGGCTCGACAACGCGCTGGTCCAGGATAGCGTCAAGCAGGCGCTTCCCGGTTCGTTCGCCCGGCATCGGAAGCTCGTCGAACGCCTGGACGAACTGGTGGCCGCCGTCGGGGCGGCCGATCTCTACAGCACCAGCCTCGCACAGACGCTCGGCGTTTCAGTTCGAACCCTTCAGACCGCCGTGCAGCACATTTGCGGCGTTAGTCTGCATCAACACCTTCGGTCGAAGCGGATGTGGTCGGTCCGAAGGCTCCTCGTCAAAGGAAGTCCGCTCCTGACCGTGACCGCGGCCGCGCATGCCAACGGCTTCTGGCATCTGAGCGACTTCGCCAGATGTTATGGCCGTGCATATGGCGAGATGCCGTCAGAAACCCTCGCGCGGGCGAGAGGGATCTAGCTGGCGGAGTAGTAGTGGAAGGGCAAAAGCCCCGGCTTGGCCTCCGAGGCGCAGCACTACCGGCAGATTGGCCGCGAGTACGAAAGCCATCAGCTACGGCGCGGGCGTAGTCACAAAGAATACCGTTGAGTGCTACCACGCCATCTTCAAGCGCGGCGTCTATCAGCTTTGTACTGAAACAGCACCTGTGTCGCTAGTTGGCGGAATTCGATTTCCGCTACAGTAACGGCGCCGCGCTTGGGCGTTGACGATCAGACAGCGCCGAGAAGGCCCATCAAGGGGCCTAGTTCGCTCCCGTCGAATTCGTTTCCCGCGTAAAAAACCTTGGAAAAAGCACTTCCCTTAGTGGAAACTGGTAATATCTGCTATCTTTTCTTGACAGAGTCCGATTCGAGGGAATCGTGGAGTGGCCGATTCGGCGTGTCCGCGAAAACGGCAGAGGGCCCCTGTACTCCGCGAAGTCCTACGTTCCACGTAGGATACTCCTCTCCCCGAGGGAGGCTAAGGTAGCGGTGGCGGGGGCTCTCACTTTTTCTTCTTATGCTTGCTGATGTCGACGATAATCCGTTCGCGCGGCACGAAGAGCCAGTGCCGATAAGGGTCGGTCCAGTAGCAATCCGCAGTGTGCTGGCCGGTGTTTGAGCCAACATTGAAGCGCGGGTAGATGTCCTGAATCCTGGCTTTGATGTGATTGAATATTCGCTCTTTCGCTTTCGTTCGAGAGCCGCGCCGCGTGTTGTTGCGCGCCGTGAGCGCTCGATGCTTGTTGTTAAGCTTGAAATTGATGGACCCCAGTACGACGTCTAGGCACTGCAAGATTTCATGCTCTCGTGAGTCGACGTCAGTGACGTTATCGGGATTGATCCTGATGTTGCGCTCGCGCATTTCGGGCTGGCGTGCGAGGCCGACAATGTAAGTCCGGAACACTGCAACTTTCTCTGCATTATCTGGAATCTTGTCGGGATAAACCTTGAGATGCACTCCGCCCGGAATCTTGGGAGAGCAATTCAAGCCGAAGGCGTGCTTGATGAACTGGTAATAGAGGATGAAATACTTCTCATCGATATGCCGCTTTGTAAGGCCTTTGGCGACGTAGCGGTTTTGCGTGAACATGATGCGGACCTTGATCTTGTCGGCCTTCACAAAATCAAAGAATGTATCCATCAGGGCTGTATATTTGCCCTCATAGTGCTCCGTAACGCGCTGCCACTTTACTTCCTTCGTGAGGTTGAGTTCTTTCTTCTTGGCGCGGATCGCGGTGACGATCTCTTGAAGATGCTCTCCGCGAATGAGGGTGCCGCCATAGAAATTTGAGAAGTAATCACCCTTCTCGTCCGACTCATCGCAATAAATGATATATTCGGCTGCCATGGCAAAAGATCACATGAGCACGTCTCAGCTCGATAAGTTCAAACAGGCCGCTCTCGACCTCGGAACGGACTACAGCGAAAAGCAGTTCGATCAGGCTGGACAGGATTGCGAAGCAGAAGTCAAAGTCGCCCGCGAAAAAGCGCAAGGCTACTGGTCTTAGTTCGTTGGTCCGGAAGGTGGTGGCGATGGATTTACTGCTCGTCCCGCGGCGAGTGCTCTGAGATGCTGAAGTGGTTGCAGAAGCGCTTGCACTATCTCCGCGGCACCTGTTGGCGAAATCGCGAGGCGAGTGGTGATGTGGGCGTTGGGAATCTGGGCGGTCATCCCGGGTTGGACTGCATCAGCTGGAACGTGCCTCGTGTCCCCAAGGTCAGGAGAATGGTGCCTTCAACGTCCTTCTGTACCGTGACTACCTTATTGATGAAGATCGGCCTGACCGATGGACCGTCCACAATTTTGGGGGGCGGATGCTTTGGGTTCATGACATGAGAATCTCCGGTTGATCCGAATCGATTGTAACAACCTACAGGATTCATAACCGGAACAGCGATTTTGGCGCGAGTCCAATCCCGCACTAAATGACTCAAAATGCAGGACTATTCACAGATTGGGTGCGCAAAGTGCACAATTGCGCTCGTGCAACCTGCGAAGATTGTAGTGAGTCAGCTCTGGCTCACGGCAGCAGTGTGGTGGTTCAGCTTATTTGAGAAATCCTTGGAAAGGCGCGCGAGCCGCTTCTGCGTCCCCCCGACGCGCGAGGCGCTCCTCGTCGCGTGCGATCGCAATGTGGTGTGTCATCGTACCGGTCTTCGCCCCGCGACAACGGCGCATTTGGGCCGACAGGCGGGGAGGGCGGCAAGGAGCACTGGAGTGTCCTCGGAAGGCTCGGAGAGCCTTGCCAAGCGTTTTGTCCTATGGATTTTGAGCCCCGAGTAGAACAACGCTCAGAGGCCCTCTAAATGGCGCCTGTCTGCGATCCCGAGCAGAAGCTCCCCGGGACCGATCGCCGGACCGCCCTGGCCATGCTTGGGTAGCAGGGAGTGCTTATGGTCAGACGGCTCGATCGTGCCAGAGGCGTTGCGGCTGCCTTCCACGGGTAGGGAGGCCTAGCACCGTTTCCGGCTATTGCGGTGACTTCGGACCGTACACTGCGATCGAAACCACGCGACAATTGCTTTCACCGACTGCGCAATTGCTTTCTTTCCGGAGGAAATTGCTTTCTTCCAGAGCCGCTTGGGCTCGAAGATCAATTGCCCGACGTCGATGACACCCTTCTGCCGGCGAAGGATATCGACCTGTAAGACCGAGCCCTACGGTTCGCGTCTAGGTGTGAAGGAAAAACGCTCAAGAAATTCCGCTCGCGCATCGAATCCTTGCTTTTTTGTAGGCACGAAGAGTGGTACACAAAGGTGGTCACGGCATCCGCCGGGCATCGCGAAGGCCCCTTGTTTTACCACGTTTTTGAGCAGCTCCGCTGCGCTGGGTGAGAGTCCCACTCTCTCCGCCATCCGCTCAAAAAAACACTTCTTCGCGGCATTGCCGGCACGGCCCAGCCGAGCGTTACGAGCGGCGGTGTCGAAGCGGTGCAAGGCCCAGGTCGCGGCGTGGCACGATGGCCGGCTCTTTCGAGCCGGGTACAGCCCTCCGCATTCCCTGAGGTTCGCTCATCACTGCGCCGGTTCGCGCAGCAAGTTGCGAACCGCATGTCTGCGCCAGAAGCCGGAATGCGGTTCGAGCATTGGTCATGCGGCTGCGACGTCGTGGAGCGCGCGTGTCCAGCTCGAGCAATTCCCTTGGCAGGCCATTCAGCGATTCCGCGGAATCCTGCACCGGTCGATCCGGATTTGACTCGGAAGGGGCGTGGCATAAGATCGAACCAACAGCGCCTTGTCGCGCGGTGCCCATCTGCTGTGATTTTCGCGAGGCGTCGGCCCGCGCGATGGGAAGTCGAAACAGGGGGAGTTGTTGGGCGCGCAAGGCCAGGGAGCGTGGCATACCGCAGCCTTTGCCGAGGATTTCCGCGAGGATGTCTTTGCAGAGCAGCGGAAACTGCGCGCACGGCTTCTCGATCATGGTGCGATTCGCCTTGCCCCTGCACGCGATCTGGCCGCCCACATGCTTCTCCATCTTGATGACCTGCCGGGCTGCTGGTCGATTGCGACCAATTGGCTGCGGGCCGAACTGCGATGCCAGCGCGTCGACACCGGTTTCGGGATGCGTCAGGCAAGGGACTATTTCCCGGGTTTTGCGGAAGCAAAGGACGCAGACTACGACGTGCCCTCGTTCGGCGGCAAAGCCGTCGACAATCGGGATGCGGCGATGCAGGCAATGTGGCTGGATCCCCACCCGGTGATCTTTGCCGATATCAAGCAGGACAGCCGAATCACGATGCGGCTGCGCCAGAGACTTTCGGGGGCACGGACGAAGTCAAAGTTCGCCTGGGCGCTTCGCAGCGGACAGGGCAGCTACGGCCTGATCTGCGCCGACTGGACCGAGCATTTTGCCCCTTGGGAATCCGGCCTGTATGATTGTTTCGAGCAGACGGTGGTCGATGTCCTCAACCCGATCGTTGCGGTTGCCAAGGAGATTGCCGATCGGGACCCGACGCGTCGGAATGGAGCGACACGGGGTCGCGATCCATTGACCCTGTCCATAGGCGTTTCCGCGACGGCCGGGCTGGCCACCCTTACGGCTTCGGAAATCGAGGTCGCCAGGCTGGTCGCGAAAGGCCTGAGCTACAAGGAAATCGCCAGGATTCGCCGCAGGTCGTTTTCCACGATCGATCATCAACTCAGGAGCATCCGACAGAAGACCGGAGCTTCGAGCACCTCCGCCTTGGTCAGCCTGCTTGCACGGACCGACTTTCCGCAGGCCTGAGGAGCCGCCGGAGTAGCGCCGGCGAAAGTCGGATTCACGCCGGCGGACGCGGAATTCGCCGCTTGACGAAAACAGCATTCGAAGATGTCGGGCCGATGAAGCCGGGCCTCATCGATCCTGATCTGTATCGCGAACCTTCGCGATAGATGGCCGCGCACCTCTCTTGGTAGACCTGTGTTGCACGTGAACCAGCGTGCCACGTTGAACCATCCCGGATGGATGGTTTTGCGAAGGGGGAGGGGAGATGGCCAAACAATTGCTTGCGGCAACGATGCTTATCGCTTGCTTGCCAACGCTCGGCGCGGCCGAGGGCTTGAAGAACAAGCCTCTGCTCACCTACAGCGCAGCCGAGAAGATGATCGCAGCCTGTTTCGCGGCGCAGGCGGCCGCCGGGTACGCGAAGGTCAACGTCGTCGTGGTCGACGACGGGGGGCGGTTGATTGCTGCCGCGCGGCAGGATGGGGCGTGCAAGGCCTGCACCGACATTGCGCAGAACAAGGCGATCACGTCGTCGCTCTATGCCGCGCCGACCCGGGCATTTGCCGACCTGTCCTTTGGTGTGAAGCGCGACGGCGTCAATGCCGGATTGCCGGGTGCGGCCTTTGTTCCCGGTCTGGTGGCCTTCGCAGGTGGTCTCCCCATCAAGACTGCGACGGACGATGTCATCGGCGGCATCGGTGTCAGCGGCGGCAGCGAGGATCAGGACGAAAGCTGTGCGCAGGCTGGCCTCAACGCAGTCTCCAAAAGCCTGAACTGAGTGATGGCATGATCGAGAACCCGTTCTACGGCCGCGAAACGCAAGGCGAGTTCAATCTCCATGAGCTCGGCAACCTCATCCTTGAAAGCGGCGAAACGCTCCGCGGTGCAAAGCTGGCTTACCGTACCTTCGGGAAGCTGAACGCAACGAAGTCCAACGCCATCCTGGTGACGACCTGGTTCTCGGGAACCGGCAAGGTGATGGAGGACGTCTATGTTGGTCAGGGCCACGCACTTGATCCCGATCGCTACTTCATCGTCATCGTGGATCAACTCGGCAGTGGCGTGTCATCATCGCCGCAGAACACGCCCGCGCCTCAGGCGATGGCGAAGTTTCCGAAGCTTGCCATCGGCGACGATGTCCGCGCGCAACGCCAGATGCTGACAGACCTGTTCGGGATCGAGCGGCTAGCCCTCGTGATCGGTGGATCGATGGGCGGCCAGCAGGTCTATGAATGGGCCGTCGCCTATCCGATGATGGTTGAACGAGCCGCGCCGATCGCTGCGACAGCGCGCATTTCGCTGCACCAGCAGGTCTTCATTGAAACCCTCAAGGAAGCGATCACGTCCGACCCGAGCTGGAATGCCGGCTGGTACGCCTCGGGCTTCGCTGTGCGCGAGGGCATGGACCGGATGGCGCGGATCGTCGCGATACTCGGCTGGTCTGCGCAGTTCTACCAGGAGGAACGTTGGCGCAGCGTCGTTGGCATGTCGTCGCTGGACGATTTCATCAACGGCGTGATGAAGGCTTACTTCGAGCCGATGGATCCCAATGTCCTACTGTGCGAGATGCACAAGTGGCAACGGGCAGACGTATCGCGGCACACCGCGGGTGACCTCCCCCGGGCGCTGGGGCGCGTCAAGGCAAAGACAATGGTCATGCCCATCAGCCACGACGGTTTCTTTCCCCCGCAGGAATGCGAGGCCGACTATCGACTTCTACCGGACGCCTTGTTCCGGGTGATCGAATCACCTGAAGGCCACATGGGGCTGAACGGATTCGAGCCCGGATACATGGAGCAGGTCGATCGTCATCTGAATGAGCTGCTAGCCACCTGACGATTTCCAAACCCGGTCCTGAATCGCCCCCGAGTGCTGTCGCTTCGGGGAACGGATGGGCATGTCCCGACGACCGCGCCTGAGGACGCGTGCAAGATGCAACAGAGCAAGGGCAAGGCGCTCAACGTGAGAGGCGCCACCAAGACGTACCGAACGCAATCGGGTGAAGTTCACGCATTGAAGGACGTCGACCTGACCGTGCGGCAGGGCGAATTCATCGCCGTCGTTGGACCCTCCGGCTGCGGCAAGACCACGTTGCTCTGGTCGATCGCCGGATTGCACAAGCTGACCTCAGGCGCCATCGCCCTTGGCGAGGAATGGATCACTGGTCCACATCCGAGCATCGGCATGATGTTTCAAGAAGCGAATCTTCTGCCCTGGCGGACGATCCGCAAGAACATCGAGCTTCCGTTCGAGATCCGGGACATGCGGCCGGACGCAGCGCGGATCGATACGTTCTTGCAGCGGGTAGGGCTGAGCGGTTTCGGCGACAGGATGCCGCGCGAACTGTCGGGAGGGATGCAGCAGCGCGCGTCCATCGTGCGTGCGCTGGCAAGTGACCCTGCGGTCCTGTTGATGGACGAACCGTTCGGAGCGCTCGACGCCTTCACCCGCGACGAGATGAACAAGCTGGTGGAGGAAATCTGGCTGGAATCCCGCAAGACGGTCGTCCTGATCACCCATTCGATCGCGGAGGCCGTGTTCCTGGCCGACAAGGTCTACATCATGAGCGCACGGCCGGGCCAAATCGCGCGAATGGTGGACGTTCCATTTGCGCGGCCAAGGTCGCTGGACCTGATGGAATCACGCGAGTTCTTCGATCTCGTCAACGCGATCAAGCACGACATTCAGCATCAGCGGCCGGCCACGCCGGCTGCCGTCATGGCAAGATGAAGGAGCCACCATGAGCCAGCCGACGCAGACCGGTACCGGCATCGCGGGCGCAACGGGAATTGCCAGCGGGCTCAGCGACCAGGGAGGTAAGGAAGTCGCCGCAATCATCGCGGTGGCCCTGCTCGTCATCGGCGGCGGAGAACTGCTGCTGCGCCTGTTCGAGGTGCCGCGATACATCCTGCCGACTCCTTCGGCCATCGCCAGCGTGTTCTTCTCGCACGAGATCGCGACCATCTGCGAACACTACTCCTACACGTTGATCGAGCTCTTTGCAGGCTATGCCGTCGGAGCCTCGATCGGGTTGGTGCTGGCCGCGGTCATCACGCAATTCCCGTTCGTGGAGAAGGTGATCACGCCCTACATCCTGTTGCTGGTGACGACGCCGATGCTGGCACTGGTGCCACTCTTGATCCTGAACTTCGGTTTTGGGTTCACGCCGCGGATCATCGCCGTCGCTCTCGCGTCAGGTCCGATGGTGATGATCAACGCAGCCACCGGATTTCGGCGCGTCGACGCGATGAAGATTGCGCTGGCGCGATCCTGCGGGGCGTCGACCCTCCAGATCTTCACGAAGATCCGCATTCCGATGGCCATGCCGATGGTGATCGTAGGCCTGATGATCGGGGCGATCTTCGGCATGATCACCGCGGTTGGCGCCGAGATGTCGGGCGGCGGGTTCGGGCTTGGCAGCCGCCTGACAACCTATTCTTCAACGCTTCGAATGCCGGAGTTCTTTGCGTGCATCGTGATCCTCGCTGTCACCGGGATCACGATCTACGCCTTCTTTTTCTGGCTCGGGAAGCGGCTGGCCGGCTGGGAAAGCTAGACGGAAACGGGCGAAACGCCGCGCTCGACCCGGAACATACGAACATCGCGGCCCAACCAACGAGGGAAGAAACTCCATGACTCAGCAAACGATGACGCGTCGGCGGCTGCTGCAAATCAGCGCCACCGGCCTTGTGACCACCACCGTTCTCGGCGACGGCCTGCTGACCACGGGCGCGGCTCAGGCCAAGCCCTACAAGTCCCGCTTCACCTGGATTTCGCCGCGCGGCACGATCGAGGTGATGGACGACTACCCTTACTGGGTGGCCAAGAAAATGGGCTATTTCGGTGATCTCGGGGTGGAGACCGATATGGAGCCGGGCCCCTCGGACGGGACTGCGGTGGTGAAATTCCTGGCGGTGCAGCAGGCCGATATCGGCTTTCCCTCGCCGGGCGTCCTGTCATTTGCGGTCAATGCGGGGATGGACCTCGTCTCGGTGTTCGGCAGCGGCTTTCTCGACCTCTTCAACGTCGCTTTCCGCAAGGGCGAGGGAGTCAAGGATCTGAAGCAACTCGAAGGCAAGACCGTGCTTCTGGGGTCGGCGGCCTGGCAATCGATCTGCGACCCCATGTTCGCCGCCGTCGGCGTCAATCCCAAGAAGATCACCTATGTCGAGGCCGGCTGGCCGACCTGGACGACCGCACTGGCCAGCGGACAGGGCAATGCCTGCCTTGCCTGGGAGGGCCTGCGCGCCGATCTGGGCGCGAAGGGCCTCAACTTCGACTACTGGCTTGGCATGCGCGGCTCGCCTTTGCCGTCGAATTCGCTGGTCGTGCGGAGGTCCGATCTGGAGGATCCCGATCGGCTCAAGTTCCTGAAGAAGTACCTGAGGGGCTGGGCCATGGGCAGCGAGTTCGCCGACCGTAACCCGCGCGCAGCCGCAGACATCGTGTTCAAGGCATTGCCGACGACCAAGGCAAACTACGGTCCGCGTGCAGGCACGGAAAGCCTCATGCAGATCCACCGCACCTTCAAGGGCAATATGGCAACACGCGCCGGCTGGGGAGAGCACAACATTCCGGCCTGGGACGGTTTTTTCAAGATACTGAAGACGATTGGCCAGTCGAGCATCGACATCGATACGGCCCGCTATGTCACCAATGAATTCGTCGCCGGCGCGAATGACTTCGACAAGGCGAAGGTTCATGCCGATGCCGATGCTTATGTACTGCCCGCCGACCTCGCGGCGATCGACATGGCCGACGTTGAAGCAAAATTCTACAACAACGTGATCAATTGATAGAACCAGCGGCGCTGGCGGACACTTGCCGAAGTGTGGCTATCTTGGTCACCCGAAGGGTCGAGCTCAGCTCTCGGCGCTGCTGCCTCGCCGGGCACTTACCTCGCGGTGCCCGGCGAGGTATTGCATTGGGCCTGATGTTCCGAACAAAGAGACAGTCAGAATGGCGCAGTTCATCAACTCCAGGGAACACATCGTTCAAGAGGCGCTTGACGGTTTGATTGCCGCTTCTGGTGGCCAGCTTGTCCGGCTGGACGGTTACCCATTCATACGCGTGGTCGCTCGCTCGGATTGGGATCAGTCCCGCGTCGCGGTGATCTCCGGCGGCGGATCCGGTCATGAGCCGGCGCATGCTGGCTTTGTCGGCCCGGGCATGCTGACGGCGGCGGTATGTGGCGACGTCTTCGCCTCTCCGTCCGTCGACGCGGTGCTGGCGGGAATCCTGGCCGTGACGGGAGAGGCGGGGTGTGTCCTCATCGTCAAGAACTACACCGGCGATCGCCTGAACTTCGGCCTTGCTGCCGAACGGGCACGAGCACTTGGCCGGAAGGTGACCATGGTCATCGTCCAGGACGATATCGCCATCCCGGACATCAACCGTCCTCGCGGCATCGCAGGGACGCTCTTCGTCCACAAGCTCGCCGGAGCAGTGTCCGAGTGCGGCGGCGATCTGGATGCCGTGACCGCCGCGGCGCGTCGCGCGGCCTCGAATGTCATGAGCATCGGGATGTCGCTGGACACCTGCACCGTGCCTGGTTCGCCCAAGGAAAGCCGAATCCGATCGGGCGAGATCGAGCTGGGGCTTGGCATTCATGGCGAAGCTGGTGCTGCGAAGCTTCCCTATCTTGGCGCACGTCAGGCCATGGCCGATGCCGTCGCAAAGTTTCTCCCAAGAATGAACGGGAAGAGCTATGCGGCGCTTCTGAACAATCTTGGTTCTACGACGGCGCTTGAAATGTCGGTCCTTGCGGAAGAATTGCGGCAGTCCGCGATCGGGCCCGCGGTGTCCCATATCGTTGGTCCTGCCTCGATGATGACGGCGCTCGACATGCATGGCTTTTCGCTCACGCTCTATTCGCTGAGCGCCGAGGACGAAAAACTGCTGGCCATGGAAACGCCACTGCGTAGCTGGCCGGGGCTTAAAGCTTTCGTGGCGCCCCGCGTCGTGCCCTTGCCCGATGGGTTGGCTCGCGTGCGGCCAACTCCCTCTGCCGACCCAGCAACCCAAGAATTGCTCATCCGCTGTTGCAAGGCATTGATCGGCGCGGAGGCCGATCTGAACGCGCTCGATGCCAGAGCAGGAGATGGCGATACCGGATCGACGCTCGCCAGCGCAGCGCGCAACTTGATCCAGAACATTGGTCAGCTTCCGCTGTCGAACCACGCGCAACTCTATCGGGCATTGGGGCAGGAACTGAGCCAGACCATGGGAGGCTCTTCGGGTGTTCTGCTTGCGATATTCTTCGCTGCGGCAGGGGACGCGGTATCTAACGGGCATAGCCCGATCGATGCGCTCAGGGTTGGACTGGCAAGGATGCAGGAGATCGGTGGCGCGCAACCGGGGGACCGGACCATGATCGACGCGCTGCTGCCCGCGCTCGATGCCTTGCCGCAGGGGCTGACCGAGGCCGCCCGCGCAGCAAGAAAGGGGGCACGTCTGACGGCCACCATGTCCAAGGCAAATGCTGGACGGGCCGCCTACATCGGTGCGGAACAGTTGCAGGGGCATGCCGACCCCGGCGCGGAGGCCGTCGCGAGATTGCTTGAGAGCCTGTGCTAAGCCGGCGTCGGACGCGCATGTGCGCGATGCGCCGCCTCAGGGATCGATGATGATCCTGCGGAAGGCGCGCAGCAGTTCGGGCTCGAGGTTTTCGTCGTCGAGTTGCAGTGGGCCCGGCGCGATCAGGACCGCGTTGTTCAGCGTCCCGTACAGCATCTGGCAGGCGAAACGAACGCGATGTTCGAGATTCGGATCGTCGGGAGAGCTCAGTGAAAGCCGCGCCACCAGACGGTCGGCGTGCTCTTGTCCGCGTTTCCTGGACGGCTCCCATAAGGCGGGCTCGACCATGCTGCGGCGGATGGTTGCGCGGATCAAACCGCGGCGCTTGCGGTAGGCGGCAAGAGTTGCGGCGATGACCTCCGCCAGAATGTCGTCGATCGGCTGGTTCGGATCGCTGGCCGGTGGTGTCAGGACTGGGTCGTGCGCGGCGGCTTCGCCGACGAGCGCGCGAAAGAACCCGTCCTTGTCGGCGAAGCGGCTGTAGAACGACCCGACCGAGCAGCCGGCAGCCAGCGCGATTTCTGCGACCGACAGATCGTCGAAGTCCTTGATCTCGCAAAGCTTTTTTCCGGCGCGCACCAGCGCGTCACGGGTCGCACGGCTGCGCGCCTGCTTGGCTGGCAAAACGTCGGTGGGCTCAGCGTGGCTCATTGTCCTTGACCAAAATTCGAATTTGAGTTCATATTCATATTACAAGATCGATCTACCACTCTGAAGAGTGTTTGGCAAAAGAACCAAAAACAGGGAGCAGCCCATGTCATACGACACCCTCACCGTCTCCAAACTCACCGGTGGATGCGGCGCCGAAGTGCACGGCCTCGATCTGGCGAGCGATCTCAGCAACCGCCAATGGGACGAACTTCGCCACGTCTTCTTCGACCATGGCGTGATCTTCTTCCGCGATCAACAACTGACGCCGGAGCAGCACATCGCGTTCGCGCGCCGGTGGGGGACGATCGACGTCAACAAGTTCTTCGTGCCGGTGCCCGGCTATCCCGAGATCGCCGAGGTGCGCAAGGAGAAGGAGCAGAAGACCAATATCGGTGGCGGCTGGCACACCGACCACAGCTACGACGCCGAACCCGCGATGGGATCGATCCTGCTGGCGCGCGAAGTGCCGGAGGAGGGCGGCGATACGCTGTTCTCGAACATGTACCTTGCCTACGACGCGCTCTCGGACGGGCTGAAGCAGACCCTGGGCAGTCTGCGTGCCATCCATTCCTCCGAACATGTCTTCGGCGCCAAATCCGTCAGGTCGAATGCCGAGCGGCCGAAGCGCAACGAGCATCTCGCGGTCGGCGAGGTGTCGCATCCGGTCGTCATCACCCATCCGGACAGCGGCAAGAAGGCGCTCTACGTCAATTCGGGCTTCACCTTGCGCTTCGAGGGGTGGACTGCCGACGAGAGCCGGCCGCTGCTGGAGATGCTCTATCGGCATGCAGTCCGTCCGGAGTTCACCTGCCGCTTCCGCTGGCGCGCCGGCTCGATTGCGTTCTGGGACAATCGCTGCACGTGGCACTACGCCGCCAATGATTATCACGGGCATGACCGGCTGATGCATCGCATCACGGTGGCCGGCAGCAAGCTGTCCTGACTGAAGAGCCAAGCTGGGACCGGCATCGCATGGATCGTCCAGGCGATGCCAGCTCGCACGCCGTCAGGCCGATTTGGAGCGACGGTCCTCGGCGATTGTAGCAAACATCACCCGAAAGCAATCGGTGGCGGACAAACGTCCGCATCGAGCGCTGCGAATGTTCGCACCCGATCGCCCGGCGCCGCGCGAGCGGCCATCCATTGATGCCAAGCGAAACGGGCCGCCCGCCCCCTCGATGAGAACGGAGAAAGACGCGATCGGCCTGTTGCGTCGCGTTTTAATATCAAGTATTAGATCGGGTATCAATTGAAGGTTCCGATGGATTGCTCGCTGTACCGTGGGCAGGACGACGCCAGATGCAGTTTCGTTTCTCTGACAAATCGCTCGCATTGCAGGACAGCCTCGAACAGTTCTTTCGTGCGGAGATCCTGCCCCGCAATCGCGAGTGGCATGCCCATACGTCGAAGCACGGCGCCGCGCCGCCCTTCCTTGCCACGCTGAAGGCGGAAGCGCGCAAGCGGGGCCTTTGGAATCTCGGGCTTCCGGACCTCAGGGACGACCAGCCCGGCACCCGATTGACCAATCTCGAATTCGCGCCACTGGCCGCGATCATGGGCCGACTGCCGTGGGCGCCGATCGTCTTCAACTGCAATGCGCCGAATGTGCCGAACATGGAGATGTTGCAGAAGTTCGGCAGCGTCGACCAAAAGCGGCAATGGCTTGATCCCCTGCTCGAGGGCAGGATCTGGACCGCCTTCGGCATGACCGAGCCGGACGTCGCCTCGTCCGACGCACGCAACATTCGCACGTCGATCCGAAAGGATGGCGCCGACTACGTGATCGACGGTCGCAAATGGTACATCTCCGGCGCCAACCATCCGGATTGCAAGATGCTGCTCGTCGTCGGCGTCATCGATCCGGACGCCAGCAGCGCCGCCAAGCACTCCGTCGTCATCGTTCCGATGGGAACGCCGGGTCTCGAAATCGTGCGGCCGGTGCCGGCCTTCGGCCGCGACAGGGAATTCGCCGCCGAACTGGTGCTGCGCAATGTTCGCGTGCCGCAATCGAATCTCCTGGGTGAGGAAGGCGCCGGCTTCGCCATGGGGCAGGCCCGGCTCGGGGTCGCTCGCGTGCATCATTGCATGCGCAGCCTCGGCAGTTGCGATGTGCTGATCCAGCTGATGCGCGGCCGCGCGTCAGGCCGGCGCGCATTTGGTCGGCCGATCGGCGAGTTCGCCAACATCCAGGACATGATCGCGCTGTCGCGCATCGAACTCGAGCAGGCAAGGCTGCTGGTCTACAAGACCGCCTGGCTGCTCGACGAGGGCGGGGCCGCCGCCGCGCGTCGCGAGATCTCGATGATCAAGGTGGCCGTCGCGCGCACCTTCAGCGCGATCGCGGATCGCGCCGTGCAGGTTTTCGGCGCAATGGGCGTCTCCGACGACACGCCGGTTTCGTCTGCCTATACCGCCGCCCGCGCCATGCGCATCTACGACGGTCCGGACGAAGTTCATCTGCGCACGCTGTACCGGCTCGAGCCCGACGAGGTCGCCGGTGACAGCGCGCATTATCTGCTCGGTGAAAGGGGGCTCTGACTAGATCAATGACCGCACGCCAGGCCAATTCGCTCGACACTTTGTTTCGCCCGAAATCGATCGCCGTCATCGGAGCATCGGCAACGCCGACCAAGATCGGCGGGGTACCGATCGCGCACCTGCTCCGCTACGGCTATCGGGGCGACATCTTCCCGATCAATCCGCAGCATCAGACCATCCAGGACTTGCGCGCCTATCCGGATGTGAGGGCTGTCGGCAAGGACATCGATCTGGCCATCGTCGCGGTGCCCGCCGCCATCGCGCTCAATGCGTTGAAGCAGGCGGCCGAGGCGAACGTGAAGTCGGTCGTGCTGTTCACCTCGGGCTTTGCCGAGGTCGGTGAAACCGGTGCGATCGTGCAACGGCAGATCGGCGCGCTCGCGCAGACGAGCGGGATGCGCATCCTTGGTCCTAACTGCCTCGGTGTGATGAGCGGCGAGAGCGGCGTTTATGCGACCTTCAGCCCCGTCGCCGGCACCGGCATCGTGAAGCAGGGCAATATCGGCCTTGTCAGCCAGTCCGGTGCGTTCGGCGGCTTTGCCTATTCGCTGGCGCGCGAACGCGGGATCGGCCTCAGCCATTGGGTGACGACCGGCAACGAGGCCGATGTCGACATGTCCGACTGCCTCGATTGGATGATCGACGACGCATCGACCAGGGTCATCCTTGCCTACATGGAGGGCTGTCGGGACGGCGCGAAACTGGTCCGGGTGCTGGACAAGGCGCGCGCAGCAAGGAAGCCGATCGTCGTCGTCAAGGTCGGCCGTACCGATCTCGGTGCGGCGGCCGCGGCGTCGCACACGGCGGCGCTCGCCGGCGCGGATGCGATCTATGACGCGGTGTTCAAGCAATACGGCGTGCACCGCGCCGCCACCATCGATGAGGCGTTCGACGTCGCCTACGCCGTATCGGTCGGCGGACTGCCGCGCGGCCGCTCCATCGGCATGCTGACCGCGTCGGGCGGTGCGGGCGTGCTGATGGCGGACGAGGCCGCCAGCCTCGGGCTGGATGCGCGTGAGATGCCCGAGCATGCACAGAAGCAGATCCTGGCGCGCGTGGCGTTCGCGTCCGCGCGGAATCCGGTCGACGTCACGGCGCAGATCACCACCGACGAGGAATTGTTGCCGCTGTCCTACAGGCTCATGCTGGAGGACGCGAACTACGACAACCTCGTCATCTTCCAATCCGCCGCGGGACTTTCACCGCGAGGGCCTGAACTCGTGCAGCAAGCCGTCGAGATGCGCGCGAAGTATCCGGATCGCGTCATCGCCCTGTCGAGCCTGTTCACGCCGGAGCTTCATCGGCAACTCGACGACGGCAAGGTGCTGGCATTCGCCGATCCGAGCCGCGCCGTGCGCGCGATCGCCGCATTGGCCGGTTTTGCCGCGAGCGGTGTGTCCGCCGAGAAGGTGGCCGCCTTGTCCGCGGTGCAGCTTGCCGATGCGACGCTCAGCGAAGCCGGAGCTCTCGCGGCATTGCAGGCCGCCGGCATCCCGGTCATGCCGCACCAGGTGGCAACCGATGGCGCTGAAGCCGCCGCGGCCGCTGAGCGGCTCGGCTTCCCCGTGGTGGCCAAGATCGTCTCGCCGGACATCCTGCACAAGACCGAGATCGGTGGCGTGCTGCTCAATTTGCAGGACAAGGACCAGGTCGCGAAGGCATTCGATGAACTGACGGCACGGGCCAAGCAGGCGAAGCCGCATGCCAGGATCGAGGGCGTGCTGATTGCGCCGATGATCAAGGGCGGCGTCGAGTGCATCCTCGGTATGCAACGCGATCCGGTGTTCGGTCCCGTCGTCATGTTCGGCCTCGGCGGCATTCTGGTCGAGGCGCTGCGCGATGTCAGCTTCCGCCTCGCTCCGTTCGGCAAGGCCGAGGCACACCGCATGATCGACAGCATCAAGGCGCGCGCCGTGCTCGACGGCTGGCGCGGTGCGCCGGCCGCCGACATCGACGCGTTGTCGGACGCCTTGGTCGCGCTGTCGCGCTATGCGGCTGCCGCCGGCGACAAGCTCGAGAGCATCGACATCAACCCGTTCGTGGTGCTGCCGAAGGGCAAGGGCGCGATGGCCCTCGATGCAGTGCTCGTGATCAAGCAATCGAAACCCTGAGACAATTGGGAAACAGCGATGTCAAACGAGTTCAAGGGCCGGATCGGACGCACGGTCTCCGAGTCGAAGCCCTGGTGGCCCGATTATCCGCGTCCGCGCGATGGTGCGCCGAACGTCCTGGTGGTGCTGTTCGACGATCTCGGCTTCTCGCATCTCGGCTGCTACGGTTCCTCGATCGAGACCCCGAACATCGATCGGCTCGCGGCAGGTGGTCTCCGCTTCACCAATTTTCACACCACCGCGCTGTGCTCACCGACACGGGCGTCGCTATTGACCGGCCGCAACCATCATTCGGTGGGCATGCGCGGCCTCGCCAACTGGAACACCGGCTTCCCGAACTGCACCGGCACGGTCGCGAAGAGCGCGGGGACGCTGGCGGAAATGCTGCGGCCGGGAGGGTATTCCACCTTCGCTGTCGGCAAATGGCATTTGACGCCGATGGAAGAGACCTCGGTCGCGGGACCGTTCGACCAGTGGCCGCTGTCGCGCGGGTTCGATCGCTATTACGGCTTTCTGCAAGGCGAGACCGATCAGTTCACGCCGGAGCTCTACTGCGACAACCATCCGGTCAACGCGCCGCGCTCGCCGGAGCAGGGCTATCACCTCACTGAAGACCTGGTCGATCAGGCCATCACCATGGTGCGCAGCCAGAAGTCGGCGATCCCCGAGAAGCCGTTCTTTCTCTATCTCGCCTTTGGCGCGACGCACGCCCCGCATCAGGCGCCGCAGAGCTACGTCGACAAGTACAAGGGCCGCTTCGACGCCGGCTGGGATGCGATCCGGCAGCAATGGTACGAGCGCCAGAAGGAGCTCGGCATCATTCCGCCGAATACCGAGCTTGCACCGCGCAACCCCGGTGTCGCGCCCTGGGACGAGCTGCCCGACACCCAGAAGAAGCTGGCGCTGAAGTTGCAGGAGGCGTTTGCCGCCTTCCTGGACCATACCGATGCGCAGATCGGCCGCCTGGTGTCCTTCCTGGAGGACATCGGCGAGCTCGACAACACTCTGATCCTCCTGATGTCCGACAACGGCGCCAGTCAGGAGGGCGGACCGCTTGGCGTGATCGACACCTTCAAATACTTCAACGGCATCCCCGAGACGCTGGAAGAGATCAGCGCCCGGATGGACGACATCGGCGGACCGAAGTCGCAGACCAACTATCCCTGGGGATGGGCGCAGGCCGGCAACACGCCGAACAAGCGCTACAAGCAGAACACCCATGGCGGCGGCATCCGCGATCCCTTGATTGCGCACTGGCCGAAAGGCATTTCCGACAAGGGAGGCATCCGCGACCAGTTCCACCACGTCACCGACATCACGCCGACCGTGCTCGACATCGTTGGCGTCGCGCCGCCAGAGAACGTCAACGGCATCGCGCAGATGCCAATCCATGGCGTCAGTCTCGCCTACACTTTCCCGGTGCAGGCGAAGGCCGAGCCGTCGCGCAAGGGCGCGCAGTATTTCGAGATGTTCGGTCATCGCGGCATCTGGGCCGATGGCTGGAAGGCCGTCACCTTTCATCCCGCCGGCAAGCCGTTCGATGAAGACCGGTGGGAACTCTACAATCTCGCGAACGATTTCTCCGAATGCCGGGATCTCGCAAAGGACAACCCTGCGAAGCTGAAGGAGATGGTCAATTTGTGGTGGTCCGAGGCGGGGCGCTTTGGCGCGTTGCCGCTGGACGATCGCAGGGAGGAATTGTGGCGGCCGACGCCGCGACAGGGCACGCCGCGCAACCGGCGCCGGTTCGTGCTGTATCCGCCGGTCGCGCACATGACCGGCGAGGTGTCGCCGCCGCTCGGCAATCGCAGCTTCGTTGCAACGGCGGAGGTCGAGCGACCGACCGCGACGTCGGAGGGCGCCATCTTCGGTCTCGGGACGCGCAACAACGGCCTCGCGTTCTACGTGCTCGGCGACAGGCTGGTGTTCGACTACAACCTGTTCACGCATCACTACAAGGCGATCTCGAGCCGTCCGATCCCGGCCGGCAAGTCGACGCTGTCGGTCCATCTGGAAAAGCTGGGCGAGCGCGGCAGGGCGACGGTCTCGATTGACGGCGTCGCCTGCGGCAGCGTCGAGATCCCGAAAATCCTGCGCATGATCTCGTCCAACGGGATGGATGCGGGCTGTGACGGCGGCTCGGCGGTCAGTGACGACTACGAGGCGCCGTTCGTCTTCCAGGGCAAGATCAGCCGGCTGGTGATCGAGCTTCCGGATCGCTCGAAGAAGGATGAAGCCGAGGCCGCTGCCGTGAAGGCCAAGGTGGAGATGTCGCGGCAATGAGCGGTGCTGCGACATCGTGCTGTGGTCCAGGCAGCAGCGCGGCGAGGGCGTCGCGCGGCTGCGACCTGGCAATGCCTTCGCCCGGCGTTGCGGGCGAAGGCGACGATGACATGGCGGTGGTGCCGTCCGGCAGCTTTGCCTATGGCTGCGACCGGCGCGAGGGCAATCCTGCCGACGGCGAAGGGCCGTCACACCGGGTTGACGTCGATGCGTTCCGGATCGACCGTTGCGCGGTGACGAATGCGCGCTTTGAACGCTTCGTCGCGGCAACCGGATATGTCTCCGATGCCGAGCGGATCGGCTGGTCGTTTGTATTCGCGGGCCTGTTGCCCGATGATTTCGAGGAGACGCGTGGCGTTGCCGCCGCGCCCTGGTGGCGCCAGGTCCATGGCGCCAGTTGGCGGCATCCCGAAGGAAGGCATTCCGATCTCGCATCGCGATCGGATTTGCCGGTGGTCCACGTGTCGCATCACGACGCCCTCGCTTTCTGTACCTGGGCGGGCAAGCGCTTGCCGACCGAAGCGGAGTGGGAGAAGGCCGCGCGCGGCGGCCTTGAAGGCCAGCGCTTTCCCTGGGGCGACGATGAAACGCCGAATGGCGAGCACCGTTGCAACGTCTGGCAGGGCACCTTTCCGAGCCGCAACAATTCGGACGACGGTTACTACGGGCTCGCACCGGCGGATGCCTTTGCGCCGAACGGCTTCGGCCTGCACAACATGGCCGGCAATGCGTGGGAGTGGTGCAGCGACTGGTTCGCCAGCAACCGCTTTGCGGATGGCGCAGCGGCAGGGCTCGTCAATCCACACGGTCCCGTTCAAGGAACCCATCGCGTGATGCGCGGCGGCAGCTATCTCTGCCATCCATCCTACTGCTGGCGCTATCGCAACGGGGCGCGGTCGGCCTCGACGGCGGACAGCACGACGGGGCATGTCGGCTTCCGTTGCGCGCGCGATTTTACGACTGAAACAAGCGTGTCGCCGACAGGAGAGTTTCAATGAGTTCCGCATTTCAGGGCAAGATCGGTCGTACCGTCCATGAATCGACGCCGCATTGGCCGGAGTGGCCGCGGCCGCGCGCCGGTGCGCCGAACGTGGTCGTCGTGCTGTTTGACGACCTCGGATTCTCCCACCTCGGCTGCTACGGCTCCTCGATCGCAACCCCGAACATCGACAAGCTCGCCGCCGGCGGATTGCGCTACACCAATTTCCATACCACCGCGCTGTGCTCGCCGACCCGCGCTGCGTTGATGACCGGATGCAACCACCACTCGGTCGGGATGCGCGGCCTCGCCAACTGGAATACGGGCTTTCCCAACTGCACCGGCACGGTGTCGAAGAGCGCGGCGACCATTGCCGAGGTGTTGCGCCCCTCCGGCTATTCGACGTTTGCAATCGGCAAATGGCACCTGACGCCGATCGAGCATACCTCGCCGGCGGGTCCATTCGACCAGTGGCCGCTGGCCCGTGGTTTCGACCGCTACTACGGCTTCCTTGATGGCGAGACCGACCAGTGGCATCCGGAGCTCACCAGCGACAACCGGTCGGTGGCGCCGCCGAAGACGCCGGAGCAGGGGTACCACCTCTCGGAAGACCTGATCGACAACGCCATCGAGGTCGTGAAGTCGCAGAAGGCCGCGGTCGCCGACAAGCCGTTCTTCCTCTATGTCGCCTTCGGCGCGACCCACGCGCCGCATCAGGCGCCGAAGCCATACATCGACAAGTACCGCGGCAAGTTCGACGCCGGGTGGGACGTCGTCCGGCAGCAATGGTACCAGCGGCAGAAGCAGCTCGGGATCATTCCCGAGGATACCGAACTCGCGCCGCGCAATCCGGGCGTCAAGCCGTGGGCCGAGCTGTCGCCGGATGAGCAAAGACTGGCGCTGCGGTTGCAGGAGGCGTTCGCCGGCTTCCTCGAGCATACCGACGCGCAGATCGGCCGGTTGATGGACCATCTGCGTGAAACCGGCGAGCTCGACAACACGCTCTTCATCCTGACGTCGGACAACGGTGCCAGCCAGGAGGGTGGACCGCGCGGCATGGTCAACTACTCGCGCTACTTCAACGGCCGGCTGGAGGATCTCGCGGAGAGCATCGCGCGCCTCGACGACATCGGCACGCCGAACGGATTCAACAACTATCCGTGGGGCTGGGCGCAGGTCGGCAACACGCCGGGCAAGCGCTACAAGCAGAACACCCATGGCGGCGGTATCCGCGATCCCCTGATCATCCACTGGCCGAAGGGGCTGGCCGAGAAGGGCGGCGTCCGTCACCAGTTTCATCATGTCACCGACATCGCACCGACGATCTTCGAGCTCGTCGGTGCCGACAGGCCGCAGACCGTCAACGGCGTGCCGCAGATGCCGATGCACGGAACGAGCCTCGCCTACACGTTCCCGCCGGAGGCAAAGCAAACGCCGACCACCAAACAGGTGCAGTATTTCGAGATGTTCGGGCACCGGGGCGTCTGGGCCGACGGCTGGAAGGCCGTCGCCTATCACGAGCCGGAAACGCCGTTCGAATCCGACAAGTGGGAACTCTATCACCTCGACAAGGATTTCTCGGAATGCCGCGACCTGGCCGGCGAGCAGCCCGAGAAGCTCAGGCAGATGATCGAGCTGTGGTGGAGTGAAGCCGGTCGCAACGGTGTCTTGCCGCTCGATGATCGCCGCGCCGAGCTCTGGCGCGCGGGCACCGGATGGGCGGACCCGCGCAGCCAGTCGCGCTACGTCTACCGGCCGCCACTCCCCGAGATGCGCATGTCGGTGGCGCCCGCGCTCGGCAATCGCAGTTTCACGATCACCGCAGCGATCGAGCGCGAAACGGCCGATCAGGACGGCTGTGTCGTCAGCTTCGGCGATGGGCGCGGCGGTCTTGCGCTGTATCTGCTGCGGGGCCGTTTGCACTTCGATTACAACGTGTTCGGCCAGCACTTGAAGCTGGTCTCGAACCGGCAGGTAGCCACCGGCAAGACCACCGTGAGCGTCGCCGTGGAGCGGCTCGGCAAGGTCGGTCGCGCCACGGTGCTGATCGGCGGCGAGCCGTGCGGCAGCGTCGAGATTCCGTTCCTGGTGCGCCGCTTCTCGACGGGCTCCTTCAATCTCGGTTCCGATCCTGGCGTCGCCGTCAGCGACGACTACGCGGCGCCGTTCGTCTTCCAGGGCAAGCTTGGCGAGGTCGTGATCGAGATTCCGGAGCGGACGTCGGCCGAAGCCAGGCAGGCGTCGCGGGCCGATGTGCTGGCCGACCTCGCGAGGCAGTGAGGCGGACGCGGGACGCGCCTGGGCGTGCCGAAAGGATACGGTTTTGCGACACGTCGCTGTCTCAAGGCCGTTGCGCTGCGATCTAATATAGGATATTAGATCGCGTATCAGGGGAGGATGCAGCTTGGCCGTCGACAGCACAGAGACGATCAATGAGTTGTTGAACGTCGCGGAGCGGCTGTTCGCCGCCGAAGGCGTCGAGCAGGTCGCGCTCACCCGGATCGTCAGTGTCAGCGGCAAGAAGAACCGATCTGCCCTGCACTATCATTTCGGAACGCGCGAGGCGGTGGTTGCCGCGGTACTGGACCGCAGGCTCGCGCACATCAACCAAACCCGTCATCGCCTGCTCGACGAGATCGAAGGCTCCGAGGGCGAGCTCTGGGCGCTGATGGAGGCGCATGTCGCAGCGCTTGCGCTGGTCGTGGTCGACGAGCCCTGGGGCGCGGACTACGTGAAAATTCTCGCGCAAGTCACGTTCCGGCCCCATCTGCTCGGCGACGTCGGCGTGAGCGACGCCAACCTGTCGTCGGTTCGCCGTTTCAGGCGGCTGGTGGAGAAAAGCCTGCCGGACATCCCGCGCGTGATTCTGTCCGCGCGTCGTCGCTGGTTCGGCGACAGTATCGTCCATGCGCTGGCGCGCTGGACCTATCGGACGCCGCGGTCGCGCCAGACGCGCGAAAACATCCAGACTCTCATCGTCGGCCTCGTCGATTACGGCGTTGCCGCGATGTCCGTTCGCCCAAGCGAAGCCGGTCGCGTGCAGCATCCGAGTTTGCGCATGCCGAGCAAGGTCGTGCGTCGCGAGGAGTGACCCGGCACCGCCGCACGGGATCTGCCGATCGCGGTGAACCGGAGACATCTTCACTCAATCGCCGGCGTGTCGGGTCGACTGAAGTCAACCGTGGCAGTCGGAAGAAAGGTGCTTACTCGGATACGCGGCATGACGTGATTTGTGACGTTCTACAATTCGAAGAAAAAACACCAAAGGGGGGAATGATGAAGTTCGTTGGAAGCCTGTTGCTTTCATCGGCCGCGGTGATCGCCGTGGCCGGCGCCGCTCAGGCGGCAGATCTGCCCGTCAAGGCCAAGGCCATTCAGTATGTGAAAATCTGCTCCGCCTATGGTCCAGGTTTCTACTACATCCCCGGCACCGATACCTGCATCAAGCTGGGGGGCTTCATTCGTGCCGACATGCTGGTGAACAGCAACACCGACAATGTCGGCAACACCGGCGGGCCGGCCGGCGCGAACAATCGATTCACCAACGGCTACACCACCAAGACGACCTCGAACGTCCGGATCGATACCCGCACCGAAACCGAGTACGGCACGGTGCGGACCTACATGGAGTCGGTCTTCGTCTGGATGGGCAGCAGCTACACCGCCAACCCGGCTGCGCCGGGCTCGACGATCTATTCCGCGATCGGCACGGTGCCGGCGCCGAACAATGCGACCACGGGCAACGTCGCGGCCGGAGGATTCGCGCTCTACAATGCGTTCATCCAGTTCGCAGGCTTTACGATCGGCCGGGCGGTTTCGCAGTTCAGTGCGCCCTGGATCAACTACCCCGGCAACAACTTTGACGGACTTGTCGGCGGTGGCGGCACCGTCACCGGCGTCAACCAGTTCTCGTATACTGCCGACTTCGGTCAGGGAGTTGCGGCGACGATTTCCGCGCAGGATCCGACCGCATATTATCAGGCCGGCGTCAACAATCTCAGCGCAGGCGGCGCGTACGGCGTCAGCGATTACGCCGGAACGACCGTTCCCGATATCGTGGCGATGTTCCGCGTCGATCAGGCCTGGGGCCTGTTTCAGGCTTCGGCCGCGGCGCACGATAACAATGTCGCGTATTACGGCGGCGCCGGCTTGCCCAACGGTGGCACCGAATTGGCGGGCCATCCGGACGACAAATGGGGCTGGGCCGCTCAACTGGCGCTGTCGATCAAGAACATCCCGACCGGACCCGGCGACACGATCAACCTTCAGGCCGTCTATACCGACGGCGCCACGCGCTACAACATCCAGGATCTCTCCGCCTTCTCGACCGCCAACACGGTGTATGGCGGCTCGAGCCTGCCAGGGGCTTACCAGAGCGTAGGTCTCGGCATGGCGCCCGACACCATCTTCGCAAACGGCACCCAGCAGCAACTCATCCAGACGTGGGGCCTCAACGGAGCCTACACCCACAACTGGAACGAGGATTGGAACACGGCGGTGTACGGTGCGTATGCGAAGGTCTCGTACAACGCTGCGGCCAAAACCCTGATCTGCGGCGGTGGCGCGGGGATCGGCTCGTTTCAGGCAACGTTCGGTGCCGGCGTGACAAGCTGCAACCCGGATTTCTCCCTCACGCAGTTGGGCACCATCACGCGCTGGACGCCGGTGAAGAACCTGACGTTCTCGGCTGATCTGACCTACACCCATCTCGATCAGAACTATGCCGGGACGGCGGTGATGTCGAGCGGAGCACTCGGCAAGCCGCTTGCAACATATGAGCTCAAGAATCAGGACACGTTTCTGCTGCTGCTTCGGGCTCAGCGGAACATGTAGAGCATGATCTGGAAGCGTACGGAGCGGTCGTCCGAAAGCCTGGTTGCCGACCATCGCGCGATCCACGGCTTGGCCCCGTTGCGCTTCGCCATGCGGGCCTGCCGTTTCCCGGGCCTGAGCGCCTTCCACGATCGCACCGCCGGCATGCGGAAATGCCGGCGGGCAATGACGATTTCTGTAGCGACGGCTTCCGGCGCGTCGCGCGGGAGACCGGCGGACTTGAATGCCTGGCGCGTCACGACGCGAGCGATGTGGCTGCGCCGACAAGCCAGGGAGGAACCGATGATGGGAAATGCACGAAGGATTCGCGGATGAGCTCCCTTGCGACATCATTGTCGCGTCGCCTCGGTGTCGCGTATCCGATCTTCGGCTTTGCCCATTCCATTGATGCCGTGGCGGCGGTCAGCAATGCCGGCGGCATCGGCATCTACGGCGCGACCCGCGACACGCCCGAGGAAATTCGCGAACGCCTCAAGCGGCTGCGCAAGCTGGTCGGCGACCGGCCGTTCGGGGTCGATCTGGTGCTGCCGAACGGGATGCCGCCGCGCGACGACCGCGAAGCGATCGAGCGCGAGTTGCCCGAGGCCCATCGCCGTTTCGTCGCCGGGCTCTATCAGCAGTATGGGGTGCCGCCGGCCACCAAGGCCGGCATGCGCTCGCGCTTCGTGCGTTCGGTCGAGATGGCCGAGCAGCAGATCGAGGCCGTGCTCGGCTCCGACGTCAATCTGTTCGCGTGCGGGATCGGTGCGCCGCCGGCGGCCGTCGCCGAAGCGAAGGCACGCGGCAAGCTGACCGTTGCACTGATCGGTTCGCCGCGGCATGCCAAGGGCGCGCTCGACAGCGGGATCGACGTGCTGGTCGCGCAGGGCTACGACGCCGGCGCCCATACCGGATCGATCGGCACGTTCTCGCTGGTGCCGCAGGTCGTCGACATTGCCGGCGACGTCCCTGTGGTGGCTGCCGGAGGCGTCGCCACCGGCCGGCACATCGCGGCCGCGCTTGCGATGGGCGCCGAGGGCGTTTGGCTCGGCACCGCCTGGCTCGCAACCAAGGAGCATGCGCTGGCGCCGACCGCGCTGAAGAAGGTGCTTGCGGCGCGCAGCGAGGATGCCGTCATCAGCCGTGCGGACAGTGGCAAGACCTTGCGCCAGATCCGCAGTGCCTGGAGCGACGAATGGAGCGCGCCGGATGCGCCCAAGCCGCTGCGCATGCCCTACCAGGACATCCTGGTCGGAGATCTGCTCGGCGCCATCGACGAGCACGACATCGAGCCGCTGGTCCACGTCCCGGCCGGCCAGAGCGTCGGCTACTTCGACAAGCTCACGACGGTCGCGGACACCATGCAGAAGCTCGTCGGCGAAACAGACGCCGCGTTGCGGCGGCTCGCGACAGGAGCCCGATTCCGCGAGTGATCGCGCGCCACCAAAGCAAAAAAGAACAGAGCCGGAGGAGTTCATGAACGCGCAAGAGACTGGAAGGAAGGGGTGGATCATCGTCCTGATGATGTTCCTGTTCATGCTGATCAACTTCGCCGACAAGGCCGTGCTCGGCCTGTCCGCGGAGTCGATCATGAAGGAGCTCGGCCTCACCCATGCCGAATTCGGGTTGATCGGAACCAGCTTCTTCGCGTTCTTCTCCATCGGTGCGGTGCTGGTCGGCTTCGTGGTCAACCGCATCAGCACCAAATGGGTGCTGCTGGCGATGGGCCTGGTTTGGGCGATATGCCAGTTGCCGATGATGGTTTCCACGGGACTCGCGATGCTGTTTGCCAACCGCATCGTGCTCGGAGCCGGCGAGGGGCCGGCCTATCCTGTCGCCGTCCATGCAGTCTACAAATGGTTTCCCAGTGCGAAGCGCGCGCTTCCGACCAGCATCATTGCGCTCGGCGGGGCGGTCGGCGTCGGTGTCGTCGCGCCCGTGGTCAGCTACATCATCGTGCACTATTCGTGGCACATGGCGTTCGGCGCGCTCGGCCTGGCAGGTCTCGTCTGGTGCCTGGTTTGGCTCGTCGTCGGTGCCGAAGGTTCCTTGACCTCGAACGAAGCCTATGGCGGCGGCGATCATGCGCATGTCGGTTACGGCACGCTGCTGACGTGCCGCACCTTCGTTGGCCAGACCATCGTCGGCTTCAGCGCCTACTGGATGCTGACGCTCGGCATCGTGTGGCTGCCGGCCTATCTCGAAAGGGGCGCAGGATTCTCGCCATGGGCGGTGGGATGGATCGTCACGCTGCCGTCGCTGGTCCAGATCGTGTTTACCCCGACAATCAGCATGATCGCGGGACGGCTGCGGCAGCGCGGGTTCTCGGCCCGCTTGTCGTTCGGCGTCGTCGCGGTCATCTGCTGCGCTATCGCCGGCATCGCCACCGTGCTGCTGTCGCGCTCCTCGGATCCGGTGATGTCGATCGCCTGCACGGCGATTGCCTTCTCGGTCGGCTCGGCCATCTTCGTGCTGGCTCCCGTCGTCACCGCCGAGATCGTGCCGGGCCGGCAGCGCGGCGCCATGCTTGCCATCGGCACCGCGGTGACCACGCTCGCCGGTCCGACGGCACCGATCGTCATGGGCCGCATCATCGACGCCAGCGGAACCGCGGTCGACGGCTTTCGCGTCGGCTTTCTGATCGCAGGCATGATCGTCATCATCAGCGCGTTGATCGGCTTGATCCTGATCAATCCGGAAGCCGACATTCGCAGGTTCCGGAAGCTCGCCGAGGGCTCGGCGTCGCCGGCAGACCTGCAAGGCGACGGCCGCATGATGGGCCTGGCCGCGGGCGAAACGCGAAGCTAGGCATGATCCGGAAAAGTGCGAAGCGGTTTTCCGAAAAGATCATGCGCAAACAGGAAGCTAAAGCGAGATGAGATGACGATTCAACCTCATCTCATCTGCTTTAGCAGGGAAGGACGATTGCCACGGCTTTGACATGATTGCCGGGCACATGCTGCCCGATCGATTCCCACTGATCCCAGCGGATCGGCGAACCAGGAGGGCCCGCAAAATGACAGATCTTGCTCGCGTCGCCCTTCGAGGCGTCGCCGACTAGGCCTGTGCGCGCTTGATGGCGCGGCCTTCATGTCGGCGGCGAAACACGCCAATTCCGACCTGAAGGATCTCTCCCTTGATCAATCTCTATGGCTGGTCTGACCGCGACGGTCAGGCCTTCGCGCCCTATGAGGCGCAAGGCTACGTGCCGGGACGCGTCGTCGTCCAGCAGCGCGGCCTCTATACGCTCGTTACCGTCCACGGCGAACTGCGGGCGCAACTCGCCGGACGTCTGGTTCACGAAGTCCAGGAAGGTGGCCGCGACGGCGACCTTCCGGTCGTCGGCGACTGGGTTGCCGCCGCAGCTCGCCCGGAGGAGGGCTCGGCCACCATCCAGGCCCTGCTGCCGCGCCGAACCGCGTTCGTCCGCAAGGCCGCCGACACCGTGCAGACGGTGCAGGTGGTCGCGGCGAATATCGACATGGCCTTGCTCGTCGCCTCCATGAACGCCGACTTCAATGTCCGGCGGCTCGAGCGTTATCTGGCAACTGCCTGGCAGAGCGGTGCGCGGCCGGTGATCGTCCTGACCAAGGCCGATCTGTGCGATCGTCCGGATGAAGTCGTGGCGGCGGCCGAGGCCGTGGCATTTGGCGCGCCGGTGCTCGCGGTGTCCGCGATGACCGGCGCCGGCATGGCCGAACTCGCGGCGCAGCTTCGGCCCGGCGAGACCTGCGTGCTGGTCGGCTCCTCCGGTGCCGGCAAATCGACGCTGGTCAATGCCTTTGCCGGCGCCGAGCTGATGGCAACCGCCGGAATCCGCGAGGACGACGCACGCGGCCGCCACACCACCACGCATCGCGAACTGGTACGGCTGCCTGGCGGCGCGCTGATTCTCGATACGCCCGGCATGCGCGAATTCGGGCTGATCGATGCCGAGGAGGGGTTGGGCGCAGCCTTCGACGACATCGAGGCGCTGGAGCGCGATTGCCGGTTCAGCGATTGCGGCCACGGCAACGAGCCTGGTTGCGCGGTGCGCGCGGCGTTGGAGTCGGGGCAACTCGACCCGGATCGCTGGAGTAGCTTCCAGAAGCTGCAACGCGAGCTGGCGCATCTGGACCGCAAGGATGATCGTGTTGCGCGCGCCGCCGAGAAACGCCGATGGATCGTCCGCAACAAGGCCTATCGCGCCAGCCTGAAGAACAAGAACAGGGATCCGTGACCGGGATCGTTCGGCGGCGCGAGCGGATATTCGCGCTCGCCGAATGATGCTATCGATCGCGCAACCCGTCATGGGGCCGCTGCGCAGCGGCGGCCCGATGACGACATATGGGGGAACGCACATTGCCCGGCATCTCTCGGCGGCCATTCCTGCAACTCGCGTTCGGCGCGGCGACGCTGCCATTTGCATCGCCGGGTGCAGATGCGGAAACCATCGCGCGTCCGGTCACGTTGATCGTGCCGTTCTCGGCCGGTGGGCCAACCGACGTGCTGGCGCGGATCCTCGCCGAGTATATGCGCGGCACGCTCGGTCACCCCGTCATTGTCGAGAATGTCACGGGCGCCTCGGGCACGGTCGCGGGGCTGCGCGCTTCGCGCGCGGCGCCGGATGGCTCCACGATCACCATCGGGCATTGGGGCACGCATTGCCTCAACGGCGCGATCTATCAGTTGCAATATGACGTACGCGAATTCGCGCCGGTTGCGCTGATCGCGAGCGGCCCGCAGCTCGTGATCGGCCGACCTGATCTGCCGGCGCAGAATCTGAAGGAGCTGATTGCCTGGCTCAAGGCCAATGGCGGCAAGGCGACGTCGGGCACCGCGGGTCCCGGTTCGGGTGCGCATGTCGCCGGCGTGTTCTTCCAGCAGCTCACGGGCACCGACTTCTCCTTCGTGCCGTATCGCGGCGCCGGCCCCGCGCTGAACGATCTGATGGCCGGGCATATCGACATCATGTTCGATCAGGCATCGAACTCGCTGCCTCAGGTGAAGAGCGGAACCGTGAAGGCGTTTGCAGTGACTCAATCCTCGCGTCTCGCATCGGCGCCGGAGATTCCGACGGTCGATGAAGCCGGACTGCCCGGTCTCTACATTGCCTATTGGCACGGCATCTGGGCCCCGAAGGGCACGCCCGCCGAGATCGTGTCGACACTGTCGAAGGCGGTGATGGCTGCGCTCGCCGAGCCTGTGGTCCGGCAACGTTTTGCCGAGCTCGGGCAGGAGATTCCGCCGCCGGACAAACAGGGCTCGGCTGCGCTGCGCGATCATCAGGCTGCCGAGGTCGAAAAATGGTGGCCGATCGTCAAGTCGGCCAACATCAAGGCGGAATAGGTTCCTGCATCACGCTCTCGCGACAGAAAACGGCAGAAACCCTGCCGTTTTCGGACTTTCGATGTAGGCCGAAGGTTAGCCGCTGCTGTCATCCCATCGTCACCGGCGTTCGAAAAAACGTTGCGACTGCTAACGAGAGCATTGAGCACGCGAGACCACTCGCGTTTCCACGGAGATCAGCATGAAATTCGTCAAGACGATCGTGGCTGCCGGCATGGTGGCCATGGCTACGCCCAGCTTCGCAGCCGACATCACCGGCGCCGGCTCGACCTTTATCTTCCCCGTCCTCTCGAAGTGGGCCGATGCCTACAAGAAGGACGCGGGCAGCAGCGTGAACTACCAGTCGATCGGTTCGGGTGCCGGCATCAAGCAGATCGAGGCCAACACCGTGACCTTCGGCGCGACCGATGCTCCGCTGAAGTCCGACCAGCTTCAGAAGGACGGCCTTGCGCAGTGGCCGATGATCATGGGGGCGATCGTTCCGGTGGTGAACCTCGACGGCGTGAAGGCCGGCGATCTCGTCCTCGATGGCTCGACGCTCGCCAACATCTTTCTCGGCAAGATCACCAAATGGGATGACGCGGCGATCAAGAAGCTCAACCCGAAGGCCAAGCTGCCGTCGGAGGCGATCTCGGTCGTGCACCGCGCCGACGGTTCGGGAACGACCTTCAACTTCACCGACTATCTGAGCAAGGTCAGCCCGGACTGGAAGAGCAAGGTCGGCTCCGGCACCGCGGTGGAATGGCCGGTCGGCGTCGGCGCCAAGGGCAACGAAGGCGTTGCCGGCAATATCGCGCAGGCCAAGAACTCGATCGGTTACGTCGAGTATGCCTACGCCAAGCAGAACAAGCTGACCTACACGGCCTTGATCAACAAGGCCGGCAAGACCATCCAGCCGACCAACGAAGCCTTCCAGGCTGCTGCCTCGAACGCGGACTGGACCAACGCGCCCGGCTACTACCTGATCCTGACCGACCAGCCCGGCGACAAGTCCTGGCCGATCGTCGCTTCGACCTTCATCCTGTTGCACAAGGACGCAACCGACAAGGCGGCCTCGAAGGAAGCGCTCAAGTTCTTCAAGTACGCCTTCGAGAAGGGCGCCAAGAGCGCCGAGGAGCTCGACTACATCCCGATGCCGGACAGTGTCGTGAAGCAGATCGAGAAGACCTGGGCTGCCGACGTGAAGAGCTAACTCTCTTCGCGGGATCGCGCGATGGCTGAAGCCGGCGTCAATTGACGCCGGCTTTTTTCGTTTGGGGCTCAGCGGGCTCTGTCTCCGGTCGGGTGATGCCGGGAGGGGGTGCCGGTGCCGACCAGGAAAGTGATCTGCGTCTGGTCTAATATATTGATTAGAAATGGATTTTCGAATAGTGCCGGCCGCTTCGATCGCCTCTTGAATAGCTTGTTCTCGCGCCTATATGTGCAATTGAACATATAGAGCAAACGATGATCGATACCAGCAAAGCGGCACCCGCGCCGGTCTCCCGGCCCAGGGGGCGCCGCAGCAAGGACATGCCGGATGGCCGCCAGGCGTTGCTGATCGCAGCGACGGAGGCCTTTGCGGCCCAAGGCTTCGACGGCGCCGACCTGCGCAGCGTCGCAGCGGCGGCTGGCGTGGCGCCGAATCTCATTCGCGTCCATTTCGGCAACAAGGCCGCGCTGTGGGAAGCCTGCCTCGACCGCATCGTCGTGCTTGCAATGCCGGTGATGGCCGAGGTGCAGGCGATCGCGGCCGACACGGAACGCTCGCTGGGTGACCGGCTGCGCGATCTCATCGTCCGCGTCGCCACGTTCTACGCCGCGCATCCGCAGCTGAGGAATTTCGTGGTTCGCCATGGTGCGGAGACGCCCGAGCGGTCTACGCGGGTGACCGAGAAGTTGCTGCGTCCGGCCTACGAGAGTGCGCGTGAGCTGTTTCAGGCCGGCATCGCGGCGGGAATCATCCGCAGCAGCCATCCGGCGCTGTTCTTCGCGCTGCTCAACGCCGCACTCAACCAGCCGCCGACCTTTCCGATGCTGCTCGGCCGGTTCGCGCCCGAGATCGATCCCGAGACCGCGTGGGCGCAACTGCTCGACACCACGATCGCAACGCTGCTGCATTTGCCGTCGGCGCAAATCGAGGCCGAGCACGCCTCCCGTGATCGCAGCAAGCCTTCGATCTGACGCCCGGCCCCGGCCGACACTTCAACCTGCCAGTGAGAGAGTGATTCATGAAACTTCGTCTAGCCATTGTCCTTGTTGGTGCAACCATGATGCCTGCGATGGCCCAGTCCGGCCCCAACGAGTCCATGCAGCGCCAAGCCTGCATGGGTGACGCGATGCGGTTGTGCAGCGCCTACATCCCGAACCGCGGCAGGATCCGGGATTGCATGGCCGCCCGGGTCGAGCAGCTCAGCCCATCATGCCGTGCGGTGTTCGATGCCTCCGTGCAGGCCGAGCGATCGCCATCGGGTCGGCGCTAAACAAATCTCAGCGCTCCCGCAGCGAAGCGCAGAAGCCCTCGATGAGCGGGACCAGCGCATCGGCCGATTCCAGCATCGACAAATGTCCGGTGCCCGGCAGGACATGCATGACGGCCTGCGGTACGCGTGAAATCATTTCTGCGCGCAGCAGCTCGGGGCTGTCGATGCGGTCGAGTTCACCCGCAATGACCATGGTCGGTACGCCGATGGCGCCGACCTGTTCCGTGATGTCTTCCAGGCTGGTGGCTCTCGGCCACGCAATCTTCGCCGGTGACGCACCGCGCAGGCTATCTGCGATCACCTGCTCGCGGTCCTCAGCGGTGAGCGGCTTGGCTGTCAGCACGTTATCGATGGTTGCCTCGACGCTGTCGCGGGTGGCGTAGGCGCCCGCCATCATCTCCCGCGCCTCTGCCGGTATCGACATCGGCTGTGGCGGGGACGGAGCGACGAGAATCAGGCCGGCCAGACCAGCCGGTTGGCGCGATGCCATGAGCTGTGCGACCTTGCCGCCCATGGAATGGCCGACGAGGATATAGCGCTTCAGGTCCAGCGCCTTGACCACGCCTTCGGCGTCGGCGGCGAGATCGGCCAGCGCGTAGCCGCTGGCCGGCGCGTCGGACTCGCCCCAGCCGCGATGATCGATCGCAATGGTGTGGAAGTCGGGAGCCAGTCCGGCGGTGACATGCTTCCAGGTCCGGGACGAGCCACCCCAATAATGCAGGAAGACGAGCGACAGATCGCCCTCGCCCTGTTCCTCGACATGGATAGCAAGGCCATTCGACGCGACTTTCATCGTGAGTCTCCCGTTTCGGAACCAACCGGGCGATCCGGTTGGAATGAAACAGAGATACCTTCTCGACCTTTGATCGATAATTGCCGTCATTCTATCAGAATCTGATAATCGCATTATCGAATTGGAGTGAATATGGACCGGCTGGTCAGCATGGCGGTGTTCGTCGCCGCGGTGGAGGAGGGCAGTCTCGTCGGCGCTGCCCGGCGATTCGGCCTGTCGCCTTCGATGGCGGGCAAGCATGTTGCCGCGATCGAGGAGCAACTGAATGTGCGCCTGCTTCAGCGCAGCACGCGGATGCTGAAGCTGACCGACGTGGGGCAGGTCTACTACACGCGGTGCAAGCGCATCCTGGAAGAATACGAGGACGCGAACCGGGAAGCCGGCGACGCGCAGCAGACGGTGCGCGGCGTGCTGCGCGTTGCGGCGCCGGCCACTTTCGGGGCGATGCATCTCGGCAATGTGGTGGCGAGTTATCTGGCCGCACATCCCGGCGTCGCAGTCGAGACCACGCTGAGCGACCGCTATGTCGATCTGCTGGCGGATGGCATTGATGTGGCGATCCGCATTGGGCGGCTGGCTGATTCCGATCTCGTCGCTCGACGACTTGCTCCTTGCAGGATGGCGTTCTGCGCAGCCCCGTCGTTTCTGGCTCGGCACGGCGTGCCTCAGACCGTCGAACAACTCCGCCAGGCGCCACGCCTCGCGTTCAGCGAAGCGGTTTCAGCCGGCGATTGGACGCTCGTCGATCCAGAGGGCAGGACTCACGTCATCGATGGCCCGGTGCGGCTGGCGGCCAACAGCATGCAGATGCTGCTCGCCGCGGCATTGGCGGGCGCCGGCGTTGCGTATGGACCAAGCTTCGTGTTCGGGGAATCCATTGCGAGGGGAGATCTGGCTGTTCTGATGCCAGATCATCAGACGTCAGAGCTGGCAATTCATGCCGTGTACCCGACGAAGCGGCACGTGTCCCTGAAGCTCCGCCGATTTATCGAGCATCTGAACTCGAGCTTCGGCGACATGCCGCCCTGGGACCTCATGCTTGCGGCCGGCGCGCCGGAGACGGTGCGATAGACCGCATAGCGGTCGTCGCAAATCCGTGAAAACCCCTACCCTTGTTAACCAATGATTAACCATGCGGGCCGATTGTTAACCATTCGACAAGACAACCGAGTCAGGGGCGATGGACGCAACTCAACAGGCCGTACGTCAGCAGGTCCGCATGCGCGGCCGTTCCTATGTTGCGTTCGTTTTCTCGCCCGTGGTGCCGGTCGTGTCCTGGCTTGCCGAGATCGACGCAACGCTGGCGAAGTCGCCTGGCTTTTTCACCGGCAAGCCCGTCGTGCTCGACCTCTCGGCGGTCGATCTCAGCCAGTCCGCCATCGCCCACCTCGTCGGCAGCCTCGGTGAGCGCAACATCCGCATCCTCGGCATCGAGGGCGTCGACGAATCGAGGCTCGCCGCCAATATGCCGCCGCTTCTGACCGGCGGCCGCGCCTGCGCGATCACCCATGTCGAACCGAAGACGCCGCAGCCGCAGGAAAAAAACAAAGACAAGGACAAGACCAAGCTGCCATCCTTGCTGCTCGAGACCCCGGTTCGTTCCGGCCAGTCGATCGTGTTCGCCGAGGGCGACGTCACCGTGCTGGGCTCGGTCGGCTCCGGCGCCGAGGTCGTCGCCGGCGGCTCGATCCATGTCTACGGCACGCTGCGCGGTCGTGCGATGGCCGGCATCAACGGCAACTCGGCGGCCCGGATCTTCTGCCAGAAGATCGAAGCCGAGCTGCTCGCCATCGACGGCTACTACCAGACCGCGGAACAAATCGCTGACAGCTTGCGCAACCGGCCCGCCCAGGCGTGGCTCGAAGGCGAAATGCTGCGCATCACTGCATTGAACTGACCGACGATAAGGAGAAAGAGAATGGCCAAGGTTTTGGTCGTGACGTCCGGAAAGGGCGGGGTCGGCAAGACGACCTCCACCGCTGCGCTCGGCGCGGCACTCGCGCAAATGGGCCAGAGCGTCGTCGTGATCGATTTCGATGTCGGTCTGCGCAATCTCGATCTGGTGATGGGCGCGGAGCGGCGCGTGGTGTTCGACCTCATCAACGTCGTGCAGGGGGTCGCAAAACTGCCGCAGGCACTGATCCGCGACAAGCGGCTGGAAAATCTCTGGCTGCTGCCGGCGTCGCAGACCCGCGACAAGGACGCGCTGACCGAAGAGGGCGTCAAGCGCGTGATCGGCGACCTCAAGACCAAGTTCGACTGGATCCTGTGCGACAGCCCGGCCGGCATCGAACGCGGCGCGACGCTGGCGATGCGCTACGCCGACGAGGCCATCATCGTCACCAACCCGGAAGTGTCGTCGGTGCGCGACTCCGACCGCATCATCGGCATGCTGGACTCCAAGACCGTCCGCGCCGAGCGCGGCGAGCGGGTCGAGAAGCATCTGCTGGTCACCCGCTATGACAGCGCCCGCGCCGCGCGCGGCGAGATGCTGTCGATCGACGATATCCTGGAAATCCTCGCCACACCGCTGCTCGGCATCGTGCCGGAAAGCCAGGACGTGTTGCGCGCCTCCAACGTCGGCTGCCCGGTGACGCTGAACGCCGCGGGCAGCGCGCCGGCGCGGGCCTATACCGATGCGGTGCGGCGCCTGATGGGCGAGGCGGTCGAGATGGTCGTGCCGGTCGAGCGCAAGGGGCTGATGGACCGGTTGCTGCGACGGAGGGCGGCATGATGAACGTGATGCGGCTGTTCGGCGGCCGCGCTGCATCGGCGCCCGTCGCACGGGAGCGGTTGCAGATCCTGCTGTCGCATGAGCGCGGCAGGACCGGTGCGCCCGACCTTCTGGAAACGCTCCGCTCGGAGATCCTGAGCGTGGTGTCGAAACATATCGATATCGATCCCGACAAGGTGGTGGTCCGGATGGACCGCGGCAAGTTCGTCTCGATGCTCGAGGTCGACATCGAGGTTCCCAACGGCGTGCAACGATCAAAGATGGTGGCGGCCACATGACGGCAGACAGCGACAGTCACATTGCATGGCAGCGCGCACAGCTGAAGAAGCTGCGCGCGGCGCTGAAGGAGATCGAGGCCGATCAGCTCGGCAAGGCCAATTGCGGCCGCGCGACGCAGATGACGATCGATCAGTTGCAGCGCAAGATCGGCGAGTCGGGCCGCTGCATCGCCGAGTATGAGCGCCGAACCCGCCGCCCGCTGGCGACGGATCTCGGCAGCCTCGCCAGCGTCAGCTGGACGAACTGGAACGCCAATCTGCCGATGGCCAAGGCGCCGCGCCATCGGGCATAAGCGGGCACAGCTTCGTCGTTGCGACCATTGGCTCGCAACGACGGCTGTCTTACAGCAAGAACGCCAGCGCGCTTTCGCACTGGTCCTCGACCTTGAGGGTGAGCAAATCGTCGGCGCGGGTGCGGCCGAGATTGACGGCGGCGATCGGCAGGCCGCGCTGCTCCGCCATCCGGACGAAGCGAAACCCGGAATAGACCATCAGCGACGAGCCGACGACCAGCAGCGCGTCGGCCTGTTCGAGGTGTGCCTGCGCCGTCGCCACCGTGTCGCGCGGTACATTCTCGCCGAAGAACACCACATCCGGCTTCAATACGCCGCCGCAGGCAGCGCAGGCCGGCACCACGAAGGATGAAAAATCCTGTTCGAGGTCGGCATCGCCGTCCGGCGCATCGGCGGCATCGAGCGTGAGCCAGGCGGGGTTCAGCCGCGCCAGTTCGTCCTGAAACTGCTCGCGCGGCATCGTGGCGCCGCAGCCGAGGCAGCGAACGACGTCGAGCCGGCCGTGCAGGTCGATCACGCGCTGGCTCCCCGCGGCCTGGTGCAGCCGGTCGACGTTCTGGGTCAACAGCAACTCGCAGCGTCCTTGCTGTTCCAGCCGTGCCAGCGCGCGATGCGCGCCGTTCGGCGCTGCGCGCCCGAACCGCCGCCAGCCGACCATGCTGCGCGCCCAATAGCGTTGCCGCGTCGCTGCCTCGGCCAAAAACGCCTGGATGGTGACCGGCCGGGTCCGCTTCCAGTTGCCGTCGCTGTCGCGATAGTCGGGAATGCCGGAATTGGTGCTGCAGCCGGCCCCGGTCAGGACAAACAGGCGCTGGTGGCCGGCGATGAAATTCTCGAGGGCATTGTCTGGCATGGCGCACATCTAGTGCGTCGGGTTCCTCCGCGCCAGATCGCCAGATCGTGAGCGCGGCTGGTCAAACGCCGGCCAGGCATTCATGCTGGGTTAAGCGACCGCCCGGCAATTTGCATCGGCGATCGGGTCCGCGGGCATCGTCTCGACGGCCCGGATGCAGCCTTGCAGGTTGGAAGGAAGCTCATGTCCCGCAATCCGCTGCGGCGCTGGCTCTGCCAGGGACTCATGCTCTGCCTCGCATTCTCGTCATCCGCCGCCGTCGGCCCACAGGCATGGGCGCAAACGCCATCGCGCAGCGTGCCGCCGCAAATCTGGTTTCACATGGGCGGCTACCAGGATCCGGAAGCGCACCGCAGCTGGGACACGCTGTTCTTTGCGGAGAAGGCGCCCTGGCCGGAGTTCATGAACCACGTGCAGGTGGTCGAACTGCTGACGCAGCACCTGTTGCTGCTCTCCGACGCCGAACTGGCCAAGGTCGCGGCGCGGCTGAAGGAGCACCACATCGCGCTCGCGGTCGCGATGCTCTCGCAGGCTTACGACAATGACAAATCGCCGTCGTGCGGGCAGGGCGTCGAGGGCTATTTCGCCTCCTATCAAACCGCCAATCTGGCGGCCAAGCTGAAGCGCGCCGGCGCCACGTTGCAATACATATCGATGGATGAGCCGCTCTGGTTCGGCCATTACTACAATGGCCCGCATGCATGTCACTCGTCGATTGCCGACGTCGCGCAGCGCGTCGCAGCGAATGTCCGCGCTTATCAGAGCGTATTTCCCAATCTGATCGTCGGCGAGTCGGTGCCGATTCCATCGCTGACCAATGAGCCGCACTGGCAGGACGACTATCGCGCCTGGCGTAGTGCCTTCAAGGCGGCGACCGGCCGGCCGATCGCGTTCGCGGCGATCGACATCGATTGGTACCGGCCGAACTGGACCCAAAGCCTGAGCGCGATCGCGGGCTTCGTGCGCAATGAGCACATGCAGCTCGGTATCATCTACAACAGCGCCGCGACCAGCAGTGCGGAGACCAATGAGCAATGGCTCAACAGCGCGGTCGACAAATTCACTGCGATCGAGACGCGTCAGCACGTCGTGCCCGACCAGGCGATCTTCGCATCATGGGTCAAGTTTCCGCCACGCAGCCTCACCGACGAGACCGGGCTTGGCGAGGACTATCTCGTGAAGCGCTATTTGCAACTCCACGCAGCGGCGAAGTAACGTGCACAGGAATGAAGCTGACGCGACATCTGCTGATCCTGCTGGCAGTCTTGCTGGGTCTGTCGACCGCTGCATCCGCCGCAACCTGCCCGGCGGCGCCCGCAGCCCCCGTGGCAACGACAACGCCGGCCGCACGCCCTGACGCCTGGGTGCCGCAGCAGGAGGAGCTGCGGCGACGGCTTGCCGCGCAAAGCTTCGATGCCATCACATTCGGCGATTCGATCATGCAGGGCTGGAGCGAGGCCCGGCTGCAACAGGCGATGGGCATGTCGGTGCTGAACGCCGGCTTCGGCCAGGACGGCACCGAGCACCTGCTGTGGCGGCTCAAGACCTATGACTGGCAGAAGCAGTCGCCGCACGACGTGCTGCTTCTGATCGGCACCAACGACATCGGCTATCCGACCTGCGATATCGCCTGGGGTATCCTGACTGCGGTCAAGACCGTGCACGCTACATTCCCGAAGGCGCATGTCATGGTGGTCAGCATCCTGCCCCGGGGCACCAATCTGATGGGCGCGGATGACAAGATCCGCGCGGTGAACGCCACGTTGCAGCAGGCGTCGGCCTCCGCCAGGTTCGCCTTTCTCGACGTGCACGATGCCTTCGAATGCGGGCACAAGACGCCGTGTCCGCTGTTTCAGCCCGACCTCAATCTGCATCTGACCAGCGCCGGCTATGACCTGCTCACCGGGCTGCTGCGGAAGTCCATGGCCGCCGAGCCGCATAGAAACTAGCGCGTGATTTTCCTGCGCCTTCTGCGCCAGCGTGCGTTCCGCGAACGATCCGCCAGGATCGTGCGCTGCTGAAGCGTCGGCAACTGACCGGGTCTGCTGACTTTACCGTGCCGGCAGAACGAAGACCTGGCCGGGATAGATCAAATTTGGATTGCGGATCTGCTGCGAGTTGGCGCGATAGATCACCGCGTAGCGCTGCCCGGCGCCCAATGCGCGCTGGCTGATGCGCCACAGGCTGTCGCCGCGGGTCACCGTGGTCGTGGTGATGTTCGGCACGATCACCGCGGACGGCGAGCTCACATCAGGCGCGGTGGTTGCTGCCGCCGCAAGCTGCGGCGAGCCTGCACCACTGGACGACGCTGCCGGCGCCGGGATCGATGCCGTCGTCGTGTCCGGAACGTTGAACGGCACCTCGGCGCGTGCGCGCACCTTGCCGGAACTCGGGTCGACGTCGTCAAGCCGGATCCGATAGTCGCCGGGCGTCACGCCCTTGTTGATCGTGACCGAGAGGCGTCCGGCCTGGTCGGCCGTGCCTGACGTGATCAAGCTGCCGTTGAGATAGAGCCTGACGGTCGCGCCGGGAGCTGCCTGAGCACTCACATGGAGCTTGCCCCCCGGTTCGGTCTCGACTGTCTCGACAGCCATCTTCCCCGCAGCCGATGCCGTGGCCGCGGGTTGCGACAGCACCCGGACCGGCGTGTCCGGCGTCATCAGTGCCACCACCGGGCGCTCCCTGGCTGCGGCCTCGAGCGCCACCGCCACGCTCTGCTTCGAGGTCACCTGCTTGCCGTCGCGCGTGATGCGCAGGGTCAGGTCATGGTTTCCCGGCGGAAGCGGGCGCGGGACGATGACGAACTGGCCCGATTTGTCCGCCACGGCGCGATCGTACACCTCGCCATTGCGAAGCAATTCCACCGTCGCGTCGGGCAGCGCCCGGCCGGCGACGACAGTCTCGCCGGTCGGCTCGACGTTGACGATGTCGAACTCCGGCAACGCGTTGCCGTCAGGTGCTGGCGTCGGCCCTGCCAGCGCGTCGGTCAAGGCCGCGGTCTCGGTCTGCACCTTCGCCAACGCAGCCTGGTGCTGGTCTCGTGCGGAAGCCTCCGGCGCGGACGGCGCCGCCGCCATCAAGGGCGTGCTCGCGCCCGGACTTTGCTGGCTCTGACGGACGCCGAAGACGAACATCGCAGTGCCGCCGGCCGCAAGTGCCAGCAACGCTATGACCAGTTTCATCGCCGTGGCGTTCATGATCGTCATCCGCGGATGAACCCCCCGCGTGATCCAGCACCCCGTGGAAGTTCCTGGAGAGACTGCGCTCGTTTGCACCACCCATCAAGTCGGATGAAAGGATTACTCTTCTCGGGGAGCCAGGCTTGCTCTGAAGCTCACCGCCGCTCCGCGCCAAGGCATGCCGACGTCGGCGCTCGGCGTGACGCGTGAGACCGCAGTCGATGACGCGCGGCGCCATGGGCAGCTTCTGATGCAGGCTCAAAACTCCAGCGCCGCATTGTCCACCACCTCCTTCATCACGAAGAAGGTTCGGGTCTGCCGCACGCCGGGCAGCGCGATCAGCTGGTCGCCATGGATCCGGTTGAAATCCTCCATGTCGCCGACGCGGATCTTCAGGAAGTAGTCGAAGTCGCCGGCGACGAGGTGACAGTCGAGCACGAAGCTCAGCTTGGCCACCGCCTGTTCGAAGCTCGCAAAGCTTTCCGGGGTCGAGCGGTCGAGCACGACGCCGACCATGACCAGCGTGCCCTTGCCGAGCTTGCGCGGTGCCACCATGGCACGGACGCCGCTGACATACCCGTCGTCGAACAGCGCCTGGGTCCGGCGATGGCAGGTGGCGGGGCTGACGCCGACCTGATCGGCCAGCTCGGCATTGCTGAGCCGGCCGTCCTTTTGCAGCAATCTCAGTATCTTAAGATCGGTACGATCGAGCCAGTCAGGCATGGAAGAATCTTTCATCAATAACCAAATTAGTGAGAGAAAATATATCACTAGACGAAAATTCAGCAATATTCAGTAGATCGCGATGCAAAATTAGAGAGCACCTTTCGCGCCGGTGATGATAGGTCTTGTCGCTGTTCCAGACCACCAAAGAGGATGCCAGCATGCTGGAGAAATTCGCGCGCTATCCGCTCACCTTCGGGCCGACCGCCATCGAGAAGCTCGATCGGCTGTCCAAGCATCTCGGCGGCAAGGTCGAGCTCTATGCCAAGCGCGAGGATTGCAATTCCGGGCTCGCCTTCGGTGGCAACAAGCTGCGCAAGCTCGAATACATCATCCCCGACGCGATCGCCTCCAACGCCGACACGCTGGTCTCGATCGGTGGCGTGCAGTCGAACCACACCCGCATGGTTGCCGCGGTCGCGGCCAAGATCGGCATGAAGTGCCGGCTGGTGCAGGAAAGCTGGGTGCCGCATGAGGACGCGGTCTATGACCGCGTCGGCAACATCCTGCTCTCGCGCGTGATGGGCGCGGATGTGCGCCTGGTCGATGAAGGCTTTGACATCGGCATCCGCAAGAGCTGGGAGCAGGCGATCGAGGAGGTGAAGGCGGCCGGCGGCAAGCCTTACGCGATTCCGGCAGGCGCTTCCGTGCACAAATATGGCGGGCTCGGCTATGTCGGCTTCGCCGAGGAGGTGCGCGCGCAGGAGCGCCAGCTCGGCGTCAAGTTCGACTACATCATCGTCTGCACGGTGACCGGCTCGACCCATGCCGGCATGCTGGTCGGCTTCGCCGCCGACGGCCGCGCCCGCAACGTGATCGGCATCGACGGTTCGTTCACGCCCGTCCAGACCAAGGCGCAGGTGCTGTCGATCGCGCAGAACACGGCCGAGCTGGTCGAGCTCGGCCGCGACATCGTCGCGGATGATGTCGTGCTGATCGAGGACTATGCCTATCCCGCTTATGGTGTGCCCTCGGAAGAGACCAAGGAGGCGATCCGCCTCAGCGCGCGGCTGGAAGGCATGATCACCGACCCGGTCTACGAGGGAAAGTCGATGCAGGGCATGATCGACCTGGTGCAGAAGGGGTTCTTCCCGGCCGGGTCGAAGGTGCTCTATGCCCATCTCGGCGGCGCGCCGGCGCTCAACGGTTACGCCTACGCGTTCCGCAACGGATGACGCCTTGCTCCATCCGGGCTACGGGCTCTTACGGGCTGCCGCGTAAGGTCCGCGTCAGCTTGGCTCGCTACTTTCGTCGAACCGGGCGAGTCGGGAGACCATCGTGTGAAGATGAATGCGGCCGGCCGGGCCCTTGCCGCGCTCGGCATTGGCATCGTCGCTGTCGGGCATTGGTTCTGGGTTTCCGGGACCCATGGCATCGTGCCGCGCGTGCGCCTGCTGGCGATGGATAGCGCGGTCGAACTCTATGCCGGCATCTTCCTGATCGGCGTCGGCGTCCATGCTCTCGCAACCTGGTACTGGTTCAGCGATCCAAATCCGCCGACCCCGTCCTCCGTCCGGGAACAGTAGCCCTTCGGCGCCTGGCCGAATGTGTCTGGATTGACATCTTAGGAACATAATGTGAACATGCGCTCTGTAACCAGAGGGTGTGGCGATAGCCTCATCCGCAGGGGCATTGCCGGCCGAAAGCGCTGAAGATCGGGCCGCGCACCACTTGTGGGTGAATTTCTCCGCCTCCCGGGTTGGGTTGTGGCTGGGAGTGCACGTCATGCGAGTTGCGATCTGGGCGGCCGTTGCGGCCGCATGGTTGTTTGCGTCTGCAACTCCAACAAGTGCCCGCGGTCCCTACGGCTCGATCACGGTCGGCAATTGGAAAGGCGGCGCGTTCACCAACGACAAGGACGGCACGTTCACGCATTGCTCGGCGGGCACGGTCTATCAGAGCGGCATCTACTTCGTGGTGGCGATTACCGCGAATGGCAGTTGGCGGCTCGGCTTTGCCCATGAGAGCTGGCGCCTGACGCCGGGCGAGGCCTTTCCGCTCACGCTGACCTTCGACGGCCAGCCCGCGTTCAACGTCTACGGCATGCCGCTCGGCACCCAGCTCGTCAATGTCGAGATGCCGGTGACCTCCAACCTGATCAATCAGTTCCGCAAGGCGCGCCAGATGACGGCGTTCGCGCAGGGACAATTGTTCCAATTCAACCTGAATCAAACCGGACAATTGCTGCCCGCGCTGGTCAACTGCGTAGCTTCGGTGAAGAAGAACGGCATCGCCAATGCCGGGGAATTCGCGGTCGCCGCGAAGCCCGCGGCCGCACCGCCGCCGCAGCAGGCGGCTCCGAATCCGGCGCAGAAGCAGGCAAAGTCCGGCACCGGGACCGGCTTCGTGGTGAGCAGCAGCGGTCACGTCGTCACCAACCATCATGTCATCAATGGGTGCAGCGAGATCACCGGCAATTTGAGCGGCGAGGCACCGGTCAAATTGCGGCTGGTGTCTGGCGACGAGACCAACGATCTCGCGCTGCTGCAAGCGCCGTCGCCGTTCAAGGATGTCGCCAAGATCCGGCAGAATGCGATTCCGGTCGGCAATGGCGTGGTGGCGATCGGGTATCCCTATCACGGGCTGCTGACGTCCGATTTCACCGTGACCACCGGCATCGTCAGTTCGTTGAGCGGCATCCTGAACGATACCCGCTTCCTGCAGATCAGCGCCGCCGTGCAGCCGGGCAACAGCGGCGGCCCGCTGTTCGATCTCGGCGGCGGTGTGGTGGGCGTCGTGGCCGCGAAACTCGATGCCGTCACGGTCGCGCGGGCGACCGGATCGATTCCGGAGAACATCAATTTCGCGATCAAGACCGGTGCGTTGCGCGACTTCCTCGACAATAGCGCGGTGCAGTACCAAACCACCGAATGGCACGATGCGTCAAAGCGGGAGACGTCCGAGATCGCAAAGGACGCGCGCGGCTATACGCTTCTGATCACCTGCAAGGTCAACGAACAGAGCGCGGGCGCGAAGAAGCCGAAAAGCTGAGTTTGGTAGTTCAGCTCGCAGGATGGGTAGAGCGCAGCGAAACCCATCATCGTTCCGCGCATGAGATTGATGGGTTTCGCTGCGCTCTGCCCATCCTACGGTCCAAAGCATGATCCGGAAACGTGCGAAGCGGCTTTCCGGAAAGATCATGCGCAAACGAGAAGCCAAATCGAGATGTTGATTCAACCTTATCTCATCTCGCTTTAGGTCAGCCGCCGTAGCATATGCAGCGTAATCTCTGCCGGGCAATTCAGCCGCACCGGCGCGAGGCTGGTGCCGGCGCCGGCCGATGTATATCCGGCAAGTTCGCCGAAGCGCCATGCACCCCTGCCCATCCGGCGCGGCAACCGCGCTTCCAGCTTGATCGCGACGCCGCCGGGCAGGCAGAGCTGGCCGCCATGGGTATGCCCGCTCAGCATCAGGTCGAAGCCGCTTGCTGCCGCCTCGCGATAGGATTCCGGCGTATGTGCGAGCAGGACCGAGAATGCATCGCGCGGGATCGCCGTTGCGGCCCTTGGAATGTCGTCGGTGCGATAGAAATGCGCATCGTCGATCCCCGCGAGATGGATCGTTGCGCCATCGCGCGTGATCGGCTCCTGCTCATTGAACAGCATGCGGATGCCCATCGCTTCGAGTGCAGGCGTCATACGGATGCTGTCGTGGTTGCCGAGGATGCCGTAGAGCGGCCGCTTGATCCGCGCGCAGACATCCCGCATCAGCGCGAGGCTCTGCTCGAACGCGCCGAACGTCTTGCCGCGATAGTCGCCGGTCAGAACGCAGATGTCGCAGTCGATGTAGCGCACGATATCCATCAGATGGCGCATCGCACCCTGGCTGATGTCGGCATGAAGATCGCTGAGCTGAAGGATGCTGAAGCCGTCGAACGCCGTGGGCAGCCGCGTCGATGTCACCAGGTTGCGCCGCACCTCGACCCGATCGGCGTTACGCCGCGCGCGGCCATGGAGGCCGGCCAGCTTGAGCGCGGTCTCGACGATCCAAGGTGCCAGGCTCAAATTCTCGACGTTGAACAGCAGCGTGCCTTGGCCGATCAGCTGCTTCTCATGTTCGGTCTCGACAGCAAGCCGACGCGCGACATGGTCGGCGCCGATCCGCTCGATCAACTCTTGCAAAGCCGTGTCGGCCATTGTCCCCCGTGCGAACCCGCGGTGCGAAACGCGAGTCGGCGCGACACTAGCATGCGTGATCCCGGTGCGGGATACCGCTCAGACCATAGGAACGCGCTTGGCGGCGACCGCGGCCGGCGAGATCACCTCGATGTCGAGCGGCACCTGCCAGCGCTCGGTGAAGCGGACTTGCGGCGGCGCGTTGCCGTTGCGCCCACCCTCCAGCACGAAGCCGTCATAGCCGGAGTTCATCACCGCATTGCACTTCTGCACATAGATCGGGAAGCCGCCGATATACGGCATGAACACGCGGGGCCGGCCGGGAATGTTGGTGCCGACATACCAGGAGCTGCAAGTCGAGCGCAGCGAGACCGTGGAGACGTCGTTGACATGGGCGACCCAGGCGTCCTCGTCATCGCGGACCGCCTCGATCGTGCCGGCGCCGATGTCGCGCATGTGAGCGATGCAATCGGCCAGCCAGTCGACATGTTGCTCGATCGCCTGGATCATGCTTGCGAGCACCGACGGGCTGCCGGGACCGGTGATCATGAACAGGTTCGGAAAGCCCTCCGAGGCGAGGCCGAGATAGGCGCGCGGGCCGGCACGCCATTTCTCCGCCAGCGTCCGTCCGCCACGGCCGGTGATCGCGATCTTGTCGAATGAGCCGGTCATGGCGGCAAAGCCGGTGGCGGAGACGATCGCGTCGAATTTGTATTCGGTGCCTTCGACCACGATACCTTCGCTCGTGAAACGCTCGATCGGCGTCTTCGAGACGTCGACCAGCTTCACATGCGGCTGGTTGTAGGTCTCGAAGTAATTGGTGTCGACGCAGAGCCGCTTGCAGCCGAACACGTTCTGCGGGCACAGCAACTCGGCCGTCGCGGGATCCTTGACGATGCCGCGGATCTTCTCCCGCGCAAAATCGGCGATGGTGTCATTGGCCGCCTTCTCGAACAGCAGATCGCCGAAGGAGCCGAGGAAGGGCAGGCCGCCGCGCTGCCAGGCTTCCTCATAGAGCCGTTCGCGCTCTTCCTCGCTCGCCTGTAGCGCCGGCTGGGCGTTGAACAGAAAATAGAAGCCGGTCGGCCGTGCGCGCGCTTTCGCGCGCAGCTCCGGATAATGCGCCTTGGCTTCCTTCAGATAGTCCGCGGTCAGCCGCTCGTTCCACGCCGGCACCGACCAGGTCGCGGTGCGCTGGAACACGGTCAGCTCGGATGCCTGTTGCGCGATGATCGGGATCGACTGGATCGCCGACGAGCCGGTGCCGATCACGCCGACGCGGAGGCCGGTGAAGTCGACGCCCTCATGCGGCCATTCGCCGGTGTGGTAGATCGGCCCGCGGAAATCGGCCATGCCGGGAAAGGCGGGCCGGTTCGGCGCCGACAGGCAGCCGACCGCCATGATGCAGAATTTCGCGGTGACCCTGTCGCCGCGATCGGTCTCGATCAGCCAGGTGCCGTCGGCCTCGTCGAAGGTCGCCGCGGCGACGCGGGTGTCGAACACGATCTGGCTGCGCAGGTCGAAGCGATCGGCGACATGGTTGGCGTAGGCGAGAATTTCGGGCTGTGGAGAATATTTCTCCGACCAGCTCCACTCTTGATCCAATTCCTCGGAGAACGAGAAGGAATATTGCAGGCTCTCGACGTCGCAGCGCGCGCCGGGATAACGGTTCCAGTACCAGGTGCCGCCGACGCCACCGCCCGCCTCATAGACCCGCGCGGTGAAGCCGAGCCCGCGCAGCCGGTGCAGCATGTACATGCCGGCGAAGCCTGCGCCGATCACCACGGCATCGAACGATCCGGTTTCCGCAGGGCGCGCAGTTGTACGCGCGGCGCTCTCCTGAGCCATGGTCCGTCTCTTCCCTATGTCGTGTCGTCATGTCTTGGCCGCACCTCGTTGGACGCGACGACCGAAAGATTAGGGCGAGGGCGGTGCAGCCCGCAAGCGCATGGGCTGCCGCGTCGGGTATAGCTCCTATGCCGCGGTGCCGAGCGCTGCGGTATCCGGGCGCTGCCTCACTCCAGCCGCTGGACCTTGCGCAGCGCCGGGAACAGCCGCATCCAGAGCAGCGCCACCGCGACGGTGCCGATGCCGCCGATCAGGGCGGCCGGCACCGTGCCGAACAGCGCTGCCGTGACACCGCTTTCGAACTCGCCGAGTTGGTTGGAAGCGTTGACGAACAGATAGTTCACCGCGCCGACGCGGCCGCGCATCTCGTCCGGCGTCGCCAGCTGCACCAGCGAGAACCGGATCACGACGCTGACCGTGTCGGCCGCGCCCATCGCGCCGAGTGCTAGGGTCGAGAGCCAGATCTGGCGCGACAGCGCAAACACGCAGATCGCCACGCCGAATGCGATCACGCCCTGGAACATACGCAGCCCGACATGCTTCGAGATCGGATGCCGCGTCAGCATCGCGGTCATGATAAGCGCGCCGACCGCGGGTGCGGCGCGCATCACGCCGAGCGCCCACGGCCCGGCATGCAGAATATCACGGGCATAGATCGGCAATAGCGCGCTGGCGCCGCCAAGCAGCACTGCGAACAGGTCGAGCGAAATGGTGCCAAGGATCGCCGGATTGTTGCGGACGAATTTGACGCCGGCGAACAGCTGGTCGAGCGACGGCGGATCGGGCTCCTCCGCGGGGCGATCGAGCCGGATCGCGCCGCAGCAAGCCGCGCCGAGCAGCCAGAATGCTGCCATCACGACATAGGGCGCCGCCGGTGAGATCGCGTACGCGAGGCCGCCGATCGCGGGCCCGCTGATCGCCGATACTTGCCAGGCGCCGGTCCCGAGCGCGGTTGCCCGCTGTAACTGTCCATCCGGCGCAACGCCAGGCAGCAGCGCCGACAGCGCCGGGCTCTCAAATGCGCTGGCGATGCCGAACACCACCAGCACGCTGAAGATTTCCGTCACCGTCGCGCCGCCGACAAAGCTTCGCCAGCCGAGATAGGCTGCGGCAATGCCTTCCACGAGCTGACAGGCCTGGACCACCCTGCGGCGATCATAGCGGTCGGCGGCATGGCCGGCGATGAAGACCAGCAGCGCGCTCGGAATGAACTGGACCAGCCCGACCATGCCAAGATAGACGGCGCTGCCGGTCAGCTCATATATCTGCCAGCCCACCGCCACGGTCGCGATCTGGTAGGAAAATTCCGAGAAGCAGCGCGATGACAGGCACAGCAGCAGCGGCGAATGGCGCAGCAGGCTGGCCGATGCGGCTGGCGATGGCGTGGGCATATGCTACGCATGGCGGGGCGTGAGGTCGCAGTCAATAGCCTGGGCCTCGAGGCAGTTGAGAGGCGAGAGAAAGCTGCTTCGTTGCTTGCGGCAAACGGACTGTCACGGCCGAGCCGGGCACTGCCATGACAGAATGATTTGTGGCTCACGCGTTCGTCAGGCTGGTGGCGGCTTCGTCGATCAAGGCCGTCACCTCGCTCGGATGCGACGCCAGCGAGGCGTGGCCGGCTGCGAGCGTGATGATCTTGCGAGGATTCATCCGCTCCGACATCCGCTTCTGATTGTCGGGGTTGATCATCCGGTCTTCGCTGGAGATCTGATACCAGACCGGCTTTTTCCTCCAGGCCGGCGCGGTGATGTTGTCGCCGAACGTGCTGGCGAGCGGCGCCTTCTGGGTGACCGCCATCACCAGCGCTTCATCGGCGGGCAGGTCCTGGCAGAAGCTCTCGTGAAACTTGTCGGGCTTGATCCAGAGATATCCGTCGCTGTCCGGCGCCACGTTGGCAATCGCGGCCGGCGGTAGGCCTGCCGTGATGCCGCCGGGGCTCTCGCCGGCGTCGGGCGCGAAGGCCGCGATGTAGACGAGGCCGGCCACGTTCGGAAGATCGCCAGCCTCGGTGATCACAGCGCCGCCGTAGGAGTGACCGACCAGCAGCGTCGGGCCGGCCTGCTGCTTGACCATCTTGCGCAGGCGTTCGGCATCGTCGGCGAGCGAAGTGAGCGGCATCTCGACCGCTTGCAGGTCGGTGTGCCCTTTGTGCGAGAGCGCGACGATCACCTTGCTCCAGTGCGCCGCGCCTCCCCAGAATCCGTGAACCAGAATGATCGTCGGCTTGCTGCTCATGTTCAGCTCCTCTGGGGGACGTCGCCAGGGCGGTCAGCATGCGAGCACTTGACCGAGGACGTCAACAAGACAAAAAGCCCAGCCCAATAGGTGCCGTGTCAAGCTGGTGTCACAAATGAGCGTTGACGCCGAACAACAGCAGTGGCGGATGGCGGAACAGTTCCGCAGATGCGGCCTCAAGTTGCGCGGACATGCTGCTTTGATGGCTCGACGGAGCCGCTCAACATTCGGTTAATCTCGCGCCGATCTCATGACGCGCCATAAAGCGAAGCGGAACTTCATCAAACTGCTGACGTCGAAGCAGGACTCTTGAGGTCGTGCGATCCTGGAAGATTGCATGCTGTCGTCTGATCGCCGCCTTCCTTCGCGGGAGGGGCGCGCACGGTTGCCCTGGTGCCGACCATGATGGGGTGCCCGCATGAGGAGGGGATCGACCATCCCGAAGGGCAGGTTTGTCCGTATTGGGCCAACCGGGAATGCCCCCTGCCGCGTTGAGAGCGATCAGGGTGTTCGAAGACGACTTCGCCATTGCGCGGCGGCTGGCGTTGGCAGAATTTCTGAATAATGGAAAAGTACCCCTGATTTGCCCGGCGCGTCAAGCGCTTTTCGAGGTGCCCGCGGCTGCCTGCTGCCTTGCATGGGGTTGTTTTCGATATTTTCGGAGCGCGTCGCTGTGCTTCGTCGCTTCAGCGCAAACCGCCCTGCATGCTGTCGCGCGCCCCTCGCAATGAGGGAGCGTGACAGCAGGATTAGCCCTCCGTCTTGCTCACGATCCGGATCAACTCGTCGCCGTAGTGCTCGAGCTTCTTGTCGCCGATCCCGGCGATGTTGCGCAGCTCGTTCAGCGTGTCCGGACGCATCGCGGCGATGCCGTCGATGGTGGAATCGTGCAGCACCACATAGGCCGGCACGCCGCGCGCCCGCGCGACCTCCGAGCGCCAGGCGCGCAACGCCGCATGCAGCGCGGGGTTTGCGACGCCGCCCGGACTGTCGGCCGCGGGCGCGAGATCACCGCGGCGCGACTTGCCGCGAACCGCGCGGTTGCGCGCGCCTTCCGGCTGCTCGCGCAGCATCACCGCGGTCTCGCCCTTCAGCACGCCGCGGGCGCTGTCGGTCAGCTTCAGCGCACCGAAGGCGTCGCTGTCGGCGCGCAGATGACCCATCGCCACCAACTGCCGCAGCACCGCGCGCCATTGCTTCTCGTTGAGCTCGCGGCCGATGCCGAACACCGATAATTTATCGTGGTTGAACTGCTTGACCCGCTCGGTCAACCGTCCGACCAGCACGTCGATCAGGTGCATGGCGCCGAAGCGCTGCCCGGTGCGATAGACGCAGGACAGCAGCTTCTGTGCCAGCACCTTGCCGTCGCGAACCTTCGGCGGCGTCAGGCAGTTGTCGCAATTGCCGCAGCTTTCCTCGGTCCGCGCCTCGCCGAAATAGCCGAGCAGCCGCTGCCGCCGGCAATGCACCGTCTCGGCCAGCGCGACCAGCGCATCGAGCTTGCTGATCGAGACGCGCTTGAAGGCATCGGAGCCGGTCGATTCGTCGATCATGCGGCGCTGCTGCACGATGTCGGAGAGTCCATAGGCCATCCACGCCGCCGATGGCTTGCCGTCACGCCCGGCGCGTCCGGTCTCCTGGTAATAGGCCTCGATGCTCTTCGGCAGGTCGAGATGCGCGACGAAGCGCACGTCCGGCTTGTCGATGCCCATGCCGAACGCGATCGTGGCGACGATCACGATGCCGTCCTCGTTGAGGAAACGGTCCTGATGCCGGGCGCGCACGCCGGCATCGAGCCCGGCATGATAGGGCAACGCGGGAATGCCGGCCTCGCTGAGCGCCGCCGCGACGTCCTCGACCTTGGCGCGCGACAGGCAATAGACCACGCCGGCGTCGCCGGCATGGCGTTCCCTGATGAAATTCTTCAGTTGCGTGGTCGCGTTCTGCTTGTCGACGATCTCGTAGCGGATGTTGGGCCGGTCGAAGCTTGCGACGAACTCCGGCGCGTCGGTAAGTGACAGCCGCTCGGCGATCTCCTTCCGCGTCAGCGCGTCCGCGGTCGCGGTCAGCGCGATGCGCGGCACCTTGGGGAAGCGTTCGGCGAGCGCGGACAGGCCGATATATTCCGGGCGGAAGTCATGGCCCCATTGCGACACGCAATGCGCCTCGTCGATCGCAAACAACGCGATCTGCGCCTGGCCGAGCAGATTGAGGCAGCGCGGCGTCAGCAGCCGTTCCGGCGCCACATAAAGCAAATCGAGATCGCCCGCGATCAGCCGTCGCTCGACCTCGGACGCCTCCTCGTAGGACAGCGTCGAGTTCAGCACCGCGGCGTTGACGCCGGCCTCGGTGAGGCCCGCGACCTGGTCGCGCATCAGCGCGATCAGGGGCGAGACCACGATGCCGCAGCCGTCACGCAGCAGCGACGGCAACTGGTAGCACAGCGACTTGCCGCCGCCGGTCGGCATCAGCACCAGGCAGTTGCCGCCCTCGGTGACGTGGCGGATGATCTTCTCCTGCGCGCCGCGGAAGCCCGACAGGCCGAACACGGAACTGAGCACGGATCGCGCGTCGCGAGACGGATCGGATGTGCGATCGAGGGAGGGCTGGGCAGTCATGATCCCTTGCGATTTCCCCTGATTTTCTTGGGGGCAGCAGGCGGTGTTCGAACTCGTCCGGGCGAACGATACCGGAACGGAACGTGTTAATACACGTCCCAACGGCAAACTCAATTCGGGACTCGAGGCCTGGTCGGGTTGCCGCGGATCATCGCAGATATTTGCCGCGGTCGCCGGCGCGGCAGCGAGCCGTGCCGGTCCGGACGCCACTCGCGCCAGCGCCTTGTCGGAATTATCCCGGTGACCGAGAGCGGTACATTCAGGCGATCGGAGTTGGTGGCGCCGGCGGTGGCGTCATGGGTTCGACCTGGTAGCTCTTCGGCAGGTTGATCGGCCTGTAAGTCGGAACCTGCTCGATGCGTTCCAGCACCGAGGCATGGATGGTCGCGCCTTCGGGAATTGGCCGCGGCTCGCCGCGCGGCAGATAGAAGCCGAGAACGGACTTTCGCGCCGGCCATTCCTTCCACTTGTCGCTCTTCGGAATCCACTCCAGGATTTCCCAGGCGCCGGTCAGCGAATTGTGCAGCGGGGCCGTCGCGCTCGGCGGCACATATTCGTGGCTGTGTGGCGGCAGCGGCAACCCCCAGGCGAGATGGTCGATCAGTGCCTGATCCATATGCAGCCCGGCGGCCTTGGCCTGCTCGAGCATCCAGATCAGTGGAAACTTCGACGGCCCGCTCTCATCTTCCGGATAGCCGCCGCCGACGTCGGAGTGCACGCCGGCGAACCAGACCTGGCGGATGTCCTGGGGCACTTCTGTCTGCGGATCGAACGGATTCGACCGGTAGGGCTGCGGCTCCTTCCACTGGTTGAGGCGGAACATGCGCCGCCGCTCGTCGATCGAGATCGCCTGGCGGAAGCGCTTGACGCTGGAGTTGGTGCGGGTGAACAGCAGGGTCTGCATGTCGAACAGGAAGTTGTCCTGCCGCGGCACGATGATCGAGGCGACGGTGTCCCAGACGCCGACGAATTCGACGTCGATGTTGCGGCCGCCGGCGATCTGGCTGAAATGCCAGGCCTCCTTCAGCGGCGCATCGTCGAACGTGCCGTCGGGCTTCTGGGCGTCCGCGCTGGCCTTCTTGTAGGTCGAGAACGCATAGCCCGCGAGGTCGATCTGGTCGACCGGCAGCAGGCCCATCACGCGAACGAAAGCCGCCAGCACCCGCACGGTATAGGCGCCGCGGCTGAAGCCGAACATCCAGACCCGGTCGCCGGGCTCCCAGAGCCGGCACAGAAACTGGTAGGCGCCGAGCGTGTCCTCGTCGAGACCGGCGCCGAACGCCAGCCCGAACAGGCCGCGTACCTCCTGCTTGAAGCGGCCCCAACTGTTTTGCAGGCCGATCGTGCCGAGACCCGGATGATAATAAATCCGCTGCCGGTCATCCTTGTCGGTGACACGAAACAGCTTCAGCACGTTGGAAATATTGGCGCCGATCTCGTTGCCGGTGCCGTCGCAACAAATCACAATATCCTTCGGCATCCGTTTCCCCGCGGTCGCCGTGAAATTCGTGGCCCCAATCTATGGCAGGATGCGCGGAGGGTTCAATCTCCAATTGAAGACGGTTTAGTGTACGCGGTGTGACCGCCGGTGCCGCCGGCGCAGCCCCGATCCGATTGCCGCCATTGGCACCAGCTGCATACTCGCTCTCCGCGCTATCCGTAGAATTCAATTGCCACACCCCGGAAAAGGTGGGAATCTGAATGTCGATCATTGCTGTGATGCGTTGACATTCTCTCCCGTTCGGGGACTTCGCCGGTGCGCGCGATCATTTTACCTGCGGGTTGCCGCAGTTTTCTCATCATCGGCAGGAACGGATCGGCATGAGCCATCAAGCCCTCGTGACGGTCATTCTCGCGGGTCTGGTGGTGATTGCGTTCGGATTGTTCTGGTGGGTCGGTGTCTATTCCGATCGCGTCTTTGCCAAACGATTTCGCGCTCGCTTTCCCGAGAGGACATTGAGCTACACCGGCGACCAGCTTGGCGAACTGGTGCAGTCCGATCTTCGGATGAAATATGTCTTTCCGATCCTGTTCCCGCTCGATCTCATCGTCATGCTGGCGCTGGCGGGCGCGTTGGGCGCGGCGTCATCGCACTTGCTCAAGCAGTTCTATCCGGTCGCAGCGCCGCTCGGCCTGGTGGTGCCGGCGGTTTATCTGCTCAGCGACCTGATCGAGGACTGTCTGCTGGCATGGCTGTTGCTGCGCGGCGACCGGCACGAGGCCGCGCGCTCGGTTTCGGTCCTGAAGGCGATCACGACGATCAAGTTCGCGAGCATCTTCGCATCGATCGCGTTGACGCTGATCGCCTTCGTCGGCTGGCTGTTCCACAACGAAGCGATTGCGATCTGAGACGGGCTGAGACCGTCATCGGCGCTGCCGTCTATTGATAGGTCGCCACGATGTCGGACACCGCACGCTCGAGCTGCCGTGCGGTGGCGCATTGGCGCACCGCGGTGCAGAAGGTCGCGTAGCGCGGCATCTCGGAATCGCCGAAGCCCCAGACCATGCGGCCCTCGGGGTTGAGCCACACCAGCCGTTTGGAGCGTTCGCCGATGCGGCGCAGGATGTCGGCGCGCGGATCGAGGTTGTTGCTGCGGGCGTCGCCGAGCACGATCACCGTGGTCTGCGGCGTGATCGCGCTCATCCAATTGTCCTCGAAATCGGCGAACGAGTTGCCGTAGTCGGACGAGCCGAAGCCGACCTTGGACATGATCTCCTTCATCGCCTCTTCCGGCGACATCGATTCCAGGATGTCGCTGACCTCGATCAAATGGCCCGAGAAGGCGAACGAACGGACGTCGTCGACCACCTCATGCAGGCTGTGGATCAGGAGCAGGAAGAAGTCCGAGACGCGGGCGACCGAGCCCGAAACGTCGCACAGCGCCACGATCTTCGGTCGGTCGCGGTGCTTGCGCTTCCACGCGGTCAGGAACGGCACGCCGCCCCAGGCCGCGTTGCGCCGCAGCGTGCGGCGGACGTCGAGATGGCCGCGACGTTGGCGCTTGCGCGGCTTGGAATAGCGTTCGCGCAGCCGCCGCGCGATCTGGCGGATCAGCGCACGCATCTGCTCGACCTGCCGCGGCTCGATCCGCGCCAGCGGCGCGTTGCGCAGGATCTCGTTGCGCAGGTTCTCCGCTTCCTCGCGGCCGTAGAGCAGCAGCGCCTGCGAGACCGCGTCGCGAACCGTGCCGCGCAGGCCGTTGAGCGCCTCCTGCAAACGTTCGGCGAGCGCCGGATTGCGCGTGGTCTGCTCGTCGATGTCATCGCGCAGGCGCTGGATGCCCATCGCGTCGAGGATACGGGTCTGGAAGATGCCGCGCTGGGTGAAGTAGCGGATGTCGGGCAGCGAGGCGGCGCCGGAGGCGTTGGCGATCGCCGTCGAGATCGCGGAACGATCCTGCGACAGCAGCATCTGCGCCAGCGAGCCGATATTCTCGTTGGCCGCGCCGCCTGACGTATCGCCATGCTCATCGGCCGAGGGGTTGGCGCCGGATGCGCTGCTGTCGTCAGCCTTGTTCTGCTCGGTGCTCTCCTGCTGCGGCTCGGGCTGGCTGAAGAACAGGTCGAAGCATTCGCCGAGCGAGCGCTTCTCGTCCTGGGTCTTGGCGAGTGTCAGCAGGAAGGTGTCGCGCAGGACGTCGCGGTCGGCAAAGCCGACCTGGGCGACCGCCCGCATCGCGTCGATGCTTTCGGCGGGCGAGACCCGGACACCGGCCCCCCGCGCCGCACGAAAGAAGCGATGCAGGTTCTCGCGCATCTTCTAAAGCGCGATGAAATTGGATTGAATTGTCATCGCGCTTTAGCTCCTTCTTTGAGCATGATCTTGTCGGAAAACCGCTTCACACTTTTCCGGATCATGCCTTAGCTGAACACGCCCTGGCGCGATGCCTTGGCGATGAAGGACGAGATCTGCGGCGTCGCGGCCTCGATGTCGGCCTCGTATTTCAGCAGCACGTTGAGCGTGTCCTTGACGATCTCGTGGTCGAGCTCGTTCGTCTGCAGCAGCACCAGCACGCGTGCCCAATCGATCGCCTCGCTGACCGAGGGCAGCTTCTTCAGGTCGAGCGAGCGGATCTCGTGGATGAAGCCGACCATCTGCTTGCGCAGGGTCTGCGAGATGCCGGGCACCCGGCTCTCGACGATGCGCTCTTCCAGCTTCTGCTCGGGGAAACCGATATGCAGATGCAAGCAGCGCCGCTTCAGGGCGTCGCCGAGGTCGCGTTCGCTGTTCGAGGTCAGGATCACGGTCGGCGGCGCCACCGCGGAGACGGTGCCGAGCTCGGGGATCGTGACCTGGAAGTCCGAGAGGATCTCCAAAAGCAGCGATTCGAATTCGGCGTCCGATTTGTCGATCTCGTCGATCAAGAGCACGCAGCCGGCCGGCTGCTCCAGCGCCTGCAACAGCGGCCGCGGCTCGACAAACTCCTTGGAGAAGAACACGTCGCCGAAGGTGTGGAGCTGGTCGAGTGCCGCCGCCAGCGTCTGCGCGCCGCCGAGCACCTCGCCGAGCTTATCCTTCAGGATCTGGGTGTAGAGCAGCTGTTTGGCGTATTTCCACTCATACAGTGCCTTGGCCTCGTCGAGGCCCTCATAGCATTGCAGGCGGATCATCTTCATGCCGCGCCAGGCGGCGATCGCCTTGGCCAGCTCGGTCTTGCCGACGCCGGCAGGGCCCTCGACCAGGATCGGCTTCTCGATCTGCTGCGACAGATAGACCGCGGTCGCGATCTGCCGGCTTGCAATATAGCCTTGCGCGGCGAGGCCGCTTTCCACGGCCTCGATCGAGGCGGTGGGCCTGGTATCAGCCACGAGGGTCAGCTCCGAATTACCTTGAACTCGGACCTGTTCTGCGCCCGTTGCGGGCAAAGCACAAGGCTCGTTTGGCCCGCGATGGCTGGAGACCAAAGGCTGGGGTTAGCGCATGGTTCGGGGTATTTCCGCCGAGCGCAATACGGCTGAGACGCTGCCGCTAGCCGGCGCAGCTCTTCACGAAATCCTTGCGCTGCGGGCCGGTGATCTTCTGGTCGATGGCCTGTTTCAGGCAGTCGAGATGCGCCTGCGCCATGCAGAGCTGCATCTGGTCGCGCTTGTCCTGACCCTTCAGCGCCTGGGTGGAGCTCTGGCAGGCTGCGCGCTTGGCGCCGGGCACGGGCGCGGCCGCAGCAGTGCTCTCCTGCGCGGGAGCCGCCGCTGGCGCTGCTGCGGCAGGGGCCGGGGTCGATTGCGCGAGAGCCGCGAACGAGACCAGCAGGGAGCCGGCCGAGACGAGGGCGACGACGAGACGTTTCATGGAATCTGCCTCCGCAAGCATCGTCCGGAAACGGGGATGCTGTTTCCGGAAACACGCTCAGATCAGGAAAGAGGCTTATGATTAGGAAGCTTTGGCTGAATGCCCGGTGAATGTGGCCGGAACCGACTTCACCTCAGCGTGAGGCCGGTCGCGGCCTCGAGCTCGGAGATCGCCTGCGCGGCGTTCGCGACCTTGATCGTGGTCATGCCCATCTCGCGCGCCGGCTTCAGATTGACGCCGAGATCGTCGAGATAGACGCAGTTGTTTGGATTGACCTGGAGCGTCTCCACCATCATCCGGTAGATGCGCGGATCGGGCTTGCGCAGGCCGATCTTGGCGGACTCGATGACGTGATCGAACAGCGCCATCACCTCGGCGACATACAGCGTGCGTCCGCTGTGGCTGCCGATCGCATTCGACGGCAGGTTGTTGGTGATGCAGCCGGTCTTGAATTTCGCCTTGATGCGCTTCAGCGCCTCGACCATTTCGGGCCGCAGGTCGCCGGACAGCAGCGGCAGCACGTCCTTGCCGCGCACCTCGGCGCCGAGCGCCTTCGATTCCGATGCGAACAGCTCGTCGAACGCGTCGATACCGATCTCGGCGCGCTCGAACTTGGCCCAGGCGTTCTCGAGATGGTTGGCGGCGTTGGTGCGGCGGATGATGTCGATCGGCAGGCCGCGCTCGGTCTCATAGCGCGCGAATGCCTCGAACGGCGAGGTGGTCAAGACGCCGCCGAAATCCCAGATCACTGCCTCGATCATCAAAATCCCTGCCCGTTGCAAAGCGGCGGCTTCGCCTCGGTTCTTCCGCCGGTTCGGCGGAAGACAGGGAAACGCGCGTCAAGCCCTCTTTATTGGAAGTGGCGCCGGTCAGGCAAGCCGCCAGTTCGCGGCAAACTCCGCCGCGCGGAAGACTCACCACACCATCGGCACCAGGCGGTAGCGCACGCGGGTGAGATACTCGGCATAGCCATCGAGCTCGGCGGTGAGCATCCGCTCCTCCATCATCGACCGCAGGCCAAGCAACGCCATCATCACCGGCACGATGACGAGGCCCCACCAGGATCCCAGCAGCAGCGGCGTGCCGAGATAGGTCAGCAGGCCGCTGGCGTAGATCGGGTGGCGCACATAGGCGTAAGGCCCCGTGGTCACCGCGGCGTGCCCGCGCTCGCGCTGGATTTTCACCACCGGCGCGGCGTAGCTGTTCTCCCGGTAGGTCCGGTAGACGATGTAGAACGATGCCGCGATCATGACGGCGCCGGCGCATTGCAGCCAGAACGGGATGAACGAGGTCTGGTAGCGCATCGCGTCGAGCGCCATCAGCGGCAGCCATGTCAGCCACAATAACGGCATGATCGAGGTGATGACGCGATCCCACCCGGCCTGGCCGCGCGCGGTACGCCGCTCGGCCAGCAATCCCGGATCATGCCTGGCGAGCCAGGCTTCGGTGATCAGCCCGCCGATCGTGATCTCGGCGAGGAACACCCAGCCGCCGGCCCATCGCATGGTACCGGCCGCGAGAAAGAGGAGCGATCCGAGGCCCACGCATGTGAAGGCGGCGCGACGCAGATTGATGCGAGGAGAATTGCCGTTCTGGTCCATGTCTCTCTCCGACAAATGGCAACGGCCGCGCCGCCAATCGGGCGGGCCGTTGCAGGCCTGGGCAGCGGATCGCAGCGATAATCAGTGCGCGACGCCGATCACGGCCGACGCGTCCAGTTTCGCGCCTGTCCGGAGTAGACCTTGCTCGGCATTGCGCGGGCGGTGGGGTCGAGCAGGATCTTCATCGCGGTGTTGAGCCGCGCCTCCGAATGCGGCGAGCCGTCATGGCGCATCTGCTGCGGAGCGCCGGGGCCTTGCGGCGGCGCCATGTAACTCGACGTGGTCGGCGGGGCGGGCGTGGTGGCGATCTTCGGACGGGCGACAACGGCTGCCTCCAACGGGCGCCGCGCGTCGGCTATGCTCGACGCTGCGGATGGCGCTTCCGCCGGCGGCGGAGAGGCGGCGCTGTCGGATCCGGATTTGCGGGGCGTTCTTGCCATGGCATCGGCTCCATAGGTTCGGTGATGACGATAGTTTCAGGATTTGGACCTCAGGACTTGTCCTCGTCGGATGTGGTGCGTTTGGCGATGATCGGGTTGCGGTCGCTGATCGCGGCGAGCAGCGCGGCATGGGTCACGACTGACGATACGACGATCTTTCCGGAGGGTTCGATCCGGCGACCGTTCCGCGGTTGCTGTGGGCTCTTGGCGGTGGATTTTTCCATCATGGCAGCCTCCTCTCGGCAGGGGTGGGGCCCGACTGCGCCGGGCCCCGAGTTTGGCGATCAGATGCCGAAAGCACCGAGGACGCCCGGCAGCGCCTGCACAACGCCACCGACGATGTCCTGCCAGCCCTGCGGGTTGACCGAACCGTTGGTCGCCACTTCGGCAATCCGCTTCGGACCGCGCTCGATGCCCTCACACTGGATCGGGCTACGCACGCTGCCGAAGGTCTCAAAGTCGTTCCTTGCGTACATGTTCAGCTCCTTCTTTCGGTTTGAATTGACGGCGACTACGGGAGGTGAGCACCGACCGGGGCAGCCGTCGCTGGACGTCGCCCAGGGGATCGCTCATCGCGTCGATCCCCTGAACCACGTGACGCCAATTCGCGCCACGTTCTGATCTCCTCCGGACGCAGAGGAGCAATCGCGTCAATAGACCTGCCAGTTCCGCAGCGGCCCGACCGCCACCGGCACCACGTCGCTCACGTCGATCGTGTACTGATAGACTTCGCGCGCCTGGGTCAGGACTTGCGTCGGGTTGAAGAAGCGGTAGGTCACGTCGTGGCAGATCGAGTCGGGGCGGCAGATCACGCTCTGGTCGACCTCGACAGTGTCGAGCCGCAGGCCCTTCTTGGCGACGTCGCTGAAGATCTTCCGCGTGTTGTAGGCGTTCATCGCGGAGTAGTTCAGCGCGCGATCCTGCGGCGAGAGGCCGACATTGCGGAACTCATTGTAGATCCGCTCGAGGAAGCCCTCGGCGCCGGCCGGCCAGGTGTCGGCGTCGGGTCCGAACAGCGTGTAGAGATCCCACTGGTAGAAGCCGCGCCAATCGGTCACCAGCGTCGGCACGACGGTGCCGTTCAGCAGCTTGGTCGTGTTGGTGCTGTCGACCCAGCCGGCCATCGAGACCCGCGCAACACCGCCGCGCGGCGGGAATGCCGGGGGCGTGACCGGTCGCGCATCGGCTTCGGCCACGGCCGCTGTCGCGATCACCACCGTGCGGGTCGTCGCCGGATCGTCGTGCGAGACTTCCTGGTGCCACAGCGCGAGGATCAGCGCGGCGAAGAACCCGAGACCGAACACATCGAGCGGCTTGATCGCGTAGATCGGGATCGAATCGATCGTCATCGTCCAGGTGATCGCGTCGGCGTCCGGGAAGTTGTTGCCGGCGCCGGCCGGCGTCGCGGTCTCGCCTTCGGCCTGGTTCAGCAGATAGCGCGCCATGATCGCCGGATTGTAGGGGGCCGACGTATCGCCGGAGCGATCGCGCTCCGGTCCGAATGCCGGATCGCCGCGTCCGATCAGGCTGTCGCGCCAGTTGGCGATCGCCTGCACGAAGTAATCGAGGCGGGCTTCCTTGCCGAAATCGTAGAACAACCTGCCGATCGGGAAGGCGAGCTGACCGGTGGACTCCGGCGTCGCGCCCTGCGGGCGCATGCCGCCGCCACAGCCGCAGCTCTTCTCGCTGGTCCGCACCGCGGGGGCTTCATACATCGGCAGCGCCTGCGGCACTGCGACGGGATACGCATTGCTCGGCATCAGTGCCGGCAATTGCTGCGGTTGCAGCCAGGTTTGCGGCATCATGCCGGCGGCTGGCATCGCCATCTGCGGCATCATCATCGGCGGCATCACCATCTGCGGCGCTGGTGCCGGCATCCAGACCATGTCGCCGCCGGGATAAGGGGCGTGGTACGGATAGGGCGCGGGCGCTGCGATCGGCGCGGCGACGACGCCGTGATCAACGGGGGCCGCCATGGCCGCAGGTGCGGCCGGCTGGGCCTCGCTTGGCGTGATCCCGGCGCTGCTTCGCAGGACCGAGCCGTCCGGCCCGAAGATGCGCGGAGCCGATGGTGCAGACATTGCTGATAGATCTCCCATGGAACCCTCTCTGGTTGCAGTTGGCTGAGCGGCGGATGACGGTTGGACGAAAGGGCGCGCGGTCACTCCCCAGAAGCGGGGAGGCGCGGCCGTGGCACCCGACGGCATGACGGCGTCCGCCTGCTCGCCAAGCAGGGCGGCGACAGCCGCGGGAATATCGAGCCGTCCGGCGAGACAGCGCGAAGCGCCGCTGTCGCTGCGGCAGGGCACGGCGCTTTCGAGCAGCGCGGCACGGACGGCTTGCGGATCGGCCTTGCGTCCGTTTTGGCGCAGGCATGAAAGCAGCAGCGCGACGACGCCGGTGACGATCGGCGCGGCGAAGCTCGTTCCCGAACGCAGGCTGACATTGCGGACCGGCGAGGCGCCGGCGATGTTCTCGCCCGGCGCCAGGATGCCGTTCTCGAGATAGGCGTCGCCGAAATTGCTGAACGGCAGCGGATTGCCGGCCAGATCGCATGCGCCGACCGCGAGCACCGAGGCGAGGCTGCCCGGCACCTGAACGCAGCGGCAGCCGTCATTGCCGGCGGCGGCGACGATCAGCTTGCCGGCGCGTTCGCAGGCGCGCACCGCATCGACCAGGATGCGGTCGGCCTGTCCGGTCACGGACTGCTGGCCGCTGCTGATGTTGATGATGTCGGCGCCGACGGCGAGCGCCTGGTTGATCGCGAGCGCGAGAGTACTCTGCGAGGACGGCTCGATCTGGCCGCCGGCATTCTCGCGATAGATCGAGAACACGGTGGCGCTGCAATTCGGCGCGACGCCAAGCACCGGGCTGCCGGGCGTGCCCATCAGCACGCTCGTGACATGGGTGCCGTGCTCGGACTGGATCGTCGGCGAAGACGGCGCGACGAACTCGCCACCCATCGCGACACGGGCCTGCCTGAGCGAGGGATGATTGAGGTCGACGGGGCCGTCGATGATCGCGATCTTCACCGCGGGATCGCCACCCGACGTTCTCTGCCACAAGGCAGCCAGACCAGCGATCTCGGCAACTGGATTCATGAAATGATTCCCGACCGATCCGCCGCGCGTCCGCGCAGCCGATCCGCTTTTCGCGGCAATTGGATTCAGGCAACGAACGAAAATCGGCAGAATGTCGTTGCGCTGGTGCTGTTGTGGCAGGTCTGCCGCGAACAACCTATTCGCCGCGGTGGATCAGAAAGGATCGAGCCGACGATAGGGATCGATCGATCCAGGAGATCGATCCAGGAGATCGATCGCGCGCCGCAAAAGATCGATCAAAGGGTTGGGTTCGGATCATCTGACGGCGCAAGTTGCGTGCGCCTGCACGTGACGAGCCGCGTTGAGCGCCGGCGCGCGAACACGCCGTCGCCGGCTGAATACGGAATTCAGGATATTGCCGTCAGTCCAGCTCGCGCCGCCGGTCGGCAGCGGGCGCGAAGGTCGCGATCCACGGTGCTTCGCGCACCCGCCGCATCGCCTGGGTCCTGCGCGGCAGGCCGAGCTTCTGCAATACGTGATGGACATGATGCTTGACCGTCGCGAGGCTCAGATTGAGATCGCGCGCGATCTCCTTGTTGGACATGCCCTGTCCAATGAGCTTCAGGACTTCGCTTTCGCGGCGCGTCAGCCCCTGCTCCGCTTCGATCGTATCCGTCTGACGCTCCATGCAAAACAGCGCTCGCAGCAGGCCGCCGGAAATCTCGGCGCTGCAAGCGAGCCGTCCCGATGCGACGTCCGACAGCGCGCGGCAGAGTTCGTCAAAGCTGGCGTTGCGGGAAATATAGCCGCTGAACCCGGCGCGGCCGCAGCGGACCACGTCACGCCGGTCCTCGTTGAGGCCGAGCGCGACCAGGGCAATGTCCGCATTTTGGCTCGCGATTACGCGCACTTCGTCGAGATCGATGCCCTGTGTGACGTCGATCAGGATGACATTGACGCTGCTGGTTTCGAGTGCCTCGCGCAGGCCGGCGAGATCGGAAGCCGCAGCCTCGATCGCAAACTCGGCGTGGTCCTGGAAACTCGAGGTAAGCCCCTCGCTGAACAGCCTGATCGGCGTGACGACCGCGATCCTCATCATTATCCTCGAACTCAATAAAATGGCGGATGGAAAAGCCGTATGAAAAGTCACGGCACCGGCATCCAGAAAGTCATGAAGGTAAGTATGCGGTATGCTGCCAGAGGTTGTATCAATATCGGGACGAAATTACGGCCTCGATGATCGCATGATCAAGAGAGGCAGTTCACATTCGGAGCGTGGTCTGGAACGCGCGGCGCGGGTCGTCCCTGGGCGCGTATCGAGACAGGAGCGGTGACGCGGCGTGCCGTGCGTGATGGCGGTGCGGGAATCTGGCGGCGACGTCAACGCTGTAGTCATCGACGGCTCAATATTTAGACAATTGACGCGCACAGGCCCGGATGCTCTGTACGACATCGTGTGTTCGCCGAGGCCGTGTGTGAGCGACGCAATGTCGCGCCTCGGATCTGATCAGTTCCGATGCAAATCGACGGGATTCCATGACGAGATTGATTCGAGCGACAGCCCTCCTGACCCTGTTGATGGCAACGCCGGCATCGGCGATTGTCGGTGGCGGTGCGCCCTCGACCGACGGCGTTGCGCGCTCTGTCGTCACCATCGTTGGCTCGCGCGGCAATTTCTGCACCGGCGCGCTGATCGCACCGAAGGTGGTGTTGACCGCCGCGCATTGCGTGCAGCCCGGCGCCGACTACAAGATCGTCGACTCTGGTCCGGACCGGCAACCGAAATTGCAGGACGTCAGGACGGTCGCGATCCATCCCGGCTTTCGGATGCAGGCGATGGCCAATCACGTCGCAACCGCGGACGTCGCGCTGCTGCAACTCGCGGTGTCGGCCGCGGGCAAGGCGCCGGCGGTGCTCGGCATGCCCAACATTCCGATCCAGGTCGGCGGCCGCTTTACTATCGCTGGAGTCGGCGTCACCGTGCGTGGCGACGGCAAGAGCGGCGGCAGCATTCGTGTCGCCGGCCTGATCGCGAGCGGCAAGCCCGGCACGCTACAGATCCGGCTGGTCGATCCGGTCGGGCAGGGCGTGCGCGACGGGCTCGGCGCCTGCACCGGCGATTCCGGTGCGCCTGTGTTCGAGGACAAGCAAGGCGGCCCCGTGATCGTCGGCGTCGTGAGTTGGTCCACCGGCCCGAACGGCAGCGACGGCTGCGGCGGCATCACCGGCGTGACGCCGCTGACGCTCTATCGCGACTGGGTGATGCAGACCGCGCTGCAATGGGGCGCGAGCTTCTAGGGCGCGGCTGTCCGAAATGCACCTTTGCCCACCCTACACGCTGATGAAGCCGCGGGCGCGCACCAAGTTCCGTCATCCTGAGGTGCGAGCGGAGCGAGCCTCGAAGGATGAATCGGCCACAGTAGGGCCGTGCATCCTTCGGGACGCGCTACGCGCCCCTCAGGATGACGGGACTGAGAGAGCCCGCGCCCGAGCCTAGTGCCCCGCCGCCTTGTTTGCGGCGGCGTTGTTGAGCACGATCAGGCCGTCGACGGCGACGCCGAGCTTGCTGTTGATCAGGAACGGGTTGACGTCGATCGAGGCGATGCGGGTGCCGGCGTCGGCCATCAGGTTGGAGAGCCCGACCAGCGCTTTCACCGCCGACGCCTCGTGCAGTGCGGGCTTGCCGCGATAGCCCTTCAACTTGATGCCGGCCTTGGTCTTCGCGATCAGCTCCTTCGCCTCGGCGGCATCGAGGGGCGCGCCGGCCAGCGCCACGTCCTTCATCAATTCGATATCGACGCCACCGGTGCCGAACAGCACCACCGGCCCCATTTCGGCATCGAGCGAGGCGCCGACCACGAGCTCGAGATCGGCCTTGACCTGCTGCGCGATCAGGATGCCCTCGAGCTTCGGCTTGCCTTTCAGCTTCTTCACCCGCGCGGTGATGTCGTTGAATGCTTTCTTTACCTCGGCGGCGTTGGCGAGGTTCAGCACCACGCCCCCGATATCCGACTTGTGCAGGATGTCGGGGCTGACCACCTTGGCGACCACCGGGAAGCCGATCTGCTTGGCGATCTTCACGGCTTCCGCCGCGGTCTGCGCGACGTCTTCCTTCGAGATCGGGATGCCATAGGCCTTGAGCAGCGCCTTCGAGGCGACCTCGTCGAGCGCGGCGGCGCCGTTGGCGGCCTTCAGCGTCTTCTCCAGCACAGCGCGTGCCGAGGCCTTCGAGCTCGACACGATGTCGGGCACCTCCTTGCGCAGGCCGGCATATTCAATCAGCGACTTGATCGCGCCGACCGCGCGGTCGAGACCCTGCATGACCGCGATGTTGGGCAACGACTTGCGCAATCCCTTGGTGAACTCGGTGAAGCCGATCGACATCGCGCTGATATAGATCACCGGCTTGTTGGCCTGGCCCGCCATCTCGTTGACGATCTTCAGGTTGCGCTCGCGCAGCTCGTGCGGCGCCTTCGGCAGCTCGGCATCGATGATGACGATGTCGGTGTCGGGATCGTCGATCATGATCTTGATCGACTTCATGTAGACGGAGGGATCGACCACCGCGGCGAAGCCGGCGTCGAGCGGGTTGCCGACGATGCTGCCGGGGCCGAGCATCTTCGCCAGTTGCTCCGATGCGCTCTCGCTCAGCGGCGCGAAATTGAGCCCGGCGGAATAGAATGCGTCGATCAAGAGTCCGCGCTTGCCTCCCGAGAGCGACACTGCCGCAAGCCGATTGCCCTTCGGCGGGTCGGCATGGACGAAGCACTCGGTGGTTTCGATCAGTTCATCCAGCCCGCGCACGCGGATCACGCCCTCGCGGGTCGAGATTGCGTCGAACGTCTCGATCGAACCGGCGAGCGCGCCGGTATGCGCCATCGCCGCGGCACGGCCGCCTTCGGAGGCGCCGAGCTTGAGTGCGATGACGGGCTTGCCGGCGGCGCGTGCCGCCTTGCAGGCATCGCGGAACACCTTCGTGTTCCTGACGCCTTCGAGATAGACCACGATGACGCGGATGCTCGGATCGGCGGCGAAATAGCTCATCAGGTCCGGCGTCTCGAGCCCGGATTCATTGCCGGTCGTCACCATGTAACCGACGCCGACACCGCGATCCTCCAGCGCCTGGCGGATCGCCATCACGATCGCGCCGGATTGGCCGGCGATCGCCACTGCGCCCGGCTCCATGGTGACGATGCGATCGTCGATATTGGTGAACAGGTTCTCGCCGGCGCTCAGATTGCCGAGGCAGTTCGGGCCGGTGACCGCAAGCCCGGTCTCCTTGATCGCCTGCTTCAGCTCGACCGCGAGCCGCTGGCTCTCTTCATCCTGCAACTCGCTGAAGCCCGAGGTGACGATGGTCGCCGAACGCGCGCCGGCCGCGGCCGCGTCGCGGATCACCTGCACCGCGAAGCGCGCCGGCACCAGCACCAGCACATGGTCGGGCTTTTCGGGAAGGCTGGCGAAATCCTTGTAGCAGGTGACGCCCCAGATCGTTTCCCGCTTGGCGTTGATCGGAAACAGGCCGCCGGCATACTGGTACTTGACCAGGTTGTTCCAGATTCGTTCGGCGTAGTTGCCCGGCTTGTCGGTGGCGCCGACCAGCACGATGTTGCGCGGGTGCAGCATCGCATGGATGCTCTTGACGATATCGCTGGCGTCAGCAGGCGGCGCCCATTTGTGGGACACATGAGACGCGGTGCTTGCGAGAGCTTCCATGGAGCCTGCCCTTATCCTTGTTGTATTGTTCTGTTTCCTCTGGCCCACGGTCGATCACCGCAGGGCCCGATTTTTCATTGTTTTTATGGCTGAGGGAAGGGGGTAGCAACTCACGCTGGCGCAAGTCAGGGCGTCACACGCGATATCCCGGCATGCGCAAAATTCATGTACCTCAGGAACCCGATTCGGCCGGACTCGAATTCGGTTCGATCATGGTCGCATGCAACAGGTAACGCTCGGGACCCGACGTGAGCGCGTCAAACGGCCAGCATGTCGACAGCACGAGTTCATACCGGTCGGTCAGCGGATCGATGCCGGACTGGTCGAAGCGGACCACCGAGCTGCGATCGGCCCGGTAGCGGAAGATTTTGCCGTCGCTTCGCGTGACCTCGATCTCGTCGCCGATCGTGACATCCCTGAGAAAGCGGAAATGGGTGTCGCGATGCGCGGAATAGACCGCGACACCCGGCTCGCCGGCATCGACGCTCTGCTCGACATGGCCGGGACCGAATGCCAGCGCCTGGCCGCTGCTGCCGGCGAGGACGATCGCGGACGCGTGCAGGCGCTTCACCTCGATCCGGGCCACCGGCCAGGTATCGGCCCAGCTCCATGGCTTCACCGGCTGGCCGGTCGCGATCGTCCGTGCGAAGGCGCGCTCCAGCAGCACCTGCGCGAGCAGCGCCTTGCCGTGGATATAAGTGCCCTGGCCGAACAGGATCAGGCCGATGAGCGCGAAGGCGAGGGGGAGGACGAAGCGGCGCATTTGCAGCAATCCTCGTCATTGCGAGGAGCGAAGCGACGAAGCAATCCATCTTTCCCCGAACGGTGACATGGATTGCTTCGCTTCGCTCGCAATGACGGTTGAGAAAGAGTGGCGCGCGCGGCCCCTGGGGGACGGGTGGGAAGGCCGCGCGCGCTCTTTGAAGGAGGAGGTCGGGGGGCACCTCCTCCTCTCATCCGACGTCATTGGGGCGACGTCTGACGCCGGTTGAACACCAGAAGCAGAAGGCTGACCGTGAGCATGATCACACCCGCGATCATCTTCAGTTCGGCATCGGTCGCCGTCTTCGGCAGCAGGATCGTGCCAGGACCTTGCTTCGCGACCGGGGACCGCTTCAGCGCGGCGAGCTGCATCTTGCCGTCGCTCCCGTCGGCGCGGCGCTCGCCCGGTACGGCCGGCAGGTCCTGACGCTCACCGAACACTTTTGCAAAGTCCCAGCCGGCGGGCAGGTTGAGCGGCAGTTCGGAGAGCTTCAGCGGCTCGCCTTCGGGACGGCTCGGCGTCTTGTCGACCGCGACGAGGCTGGTCAGCCGCGTGACGAGCTGATGCTCCAGCGCCAGCGCGAGGATGGCCTTGTCGGCATCTTCAGGGCTCTCCTGCCGCGTCGTGCGCGCGACCTCTGCATCCGCGATCTTGCGGCGCGCCCACAGTTTCGACAGGCCCTTGCCCTCGGCGGCGTTGGCGAGCGGCAGCGTTACGCTCCACGGACGGTCGCCGATGCGGCCCTTGATCTCGACCGAGCCGGCGAGCTTGTCGAGCTTTGCGGCCAGCACCAGCGGCTCGTCGCGATAGACGTCGGGCAGTGCCGACGGGGTCAGGTCGGCGGTCGCGTCGGAGAACTTTGCGGCGAGATTGGTCACCGCGGGATTCTCCAGCTTGGCGAACAGGTCGCGCATGCGCTCGTCGACCTGCTCGACCGAGCCGATATGGGTGAAGGTGCCGCGGCCGAGCTCGGCAGCGCGCGTCATCAGATAGGTGTTCGGCGCCGAGCCAATGCCAACCATGAACACCCGCGAGCGGCCCCGCAGCGCGTTGATGGTCTCGAACAATTGCTGCTCGTTGCCGATGGCGCCGTCGGTCAGGAACACGACCTGGCGGACATGATCGGCGTCGTCATGGTTGGTGTCGGACAGCGCTGCGCGCATTGCCGGCACCATCTCGGTGCCGCCGCGCGCCTGGATCGCGCTGACGAAGGACGTCGCGTTGCCGATGTTGGCGCTGTTGGCCGCGACCGGCGACGGGAACAGGGTGTCCATGGTGTCGTCGAAGCGGATCACGTTAAAGCGATCGGTGGGTTGCAAGCGGCCGAGCGCGTAGAGCAGGCTCGCCTTGGCCTGGATGATCGAGGTGCCGCCCATCGAGCCGGAATTGTCGATCACGAAGATCACCTCGCGCGGCAGCGGCTTCTGTTGCGCCTGCTCGACCGATGGCGGGGTGATGAAGGCCAGCAGATAATCGGAATTGCCGACATGCTCGCGGAACAGCCCGACCGACGGCGCCTTCTCTGCGGCCGGCTTCCAGGTCAGCTCGAAATCGCGATCGGCCGGCACCGGGCCTTCGGCGAGCTTGATGACGCGCGTGGCGCTGTCGGGGCTGTCGATCTTGACCTGATGGAAGTGGCTCTTCACCTCGCCGAGCGGGAAGCCGGCGTTGAGATGCACCGTGATGTTGGTGGGATTGATCGGCGCATTGGTCGCGGGATCGAGCACCTCGGAGGCGATGCGATCGCGATCCGGCACTGGATCGGTCGTGGTCGCGCCCCAGCCGCTGCCATCGGCGCGGAGATCGACGCTCTGCACCACCGGGCGCGGATTGTAGCGCGGGCCGACCACCATCGGCACCCGCAGCGAGAATTCGTTGCCGTTCTGCTGCACCGGCTCCTGATACTCGATCTGCACCAGCACGGTTTCGCCGGGGCCGATATTGGCGACCGAGTTGGTGAAGATGTTCGGCCGCTCCTGCTCGGTCAGCGCAGCCTTCTGGCCGTTCTGCTTGGCCTGCTCATAGATGGCGCGGGCCTGCTGCCGCTCCTTGATGTCGCCGACCACGATGCGGTCGCCGACCACTATCTTCAGCGTGTCGACCGCGCCGCCCGCCGGCAGCGGGTAGACATAGGTCGCCTCGACCCAGTCCTTGGTCGGGTTGCGGAAGATCTGCGTGACGCGGGCGCGGACGGTCGGGCCCGACACGGTGAGATCGACATCGATGCCGAGCCTCAGCGCGTCCTTGTAGCCGTCGTTGGTCTTGAACAGCAGCGAGCCGGAGCGCGCATCAGATGGCCGCAGTACCGCCTGTTGCGGCAGCTCGGCCGACCACACCGGGTCGAAGCTCAGGAACAGCGCCGCAAAGCCGATTGCCAGCGCGGCGACACCTTCCACCAGGAAGAACAGCGCAATGCGCATCCTGCGCGACATGCGGATCTGCGGACTGCTCTCACATGCATCGTAAATCGTCATCTTCGTCACTCCCGAGCGAGACTTTCGCTGCCTCGCGATCATGGAGAACGGCGGTTTTGGCGCGAGCAGAATGATCGGCAATGATTGGCCGCCGGCCGGCGCCGTCCGCCGCCGGCCGAGGCGGGTTTGTGCGGTTTTGTGATGGATTGTCCGGTCTGCTAGACTGTGCCGATTCATGGGGAACCCGCGCAGGAGCACGATGCCGACGCCTGACAAGCAGCTGTCCGCCGAGCAGAGCCTCCAGGTCGCAGAGACCATCCGCGAGGAGATCGCGCGCCGCCGCATCTCGCGGCAGACGCTGGCCGAGCAGGCCAAGCTCAGCCTGTCGACATTGGAGAAAGTGCTCGGCGGCCGCCGCCCGTTCACGCTCGCGACCACGGTGCGGCTCGAGCAGGCGCTCGGCGTGTCGTTGCGCAAGCTACCCGAGGCGATCTCGGTGCTCGCGCCCGCCAATGGCGGGATCGCGCCCGACAGTCTCGGATCCTATTCCCGCCGCGCGGTGGCACGGATCGAGGGCACCTACATCACGGTGCGTCCGTCGTTCGGTGAGCCGGGCGCACTCTATGCCTATCGGACCGAGATCGCCTGGGACGAGGCGGCATCATCGCTCGGCTTCCGCGAGGGCGAGCGGCAGGATTCCGACTACACCCAGTATGGCGAGGTGGCGGTGCCGAATGAATCCGGCTTCGTCTATCTCGTCACCAACCGGCACGGCCAGCATCGCGTGATCACGGTGTCGCGCCCGCGCAACTCCGGCGAAATGTACGGCATCATCACGACGCTGCTCGCCGGCCGCGGCTCGCTGCTGACGCCGGTCGCCGCGCCGATCGCATTCCTGCCGATCAAGAACGTGCCGAAGCCGAGCCTCGGCCGGGTGTCGGCCGACGACGCGAACTTTGCGCTCTACAATGAGCACCTGCGTCGCACCATCGACGAACCGTTCGCGATCTTCCTGCCGGCATAAGCTCGGAAGAGATCACGCCGGTCTCGGCCGCGCGGGCGCGACGACGCCCGCGATCAGCACGGCCAGAATGCCGGTCAGGAAAATCCCGTCGAACGTGCCGGCGCCGCCGATCGACGCAATCGGCGCGCCGAGGCTGCCGATCTTGTCGAGGTTCAATAGATCGGCGCCGAGCAGCGTGCCCATCGAACCGCCGATATAGGCCAGCGGCGCGGCGTATTCACGCGACAGCAGCAGCGCGAGGATGGCGGTGGCCACGACCGGCACGAACACGGGGACGGCGATCCCCATTCCCGGCACCGGCGTCGCGCTGGCATGGACGATGGCCGCGATGACGAATGTTGCGGTCGCAGCCCTCAGCCAGAGCTGATAGCGCAACATCAGATAAGCAGACATGATCGTCGGAATCACCGCGCCGCCGACGTTGATGGCGAGGATCGTGCTCGGCGACGCCAGATAAGGCACGACGTAGCGCATGCCGAAGAAGTCGACGATCTGCCCCGATCGCACCGGCGGTCCGGACAGCACCGTGATCGGAATGTTGAAATAGCTGCCGATCAGCGAGCCGAACAGCAGCAGCAACGCGACGCCGGGACCGATGCCGAGCCGCATATAGGCGTAGCGCAGGATGCGCAGCTGGATCAGCACCACCAGCGCCAGGGCGGCGAACACCAGGATCGAGAAGAACCCCGGCGTCAGCGGCAAATAATGAACGTTGGAATCCATCGGTTCGACAGTCCGTGTTCGGCGCAGCCTACCTGGTTATCTAGGAATTTCGGACAGGATCACAAGCAGGCGTTCCGTCATCCTGAGGAGCGCGTAGCGCGTCTCGAAGGATGCACGGCCACCAGCGGGGGCCGTCGACCCTTCGAGATGCCGCTTCGCGGCTCCTCAGGGTGACGGTGAGAAACCTCATCCGCCGATCAATCTGCAAAGCGAACGAAGCCGCCCGAACGGGCGGCTTCGCAACGACTGACGTACCGTGTCGTCCGATCGGCGCTAGCCGCCGGTCTCGGCGCTGATGATGTCGCCGAACAGCTCCCACTGTCCGTTCTTGAACTGCATCATCTTGAGCTGCTCGACCGGGGCGAAATCGGTCGCGCTGGTGTTGATCTTGATGCCGGGGATCAGCGTATCCGGCGCAAAATCCTTCAGGCTGGCGGCCTGCTTCATCACGTTCTCGCGGGTCAAATTGTCGCCGCACTGCTTCAGCACCTGCACCATGGTCTGCGCCGCGGCGTAGCCATAGACCAGGTTGGCGTCCGACAGATTGGCACCCGGCATGTACTTCTCGGCGAAGGCCATGAACTTCTTCATGCCTTCGTCATTCTTCCACTGCGGATCGGAGGCGTCCTTCAAATAGCCGGCCGACAGCACGCCTTCGGACGCTTCGAGCCCGGCGGGCTTCATCACGGCGCCGATCGAGATCGAGACGTCGGTCATCACCTGCATCGGCTTCCAGCCGAGCTCGGCGATCTTCTTGATCGCCTGCGCGGCGAATTTCGGCGTCGAGATGTTGACGAACACGTCGGCGCCGGTGTCCTTCAGCTTGACGATGTGGGAATCGATCGACGGCTCGGTCGTCTCGTAGCTTTCCTCGGCGACGATCTTGGCGCTCGACTTGTCGAGCACCTCCTTGAGGCCGACCAGGTAGTCCTTGCCGAAATCGTCATTGGCATAGAAGATCGCGACCTTGGCGTCTGGCTTGGCCTTCAGGATGTACTTGCCGAAGATCCGCGCCTCGACGCGGTAGCTCGGCTGGAAGCCCATGGTCCACGGAAACTCCTTCGGATCGTTCCATTTGCTGGCGCCGGTGGCGAGGAAGAGCTGCGGCACCTTCTTGGCGTTGTGATACTTCTGCACCGCGGTCTGGGTCGGCGTGCCCAGCGCGTTGAACACCAGGAACACCTCGTCGCTCTCGATCAGCTTGCGGATCTGCTCCACGGTCTTCGGCGGCGAGTAGCCGTCGTCATAGGAGATCCAGTTGATCTTGCGGCCGTTGATACCGCCCTGATCGTTGATCATCTTGAAATAGGCTTCCTCGGTCTTGCCGATGACGCCATAGGCGGATGCGGGGCCGCTATAGGCCTCGACATTACCGATCTTGATCTCGGTGTCGGAGGCGCCGGTGTCATACTTCTTTTGCGCAAAGGCGGCCTGGGTGGAGAGCAGGCAGAGCGCCGTGGCGGCGGCCAGCAGCGACAGTTTTGTGGTTTTCATAAAGGCAATTTCCTCGATCTATTTGGTTGGGGACTCAACGCAACGAACCCGCGGCCGGTCCCGGCAGACGGTCACGGGCAACTCTCGACATCACCAAGGAGACGCGACGTGCGTCCCCGGGATCATGCGGCAGTATCAGTTGGCTTCGGCGCGCTGAATTGCTGCCGGAGCGTCGGTTTATGAATTTTGCCTGTCGCGTTCCGCGGCAGGGCATCGATGAATTCGATCAGGCGCGGGCATTTGAACCGCGCCAGATTGGCCTGGCAATGCGCGTGGATTTCGGCCGGCGTCAGTGAATGGCCCGGCTTCACGGCGATCACGGCCATCCCGACCTCGCCCCATTGCTCGTTCGGGATGCCGATCACGGCGGCTTCGGCCACGGCCGCGAGTTGATGCAGCACGCTTTCGACCTCGGCCGGATAGACGTTCTCGCCGCCGGAAATGTACATGTCCTTCCAGCGGTCGACGATGTAGTAGAAGCCCTCCTCGTCGATCCGTGTGGCGTCGCCGGTATGCAGCCAGCCGTCGGTGAACGAAGCGGCATTGGCGTCCGGCCGGTTCCAGTAGCCCGGCGTGATGTTCGGACCCTTGACCCAGAGCTCGCCGAGTTCGCCGACCGCGGCGTCGCTGCCGTCGGGCCGCACGATGCGTACTTCCGTGTGCAGCACCGGCTTGCCGGACGAGCCCGCCTTGCGCGCGGCATCCTCGCGGTCAAGCACCATCACGGCCGGCGAGGTCTCGGTCATGCCGTAGCCCTGTTGCAGCGCGACCCCGCGCGCCTCCCAGGTCTTGAGCAGCGGCACCGGCATCGGTGCGCCGCCGACGCCGCCAATCAACAGGCGGCTGAAATCCGCCGTGGCGAACGAAGGATGCTGCGCCATGAACTGATAGATCGCGGGCACGCCGAAGAACACGTTGATGCCTTGTGAGGGATCGCCGATCAACTTCAGCGCCGCGCCGGGATCGAACGCGCGCATGATCAGCACGGTGCCGCCGGCATGCAGCACCGGATTGGTGTAGCAATTCAGTCCGCCGGTGTGGAACAGCGGCAGCACGGTCAGCAGCACCGAGGCTGGCGAGATATAGGCGGGGCCGCCGAGATTGACGCAATTCCAGAACGTCATCCCATGCGTGATGATCGCGCCCTTGGGTTGGCCGGTGGTGCCCGAGGTGTACATGATGGTCGAGATGTCATCGAGCGTGACCTCCTCGAACCGTTCGAGCGGCTTCGCCGCGGCAATGCCGGCCTCATAGGCGCCGCCGGGGCCGAGCCGCACGGTCGCGGCGACATCGCAGAGCTTGGCGACCGCAAGCGCGGTCTCGGCGAGGTCGTCGTCATGGATCATCACCTTGGGCGAGGCGTCACCGGTGATGTAGCACAACTCGGGAACGGTGAGGCGGGTGTTGAGCGGCAGGAAGACCGCGCCGATCCGGAAGCAGGCGAACTGCACCTCCAGCGTATCGGTGGTGTTCAGCGCCAGTACCGCGACGCGGTCGCCGCTCGCAACTTTCAGGGTGTCGCGCAAATAAGCGGCGAGCCGCGATATGCGGGCGTCGAGCTCCGCATAGCCAAAGCGGCGTCCGCTTGCGAGATCGACAAGCGCCATCTTGTCCGGCGTGCGCCGGCGATGATGCGCGATCCAGTCGTAGTAACGAACCGGCACATGTCCCTCCTCCGGAACGGCAGTCTTGCGCCGCCTGTTCCTGGCTCGATTGATGCCATGAATTGGCAGTGGAGGGGGCGTATCGGGATACTGTCTTGCGTCTACAGGCTGGCCGTTTGTCGAATGGAATGCCGGCCGGGCCGGCAGCCACTCGACGCAAGTGGCCTGAGAAAAATCCGGACATCGTCCGACCCGGGAATCAACGGAGCAAGCGGATGGCAAACCCGTTCTATACCGGCGAGCATGAGGCCTTTCGCGAGGTGATGCGGCGCTTCGTGGCCAGGGAAATCGAGCCTTATGCCCATCAATGGGACGAGGAGGGCGAGTTTCCGCGGGCGCTCTACGCAAAAGCATCCGAGATCGGGCTGCTCGGGCTCGGTTTCCCCGAGGAATTTGGCGGGATCGCCGCCGACCAGTTTATGAAGATCGTGGCCTCGCAGGAACTGGCGCGCGCCGGCGCCGGCGGCGTCTCCGCGAGCCTGATGAGCCACAGCATCGGCTCGCCGCCGATCGCACGCGCCGCCCGCCCCGAGGTCAAGGCCCGGGTGCTGCCGGAGGTGCTCGCGGGTAGGAAGATCTCGGCGCTGGCGATCACCGAGCCGGGCGGTGGCTCGGATGTCGCGAACCTGCGCACCAAGGCGCGGCGCGACGGCGACCATTATGTTGTTTCTGGCGAGAAAACCTTCATCACCTCGGGCATGCGCGCCGATTATCTGACGGTCGCGGTGCGCACCAGTGGCGAGGGTCCCGGCGGCGTCAGCCTGCTCTTGATCGAGGGTGATACGCCGGGTCTGTCCCGCACCAAGCTGAAGAAGATGGGCTGGTGGGCGTCGGACACCGCGACGCTGCACTTCGACGAATGCCGCGTGCCGGTCGAGAACCTGATCGGCGAGGAGGGCCAGGGCTTCAAGCAGATCATGTACAACTTCAACAGCGAGCGCATGGGCATGGCGGCAAGCTGCACGGCGTATGCGCGGGTCTGCCTCGACGAGGCGATCGCCTACGCCAAGGAGCGCAAGACGTTCGGCAAGCCGATCGCGCAACATCAAGTCATCCGCCACAAGATCGTCGACATGGCACAGAAGGTCGCGGTTTCGCAGGCGATGCTGGAGATGCTGGCGTGGCGGCTCGGCCAGGGCGAAAGCCCGGTCGCCGAGATCTGCATGATGAAGAACCAGGCCACGCAAACCATGGCGCATTGTGCCTCCGAGGCGGTGCAGATCTTCGGCGGCGCCGGCTTCATGCGCGGCATCAAGGTCGAGCGCATCTACCGTGAGGTCAAGGTCAACGCCATCGGCGGCGGCACCGAGGAGATCATGAAGGATCTCGCGTCGCGGCAGATGGGGTTGTGAATGCTTCTCGCTCACCACCGTCATTCCGGGGCTCGCGAAGCGAGAGCCCGGAATCCATCGGGCGGCAGATTCGAGGTTGAATGGATTCCGGGCTCGTCCGCTTCGCGGCCGCCCCGGAATGACAAGGGATAAACCAGACAATGCTCTTCACCGCCGACCACGACGAACCCCGCCGGCTCTTGCAAAAGTTCATCGCGGCCGAGATCAATCCCCATGTCGACGAATGGGAGAAGGCCGACATCTTCCCGGCGCACGAGCTGTTCAAGAAGCTCGGCGATCTTGGCTTCCTCGGCCTCAACAAGCCGGTCGAGTTTGGCGGCCAGGGGCTCGACTATTCCTACGCGCTGATGATGGCCGAGGAACTCGGCGCCATCACCTGCGGCGGCGTACCGATGGCGATCGGGGTGCAGACCGACATGGCGACACCGGCGCTGGCGCGGTTCGGCTCCGACGAGGTGCGGCGCGAATTCCTGGTGCCGACGATCGCGGGCGATCAGGTCGCCTGCATCGGCGTCTCCGAGCCCGGTGCCGGCTCGGACGTTGCCTCGATCAAGACCAATGCCCGCTCCGACGGCGACGATTACGTCATCAACGGCGGCAAGATGTGGATCACCAACGGCACCCAGGCCGACTGGATATGCCTGCTGGCCAACACCAGCGACGGCCAGGTCCATCGCAACAAGTCGCTGATCTGCGTGCCGATGAAGTCCAAGGGCGTGCAGGTGGCGCGCAAGCTCGACAAGCTCGGCATGCGCTCGTCGGATACGGCGCAGATCTTCTTCGACAATGTCCGGGTGCCGAAGCGCAACCGGATCGGAGAGGAAGGCCAGGGCTTCACCTACCAGATGATCCAGTTCCAGGAGGAGCGGCTGTGGGGCGCAGCGGCCTGCCTCAAGGCGCATGAGTTCATCATCGACGAGACCATCGATTACACCCGCAACCGCAAGGCGTTCGGCGGCTCGATCCTCGATAACCAGGTGGTGCACTTCAAGCTCGCGGAGATGCAGACCGAGGTCGAGCTCTTGCGTTCGCTGATCTATCGTGCTGGTGAGGCGCTGGTGGCGGGCGAGGATGTCACCCGGCTTGCGACCATGGCGAAATTGAAAGCCGGCCGGCTCGGCCGCGAGCTCACCGATGCCTGCCTGCAATATTGGGGCGGCATGGGCTTTACCAACGAGACCCCGGTCAGCCGGGCCTACCGTGACAGCCGCCTGACCTCGATCGGCGGCGGTGCCGACGAGGTGATGCTCATGGTATTGTGCAAGATGATGGGCACGCTGCCCGGCCTGAAGCAAAAGGGAAACGCCTGATGATCACGCTCTATCACTGCGACGCCGCGCGCTCGTTCCGCCCGCTGTGGATGCTGGAGGAGCTCGGGCTGCCCTATGAGCTGAAGATGCTGCCGTTCCCGCCGCGCGTGTTCGCCAAGGAGTATCTCGGCATCAATCCGCTCGGCACCATCCCGTTCATGGTCGATGGCGAGACCAAGATGACGGAGTCCTCCGGCATCTGTCATTATCTCGGCACCAAGCATGGCCCGACGCCGTTGGTCGTGGGCGTCGACGAGCCGGCCTATGGCGCGTTCCTGAACTGGATGTATTTTTCCGACGCAACGCTGACCTTTCCGCAGACATTGGTGCTCCGCTACAGCCAGCTCGAGCCGGAGGAGCGGCGCAGCCCGCAGGTCTCGGGCGACTATGCAAAATGGTTCCTGGGACGCCTCCGCGCGGTGGAAGCCGCCGCCGCCAAGTCTGAATTCCTCTGCGCGGAACGCTTCACCGCCGCCGACATCGCCAACGGTTATGCGCTCCGGCTCGCCAGCAATATCGGCCTCGCCAAGGATTTCGGGCCGAATGTCGCGGCCTATTGGGCGCGGCTGCAACAGCGTGACGGTTACAAGCGTGCGGTGGCGTCGGAACAGAAAGCCGGGCAGGAACAGAATGTTGCGCCGCGGGCGCGACCCTGATTGCGGCAGCGTCGATGTGTCCCGGAATTGATCCAGCGCATCGGTGACAGGTTGCGAATTTGCGCTATGGTGGATCAGCCGCAGCGGCCCCAAGAGCCGCGCGAGGAGGAACCGCCATGGACGCGATCGTGGACGCCAAGTGCCAGAAATCCGGCCAGCAGCAGTCCGGCCACCGGATGCTGATCACGCCGGAACGGGTGTTCTATGCCGGGCTGCTTGGCCGCCCGCGTGAACGCTGTCCCGGCGCCTTCCATGTCTATGTCGCGATCCGCGATGGCTTGCATCTGTCGACCAGCGAGGGCCGCGAGTCCCACGGCGAACTCGCGGTGACGATGCCGAACCTGCGCCACACCATCACCAGCGAGTATCGTTCCGCGATCTGCGTCGCGATCGAACCGGAGAGCGTGCCCGACGGCACGCTCGAGGCAGTCGCGCGCCGTCTCGAAGGCCCGGACTGCCATCTGTTCGCGAACCGGATTCGCGCCGCCTATGCGACGCTGGCCGAGATGCAGCATCGCGACGCGATCGCGAACGCCGAGTTCGACACCATGTGCTTCGGCGATGCGCTGCCGCAGCGCATGCTCGATCCGCGCGTCGTGCGCGCGATCGGTCGTATCGGGCAGTTCTCCGGCGAGCCGGTGACCGCGGCGGGCTGCGCCGCCGAGGCCGGCCTGTCGCCGTCGCGCTTCCTGCATCTGTTCAAGGAGGAGACCGGGATCTCGTTCCGCTCCTTCCGCGCCTGGAAGCGGGCGCGGCATCTGCTGCATTTCGCCAACCAGGACATCAACCTCGCGCATCTCGCGCAGGATATCGGTTATCCCGACAGCACCCATTTCAGCCACTCGATCCGCCGCTTCTACGGCCTGAAGCCGCGCGCGATCTTCTCCGGCTCGCGCGACCTCGCGATCTACCGGACCGGGCAGGAGCGCGCACTGACGTAAACATCCGTCGTCCCGGCGAAGGCCGGGACCCATACCGCGTGATTCATCAATGAAGCGGGATGGCAGAGACCTACGGAAACAATGACCCGCTGTGGTTATGGGTCCCGGCGTTCGCCGGAACGACGGTTAGAGATTCGCGCCCTCGATCACTTCGCCGAACCGCAACCAGCCCGGGCCTTCGATCCGCTGCAATTGCAGTTGTCGCAGCGGATGATGGTTGGTCGGACTGGTGTTGACCTTGATGCCGGGCAACAGCGTCGGGACATAGACGTCCTTCAAATTGTTCGCCTGCGCCATGATGGTGTCGCGGCTGAAATTGCCCTTGCATTGCTCGAGTACGATCTTGAGCACGTTCGCCACCATATAGGCGTAGAGATTGTAGCCTTCCTTGGGATTGCCGTCGGGAAAGTATTTTTCCATGAAGGCGAGGAACTCCTTCACGCCGGGATCATTGGCCCAGGCGGGGTCGGCGACATCCTTCACATAGGCCGACGAGATCGTGCCCTGCGCCTTGTCGAGGCCGACGGGAACGATGGTCGAGGACAGCGAGGCAGCACCGCTGGCGATGAAATGCATCGGCTTCCAGCCGAGCTCGTAGATCTTGCGGATCGACTGCGCGCAGAATTTTGCCGTCGTGCCCGAGATCAGCACGTCAGGATTGGCGCCGCGCAGCGCCACGATCTGGGAATCGATGGTGGGATCGGTGACCTCGTGCGAGGCCACCACGGCCGATGTCGCGAACCGCTCGCCGAGCACATCCTTGGTGCCTGCGACGAAATCCTTGCCGAGATCGTCGTTCTGGTAGAGCACTGCGATCTTGGCGTCCTTGTGCTGGCTCAGCGCATATTTGACGAACACCTGCGCCTCGGTCCGCGCGCTCGGCGCAAAGCCCATGGTCCAGGGATAGGTCTTGTAGTCGCCCCATTTGTCGCCGTTCACCGACAGGAACAGATGCGGCACCTTGGCGGCGTTGATGTATTTGACGACGGCCGAGTTCGGCGCGGTGCCGAGCATGTTGAACAGGAAGGCGACATTGTCGCTCTCGATCAGGCGCCGCACCTGCTCGACCGTCTTCGCCGGATTGAACGCGTCGTCGTAATAGATGTACTTGATCTGCCGCCCGGCGATGCCGCCCTGCTCGTTCAGCATCTTGAAATAGGCTTCCTGGCAACGCGCCTGCACGCCGAGCGCCGACACCGGTCCGCTGAGTGAAGTGGTACTGCCGATCCTGATCTCGGTCGCGGTGACGCCGGGCGTATCCTCGGCGAGCGAGGGCCGGACGCCGGCGACTGCGGCCAAGCTCGCGCCTGCGGCGCCGGTGAGCCATCTGCGCCGGTTGATCGAGACCATGACGTTCTCTCCGTGATGCCGGCTTGTTGTGCCGTGTCTGCTTGCAGCAGAGCCTATGCGTGATGCGAGCCTGGCGTCTTGTGTTAACCGGCTGGCGGCGAATTGACGCGCGGGCGCATTGACTTAGCCAGTCAACGCAAGATGGCGCGAAGGCAAATTTCTCATCATGGCAAGATCAGCAGCGCATGTGCACTGCAAAGCGGACAACAGACCCATGAGCGACAAGGCCGTCATCACCTGCGCGCTGAACGGCGTGCTTACCGATCCGAAGCAGCACAACGTTCCGGTGACTCCGGAGCAGATGGCGCGTGAAGCCAAGGCCGCGTTCAACGCCGGTGCCAGCATCATGCACATCCATTTGCGCCAGCAGGAGCCGAACAAGGGCCACCTGCCGTCCTGGGACCTCGGCGTCAGCAAGGAGATCCAGCAGGCGATCCGCGAGGCCTGTCCCGGCGTGATCATCAACCACACCACCGGCACGTCGGGACCGAACTATCAGGGCGCGCTCGACTGCGTGCGCGAGACCAGGCCCGAGATCGCTGCCTGCAACGCCGGCTCGTTGAACTATCTCAAGGTCAAGGCCGACAACACCTGGGCCTGGCCGCCGATGATGTTCGATAACGCGGTCGAGAAGGTGCAGGATTATCTCGACGTGATGAAGGTCGCCGGCACGATCCCCGAATTCGAGTGCTTCGACGTCGGCATCGTGCGCTGCGTCGGCATGTACCGGCAGACCGGGATGTATTCCGGTCCGCTCGAGTACAATTTCGTCATGGGTGTCGCCTCGGGCATGCCGGCCGATCCGGAGCTGTTGCCGATCCTCCTGAAGCTGAAGGCATCGGACGCGCATTGGCAGGTCACCGCGATCGGCCGTGCCGAGATCTGGCCGTTGCACCAGCGGGCCGCCGATCTCGGCGGCCATCTGCGCAGCGGACTGGAGGATACCTTCTATCTCGGCGACGGCACCAAGGTGACGTCGAACGGGCAACTCGTCGAGGGGCTCGCCGCCTGCGCGCGGCGTGCGGGGCGCGAAATCGCAAGCCCGGCGGAAGCGCGGCAGATTTTTGGGGTCAGGCACTGACGTCATTCCGGGGCACGCGAAGCGTGAGCCCGGAATCAATCAGGCCGCACGTCCTGTGGCGCCATGGATTCCGGGCTCAGCCCTTCGGGCTGCCCCGGAATGACGGCGAATGAGGAGCAAGGCATGGACAATCTCGCAGCCACCGGCGGCGTCACGGGCCCGGGCCGCATCGGGCGGGTCGCGATCGGCGACCTGCTGAAGCGCGCCGCGCGGCGGTTTCCGGATCGCGTCGCGCTGACCGATGGCAACAGGCAAGTCACGTTCACCGAGTTGGAGTGCGACGCCAATCGCTTCGCCAACCATCTGGTGCAACGTGGATTGAAGCCGGGCGAAAAGATTTCGACCATCTGCAACAACTCCGTCGAGTTGGTCAAAGCGCTGTTCGGCATCCACCGCGCCGGCCTGGTCTGGGTGCCGATCAACACCATGCTCGGCCCGGCGGACATGGACTACATCCTCGGCCATGCCGAGGTCCGATTCGCCATCATCGACGACAACCTCCATGCCCAGCCCGACCGCCGCGCCGCGCTGGAAGCGCGTGGCATGGAGATGATCGCGGTCGACCTGACCGGCCATGCGGAAAAGACCGGATTGGAGGAATTCAACGGCCTGCTGGCGGGCCAGTCCGACATCGAGCCTGAGATCGAGATCAACGACCGCGATCTCGCGATGATCATCTACACGTCGGGTACGACGTCGCGGCCAAAGGGCGCGATGCATTGCCATCTCGCCGTGGTCATGGCCGTGATGAGCAACTGCATCGAGATGCAGCTCTCGCGCGATGACGGGATCACCGGGCAGTTTCCGCTGTTCCACTGCGCCGGCCATGTGCTGCTGCTCAGCTATCTCTCGGTCGGCGGCCGCATGGCGCTGATGCGCGGCTTCGATCCGGTGGTCTGCATGGAGGCGATCGTCCGCGACAGGCTCACGATGTTCGTCGGGCTGTCCTTGATGTACCAGGCGATCCTCGATCATCCGCGCCGGCGCGAGTACGACTTGTCGGTTCTTCGCTGCTGCATCTACACCATGGCGCCGATGGGCAAGCCGCTGCTCGAACGCGCCATCGCTGATCTCTGTCCGAATTTCGTGCTCACCAGCGGCCAGACCGAGATGTATCCGGCGACGACGATGTCGCGCCCGGAGGTGCAGCTCGACCGTTTCGGCAATTACTGGGGCGAATCGCTCGTTGTCAACGAGACCGCGATCATGGACGACAACGGCAACCTGCTGCCGCGCGGCGAGGTCGGCGAGCTGGTGCATCGCGGCCCCAACGTGATGATGGGTTACTACAAGGACCCGAAGTCGACCGAGGAGGCCCGCAAGTTCGGTTGGCATCATACCGGCGATCTCGCTTTGATCGACGGCAATGGCGAGGTGCTGTTCCTCGACCGCAAGAAGGACATGATCAAGTCGGGCGGCGAGAACGTCGCCTCCGTCAAGATCGAGGAGACGCTGCTGGCGCATCCCGCGGTGCAGAACGCCGCAGTGGTCGGGCTGCCGCATCCGCAATGGGGCGAGGCGGTCTCCGCCTTCGTCAAGCTGAAGCCCGGCGCGGTGGCCGACGTGGCCGGCATCGAGGCGCATTGCCGGAAGCATCTCGGCGGCTTCCAGGTGCCGAAGCTGGTGCGTATCCTGGAGGAGATGCCGATGACCGCGACTGGCAAGCTGCGCAAGGTCGAGCTGCGGCAGCAGTATCGTGAGCATTTTGTGGAGAAGAGCGCGTGATGGGTCGCATATTCAGTTTCATCATTCCGGGGCGCGCGCAGCGCGAGCCCGGAATCCATCACCACGATCGTGAGTATGGATTCCCCGACGCGCAATTGCGCATCTGCGGCCTGCGCCTTTGGCGCATCCCGGAATGACGGGAGGAGGTGATCCCATGGCCATCATCGAGAACACGATTTCCACCGGCAGCATCGCGTTCCAGGGCAATCGCGATGGCATGCTGGCGCTGATCGCCCGGATGCGAGGATTGGAGGAGCGCACGCGCAAGGCCTCCGCCGCCGCCAAGGATCGCTTCCACAAGCGCGGCCAGTTGCTGCCGCGCGAGCGCGTCGCGCTGGTGCTCGATCCCGGCGCGCCATTCCTCGAATTGTCGACGCTCGCCGGCTACATGTTCGATGTGCCGGATGCGGACAAGAGCGTGCCCGGCGGCGGGCTGGTCGCAGGGATCGGCTTCGTCTCCGGCATCCGCTGCATGGTCAGCGCCAATGACGCCGGCATCGATGCGGGCGCGCTGCAACCCTACGGTCTCGACAAGACGCTGCGGGTGCAGGAGCTCGCGCTGGAGAACAAGCTGCCTTATGTGCAACTGGTCGAGAGCGCCGGCGCCAATCTGCTGCGTTACCGGGTCGAGGATTTCGTCCGCGGCGGCAACATCTTCCGCAATCTGGCGCGGCTGTCCGCGGCCGGGCTTCCCGTCGTCACCGTGACGCACGGCTCCTCGACCGCGGGCGGCGCGTACCAGACCGGGCTGTCCGACTACATCGTGATGGTGCGCGGCCGCACCCGCGCCTTCCTCGCCGGGCCACCCCTGCTCAAGGCCGCCACCGGCGAGATCGCGACCGAGGAGGAGCTCGGCGGTGCCGAGATGCACACCCAGGTCTCGGGCCTTGGTGACTATCTCGCCGAGGACGACCGCGACGCGCTGCGCATCGCCCGCGAGATCCTGGCCAAACTCCCCTGGGATCGTCCGAGCCCGGAACCTGCTGCATTCAAGCCGCCGCGCTATGACGCGGAGGAACTGCTCGGCATCATGCCGATGGATCACAAGCGACCCGTCGACATGCGCCAGGCGATCGCGCGCTTCATCGATGATTCCGATTTCACCGAGTTCGGTGCCAACTACGGACCGGCCACGGTCTGCGGCCATGCCCGTATCGAGGGCCAGGCGATCGGCATCATCACCAACAACGGCCCGCTCGACGTGCCCGGCGCCAACAAGGCGACGCATTTCATCCAGGCCTGCTGCCAGTCGCGCACGCCGATCCTCTACATGAACAACACCACCGGCTACATGGTCGGCCGCGCCTACGAAGAGGCCGGCATGATCAAGCACGGCTCGAAGATGATCCAGGCGGTGACCTCGGCGACGGTGCCGCAGATCACGCTGTACTGCGGGGCCTCGTTCGGCGCCGGCAATTACGGCATGTGTGGCCGCGGCTTCCATCCGCGGTTCTGCTTCTCCTGGCCGAATGCCAAGACCGCCGTGATGGGCGGCGAGCAGGCCGCCGAAACCATGGCTATCGTCACTGAAGCGGCCGCGGCGCGGCGCGGCAAGCCGATCGAGAAGGAGAAGCTGGAGGCGATGAAGGCGCAGATCACCGGGGTGTTCGACAGCCAGATGGACGTGTTCTCGACCAGCGCCCGTGTGCTCGACGACGGCGTGATCGATCCGCGCGATACGCGAACGGTGCTGTCAGAGGTGCTTGCGATCTGCCGCGAGGCCGAGGCGCGGACCCCGCAGCGCATGCAGTTCTCGGTGGCGCGGCCATGAGCGGAGCCATCGTGAAGCGGACGCCGTTCTTCAAGATCCTGATCGCCAACCGTGGTGAGATCGCGTTGCGTATCATGCGCACGGCGCGACGGCTCGGCTACGGCGTCGTCGCGGTGTATTCCGACGCAGACCGCGACGCGCTGCATGTGCGCGAGGCCGATCAGGCGGTGCGGATCGGCGAGGCGCTGCCGGCGCAATCCTATCTGAAGATCGACGCGATCATCGCAGCCGCCAAGGCCAGCGGCGCCAGCGCGGTGCATCCCGGCTACGGCTTTCTCGCCGAGAACGAAGACTTTGCGCAGGCGTGCCGCGATGCGGGTCTGGTGTTCATCGGGCCGTCGCCGGAGGCGATCCTCGCGATGGGCAACAAGGCTGGCGCCAAGGACATCATGCAAAAGGCCGGCGTACCTTGCGTGCCCGGCTATCAGGGCGCCGACCAGGGCGATGCCGGGATGCTGGCCGCGGCGAAGAGCATCGGCTTCCCCGTGATGATCAAGGCGGTCGCCGGCGGTGGCGGCCGTGGCATGCGGCTGGTCACGGACGCGGCGGCGTTTCCGGATGCGCTGCGCAGCGCGCGATCGGAAGCGCAGGGCGCGTTCGGCGATCCCGCCGTCATCCTCGAGCGCGCGATCGTCGATCCGCGCCATATCGAGATCCAGGTGTTCGGCGACCGTCATGGCAACGCCATCCATCTCGGCGAACGCGATTGTTCGGTGCAGCGGCGGCACCAGAAGCTGATCGAGGAGGCGCCGTCGCCGGCGGTGACGCCGGAGCTGCGCGCGCGGATGGGCGCGGTCGCGGTGCAGGCGGTCAAGGCAATCGGCTATGAGGGCGCCGGCACGCTGGAGTTTCTGCTCGATCGCGCCGGCAATTTCTATTTCATGGAGATGAACACGCGGCTCCAGGTCGAGCATCCCGTCACGGAGGCGATCACCGGGCTCGATCTGGTCGAATTGCAGCTCCGCGTTGCCCGCGGCGAGCCGCTCGGCGTGGCGCAGGAGGACATCGCGTTCTCCGGCCACGCCATCGAGGTGCGGCTGTGCTCGGAGGATGCCGGGCACGATTTCATGCCGCAATCCGGTACGATGGCGCGCTGGCAGATGCCCGACGGCCTCCGCGTCGAGCACGCCCTTAAATCCGGCTCGGAGATCCCGCCGTTCTATGATTCGATGATCGCCAAGGTCATCAGCCATGGTGCGACGCGCGACGAGGCGCGCGGCAAATTGATTTGCGCGCTGGAGCAGGTCACGGCGTTCGGCGTCACCACCAATCAGGGCTTCCTGATCGACTGCCTGCGCCATCCGGTCTTTGCCAGGGGCGAGGCAACCACGGGCTTCATCGGTGACAACCGCGAGGCGCTGCTGGCGCCTCGGGCTGATCGCAGCAGCGACCTCGCGCTCGCGGCCCTGCTGCTCTACGTCACCAATCCGCATGCGCCGCCATGGCAGTGCGGCCGGTCTCTGTCCGCGACATTCCCGCTCGGCTTGCGGATCGATCTCGGCCGTGGCGTGCGGCAGATCGAGATCGTCCGCGAACGCGACGGCAGCTACCTCGTGACCTGCAACGGCGATCGCTTCAGCTTCGCGATCGATGAGCTCAGTCACGACACCATTCGCCTCCATCACGATGGCCTGATGGAGCAGGCCACATTCCTGCGCGATGGTGACCGGCTTTTTGTCCTGCATCGTGGCGTCACGCTGTCGGCGCGCGATCTGACGCTCGCACCGCCGGAGAGTGCGTCAGCCGCCGGTGGCGACGGCAAGGTCCGCGCCGCCATGAACGGCCGGGTCGTCTCGGTGCTGGTGAAGGCCGGCGACAAGGTCGCGGCCGGCCAGCCGGTGATGACGCTGGAGGCGATGAAGATGGAGCATGTCCACACCGCCGGCGTCGCGGGCACGGTGTCGTCGATCGACGTCGCCGAGGGCGAGCAGGTGACGACGGGGAAGATCGTGGTGGAGATCGAGGCGGCGGCATAAATCGAGGCGCTCGTATAAGGACTATCGTCCCGGGCAAGCGAAGCGCGACCCGGGACCCATAACCATTGATCGATGTTGTTAACGTGCGCTGGAGCCACAGCGTTGCAAATCAACGAGCAACGGTGGTTATGGGTCCCGGCTTTCGCCGGGACGACGGCCTTACTCAGCACGCCCCGTCCCGTCATTCAGCCAGCACGCGACCTGATGCCCCGCGCCCGCCGTCTGTAACGCCGGCCGTTCCGTCTTGCAGCGATCGATCGCGTAGCGGCAGCGGGTGTGGAAGGCGCAGCCGGGCGGTGGGTTGATCGGGCTTGGCACGTCGCCGTCGATCAGCGGCGCGGCGCGTTTGGCCTTGGGATCGGCGATCGGCACCGAGGCGAGCAGGGCCTGCGTATAAGGGTGCCGCGGATTGGCGAACAACTCGTGCTTGTCGGCGATCTCGACGATGCGCCCAAGATACATCACGGCGACGCGGTGGCTGATATGGGCGACAACGGCGAGATCATGCGCGATGAACAAATAGGAAAAGTTCTGCTTGCGTTGCAGGTCGATCAAGAGATTGATCACTTGCGCCTGGATCGAGACGTCGAGCGCGGAGACCGGTTCGTCGCAGACGATCAACCGCGGCCCGAGCGACAGCGCCCGCGCGATGCAGATGCGCTGGCGCTGGCCGCCGGAGAACTGATGCGGGAAGTTCTTCATCTGGTCGGCGCGCAAGCCGACCTGCTGGAACAGCTCCGCGACCCGCTCCTGCTTCTTCGTCCCACTCGCCAGTCCATGCACGGTCAGAGGCTCGCCGACGATGTCGCCGGCCGTCATGCGTGGGTTGAGCGAGGCGAACGGGTCCTGGAACACAATCTGCATCGAGCGGCGGTAAGGCCGCAGTGCGGTCTTGCTCAGCGGCGCGATGTCCTCGCCGTCGAGCCGGATCGCGCCGCTGGTCGGCTCGACCAGCCGCAGCACGGTGCGCGCCACCGTCGACTTGCCACAGCCGGATTCGCCGACGAGGCCGAGCGTCTCGCCGGCGCCGAGCGCAAAGCTGACGCCGTCGACCGCATGCACGGTGCCGACCTGCCGGCGCAGCACGCCGCCGCGCACCGCGTAGTGCTTGACCAGATCGGTGACTTCGAGGAGCGGGCGCTGCTCGGTCACGACGCCTCCGCCATCTCGCCGGCGCGCCAGCATGCGGCCCAGTGATTGCGTTTGACCTCGTCGAGCGGCGGATACTCCTGGCGACAGCGCTCGACCGCGAGCTTGCAGCGCGGCGCGAAGGCGCAGCCGGGCGGCAGCTTGGTCAGCGACGGCACCATGCCGGGGATTTCGACCAGCCGCACGTCGGTTTTGGCGCCGGGGGAGGGCACTGCCGGGATCGAGGCCATCAGGCCACGTGTGTAGGGATGCAGCGGCGTCTCGAACAGCTCTTCGACCGTCGCCTCCTCGACCTTCTTGCCGGCATACATCACGATCACGCGCTGCGCGGTCTGCGCCACGACGCCGAGATCGTGGGTGATCAGGATCAGCCCGGTGCCGAGCCGTTGCTGCAAATCGACGATCAGCGCCAGGATCTGGGCCTGGATGGTGACGTCGAGCGCGGTGGTCGGCTCATCTGCGATCAACAGCGCCGGCCGGCATGCCAGCGCCATCGCGATCATGGCGCGCTGCCGCATGCCGCCGGAGAGCTGATGCGGATACTCGTGGGCGCGGCGCTCCGGTTCTGGAATGCGCACCAGCCGCAGCATGTCGACGGCCTGCTTCCAGGCCTCCCTGCTGCTCACCTTCTGATGCAACCGGACCGCCTCGATGATCTGGTCGCCGATCCGCATCACCGGATTGAGCGAGGTCATCGGCTCCTGGAAGATCATCGAGATGCGGTTGCCCCTGATGGCGCGCATCGCGGCATCGTCGAGCTTCAGCAGGTCGGTGCCTTCGAGCGTGACCGAGCCGCCGACGATGCGGCCGGGCGGATCGGGCACCAGGCGCATGATCGACAGCGCGCTGACGCTCTTGCCGCAGCCGGATTCACCGACGATCGCCAGGGTCTCGCCGCGGCGAACCGTGAACGAGACGTCGTCGACCGCGCGGAACAGGCCGGAATTGGTGAAGAACACCGTTTGCAGGTTCCTCACGTCGAGAACCGTCTCTGCCGGAAGTGCCTCGCTCATCAGCCGCGCTGCCTCGGATCGAGGATGTCGCGCAGCGCGTCGCCGAACAGGTTGGTGCCGAACACCGCGAGGCTGATCGCGATGCCCGGGAAGATCACCAGCCAGGGTGCGGTGCGGACATATTCGGCGGCGGATTCAGACAGCATGCGGCCCCAGGACGGATAGGGCTCGGGAATGCCGAGGCCGAGGAAGGATAGCGACGCCTCGGTCAGGATGGTCGAGCCAAGCTGCGCGGTGGCCAGCACGATCAGCGGTGCGATGGTGTTCGGCAGCACGTGGCGCAGCGCGATCCGCGTCTCGCTCATGCCGATCGACTTGGCAGCCTCGACGAACGGCTGCTCGCGCAACGCCAGCGTGTTGGCCCGAATCACGCGGGCAACGGTCGGGATCAGGGGAATGGCGATCGCGAGGATCACGTTCGGCAGCGAGGGGCCGAGCGCCGCAGTCATGACCAGCGCGAGCACCAGCAGCGGCAACGATTGCAGGATGTCGGTCACCCGCTGGAACACGAGGTCGACCCAGCCGGAGAGATAGCCGGAGGCGAGGCCGACGATGACGCCGAGCGTGGCGCCCAGCGTCGTGGAGCCGATGCCGACCGCCAGCGAGATCCGCGCGCCGTGGATGATGCGGCTCCAGACATCGCGACCGAACGAATCGGTGCCGAACCAGTGCAGCGCCGATGGCGCGGCCAGCCGGTGCGCGGAATCGACGCTGAGCGGATCGTAACGGCAGATCAGGTCGGCTGATATCGCGGTCAGCACGAACAGCAGCATGATGATCAGGCCGATGGTGCCGAGCACATGGCGCTGCGCGAGGAACGCCAGCCGTCCCCAGCCGCCGGTGGCGTTGGCCCCGGCGCGTCGCAATTCGCTGTCGAAATTGATCGTCGCCATGATCTCTCTTTAGTTGAGCATGATCTTGTCGGAACACCCGCCACCACTTCTCCGGATCATGTTCTAGTCTCCGAATCTGATGCGCGGATCGATCGCCGCATAGAGCATGTCGACGATGAAATTCACGACCACCACGACGACGGCGATCAGCATCACGAGGTTCTGCACGATTGGATAGTCGCGCCAGCGCAGCGCCTCGACCAGGAAGCGGGCGATGCCGGGGATGTTGAACACGGTCTCGGTCACGATCAGGCCACCGATCAGGAACGCGGCCTCGATGCCGATCACGGTGATGACCGGCAGCACCGCGTTCTTCAGTGCGTGGTGATAGTTCACCGAGGCCTCAGAAGCGCCCTTGGCACGCGCGGTGCGGATATAGTCCTGGCGCAGGATCTCCAGCATCGAGGAGCGGGTGATGCGCATGGTCAGCGCCGCGCTGCGGAAGCCGACCGCCATCGCCGGCACCGCATAGATGCTGAACGCCTCGAGCCAGGTCTTCGGGTTCGGATTGAAGATCGGCATGGTCCCGAACAGCGAGACCGAGGCCATCAGGATCAACAGGCCGAGCCAGAACGACGGCAGCGACAGGCCGCTGAGGCTGACGACCCGCAGTGCATAATCGAGCTTCGAGCCCTGGTGCACGGCGCTGATCACGCCGAGCGGGATGCCGATCGAGGCGGAGAACAATAGCGCCAGGCCCGCGAGCCGTGCGGTGATCGGGATCCGCGGCAGGATCTCCTCCAGCGCCGGCTTCTCCGAGACGTAGGAATAGCCGAGATCGCCGTGCAGCAGGCCGCCGATCCAGTGCAGATACTGGATCGCGATCGGCTGGCTGAGGCCGAGTTCGCGCTCCAGATTGGCCTTGTCGGCGGGATCGACGAAGCCCGCGGCGTCGAACAGGATGTCGACGATGTTGCCGGGAACGACGCGCAGCAGCACGAAGATGATGACCGAGATCCCGAACAGGGTCACGAGCATCAGGAAAAGCCGCCGCACGATATAGGCAAACACCCTGGCTCTCTCCCTGATCTCTCGCCTGTGGTTTTCTTTTTAACGCGTTTTCTTGACGCGAACCGGTATCCGCTTCGCTTGAAAACGCTATGCCTATTTATCCAGCCAGACGTCTTCGTAGCGATAGCCGTTATAGGAGCTGTTGGACATGATCGTGACATTCTTCACGTAGGGCTTCCAGCAGGTGCCGGTGCGGGCATGGAAGATGATCGGACGGGCGACATCCTCCTGTAGCTTCTTGTCGATCTCCCAGACCAGCTTCTTGCGCTTCTCGACATCGGTCTCTTCCGACTGCTGGTCGAACAGCTTCTCGATGTCCTTGTTGCAATAATTGGTGTAGTTCCGCTCGGAGCCGCAGGCGTAATTCTCGTAGAACGACTGGTCAGGCTCGTCGACGGCATTGCCGGTGAGGTTGAGGCCGAGCGAATAGTCCTTGCGTGCGATCTTCGGGAACCATTGCGCGGTGTCGACGACGTCGAGCTCGGCGTCGATATAGATGCTCTTGATCTGGTCGATCAGGATGATGGCGGGATCGCGATAGACGGCGATGTTGCGGGTCGACACCTTGATCTGCAGATGCTTGTCCGGGCCATAGCCCGCCTTCTGCATCAGCTTGCGGGCTTCCTCGCGGTTCTTCTCGATGTCGGGGCCGTAGCCCGGGATCTGCTCCAGCATGTTCTTGGGCATCGCCCACAGCCCGGCGGGTGCCGGCTCCATGGTGCCGCCGATGTCGCCCTGGCCTTCGAACATGATCTGGATGAACGCCTTGCGATCGAGCGCGAGTGCCAGCGCCCGGCGGATGTCGAGATTGTCGAACGGCGGCGCGGTCGAATTGATGATGATGTTGGTGGAGACGTTGTTCGGTTCCACAACGCAGACCGCTGTCGGGTCCTGCGACTTGACGTCCTTCAGCAGCGGGATCGAGACTTCGGTCGGGAACGTCATGTCGAACTTGCCGGAGACGAAGCCGAGGATCGCGGTCGAGCGGTTCGGGATGATGGTGAACTCGATGCCGTCGAGATAGGGCAGGCCCTTCTTGAAGTAATCGGGGTTCTTGGTGAGCTTGATCGATTCGTTGGCCTTGAACTCGACGAACTTGAACGGGCCGGTGCCGACGGGCTTGGTGCGCATTTCTGCCGGCGAGACGTGGCAGGGATAGACCGGCGAGTAGCCCGAGGCGAGCAGAGACAGCAGCGCCGGCTGCGGCCGCTTCAGCTTAAACGACGCCTCATAGTCGCCGCTGGTCGTGACCTCGTCGACCTGGTCGTACCAGGACTTGCGCGGGTTCTGCCGGAACTTCTGCGGCGACTTGCCCATCAGCATGTCGAAGGTGCATTTGACGTCGGCCGAGGTGAACGGCTTGCCGTCGTGCCATTTCACGTCCTTGCGCAGCTTGAAGGTCAGCGTCTTGTTGTCGCCGCTCCAGGCCCAGCTCTCCGCAAGCTCGGGCCGGATCGTGCTCGTGCTGTTCTGCGCGACGTGCTGATCGAAGATGACGAGATTGTTGAAGATCGGCATGAACGGAATGTTCACCGAATAGGTCGAGCCCTCGTGGATCGAGGCGCTGCCGGGACTGTCGCGGTGATAGATCCTGAAAATGCCGCCGGATTTCGGCTCGGCTGCGTGTGACGCGTCGTTGACAGTCAGCACAGACAACACCGCGACGGCCAGCGCTTGCACGCTCCGCATGGTCCCCTCCCACATTCCGGTCTCAATGGCCGATTGGCATCGACGATACCACGGTGAGGCGATCGGGCAACCGGCGCGGGTCGTGCGCGGATTGGCAATTCGGATGACGTGAGGGCGTTAAAACGTACATACTGACCGTGATGGCGTGGAACTCGCCCGGTTTTGCTATGTAATGATCGATCTGCGTTCGATTTCGAATGTCGACGTCGAGATGCGCGGTGAGAGCGCCCCGCAATCAGCGACAGTTTGTCGCCGACGTTTCGCACAACGGCTTGTCCCGTCATCCAGAGGTGCGAGCCTTGCGGCGCAATCGCGCCGCTGGGCGAGCCTCGAAGGATGCACGGCCACCGGCCAGGCCGTTCATCCTTCGCCGCTCCACGGCTCCTCAGGATGACGGTGAGATAGCATCACCTCACTCCGCCGCCTGCGGCGAGGGCAGGTGCATGGTCGCGACACCATCGGCGTCAGTCGCAGAGATGGTGGTGCGGATCATCAGGCGGCCTTCATGCGCCGGCCAGGGGCGCCCGCGATGCATGGTGGCGCGGTTGTCCCACATCACGACGTCGCCCTGCTTCCACTGATGCAGATAGCTGACGCCGGGCGCGGTCGCCGCCTCGGTCAACTGCTCGATCAGCACCTTGCCGGCATCGGCATCCATGCCCTCGACGCCATAGGCGTGGGAGGCGAGATACAGCGCGCCACGGCCGTTGACCGGATTGCGCCACACCATGCGCCAGCATACCGGCGGCAGCGCGTCGGTTTCTTCCGTTGTCGCAAGCCCGGCCGCCACCTTGCTGCGCGAATGCGCATAGGAGTGCCAGGCGAACGAGTTCTCCAGCCGCTTCGCCACGTCCTTGTCGAGCCGCTCGAAGGCAAGCCGCATCGAGACGAATTCGGTCTCGCCGCCATGCTCCGGGATGATGCGCGCGGACAGGATAGAGGTCAGCGCCGGCACGCGCTTGAAGGAGGAGTCGGTGTGCCAGAGCTGGTTGGCCTTGGCGCGCAGCTGTTGCCGATGGTCCGATGGAACCACCTTGCCGTCGGGTCCGAAGGTCGAGAGGATCACGAAATGCGATCCGGTGCCCATCGAGCCAACCTTGGTCGTCTCGGGCGGACCGAAGCGGCGCGAGAAGGCGAGCTGGATGTCGTCGCTGACCTCCTGGCCGCGCAACACCAGCACCGAATGCTCCTCGAACGCCGCGCGCACTGCCGCATAGGCCGCATCGCTGGCGGCGACGTCTGACAACGTGACGCCGCGCAATTCGGCACCGAAGCCGTCGCGCAGTGGGATCACTTCCATCGGCAAGTCCTCCCTTGTTCTTTCTTGTCGTTGCGAGCTTACGGCAGGGCTGCAAGCGCGACAAATTCGTCGTGCGCGGAGCAGGTGCGCGTCAGCTTCACACGATCCGTGAGGTCTTGTTGCCCCAATAGCGGTCGCGCAGCAGGCGCTTGTAGAGTTTTCCGGTCGGCAGCCGCGGCAGCTCGGCCTCGAAATCCACCGAGCGCGGCACCTTCTGGCGCGACAGTGAGCCTGCGCAGAACGCAATCAACTCCTCGGCGAGCTCCGGCCCCGGCGCGATTCCCTCGGCCGGCTGCACCACCGCTTTCACCTCCTCGCCGAGATCGACATTGGGCACGCCGAACACCGCGGCGTCGGCAACCTTGGGATGGGTGATCAGCAAATTCTCGCATTCCTGCGGATAGATGTTCACGCCGCCGGAGATGATCATGAAGGTGGCGCGGTCGGTGAGATAGAGGAAGTTGTCGTCGTCGACATAGCCGACGTCGCCGACCGTGCTCATGCTGCCGTCGGCCGAGCGCGCTTCGCTGGTCTTGGCGGGATCGTTGAAATATTCGAATGGCGATCCGGTCTTGAACCACACGGTGCCGGGCGTGCCCTTGGGGCAGGGCTGCATGTTCTCGTCGAGGATATGCAGGTCGCCGAGCAAGACCCTGCCGACGGTGCCGCGATGTGCGAGCCATTCCTCGCTGTTGCAGGCGGTGAAGCCGAGGCCTTCGGTCGCGCCGTAATATTCGTGGATGATCGGTCCCCACCATTTGATCATGTCGTCCTTGACCAGCGCCGGGCAGGGCGCGGCGGCATGAACGGCGATCTCGAGCGTCGACAGATCGTAGCGGCTGCGAACCTGTTCGGGCAGCTTCAGCATGCGCGAGAACATGGTCGGCACCAGCTGGCTGTGGGTGATGCCCCATTGCTCGACCAACTGGAGATAGCGCTCGGGATCGAAGCTCTCCATGATCACGACGGTGCCGCCCATCCGGATGGTGAGATTGACCGCGGCCTGCGGCGCCGAGTGATAGAGCGGCGCCGGCGACAGATAGACCATGCCCTCGCGGTAGTGCCACAGCTTGGTCAGGAAATCGAACAGCGGCAGGTTCTGCGACGGCGGCTGCTCCGGCAGCGGCCGCACGATGCCCTTGGGCCGGCCCGTGGTGCCGGACGAATACAGCATCGCGGTGCCGGCATATTCGTCCGCGATCGGCGTTGCCGGCAAGCCCGCGGTCACCTGTTGCAGCCCGACGATCCGCTCGCTCTCGCTGTCGCCGTCGACCACGATGCAGAGTTCGACCTGCGGACACTCCTTCAGCGCCTCGCGTGCGATCTCGAGCTTCAGCTTCGAGGTGATCAGGATCCGCGACTGGCTGTTGGTCAGGATGTAGGCGAGTTCGCCCGCCGTGAGGTAGGAATTGACGCAGGTGTAATAGAGTCCCGCACGTTCGCCGGCGCCGCAGGCTTCGAGGTAGCGGTTGTTGTTCTCCATGAAGATCGAATAATGATCGAGCCGCTTCATGCCGCGGTTGCGGAACAGATGCGCGAGGCGGTTGTTGCTCGCCTCGAGCTCGCGATAGGTGACGATCTCGCCGGTCCCGGCCATGATGAAAGCGGGTTGCAGCGGACGCAGGTAAGCATGCTTGCCGGTGTACATCGAACTCCATTCCCCCTCTTCGCGGCTGGTTCTTGTTCTAGGCCGCCATCAGCAGAATCTCGCGCACCTGGGACGGGCCGTCGATCTTGCGTGGATTGCGCGGCACCCAGGGTGTGCGCATCGCGCCTGCCGCGACGCGATCGAAATGTTCGGGGCCGACCTGCACCTCCTTGAGGCTGCGGGGCATGCCGAGGTCGCGGATGAAGCCGTCGAGCACATCACCGGCGTCCTCGCCCGGATGCCCCATCGCGGCCGCGACCAGCGCCTGCCGGTCGGCATTGTCGCGCTTGTTCCAGCGCATCACCGCGGGCAGCATCACGCACGAGGTGTAGCCATGCGGCACGTCGAACTCGGCGCCGAGCACGTAGCCGATGCCGTGGCTGGCGCCCATCGGCACACCGGAGGCGAGCGGGCCGGTCGAGAGCCAGGTGCCGATCTGGCAATCCATCCGTGCCGAAATGTCCTTCGGGTCCGCCTTCACCCGCGGCAGGCCGGCCGCCAGCATCTCTAGTCCCTTCAGTGCCTGCGCGTCGCCGTAAGGATGCGCCTCGCGCGAGCAGATGCCCTCGACGCAATGATCGACGGCGCGGATGCCGGTCGACAGGAACAGCCAGTCCGGCGTGTGCACCGACAATTCCGGATCGAGGATGGTGGCGCGCGGTATCACCAGCGGATGGCGCAGCATCTCCTTCTGCCGCTTGGCCTCGTTGGTGACGCCGGCGATCGAGGAGAACTCGCCGCCGGCGATGGTGGTCGGCACGCTGATCTGGCGCACGACCGGCGGCCTCATCTCGGGTATGACCCCGCCATGGGTGCGGATCGTGTCGATGCCGTCTGATGTCGTGACGTTGTTGGCGAGGCAGAGCTGCACCGCCTTGGCGCCGTCGGTGATCGAGCCGCCGCCGATCGTGACGATCAGGTCGGCCTGCGCGTCACGCGCCTGTTCCGTCGCGGCGATGACCGCCGCGCGCGGCGTATGCGCCGGCATCCGGTCGAAGGTGCCGACGCAGCGCGCGCCGAGCGCCTGGCGGACCTTTTCGATCTCGTCGGTCTCGCGGTTCAGCGTGCCGGAGACCATCAAAAAGGCGCGCTGCGCGCCAAGCCGGTCCAGTTGCTCGACGATGGCCTCACGGGCGGCCCGCCCGAACACGACCTCGTCCATGGCGCCAAATACGACACGGCCTCGATGCACGTGGATTTCCTCCCTCAATACCGTCCGCCTTGCCGGCGGCCCTTTGCGGCGAGGTTAGCGGAGGAAATCGGGGCCGTCATCAGGGTCCTCGGGCTGCGTATTCGACGGCGCCGCACCCATCACTGTCGGCCTGGCGTTCGCCAGGACCATTGCGGAGATCTGGCGTCGTGCGTTGGTCATGAATCCACACCCTCGCGGCGCCATGCGTCCGAGTCTTGCGTTTAGTTGCCCTGCTGCGCTCGCGTCATCCCGTCGCGCGGCCGGGTGCGGCGTGCTACAGCTTTGCGGTCAACAGGGGCACCGCATGACATCCACCGTCGATCTGGCGAAACTGCATATCGATGATTTCACGCCGCACCAGGATGCCGTGTTCGAGATGCAGGCGGCGGATCGCGTCGTGGCCCTGAAGCTCGTCAAGGTCGAGCTTGCGGGCAACAGCGGCCGGGCGGGCGGCGCGTTCTCGCTGCTGTTCGCGGGACCGAACGGGCAATGGCTGCCGCAGGCGACCTATCCGGTACGGCACCCGGCGCTGGGCATGATCGACATCTTCCTGGTGCCGATCGGCCCGCTCGAAGACGGCAACGGCTATCAGGCGATCTTCACCTGATGGCCTGAGGCGCCTGCCGCGCGCCACCGCATCAGGTCGTAGACGCCCTTATCCTCCTCGGCGATGAAGCCGAGCCTGTGGTACAGCCGGATCGCCGGATTGAATTTCTCGACATGGATCGACACCGCCTTGCCGGCCGCGGCCGCCTCGTCGAGCAGGTCGCGCATCAGCGCGCCGCCGAGACCCGATCCGCGATGCTCCGGCAGCAAGGCGATATCGATGACGCAATGCTCGCTCGGCCAGCGGTCGACATAGAGCCGTCCGATATCCGCTCCGTCGCGCATCGCCACCAGCCAGTCGGCGGTCGGATAATATTGCTGGTAATGCGCGTGCTGCGCCTTGAACTGCATCGCCAGGAAAGCGGCCTTCTGCTCCGCGCTCCACGGCGTCAGCGCCAGCTCCTCGGCGCGGGTCGAGGCATAGAGCCGCTCGAGGAAAGGCAGATCGGCATCATTGATGCGGCGGAAGCGCAAGCCGGCCTCCGCGGCGCGGATCCAGCCGAAGGCCGCTAGCGCCGGATCGCTGCGCGATCTATCTGCCATGACCGGGTCAGCCGCGCTGCGGGAAGATGCCCTGCAACGCGATGCAGAAATTCAGGGTGAGGTAGGGCATCAGATTGTTGTGGGGCCTGCTGCCGCCGGTCGGCCCGATCGAGCTCGCCGCCGAGAACGGCGAAATATTGGTCAGCGTCCCGGTATAGGCCTGGCCTGGATTGGCCCGCGCCAGCGATCGCACCGGGCTCGGAGCTGCGAGGTTGGCTGGATTGATGTTGCCCTGGATCGCATGGTTGTGCTGCGGCATTTCAGTTGGCAGCAGCGTCACCGTCGTGGTGCCGCCGGTCTGCCCGATGTCGTAAATGGTGCCGGTAGAGCCTTGCCCCTGTTGCATCGGCGAACTGCCTTGCATGTTGGGCAGCCCGAAAGTGCTCTTGCCGTTGCCGCCATAAATCGTGCCGAGCAGCGAGAACAGCGCGGTGTTCTGCGAGATCGGCATCAACTGGCCGTCGCAGAACGCCCATCCCCTCGGCGCAAAATTGAACGGGAAGATGCGAATCTCGGCCACGAATGGATCAGACATGGTCCCGTCCTAGCTTTGACTTGGATAAACGCCGAACAGCGCAATGATGAAGTTGATGCAAAGGTACGGCTGCATGTTGTCATGCGGCTGGTTGCCGCCGACCAGCGAGCACGCCTGGTTCGCCATCGCCGACGCGGCCGGGACCTCGCGGTAGATCTGCGTCGCGCCCACGCTGCCCACGACGTTGCCGGTCACCGTGTTGCTGGTCGCGTTGTTCTGGGAGGCCGCCATCGGGTGGGAGTGGACGGGCAGTTGCTGGGTGATCAGCGTCACCTGCTCGCTACCCCCGATCAGCCCGATCGGATAATTGCCGGTCTGGTGCAACGGCAGCCGGCCCTGGAGATTTGGCAAGGCGAATGTGGTCTGGCCGTTGCCGCCATAGGTCGTTCCGATCAGATTGTACAAGGTGTCGTATTGCGAGATCGGCAGGACCTGTCCCTGGCAGAGCATCCAGTTGAGCGGCGCAAAATTGCCGGCGAACATGCGGATCTCGCCGATATAGGGCTGGCTCATGGCGGGCGTCCCTCAGTTCTGGGTGGGAAAGATGCCCTGCAATGCAATGCAGAAGCTGACCGCGAGATAGGGCTGCATGTTTTCGTGGGCCTGCGAGCCTCCGGCATTGCCGACGGTGCTCGGGTCGAGCGTCGTCAGATTGTTGGCGGCGGTGTAGAGATTGGCCGACGTCGCCATCAGGTTGCCGGTGACCGCGGGATTGTCGGCGTTGTTGGTCGTCCCCTGAAATACATGCGGGTGCTGCGGCATCTCGGCGATCGACAACGTGTGCGACGCCTCACCGCCGGTCTGGCCCAACGCGAAGCCCGAGCCCATATGGACCGGCACCTTTCCTTGCAGATTGGGCAGCGCAAAGGTCGTCATGCCGTTGCCGCCATAGGTCGTGCCGAGCAGCGAGAACAGAGCCTGGTTCTGATTGATCGGCATCGTCTGGCCGTTGCAAAACGCCCAGCCTTTCGGCGGGAAGTTGAACGACACCATCTTGATTTCCGAGAGAAACGGTTCGGACATCGATCCTCCGTCAGACTGGTCGTGCTGTCAGTGATTCGGTTTGCCGGTGGCCCGGTTTTGTCGGCGACGCGAGTTGTTGGCGACGAGGTCCGTCAGTGACGTGACTGGCTGGTGACCCAGTGAATGAAAATGCCGCGAAATGTCGTCATACAGGTAACCAGCGCACGATAGCGTGTTTTGTGTCGAGTGCAACCTCAACGATTGGTCCGCTTTTGTAATTTTTTATGCGTCCGCTTCGTCGATCGCCGGCTCGCGCGGGCGGCACGGGATCGATCGCGCGGACGTCATGTCACGAAGCGGACATGAACCCACGGGCGCGATGAGCCGCTTGATTAGATCAAACCACGAGATCGTGGTGGGTCTGAACGTGATAATCGGTCGGCGTGCCGCCCATGGCCGCCAATATCATTTCGTGGCCGGTCCACCATGGCGCGGCGGCACTGGATGGCCCGCCGAACAGATCGGTCAGCGCCTGCACATTCCGCGCGAGGCTCGACTCATGGCCGGCGTCGGTCTGCGACGACGCCTGGGCCATCGTCGAGAAGTCGAAGCCTTGGCTCGAGGCGGCGCCGGTAAGTGCCGATTTGCCCGTTGGTTGAGTCGTCGACGCATCATTCTGCGGGGACGCGGCGCCCTGTGTGTTGGCGTTGGCCTGGACGACGTCGGCGGCACTGACCAGACGGCGCTCGCCATCGGCGAGGCCGATATACATCAGGTCGTTGACGTCGGACGGCGAGATCAAGTCGGGAAGGCCGAGCACATGGCCCAGTTCATGCGCCACGGTGGTGAGGAGGTCGAGATGGCCCGCCGCGGCCGTCGACGGATCGGTCAGGAGATCCGTGCCCGCGGCATTGAGGGCGTGCGCGAACTCGAAACTGTCCGAGACGGTCGGGTCGATGAACCAGCCATGGCCGGCGGCGTCGACGTCGATCGTGATATGTCCTGCGCCTTCCTGCCCGATGATCTGGCCGCCGAGATCGGCAATGCTGAAGGTGACGGCATGCAGGGCGGCGAGCGCAGCCGAACTGGCGCCCGCGGATGCCCATTCGGCGATCGCAGCCGACACCACCGCATTGAGCTCGCCCTGGGTCAGGTGCACCTCTCCGGTGCTGGGCGTCGCAGCCTGCACGCCGCCCGCCTCGGCGAGCAGCGGCGCGACCGCAGCCGGAAGCGCCGGCAGCGTGCTGACCAGTGTCGTCGTGCCGATACCGCCGGTGGTGTCGACGCTGATGCCGCCGGTGCTGCTGGTGTCGTCGTCGGTGATCACGCCCTGCGCCGAGCCGGAGGTCGAACCGTTCTTCGACAGGTTCAGGTGGGTGTTGCCGTTGAAATTGCTCAGCTCGACGTCGGTGGCGTAGCTCGAATTGTGGTTCAGCGTGTTCCTGCTGCCCGTCGTGCTGCCGGATCCCGTCCCGATCACGATGTTGGTCGTGCTGGTGTCCGACGCGGTCGCACCGTTTTCGACATCGAGCGCTGCAAACGGACTGGTGGAGGTTGGAGACGACACCGAGTTGCCGTACAGCGAGGCGTTCAGGGTCGAACTGCCGTCGTTGTTTTGCAGCGCGATGCCGGAGTCGCCCGCTCCGGTGATGGTGTTGTTCTGGATCAGCGTCGTCAGCGAGCCGGCGCCGGCGTCGCGCACGAAAATGCCGTCGGAGTTCGAGCCGGCCTTCGCCGGGCCGATCTCGTTGCTGGCGATCGTGCCCGACATGGTGCCGCTGTCGGCGCCCTTGGCGACGAAGATGCCCACGGTGTCGAACGCGTTGGCGCCGCCATCGGTCAGGACGTTGTGCGAGATGTCGAAGGTGGTGGTGGCGGCCGAGGCGAGGGTGCCGGATCCGCTGCGGATATCGACCCCGGTGCCGCCGCCGGGAACGATGGCTTCGCCGTTGTGGAAGGTATTGCTCCGGACCACCGCGTCCATCGACGCATTGTTGTTGGCGATCAGGGCGATGAAATCGGAACGCGTCCCGGCGAAGCTGCTGTTGGTGACGGTATAGTTGGCGGTCGCCGAATTGTAGACCTGGGCGAGGACATTGTCGTTGCCGCCGGTTGTACCGATCAGGCCGAACGTGTCGCTGTCCATCGTCAGGCGGTTCAGCGTGCCGCTGGTGTTGTAGAGATCGACATTCTGGGTGTAGCCGCCGGAGATGCTGGATCCCGTGATCGAGGCGGTGCCGAGCAGATTGTCGAACCGGATGCTGCTCTCTTCGCGATCGCCGGCATTGCTGCTGCCGTTCGTGCCGCTGATCGTGCTGTTCGCGAGCGTGAAGCCGGTGACGTTGTTGCCGTAGATCGCGAAATTGCTGAAATCGTGCAACGTCACGTCGGTGAGCGACACGTTGGCGGTACTGTGCAGGAAAATGCCGGTCCCGTTCGTGCCGGACGTGGTCTGCCCGCCGGCATCGGTGCCGGTCAGGATATCGCTGCCGGTCTTGTTGTCGATGGTGCCGCCGGAGCCGGCGACTCCGGTGCCGGTGATCACAAGGCCACCGGCCGTGCCGGTCGTGTCGAGAATGATGCCGGCACTGCTCGACGTGCCGGTGGACGAGATGCTCTGGAAGGTCAGATTGCCGGCGCCGATATTGGTGTGCTCGACGTCGAGCGCGGTGCCGGTCGTGGACGTGATGGTGTTGGTTGCCCCGGTGACGGTGATGGTGCCGCCATGGGTGAAGCTCAGGCCGGCGCCGCTCGACGTATTGACCGTGATGTCGGACATCGTCACGGTGCCGACATTGTTGCCGTCGTCGCTGATGCCGATTCCGGTCGAAGCCGAGGTGTCGATGCTGACGCCGGTGATGCTGTGGCCGGTCGTGCCGAGCAGGTCGATGCCGTTGTCGGCGCCGGTCACCTTGATCACCGGATCGGTGCCGGAACCGGTGTTGGCGGTGACCACCGCGCTGGTCACCGGATTGGTGAATTGCAAGGTGTGGCTGCCGCCGATCAGGTTGACGCCGTTGGCGAGATTGATGCCGTTGGCCTCGCTGTAGGTGCCGGTGCCGTGCTCGAGCACGACGTAGTCGCCGGAGCCTGCCGGGTTCGCCGCGTTGAAGGCGGCGATCGACGTAAATGGATCGTGCTGGGTGCCGAGGTTGGCGCTGCCGGTGGCCGAATTGTCGATGTAGAACACTTGCGGCACGACGCCGACATGGAAGCTCTGCGGGCCCGACGAGAGCGGCCCGGCGCTGCCATTGTTGTCGGCGACGTTGAGGGAGACGGTATCGGAGCCGGTATAGCCGTCGTCGCTGTTGTAGGTCAGCGTCGCCAGCGCGGTGTTGATCTGCGCCACCGTCCCGGTCAGCGTGACGGTGTGGCTGCCATTGTTGGTGAAGCTGGCGAGGCCGGTGGTGTCGAATGTCAGCGCGCCGTGACTTGAAGTGATCGTTGCGACGTCATTGCCGGTGGCGCTGACGTCGGTGATCGAAAGCCCCGAGATCGCGAGGTTGGTGTGCGAGAACGCCGTCCCGACCGACGAATCCGCGGGCACCGTCGCGGTCGGCGGCAGGTCGGGAACGGTCACGTTTTCGCTGTTCGAGGTGCCGGTGATGGCGGCATTGGCCGTATCGGTCGCGGTGATGGTCTGGTTGCCGGTGCTCTCGAATGTCTCGCTGAAGGTGCCGACGCCGTTGGTCAGCGTCATGTTGGTCGGCAGCATTGCGCTGCCGTCGCTCGACGTGAAGTGCACGGTGCCGGTGTAGCCGGTCGCGACGTTGTCATGGGCATCGAGCGCAGTGACGGTGACCGAGCCCGCGGTACCCGTCGTGCCGCTGGCCGGGATGGTGACCACGAAATGCGTGGCCGCGCCCGGCGCCACGGTTTCGGCGTTCGAGGTGCCGGTGACGCCGGCGCTGACCGTGTCGGTCGCGGTGATGGTCTGGTTGCCTGCGGTATCGAGCGTTTCGCTGAAGGTGCCGACACCGTTGCTCAGCGTCATGTCGGACGGCAACACGGCGTGGCCGTCGCTCGAGGTGAAGTGGACGGTGCCGGCATAGCCGGTGGCGACGTTGCCGAAGGCATCAAGCGCGGTGACGGTGGTCGAACCCGGCGTCCCCGCGGTGCCGCTGGCGGGAAGCGTGACCGCAAAATGCGTGGCGGCGCCGGCCGTGATCGTTTCGACGCCCGAGGTGCCGGTGATGGCCGAGCTCACGGTGTCGGTCGCGGTGATGGTCTGGCTGCCCGCGGTGTCGAGGGTCTCGCTGAAGGTGGCGACGCCGTTGGTCAAGGTCATGTTGGCCGGCAGCGTGGCAAGGCCGTCGGTCGAGGTGAAGTGGACGGTGCCGGTGTAGCCGGTGGCGACGTTGCCGAACGCGTCGAGCGCGGTGACCGTGCCGATGGCCGCGGTCCCCGCCGTTCCGCTGGCCGGCAGACTGACCGAAAAATGCGTGGCGGCGCCGGCCGTCACGGTCTCGGCGTTCGAGGTGCCGGTGATGCCGGGGCTCACGGTGTCGGTCGCGGTGATGGTCTGGCTGCCGAGGGTGTCGAAGGTTTCGCTGAAGGTGCCGACGCCGTTGGTCAAGATCATGTTGGCCGGCAGCACCGCGTGACCGTCGGTCGAGGTGAAGTGGACGGTGCCGGTATAGCCGGTGGCGACGTTGCCGAAGGCATCGAGCGCCGTCACGGTCACCGACCCCGGGGTGCCGGCGGCGCCATTGGCCGGAATCGTGACCACGAAATGCGTGGCGGCTGCGGCCGCCACGGTTTCCGGATTCGAGGTGCCGGTGATGGCAGGGCTCACCGTATCGGTCGCGGTGACGGTCTGGTTGCCGGCGGTATCGAGCGTGTCGCTGAAGGTGCCGACGCCGTTGGTCAGCGTCATGTCGGCCGGCAGCGTGGCGAGGCCGTCGCTCGAGGTGAAGTGGACGGTGCCCGAATAGCTGGTGGCGACATTGCCGAAGGCATCGAGCGCGGTGACGGTGACCGAACCCGGCGTTCCCGCCGCGCCGCTGGCGGGAAGCGTGACGGCGAAGTGCGTGGCGGCGCCCGCCGTGATCGTCTCGGCGTTCGAGGTGCCGGTGACGGTGCTGTGGACCGTGTCGGTCGCGGTGATGGTCTGGCTGCCCGCGGTGTCGAGGGTCTCGCTGAAGGTGGCGATGCCGTTGGTCAAGGTCATGTCGGCTGGCAGCGTGGCAAGGCCGTCGGTCGAGGTGAAGTGGACGGTGCCGGTGTAGCCGGTGGCGACGTTGCCGAGCGCGTCGAGCGCGGTGATCGTGCCGATGGCCGCGGTTCCCGCCGTTGCGCTGGCCGGCAGGCTGATCGAAAAATGCGTGGCGGCGCCCGCCGTCACGGTCTCGGCGTTCGAGGTGCCGGTGATGCCAGGGCTCACCGTGTCGGTCGCGGTGATGGTCTGGCTGCCGATGGTGTCGAAGGTCTCGCTGAAGGTGCCGACGCCGTTGGTCAAGGTCATGTTGGCCGGCAGCACCGCATGACTGTCGGTCGAGGTGAAGTGGACAGTGCCGGTGTAGCCGGTGGCGACGTTGCCGAAGGCATCGAGCGCGGTCACGGTCACCGTGCCCGGCGTCCCCGCTGCGCCGTTGCCCGGAATGCTGACCACGAGATGGGTCGCGGCACCTCCCTTCACCGCCTCCGTATTCGAAGTGCCGTTGATGCCGGGGCTAACCGTGTCGGTCGCGGTGATGGTCTGGTTGCCGGCGGTGTCGAAGGTCTCACTGAAATGGCCGACGCCATTGGTCAGCGTCATGTCGGCCGGCAGCGTGGCGAGGCCGTCGGTCGAGGTGAAGTGGACGGTGCCGGTGTAGCTGGTGGCGACATTGCCGAAGGCATCGAGCGCGGTGACGGTGACCGAACCCGGCGTTCCCGCCGTGCCGTTGGCCGGAAGGTTGACCGAGAGATGGGTGGCGGCGCCCGCCGTCACAGTTTCGGCGTTCGATGTCCCGGTCACGGTGTGGTCGACCGTGTCGGTGGCGGTGATGGTCTGGCTGCCTGCGCTATCCAGGGTCTCGCTGAAGCTGCCGGAGCCGTTGGTCAGCGTCATGTCGGCCGGCAGCGTGGCGTGGCCGTCGGTCGAGGTGAAGTGGACCGTGCCGGTGTAGTTGGTGACGACGTGGTTCAGGGCGTCGAGCGCGGTCACGGTGACCGTGCCCGGCGTCCCCGCTGCGCCGTTGGCCGGGATGTTCACGGCAAAGTGAGTGGCCGCGCCCAAGGTCACGTCGATCGTGAAAATCTGCGAGCTGCTCAGCGTGCCATCGCTTGCCGTCGCGGTGACGGTATAGGCGTGGCCCGGCGCGGTGGTGAAATTGATCTTGCTCGGATCGGCGACGGTGATCACGCCCGTCGTGGCATTGATGGCGAAGCCACCGCCCGAACTGTCGCCGGTCAGGCTGTAGGTCACCGGATTCATGTCGGTCGCGGACGCGGTGATGCCGACGAGGCTGCCGGCCGCCGCGCCTTCCGCGACCTTGTTGGGCGCCGCATTGCTGTCGACCGGTGTCGATGGCGCGACGTCCGTGACGGCGATGACGAAGCTCTGCGAGCTCGTCAACACGCCGTCATTGGCCTGGACGGTGACGGTGTAGGCGTGACCGGGGCTGGTGACGAAATTGACCTTGGTCGGGTCGGCGACCGACACCACGCCGGTGTTAGGATCGATCTTGAAGCCGCCATTGGAGCTGTCGCCGGTCAGCGAGTAGGTGACGGGATTGCCGGCGCTGCTGATGGCCTGTGCGGTGAGGTTGACGAGCGTGTTGGCGGCGGCGCCCTCGGAGACGGTGATACCTCCCGAATTGATGTCAACTGGCGCCGACAGTGAGGCGGTCACCGGCGGCCAAGGGGTACCGGCAGGGCAGCCGAGATAGAGATATTGCAAGCCGTACTGCGCGGCGAATGCCGATGCCGCGCCATCCAGGACGATATGTCCGGTCGAGTCGAGCTGCAGTTCCGGCCGGGTGATGTCACCGATCGTATAGGCGGGAATGCTCGTCATGGTCACTCCAGCGACCGGTGCCAAGCCCGATCGATAATTACACTTGTCTGGAAAAACGGCGTGTGAACCCGGTCACACGTAGGGGTTGATCATTGTTGTTCGGGGCGGACGGCTCCGTGCCGATCGCAATGAAAGCAGGCGGTGCGGTCGGCGCAGAGGCGCGGTCTGCGAGTTGAAATGCACTTCCCATGCGAAGTCGCCTCACTCACGCCGCGACCGAGGCTCAACAAATGTTCGAGAAAAATGCGGCGATCGACAAAATATGCTGTTTGGTAACCATGACCGTATTGGCGATGCTTGCAGGTGTCAACGTCGGTCCGGAGCGAAGCCGTACAAGTAACCTTGATGACGCCGTGCAGCGGGAGGTAGAGCGCCGCAATCGCGCGATCTTCCTCGCCATGTGACAATGGGATGTCGAGGCACTCGCCTTCTGATTGCTCCACATTGGGACGGGTTCGCCGGCTGCGCCCACACCGTGATGGGATTGACCGCCCGATACGCCAGTCATTCTGACCTTTCGACGACCGTTTTCTTCCAATCGCCGTCGTAAGGCTCTCATGATGCGAAACTATTTTGCTTGATCACGGCCTCGTCTTGAACAGACTGGGGGGCGGTCACATCTGAGACGTCCGCCGCGGCGACGTTGCGGCCATCCACTTCGTCGAATCACAGCAATTTCATTTGCGGCATTCGAGTCCTTGGGGAGACGGAATTGAGCACGACTGACAGAACGGAGCGTCCGGCTCCGACGAACGGCCATGAGCGGCGTTCGCTTCCCCGCCTTGCATCGCTCGGCCTCGCGCCGATCGGGCTGTTGGCTGCGCTGGCGCTCGGCGGCTGTGACGAGAAGAGCGCGCAATCGCAGGCCGCGCCTCCGCCGCCGCCCGTGACCGTCGCGCAGCCGGTCAAGCGCACCGTCACCGACTGGGACGAGTTCACCGGCCGCTTCGAGGCGATCGAGGAGGTTCAGGTCCGCGCCCGCGTCGGCGGCTTCGTCAACAGCGTCGAGTTCAAGGATGGTGCGATCGTCCACGCCGGCGATCTGCTCTACATCATCGATCCGCGGCCGTTCGAGGCCGTGGTTTTGCAGGCCGAAGGTCAGCTCGCCGACGCCCGCGCCAAGGGCGAGCTTGCCAAGCGCGATCTCGAGCGCGGGCTGAACCTGGTGCAGACCAGCGCGGTCTCGGAGCAGGTCGTCGACCAGCGCCGTCAGGCGTTGCAGGCGGCGCGCGCCGCCGAGACCCAGGCCGAGGGTTCGCTGAAGGCCGCGCAGCTCAACGTCGAATTCACCCATGTGGTGGCGCCGATCACCGGCCGCGTCAGCAGGCATCTGGTGACCCCGGGCAATCTGGTGCAGGGCAGCGAGGGCGGCGCGACGCTGCTGACCTCGATCGTGTCGCTCGACCCGATCTATATCTATTTCGACGTCGACGAGGCGACCTATCAGCGCAACAGCAAGCTGTGGTTCGAAGGCCGGCGGCCGAGCTCGCGCGACACCGCAAATCCGGTGCAGGTGGCGCTGACCGGCGAGACCAAGCCCTCGCATGAGGGCAAGATGGACTTCATCGACAACCGGCTCGACGTCTCCACCGCGACGCTGCGCAGCCGCGCGATCATTCCGAACCATGATCTCTCGATCCTGCCCGGCCAGTTCGGCCGCGTCCGCATCATCGGCTCCTCGCCCTATGAGGCGCTGCTGATCCCGGACACCGCTGTTGCCACCGACCAGTCGCGCAAGATCGTGTTCGTGGTCAAGGACGACAACACGGTGGAAGCACGCGCCGTCACGCTCGGGCCGCTCGATGACGGCCTGCGCGTGATCCGCGAGGGTCTCAAGGCTGAGGACCATGTGATCGTCGACGGGCTGCAACGCGCCCGGGTCGGCGCCAAGGTGACGCCGAAGATGGCGCAGGCACCTGCTGGTGACAAGCCGGTGGCAGGTGCCACGCCCCCGGCAGGTGCAAAGCCATGAATCTCGGCAGGCTCTCCATCAACCAGCCCATCCTCGCGATGGTGCTGTCGATCGTGCTGCTGATCGTCGGCGCGATTGCCTATCCGACGCTGCCGGTCTCGGAATATCCGCAGGTGGTGCCGCCGACCGTCACGGTCACGACGCAATATCCGGGCGCGTCGGCGCAGACGGTGTCCGACACCGTCGCAGCTCCGATCGAGCAGGAGATCAACGGCGTCGAGGACATGCTGTATCTCTACAGCCAGGCGACCTCGAACGGCCAGCTCACCATCACCGCCACCTTCAAGCTCGGCACCGACCTCGACAAGGCCCAGGTGCTGGTGCAGAACCGCGTCGCGATCGCGCAGCCGCGGCTGCCTGAGGAAGTGCAGCGCAACGGCGTCGTCACCCGCAAGAACTCGCCCGACATCCTGATGGTCGTGTTCATGCTGTCGCCCGACGACAGTTTCGACCAGCTCTACATCTCCAACTACGCGCTGCTCCAGGTCCGCGACCAGCTGCTGCGGCTCGACGGCGTCGGCGACATCCAGATGTTCGGCGCGCGCGATTACTCGATGCGGCTGTGGCTCGATCCCGACCGGATCGCCAATCTCGGCCTGACCTCGGCGGAGGTGTTGGCCGCGATCCGGGCGCAGAACCTGCAGATCGCGGGCGGCCAGATCGCCGAACCGCCGATCGCCGACCGCGCGTTCCAGCCGAACCTCGTGTTCACCGGCCGCCTCAAGGACATCAGGCAGTTCGAGGACATCGTGGTGAAGGCCGGTTCCGACGGCCGCACCGTGCGGTTGCGCGACGTCGCCCGCGTCGAGCTCGGCGCGCTGTCCTACGCCACCAACAGCTTCCTGCTGCGCAAGTCGGCCGTTGCCCTGCTGGTGACGCAGCGGCCGGGATCGAACGCGCTCGCCACCGCCAAGAACATCACCGATACGATGGCGCAGCTCAAGACGACCTTCCCGAAGGGGCTCGACTACAATATCGGCTACAACCCGACCGAATTCATCGCCCAATCGGTCCATGAGCTGATCAAGACCATCTACGAGGCGATGGCGCTGGTCGTCATCGTGGTGCTGGTGTTCCTGCAAGGCTGGCGGCCGGCGATCATCCCGATCATCGCGATCCCGGTGTCGCTGGTCGGCACCTTTGCGGTGATGGCCGCGCTCGGCTTCTCGATCAACAACCTGACGCTGTTCGGACTGGTGCTCGCGGTCGGCATCGTGGTCGACGACGCCATCGTGGTGGTCGAGAATGTCGAGCGGCATCTCGAGCACGGCATGTCGAGGCGCGAGGCGGCGCTCAAGACCATGGAGGAGGTCGGCGGCGCGCTGGTCTCGATCGCGCTGGTGCTGTGCGCGGTGTTCGTGCCGACTGCGTTCCTCGGCGGCATCTCCGGGCAGTTCTTCCAGCAATTCGCGGTGACCATCGCGGTCGCGACCGCGATCTCCTGCTTCTGCTCGCTGACGCTGTCGCCGGCGCTGGCCTCGCAGATCCTGGTGCCGCATGAGGAGAAGCGGCCGCCGGCGCGCTGGAACATCATCGCGCGGGGCTGGGACAGCTTCACCGCGCTGTTCAACCGGGTGTTCGATCGGCTGGCCCACGGCTATGCCGCGGTGGCCGATTTCGTGATCCGGCACACCGTGGTGATGCTCGCGGTCTATCTCGCGCTGATCGGCAGCGCCGGCTGGCTGCTTGCGACCACCTCGCAGGGCTTCATCCCGGCGCAGGATCGCGGCTACGTCATCATCTCGGCGCAGCTGCCGGGTGCCGCGTCGCTGGCGCGGACCACGGCTGTGGTGCGCGAGATCGAGCGGATCGCGCTGGATACGCCCGGCATTGTCCGCGTCGCCGCGTTCGCCGGCTTCTCCGGCGCGACGCGCACCCAGGCCGGCAATGCTGCCGCGCTGTTCCCGGTGTTCGACGAGCCCGAGGCGCGGCTGAAGAAGGGGCTGACGGCGAACGCCATCACCGCCGAGTTGCGCAAGCGGCTGTCGGTGATCCAGGGCGCCTTCATCATCGTGATTCCGCCGCCGGCCGTGCCCGGCATCGGCACCGGTGGCGGCTTCACTATCCGCGTCCAGGACCGCCAGGGGCGTGGCCCCGAACTGCTGGCGGCCGCGACCGACGAACTGGTGCTGGCGGCGCGCAAGTCGCCGAACCTGACATCGGTGTTCTCGCCATACTCGGCGAACACGCCGCAGCTGTTCGTCGACATCGATCGCGTCAAGGCGCAGAAGCTCGGCGTTCCCATCGCCAACGTCACCGACACGATCGAGACCTATTTCGGCTCGACCTATGTCAACGACTTCAACCTGTTCGGGCGCACCTACCACGTCACGGCGCAGGCCGACCTGCCGTTCCGCAAGGAGACCACCGATCTTGCGCGGCTGCGGACCCGCAACGCCAATGGCGACATGGTGATGCTCGGTAGCATCGTCGACTTCAAGGACATTTCGGGCCCCGACCGGGTCGCGCGCTACAATCTGTATTCGTCGTCCGAATTGCAGGGCGAGCCGGCGCCGGGCGTCAGCTCGACGACGGCGCTCGACACCATCAAGAAGCTCGCCGACGAGACGCTGCCGTCGGGCTTCTCGTTCGAATGGACCGACCTGTCCTACCAGCAGGTCAACGGCGCCAATGCCGGCCTTTACGTGTTCCCGATCTGCGTGCTGTTCGTCTACCTGGTTCTGGCCGCGCAATACGGCAGCTGGACCCTGCCGTTCGCGGTGATCCTGATCGTGCCGATGTGCCTGTTCGCGGCCACCATCGGCGTGCGCATCATGGGCCAGGACGTCAACATCCTGACCCAGATCGGCTTCGTGGTGCTGGTCGGCCTTGCGGCCAAGAACGCGATCCTGATCGTCGAGTTCGCACGCGACATCGAGCTCGAGGGCCGACCGCGGCTGGAGGCCGTGATCGAGGCCTGCCGGCTGCGCCTGAGGCCGATCCTGATGACGTCGTTCGCCTTCATCCTCGGCGTGCTGCCGCTGGTGGTGTCGACCGGCTCGGGCTCGGAGATGCGGCAGGCGGTCGGCGTCGCCGTGTTCTTCGGCATGCTCGGCGTCACCCTGTTCGGCCTGGTGTTCACCCCGATCTTCTACATGGTGGTGCGCAACCTCGCGGAAGGAAAGAACGAGGGTAAGCCGAAGGAGACGGCGGCGGCGGCGGGGTGAGCATCGCTCTCTCCGTCGTCATTCCGGGGCGCCGCGGAGCGGCGAGCCCGGAATCCATTCTTCCACCTGGGCTGCGGCCCGATGGATTCCGGGCTCGCGCAGCGCGCGCCCCGGAATGACGGGAGAGCGCAACGCGAGCCCATACTTTTGGCTGAACTGAAATCGATGGGCAGGCGCGCGGTTATAAAATAATGTCGCGCCGATTTTTCCTGATGAGAAAACTGCTGGGAGAGCATAACAATGAAGTCGGGATTTTTGGCCGCGGTCGCGGCATGCAGCCTGATGCTTGCGGCGCCGGCGATGGCCCAGGGCGTCAAGATCGGCATCCTGAACGACCAGTCGGGCGTCTACGCGGATTACGGCGGAAAGTACTCGGTCGAAGCCGCCAAGATGGCGATCGAGGATTTCGGCGGCGAGGTACTCGGCCAGAAGGTCGAGATGGTCACCGCCGATCACCAGAACAAGCCCGACCTCGCGACCTCGATCGCGCGGCGCTGGTATGACGCCGATGGCGTCGACATGATCACCGAGCTGACGACCTCGTCGGTCGCGCTCGCGGTGCAGGAGCTCTCGAAGGAAAAGAAGAAGATCGACATCGTGGTCGGGGCCGCGACCTCGGCGATCACGGGCGCGTCCTGCACGCCCTATGGCTTCCACTGGGCGTTCGACACCCATGCGCTCGCGGTCGGCACCGGCGGCGCGCTGGTGAAGGCCGGTGGCGACAGCTGGTTCTTCCTCACCGCCGACTACGCGTTCGGCTACGCGCTGGAAAAGGACACCAGCGAGATCGTCACCGCCGCCGGCGGCAAGGTGCTGGGCTCGGTCCGCGTGCCGTTGAACTCGTCGGACTTCTCCTCCTTCCTGTTGCAGGCGCAGAGCTCGAAGGCGAAGGTCATCGGCCTCGCCAATGCCGGCCAGGACACCACCAACTCGATCAAGCAGGCCGCCGAGTTCGGCATCGTCAGGGGCGGCCAGAAGCTCGCCGGGCTGTTGATGACGCTCGCCGAGGTCAACGGTCTCGGGCTCGAGGCCGCGCAGGGCCTGGTGCTGACCGAGGGGTTCTACTGGGATCACGACGACAAGAGCCGCGCCTTCTCCGAGCGCTTCTTCAAGCGCACCGGACGGATGCCGAGCATGATCCACGCCGGCACCTATTCGGCGACCTTGAGCTATCTGAAGGCGGTGAAGGCCGCCGGCACCAAGGATTCGGATGCGGTCGCCAAGAAGCTGAAGGAGCTGCCGGTCGACGACGCCTTCGCCCAGGGCAAGGTGCAGGAGAACGGCCGCATGGTCCACGACATGTATCTGTTCGAAGTCAAGAAGCCCTCCGAATCGAAGAAGCCGTGGGACTACTACAAGCAACTCGCCGTGGTGCCCGGCGACCAGGCCTTCCCGCGGGCCAAGGACTCGGGGTGCCCGCTGACCAAGTAATGCAAAGCTGTTGAAACAACACAACTGTCGTCCCGGCGAAGGCCGGGACCCATAACCACCGATCTCAGTTGTTGTGTAAGGCTGGGGCCCCAGCCCTCGCAAAACTGGACCCTGTGGTTATGGGTCCCGGGTCAAGCCCGGGACGACAGCGGAATATGCGGCGCGATCGCGCCTTCAATGCACCAGCCGCCACACCGCGCCGCCGATCGCGCCGACCCACAGGACGACGGACGCCAGCGCCTGGATGGCGAAGCCGGGGCTGCGTTTCGCCACCGCCTCGCGATAGCCGATGAAGTAGACGATGCGGCCGATCACCCAGATCGCGCCGACGATGGCGGCCGCGGCATCGCCGATATAGATCGCGAACAGCCAGAGCGACGGCAGGAAGATCGGCATCCATTCCAGCGTGTTCATCTGGATCCGGAAGATGCGCTCGAAATCCGGATGGCCTGAAATCGCCGGCAGCTTGACGCCGTAGCGGACGCGGGCGCGCGCGACCTGCGTCGAGGTGAAGAAATAGAACGCGACCGCAAGGCAGGTGACGATGGCCGTGTAGGGGTACATGGCAGGCGTTTCCTCTTGTTGCACTGGCCCCGATGTCATGACTGGGCAGCAGGGTCCGGTGTGACAGGCGTGGTCATCTGGGCTGCGCCGATCTTCCGTCGGCGTCCTAGTATCCCGTCATCTCAAGATAGCCGATTCCGGCGTGGCTGCCGGAAAAGCGGATCGGACCTTCCCAATAGGGGAAGCTGGTCCCCATCCAGCTTCGCGGATAGAGCGGCATGGTTTCGATGGCGAGGCCGCGCGCGGGCAGGGTGATACGCCATGATGTCGGCAGCTTGCGGTCGCCGATCTCCGTGATCGCGGTTGGCGTGAGGCTGTTGCCGGCGGCCGCGATCTCGGCCGAGCGGCCGTCCGGCGTGATCCAGTTGCCGAACAGGTTTTCGCGGCCGTCCTTCTGGCGCAGCCGGTACAGCATCAGCTTCTCGTCGCCGGGCAGATGCAGCGAGAACCAGTCCCAGCCGGTCTGGTCGGCGGCAAGCGGCTGGCTGCTCCATTCGCGATCCATCCAGGCCACACCCGTGACGTCGACCGGCCTGTCGTCGATCACGATGCGGCCGGACGCCCGGTAGAACGGCTGGCTGTAATAATAAGAGGCCTGTCCGCGATCCGATTTGCGGCTGTAACCGTGGTCGCCTTGCAGCACCAATGCGCGGTCGGCTTCGAGGTGGAGCGTGGCGCTGAAATCGGTGGCGGAGGCCTTGAGCTCGAGCGGCGCGACGCGCTGCGCGTCGAATCCATCGAGCCCGCGGATCTCCCAGGCGTCGATCCAGGCATGGAACGGCGTGGCTTCGACACCGGCCTGCCCGACGCCGCCGCGCGCGAACGTCTCGCTGAAGCGATGCGTAGCGGCGCTGGTCACCGCCGCGTGGCCCATCCAGAGCTGTTGGCTGGCCCAGCCCTCGCTGGGACCGCCCGGCTTCATCGCCTGGCGGAACAGCGTCCATTGCGCGCCATAGGCCGCGCCGCTGGCATCCGACAGGTTTGCCGTCACGTACCACCACTCGATCCGGAAGTCCGGATGTGGGCCGTGATCGGCGGGGAAGGCGAACGGCTTGCCCGGCGTGACGGCGGCAAAACCTTCGGCATTCTCGCCGAGCCCGGCAAAGCCCTGGGCAAGGCTCCTGCCGCCGAGCACCAGCGCCAACGCACCGCCGGCAAACGCGCGACGCGTGATCGTGCCGCTAGCGCTCATTGACGAAGATCCTGATCAGGCTGGCCGGCTGCATGCGGGCCAGCCTGGCGACCGGGAGTGCGGCGGCACAGAGCGCGGCGGCCATCGCCACCGCGAGCAGCTCGATCAGTTGCAGCGGGAAGACGTGGAACGGCAGCCGCCAGCCGAACGCTTTCACATTGACGATCGCAAGCAGGCACCACGCCACCAGCAGGCCGAGCGGCAGCGCGAACAGCGCGGTGATCAATGCGACGGCCATGGTCTTCAACAGTTCGAGCGCCGCGAGCCGCCGCCGCGTCAGGCCGATTGCCCACAGCGGCGCCAGTTGCGGCAGCCGCGAATTGGCCAGTGTGAGCAGGCTGGTCAAGAGCGCGATGCCGGCGACGCCGAGCGTGAAGGCGTTGAGCGCCGCGGTCACCGAGAAGGTGCGATTGAAGATACGTTTGGACTCCCGCTTCATCGTCGCCTGGTCGGCAACGCTGCGGTCGTCGAGAGCGAACTTCTCCTGCAACGCCGTGATCAGCGGCGCGATGCGATCCGGCGCGACGCGGAGCCCGAGCCGGGTCTGCGGCGTCTGCGGAAAGCGGCGCGTCAGTGCGGCGAAGTTGACCGCGATCTGGCCCTTCGGGTTGCCGTAATCGGCATAGATGCCGACGATCTCGAGCGGCCAGTTGCCGCCGGGGGCGGGGACGTCGATGTGATCGCCGAGGCCGAGCTTCATCCGTCGCGCCAATTGCTCGCTGACCAGACAAGTATCGCCGGGGCGCAGCCTGACCCAGGCATTGGCGGTGCTCTCCAGCAGCGGCCAGTTGTCGCGATAGGTCGAGTGGTCGGGCAGGCCGAGCACCTCGATTGGCGCACCACCGAATTGCGTGTCGGCGCGGCCGCCGGGCAGAATCGCCTCGACCTCCGGCCGGTCACGCAGCCAGGCCTTGATCTCCTTGGCCTGGGCATCGCTGGCGGCGCTGACATAGACGTCGGCGGCGAGGCGGCCGTCGAGCCAGACCAGGAAGGTGCGGCTGAAGCTGTCCACCATGGTGCCGACGCCGACATTGACTGCGAGCGCGAGCAGTAAGGCCATCAGCGCCAGCGACAATCCCGATAGCTGCTGGCGGCTGTCGGCCCAGAACCAGATGCCGACCGGTGCCCGCGCGCTGCGCTGCCCGATCGCGAGCGCGATTTGCAGCACCATCGGCAGGATCAATGCCGCGCCGAGCATCAGCGCGGCGAGCACGGCAAAGCCCGCGATCAGGGAATCGCCGAATCGAATGAGCGCGGCGGCAACCGCGAACACCGCGACTGCCGCTGCGCTCTGAAACATCAGCCAGCGCCGCTGCGCCTGCTGCCAGGCCTGCGGCTGCGCGGTCGCCAGCACCGGCATCCGGATCGCCTTGATCAGACTCGCGGCCGCGGCGGCCAGCGCGCCCAGGATGCTGATGGCGACGCCGGCGAGCCACCACACCGGCTTGAGCGAAAGCTGTCCCGGAATCTGCGCGCCATAGAGCCCGCGCAGCGACGCCGCGACGTCCGGCAGCAACGACGCCGCGATGAAGTAGCCGCAGACCAGGCCGATCAGGCCGGCGACCAGCGCCAGCGATAGCAGCTCGATCACCAGCACGGTGTTGATCATCCGGGCCGAGACGCCGCAGGCGCGCAACGTCCGCAGCATCGGCAGCCGCTGCTCGAAGGCAAGTCCGATCGCCGAATTGACGATGAACAGGCCGACGAAGAACGACAGCAGGCCGAACGCGGTGAGGTTGAGATGGAAGCTGTCGGTCAGGCGTTCGAGGTCGCTCTCGGCGCTCGGCTCGACGAGGCGGAGCCTTTCGCCTGCCACGCTTTGCAGCGTGGCGTGCGGCGCCATGGACTTGCCTTTGGACTTGCCGACCAAGAGGCGCGACACATGGCCGGGCAGCTTCAGGATATCCTGCGCGATACCGATATCGACCACCAGCGCGCCGGGCGCGAGCTCCGCCTGTACGCGCAGCGGCGGCAAGATGACGCCGCTGGCCTGCGGCCGCTCGCCCTCCTTGAGGCCGAGATCGCGCAACGTTTCCGGCGCCACCAGCATCTCGCCGGGCGGCGTGACGAAGGCTTGCAGGCTGCCGCGGCTGACCACCGGCGCGGTGCCGACCTCGGACGGCAAGGTCACCGGCTCGACGCCGAGCAGGCGGAAGCTGCGGCCATCGATCTGGACCCGGCCTTCCAGCATCGGCGACACCGGCCAGCCGGCGCGGCGCAGATCGACGAACAGTCGTTGTGGGAAGGTCGCGCTGTCGCGGCCCACCAGCATGGCGGTGCGCGAGCCGCCGAAGGTCGCGGCGGCGCGGTCATAGGCGATGCGGGCTTGCTGGTTCAGCGCCTGCACGCCGCTCCACAGCGCGGTTGCCGAGATCAGCCCGATCAGCAGCGTCGCAAGCTGCATCGGATGCCGTCGCCAGTGGCTGAGCAGCACGGCGAGGATCCAGATTGCGCGCTTCATGCGAGCCTTCCCGCATGCAGCGTGACCTGGCGGTCGAGCGTCGCGGCGAGCCGCGCGCTGTGGGTGACCATCAGGAAGCCGCAGCCGGTGCGAACGACCAGATCGCGCGCCAGATGCAGCACCTCGTCGGCGGTGTCCTCGTCGAGATTGCCGGTCGGCTCATCGGCGAGCAGCAACAGTGGCTTCGGCGCCAGCGCGCGGCCGATCGCGACGCGCTGCTGCTGGCCGCCGGACAATTGCTCCGGATAGCGCCTGAGCAGGTTTTTCAGGCCGAGACGCTCGACCAGCTCGTCATGCCAGGCCGCATCGTGCCGGCCGGCGATGCGCGACTGGAACACGAGATTATCTGATACCGTCAGGCTCGGGATCAGGTTGAATTGCTGGAACACGAGGCCGAGCCGGTCGCGGCGCAGCTCGGCGCGGCCGGCATCGTTGAGCCCGGAGACAACGATATCCGCGAGCTTGATTTCGCCGCCATCGGCGGCATCGAGCCCCGCGATCAGATGCAGCAGCGTGCTCTTGCCGCTGCCGGACTCGCCCGATAGCGCGACGCTCTCCCCGGTCGTCACGGTGAGGTCGACGCCGCGCAGCACGGCGACGTCTTCGCCGGCGGAGCGGTAACTCTTGGTCAGGCCGGTGACGCGAAGCAGCGTGGCGGTCTGGTCAGGCGAAGCGATGGCGGGGCCTCATTGCGGCTTCTGGTATTTCAGGACGAACTCGTCGATCGGCACCGGTGCCTTGAAGACGGGAATGTCCTTCGGGTCCTCCGCATGATGCAGGAAATCGCCCTCGGCGACCAGCTTGAAACCGGCGGCCTCGATCTCCTGCTTCAGTGTGCTCTCCTCGATCCGGTGCAACGTCTTGGCGACGCTGGTGCCGTCGCCCGGCTTGGCCGAATGGTCCGCGATGATGAGGTAGCCGCCCGGCTTGAGCGCGGCGAACATCTTCTTGTTCATCGCGGCGCGATCGACCGGCAGGTAGGTGATGTCGTGATAGAAAAAGAAGAAGGTGATCATGTCGAGGTTTTTGAGATCGGGCGGGATCGGATCGTCATAGTCCCGGACCACATGCACCACGTTCTTCATCGCCGGCGACTTCGCGCGGGTGTCGAACCTGTCCTTGACGAAGCGCTCGAGCACGGCGGCCGAATCCTGCGCATAGACCTTGCCTGACGGGGCAACCGTGCGCGCCAGCAATTCGGTGCTGTAGCCGGCGCTCGCCGCCATGTCGAGGATCGTCATGCCCGGCTTGACGCCGGCAAAGGCCAGCATCCTGGCCGGCTGGCGGCGCTGGTCGACTTGGCGATCGGTATCGCTGCGATCGGGCGCGGCGACGATCGCCGCATAGTCGGGGCTTGCCGCGTCTTGCGCACGGACGGGCATTGCGAGCAGTGCGGTGGACACGAGTGCGGCGCAAGCGGCCGCGCGAAGGATCAATCTGTTCATGAAATAACCCCGGCTTTTCGTTGCGCCCGAACATAGCAGCCGAGGCATGACAGATCACCGCTTCACGGCCGCGACGACGCGATCGTGATCGAAGGCGCCGCGAGGTCATCGTGGCGTGGCGGCCACAGGCCCCGAGCAAATGCGGTGTTGCGTTGCGCAGCGAGGCGTGGCTAGCATCTCTGACGGGGCCGAATTTACGAAGCCAAGATACGAAGCCAAGAAACGAAACGACGGGGAGCCAGACATGACCACGCAACCGACGCCCAGGGGCACGCCAAAGGGGACGCCCAAAGGCGCTTGGCAGATCACCTTCCTGCTGTTCCTGTTCATGGTGGTGAACTTTGCCGACAAGATCGTGGTCGGGCTCGCCGGCGTGCCGATCCGGAAGGAATTGGGCCTGACGCCGGAGCAGTTCGGCGATCTCGGCGCAGCCTTCTTCCTGCTGTTCTCGATCTCGGCGATCGTGGTCGGCTTCATCGTCAACCGTGTCGCGACCCGCTGGGTGCTCTTGGTCCTCGCGGTGGTCTGGTCGCTGGCGCAATTTCCGATGGTGGGCGACGTCAGCTTCGCGACGCTGGTGATCTGCCGCATCATCCTCGGCGCCGGCGAGGGGCCGGCATTCTCGGTCGCCGCGCACGCGATCTACAAATGGTTTCCGGACGAGAAGCGCACGTTGCCGACCGCGATCCTGTCGCAGGGTTCGGCGTTCGGCGTGATCCTCGCGGTGCCGGCGCTGAACTGGATCATCGTCAATCACAGCTGGCATCACGCCTTCGGCGCGCTTGGGATCGTCGGCCTGCTCTGGGCGGTCGCCTGGTTCGCGCTCGGCAAGGAAGGCCCGCTGGAATCGAGCAGCACGATCGTCGCCAACGAGCAGCGGATTCCCTACTGGAAGCTCTTGACCTCGCGCACCTTCGTCGGTTGCGTGATCGCGACCTTCGGTGCCTATTGGGCTTTGTCGCTCGGGCTGACCTGGTTCACCTCGTTCATCATCGAGGGGCTCGGCTTCTCGCAGCAGCAGGCCGGCTTCGTCTCGATCCTGCCCTGGATCTTCGGCGCGACCATCGTGATCCTGACTGGCTGGATTTCGCAGTTGATGCTGGCGCGCGGCTTCACCACCCGTGGCGCGCGAGGCGTGCTCGGCTCGGTGCCGCTGATCATCGGCGGCTGCATTCTCGCGACGCTGCCCTATGCGCCGCCCGGCGGCCTGATGATCGCGCTGCTGGTGATCGGCTCCGGCCTGTGCGGCTCGATCTACGTGGTCTGCCCGCCGATGCTCGGCGAGTTCACCCCGGTGTCGCAGCGCGGCGCGATCATCGCGATCTACGGCGCGCTCTACACCGTCTCGGGCTTCCTGGCGCCGATGGTGATGGGCAGCGTGATCCAGCATGCGGCGACCCCGATGGCCGGCTACATGACGGGCTTCACCATCAACGCCGCGATCATGGCCGGTTCCGGCCTGCTCGGGTTGCTGCTGCTGTGGCCGAACACCGAGCGCGCACGACTGATCGGCGAGCCTGCCGCGCAGCCGAAGTTCGCCTGACGCGATGGCGCGCTATCGGCTCCATTGCATCGGCGCCTCGGGCAACTCCTACAAGTTGGCCCTCTACATGAACTGTGCCGGCCTCGACTGGGAGCCGGTCGGGGTCGACTTCGCCGGCGGCCAGATGCGGGACGCCGGCTGGCGCGCCAGCACCAATGCGATGGGCGAGGTGCCGGTGCTCGAGGTCGACGGCCAATTCATGTCGCAGTCGGGTGCGATCCTGGTCTGGCTCGCGGAAACCACCGGCAAGTTCGCGCCCGCCGATGACCAGCGCTTCGAGGCGTTGCGCTGGATCATGTTCGACAATCACAAATTCACCAACAACCATGCGATGCACCGCTTCCAGCGGTCGTTCATGCCGGAGCCGGTGCATCCGGCGATTCTCGCGTTCCTGCGGGCGCGCTCGGAGTCGAGCTTCGCGATTGTCGACAAGCATCTCGCGGATCGCGCCTTCATGCTCGGCGACCAGCCGACCATCGTGGATTTCTCCCTCGCGGGATACGTCTATTATCCCAAGGAGGAGACCGGCTTCGACATCGCGGCGGAATTTCCGGCGCTCGATGCCTGGCGCAAGCGCCTCGCGGCGCTGCCGGGCTGGAAGCCGCCGTATGAATTGATGCCGGTGGGATCGGACCTGCGGACCGCGATGCGGCGGCCGGTCTAGCACGGCTTTTGCTGTCATCCAGGTTACGGCGGCTCCTTCACCCTCCCCCTCCAGGGCAGGGCTGTCGCACATGACATCTAAGGGCTCTGGAACTGACGTTTCCACATCGTCATGCCCGGGCTTGTCCCGGGCATCCACGTCTTGTTTTCTTGTGAATGAAGACGTGGATGGCCGGGACAAGCCCGGCCATGACGGCGTTCACATGGGTTGCTCACACCATATGCGATAACCCTGCCCTCCAGGGGAGGGTGCGCCGTTGTGCTGGTCTCAGTTCAATCCCTGCGCGCCGCGGACCAGCCGACCCGGACGTGCGCCGGTGGCTCTGCCCTCGCGCTGGGTGACGATGCCGGAGACGATGGTGGCGTCGTAGCCGTCGACCTGTTGCAGGAGACGGCGGCCGCCGACCGGCAGGTCGTAATGCACCTTCGGAGGATGCAGGTGCAGCCGGCCGTAGTCGATCACGTTGACGTCGGCCTTGAAGCCCGGCGCGATCACGCCGCGATCATGCAGCCCGACCGACAGCGCGGTCTTGCGCGATTGCGCAGCGACCACGAACGGGATCGAGAGCTTGTCGCCGCGGCTGCGATCGCGGGTCCAGTGCGTCAAGAGATAGGTCGGGAAGCTGGCGTCGCAGATGATGCCGCAATGCGCGCCACCATCAGACAGGCCGGGCACCGCGCTCGGCTCGCGCAGCATCTCGTGCACGGCATCGAGATTGCCGTCGGCGTAATTCAGGAACGGCACGTAGAGCATGCCGCGGCCTTCATCGGTCAGCATCGCGTCATAGGCGAGCTCTTCCGGCTGCCGGCCCTGGCGGCGCGCCTGCGGACCGAGCGCGTTCTCGGGCGGCTGTTCATAGTCCGGCGGATTGCCGAGCAGGTACATCTTATCGTAGTTCGGCCGGAAGAACAGCGGATCGTCGGTCGCGGTTGCGCTCTCGCTCAGGATCGCGGCGCGCACCTCGGGCCGGCGCAGATGCTTGAGCCGCTCGGCCAGCGGCAGCCTGGCGATCTCGCGATAGCTCGGATGGGTCTGGAACGGGTTGCGCGACAATTCCAGCCCGAGCAGCAGCCCGACCGGCCGCGCCGCGATCTGGGTCGTGATCGACAGGCCGCGCGCCGCGGCCTCATTGATGGTGTCCATGGTCTGCCGCCAGCGCCGCGGCGCCTTGTCGGCCTGCGCGACGGAGAACGAGATCGGGCATTTGGTGGTCTCGGCGACCCGCAGCATCATCGGCAGGTCTTCGTGCACGGTGCTCTGGTCGAGCACGAATTGCAGCACGCTGCGGCCGACGCCGTGCATCGCGCCGGCGATCGCGGTCAGTTCATCCTCGCCCGCTTTCAGCGTCGGGGTGTAGTCGCCGGTCGAGGTGCGGTGATTGAGCGTGCGCGAGGTCGAGAATCCCAGCGCGCCCGAGCGCACCGCGTCGCCGGCGAGTGCCGCCATCTGTTTGTTGTCCTCGGGCGTTGCCGGATCGCGGCGCGCGCCGCGCTCGCCCATCACATAGACCCGCAGCGCGGCGTGCGGCAGTTGCGCGCCGATATCCATGTCGAAGCTGCGCTTCGACAGCCACTCCATGTAGTCGGGAAAGCTCTCCCACGCCCAGGGAATGCCGGCCGAGAGCACCGGCTCCGGAATGTCCTCGACGCCCTCCATCAGCTGGATCAGCCTGCCATGATCGCTCGGCCGGCACGGCGCGAAGCCGACGCCGCAATTGCCCATGATCGCCGTCGTGACGCCGTTCTGCGACGACGGCGTGATATCCTGGCTCCAGGTCACCTGGCCGTCGTAATGGGTGTGGACGTCGACGAAGCCGGGCGCGACCAGTTTGCCGCGCGCGTCGATCTCTTCCTTGCCCTTGGCTGCGACCTTGCCGACTTCGGTGATCTTGCCGCCGGTGATTGCGACATCGGCTTCATAGAGATCGCCACCCTTGCCATCTGCAATATTGCCGCCGCGGATCACGAGGTCTGGGGTCGAGGTCATGGCATTTCATCCCGAGGCTGTTTTTGGTTATGCGGCATCATGGGTGACCCCTTGATGCTGTCAACCAGCGCCGACGAAGCTCTGGGATGCGCTGGCGGCGCTTTGCCGGCGAGAACCAATCGTTGCCACGCGGCGGAAATTTGTTCCGCCAGGTAAGCTTCCGCGGATCTACCTTGCGCCGTAGAACGCCGTCTTCTGGGTCTCCTCGGCCTGTAACCGGGCGCGCACGCGCATCAGATCCTTCCAGCCGATATAGCCGACCAGGCGCTGGTCCTCGCGCGAGATCACCGGCAGATGCGAGACGTTGACCTGCATCAGGCGGTCGGCGAGGCGGTCGAGATATTCATCCGGGTAGGCGACCGTGACCTTGCTGCCGGTCAGCAGTTGGCCGAGCGTCGCGGTGCGATGCTTGCCGGCGCGGCGCCAGCGTAGCACGGAGGGCGGATCGATCACGCCGAGCACGTGATGGTTGGCGTCGACCACCGGGAAGCTCGGATGGCCGGTCTTCGGGTTGGTCAGGAATGCTGCCGCGCCGTGCAGCGTCATGCTGTCGGAGACGCTCTCGACTGCCTTGGTCATGACATCGCGCACGCGGGTCAGTGCGAACGGATCGACCCGGTACTCGCGCACCAGATGATGGCCGCGCCGCGCCACCTTCTCGGTCAGGATCGAGCGCCGCATCAGCAGCACCGTGACGCCGTGCGCGCTACAGCAGGCCGCGATCAGCGGCAGCAGCACATGGGTGTTGCCGGTGAGCTCGACGGCGAAGAAAGTCGCGGTCAGGGGCGAGCGCATCGTGCCGCCCATCGTTGCCGCCATCGCCAGCAGCGCCCAGAAGCCGGGGCTCGCGGCCGGCAGGTAACCGCTCAGCGCGGTGCCCATCGCACCGCCCATGATGAGCAGCGGCGCCAGCACGCCGCCCGACGTGCCGGAGCCGAGCGCGACCGACCAGATAATCGCCTTCACCACGAGCAGCAGCAGCGCGGCCTTCAGCACCACATTGCCTTGCAGCATCGACGCGAGATTGTCGTAGCCGACGCCGAGTGCCTGCGGCTCGATCAAGCCGCCGAGACCGACCACCAGGCCGCCGATCAGCGGCCACCACATCCAGTGGATCGGCAGCTTCAGGAAGATGTCCTCGCAGCCATAGACCAGTTGCGTGAGCACGCCCGACAGCAGCCCGGACAGGATTCCGACCAGCATCCAGGCGGCGAGCTGGAGCAGCGAGATGTCGACGCCGCCCGCGAATGGAAACAGCGGCGCCGGCATGTGCAGGAAGGTGCGTCCGACCGCGGCCACCACGGCGGCGACGGTGACCGGAATGAAGCTGCGCGGCGTCCATTCGAACAGCAGCAGTTCGACCGCAAGCATGATTGCTGCAATCGGCGTTCCGAATACGGTGGTCATGCCGGCGGCGGCGCCCGCCACCAGCAGGGTCTTGCGCTCGTTGTCCGTCACAGGGAGCATCTGCGCGATCAGCGAGCCGATCGCGCCGCCGGTCATGATGATCGGACCCTCGGCGCCGAACGGGCCGCCGGTGCCGATCGAGATCGCCGACGACAAGGGCTTGAGGATCGCCACCTTGGGGTCGAGCCGCGAACGGCCGAGCAGGATGGCCTCGATGGCTTCCGGAATGCCGTGCCCGCGGATCTTCTCGCTGCCGAAGCGCGCCATCAGGCCGATGATCAGCGCGCCGGCGACCGGCACCAGCACGGTCCAGAGACCAAGCGGCGAGTCCTGCAATTTCAGGTCGGCGAAGCTGAACCGGCCGAAATAGGCGATGTTGGTGGCGAGCTTGATCAATTGCAGCAGGCCGGCGCCGGCCAGCACGCCGGCGACGGAGACAAACACGGCGATCGCGGAGATCATCACGACGCGCGGATCGGTCGTGAAGTCGCTCAGGAGGTGGCTGGCCTTGTCGCCGATTTTGGCGGACGTGCTCGATTTGGTGGAAATGACGCTCATGGCTGGCGTAAGGCTCTGACGAAGTGGATGCGCGCGTAATATCGTATTGCGATATAATTTCAAGCGGGAGACCTCGAATGGCAGCTTTGAAAGGCCCTCCGAAATCGCCGAACAAGGCCCGGAAGCGGGTTCCCAGCCAGGCCGATTACGAGGCGCTGTCGCAATTCCGCTATCTGATCCGGTGCTTCATGGAGTTCAGCCAGGAGGCGGCGAAGGCCGAGGGCCTGACGCCGCGGCAGCATCAGGCCTTGCTGGCGATCAGGGGATTTCCCGGCGGCGGGCCGGTCACGATCGGCGATCTGGCCGAGCGGCTGCGGCTTCGCCACCACACCACGGTCGAGCTGGTCGATCGGCTGTCGGACGCCGGGCTGGTCGAGCGCGTGCTCGATCCTGCCGACCAGCGGCGGGTGCTGCTGAAACTAACCGGGCGCGCGGCTGGTCATCTCGCCGAATTGTCCGCGGTTCATCTCGACGAATTGTCGCGGATCGAGCCGCTCTTGAAGCAGGTGCTGTCGCGGCGGTCGGAATGAATGGTTGCGTGCACAAAGCTGCGGCGTTTCTCGCCCTAGGCTAGGTTCCGGGTATCATACAACCATAGCATGTCGAAGCTAGATTTAATGCGCGCTGCGACAGGGCGTTATGCCTTGTCATTGTCATGAAACCTTCATAGACCGGGTGGGGACAATATCATTGAATGGACGGCGGCCGGTCGTGACCGATGCGGGCACTGCTATTGCCATCAGGCATGGCGATCAGGCGGAATTCGAACTCAAGCTGCTGGCGCCGCAAGGAAGCCTCGAAAAGCTACGCGAGGCGCCCTGCATCGTGCAGCATGCACGTAACCGCGGCGCATTTCACCGGCGGGAAACCGTCTACTACGACACGCCGGAGCGCCTGCTGTTTCGGCACGGCATGTCGCTACGCGTGCGGCACAGCGGCAAGACCTTCGTCCAGACGCTGAAGCTTCCACCCAATCCCGCGCAGCCGCTGTTGCGGCGCCAATGGGAAATGCCGGTTGCGGGGATCACCCCTGACCTCGCGCTGTTCCCGGCGGACGAGGTCGGCGATCCCGTGGCGACGCTGAGCAATGATATGCTGGTGCCGGTGTTCGAGACCAAAGTGCGCCGGCACGCGCGGCAGCTCGACCTGCCCGATGCGTCGGTTGAAGTCGCATTCGACGAGGGCACGATCGAGGCCGATGCGCGCCAGGAGGTGCTGTCGGAAATCGAGATCGAACTGAAGAGCGGCAATGCCGGCGTCCTGTTCGACCTCGGCGCGCAATTGCTCGATGCCGCGCCGCTACAGATCGGTACCCGCAGCAAGGCGGAGCGCGGCTATGCGCTGGCGTTCGATGTGGCGCCATCCGCGGTGAAGGCCGAAGCGTCGAGCATCACCGCGGAGCTCGCGGTCGACGACGTCATCGCATTGCTGGTGGGCTCCTGCTGGCATCATCTCCTGAAGAATCACGCGGTGGCCGAGCAGGGATCGGACTCCGAGGGCGTGCACCAGATGCGCGTGGCGTTGCGCCGCCTGCGAACGATCTGCGGACTGTTTCGGCGCGACATTCCATCGCCGGCATTCCGGGCGATCAACGGCGAAGCAAAGTGGTTGATGCGGCAACTCGGCCGCGCCCGGGATTGGGACGTGTTCGCCGAATCGACGATCACCCGCCTGGTCAAGGCGGTTCCGGACATCGACCTCGATGGCTTGCGCCAGGCGGTTCAGCAGCAGAGGCAGTCGAGCTACGGGACCTTGCAGAGCGTGCTCGCCGATCCCCGGTGCAGCCGCTTCCTGCTCTCGCTCGGGCATCTGGTGGAGCGCCGCGGCTGGCGCAACGAGATCGACAGCGAAGCGCTGGCCGTCCTGTCGCAACCGATGCCGGTGCTCGCCGATCAGATTCTGGGTCGGTTGCATCGCAAGACATTGAAGCGCGGCGCGCACTTCCGGCGGCTCGATATCCAGGCGCAGCACACCCTCAGGATCGACCTCAAGAAGCTGCGCTATGCGGCGGAGTTCTTCCTGCCGCTTTATGCGACCCACGCTCCGGCGAAGCGCTATGTGAAGCGGCTCGCCCGGTTGCAGAACAGTCTGGGGCGGGTGTGCGACATCGGCAGCACGCGCGTGCTGCTGCATACGATCCGGCAGGACGACCAGCCTGCACTGCATCTCGGCATCGGCGCGATGGCCGGCTGGCTGGCGCGCGATCAGATCGCGGTCGCGAAAGCGCTGCGCAAGAGCTGGCGGCGGTTCAAGGCGACGCCCGCATTCTGGGGCCGCTGAGTTTATCGGCCGCGGGCGGTCCGTGCGGCCGCCCTCACCAGATTACGCCTGGATCGCTGCCGCGGAGGTCTGCGGCTTGCGCTCGGTGACCAGCGCCAGCAGCACCGTCAGCACCATGAAGACCACCGAGGCGCCGAACACCCAATGCGGCATGTGCTGGTCCATGATCCAGCCGAACAGCAGCGGGCTTGCGATGCCGCCGAAGTTGAAGCCGGTGGAGACGATGCCGAAGGCGCGGCCGGCGGCTCCGGGAGGTGCTGCGTTGCGCACCATCATGTCGCGGGACGGCGCGATCACGCCGCCGAGGAATCCGGCGAGCCCCATCGCGAGCGTGAGCGCCACCGGCGGCAGGTTCATCAGCGCGATCAGCAGCACCAGCACGGCATTGACCGCGAAGCAGGCCGCGGCGACCTGGCTGTGACGATGGGTCCAGTCGGCGAGATAGCCGCCGGCGAGCACGCCTGCGGCGCTGGAGCCGAGGAATGCGGTCAGGGCGATATTCGCGGTTGAGAACGACGCGCCGTAGCCGCCCATCAGCGCGACCACGCCGAAATTGTTGATGCCCGAGGTCGACAGGCTGAGCAGCGTGAAGAAGGCCGTCAGCACCATCAGCGCCGGCGTGATCACGCTCGCCTTCTGTGAGCCGTCGTCCTTGGCCTTGTTCTTGTTGGCGCCGGCGTCGGGAATGCCGAGCACGATCAGGAACAGCGCCACCAGCGGGCCGACCGCGCCGGCCACGATCAGCGCGCCGAGGCCGCCGACCGAGGCGACCAGCGCCGCCATGATCGCCGGCGCCACCGCGCCGCCGAGGAAGCCGGCAAAGGTGTGGATCGAGAACGCGCGGCCCATCCGTGCCTCGTCCATATGGGCCGAGAGGATGGCGTAGTCGGCCGGATGATAGACGCTGTTGGCGAGGCCGAGCAGCACGGCGCAGACGATCAGCGAGGTGTAGCTGAGATGCAGGCCGAGCCCGATCAGCGCGCAGCCGCCGACCGTCAGCCCGATCAGCAGGATCTTGCGCGCGCCGATATGGTCGGCGAGGTAGCCGATCGGCGCCTGGGTCAGGCCCGAGACCACCGCGAATACGGTGAGCGCCAGGCCGAGCTCGACATATCCAACACCGAGCTGCTGCTTCAGGAACGGAAACAGCATCGGCAGCACGAAGATATGGAAATGGCTGACCCAATGGGCGACCGAAATCCCGGTCAGCGTGCGCGCCGCACTGTCGGCTTTCGCTTGCTGCGGTGCGGCCAGAATATCGACCATGTCCGTGAAAACCCCAGTTCCGTAAGCGTTTTGCAGCGAAGCGGGCACCGGTTCGCATGCACAAAACGCGTCGAGAAGCCATGCCCGGCAGGGCCGGCAGAAAATAGAGGTTGGCGGCTAATTGTCCATGAACACAGGCGCATGGCTGCCCCCGGCACGGCCGTGCCGGATCGACACATGCGGCATTAAATGCAGCGACAAATTGTGGCCGTGCGGGGATGATCGGCCATGGTCGACGCCAGAACGCCACTCCGGGTGCTTGTGTCGGAGGGCTCCAGCACCTCCAGCCGCGAGGCGATCACGATCCTGGGGCTGGCCGGCCATCACGTCGAGATCTGCGATCCGGCGCGCTGGTGCCTGGCGCGCTATTCCCGCTTCGTCCGCAAATATCACCATTGCCCGCCGCTGCGGTCGGATCCGGCCGGCTATCTCGGCTTCGTCGAGCGCCTGCTGGCGGCGCGGCATTTCGATGTGCTGCTGCCGACCCATGAACAGGGCTTCCTGTTCGCCCGCTCCGAGGCCCGGCTGAAGGCGCACACCGGCCTCGCGCTGCCGGATTTCGCGAGCTATCGCGCGGTGCACGGCAAGGCCGGCTTCAGCCGCCTGCTCGACCGGCTCGGCCTGCCGCAGCCGCCGACCCGGATCGTGACCTCGGCCGACGAGCTGCGCGCGGCGATCCGGTTTCCTTCGGTGGTCAAGACCTCGGTCGGCACCGCCAGCCGCGGCATCTGGTTCGTGCGCGACGCCGGCGATCTCAATCGCGCGCTCTACGATCTCGAATCGTCAGGCGATTTCGCCGGCGAGGTGCTGGCGCAGGATCTGATCACCGGCACGGTCGAAAAGGCCCAGTCGGTGTTCTGCCGCGGCGCCCTCGTCGGCTTCCACGCCTACCGGCAGGTCGCGGCCGGTGTCGGCGGCGGCGAGGCGATCAAGGAGAGCGTGAGCCGGCCGGCGATCCGGGCCAGCCTCGAGACCATCGGCGCGCATCTTCGCTGGCACGGCGCGCTCTCGGTCGACGTCATCATGCCGCTGGACAGCGCGACGCCGCTGTTGATCGACTGCAATCCGCGGCTGGTCGAGCCCGTCAACGCCTATCGCGCCGGCACCGATCTGGTCGATCTGCTGCTGCGCGTCTCGCTCGGCGAGACCCCGGCGCGGCTGCCCGACGGCCGCGCCGGGGTGCGGACCCATCTGGCGATGCAGGCGCTGTTCGGCAGCGCCTCCCGCGACGGAACGCGGCGTGACCTGATCCGCGAATGCGGCCGCATCGCCGCGGGCAAGGGTCTCTATCGCGGCAGCTCCGAGGAATTGACGCCGGTGCGGCTCGATTGGCCTTCAGCCGTGCCGGTGGCGATGACGACGGCGCTGCTGCTGGCCTCGCCGCCGATCGCCTCATCGCTGGCGCGCGGCGGCTTCGGCGCGCATCTGCTCGACCGCGCGAGCATCAGGACGATCGAGGGGGAGGATTTTATGCACGATCTCTCGACACGTCGTCCCGGCGAAGGCCGGGACCCATAACCACGAATACAAGTTTGGTGGCACGCCGGGGCGGCACGGTGCCCAATAGCGCGCTTCAGGGGTAATGGGTCCTGGCTTTCGCCAGGACGACATCGTGGATAGTCCTACAACGGCTCGTCGTCATTGCCGTAGCGATCGAGCTTCGGCGTGGCGATGTCGCCATCCTCGTAGGACTCGTCGTCCGGCGGCGCTGCGGGTGGTGGAGGCTTCTTCGCCTTGTCGTCAGGCTTGGTGCCGCCCTTGTCCTGCTTCCCGGCCTTGGCCATGCGTTTCCCCTGCGCGGGTCAAATCAGTCGCCGGAATTCTACTCCAGTTCGTGGGCGCTCGTCATGTGAGGAGACGGCGCGGTGAGGTCACACCCGCGCCGCTCTTTGTCCGGGCATGCCTAGAACGTCGCGCCGGCCTTCACCATGTAGGTGCGGCCGGGCAGCGGATAGGCCGAGAAGCGGCCGGCCGTGAACGAGCTCGCGATGGCGTAGTCGTAGTACAGCGCGTTGAACAGGTTGTTGACGCTGAGCGACCAGAAGAAGCGATCGACTTGCCCGCTCAGCTTGATGTCGGCGGTGGCGTTGCCGGGAATCCGGCCCTGGGTGTTGGCCTGGTCGTTGTCCATGACGCGCGAGCTCCAGGCCCGCGCCGTGGCGTCGAACACCAGGTAGTTCTGCCAGATATTCCAGGTGATGCCGATATTGCCGGTGTAGCGCGACACCAGCGGCACGTCGTTGCCGGCCCACATGCCTTCGCGGAAGACGGCGCGGGTGACCGCCATGCCGCCGCGCAGGGTCACGGTGTCGCTGACCTTGAGCGAAGCGCTGGTCTCGGAACCGTAGCGGCGGGTCGGATCGAGGTTGACGTTGTAGAACAGCACCGGGTTGAAATGAATCTCGTTCTCGAGATCCATCAGATAGACGCTGGTCTGGACCTGGAAGCGATTGGTCTTGACCCGGAAGCCGCCCTCGACGTCCTCCGAGGTCTGGGTCTTGAGCTGGAAGTTCTGCGGGATCGGCGCGAACGTCACCGGATCGAACGACGGGCCGGATGCGACGCGCTCGTCGACATCGGGGGTGCGGAAGGCGCGGGCGGCGCGGCCGAACACCGAGAAGGTGTCGGTGAAGCGATGCTCGACGCCGACATGCAGCGCATATTGCGTCTCGTTGCTGTCGAGCGGAGCCGCCTGCGTATCGAACGCGAACGGCGCGTTCGGGTCGTAGCGGTCGCGTGCCGAGACGCTGGTATTCTGGACGCGCGCGCCGTAGGAGACATCGGTGGTCGGCAGCAGTCCCAGCGTATGCTGCCAGTATCCGGCGACGGTCTGCTGCTCGATGTTGTAGATGTGGTAGGGGTCGACGCCCTGGTAGGCGCCGCGCGCCTCGCGGAAGGTCGAGTCGTAATAGTCGATACCGGTCAGGATCGTCGACGGCATTCCGAAGGCCACGTTCTTGATGCTGAGCCGCGGCGTGATCGACCATGTCTGCAACGCCGCATCGTTGTAGGTCGAGGCAAAGCTGATGGTCGGCACGGTGCCGAAGAAGCCGCTCTGGGTGTCACGCTGCCGCCAGCCGCCGTCGACGATGAGGTCGACGCCGTTCATCAACGTCTTGGTGAAGCCGGCGGTGACGCTTGATGTCTGCTGGTTGGCGTAGTCGAACGGCGTGCTGGTGCCCCTGCGGTCGGTCTGCAACTCGTTGACGCCGATCGACGGATCGACCAGCCGTCCGCCGGGGAGACCAAGCTTCTGATCGCTGCCGGTGACGGTCAGGAAGGCAGAGAGGTCCGACGTGTTGTAGTTGACGTTGCCGACCGCGTTGCGCTGGTCGAGCGCATTGTTGGCGCGGTAGCCGTCGGACTTGATGCCGTTGCCATAGAACGAGGTCGACCACGGCCCCGAATTGAGTGCTGCGGAGATCGCGGCCATCCGCGTGTTGAACGAGCCGACGCCGCCCTCGGCTTTGATCGTGGCTGGCGGGCCGCCGGCGCCGGTCTTGGTGATGATGTTGACGACGCCGCCCACCGCGTTGTCGCCGTAGAGCACGGCGCCGCTATTGCCGCGGCTGATCTCGATGCGCGCGATCGAATCGAGCGGGATCGTGGTGAGGTCGAAGCCGGCCTTGTCGACGTCGTTGAGGCGGCGGCCATTGAGCAGGAACAGGGTGTTGTCGGAGGCGAAGGCGCCGAAGCCGCGCAGATCGACCGCAGTCTTGGCGCCGTTCGGGCCGCCATAGAGCGTTTGCAGTTGTACGCCCGGCACCTGGGCAAGGATTTCCGGCAGCGACTGCACCGGCGAATGCGCGATGTCGTCGGCCGTGATCACGGTCGAGGACGAGCCGACGATACCGGCGAACTGGCGTCCGCCGCCGTTGCCGCCCGTTCCGGTGGCCGGTGCGGTTCCGGTCGAATTCGATCCGGCGCCGCTGCCGGCATCGCTGCTCTGGGAGGTGCCCGGCGCCGGGCGGCGCGGCGCCGGCGCTTCGTCGGCGGCCGGCTTGGCGCGCGTGACGTTCTGGTCGTTCGGTTTGGCGACCTCGATGGCCGGGAGCTGATCGGGAGACGGGACTTGCTGCGCCCGCGCGGCGGAGGCGGCGATTGCAGGGGCGATCATCGTCGACGCGAGCAGAAGCGCGCGGCGGCGCCGATGGGAAGGGAAGCAAAACATAAAGTGCGGCCTCGGAATGACGTCAGTGGCACGTCACCGCGAACCCAGTCTCACCATTGCACTTGCGGCATCCGGTGAAGCTCATGCCTGTACTCCCCGACCGGCATCGTCGCGTGTGACCACGGCTGACGGCAGGTCTCCTGGCTCGCGGGTCGTTACCCTTCGTCGCCTTCCCAGGACCGAGTTTCCCAGTGGCATCTGACGAAGGATTCACCGCATACAGTTGCGGGGGCAGCCGCGGCATTGGGGAGGTTTCCCCGCACCGCATTCCCTTTTCATCTCATTAAAGAACCGTCATGTTCAACTAGCGTTCGGCCGGGCAGCAAAGTCAATCCGGCGGGCGTCCGGCGGCGGCGAGGCGGTCACGGTTTTTATCGAGTGTCGCTTGTCTGCCACGGCGATCGCTGTAAGAGCATGGATTGGATGAGCGTGCAGGATTTTGCCTTGGCGGCCGAGGTCGCGGCGCGGCGCCGGTGGGGTGCCACCACGGCGCTGCTCGCGCTCGTCGTGCTGCTGCTGGTGGTTTCGCTCGGCGTCGGTCCGGTGCGGTTGTCGCCGCTCGCGGTGATCGAGGCGCTGTTCGGCGGCGGCAGCGACGTCGCGCAGGTGATCGTGCGCGAGATCCGCTTGCCGCGTACCATCCTGGCGTTCGCGATCGGCGGCATTCTCGGGCTGTCCGGCGCGGCATTGCAAGGCTTGCTGCGCAATCCGCTGGCGTCGCCATCGCTGTTCGGCGCGCCGCAATCGGCGGCATTCGGCGCGGTGCTGGTGATCGCGCTCGGCCTCGCCGATGTGCGCTCCTACGCGCTGCCGGTGGTGGCGATCATCGCCGCCTTCGGCTCGGTGTTCGCGTTGCTCGCGATCGCCGGCCGCAATGCCGGGCTGTTGATCCTGATCCTCGCAGGGCTCGCGATATCGAGCTTCGCCGGCGCCGCCACGGCGCTGGTGATGAATCTCTCGAGCAATCCTTTCGTGGTGCTGGAGATTGCGTTCTGGCTGCTTGGTTCGCTCGAGGACCGCAGCTTCCAGCACGTCGCGCTGGCGCTGCCCTTCATCGTCGCGGGCGCCGCCATCCTGCTCAGCCAGGCCAGTGCGTTCCGCGCGCTGACGCTCGGCGAGGAGGCCGCGCAAAGTCTCGGCGTCGACGTCGGAAGGTTGCGGCTCCTCGTCATCACCGGCGTTGCGCTCGGCGTCGGCGGCGCGGTCGCCGTCACAGGCACCATCGGCTTCATCGGGCTCGTCGCGCCGCATCTGATGCGACCGGTGATCGGCCACGATCCGGCGCGGCTGTTGGTGCCGAGCGCGCTCACCGGCTCGGCGCTGTTGCTCGGCGCCGATATCGCGGTGCGTATCATCCCCTCCACCTCGGACATCAAGGTCGGCGTGCTGACCTCGATCATCGGCGTGCCGTTCTTCCTCTATCTGATCATGCGCGAACGCCGCGCGCTCGGCGGGGGCGTGGCATGACATTGCTCACTGCCAGCGGTCTCCATGCGTCACTCGGCCATCGCGAGGTGCTGCGCGATATCTCGCTGTCGCTGGCCGCGGGCCATCTGGTCGCGCTGGTCGGTCCGAACGGCGCCGGCAAGACCACGCTGCTGCGCGCGCTCGCCGGACTGATTCCCTCCGATGGCGAGATCCGGATCGACGGCGATGCCTTGGCGTCGCTGTCGTTGCGCGAACGCGCGAAGCGTTTCGCCTATCTGCCGCAGGGCCACCTGGTGCACTGGCCATTGCCGGCGCGGGATATCGTCGCGCTCGGCCGCTATCCGCATGGCGCGACCGATCCAGCACGGCTGTCGCCGCAGGACATGGACGCGGTGTTGCGGGCGATGCAGGCGGTTGACGTCATGGAGTTCGGCGATCGCCGCGTCACCGAGCTCTCCGGCGGCGAACGCAGCCGGGTCGCGCTGGCCCGGGTGCTTGCGGTGGAGGCGCCGGTCATCCTCGCCGACGAGCCGACTGCCTCGCTCGATCCGCGCCACCAGATCGACGTGATGCAGAAGCTGCGCAGCGTCGCCGACACTGGTGTGCTGGTGATCGTGGTGACCCACGACCTCGGCCTGGCCGCGCGGTTTACCGATCAGGTGCTGGTGCTGTCGGAGGGACGGCTCGCGGCGCAAGGCGCGCCTGATGCGGCATTGTCGGAGCGCGTTCTGGCCAGCGTGTTCCGGGTCAGCGCCTTTCGCGCGGAGTTTCAGCGCGAAGCGGTGATCGTGCCGTGGGCGGATGTCTGATGAGGATGCGGTGGCTCGCAGTCACGGCGGCGGCATGGCTCATCTCGGCCAGCGCCGTGTCCGCAGCGGGGCCGCGCGTCGTCTCGATGAATGTCTGTAGCGACCAGCTGGTGCTGTCGCTGGCCGATCCCGACCAAATCCTCGGGCTCAGCCGCTTCGCCCGCGATGCCTGGCAATCCTGGGCCGCCGACAAGGCGCGCAACTATCCGCTGCTGTCCGGCGGGGCCGAGGATGTTTTGCTGCTCAGGCCCGATCTCGTCGTGGTCAGCCTGTTCGACAAGCGCGCGACACGCGATCTGTTGAAGGCGAACGGGCTGCATCTCGTCGAATTCACCGTGCCGCGCACGCTGGACGAGGTGAAGGACCAGATCCGGGCGATGGGCGACGTGCTGCAACATCCGGATCGCGCGCAGGCCGAGGTCGCGCGGCTCGACGCAGCCATCGCGCGAGTGCGGGCGGTGGCGAGCGTGCATCATTACCGCGTGCTGCCGCTGGAGCGGCGCGGCTTCGTCTCGGGCGACAGCAGCCTGATCAGTTCGCTGCTGACGGCAACCGGCCTCACCAATGTCGCCGGCGAGCTCGGCCTCGGCGCCGGAGGATTCGCGTCGCTGGAGGCGATCGTCAAACTGCGGCCGGATTTCATCCTGGTGTCGGAGGCCGGCGATCGCGCCGAGGACGAGGGCCGCGCCTTCCTGTTGCACCCGGCGCTGGAGCGCTTCTATCCGAGGGAGAAGCGCATCGTGTTGCCCGAGCGGCTCACGGTGTGCGGCGGCGTGATGCTGGCGGATGCGCTGGACTGGCTGACGGCGGAATTGCAGCGCGTGACGCGGTAGGCCAATCAAGTCAGCCGTCCAAGTCCCGTCATCCTGAGGTGCGAGCCTTGCGGCGCAATTGCGCCGCTGGGCGAGCCTCGAAGGATGCACGGCCCGGATATTTCCAAGCGCTCGCGGAAGGAGTTGGGCCGTCGCCCTTCGAGACGCGCTGCGCGCTCATCAGGGTGACGGTGAGAGATGTTGTGCGACGGCCAACGGTTAGCCGATCATCCCATCAGCACCGGCCCGCCGGCCTTCTTCCAGGCATCGATGCCGCCTTCGATATGGGCGGTGTTGGTCAGTCCGGCTTTCTTGGCGGCGGCTACCGCCATCGCGGAGCGCTCGCCGAAGGCGCAGAAGAACACGACGCGGCGGCCGGTCGCGGCGGCGACTTCGCGCAGCATGCCGCCGGGCTGTAGGGTGGCGCAGATTCCAGGATAGGGCGCGTGCAGGGCGCCGGCGAGCATACCGTGCTTGGCGCGCTCGCCGCTCTCGCGCAGGTCGACCAGCAGCACATCGGGCCGGCCGAGGCTCGCGATGGCGTCGCGCGCGTTGAGCGAGAGCCCCTCCCTGGCGAGCTCGTCCTGGTGCAGGCCGACATGCATGTTGGCGGGCACCACGACGTCCATCAGCTTCGGATTCGGCAGGTTGAGGTTGTTCATCAGCTCGACATAGTCGTCGATCGATTTGACTTGCAGCCGCGGATTGTGGCGCTTCTCCTCGCCGATGGTGGAGACGGTGTCGCCCTTGTAGTCATGCGCGGGGAACACCATGGTCTCTTCCGGCAGCCTCAAGAGGCGGTTGAAGATCGAATCATACTGCGCCCGCGCGCTGCCGTTCTGGAAGTCGGTGCGGCCGGTGCCGCGGATCAGCAGCGTGTCGCCGGTGAAGACGCGGTCGCCCATCAGGTAGCTGTAGGAATCGTCGGTGTGGCCGGGCGTGTACATGGCCTCGAGACAAAGCCCCTCGATCGTCACTTTGTCGCCGTCGGAGACCCGCATCGAGACCACGTCGGCCTTGCTCTGCTCGCCCATGATGGTGATGCACTGGGTGCGGTCGCGCAGCTCGCCGAGGCCGGTGACGTGATCGGCGTGCAGATGGGTGTCGACGGCCTTGACCAGCCGGAGGTCGAGTTCCTGCAACAGCTTGCAGTAGCGATCGGCCTTCTCCAGCACCGGATCGAGGATCAGCGCCTCGCCGCCGGCGCGGCTCGCGAGCAGATAGCTGTAGGTGCCGGACACGCTGTCGAACAGCTGGCGAAAGATCATGACGGCTTACCTGTTCTCCGGGTCGAGTCGTGGAGAGGATATTATTCCATAGATAGGGTGCATTCAAAGCAAATCCATCCCCGTGCGACTCCGTATCCGTCACCCCAATCCGTCCCCGTCACCCTGAGGAGCCGCGAAGCGGCGTCTCGAAGGGTTGATGGCCCGGCTCTTTCCGGCGACAGGCTTGCAGTGCGCTGAAGCATCGGGGCCGTTCATCCTTCGAGACGCGCTACGCGCTCCTCAGGATGACGGGTTATGGTCTTGGGCGCTCAGGGCCGGACGTAGCTCCAGCCCTGCTCCTGCAACTCCATCAGGTGCACCACGCCCGACGGTACGATGGTGGCGTCGGGGACGACGGAGATCGCGTGGCCCTCGGCCTTCTCCATGCCCTGCTTGGTGTTGTTGCAGGCCGAGAACTGGATCTTGCCGGGAAACACCAAATCCTTCAGCCGCCTGATGCGGTCCTGCACCGGCGAGGTATCGCTGCGCAGCATGTGCAGGCCGGGGCCGTAGGTCACGATGTCGACTTCCACGTCCTCATTCTTCGCGCGGTAATATTCGATCACGTTGGTGGCGTTGTTGAGCGCGAGGTTCATGATCTGCGGATCGTTCTGGTCGACCTGGATCGCGATGCGGTGCGGCTTGTCGGCGGCGAGCGCGCCGGTTGCGAAGGCGAGCGAGAGCAGGGCGGCGGTGACGAGACGGCGAAGCATGGCGAACTCCTAGGGGCGGACCAGCGTGTAGCCGTTTTCGGTGAGCAGCAAAATCTGCGCGACGCCGACCTGGACGGGCGTGGCGGCGGCGATGTAGTCCGGCCGCTTGCCGGTGTCGCGCTCAATGGTGTCGACGGTGTTGAGGCAGATGTCGACGCGGGCGCCCTGCGCAACCAGGCTCTCGACCAGCTTGCGATTTGGATTGTCGGGCTTGAGCAGCTCGATGCCGGGGCCGAAGGCGACGATCTCGACCGCGACCTTGTCGGGGTCGTAATGCTTCATCAGGTTGTTGGCGACGCTGATCACGAGGCCCTGCTTCTTCGAATCGCTGTCGGAGAGTTGCAGCACGATCTTGTGCTCGGCGAACGGCTTGTCCTGCAATGGCGCCAGCTGGGCGCGGGCCAGCGGTGCCGTGAGCGCGAGCGCCGCCAGGCCGAATGCCGCGATCAGCGCCCGCCGCGTCATCCGAGCCTCGTGATGCCGGGATTGTCGTCGACGCCCTTCAGCGTCACGCCGGGCTCGTCGCGGTTCGGCGGCCGGCCGGAGCGCAGATGCTTGGCCACGACGTCCCAGACCGGCGCGCCGCTCTGCTGGTTGACCGAGGCCCAGCCCGCGACCTTGTAGTGCTTGCCGGCTTCGAGATGCCTGCCGTTGCGAAGCTTGAGCTCGGTGATGCGCTTTCCGACGCTCTCGCCCGGCGTGCAGGTGTAGGCGAGGCCGCCGACGCGTACCATGTCGCCGCCCTGCTGATAATAAGGGTCGACGTTGAACAGATTATCGCAGACGTCTTCGAGCACGTCCTTGATCTGGCCGCCGGTCATGGTGGCGACGTAGGTCTCCGGATAGGTGATCGCGGTTTCCGCCAGCACGTCTTCCATGGTCAGCGGCTGGCCGGCGAGCGTGGTGAGACCCCAGCGGAAGCCGGGCGACAGAGCGATCTCGGCGTTGAGCTCGTTCAGCAGCGCGTCGCAGATCAACTGGTCGACGGTGCCGGAGAAATTGCCGCGGCGATAGAGCAGGCGGTCGGCGGCGCCGAGCTTGTCGCTCCATTCGTCGACATGCGGGTCGCGCATCTTGTCGATCAACGCCTGCATCGTCGGATCGGGCTTCAGGAGCTCGGCAAACACCGGCAGCAGCCGGTAGCGCAGATTGGCGACCTTGCCCTTGGCGAGGTCGAGATCGAGCACGCCGATGAACTTGCCGTTGGAGCCGGCATTGGTGACCAGCGTGACGCCGCCGGCATTGGTCACCGTGATCGGCAGCGGGATCGCGTCATGGGTGTGGCCGCCGAGGATCACGTCGATGCCGGTGACGCGACTAGCCAGCTTGAGGTCGACATCCATGCCGTTATGCGACAGCAGGATCACCGCCTCGACCTTGTCGTTGTTGCGATGGCCGTCGACGAGCTTTTGCAGCTCCTCGTCGCGGATGCCGAAGGTCCAATCCGGCGTGAAGCGCTTGGGGTGGGCGATCGGCACATAGGGGAAGGCCTGGCCGATGATCGCGATGCGATGGCCGCCGATCTCCTTGATGACGGATGGCTTGAACACGCGCCCGGAGGCCGGATCGAACGCCTTGGCGTCGTTGAATGCGGCTTCCTCGGTCAGGAATACGTTCTGCGCCAGGAACTCGCCCTTGAAGCGGGCGAGATTGTCGCGCAGCACCTGCTCGCCATAGGTGAATTCCCAATGCCCGGTCATCGCCTCGATGCCGAGCAGGTTGGCGGCCTCCACCATGTCGGCGCCGTTCATCGCGTTGGCAAGCCCGGTGCCCTGCCAGAGATCGCCGCCGTCGAGCAGGATCGAGCGCTTGTCGCCGACATCGGCGCGCAGCTTGTCGACCAGCGTCTTCAGATGCGCAAAGCCGCCGAGCCGGCCGAACCGGCCGGCGGCCTTCTCGAACTCGACGCAGGTAAAGGCGTAAGCGTCGGCGCTGTCGGGTCGGATGCCGAAGCGGTCGAGGAACGCCTTGCCGACCAGGTGCGGCGGCTGGCCGGCCATCGCACCGACGCCGAGATTGACGCTGGGCTCGCGGAAGAACACCGGCTTCAGCTGCGCATGGGTGTCGGTCGTGTGCAGGATGCGCGCGTTACCGAAGCGTTCGAGGTCGTAGACGCTCGCGGTATCGGCGCTGCGCGCAAGACGGGGCAGGCCGGCCGTCAGCGTTGCGGCGGCGGTCGCTCTCAGGAAATCCCGGCGGCGGATGATCATTACTTTCTCCGCGCGGCCCGTGGCCTGCGCGCCTTTAGCGAATTTCCATGTCCTTCCAGCGTTCCTTTTCGCTGGTGGCCTGGAAGATCGATGCCTTTGCCAGCGCCTCGGCCTCCTTGGCCTGGGCGACTGCGGTGTCGAAATCACCAGCCTCACCGGCCTTTTTTGCGGCGGCGAGCGTCGAAGCTGTGGTGGTCCACTGGTTGCGCAGCGAGCCGGCTTCCTTGTTGGCAGCCTCGGCCGCCGCATAAGCCGCCTTGTAGTCGGCCTCGGAAGCGGCACGCGCGCCGGGCGCCGTTGCGAGCAGCAGGACGGATGCAGCGAAGAATACCTTCGTTCTCGTGGCCGCGCTCATGGCCTGGCTCCCGGACCCGAGATCGGCAGGCCATTGCTGACATAGGACAGGTAGTATTCGAGGTTGCGGTACTCGTCGTCCTGCGGATTGAGCGGCACGCCGCGGATCTGGCTGTTGCAGGTGGTGAAGCGGCGGCTGGTGGTGCCCATGCCCGACCATTCCGAGCGGTAGATCGGCATCGCGTTCAGGATGCCGAGCGCCGGCGCCAGCACCTCAGCGCGGATCCGCTCGCCCGGGCTCTGGATGTGGCAGGTGGCGCAGGAGAAGTTGAGCTGGCCGCGGCGGGTGTAGAAATACTCCTTGCCCTTCTGGTAGGCCTGAAGCGCCCGCGGATCGTTCGGGATCTTGATGTCCATCGGCTTGCCGCGCGAGGTGAAGGCCATGTAGGCGGTGAGTGCCGCCATGTCGTCCTTCACATAGGAGAACGGCGCCTCGCCATTGGCTTCGCGGCAGCGGTTGAGCGCGAGCTCGAGCGTGACGACCTTGCCTTCCTTCTCGTCGAAATAGGGATAGTTCTGGCGGATGCCGATGCCCTGGTTCGGGAAGCAGTCGGCATAGGTCTTGCCGTTCTTGAACGGCGTCGTGAACATCTCCTTGCCGGCTTCGAGCGAGAACTCGTAGGGCGGAAACTGCTCCTTCTCCTCCCACTGCTTGTGCAGGTCCTCGTCCATGGAATAGGGTCCGTTGACGAAATCCTCGAGCTTCAGCTTGGGGAATTTGGCGGTGAAGAATTTCTGGAATGCGGCCTTGTCGGCGGCGGGATCGACACTGTCGACAGCGCGCGCCGGCGCGAGCGCAAGCACGCCGAGCGCAAGCGCGGCAACGGTCGCGCGGACTGCCAGCCGCCGCGTCATTGAATCTTCGCCGTGGTGCTGTCGGTGGCGCCCTTGTTGTCGACCCAGCTGACCTTCAGCTCGCCGTCCTTCTTGCCGCCCTTGAAGGCGAACTTGACATAGGGATCCTTGGAGACGCCGCCGCCCCAGTCCGCGACGAACACCGGCTTGCCGTCATATTCGAAGGTCAGCACCTGGATGAAATGCGGCGGGATGATCTCGCCCTTGGCGTCCTTGACGAAGCCGGAATCCATCGGATGCTGGATCAGCGCCTGCACCTCGGTGGTGTCGCCGTTCGAGGTAGCGCGGACGCGAATGCTCGATGCCATCTGATTTGTTCCCTGTTGAGCCTAGCCGCCGCAGCCGCCGACGGTGACCTTGATTTCCTTGGTCGCGCTATAGAGCTTGCCATCGGCCTCGACCAGCACCACCACATTGCTGGTCTTGGCCATCTTGATGCGGTTGCCGACGCTCGGCAGCGTGCCGTCCGGAATCTTGTAGGACGCGACCAGCGAGATCGGGTTCTCGCTCACCAAAAACGAGATCGAGGTGACGCCCGGCAGTGTCGTGGTGGCCGAGATCGGCACCACAGCGCCGTTCTCGGCGATCTCGGGCGCATCCATCTTGACCTTGTCCGACGGCTCGGCGGTCTTGCCGTAGAGCGCCTTGATGGCGTCGGCCACGGTCTTCTGCTTGAACGCGTCTTCCGGATATTTGTCGTTGGCGGCCGCGAGCGCCTGCGGCACGTCGAACGGGATCACCCCGAGGCCGATCAGTGCGGCGACGCCCGCGCCCTTCAGCAGCAGGCGGCGCACTTCGGAATATTCGTTGGTCGCGATGTTCATCGAAAATCTCCTCAAGCGGTCGCGCCGTCACAGGGTCTGCAGGAAGTCCACCACGGCGTCGATTTCCTTCTCGCTCAGAATCCGGTTGCGGCCGAACGGCGGCATCACGGTCTGCGGGTTGCGTTTGGTCTCATCGGTGACGATCGCGATCAGCTCGTCGCGGCTGTATTTCGCCTTGAGTCCGGTCAGCTCGGGGCCGATCGTGCCGGGCAGCTCGCCGCCCTTGATGACATGGCAGGTCAGGCAATTGCCCTTGCCGCGGTCGAAAGCGAGCTTTTGGCCCTCAGTGGCGGACTGGGCCTGCGCGGGCACAGCCACGGCGAGGCCGGCCAGCAGCGCCAGAACGAAGGCTGGCTTGGAGAAAGTGGCGATCAAGGACGTTTCCCGGTCAATCTCGATGATCCCATCGCAATATAAAGAGTGGAAAGCACAAAGGCCATCGGCTGGCAACTTGGAGAATAGGCGCGTTGCGACGGGGTTAATGTCGTTACGGAAAGGTCAGCGCAGATGCAACCAGGCCCGTCACCCTGAGCAGGCCGCAACGCGGCCGTCTCGAAGGGTGGACGGCCCGACTGGTGGCTGTGCATTCTTCGAGGCTCGCCGGCGGCGCAATTGCGCCGCAAGGCTCGCACCTCGGAATGGCGGGGAAGCAACAGCGGTGTCGTTCCGGTTCCGATTTTGCCGATTGCGGTTGCGCGGTCTACATTCGGCTAACACAGGAGACGTGCGGTGGCGGAGTTCGTGGTGGAGTTCGGCAAGGACGGTCGGCCGGTTGAGGCGGACGGTCGGCTCGACGCGGCGGCCTTCCACCGCAACCATCAGCCGATCTGGGCGGTCCTGAAGGATTTCCTCGCCGGCCGATCCGGCGACGTGCTGGAAGCCGGCAGCGGCACCGGCCAGCATGTCGTCCATTTCGCCAGCCAGACGCCCGACATCATCTGGTGGCCGAGCGACCTCCATGCCGCGCATCTGCGCAGCATCGCGGCCTGGCGCGCCCATGCCGGGCTTGCCAACATCCGGCCGGCGCAGCCGATCGATCTGTCCGATCCGGCCTGGTCGCCGGCGCTATCGGATGGCAAAGGTCCGGACAGGCTGCTCGCGATCTTCTGCGCCAATGTGATCCACATCGCGCCGTGGCGCGTCGCCGAGGGCCTGTTCGCCGGCGCCGCGCGGCATCTGCGCGCCGACGGCCGGCTGTTCCTCTACGGCCCGTTCAAGCGCGGCGGCAAGCACACTGCGCTCAGCAATGCCGTGTTCGACACCTCGTTGCGCGAACGCGACGCCGAGTGGGGCGTGCGCGACATCGCCGATGTCGAAGCGCTCGCGGAGCGCGTCGGGCTGAAGCTCGGCGGCACTTTCGAGATGCCGGCCAACAACATGATCCTGATGTTCGTGCGGAAGGATGCGGGTCAATCGTAGGATGGGTAGAGCGCAGCGAAACCCATCGCGCTTGTCCGGGGCGACGGTTGATGGGTTTCGCTGCGCTCTACCCATCCTACAGATCGGGCAATGGCCAGCTCAGTCGTAAGCCAGACACCACCCATCGCCGCGCACCCAGCAACGCGCGTCGGGAATTCCGGCATCGCGGTAGAGCCGCGTCACCTTCTGCCAGCCACCGCGGGCGAAGGCTTCGGCCAACGCCTGCTCTGATGGCTCGTCGCGGCCGCCGTCACAGGGAATGATCGCGACCGGTGAAATCCAGTCGGCTTGATACGCGCCATCGGCGCGTCGGATCCGGAACACCGCGCCGGAGCGCGCCACCTGCTCCGGCGTGCCGCCCTTGAAGCCCGCATCCGATGTCAGCGGCAGGATCAGGCGGCCACCCTCGGCGAGGCCGTCGAGCCAGCGCGCGGCGGGCCGGGTGCAGCCGGCATTGACGTAGATCACGCCGGCCGGCCTGAACTCCACCTGCGTGCCGTCACCCGTGATGATCTCGACATTTGAATAAGGGGCGAGATTGGCGCGGGCACGTGCCGCAAGCTCCGGGTCGTATTCAATGCCGGTGACCCGGCCGGTCGGTCCGACCAGATGCGCGAGCAGGGCCGTGTAGTAACCCGTGCCGGTTCCAACATGCACCACGTGTTCGCCAGCGGCGGGCGCGGCCCGGTGCATGAGGTGGGCGTGCAGCGAGGGCTGGCCATTGTTGAGGCGCCGCTCGGGCAGCAGCGCGACGAGGTCGTTGGTGTAGAGATAGACCGGATCGGCATCGGGCGTCGGCATGTAATCCTGTCGAAACCCCCGCAGCATCATCCATGGTCCCGGGCCGACGAAATCCTCTCGGGGAATCGCGGCGAAGGCCGCGGCGACGCGCGGATCGACGACGTTGGCGGCGGCCAGGATCTGCCTGGCGTAGGCTCCGCGGACGATGCGGAGTTCGGCTTGCGGGTCCATTGCGGTGCTCCCTTTGCCTTCCGTGTGTCATTTGACACATCACTGTGTGTGAAATAGCATACTTCAACGACGGAGGCCAGAATGAAGAGACGGCTTTATCCGGCCGTGCTGGAGCGCGGACCGCGCGGCGCGTTCGGGGCATGGTTTCCGGATTTTCCCGGCTGCGTGGCCGGCGGCAAATCGCAGGAGGAGGCGATCGAGCGCGCCGAGCGTGCGCTGGCGCAGGCGGTGGACGGCTGGCTCGAGCAGGGCCACGCGCTGCCGGAGCCGACGCCGATCGAACGGATCGTGCCGCCCAAGGGCTCCGACGTCGCGGCGTTCTTCATGGTCGGCGTCGATCCGCCCGATCCGTCCGAGCGCGTCAATGTCTACCTGCCGAAGAGCCTGATCACGCGCATCGACAAGCGCGCCGCGGAGCTCGGCATGAGCCGTTCGAGCTTCTTCGGCTTTGCGAGCTCGCTCGCGCTGGAATGGCCGGGCGGATTTCCACGCGGCGCCCCGATCGCGCCGCGCTCCAAGGTGCACAAGACCGGCGCGCTGCGCGCCGAGAAGCGGCCGGGAAAGAAGCCGGTGCGGTAGGGCGATTGCAGCCGCCGTCATTCCGGGGCGCGCCTCTTGGCGCGAGCCCGGAATGACGAAGTTGGGTACCAGCCGCACTTTGCTTTCGCCGCCCCTCGTGCGCCTCCCGCATGGCGTACGTCCGTTTGCGCCGGTTGATCGGCCTGCACCCGCTCTCCATAGTGCCGGCGATTGCAGGCCGCCGGGGCCTCGACGCGGGACTATCGATGATCGACGTGACAGCTGCGGACGAAACCAGTGACGACGCGCGGGCGCGCGCCAATGTGTGGCGGCTGGCGGCGGCGCAGGCGCTGACCGGGGCCAATTCGGCCGTGATCTTCGCCACCGGCTCGATCGTCGGCGCGTCGCTGGCGCCGAGCGTCTCGCTCGCCACCGTGCCGCTCTCGATGTATGTGCTCGGCCTTGCCGCCGGCACGCTGCCGACCGGCGCGATCTCGCGCGCCTATGGCCGCCGCACAGCCTTCATCATCGGCACCTTCTGCGGCACGCTCACCGGCGCGCTCGGCGCCTGGGCGATCCTGCATTCGTCGTTCTGGCTGTTCTGCGGCGCGACCTTCCTCGGCGGACTCTATGGCGCCGTCGCGCAGTCCTATCGCTTCGCGGCGGCCGATGGCGCCAGCGCCGCGTTCCGGCCCAAGGCGGTGTCCTGGGTGATGGCCGGCGGCGTGTTCGCGGGCGTGCTGGGGCCGCAGCTCGTGCAATGGACCATGGACATCTGGCCGCCTTACCTGTTCGCGTTCTCCTTCGTGATGCAGGCGCTGGTCGCGCTGGTGGCGATGGCGGTGCTGTCGGGCGTCGACGCACCGAAGCCCGCGGCCGCGGATCTGCATGGCGGCCGCCCGCTGTTCGAAATCGCAAGGCAGCCGCGCTTCATCGCCGCCGCGCTGTGCGGCGTGATCGCCTATCCGATGATGAACCTGGTGATGACCTCGGCGCCGCTCGCCATGAAGATGTGTGGGCTCACGGTCAGCGATTCCAATTTCGGCATCCAGTGGCACATCGTGGCGATGTATGGCCCGAGCTTCTTCACCGGCTCGCTGATCGCGCGGTTCGGCGCACCGCGCATTGTCGCGCTCGGGCTGGCGCTGGAGGCGGTGGCCGCGATGATCGGGCTGTCGGGCATCACGGCGCCGCACTTCTGGGCGACGCTGTTCGTGCTCGGCGTCGGCTGGAATTTCGCTTTCGTCGGCGCCTCCGCGCTGGTGCTGGAAACGCACCGGCCGCAGGAGCGCAACAAGGTGCAGGCGTTCAACGATTTCCTCGTCTTCGGCATGATGGCGATCGGCTCGTTCTCGTCAGGCCAGCTGCTCGCGCATTACGGCTGGAACGCGGTCAATTGGGTGGTGTTCCCGCCGGTGCTGCTCGGCCTTGCCGTGCTGTCACTGGCGTCATTTGCCAAGCGGCGGGCGAAATTGCGCGCGGTGGAAGAGATTCCGGACCCGAGCATGTAGGCATGTTCCGGAAAAATGTGCCGCGGCTTCCCGCAAGAACATGCCCAACGATCTCCTGCTGCCAACTGCTGACACTTCGACCCGCTTCGAAGTGACGTGCTTGCACAGCTCCCTACATCGTGAGAACGGATAAATCCGGTCATGACGATGTCGGAAGCAAGAGCAAGAAATGGACGCATCCTCACCCACGCGAACTGACGAATCCTCGCTCGGCTACGAAGGCTGGCGCATCGTCGCCGTCTGCTTCCTGCTGGCGACCTTCGGCTGGGGCCTCGGCTTCTATGGCCAGAGCGTCTATGTCGCCGAGCTGCACAAGCAGCACGGCTGGCCGGCCTCGCTGGTCTCGTCGGGCACTACCTTCTTCTATCTGTTCGGTGCAGCGCTGGTCGCCTTCGTCAGCGAGGCGATCAAGGCGTTCGGCGCGCGCAGTTGCCTGATCGCCGGCACCTTGGCGATGGCGGTCGCGTCGGTTGCGATCGGCCAGGTGCGCGAGCCGTGGCAGCTCTATCTCGCCGACGCGCTGCTGGCGGTCGGCTGGGCCGGCACCAGCCTCGGCATCATCACCAACACGCTCGGCCTGTGGTTCGACAAGAAGCGCGGCATGGCGATCAGCCTGGCGCTGAACGGCGCGAGCTTCGGCGGCATCGTCGGCGTGCCGCTGCTGGTGACCGGGATCGGCGCATTCGGCTTCTCCGGAGCGATGATCGCGGCCGCCGTGATGCTGGTCGTGATCATGGTGCCGGTGATCCTGATCTTCGTCGGGCGGCCACCGGCGCATCTGCACGCTGTGACGTCAGCGGCTGCTGATGCGCCGTCAGCGACCCAGATCCGGGCGAGGGCGCTGCGCGACATCCGCTTCCTCTCGGTCTCGATCGCGTTCGCGCTGGTGCTGTTCGCCCAGGTCGGCTTCATCGTGCATCTGATCGCCTATCTCGACCAGGTGATCGGTCGCGAGCGCGCCACGGTGGCAATGGCGCTCTTGACCGCGATGGCCGTGGTCGGCCGCGTCTCGTTCTCCTTCGTGATCGACCGGCTCAACCAGCGGCTGGCATCGGCGCTGTCCTTTGTCAGCCAGGCGATCGCGCTCGTCATCATCATCAATGTGCACAACGACGTGGCGCAGATCGCCGCCTGCGCGCTGTTCGGCTTCTCGGTCGGCAATCTGATCACGCTGCCGGCGCTGATCGTGCAGCGCGAGTTCGACCCGCGCGCGTTCGGCGTGCTGGTCAGCCTGATCACCGCGATCAACCAGATCACCTACGCGTTCGGTCCCGGCGTGATCGGGCTGCTGCGCGATCTCTCCGGCAGCTACACGCTGCCGTTCTACGGCTGCATCGGCCTCGAACTGATCGCGGCCGTGGCGATCATGACCCGCGGACCGGCCGCGTCATCCTGAAAACGACCTTGTAGCCCGGATGAGCGAAGCGATATCCGGGACCGCGCCGCGGAATTACGATTGTCGGGTCACGGAATTATCCCGCACGCTGCTTCAGCAACTCCTCAAGGTCGAGCCGCCGCGTGAACATCGAAAGCTTGCCGTCGGCACTGCGCGGCCAATCGGCTTCGGGGCGGTCCCAATAGAGCTCGACGCCGTTCTCGTCGGGATCGCGCAGGTACAGCGCCTGGCTGACGCCGTGGTCGCTGGCGCCGTCGAGCTCGATGCCGGCCGAGATCACCCGGTGCAGCGCGTCGGCGAGCGCGGGGCGGGTCGGGTAGAGGATCGCGGTGTGGAACAGGCCGGTGGTGCCTGGCGGCGGCGGGTGGCCGCCCTTGCTCTCCCAGGTATTGAGGCCGATGTGGTGGTGATAGCCGCCGGCCGAGATGAAGGCCGCGCCGGAGCTCATGCGCTGCTGCAACTCGAAGCCGAGCACGCCGCAATAGAAGCCGAGCGCACGGTCCAGGTCGGCCACCTTGAGATGGACATGCCCGATCCGCGTGCCCGCGATGATGGGAGGATTTTGCGACATGGACTGCTCCGCTGGCGTCAGCGCCCTGCTGCTCAGGGCAAGGCTTCGCCGCCTGATATAGTCTGGATTTGCCTGGACCGGAGCAATCCATCCGGAAACGCAGCGTTTCCGAACGGCGCCACGGTCCGCCTGACCTAGCAGAGCTCCGACAACTCGCCGCCGGGCAGCTGGAACTCGAACGTGTTCAGCGTCATCGACACCATCGTGTAGTAGCCGCACAGGCCGATCACCTCGACGAGGCCACGCTGGCTCAGCACCTCGATCGCCTCGTCATACAGTGCCTTCGGCAGGCCGTGACCTTCGTGCAGCGCCTTGGCGACGTCGTAGATCACCCTGGCCTTGGGATCGTCGAAGGTCGGCGTCCGGCGCACGCGGATGTCCTCGATGATCTTCGGATCGAGGCCGCCCTTCAGCGCGAGCCGCTTGTGGGCGTACCATTCGTAATGCGCGGTCCAGTGCCGGGCGGTGACGAGGATCGCGATCTCCGACAGCTTTGCGGGAAAGATCGTGTCGAAGCGCAAGACCTCGCCGAGCCGCGTGGCATGCCGCGCCATCTCCGGGCTGTTCAGCCAGGCCAGCATCGGCGCCGGTGGCGCGCCGCGCTTGCCGGCGATCGACTCGTCGTAGGTTTCTTTCTGGGCGGCGTTCATTTCGCTAGGCGAAAGCAGCTTTAGCCGCATGTCCGTTTCCTCTTGTTTTTCAATCGTTACCCCATCTCGGCGATACACCCGAACCTGCAAGGTGAGTAGCGACGCCAGAGCATGGCGCGGCCGCGAGGCATATTGAATTCGGCGGCTGCGTAGGTCTAAGGTCGAATCCAATTCGTCGATTTTGAGTGGAAACGCACCCATGGCTGACCTTGAGACATTCCGCGCCGAGACCCGCGCCTGGCTGGAGCAGAACTGCCCGCCGGAGATGCGCAAGCCGATGGCCTCGGATGGCGACACCTTCTGGGGTGGCCGCAACACGAAATTCTCCTCCGAAGCGCAGCGGGTCTGGTTCGAGCGGATGCGCGACAAGGGCTGGACCGTTCCGCATTGGCCGAAGGAATATGGCGGCGGAGGCCTCGACGGCGAGGAAGCCAAGATCGTGCGCCAGGAGATGGCGGCGATCGGCGCGCGCCAGCCGCTGACCTCGTTCGGCATCTCGATGCTCGGGCCGGCGCTGCTGCAATACGGCACCGAGGAGCAGAAGAAGGAGCATCTGCCGAAGATCGCCGCGGGCCTGATCCGCTGGTGCCAGGGTTATTCCGAGCCGAACGCCGGCTCCGACCTCGCTTCGCTGCAAACCCGCGCGATCGGCGACGGCGACGACTACATCATCAACGGCCAGAAGATCTGGACCTCCTACGCCAACTATGCCGACTGGATCTTCTGCCTGGTGCGCACCGATCCGGCCGCCAAGAAGCATGACGGCATCAGCTTCATCCTGTTCGACATGACCTCGAAGGGCGTGTCGACCAAGCCGATCCTGCTGATCTCCGGCTATTCGCCATTCTGCGAAACCTTCTTCGACAATGTGCGGGTGCCGAAGTCGCATGTCGTCGGCACCGTCAACCGCGGCTGGGATGTCGCGAAGTATCTGTTGCAGCATGAGCGCGCGATGATCTCGGGCATGGGCGAGCGCGGCGTCGGCCGTCCGCTCGGCCAGATCGCCGCCGACTCGGTCGGCGCGGATGCGCAAGGCAAGCTCGACGACGCGCAGCTGCGCAGCGAGATCGCGAATTTCGAGGTCGATGAGGCGGCGCTTGCCGCGGCGGCCGAGCGCGCGGTCGATCTCGCCAAGGCCGGGCAGTCGCATCCGGCGTTCTCGTCGGCGATGAAGTATTACGGCACCGAGCTCAACAAGCGCCGCTACGAGATCCTGATGTCTGCGGGCGGCAGCGACGCGCTGGAATGGGAGAGCGACCGTTCCCGCGGCGGCGCCCGTCCGCGCGCCTGGCTGCGCACCAAAGCCAACTCGATCGAGGGCGGCACCTCTGAGGTGATGCTCGGCATCGTCGCCAAGCGCATCCTCGATCTGCCCGGCGCGTGACGCACAATCTCACCACACGTCATTCCGGGATGGCCCGAAGGGCCAGGCCCGGAATCCATAACCACGATCGTGCGTATGGATTCCGGGCTCGCGACGATGTCGCGCCCCGGAATGACGAGATTAACATCTGAAGAGCGGAATCCATCCATGGCCCTCGTCCTCACCGAAGAACAATCCATGCTGCGCGACAGTGCGCGCGGTCTCATCAGCGACAAGGCGCCGGTGGCGCATCTGCGCGGCCTGCGCGATGCCAAGGACACCACCGGCTTCTCGCGCGAGCTCTGGAAGACATTTGCCGAGATGGGCTTCTCCGGCCTCTTGGTGCCGGACCAGTTCGGTGGCAGCGGGCTGGGCTGCGTCGAGGCCGGCATCGTCATGGAGGAGATCGGTCGCACCTTGATGCCGTCGCCGTTCCTTTCGACCTCGGTGCTTGCGGCCTCAGCGCTGGTGCGCGGCGGCAGCGACGCGCAGAAGGCGCAGCATCTGCCCAAGATCGCCGATGGCTCGCTGCTTGCGGCACTCGCGATCGATGAAGGCGCCAAGCATCGCCCGCTGCAAACCAAATTGCAGGCCACGCGCTCCGGCAACGGCTTCAAGCTGTCGGGCGACAAGGCCTTCGTGGTCGACGGTCACACCGCCGACCTGCTGATCGTCGCCGCGCGCAGCGCGGGCAGCACCGGCGACAGGAACGGGCTGACGCTGTTCCTGGTCGATCCCAAGGCGAAGGGGCTCGCGATCGAGCGCACCGCGATGGTCGATTCGCACAATGCCGCGCGCATCGTGTTCGACAATGTCGAGGTCAACGCCGACAGCGTGCTCGGCGAGGTCGATCAGGGCTTTGGGCTGCTCGAGAGCGTGCTCAATATCGGCCGCGGCGCGGTCGCCTCAGAAATGGTCGGTCTCTCCGACGAGGTGTTCGGCCGCACCGTGACCTACCTGAAGGAGCGCAAGCAGTTCGGCAAGGCGATCGGCGAATTCCAGGCGTTGCAGCACCGCGCCGCCCAGCTCTACATCGATATCGAGATCACCCGCGCCGCGGTCCTGAAGGCGCTACAGGCGCTCGATACCAACATCGACAAGGCCGCGACCGCGGTCGCGGTGGCAAAGGCGCGCGCCGGCACCACGGCGACGCTGGCCGTGCAGGAAGGCGTGCAGATGCACGGCGGCATGGGCATGACCGACCAGTTCGACATCGGCTTCTTCATGAAGCGCGCCCGCGTCTGCCAGGAGCTGTTCGGCGACAGCAATTTCCATACGGATCAGTTGGCGCAGGGTAAGGGATACTAAGCCGACGCGTCAGCGCAACGCCGTCGCCACACAACACACTGTCATCGCCCGGTTCAACCGGGCGATCCAGTATTCCAGAGAGGTCAGTGCTTGAGCCGAGAAGCCTCGGCGTACTGGATCACCCGCTTTCGCTTTCGCGGGTGATGACAGCGGAGGGGCGGTAGCAGCGGTGGTCTGGGCTGCGTTGCCGATCACCGAATCGGCGGTGCGTACTGCACGCCGCCGGCGTTCCAGAGCTGGTTCATGCCGCGCGGGATCTTCAGCTTGGAATCGGCGCCGACGTTGCGGTCGTAGACCTCGCCGTAATTGCCGACATGCTTGATGATGCGCACCGCCCAGTCCTTGGTCAGGCCGAGATCCTCGCCATAGGCGCCCTCGGTGCCGACCAGCCGCATCACTTCCGGCTTCTTCGACTTCAGCGCCTCGTCGATGTTCTTCGAGGTGATGCCGAGCTCCTCGGCGTTGATCATGGCGTACAGCGTCCACTTCACGATCATCATCCAGTCGTCGTCGCGCTGCCGCACCACCGGCGCCAGCGGCTCCTTGGAGATGATGTCTGCCAGGATCATGTGATCGCCCGGCTTGGAGAGGTTGAGCCGCAGCGCATAGAGCTGCGAGGCGTCCGAGGTCAGCGTGTCGCACTGGCCTGAATCATAGGCCTTCACGACATCGTCCAGCTTGTCGAACTTCATCTCCGTGTACTTCATGTTGTTGGCACGGAAATAGTCGGCGAGGTTGAGCTGGGTCGTGGTGTTGCCCTGCACGCAGACCTTGCTGCCGTTGAGGTCGAGCGCGGAATCGATGTTGCGCGCGCGCGGGATCATGAAGCCCTGGCCGTCATAATAGGCGACCGCCGGGAAATAGAGATCGTAATTGACCTCGCGCGACATGCTCCAGGTCGAGTTGCGCGACAGGATGTCGACCTTTCGGTTCTGCAATTCCTTGAAGCGTTCGCTGGCGTCGAGCGGCACGAACTTCGCCTTGGTCGGATCGTCGAAGATCGCCGACGCCACCGCGCGGCAGAAGTCGACGTCGAAGCCGGTCCAGTTGCCCTTGTCGTCCGGGATCGAGAAGCCGGGCAGGCCCTTGTTGACGCCGCACAGCACCTCGCCGCGGCGGATGGTGCGCTTCAGGGTGCGGGTGTCGTAACGCTCATAGGTGATGGCGGCGGCCGCGACCAGCACGGCGACCGCGAGCCCGATCGTCAGGCCGCCTCGAAATGTACGCATGGGTTCTCTCTCGCGAAGGATCGGGGAAAAATCAGGTCGAATATCGCAGGCGGGGTAGCAAAGATCAGAGTTCGGGCTTCTGGCGGATGATCACCTTGGTGCCGACGGGAACGCGGTTGTAGAGATCGGTGACGTCGGCGTTGACCAGACGGAAGCAGCCGGAGGAGATCGCGGTGCCGATGGTGTCGGGCTGGTTGGTGCCGTGGATGCGGTAGACCGTGGTGCCGAGATACATCGCGCGTGCGCCGAGCGGATTGCCCGGCCCGCCCGCCATGAAGCGCGGCAGATAGGGCTGGCGCGCGATCATCTCCGGCGGCGGGGTCCAATCCGGCCATTCGGCCTTGCGGGTGATGTTGACCAGGCCCTGCCACTGGAAGCCGTCGCGGCCGACGCCGATGCCGTAGCGCAGCGCACGGCCGTTGCCCTGCACGAGATAGAGATGACGCTCGGCGGTGGAGATGATGATGGTGCCCGGTGCCTCGTTGGTCCGGTAGTACACGACCTGCTTCTGCCATTCCGGATCGAGCTGATAGCTGTCGTCCGCGATCAGGCCGGGCTCGTCGACGTCCGGCCGGCTCTGGGCGAAGCCTTGCGATGTCGACAGCACGAGCGTGCCCGCCGCGATCATCATCCAGACCAGGTGACGAAGTTTGGTCATGCAAAGCTCTCCTTGTGGCGCTGCCACCCAAATCGCGGCAACATCAAATCTCAGCGGCAGCTTGATGGCAAGTTTAGGGCGGGTGCTACCCTATATCACTGTAATGCTTCTGTTTTTTGTCGGTCGCGCTGTGCGCTTGCAACACCGCCGGCGCTATTTCGGCGCGATCCAGAGTCGCAAGGCGAAGGAGATCAGGGCCACCGTGCCGACGCCGCCGAGCCACAGCGCCACGAACCACAGCAGGCGCTGGCCGAGCGGACGATGATCCGGATCGGGTTGTCGCATCAATGATATCCGTGGCCGGGACGCACCTTGCCGCGGAACACCCAATAGGCCCAGGCGGTGTAGCCGAGGATCAGCGGCACCAGGATCGAGACCCCGAACAGCATGAAGATCTGGCTGTTGGCGGGAGCTGCCGCCTGCCAGATCGTGATGCTCTGCGGCACGATATACGGATACATGCTGATGCCGAGCCCGGCATAGGACAATGCGAACAGCGCCAGCGTCAGGAAGAACGGCTGGTGATCGTTCTTGTTGCCCAGCGCGCGCAGCAACAGCGCGGTGACCGCGGCGACCGCGATCGGCACCGGCGCGGTCAGGATGATGTTGGGCCAGGCGAACCAGCGCTGGGTGTATTGCACGCTCAGGAACGGGGTTGCGATGCTGACGGCGCCGATCGCGCACAGCATCGCCACCAGCAGGATCCAGCTCAGGTGATAGGCGCGGTCGCGCAGCTCGGCTTCGGTCTTCATCACCAGCCAGGTTGCTCCGAGCAGCGCATAGCCGATCACCAGCGCGATGCCGGTCAGCACGCTGAACGGCGTCAGCCAGTCCCACCAGCCGCCGGCATAGTGGCGTCCCTCGACATGGATGCCTTGCAGGATGGCGCCGAGCGCAATGCCTTGCGCCAGCGTCGCCACCAGCGAGCCGCCGGCAAAGGCGAGATCCCATTTGTTGCGTGCCTTCTGGGTGCGCCAGCGGAATTCGAAGGCGACGCCGCGAAACACCAGGCCGAGCAGCATCCCGATCATGGGCGTGTAGAGCGCCGGCATCAGCACCGCATAGGCCAGCGGAAATGCCGCCATCATGCCGCCGCCGCCGAGCACCAGCCAGGTCTCGTTGCCGTCCCACACCGGCGCCACCGTGTTCATGATGACGTCGCGATCGGCCTTTTGCGGAAACAGCGGAAACAGGATGCCGAGGCCGAGATCGAAGCCGTCCATCACGACATAGACGAACACGGCAAAGGCGATGATGAAGGCCCAGATGGTGGCGAGATCGATCATCGCGCGCCCTCCACGGCTGCACCCGCGGCCGGCGTGATGCCGGCGGCGCGGGCGGGGAGATCCGGCGCCGGGCCCTGTTCGCCGGGATGCGGCGGCTGCGCCATCAGCCGCAGGATGTAGATCACGCCCGCGGTGAACACGGTGAAGTAGACGATGATGAAGGCGATCAGCGAGGAGCCGACCGCGGGCGCCGCCAGTGGCGATGCCGAGTCCACCGTGCGCAGCAGTCCGTAGACGGTGAATGGTTGCCGCCCGGTCTCGGTGGTGATCCAGCCCGCCAGCACGGCGATGAATCCGGCCGGCCCCATCAGCACCGCGAAGCGGTGCAGCAGCGGCGACTGGTACATCAGGCCGCGCCAGCGCATCAGCAGGCTGAACAGGCCGAGCCCCAGGATCAGGAAGCCGAGCCCGACCATGACGCGGAACGCCCAGAAGGTGATCGGCACCGGCGGCCAGTTCTCACGCGGCACGGTGTCGAGGCCGGCGAGCGGTGCGTCGAGCGAATGCTTGAGGATCAGCGACGACAGTTTCGGCACCTCGATCGCGTACTTCACCTTGGCGTCGCGCTCGTCGGGCCAGCCGAACAGGATCAGCGGCGCGCCATCCTTGTGGCTCTGGAAATGGCCTTCCATCGCCATCACCTTGGCCGGCTGATGCTCCAAGGTGTTGAGGCCGTGCTGGTCGCCGGCCAGGATCTGGATCGGCGCCACCAGGGTTGCCATCCACATCGCCATCGAGAACATCACGCGCGGCCCGGCCAGATGCTGGTCGCGCAACAGGTGCCAGGCGCCGACCGCGCCGACCACCAGCGAGGTGGTGAGGTAGGCCGCCAGCACCATGTGCACGAGGCGATAGGGAAATGACGGATTGAAGATCACCTTGAACCAGTCGGCGGCGACGAACTGGCCGTCGGCGTTGACGGCATAGCCGGTCGGCGTCTGCATCCAGGAATTGGCCGAGAGGATCCAGAACGCCGAGATCAGCGTGCCGATCGCGACCATCAGGGTCGCTACGAAATGCAGCCTGGGCCCGACCCGCGACAGCCCAAACAACATCACGCCGAGGAAGCCGGCCTCGAGGAAGAACGCGGTCAAGACCTCGTAGGCCATCATCGGGCCGATCACCGGCCCGGTCTTGTCGGCGAACGACGCCCAGTTGGTGCCGAACTGGTAGGACATCACGATGCCCGAGACCACGCCCATGCCGAACGCGACCGCGAAGATCTTCAGCCAGTAATTGAACAGGTTGATGAAAACCTCGCGCTTGGTGATCAGCCAAAGCGCCTCCAGCACCGCGAGATAGCTCGCAAGCCCGATCGAGAATGCCGGGAACACGATGTGGAACGACATCGTGAAAGCGAATTGCGCGCGGGCGAGTACGACCGCATCCCAGCCTTCGAACATGATCCACCATTTGTCGTCGACCCGGCGTGGACCTTACCACGCCGGTTGTGACGACGACACAGGGCGGATTGTCTAATCAACTATTGGCGTTGAGCAGCCGGGCGACGGTGCGGTCGATCTCGTCGTACCGCCCTTCGCCGGCATGCTGGAAGACGATCTTGCCGTTCTGGTCGATGATGTATTGCGCCGGCCAATACTGGTTGCCGTAGGCGTTCCAGGTCTGCGAATTGTTGTCCTGCGCCACCGGATAGAGGATACCGTGCCGCTTCAGCGCCGCCTGCACGTTGGACGCCGAATGCTCGAACGGGAATTCCGGCGTGTGGACCCCGATCACGACCAGGCCGCGGTCCCGGTACTTCGAATAGAGCTCGGTGACGTGCGGCAGCGTGTTGACGCAGTTGACGCAGCCATAGGTCCAGAAATCCACCAGCACGACCTTGCCGCGCAGGTCGGCAAGCTTGAGCGGCTGCGAATTGAACCAGTTGCTGATCCCGGCGAATTCAGGCGCGATCTGGCTCTGTTCGGTGGTCATGGCGACTGCCCGCGGCACTGGCTGCGCCGGCGCGTCGGACTCGGTGCAGAGGCCGGGGATCACGGCGCCGCCGAGACCAAGCCCGGCCACCAGGGCGGATACAGCAATCAAGCGCAGGGACATCGAACTCTCCTTGTGAGCTCACAGGCCGATCTGGCCGTTGGGATAGAACTGGGTCAGCCACGCCACGATCAGCGTGTCGTATTGCAGGTAGGACAGCGCGGCGAAGCCGATGATCACGACGCCAAAACCTTGCTGAAGGCGCGGCGCGATCCGTGCCAGGCTGCGCACGCGGGTGGTGACGGCCTGCCCGCCATAGGCAATGGCAAGCATCGGGATCGCGGCGCCGATCGCGTAGGTGACGAGTTGCAGGCTCGCCCATGCGGTATCCTTCGAGGTCGCGACGATGGTCAGGATCGAGCCGAGCACCGGACCGGCGCACGGCGTCCACACCAGGCCGAGCGTGGAGCCAAGCACGAAGCCGCCGAACAGGCTCTGCGACGGCGCGGCCTGACCCATATGGCCCGCGGCACCGCCGAGCCGGATCGCCAGCCATTCGAACGGCGTCGGCCAGATCATCAGCAGGCCGAAGCCCGCGAGCAGGATCGCTGCGCCGGTGCGCAGCAGATTGGGATCGAAATCGAACGCGCGCGTGATCGCACTCAGCAGCAATGCCACGGCAGAGAATGACATCACGAAGCCGAGCGCGATCATCGCGGGCCGCGCCTTGCCGGTCTGGCCTATCGATACCCCGAGCAGGATCGGCAGCATCGGCAGGGTGCAAGGGGCGGCAACGGTGGCGACACCGGCAAGCAGGGCCAAAGTAAGGGCAGGGGCAAGGCTGAGCATCGTCATCCGTCCATCAGAAGTCCCGGCGCGCCAGAGGGCCGTGCCGGGTTCGCCTGATGGTCTTCGCGAGGACGGTGCGGCCGTTACGGCCGTCCGGGCGCATGCCGCGTCACGTTGGTGTGAGACGCGGCGCCCTCGGCCTCACGACGCTGCGCCAAAAACAGAGCGACCCGGCTGGGGGGCATCCCGGCCGGGTCGTTGGAGGTTACTTGGGAGGTTAGAACGAGGGAGGTATCGAAACTGAGTCAGCGACTTGGGGTTGGGGTTGCGTCGTTGGATATCGGTATAGAGATCGCGTTTTTCCGGGTGATGTCGTCGACTGTTTCAATTGTTTCGTCGCCGGACTTTTTTGGCTTCGTCAACAATTGCCCGGATCGCGCGATCTCCTTTTAAGTAATTGAATTAGCTTCTGTTTACGCCGCGACGCTGTCCACGCCGGCACCCCGGAGGAGGTCGGCGAGCTGCTTGCGGGCATAGAACATCCGGGTCTTCACCGTGCTCTGCGGGATACCGATGATCAGCCCGGCCTCCTCGACCGACTTCTCATGGTAGTAGACCAGGTTGATGATCTCGCGATGCGCCGGCGACAGCTTGGCGACGCAGGCGCGCAGGATCTCGCTGGTGGTGGCGCGATCAAGCGAGGTTTCCGGCGTGTCGGCGCCGTCGGCGATCTCCAGCACGTCTTCCTGGTCGATGTCCTCATGCCTCCGCTGGCGCAGCGCGGTCAGCGCCTTGAAGCGGGCGATCGACAGCAGCCAGGTCGAGACCTGCGAGCGGCCCTCGAACTGGGCCGCGGTCCGCCAGACGTCCAGGAAAACCTGGCTGACCAGATCCTCGGCCATGGTGGTGTCGCGCACCATCCGCAGCACGAAGCGGTAGACCCGCACATTGTGACGGGCATAGAGCGTGTGCATCGAGGTGCGGTCATTCTTGGCGATACGCGCGAGCAGCATTTCATCCGAGGTCGCGCGAGCAGCATCGATATGCTTCTTGGCTGCAGCGTTGATGGCGATGACGTTCGGCATGACAGGCTCCCAGTTCGCCGTTGGGCGGCGGTTCGTTGGGAGAATTGTTAGTTAGCGCCCGTTTCCGGATGTCTGCGCCAAAAGCGGAAAATGGTTTCGTGACCGGGAGAATTGTTTCGTCGCCGGCCGGACGACGAAACATTCAGGACCAAAAACTCAATTATTTCAATGCGTGGAAAATTAGAGCGACCGGAATCGCCCCTGTTGGAACGAATCCGGAGGTGACTTCCTGCACTATTCCGCTGCCTGGAGAGAGGGCGCTGCCTTTTTCGGGGCAATCCAGAAGGCGTCGGGCCGTTCGAACAGGAAATTGGCCCGCGCGGCCAGTGCCAGCCGCCAGATCAAGAGCGAGCCGGCGACCCCGACCACGGTCACGATCAGCGAGATCAGGCCGATGTCGTGGATCACGCCGACCCGCAGCAGCAGCGTGCGGGTCGCGGCCATCGGCAGGAAGAAGGCGAGATAGATCACGATCGAGTGCTCGCCGCAGAAGCGCAGGAAGCCGAGCCAATGGGCGCGCGCCAGCAGCGTGCCGGTCACGATGATGGCGCAGGCGCCGGCAAAGCCGAGCGCCAGCGAAACCACCGGCCACTCGCTGAGATCGAGCGCGACCAGGCCGCCATCGACCAGTGCCCAGAGCCCAAGCCCGAGCAACGCCAATGCCGGCCGCGCCCGCGCGCGATCGGACAGCGCGAAGACGTAGCGCGCGAGGACATAGCCGGTGAAGAAATAGACGAAGCGGGCGCAGAACTCGTCGATCACGGTCCAGCCGGTCGCGACATGCGCGGTCTCCAGCGCCGCGGCGAACAGCCAGATGATCAGCGGGTGGACATTGCGCGTCAGCTTGGTGACGACGAAGAAGATCGGCAGCAGGTAGATGAACCACAGCGTGCCGAACGGCTCGATGAAGGATTCGAGATATTGCAGCCCGACCTGGGGCCAGCTGGTCTCGGCGGCCAGCGACGGCGCCTTGAAGCCGAACTGGATCGTCACCCACAGCACGTAGAAATAGGCGAAGTGCATCACCTTGCGGTCGAGATAGGTGCGCCAGTCGCGATCGATCACCACCGACAGGAACAGGCCGGAGATCAGGAAGAAGTCCGGCATCCGGAACGGCTTCGCGAACATCACGACGTAGTGCATGAAGCCGGTCTGCTCGGCGGCCTTCTCGACCCCCAGCACCGAATGCATCATCACCACCATGATGATGCAGATGCCTTTGGCATAGTCGACCCAATCGACGCGTCCGCTCGCGCTCCCGATGGAACGATCTGTCGCAGCGCCTGTGCCGTTTGTGGCCATCTGGTGTCCTGTTCCGGCCTGATCGGAGCTATCATCGGCCCGATCGGTTGCTTTCTCCTTTATCGATACAAGGGATGTGCCACCGAACCTGCGCCTTTCCCCGGTTCCTTCCGCCGGGCGAATGGTCTAAGACGCCCGGGAATCCAACGGGTTGGTTAACCATAGGGTGCGGGCCGGCCGGGCTTGGCGGACAGGCCTCTGGAACACCGGATCGCCCGGTTGAGCCGGGCGATGACAGTCGTTTTGGGGCCGAATCTGCTTGTCGGCTGGTCTATGATCTCACCCCACAATCGGTGTCATCGCCCGACTTGATCGGGCGATCCAGTATCCCAGAGGCGGCAGTTGGGAACACGCAGCTACGACGTTTACATCCTCGCCGGCCACATCGGCCGCGCGCTGCGGTCGCGGTGAGAGCAATTGCCGCATCAATTCGATAGCCCGCTGCCGATCGACGCCGTGCTCGATGAGCTCGACCGCACGCTCACCGGCCACAATGCCGCCGTGCTGGTGGCGCCGCCCGGCGCCGGCAAGACCACGCGCGTACCGCTGGCGCTGCTCGATGCGCCCTGGACGAAGGGCAAGAAGATCATCGTGCTGGAGCCGCGCCGCATCGCCGCGCGCGCCAGCGCCGAGCGGATGGCGAAAACGCTCGGCGAGCGTCCCGGCGAGACCGTCGGCTATCGGGTGCGCTTCGGCTCGAAAGTCTCGCGCGCGACGCGGATCGAGGTCGTCACCGAGGGCATCTTCTCGCGCCAAATCCTCGACGATCCCGAGCTCAACGGCGTCGCCGCGGTGCTGTTCGACGAATTCCACGAGCGCTCGCTCGATGCCGATCTTGGCCTCGCGCTGGCGCGCGACGCGCAGACCGGCCTGCGCGAGGATCTGCGCATCCTCGTGATGTCGGCAACGCTCGACGGCGCGCGGGTCGCCAAGCTGCTGGGCGATGCGCCTGTGGTCGAGAGCGAGGGCCGCGCCTTTCCGGTCGAGACCCGTTATGTCGGCCGCAAGGTCGACGCGCCGGTGGAGCGGCAGATGGCCGAGACGATCGCGGCCGCGCTGCGCGCCGATGCCGGCTCGGTGCTCGCTTTCCTGCCGGGCGCGGCCGAGATCCGCCGCACCCAGACGTTCCTCGCCGAGCGCGTGCACGACGCTTCAGTGGAGATCGTGCCGCTGTTCGGCGCGCTCGATGCCGCCGTGCAGGACCGCGCCATCGCGCCGGCCCCGAAGGGCATTCGCAAGGTGGTGCTGGCGACCTCGATCGCCGAGACCTCGCTGACCATCGAGGGCGTGCGCATCGTGGTCGATTCCGGCCTGGCGCGGGTGCCGCGCTACGAGCCCGACATGGCGCTGACCCGGCTGGAGACGGTGCGGGCCTCGCGCGCGGCGGTCGATCAGCGCCGCGGCCGCGCCGGCCGTATCGAGCCTGGCGTGTGCTACCGGCTCTGGGACGAGCCGCAGACCGCGTCGCTGCCGGCCTATACCGCGCCCGAAATCCTCTCCGCCGATCTGTCCTCGCTGGTGCTCGACCTCGCGCAATGGGGCGTCAGCGACCCCTCGAGTCTCGCCTTCCTCGATCCGCCGCCGGGCCCCGCGCTGAAGGAAGCGAAATCGCTGCTGGCCGAGCTCGGCGCACTCGACAGCGACGGCCGCATCACCGAGGAGGGCAAGAGCCTGCGCGCGCTGGCGCTGCCGCCGCGGCTGGCGCGCATGATCGTGGATTCCGCCCGCTTCGGCATGGGCGAAGAGGCGGCCGAGATCGCCGCCGTGCTGACCGAGCGCGGGCTCGGCGGCGACAGCGTCGACCTCGACGTCAGGCTCGACCAGTTCCGCCGCGACCGCTCGCAGCGCGCCTCGAGCGCGCGCAGCATGGCCGCGCGCTGGGCTTCGCAGGTGAACGCGGCGGTGAGCGAGCAGAAGGATCTCTCGACCGGCGTCATGTTGGGGTTTGCGTTTCCGGACCGCGTCGCGAAGAACCGCGGCAATGGCAGCTTCGTGCTGGCCAACGGCCGCGGCGCTGCCGTCGAGCAGACCGCGGCGCTGGCGCGGCTGCCTAGCATCGCGGTCGCCGAACTGACCGGCACGGCTGCCAGCGGCCGCATCCTGCTGGCGGCGCCGATCACCCAGGAGGAGATCGAGCAGCGCTTCGCCGACCAGATCGAGAATGTCGAGGAGGTGACGTTCGACCGCGGCGCGATGGCGCTGCGCGCGCGCCGCCGCCGTTCGCTGCACGCGATCACGCTGTCGGAGGCACCGATGCCGCTCAAGCCATCGGCCGAGACGGCGCGCATCTTCGCCGACGGCCTGATCGCGGCCGGCCTCGACCGGCTGCCGTGGTCGAAGCAAGCGAAACAATGGCGCGACCGCGTCATGTTCCTGCGCAAGGCCGAGGACGAGAGCTGGCCCGATCTGTCGGATGCTGCGCTCGCCGCGCGTGCCGACGACTGGCTGGTGCCTGCGCTGTACGACAAGATCGCGCTGAAGGACCTGTCCGCCGGTGACCTGTCGGATGCGCTGATGGCGTTGCTGCCCTGGGAGTTGCGCGCGCGGCTGGATCGCGAGGCGCCGACGCATTTCGAGGCGCCGACCGGAACCCAGCTTGCGATCGACTACGAGGCCGAGCAGGGCCCGACCATTGCGGTCAGGTTGCAGGAACTGTTTGGGCTGAACACCCATCCCTCGATCGCCAGGGGCGCGGTGCCACTGGTGCTGGAACTGCTGTCACCCGCGCAGCGCCCGGTGCAGGTGACACGCGATCTGCCCGGTTTTTGGCGCGGCAGTTACGCCGCGGTGCGCTCCGATCTGCGCGGCCGCTATCCGCGCTATCCCTGGCCGGAAGATCCCGCCAATGCGATGCCGACAAGGCGCGTGAAACCGCGCGGTACGTGACGCGGCTCTTCGTCATGGCCGGGCTTGTCCCGGCCATCCACGTCTTGCTTGCCTTGGTGGTCCAAAGACGTGGATGCCCGGCACAAGGCCGGGCATGACGAGCTGGTCGCTCTGGCGAGCGCCGGCAAACGGTGGTTAGATTTGCTCGCCGGGATCACGGGCTCGCAATCTGGGGAGACCGCTGTGGAGATCAAGAACGCATCGCCGTCGCTGTACAATGAGGATCTCGCGCCGGCCAAGGAGCGCAACTGGGGCGCCTTTAGCATCTTCAACGTCTGGACCTCCGACGTCCACAGCCTGTGGGGCTATTATCTCGCCGCCAGCCTGTTCCTGCTCTGCGGCAGCTTCGTCAATTTCATCCTGGCGATCGGCATCGGCTCGCTGGTCATCTTCGTGCTGATGAGCCTGGTCGGCAATGCCGGCGTGAGAACCGGCGTGCCCTATCCGGTGTTGGCGCGGGCCTCTTTCGGGATCTGGGGCGCCAACATTCCGGCGCTGGTGCGTGCCGTCGTTGCCTGCTTCTGGTACGGCGCGCAAACCGCGGCGGCATCGGGCGCGATCGTCGCGCTCTTGACCCGCATCGACGGCTTCAAGGCGTTCCACCAGTCGAGCCACATGCTCGGCCATTCGACGCTCGAGGTGATCTGCTTCGTCGTGATCTGGGCGCTGCAACTCTTGATCATCCAGCGCGGCATGGAGACGGTGCGCCGCTTCCAGGATTGGGCAGGGCCGGCGGTATGGCTGATGATGTTGATCCTCGCGGTCTATCTCTGCATCGTTGCTGGCGGCATCTCGCTCACCGCGCCGATCCCGCAGGACGTGCTGCTGGAGAAGACCAGGGATGCCGGCGTGCCCGGCGAACCCGGTAGCTTGCCGGCGCTCTGCGCCGTCGCCGCCACCTGGATCACCTATTTCGCCGCGCTCTATCTCAACTTCTGCGACTTCTCCCGTTACGCGCCCGACACCGCGTCGCTGCGCAAGGGCAATCTCTGGGGCCTGCCGGTCAATCTGATCCTGTTCTCGCTGGTGGCCGGCGTCACCACGATCGCAGCGTTCAACGTCTATCACGAGGTGCTGCTGCATCCCGACCAGATCTCGGCCAAGTTCGACAGCTGGTTCCTGGCGCTGCTCGCCGCGGTCACCTTCGCTGTGGCGACTCTCGGCATCAACGTCGTCGCCAATTTCGTTTCGCCGGCGTTCGATTTCTCCAACGTGTTTCCGCGGCATATCGACTTCAAGAAGGGCGGCTACATCGCGGCGCTGATCGCGCTGGCACTGTATCCGTTCGCGCCCTGGGAGGGCAGCGCCGCCTCGTTCGTCGGGTTGATCGGCGCCACCATGGGGCCGATCTTCGGGATCATGATGGTCGACTATTATCTGATCGCCAAAGGCCGCGTGAACGTGCCGGCGCTGTACCAGGAGCACGGCGAATACCGCTTCCAGAACGGCTGGAACGTCAGTGCGCTGATCGCAGCCGCGATCGGCGCGCTGTTCTCGTCGGTGCTGCCGAACTTCACCTCGATCCTGCCGGCGTGGTGGGCGGTCTATGGCTGGTTCTTCGGTGTCGCGATCGCGGGCGCGGTCTACTACGCGCTGCGCGCTGCGATGCCGAGCCCGGTCGCCAGGACGGCCTGAGGGCGACGTCGCTTGAATGGCCGCCTGACGTCTTATGGGTTTGGGTTGAGCCGGGTCCGCAGACTGGATTTACCTCGCCCCGTTGGGGAGAGGTCGATTTGCGTAGCAAATCGGGTGAGGGGCCGCAGCTCCAACGAGAGTGCGTGACCCCTCACCCGGCGCTTCGCGCCGACCTCTCCCAAGGGAGAGGTGAACGTCCGGCGGTGCGATTCGCGCATCTCTGCCGGCCCATATTAACCCTTCGCTCATCCTTTTCGCCAAAATGGCAGCCTCGCACTGCCGCCTTCGCTCGCGGCGGGGCGGACGGCGTGGTGAAATTGCGTGTTCGGTTTTCCGAGTATGGTGTCATGCGTAACCTGATGATTTTCGCGGCCATCCTGATCGGGCTGGGCACCTTCATGGGCCAGATGGCCAGCAAGATGTCGCCCGCCGCCGCGACCACCGCCAAGCAGACCATCGCCCCCGCCGTCACGGTGGCGCAGGCCAGCGCCGCCCGCACGGTCAGCATTGCGCCAGATCCGCGCGGTCATTTCGCGACCGACGGCCGGATCGATGGCCAGCGCATCAACTTCATGGTCGACACCGGCGCCTCCGTGGTGGCGCTGAACGAGACCTCGGCGGCGCGCTTCGGTCTCCGCCCGGTGCCGGGCGACTACACCTCGCGCGTCACCACCGCCAACGGCACCATCAAGGCCGCCCGCGCCCGCATCGCCATGCTGGAGGTCGGCGGCCTCACGGTGCGCGACGTCGACGCCCTGGTGCTGCCGGACGAGGCGCTGTCGGAAAACCTGCTCGGCCTGTCGTTCCTGTCGAAGCTGAAGCGCTTCGAATACGCCAACGGCAAATTGTTGCTGGAGCAGTAAGGCCGATTGGCATCAAGCGCCTATCCAAGTCTTCCGCTGGATGTCTTTCTCCGTGATGCGGATCAGTTCACGCCGTCGCCATTGCCCAGATTTTTTCGAACTCGGCCTTTGATATCACTTTCGCATCGTACTTCGGATTGGTGGCGATCTCCTCAAACGACGGGTATGGCATCGTGCTCAGGCCCGTCTCCTCGAATTCGACGTCAGGATCGGCATATAGAATCCTTCCGTCGGGAAAGATTTCGACCTTGCGAAGCTCCCAACGTTCGTCATCCAACTCGCTGTAGGTGGACACTGGTTGGTCGGGTACCGGGTGAATCCGCTTCACCTTGAGATAGGTCATTGGTCGGACACCTTTCCGCTGCTGATAATCCTGCTGTTCAAATCCAACGGTCCCTCGTTTGGGATAACATAAACGCCGGACCGGCCCTTAATCACATTCAGACCGGCCGGGTTGATTTGAGTTTAGCCGCTTGGTGGGGATTTCGTTCGCCTTGCTGCCAATTCGGCACATCGTCAATGAAGTCGTAATCGACTGTCACGCGCTTGGCTCGACGCCCGCAACTGACTTGATGTCCGGCGCCAATTTGCTTTCGCGAAGCGCGGATCGACATTGTTTCCGGTGTTGCGAAGCCGTACCGTCTTGATCTGTTGGCCGTGCTTGCGGATCGTGCCGTGCAGCGGCGAAACCCGTTCACGCCGTCGCCATTGCCCAGATTTTTTCGAACTCGGCCTTTGATATCACTTCCGGCACGAACTGGGGATCGGCGGCGATCTCTTCAACGGACGGCAATGGCATCTGACCAAGGCCCGTGTCCCCGACCTCAACTTCAGCATCGGCATACCAGATCCTTCCGTCGGAAAAGATTTCGACCTTACGAAGCTCCCAACGTTCGTGATCCAACTCGCTGTAGATCAGGACCGGTTGATCGGGGTACGCGTGAATCCACTTCACTTTGAGATAGGTCATTGGTCGGACACCTTTCCGCTGCGGCGATGCACTCGCTAAAGCCAGCGGCGTTGCGAAGCCGCACCGTCTTGATCTGTTGGCCGTGCTTGCGGATCGTGCCGTGCAGCAGCGAAACCCGTTTACGCCGTCGCCATTGCCCAGATTTTTTCGAACTCGGCCTTTGATATCACTTCCAGCTCGGACTCGGGATCGGCGGCGATCTTCTCAAGCGGTGGAAATGGCATCGTGCTCAGGCCCGTCTCCTCGAACTCGACGTCAGGATCGGCATACAGCATCCTTCCGTCGGGAAAGATTTCGACCTTACGAAGCTCCCAACGTTCGTGATCCAACTCGCTGTAGATCAGGACCGGTTGATCGGGGTACGCGTGAATCCACTTCACTTTGAGATAGGTCATTGGTCGGACACCTTTCCGCTGCTGATAATCCTGTTGTTCAAATCCAACGGTCCTTCGTTTGGGATAACATAAACGCCGGACCGGCCCTTAATCACATTCAGACCGGCCGGGTTGATTTCGAGGTAGTGAGTGAATTTTTCCGCTTGGTGCTGATTATTTACGAGGGCGTTCGATAGCTTCTTCGGCTCCATTGTGCCCGGCTCAATATCGGTAAGATACTGACCGTTGCCATACTTCACATCGCGTGGTCTTCGGGCTTTCAGAGAAGGATTTAGCTTTCCTTCATTCAGGATGCCGTTCAGGCCAGCCTCGTCGGTGTAGTGATATAGGTTACGAAGCCCAGCGCCTGGAACGTCTTCAACTGCACCCGTCGGCGGCCTCACCCTGCTCGCAGGTGCTATCTTGGCGGCACCAAGGCCACCGAGTAGGCCGCCGAGGATCCGGAGAGGTAGCTCCAGACGGGTTCCCTCACCAAGTTGACCGCCAGCCTCGCTCCCCAAGCCCCCCAGCGCAGCCGCTCCGACTTTGAACGGCAATCCTCCGGGCACGACATAGGAAGCGGGATTGCCGACAAATTCTCCGACAGATGCACCGAATTTGCCCGCTCGGCCTTCCGGCCTGTGCATGGGTCCGGTTACATTCTTCTCAAGAATGTCCATCCCCTGTGCCGGGGTCGGCGCGTCCACGTCTTGCCCCATCTCGGCCTGCGTGGCACGCGCCAATGCGCTCCCCGCACTGTTCAGGCCAGAAGCGATTCCGCGAGGGATGGACCTGAAGAAGTCATCGGCGCCCGCCGCAAGCGAGAGTGGCGGCGCGGACCCCGGCGTTTGCGGAGCGGACGGCGGCTGATCGAAGCCCGCATCCGTTTGCGGATGGTTTGCCAGTTGCGTCCGTGTCGGTTGAATGATGTCGTCCGCGGCGAACGGATCGTGGTCGACGGGAACGAGCGAGTAATCATCGAAATCCGGCTGATGGTCCACCGGCACCAGAGAGTAATTGGGCATTGATCATCACCTACAGATATTGCGGACAGCTTCGGGTGAGCCCGTGCGTGACCGCACCTCGCGGAGAGGGCTGGGTTGGCTTTGGATGTTTGAAGGCAAGTGCTTGAAGGCTGGCTTGCGCGATGGCGCGGACGTGCCGCTTCCGGTTCGGCTTGCCCATCGTCTTCGCCGGGCGCCGGTCTGTCGATGGCCCTGGCTGTCAGCGATTTCGGCTCGCTGCGGCGGCCAATTTCGGCGCGCTCGGCAGTACTGGCCGACAGCGGCCTGTCCGATTCAAAAAGCCCGCAGCGGATTTTCCGGTGCGGGCTCGATTGTTGCGATGATGAAAATGTATCGGTGAGTTGCCCGACGTGTCAACTATTCGACGCGCAGATTTGTTCGATGGGCAGATTGCAGAGCGCCGGGAGCGGCTGAAATGACAACCGCACGGCGATGCCTGCCTGTCCATCCCTAGCGCCCCCCTAGAAACCATGCTGGGTCGGAGCGATAGTGCTCAAGCAACTCGTGGGGCGCAACAACACGCTCATGGTTCCGGTCCATGGCAACAACCTTGTCCGCATATCTCTCATAATGACTCGCTGCGCTGCCGCCGGATGGTTCAGGGGGAGCGGGTCGAAGACAGGAACTGAATGCACACCAGTCCTGTGGGTCGGAGGTCATGAGCCGATCCACCAAAGCCCTACTCCTGGCGTCATGCGAGCCGTCGGCCGTACGACCAGATGGTTCGGCGGCATCGATTTCTGGACAGCAACCGAAGAGGCATCCGAAGCATAGCAGGAGCCATATTCGAGCGCGCCGCATGCTAAGGCTCGTAACGATGATAGACCAGCAGACCACCAGGCTGATTGTTACCCATCATCTTTGCAGCAACGCTCTCGATCTTTTCGCTCTCTCCAACGCCGAGGAAGTTGGCATTCGGCCCCACAACTGTTCAAGCGCAAGCGGCTGCGCCATCAAGACGCCTGCTGATCACCGCGTCGCCAAAGAGACCGCATAGACCCTCAATATCTCCGCCGCCAGCGAAACGCATGCTGAGATCGATCGTATCTCCGACCAGCGCGAGCACTCCCGATCAAAATCCCGCCATCTCTTCCGCGCAAACCCTTCACCAGAACGGATATATCTAATTTCCCACTTGATATAGTCCGGAAAGTCTTGTGCCGCCAATTCCTTGAAAAGTGCCTGAATTTTCGGATGATCGTAATGATCAAGGGCAACAAGAGAATAGCGATAGTATATCGCTCCCGATAATGCGCCTTCGGGTAACAGGCCACTGCGGTACAGTTTCACCAGTTTTCTTATAAGCACGACATAATCATCGACATCGAGTTGATACATCGCATAGAGGGCGATCCGCCCGCCCTCCCTTCCTTCCGTTAGATAGCGAATGCAAAAATCGATGTTTTCTGGCGCGGCGGCCACAAGCTCTTCGAACGCGTCGCCGGACGGGGGATATTGGGGCGGTATGCGGTCAACAGCATCATCTCTTGTCGCCTGGGCGACTTTCTCGACATAGGCTTGATACTTGTCTTCATCGTGCGGCGCGCTTGCTTCGCTCCCGTTGGAGGCCGCGCTGGCGGCATTCAGACAGAGCGCGAACGCGCAGCCGAGCGACAGCACACAAGACAGGATGAAGCGTCGCATGTTATTGCCCGACATAGCGTCGATACAGTATCGGACCCTTGGCAGGGGCGCGCACTATAATGTCCTTTTTGGAGCCGCTTTCAATCCTTTCGGGAGCCCCGTCGTAGGGAGGAGACCCGACGCCGATGAACGTGTTGTTCGGCCCCACGATCACGACATGCCCCGTCGCGTCGCTATAATCTCTCGGCTGCGCCGCCACATCTCCCGGCTGGGGCGACTCGTCGGGACCCAGGACGCGCCATCCGGGAATTGCATACGATGGATCTGCCCATTGTCCGGCGGTGGGCGGAAAATGCTTCCAGTACCAATGCCCATTCGGGAGACCGGGACTCGCGTCCGCGTCGGTCAGCATCTCATGGACGAACAAATTGCATTTGTTCTTGCCTTCAGGGAAATTCCCCTTTGCGACTTCGGTGGTCCATGCGGTTGAACCAATTTGAGCGTTAGCTCGATCGACGATTTTCTGACGTATGACGCCGGGTTGACCGGCTCCTGTCGCAGACTGTTGCAATTGGGTTTGCGGCTGTGGCTGCGCCGGTTGAGTCGGTGTCGGCGGCTGTTGAAACTGCGCCAGTTGAGTTACGCCATCCGCGGCGAACGGATCGTGGTCAACGGGAACGAGCGAGTAGTCATCGAAGTCCGGCTGATGGTCCACCGGCACCAGAGAGTAGTCCGGCATGATCATTACCTACAGATATTGCGGACAGCTTCGGGCGAGCCCGTGCGTGACCGCACCTCGCGGAGAGGGCTGGGTTGGCTTTGGATGTTTGAAGGCAAATGCTTGAAGGCAGAGTGCTTGAAGGCTGGCTTGCGCGATGGCGCGGACGTGTCGCTTCCGGTTCGGCTTGCCCATCGTCTTCGCCGGGCGTCCGTCTATCGGCGGGAGCGGCCCTGGCTATCGGTCAGTTCAGCTCGTTGCGGTGGCCAATTCCGGTGTGCCCGGCAGCGTATTGGCCGACAGCGACCTGTCCGATTGAAAAAGCCCGCAGCGGATTTTCCGGTGCGGGCTTAATTGTTGTGATGATGAAAATGTATCGGTGAGTTGCCCGACGTGTCAATTGTTCGATGCGCAGAGCAGCTCGCAGGGCGCAATAGCGCGGCGGATTGCGCCGGCGTGCAGGTATTTCGCCGACGCCAAATCTGCCGTAATTATTCGCCACAAGCCGTCAATCCCGCCTTCCGCTGCGGCGATGCATTCGCTAAAGCCAGCAGCGTTGTTCCTCCGCATTTCCACGAGGCCGTTTCTGATGTTTCCGAAGCCGAAATCCGCGCTGGTCCCGAACACCTATGCCTTCGAGTCCGAGCCGATGGTGAAGCCGACCGGGTTTCGCGAATACGACGCGCGCTGGCTGTTCAACAAGGAAATCAACCTGATGGGCGTGCAGGCGCTGGGCATGGGGCTCGGCGCGCTGATCGCGGAGCTTGGTGTCAGCCAAGAGATCGTCACCGGGCACGACTTCCGCGGCTATTCCGCCTCGATCAAATATGCGCTGATCTCGGGCCTGATGGCGGCGGGCTGCAAGGTGCACGACATCGGGCTTGCGGTGACGCCGATGGCGTATTTCGCGCAGTTCGATCTCGACGTGCCCTGCGTCGCGATGGTCACCGCCTCGCACAACGACAATGGCTGGACCGGCGTCAAGATGGGCGCCAACCGGCCGCTCACTTTCGGCCCCGACGAGATGACGCGGCTGAAAGAGATCGTGCTCAACGCCGCGTTTCACAACAAGGCCGGCGGCTCCTACCAGTTTCACGAGAACTATCCGGCGCGCTACATCGCCGACCTCACCAATAGGCCCAAGCTGAAGCGCAAGCTGAAGGTGGTGGCGGCCTGCGGCAACGGCACCGCTGGCGCGTTCGCGCCGCAGGTGCTGGAGGCGATCGGCTGCGAGGTGATCCCGCTCGACACCGAGCTCGACCACACCTTTCCGAAATACAATCCGAATCCGGAAGACATGGAGATGCTGCACGCGATCCGCGACGCGGTGCTTCTGCACAAGGCCGATGTCGGGCTCGGCTTCGACGGCGATGGCGACCGCTGCGGCGTGGTCGACAACACCGGCGAGGAGATATTCGCCGACAAGGTCGGCGTCATGCTGGCGCGCGACATGTCGGCGATCAACGCCAACGCGCAGTTCGTCGTCGACGTGAAGTCGACCGGACTGTTCGTGACCGATCCGGTGTTGCAGAAGCAGGGCGCCAACACCGTCTACTGGAAGACCGGCCATTCCTACATGAAGCGCCGCACCAACGAATTGGGCGCGCTCGCCGGCTTCGAGAAGTCCGGGCATTTCTTCTTCAACAAGCCGTTCGGCCGCGGCTATGACGACGGCCTGGTGTCGGCGATCGCGATCTGCGAGATGCTCGACCGCGCGCCGGGCAAGTCGATGGCCGATCTGAAGAACGCGCTGCCGAAGACCTGGTCGTCGCCGACCATGTCGCCGCATTGCGCCGACGAGACCAAGTATGGCGTCGTCGATGCCGTGGTGAAGCACTTCGAGACGTTGCAGCAGAACGGCGGCAAGGTCGCGGGCCAGCCGATCCGCGATCTCGTCACCGTCAACGGCGTCCGCGTCACGGTCGAGGACGGCAGTTGGGGCCTGGTGCGCGCGTCCTCGAACAAGCCGGAGCTCGTCGTCGTGGTGGAGAGCCCGGTCAGCGAACAGCGCATGCGCGACATGTTCGAGGCGATGGATTCGGTGCTGCGCACCCATCCCGAGGTCGGCGAGTACAATCAGAAGATTTGAGGCAGAGCTCGCGCCCCAAGCAAACCGTCATCGCCCGGCGCGACCGGGCGATCCAGTATTCCAGAGACGGATGTGATTGAGCCGGGAAGCCGCGGCGTACTGGATCGCCCGGTCGAGCCGGGCGATGACAGTTGAGGGTGCCACTACGCTTGAGCGCGCCGCCTACGCCGCCGGCACCGGCAGCGCGGTCACCGACTTGATCTTCTCCATCGCGAAGCGCGAGGTGACGTTCTTCAGCGGCACCGCACTGATCAGCTTCTTGTAGAACACGTCATAGGCCTGCATGTCGGCGACCACGACGCGCAGCATGTAGTCGACGTCGCCGGCCATCCGGTAGAACTCCATCACCTCGGGCATGGCGCTGACGGCGTCGGCGAATTTGCGCAGCCAGGCTTCCGAATGGTCGGCGCTCTCGACCGAGACGAACACCGAGATCCCGAGCCCGATCTTGTTCTGGTCGACCAGCGCCACCCGGCGCAGGATCACGCCGTCGGCCTCGAGCCGCTGGATGCGCTTCCAGCATGGCGTCGACGACAGCCCGACGCGGTCGCCGATCTCGGCGACGGAGAGCGAGGCGTCCTCCTGCAACACGGTCAGGATCTTGCGATCGATCGCGTCGAGGCGGCGGTTGTTGTCATGAAGCTGAATGGCGACATCGGTCATAGAAGAAAGTTCCATATGAAGGTTCAATCTCCCTCTTATAGAGAAAAATCTTCCAAATCAAGCGGGTCGTGACCGGTCAGACCCGCCCGGCACCCGCGTGCTCACCCAAAAACGCTTCAACTTCAGTACGTTGCGGTGCGGCATAAGCGCCGCCGAAGCGGGTGCATTTCAGCGCCGCGGCGGCCGAAGCGAAGCGGAGCGCCTGCCGCAATTCCTGCTTTTCGGTCACGGCCAGCGCGAACGCCCCGTGGAAGACGTCGCCCGCCCCCAGCGTGTCGACGGTATGGACCGGGAAGGCCGGGCTCTCCTCGAGCTCGCCCTTCTCGTTGAGGAAGATCGTGCCCTTCGGGCCGCGGGTGCCGGCCAGGAACGAGGGCGTGAGCTTGGCGAGCTTTTGCAGCGCCTGGCCGTCGTCGGTGACGTCGGCGGTCTCCTGTAGCGGCTCGCTGGAGAACACCAGATGCGAGGAGGCGGTCAAGAGCCCTTCCCGCATCGACATCGCGCGGTCGACGTCGACCACGACCGGAATGCCGCGCCTGACGGCCTCGGCGCACAGCTCGGTGCAGAACGGCGCGCAACGGCTCTCGGTCAGGATCGCCGCACAATCCTCCAGCAGCAGCTCGGTCGGCGGCAGCTTCACCTTCCAGAGCTCCGGGTCGCGGAACGTGACGATGGTGCGCTCGCCGGTGTCGTCGATCATGATCGCCGAGATCGGCGTCACCAGGTCAGGCATGTGGATCAGATGATTGGTCTCGATGCCTTCCTCGGCGAGCTTGTCGAAGATGAAGCGGCTCGAGGTCTCCCGCGAATCGCCCATCGGTCCGCAGATCGAGGCGCGGCCGCCGAGCCGGACGATGCCGATCGCGGCGTTCAGCGCGTTGCCGCCGCAGATCTCGTCGAAATGGGTCGCATTCTCCTTGGAGCCGCGCGCCGGAACGCCGACCCGGAAGGTCAGGTCGCGCACCGGCAGGCCGATGCAGAGGATGCGGGGCGGGACTTTCGGGGCGCCGTCTTGAAAATTCATGCAGGGGTCCGTCGCAATGGTTCCGTCGGCTGGCTCAAGCTGTGTCCAGTCTAATGGGCAGAACGATGTCCGGTTCCCGCTATTGCTCCAACGGGTTTCGGTGATGCACCCAGCGGCCGAGCAGATGATGGGCAATCGCGAACGGATGCGGACCGGCGAGACCGTCGGGATGCTGGCGCTTGAGCATCAGCGTCGCCTCGGCATGATCGAACCAGCGTGCATCCTCGAGCTCGGTGCGGTCGACCACGATCTCCTCGCTGGTCGCGCGCGCGGTGCAGCCGATCATCAGCGATGACGGGTAGGGCCAGGGCTGCGTCATGTAGTAGTTGACGTCGGTGCAGCGGATGCCGCTCTCCTCGAAAATCTCGCGCCGGACCGCATCCTCGATGGTCTCGGCGGCCTCGACGAAGCCAGCGAGGCAGGAATACATGCCGGGCATGAACTGCTTCTGGCGGCCGAGCAGCACCTTGTCGCCATGGGTGACCAGCATGATCACGACCGGGTCGGTGCGCGGAAAATGCTCGGCCTTGCAGTTCGGGCATTCGCGCTTCCAGCCGCCGTCGCGCATCGCCGTGCGGGTGCCGCAGTTCGGACAGAAGCCGTGGCGCTGGTGCCAGGTGACCATCGATTTCGCCATCGCGATCGCCGAGAGCTGCTCCGGCGGCACCACGCCCTGCATCGCCATGCCGCGCAGTTCGGTGATCGCGACATCGCTGCGCCCGACCAGCTTCTCGGCGGCCTGCGGCGCGATCCCCATGCCGAAGATCGGCGCCGCATCGCGCAAGCCGAGGAAGATCGTGCCAGGATTTGCACCATAGCTCCGGGCCTCTTCCAGCGAGAGCAGCGCGCGGGCCCCGCCGTCGTCCTGCTTCACCACCAGCGAGTCGCGATAGATCACATAGGCGCGTGCCTCGCGATGGCCCTCCAGCGCGAACAGTTTTTCGTCGCTGGTGCGCAGATGCGCGGCGCGGTCCAGTGCATGGGTGACGAAGGCCGGCTGGCCGAGCGGGAAGGAATCGGATGCTGACATTGAAATTCAACCCAACCAGATCTTGCGGCGAAGCGCGCTGATGAAATTCTGCACTTCCTCGGCGTCATGCGCCAGCGGCGGCATCACGCCCCAAACGGGACGCGGCCATGCAGCGTCGCTGGTCCGGCGGGCGATGACATGGACGTGAAGCTGCGGGACCAGATTGCCGAGCGCCGCGACATTCAGCTTGTCGCATTTGGTGATCTCTTTCAGCGCGCGCGAGACCCGGGTGATCTCGGTCATCAACTGGGCCTGCTCGACCTCGTCGAGGTCGATGATCTCGACCGCGCCGTCGCGCCGCGGCACCAGCAGCAGCCAGGGATAATTCGCATCCTTGATGACGAGCACCTTGCACAGCGGCAGGTCGCCGATGTCGATGGTGTCTTTCTTGAGCTGCGAATGCAGCGACCAGTTGGAGGCGGGCATGACCGGCAAATAATGCCTTTATGTGTTCCCGTACAAGCCCCACAAAGCCGGCCTTACAAAGCCGGGTCAGAGCGCTTGCTTTCCGGCGGTTTTGGCCCCAAATAGGGACCGGGAGATTGGCGGTGGACGAGCCACTCGCCAACCGGGTCAGGTCCGGAAGGAAGCAGCCCTAACGAGGTCCGGATCGGGTCGCTCGTCAGTCTCCTACCTGTTTTTTCCGAGCGATTCGCGCTGGAATGGCGGTCTCCGCGCCCGGCGCTCGATTTCGGCTCTCATCCGCACGCCGGCTGCAAGAGACCCCAAAGTTGCGGATCGACGCATGAATGACGCTGGCGACCCCTCCCAACCGCCCGACGGCGCAGGCCAAAGCGGTTTTGACCTGGGCGGCGCCCCCGACGCAGCCAAGCCCTATCGCGTCCTTGCCCGCAAATACCGCCCCTCCAGCTTCGAGGACCTGATCGGCCAGGAGGCCATGGTCCGCACCGTCTCGAACGCGTTCGAGACCGGGCGGATTCCGCAGGCCTGGATCCTCACCGGCGTCCGCGGGGTCGGCAAGACCACCACCGCGCGCATCCTCGCCCGTGCGCTCAACTACGAAAAGCCCGACGGCTCGGTGAAGGGCCCGACCATCCACATGCCCGACCTCGGGGTGCACTGCCAGGCGATCATGGAAAGCCGGCACATGGACGTGCTGGAGATGGACGCGGCGTCCCACACCGGCGTCGACGATGTCCGCCAGATCAATGACAGCGTGCGCTATGCACCGGCGAGCGCGCGCTACAAGGTCTACATCATCGACGAAGTCCACATGCTGTCGACGGCGGCGTTCAACGCCTTCCTGAAGACGCTGGAGGAGCCGCCGGAGCACGCCAAGTTCGTGTTCGCCACCACCGAGATCCGCAAGGTTCCGATCACGGTGCTGTCGCGTTGCCAGCGCTTCGATCTTCGTCGCGTCGAGGCCGATGTGCTGATGAAGCATCTCGGCAACATCGCGACGAAAGAGGGCGTCACGGTCGAGCCCGAGGCGCTCGGCATCATCGCGCGCGCCGCGGAAGGCTCGGTGCGCGATTCGCTGTCGCTGTTCGACCAGGCGATCGCGCATGCCGCGGGTGACGTGAAGGCCGACGCCGTCCGCCAGATGCTCGGCCTCGCCGACCGCACCCGCGTGATCGACCTGTTCGATTCGCTGGCGCGCGGCGATCTCGCCGCCGCCTTCGCCGAATTCCGCGCGCAATATGATGTCGGCGCCGATCCGGTCGTGGTGCTGTCGGATCTCGCCGAATTCGTCAATTTCGTCACCCGCGTGAAGGTCGTGGCGGCAACCGCCGACAATGTCGCGTTCGGCGAGACCGAGCGGGTGCGCGCGCGCGAATTCGCCGTCAAGCTTTCGATGCGGGTGCTGTCGCGGATGTGGCAGATGCTGCTCAAGGGCATCGCCGAGGTGCAGACCGCGACCCGCCCGGCGGCTGCTGCCGAGATGGTGCTGGTGCGGATCGCCTATGTCGCCGATCTGCCGACGCCGGATGAAGCGATCCGGATGCTCGAACAGAATGGCGGAGGCGCTGCGCCCGCGACGTCCGGCTCCGCTGCATCATCATCGCCGCGCGGCGCGCCGAGCGCGGCGATATCAGCGATGTCGCCGGCGCCGGTGCGGGCACCGCAGGCGGCGCCGCGCGCCGATCTCGCCGCGCGTCCGCAGCTGGCATCGCCCGCCGCCAACGCCGCGCCCGCGCTGCGCATCACGAGCTTTCCGCAGCTGATCGCGCTCGCCGGCGAGAAGCGCGACATCATGACCAAGAGCGCGCTGGAGGCCGACGTGCGGCTGGTGCGCATCGAGGATGGCCAGCTCGAGATCGCGCTCGAGCCGAAGGCCCAGCGCGCGCTGGTCACCGATCTGCCGCGCAAGCTCGAATTATGGACCGGGCGGCGCTGGACCGTGATCATCTCCAACGAGGCCGGCCAGCCCACGGTACGCTCGCAGAACGAGCAGGCCCGCAGCGAACATCAGCGCTCCGCGGAGGCCGATCCGCGCGTGCAGGAGGTGCTGACGCGCTTCCCCGGCACCAAGGTGATCGAGGTCCGCCGCCTTGCCGCCGAGGTTCCGGTCGCCGACGCGACCGGCGAGGACCCGATTGAAACTTCCGACAGCGACGACGATTGATCCGATCACAGGGACGCACGCATGGCTGATTTTCTCGGCATGATGAAGCAGGCAGCGCAGCTGCAATCCAAGATGCAGGAGATGCAGGAGCAACTCGGCAATGTCGAGGTCGAGGGCATCTCCGGCGGCGGCCTGGTCGCGGTGCGCATGACCGCGAAGATGGAAGTGAAGGGCATCAAGATCGATCCCTCGCTGATGAAGGCCGAAGAGCGCGAGGTGCTTGAGGATCTGCTCGTCACCGCCTATGGCGACGCCCGCCGCAAGGCCGAGACCGCGATGCAGGAAAAGATGATGGCGATCACCGGCGGGCTCGGCCTGCCGCCGGGATTCGGCTCGTAAATGGCTGCAAGCGTCGCCGGTCCCGAGATCGAACGCCTGATCCAGTTGCTGGCGCGGCTGCCGGGTCTGGGGCCGCGCTCGGCGCGGCGCGCGGCGTTGCATCTGATCAAGAAGCGCGAAGCGCTGATGACGCCGCTGACATCGGCGTTGCAGGTCGCGATCGACAAGATCCAGGTCTGCAAGACCTGCGGAAACATCGATACACAAAATCCCTGCACGGTGTGCACCGATCCGCGTCGCGACCCCGCGATCATCGTCGTGGTCGCCGATGTCGCCGACCTCTGGGCGCTGGAACGCGCCAATGCGACCAATGGCCGCTATCACGTGCTGGGCGCGACGCTGTCGCCGCTCGACGGTGTCGGGCCGCAGGATCTCACCATCGATCAGCTGGTGGCGCGCGCGCATGCGCCCGAGGTCAGCGAGATCATCCTGGCGCTGAATGCCACCGTCGATGGCCAGACCACCGCGCATTACATCACCGATCTGTTGTCGGAGGCCAATGTGCGGGTGACGCGCCTGGCGCATGGCGTGCCCGTCGGCGGCGAGCTTGATTACCTCGATGAAGGTACGCTATCGGCTGCCATGCGGCAGCGAACGTTGTTCTGAAGCGCGATCGAAGGCCGGATTTGCCGGGGTTTGCCGGGCAATCGGTCGTTAGTCGAAAAGATCGCGCTGAAACAACATGATAGGGTGGACGACGATTCGGGGATGGTCATCCACACTCTGACGAATCTGACACGGAACCACCTGACATGACGATTGACCGATTCGGCGTACGCCTGGGCTTTGCGTTTCTGGCGACGGTTTTTGTCGTGCCCTGCGCGGTGGCGCAGCAGAGCGATGCGCCGCAGAAGCCCGGCAAGATGATTCGGGCCGGCGACGTGCTGTCGGGGGAACTCAGCGCGATGAAGGTGCGCGACGCCAAGAACCGCGGCAAGCGCGTCGCAACCTACCAGATCACCAGCGAACCGCGCCGCCTGCCGCCGCCGAACGGTCTCTGCAATCTGGAGACCGGGCCGGAAACCTTCCAGCTGATTCCAACCAACGACGCCCAGGCCACGCAGCTCAAGAGTCTCTCCGGCAAGGCCATCTCGGTGAAGGTCGACGAGATCGCCTGCGCCCAGGACGCCGGTCAGATGAGCGAAGCCATCGTCACCAAGTGGAGCGTTGTGGCCAAGTAGGTCTCATCGAATCGAGAACCATCCGCATCGTCGTCCTGGCGAAAGCCAGGACCCGTTACCCCAACTGTCGGTTGTTGCGCGGCGCTGCGGCCAGAATCCCTTCACAACCAGGTGCGGTGGGTCCTGGCTTTCGCCAGGACGACGCGGGGAGAGCTAAACCCGCACCGGCCCCAGCTCGTCAAAATGTCCGCGCCGTTGCAGCCAGGCCAGCAGGATCAGGCTCGGGATCGCGACCAGCACGCAGATCACGAAGAAGGTTTGCCAGCCGACCGCCTTGGCGACATAGCCCGCGCCCGATGACAGATAGGTGCGGCCGACCGCCGCGAGCGCGGTCAGCAGCGCGTACTGGGTCGCGGTGTGCAGCGGGTTGCGGCACAGCGCCGAGAGATAGGCGACGAAGATCACGGTGCCGATCGCGCTGGTGAAATTCTCCGCGGTGATCGCCAGCGCCAGCGCCCATTGATCGACGCCGACATGCGCGAGCCAGGAGAAGGAGAGGTTGGCGACCGCCTGCAACACGCCGCCGATCCACAGGCTCTGCGCAAGCGAATAGCGCCGCGCGACGAAGCCGCCGGCAAAGCCGCCGATCAGGGTTGCGGCAAGGCCGACACCTTTCACGATCGCGGCGTAATCGACCTTGGAGAAGCCGATGTCGATCACGAATGGCGCGGTCATGGTGCCCGAGAACGCGTCGGTGAATTTGAACAGCACCACGAAAGCGAGCGCCGCGAGGGCATCCTTGCGGCTGAGGAACTCGGAGAACGCGCCGAGCGCCGCGTGCAGCACGCGCTCGGCCGCGTTCTGCGCGTGCGTGGCGGCCTCCGCGCCTTTCGATTGGGTAGGCTCGGTCGCGGCCAGCGCGGTGACGATGCCGATCACGACCAGCGCGGCCATCACCACATAGCCCCACATCCACGCCGACGGACGCGCTATTCCCGCAGACTCGAATCCGCTGACGATGAACAGCGCGCCCGCGGTCGAGACCAGCATGCCGACGCGATAGGCCGCGACATAGGACGCCATGCCGGCGGCCTGCTCGCTTTCCGGCAGGCTTTCGACGCGGAAGGCATCGACCACGATGTCCTGGGTCGACGAGGCGGTGGCGACGAGGAGCGCGGCAAAGGCCGCGAACCACGGTGAGCGCGCCGGATCGGCCATCGCCAGCACCAGGATCGTCACGATCAGCAACAGCTGCGAGAGCAGCAGCCAGCCGCGACGGCGTCCGAAGATTTGCGTGAACAGCGGCACATGCAGCGCATCGACCAGCGGCGCCCAGAGGAATTTCAGCGTGTAGGGCGTGCCGATCAGCGCCAGCAGCCCGATGGTGCCGAGATCGACCCCGGCCTCCTTCATCCACACCTGCAACGTCGAGCCGGACAGCGCCAGCGGCAGCCCCGAGGAGAAGCCGAGCAGCAGCACGATCAGCACCCGCGGCTGCAAGTACACGGCAAAGCTGTCGCGCCAGGAGCTGGCGGCGGGCGGCGACTTTTCCGGTGTGGCGGCGGGGGCGGTCATCTATCCCATCGTGAGGTCATCGTCCGCGAAGGCGGACGATCCAGTACTCCGTGACGGCAGCGCCCAGCAACCGACGTCTCGGCGTACTGGATGCCCCGCCTTCGCGGGGCATGACAACACCTAGCCACTGGCGATCGTTGGATACAAGTCTTCCCAATTTGGATTGCCTTCTTCGATCAAGCGGATCTTCCACGCTCGATTCCACTTCTTCAGCCTCTTCTCACGGCGAATCGCATTCTCAGGATCATCGAATATTTCGAAATAAACCAGCCTCACGACGCCGTACTTCCCGGTGAAGCCTTCGACCAATTTCAGTTTGTGCTCGCCGACTCTTCGGATGAGGTCATTTGTCACACCGATGTGGAGCGTGCCGCCGATGCGGCTAGCAAGGATGTAGACGTAGAAGCTGCGCGTTCCCAATTGCGGCCTCTGGGATACTGGATCGCCCGATCAAGTCGGGCGATGACACCGAGTGGGTGGCGCGAGCGCCAAACAGACTTCTAAAGCGCCCCTCACTCCCCCGCCTGTAGCTTGCGCGGGGCAGGGAACAGCTCGGGTGTGCCGCTTTTGACGAAGCGCGGCACCTCGATCGGTGTCTCGGACTTGCTGAAATCGAGCTCCTCAATGCGGCCGGCGCGCTTCTCGATCTTGTCGGCGGAGATCAGGATCTGCCTGACGTCCTCGTTGACCTGTCCGAAATGGGTTTGCAGCTTCAGCACGCGATCGCGCAGGCGGCCGAGATCGTCGCCGAGATGCATCACCTCGTTGCGGATCTGGTCGGCGGCGTCGCGGATGCGGGCGTCCTTCAGGATCTGCTGCATCACCTGGATCGCCAGCATCAAAAGCGACGGCGACACCAGCACGACGCGGGCGCGATAGGCCTTCTGGATCACGTCGTCGAAGCCGTCATGGATTTCGGCATAGACCGATTCCGACGGCACGAACATCAGCGCGGTGTCCTGGGTCTCGCCCGGGATCAGGTATTTCTCCGCGATGTCGCTGACATGCTTGAGCACGTCGGTGCGCAATCGCTGGCTGGCGAATTTGCGCTCCTCGTCGCTGCGTGCATCGTGCAGCGCGGTCATCGCCTCCAGCGGAAATTTGGCGTCGATGCAGAGCGGGCGTTGGTCGGGCAGGAACACCACGCAGTCCGGCCGCTTGCCCGTGGTCAGCGTGTACTGGAACTCGAACGAGCCCTTCGGCATGCCGTCCTGGACGATCGCTTCCATCCGTGCCTGGCCGAACGCGCCGCGCGACTGCTTGTTGGCGAGCACGTCGCGCAAGGTCGTGACCTGGGTGGTGAGCTCGTTGAGGTTCTTGTGGGCGTGGTCGATGATGCCGAGCCGCTCATGCAGCACGCGCAGCGAATCCATCGTGTTGCGGGTGGATTGTTCCATCGACTGGCCGACCCGGTGGGTCACCGAATCCAGCCGCTCGTTGACCGCGCGGGCCATCTCGGCCTGGCGGCCGGCCAGCGCCTGCGCGAAGGCGTCGACCTTGGCGTCGACCCGCCCGGAGGATTCGCTCTGCGCCCGCAGCATGTCCGCGAGCCGTTCCTCCAGCTCATCGGCGCGAATGGCCTGGGCCATCGCCAGTTCCGCGCCGCGCCGGCTGCCGCGCGCGATCACCACGGCGATCGCAAACAGCAGGATCAGCGCCAGCGCGCCAAGGCCGATCAGGGCGTCGGAGACGCGGACCGGAAGGTCGCCAATCGTGAGCAGAATCTCGTTCATGCCGCCAGTTGTAGCCGATTCGCGGCCGGGCACGAACGAAGAGGGAACGTTTGCGGTAAATGATGTCCTGATTGGCCTGGTTAAGCTCGCGTAAAGAAACGTGGTTAACGTTGTCTGAATGGGTTCCGGGGCGCATTGACCCCATGAGGTCACCGGCTTAAATCGCCGCCATGGCTTTAAGAGAAATCATCATCCTGCCGGACAAGCAGTTGCGGCTGGTGTCGAAACCGATCGAGAAGGTGACGCCGGAGATCCGCAAGCTCGCCGACGACATGCTCGAGACCATGTATGACGCGCCCGGCATCGGGCTGGCGGCGATCCAGGTCGCGCAGCCGCTGCGGCTGATCACCATGGACCTCGCCAAGCGCGACGAGAACGGCGAGACCACGCCGCAGCCGCGGGTGTTCATCAACCCGGAGATCATCTCGCATTCGGAAGAGCTGTCGGTCTACGAAGAGGGCTGCCTGTCGATCCCCGAATATTACGAGGAGGTCGAGCGCCCGGCGCGGGTGCGGCTGCGCTTCATCGACCTCGACGGCAAGCTGCATGAGGAAGATGCCGAGGGGCTCTACGCCACCTGCATCCAGCACGAGATCGACCATCTCAACGGCGTGCTGTTCGTGGACTATCTGTCGAAGCTGAAGCGCGACCGCGTGTTCAAGAAGTTCGAGAAGGCCGCCAAGCGCGCGGCTGAGTAGCAACGCTCATTCGCCGTCATGCCCGGGACAAGCCCGGCCATGACGGAGACCTCCAACTCCTTCCGAGCTTGACCGCATGCCTCTTCGCCTGATCTTCATGGGCACGCCTGATTTCGCGGTGCCGACGCTGCTGGAGCTGGTCGCCCATGGCTATGAGGTCGTGGCGGTCTACACCCGCGCGCCAAAGCCCGGCGGGCGGCGCGGCCTGCAATTGCAGCCGACGCCGGTCGAGCAGGAGGCGCGGCGGCTCGGAATTCCCGTGCTGACGCCGAAGACGCTCAGGACCGCGGAGGCGCTTGAAGCGTTTCGCGCCCACGACGCCGATGCCGCCGTCGTCGTGGCCTATGGCATGATCCTGCCGCAGGCCATTCTCGATGCGCCGAAGCTCGGCTGCTTCAATCTGCACGCCTCGCTGCTGCCGCGCTGGCGCGGCGCCGCGCCGATCAACCGCGCCATCATGGCCGGCGATGCCGAGAGCGGCGTGATGGTGATGAAGATGGATGTCGGCCTCGACACCGGCGACGTCGCGATGGCCGAGCGGCTGCCGATCACCGACAGCATGACGGCATCCGACCTGCACGACGCGCTGGCGCCGCTCGGCGCCGATCTGATGGTGCGGGCGATGGGCGCGTTGCAGCGTGGCGGCTTGCAGCTGACCGGGCAGAGCGAGGATGGCGTCACCTACGCGGCCAAGATCGAGAAGGCCGAGGCGCGGATCGACTGGACGCAGCCGGCGCACGCGGTGCTGCGGCACATCCACGGGCTGTCGCCATTCCCCGGCGCCTGGTGCGAGCTCGCCGGCGAGGGCGAGCCGGTGCGGCTGAAGATCCTGCGCTGCGAGCTGGCGAAAGGTTCGGGCCAGCCCGGTGACGTGCTCGACGACAATCTTGCGATCGCCTGCGGCGACGGCGCAGTGCGGATTCTCGAGCTGCAACGCGCCGGCAAGGGACCGATGAAGGCGGCGGACTTCCTGCGCGGCACGCCGCTGAAGCCGCCTGCGCGGCTGAGCTGATGCCGCGCTACAAGCTCACCATCGAATATGACGGCACGCCGTTCTCCGGCTGGCAGATCCAGGACACCGCGCCGACCGTGCAGGGTGCACTGGAGACGGCGGTCAAGGCGATCTGCGGCGAGGACGTGCGTGTGCATGGCGCGGGGCGCACCGACGCCGGCGTGCATGCGCGCGGCCAGGTCGCGCATTGCGACATCGTCAAGCACTTCCCGCCGGGCCGTTTTCGCGACGGGCTGAACGCGCATTTGCGGCCCGATCCGATCGCCGTGCTCGCGGCCGATATCGTGCCTGACGATTTCGAGGCGCGGTTCTCGGCGATCAAGCGGCATTATCTCTATCGCATCACCAACACCCGCGCGAACCTCGCGCTCGATGTCGGCCGGGTCTGGCGCGTCCCGCGCGCGCTCGATGCTGATGCGATGCATGACGCCGCGCAGCGCCTGCTCGGCAAGCACGATTTCACCACCTTCCGCGACACCGAGTGCCAGGCCAAATCGCCGGAGAAGACGCTCGATCAGCTCGACGTCACCCGCGACGGCGATGCGATCAATATCGTGACGTCGGCGCGCTCATTCCTGCACAGCCAGGTGCGCTCGATGGTCGGGTCGCTGGTCTGGGTCGGCGAGGGGCGCTGGCGCGCCGACGATCTCGCCGCCGCGCTCGCCGCCCGCAACCGCGCCGCCTGCGGCCCTGTCGCCCCGCCCGACGGGCTCTATCTGATGCGGGTGGATTATTAGGCGAGGTCGACTGCGTAGGATGGGTAGAGCGCAGCGAAACCCATCATGTGCGCCGCGGCTTCGAAGCGATGGGTTTCGCTACGCTCTACCCATCCTACGGGCTACCTACCGCATCTGGTATCGGTAGATCGCTCGTGACCACAACGCCTACTGTGCATGGGGTTGTTTTTCGACTTTTTGTCCAGCCAGCCGGCCGGATCACGCGAAATACCGCTCCAGCACGCCGCGATAGATCCTGGTCAGCTGCTCCAGATCGGCGACCGGCGTGCGCTCGTCGATCTGATGCATGGTCTGGCCGACCAGGCCGAACTCGATCACCGGGCAGTAGCTCGAGATGAAGCGCGCATCCGAGGTGCCGCCCGAGGTGGAGAGCTCCGGCTTGCGGCCGGTGATCTGCTCGATCGCGGCGACCGCGAGGTCGGTGAACGGGCCGGGCTTGGTGACGAACACGTTCGAGTTCGAGGGCATCCAGTCGATGTGGGCGCGGATGCGGTTGCCGCAGGCCTTCGCCAGCCGTTCGTCGACCAGCTGCCGCAGGCTCTCCTGCGTATGATTGTCGTTGAAGCGGATGTTGAATTTGGCCCGCGCCTGGCCGGGGATCACGTTGCCCGCGGTGTTGCCGACATCGACGGTGGTGAATTCGAGGTTGCTGGCCTGGAATTGCGCGCTGCCGTGATCGAGCGGCTCGTCGCTCAGCGCCACGATCAGCCTGGAGATGTCAGGCACCGGGTTCGAGGCGCGGTGCGGATAGGCGACGTGGCCCTGCACGCCGTCGACGACCAGCGTACCGGATTGCGAGCCGCGCCGGCCGATCTTGATCATGTCGCCGAGCACCTCGACATTCGACGGCTCGCCGAGCACGCAATGGTCGAATTTCTCGCCGCGCTCGGCGCACCATTTCAGCAGCTTGACGGTGCCGTTGATCGAGACGTCCTCCTCGTCGCCGGTGATCAGGAAGGAGATCGAGCCCTTTGGTTGACCGTCGTGCTCCCTGAGATATTGCAGCACCGCGGCGACGCTGCAGGCGATGCCGCCCTTCATGTCGACGGCGCCGCGGCCGTAGAGATAGCCGTCCTTGACCTCGCCGGAGAATGCGCCGAGCGTCCACGCCGCTTCATCGCCGGGCGGCACCACGTCGGTATGCCCGGCAAAGGTGATATGCGGCGCCGAGTTGCCGATGCGGGCGTAGAGATTGTCGACATCGGCGGTGCCGGGCTCGGAGAAGGTCACGCGATGGACCTCGAAGCCTGCGGTTTTCAATAAATTTTCGAGAACGCCAAGCGCGCCGGCATCGGCCGGGGTGACGGACGGGCAGCGAACCAGATCGCGGGTAATCGAGACAGCATCACTCATGCGTTCCGCTTAACACGTCACGGCGCGGATGGGCCAGCCTTGTTCGCTGTGTCGCAGCCGCCGATCAGTCCCGCAGCAGCTCGTTGATGCTGGTCTTGGCGCGGGTGCGCTGGTCGACGCGCTTGACGATCACCGCGCAGGCGGTAGCGGGTCCCGGCTGGCCGTTCTTCAGCGGCCTGGCCGGCAGCATGCCGGGCACCACGACGGCATATTCCGGGACTTCGCCGACGAAGATCTCGCCGGTCTCGCGATCGACGATCTTGGTCGAGGCGCCCAGGAACACGCCCATCGACAGCGATCAGGGCTTCAGCCGCTGCAAGAACCCGGTGAGGTCGTCGGTGACATAATCGACATGAGCAGCGTCGCGGCCTTCGAGCTCCCAGGTCTCGCGTACCACCTCCCGGCTGCCGTCGGGCACCACCAGCACGGTGGTCATGCCGAGTTCATGTGGCACCACCAGGTTGCGCGCGAGGTCCTCGAACATCGCGGCTTTCGCCGGATCGACGTCGTGCAGCCTGAGGAATTTCTGGTAGGTCTGCGGCGCCGGCTTCGGTTCGAGATCGGCGGCGATGATGTCGAACACGCCGTCGAAATGGTTGCCGATGCCGAGCCGGCCCAGCACCGCATCGACATGGTCGACCGAGCCGTTGGTCAGAATCAATTTGCGCCCGGGCAGCTTTTCGATCGCGGCTCCCATCGCCGGATTCGGCTCGAGCGGCGAGTGGTCGATCTTGTGCACATAGGCGAGATAGTCGTCGGCCTGCACGCCATGCTCGGTCATCATGCCGCGCATCGTGGTGCCGTAGCGCAGGTAATAGTCCTTCTGTAGCCGCCGTGCCTCCTCGGGCGAGATGTTCAGCCAGTTGCTGACGAATTCGCCGATCCGCGCGTCGACCTGCTGCCACAGATTGACATGGTGCGGGTACAGCGTGTTGTCGAGATCGAACACCCAGGTCTCGACATCGGAGAAGTTGCGCGGAGTTTTCATTATGTCCCTCCAACGTTCAGCGCGAACGTCGCCATGCTCTCCGGCGTCGTCCTGGCGCAAGCCAGGACCCATACCGCGGAATCCATCAATAAGGCGCGATGCCCGTCGTTCTTCGCCAAACGCAGTCTTGTGGTTATGGGTCCTGGCTTTCGCCAAGACGACGGTGATGTATGTGGCGCCGTTATCTTCATCACGGCATCGCGAAGCGCAGCGTCTTGCCGCCGCTGGTCATGTCGACGGTGGTGAAGCCGAGCGCGGTGAGGCCGCGGGTGGCGCAATCGCCCTGCTCGTTGACCTCGAACTTGCTGTCCCGGGTGCATAGCTGCACCGCGCCGCCCCAGTTCAGCGGCTTATCCTTGATGCGGATGGCGCGGTTGTCGCTGTCGACCGCTTCGGCGAAGGAATAGATCTGCTTCGGCGTGCCGGTGACGTCGGGGTGCAGGCACGTGCCGGGGTCGATGCGATACCAGCCGCGGCTGGTCACCACCTTGCCGTCGTCGGTCGCGACCGCCGCCATCACCCTGTGCGGCGTGTCGTTGCACCAGGTCAGTCCCGATGGCGACGGCTTCTGCACGGCATCGATCATGGTGGCGAAGAAATTCGGCGACTGCACGATGTCGCTGGCGAGCCCCCGGCTCTTGAGGAAGGCGGCGAGCGCAGCCTGTGTCTTCGGCCCGTCGACGCCGTCGATCGGCGCGGCGTCATAGCCCGCGATCACCAGCAGGCGCTGGATCGCGGCGAGCCGGGCCTGCTCGTCGTCATATTCGCTGTCTTCGGCGAGATAGGCGACGAGGTTGCCGTCATCGGTCTGGGTCGGCGTGATCTGGGTGAACTGCGCCGGCGTCTGGCCGGAGCGACACTGGCGCGCGGCGGCGATCACGAAATTGTCCTGCGCGACGCACAGCGTGTCGGTGCCGTTCTGCGGAATCGGCGAGGCGCCATAGACGCCGAGCGCACGCGCGTTGAGCAGCACGCGGTCGGCGGTCAGTGCGCCCTGCACCACCACGCGGCAGGTTGCCGGATCGATCCGGAACCAGCCGCGGGTCGCGGTCGCGGCCTTGTCGTCGATGCCGATCGCGGCCTCGATCACGTAGCTCATGCGGTTGCAGAGCTTGAGGTCGGCATGGGCCGGCGCCGACGAGAACAGGAACGACACCAGCGCGGCCGGCAGCGACATTGCGAGCCGCGCCGCCGGTGACCGGCGAGGGCGCCTCGCCGTGTGTCCCGCGCCTGCCATTACTTATGGATCAGCGTGCCGGTGCCCTGGTTGGTGAAGAGCTCGAGCAGCACCGCGTGCTGCGTCTTGCCGTCGATGATGACGACGCCCTGCACGCCCTGTTCGAGCGCGTAGATGCAGGTCTCGACCTTCGGGATCATGCCGCCGGAAATCGTACCGTCGGCGATCAGCTTGCGTGCCTCCTTGATCGACAGGTCCGGAATCAGCTTCTTGGACTTGTCGAGCACGCCGGGCACGTCGGTCAGCAGCAGCAGGCGCTTGGCCTTCAGCGCGCCCGCGATTGCGCCGGCGAAGGTGTCGGCGTTGATGTTGAGAGTCTGGCCGTCCTTCGAGGTCGCGAGCGGCGCCAGCACCGGAATCAGCTCATAGCCGATCAGCTGGTTGAGCAGCGTGAGGTCGACCTTTTCGGGATCGCCGACGAAGCCGAGATCAACCGCCTTCTCGATGTGGGAATCCGGGTCGACCATGGTGCGCGTCGTCTTCGACGCCTTCACCATGTTGCCGTCCTTGCCGGAGAGGCCCACGGCGCGGCCGCCGGCCTCGTTGATGTAGCCGACGATCTGCTTGTTGACCGAGCCCGCCAGCACCATCTCGACGATTTCGATGGTTGCTGCGTCGGTGATGCGCAGGCCGGCGGCGAATTCGGACTGGATGCCGAGGCGCTTCAGCATGGTCGCGATCTGCGGGCCGCCGCCATGCACCACCACCGGATTGATCGCGGTCTGCTCCAGCAGCACGATGTCGCGCGCGAATGCCTTGGCGGTGTCCTCGGCGCCCATGGCATGGCCGCCATATTTGATGACGATGGTTTCCTCGTCATATTCCTGCATGTGCGGCAGCGCCTCGGACAGGATGCGGGCCTGATCGAGCGGGCTGATGTGCTGGTCGGTCATGGGGCTGGTCTCATCGTCAGCGGAGGGACGGGCGCGGTTCTATCTGATTGCTGGGCAGGGCGCAAAGCGTCTTGACCCTCTCCCCTTGTGGGAGAGGGTCGCTTCGCGCAGCGAAGCGGGGTGAGGGGTCTGTCTCCGCGGATAGAAACCTCTCATCCGGCGTGCACTGCGCCCACGCTACCTTCTCCCACAAGGGGAGAAGGAAGAATGGCCGTTATGAACCCTTCGGCCAGATTGCCGCGACCGCCAGCACCAGCCAGCTCAAGATCAGCAGCGTTCCGCCGGTCGGTGCGGCCATCGGAAACAGGCCATGGCCGGCATATTGGCGCAGTGCGAGGTCGCCGGCGAACAATGACGCGGCGATGACGAAGCCGCCCGCCGCCGTAACGCCGAGTCTGGCATGGATGATCGCACGGTCGGCCACCGCAACGGTCGCGATAGCGGCGGATGCATGGAACAGAAGCATCGAGGATGCTGCCGCCAGCCGCGTGGCGTCCGGCAGATGGGCCGCGGCCGCCGCCAGCATCACGCCGCAGGCGCCCATGAGGGCGGCCAGGCCGATCAGGGGACGGAATATCCCGGTCATCGGCGCCGCTCCTCGATCAGGCGCACCATGGCGGCGCGCAGCTCCGGCATGCCATCGCCAGTACGCGACGAAGTCACCAGCACTTCGGGGAACGCAGCGGGATGCTTTGCGAGCTTGGCAATGGTGTCGGCGGTGACGGTCTTGAGTTCACCGGGCTTAACCTGGTCGGCCTTGGTCAGCACCACCTGATAGCTGACCGCGGATTTGTCCAGCGTCTTCAGCACATCGAGATCGACATCCTTGATGCCGTGGCGGGCGTCGATCAGCACATAGACCCGCGCCAGCGTCGCGCGCCCGAGCAGGAATTTGTGGATCAGCGCCGTCCACGACGCCACCTTGGTCTTCGGCGCCGAGGCGTAGCCGTAGCCCGGCATGTCGACCAGGCGGAAGCCCGCGTTCTCCGGGCCCTCGAAGAAGATCAGTTCCTGGGTGCGGCCCGGCGTATGCGAAGTGCGTGCGAGCGCACTGCGGCCGGTCAGCGCGTTGATCAGGCTCGACTTGCCGACATTGGAGCGGCCGGCAAAGGCGACCTCGAGGCCGGCCATCGGCGGCAGCGTTTCGATCGAGGGCGAGGCCCAGATGAAGCGCCAGTCGCCGGCGAACAGTTTTCGGCCCTGCTCGATCAGCTCCGCATCGGGTTCGGTGGTCATCGAAGAGTCCAGTTCGTCTTGGCCGGGACAGATCCGACCGTCAGGTCAATGTCCTGCTACCCTCCAATACGTTGATGCCCGGCACAAGGCCGGGCATCAAGCATTGATAGGGCGAGGCTGCCGAAAGCTAGGTTGCCTTTTTTGTCTCAGTCACGCTTTTTTTTTGAAACGTCGACTTCAGATTGTCGAACAATTCCACCTTCACGCCATTCTTGCGCATGATGAAGCTCTGCTGAAGCACCGACAGCGTGTTGTTCCAGGCCCAGTAGATCACGAGACCCGCCGGGAAGCCCGCCAGCATGAAGGTGAAGATCAGCGGCATCCAGTCGAAGATCATCTTCTGGGTCGGGTCCGGCGGCGCCGGGTTGAGCTTCATCTGCACCCACATCGTGATGCCCATGATGATCGGCCAGATGCCCATCACCAGATAGGCGCCGAAATGCGGTCCGAGCAGCGCGATCGGATCGAACGGGATCAGCCCGAACAGCGTGAACAGGTTGGTCGGGTCCGGCGCGGAGAGGTCCTTGATCCAGCCGAAGAACGGCGCGTGCCGCATTTCGATGGTGATGAACAGCACCTTGTAGAGCGAGAAGAACACCGGGATCTGCAAGGCGACGGGAAGACAACCGGCGATCGGGTTGATCTTCTCCTTCTTGTAGATCTCCATCATCTCCTGCTGCTGCTTCACGCGGTCGTCAGGATAGCGTTCCTTCAGCGCGGCAAGCTGCGGCTGCACCGACTTCATCTTGGCCATCGAGGCGTAGGACTTGTTGGCGAGCGGGAAGAACAGCAGCTTGACGATCACGGTCACCAACAGGATCGCGATGCCGAAATTGCCGACCAGGCGATAGAACCAGTCGAGCGCCAGGAACATCGGCTTGGTGATGAAGTAGAAATGGCCCCAGTCGATCAGGAGATCGAAATGGTTGAGGCCGAGCTGCTTGTTGTAGCCGCCGAAGCCGACCAGCGGGAAGTTGAGGCCGACGGTCGCGGCTTCCTTCGCGCCGGCGAACAGCCGCGCATTGGCGACGCCGGTGCCGCCGATCGGAATGGTCTGCGCACCGAGCATGTAGTCGGCCTGGTAACGCTTGTCGCCGGTGGTGAAGCGGGCGCTGTCGAGCGTCGCGTTGGTTTCCGGCAGCAGCGCGGTGGCCCAGTATTTGTCGGTGATGCCGAGCCAGCCGTCGGTGACCTTCGAGAACACGATGCCGCGCGAATTGCCGCCGGTCGGGGTCTTGGCCTCGTCGAGGTTCTTGTAGCTGTATTCCTGCAAGCCCTGTTCGCCGAGATAGCCGATCGGACCTTCATGCAGGATCGCGTAGCCCGAGACCGGCGGCTTGCCGCCGCGCGAGATCAGGGCGAACGGATACAGCGTCACCGGCGCACTGCCGAGATTGTTGACCTCGTCCTTGATGCTGAACAGGTAGCGATCGTCGATCGAGATGGTGCGCGTGAAGGTCAGCCCCTGGCCGTTGTCGTATTTCAGGACCACCGGGCTGCTCGGCGACAGGCTGTTCGAGCCTTCCTGCTGCCAGATGGTGTCGGCGTTCGGGGTCTTCACCGACGAGCCGTTGGCGGTCAGCCAGAGGAACTCGGCATAATAAGGCTCGGCGGTGCCCGACGGCGACAGCAGCACGACGGCCGGCGATTTGGGATCGACCGTCTCGCGGAACTGGACCAACGAGATGTCGTCGATCCGGGCGCCCTTCAGCGCGATGCTGCCGATCACGCGCGGGGTCTCGATCTTGATGCGCGGGCCGGCCTCGAGCACGGCTTCACGGCTTGCCACCGGAGCGTCGGCAGCAGGCGCTCCCGGGATCGGAGAGGGAGTCGCCGAGCTTCCCGGAGCGGCGCCAGGAACTGCGCCAGGCGTGGCACCCGGCGTTGCCTGCGGCGACGGCTTCAGCAGCTCAGCCTGCTTCTGCGCCTCGCGCTGCTTCTCCATCTGCGGCACGTTGTAGAAATATTGCCAGGCGATCAGGACGAGGCCGGACAGAATGACGGCAAGGATCGTATTGCGGTTGTCGGACATCTCTTAGGGTCTCGTCATTCCATTCGGATGGGGCGCGCTCTTGTTACCCGTCTTGTCGGTACGTGTCTTGTTGGTACCCGTCTTGGGCGCAGGCCGGTCGAGGCGGCGCAGCGCCGACCGCAGGTCGTCAATCATGGTCGCAAAGTCGCGGGTCAGCGCGTCACGGCGGCCGACTAGCACATAATCATGGTGCGGCCGCATGGATACGGCCTCGACCTGTTTCATCACTTCGCGAAGCCGGCGGCGGATGCGGTTGCGCTCGGTCGCGGTGCCATTCTTCTTGGTGACGGTATAGCCGACGCGGATCGGGCCCTGATCGTCGCGCCCACGGCCCTGTAGCACAAAGGCTGCGGTATTCGCCCGTGCGCCATTGGCAACGGCGAGGAAATCCGCCCGCTGCCTCAGCCGATCCATAATGGGTATCTCCGGAGAGGAGACGTCCGGGCTCAGGCGCTCAGGCGCTTGCGGCCACGCGCACGACGCGCGGCGAGAACCTTGCGGCCGCCGGCCGTGGCGAGACGGGCGCGGAAGCCGTGACGGCGCTTGCGCACCAGTTTGCTGGGTTGATAAGTCCGCTTCACGGGTAATTCTCCGCTGACCGGGCAATTTGCCGTTGTATTGAGATGGAGTCCGGTGATGCTGGCGGGCCCAAACGAGCCGTTCACGGCCCCAAAGAGCCGCCCCCGGTCAAGGACCGAGCCATCGCGGACAGTTGGCGCGGCTTATAAGGGAGCGCCCTGTTTTCGTCAATGTCACAGGGCGTCGCAAAGAGTCTTCTTTGAAACGTCGCAATTGGGGCGAATACAACTGATTTCGCGGGGTTTTTGACGGTGAGGGGCGCTTTGGGGGCGTTCGGGGAACCGCCGACATTAGCGATCCGTAATTTGACCGGTTTGGGGGCCGGGCCGCATCTTCCGACCCCTAAGCCAAACAAGGCCTTATCTTGTGGCTCTAATTGACGATCAGGCGACCGCGCAGCAGCAGCGGCCCAAGCCGACCCTTCGGCTCGGGCTGTCGGGCAAGCTGTTGCTGCTGACGATTCCCCTGGTCATGATCGCCGGGCTCCTGATCTACGTGCCGGCGATCGCCAACTTCCGGATGAATCGGCTCAATGACCGCCTGGCCGCCGCCAATACCGCGGCGCTGGTGCTGGATGCCGCCCCCTCCGGAATGGTGCCGGATTCGCTGGCGCGGCAGATCCTGACCAGCATCGGCGCCCGTGCGGTCGCCATCAAGCTGGGACAGCAGCGTCGTCTGCTCGCCAGCGCCGACCTGCCGGCCGCGATCGATCATGACGTCGACATGCGCACCATGACGGTGTGGTCGGCGATCGTCGATGCCTTCGAGATCATGCTGGAGCATGGCGACCAGACCATCCGCGTGGTCGGGGCGGCGCCGGGCCAGGCGCAGTTCATCGAGGTCGTGATCGACGAAAAGCCGTTGCGACAGGCGATGTACCGCTTCTCCCGCAACGTGCTGGTGGTCGCCCTCCTGATCGCCGGCCTGACCGCCGGCCTGGTCTATCTGGCGCTGCATTACCTGTTCGTCCGTCCGATGCGGCGGCTGACCGCGAGCCTGATCGGCTTCCACGAGAATCCGGAGAGTTCGGCGCGAATCATCGTGCCCAGCCAGCGTGGCGACGAGATCGGCGTGGCCGAGCGCGAATTGTCGGACATGCAGCGCGACCTGGTTTCGATGCTGCATCAGAAGAGCCGGCTGGCCGCGCTCGGGCTCGCCGTCTCCAAGATCAACCACGATCTGCGCAATCTGCTGGCGTCCTCGCAATTGCTGTCGGACCAGCTGGCCAGCGTGCCCGACCCGCGGGTGCAGCGCTTTGCGCCGAAATTGCTGCGCTCGCTGGAGCGCGCCATCGCGTTCTGCCAGTCGACCTTGTCCTATGGCCGCGCGCAGGAGGCGGCGCCCGATCGCCGCGTGATCATGGTGGAGCCCGCGGTCGCCGAGGTGCGGGAATCCGCCGGGCTTGCGACCGACGTCTCGATCACCTGGATCAGCGCGATCGAGCGCGGCCTCACCATCGATGCCGATCCGGACCAGCTGTTCCGCGTGCTGCTCAACCTGGTGCGCAATGCGACCCAGGCGCTGGAGACCCGGCAGGACAGCGATGGCGGTGCCCAGCAGATCCGCATCACCGGCCGCCGCGAGGGGACGGTTGCGATCATCGAGGTCTCCGACACCGGCCCCGGCGTGCCGGCCAAGGCGCGCGAGCATCTGTTCGAGGCGTTCCAGACCTCCGGTCGCCCCGGCGGCAGCGGGCTGGGGCTGGCGATCGCCGCCGAGCTGATCCGTGCCCATGGCGGCCATATCCACCTGGTCGAGGGCACCATCGGCGCCACGTTCCGGATCTCGATCCCGGATCGCCCGGTCGAATTGCTGTCGATCCGCAGCGAGCGGGCCCGGGCCTGAGGTGTCCCGGTGTTCCACCGGGGGCCGAAATTGGCTGCTTCCAGACCTTGCCAACCGGACCGGGAGCCTGTAGCTAGAGCGCTCTTTCGTGACGCTCCGAGCCTCTCGGAGCCACGCGGGCTTTAGGCCCTGCCGCGAAAATGCGCCCGTAGCTCAGCTGGATAGAGCATCAGACTACGAATCTGAGGGTCGGACGTTCGAATCGTTCCGGGCGCGCCATTTCCGGCGCCAATTTGAAAATCACAGCAGATTTCGGCCGAGCGTGGCCGGATCTGGATTCGGGCCGCCGCTTGGCCGGCCTATTTGCCCATCCGCAGGCCCTTGGTGGTGAAGCGCTGCGCCTTGTCGCCGGGGCGCAGCGGCCGTCGTGTGCCGGCGGCCTTGCCGGTGCCGGGCGGCTGGTGGGCCGGCACGAGTTGGTCGGGGCGCGAGCCGATCAGGTCGCGGCGTCCCATCTGGATGAGTGCCTCGCGCAGCACCGGCCAGTTGTCCGGGTCGTGATAGCGCAGGAACGCCTTGTGCAGCCGGCGCTGCCGCAAGCCCTTGATCGCCTCGACCTTGTCGCTGCCGCCGCGGCGTACGCCGCGCAGCGGGTTGACGCCGGTGTGGTACATCGCGGTGGCGGTCGCCATCGGCGAGGGCAGGAAGGTCTGCACCTGGTCGGCGCGGTAGCGGTTCTTCTTGAGCCACAGCGCGAGGTTCATCATGTCCTCGTCGGTCGTGCCCGGATGCGCGGCGATGAAATACGGGATCAGGTAATATTTCTTGCCAGCCTGCTCGGCCGCGGCATCGAACATTTTCTTGAAGCGATTATAGGCGCCGATGCCCGGCTTCATCATCTTGTCGAGCGGGCCGCGCTCGGTGTGTTCGGGCGCGATCTTCAGGTAGCCGCCGACGTGATGGGTGACGAGCTCCTTGATGTATGCGGGGCTTTCCACCGCGAGATCGTAGCGCACGCCGGACGCCACCATCACCCGCTTGACGCCCTTCACCTCGCGTACCTTGCGATAGAGCCGGATCAGGTCGTCATGCGACGTGTTGAGGTTCGGGCAGATCTCGGGGAAGACGCAGGACGGCCGCCGGCATGCCGCCTCGACCTTCGGATCCTTGCAGGCCATCCGGTACATGTTGGCGGTCGGCCCGCCGATGTCGGAGATCACGCCGGTGAAGCCCGGCGTCTTGTCGCGGATGCGCTCGATCTCGCGCAGGATCGAGCCCTCCGAGCGGTTCTGGATGATGCGGCCCTCGTGCTCGGTGATCGAGCAGAAGGTGCAGCCGCCGAAGCAGCCGCGCATGATCGTCACCGAGAAGCGGATCATCTCCCAGGCCGGAATCTTGGCGTCCTTGTAGGAGGGATGCGGCGCGCGCGCGTAGGGCAGGTCGTAGACCGAGTCCATCTCGGCGGTCGACAGCGGGATCGGCGGCGGATTGAGCCAGAGGTCGCGGTCACCGTGACGCTGCACCAGCGGCCGCGCATTGCCGGGATTGCTCTCCCGGTGCAACACGCGCGAGGCGCGGGCATAGGCCTCGCGGTCCTGCTCGACCTGCTCGCAGCCCGGCAGGCGGATCACGACGTTGCCGGGCTGGCGCGCGGCGCCCTCGTCGGCGGAGTCGAGATCGTCGGCATGCAGCTCGGCGTAATCCTCGGGCACGCGGCGGAACAGCGCGACGCCCCTGATCGAGTCGAGATCGCGCGGCGCTTCGCCGTTGGCGAGCCGGTGTGCCACCTCGACGACGGCACGTTCGGCGTTGCCGTAGAGCAGAAGGTCCGCCTTGGCGTCCGCCAGCACCGAGCGGCGCACCTTGTCGGACCAATAGTCGTAATGCGCGATGCGGCGCAGCGACGCCTCGATGCCGCCGAGCACGATCGGTACGTCCTTGAACGCTTCACGGCAGCGCTGCGCATAGACGATGGTGCAACGGTCCGGCCGGCGGCCGCCTTCGCCGTCCGGCGTGTAGGCGTCGTCGTGGCGCAGCCGACGGTCCGCGGTGTAGCGGTTGACCATCGAATCCATGTTGCCGCCGGTGACGCCGAAGAACACGCGCGGCTTGCCCAGCGCCTTGAACGGCTCGGCCGAATGCCAGTCGGGCTGCGCGATGATGCCGACCCTGAAGCCCTGCGCTTCCAGCAATCGACCGATGATCGCCATGCCGAAGCTCGGATGGTCGACATAGGCATCGCCCGTCACCAGCACGATATCGCATTGGTCCCAGCCGAGCGCGGTCATCTCGGCGCGGTTCATCGGCAGGAACGGCGCCGGCCTGTCGGGGCGTGCCTGATGGCGTGGCCATGACGTCAGGGACATTGCAGTGTTGGCAAGGGTGCTCATGAACACCACGCATAAGACTGTGGCGCCGCGAATTCAACCAATCAGCATGCGGCCGGGCTTGATCGCGGGTTGCAATTGCTGCGAGTTCCGGATTTGGCCAAAGCGGGTGGCCGGCAAATCACACCAATATCTCAGTGACATAAGAGATAACTGGCGCGCCATTCCTTCGAAGAGGCGCTCGAGCATGCAGGCCCTGTCGCAGCAGGAGAACCTGCTCGCCATGTCCGACGACAAACACCGGGTGATCGCCATCAGTGCGGCCGGGAGAGTGAGAATGTCGGACAAGTCTATGCTTGCCTGCATCGTCGTTAGCGGGCTGATCCTTGGTGTGCTCGGTGCGACCGTGCACGCGCAGACGCCGTCGAGCTGCAAGGAGCCGCAGACGGGCACTACGCGCGCCCTGATGCTGTCGCCGCCGCTCGCCCATGTGGTGACGGGCACCGGACGGCTGCAATTCTATTCGGCGCCGAACCTGCACTGTCCGGTCGGCGGCGTGTTCGTCATTCCGAATGACGAGCTCGTTGCCTATGCGCAAACCAATGATGGCTGGTCGTCGGTGATGTACGTCAATCCACGGACCGGCAATGACGTCTCGGGTTGGGTGCAGTCGGCGCGGCTGAAGGCAACCGGAACTGTCGGTCCAAAGTAGCACGTGACAGCGCGCGCGAATGGCCACGGTCCGCCGCGGCGAGCGAGCAACGCGCAGCGATTCACGCCGTCATCCAGCTGTTGCCGGGCGGCGTCGGGCGCGCGCATTAACCTCCATAAGTTGAATTTCTTGACGGCTCGCGCGTGAAGTTGGAGGGTTGCCGCGACGACGGGCGTCCAGGCGCGCATCGGACTTGAGACTCTCGATTGGCTTGACGTGACTGCGACGGCGGCCCCGGCGTAGCGCGCGGTGCGACATGAGGGGACAAGCTCGTCGATACATGAAAATCATTGATATTGGCGTCTCGCGACGCCGTGGCGATTGGACAGAGATCAAGTGGCTGACCATGCTGAACTCAACGTCGCATACCGCTTGCCAGGCTAGCCATCCGCGTGACGCGCAGGCGCGTCCGCCAATTTCCGTGCGCTAGATGTTGCAACGCGGGCCGCAAACGCAGATTGATGCGCAGCCTCCGCGCAAGGGCGCTGTCCGCCCGATGGCGGATGCCGATGTGCCGGCGGTTGCGCGCCTCTTCCTCAAGGTATTCAGGAATGTCGACAAGGAGGCGAGCCCGGATCTCGAGGAATACCTGCGCGCGCTCACCCTTGGCTCTCCGTGCTACAGTGCGCCGGCCGGCACGCATGTCTATCAACAGCAGGACGGGCGGATCCGCAGCGCGCTGCTCACCGTTCCCATGCAGTTCGTCGCTTGCGGCGATGTCGTGCCCGGACGGTTGCTCGGCGTCTTCATGACCGACGCCAACAAGGAGGCTGCCGGCGCGGCGCAGCTTATCCTTGCGCTGCGGCCGAAACGCGCCGACTTCTCCTTCTGCGACAGCGCCTCGCCGACCAGTGCCAATCATTTGCTGGCGATCGGCGGCAAGCCCATTCCGGTGCAGAACCTCGAATGGTCGCGCAGCTTTCGCCCGTTGGGCGCGCTCGCCGGACGCTTTTCGCTGCGGTTCTTGCGCCGAAACGATCCGGGCTTCGCCACGCTGGTTCGTCCGATCGATGCGTTGCTGAGCCGGATGCGCGGTGGCGACGCCGCCGTGCAGGCCGACGGCACCAACGTGGTGGAGATGTCCGTCCCCGCGTTTCTCGCGCATGCGCCGCGGCTGATCGCCCATCATGCGGTCCGGCCGCTGTGGTCGGAGGAGGAGCTTGGCTGGCTGGTCGCGCTCGCGGCGCGCAACACCAAGCTCGGCGCCTTCACCATCCGCTCGATCGAGGACCGCGCCGGCGCCGTGATCGGCGCCTTCGTCTACTATGCGGCGCCGGGGCGAACCGCGCATGTCCTCAACATCCTGGCGCTCCAGGGCCAGGAGATCACCGTGCTGGACGCGATGTTCCGCCATCTCGAAAGCACCGGCCACGTCGAAGCGCGCGGCCGTGCGCAGCCCGCGCTGATGGCGGGGCTCGCATTGCAGCGCTGGCTCGTCTTCCGGCACCGGGCGTTTGCCGTTGCGGTGACGCGGATTGCCGAGGTGAGTGACGCCGTTGCGCGTGGCGACATCTATCTCGGCGGCCTCGCCGGCGAGGACTGGAGCCGACTGATGTGCGATTTTGGCTGAGGCGGATCACGCGATGGCAGTGTCGGTCATTCTCAAGGCGCTCAACGAGGAGGCACGGATCGGGCCTGCGCTCGAGAGCGTGCTGGCTGCGCTGGAGGGCATCGGCGGCGAGGCCATCGTGGCCGACGGCGGTTCGCGCGACCAGACGCTCGCCATCGCGGCCAAATATCCCGTCCGAATCGTGCAGCTCGAGCCTGCGATCGCACCGAGCTGCGGCATCGGCCCGCAACTCGGCTTCCAGTACAGCCGCGAGCCGTTCATCTGTCTGATGGACGGCGACATGCTGCTGGATCCCGGCTTCCTGCCCGACGCACTCGCCTGGCTCGCGAACAATCCGGGCGCAGCGGGCGTCACCGGACACGTCGTCGAGATGAACGACACCAGTCTCGAATATGTCCGGCGCGGCCGCAGGGTCTCGCCGGAGAACCGGATCGGGGAAATCGACCGCATGAATGGCGGCGGTCTCTACCGGCGCGCGGCGATCGAGCAGGTCGGCTATCTGTCGGACCGCAATCTGCACGGCTACGAGGAGTTCGATCTCGGCGTCCGGCTGCGGGCGCGCGGCTGGACGCTGCACCGCCTCGACCGCAGCTTCGTCCGGCATTTCGGGCATGCGGTCAACGCCTATGCGCTGCTCGTCCGGCGCTGGAAGTCGGGCTATCTGCGCGGCATCGGCGAGCTGCTGCGCGCCGCGTTCGGCAAGCCGCAGTGGAAGCAGCTGGTTCAGGAACTGCCCGAGCTGAAGCTGTGGGGCGCGGTCTATCTGTGGCTGGCCGCGATGGTCGTGCTGCCGTTCCTGACTTCGCCGCCTGGATTGGGGCTTGCGATCGATGCGGCGATGATTGCCGGCGTCATCGGCCTGATGAGTGTGCGCCAGCGCAGCCTGACGCTCGGGCTCTATGCGGTCGTGGCGTGGCTGTTCCACGCCGCGGCGCTACCGCTCGGCTTCTTCCACAGCCGGCAGGCTCCGGCGGCCTGGATCGACAGCCGCGTCGTCCGGGACAATCCCTGACACCGTGGCGGGGATGCCGGCCTCGTCCGCATCCTGACGGCTGCGGCGTGCGAGCCGCAGCAGAGCCAGCCACGCGGTGATCACGAGCGATCCCTCGATCACGTAGAGCGCGACGAAGGTCCCGATCGGCGCGTCAAGCCATGTCGCCGCGGCGATGAGGCCGCTGCCGAGCAGGTTGGTGCTGTTCATGATCAAGGCGCGTGTGCCTTGCCGTCCCGACGCCCCCAGCAAATCCATCGCCACCGCCCAGGCGCCGATCAGGATGATCGTGCCGGAAAGACAGCGCACGAAGAATGCGAGGTCGTGGTACTCGCGGCCGAACAGCCGCGGCAGTTCGGGTGCCAGCGCGAACAGGATCAGGAACGTCGCAAGACCGAGGCCGAGGGCCGCGGCCAGCGCGTGTTTCGCCGCGGGCAATGCCAGGTGCAGGCCGTCGCGGCTGGCGCGCGCGAAGCGCGGATAGATCAGCCGGTTGAAGGCGTCGATCGACAGATAGCTGCTGTCCATGATGCGCCGGGCCACGCCGTAGCTGCCGACGGTCTCGATCGGCGTGAACAGGCCGATCACGAACAGGTCGACGTTGGACCGGATCGCGCGCACGACGAACTGGGAGCTGAACAGGATGCCCGAGCGCAGCTCCTCGCGCAGGATCCTGAATCGTGGTCGGCCAAGCGGCAGCAGCCACAGCAGTCCGAGCAGCGCATAGAGCAGGTGTCCGCAAAACTGCCACACCGCCCATTCCGCCAGGCTCGAGACGTGAAACACGATGCAGGCAAGCGCCGCCGTGGCGGTGCGCGCGATCGCGAAGCCGACCACCGAGCGGTTTGCCGAGCGGACCTGTCCGAGGCCGAGGAACACGGTCTCGACAAGCAGGATCAACCGGACCAGCACGACATTGCCGACGAACAGCAAGGCGATGGTCGAGATCGCGACCGAGGGGCCGGCGCCCATGCTGGTCCACGACACCATCGCCGCGATGCCGCCGAGCACGAGCACCGCGCCGGTAAGTCCGATCAGCAGAATATTGTGGCCGAGCAGATCGGGATAACTCGCCGGCTCACGCGCGACCCTGCGCAGCAGGCAGTCGGAGGCGCCGAGACCGCAGATCTGAACCGCGATCGCGGTCACCGCCGAAATCTGCACGAACAGGCCGAACTCGGCCGGCCCGAGTGCGCGCGCCAGAATCGCAAAGGTCACGAGCTGGGCGAGGCTCGCCGCAGCCAGCGATCCGCTCGACAGCAGATAGCTGACCATCATCGGCGCGGCCGTCGAGATCGTTCGGCTGATGGCACTGAAACGCAGCAATGATCCACGGCCTCTGGTTGGCGGTCGATCCCCATCGACACTCTATCAGGCCGGCGCGCACTTGATATCGCGCGCGGAACGCCGTTCGAAATTGACGTTAACGTCGACGCGATGCGCGTCGGTGACATGAGCCATCGTCGGCGAAGTGGCGCGACAGTTGCGCGGTCACGTGTGGTGTGCCGATCGCGGCGCACAGATTCATGTGCGCGTCGAATTGAGATCGTTCGACCGGTCGCGCTCGGCCATCGATCTCGAGTTCGTCGTCCGGATCGGGCGCGCGTGCATCGCATGAGGACGATCGACGTCGTCGATTCCGGATTCAATTCAAGATTGATCTTGGCTTCACATCAATACGGCGTCAGGCATCAGTCCTGATGGAGATATAACCATAGATGCACTCATTCGGATTTTCGATAGTAAGGTTAACGCTAACACCTAACGCTAAAAGCCACTTAAAGTTGTTTGGGTTTTCGGGAGGAGGATAGTGGGCCGCGCCGGGTCGTTGATCGTCCGGCGGACATGAAATCGAGGATGTCATGCAGCCTTCGGCCCCGATCCCCGTGAGTTTGCGCAGCAACAAGCCCAACGGCTTGGCCGTCGATCCGATCATGCCAAGGAATGCGTGCAATGCCGCCGGAGACTTCCGCGGCGGCCCGCGCGGCTGCAACCGGGCCTGACGACTCCAGGCTCGCCGGTGTCCTCCCCTTTGAAACCAACCGACATGTACACAGCAACTGACAACAGCAGGCCGCAGCGCAGCGATACCATTCCCTATCGAATGGCCGGCGGGATCACGTCTGCGCAGGGCGTCGCGATCAACGCGATGCAGGTCGCCGGTTGGCTGCTTCATGGCTGGCGATGGATCCTGGTCGCGGCTCTCGCCGGTGCGATTGCCGGCGTCGGTGCGACGCAACTCGTGACGCCCCGGTTCACCGCGATCACCGATCTCACGATCTCGCCGTCCAATCTGCAAGTCACCCCGAACGATCTCTACGCGACCAATATCCAGAGCGACAGCCAGATCCTGGATGTCGAGAGCAAGATGCGCTCGATCACGTCCGGAAATGTCCTGCTCCGCGTGATCGACAAGCTCGGCCTCGCAAACGATCCCGAATTTGCCGACAAGATGCGTCTGTTCGACCTCAGCTGGCTGTTCGATCGCAACGTCTCCGACGCCGCCCGGCGCAACGATCTGATCGGCCTGCTCGCCAAGCGGATCAACGTGGTGCGACAGGAGCGATCCTATGTCGTGACGTTGTCGGTCTGGGCGAGCGAGCCGGCGATGGCGGCGAAGCTCGCGAACTCCATCGCCACGACGTTCCGCGAGGAGGTGGTTCGTGCCGACGCGGAGCGGGCCGGTCGCGTGGCGCAGGGGCTGACAGCGCGGCTCGGCGAGCTCAAGGCCGCGGCGACCGAGGCCGACGACCGCACCGAAGCATTCCGGCGAGCCCATGGCTTGCAGCAAGGGCCGTCCAAGCAGCCGCTGAGCACCGACGCCATGGAGCGGATGAACGGCAAGCTGACCGATGCCAAGGCACGCCTCGCCGAGGCGGAGGCCCGCTACAATGAGGTCTCGCGCGCCGTGTCGCTCTACGGCGTGCAGGCCGGCGCGGTGCAGTCGCAGACCCTGTCGGGATTGCTCGCCGACGAGGCGGCGCTGCGCAGGCAGATCGCGACCCTCACCCAGACCCTGGGGCCGCGCCATCCCGCGATGCTGAACGCGATGGCCGAGGCCGATGCCCTCAACAAGGCGATCAAGTCCGAGACCGAGCGGCTGCGCCGTGCCGCCCGCTTCGAGGTCGATCAGGCCAAGGTGGCGCTCGACACGCTGAACGAGGAAACGCGCACCTTGCGCGGCAACGTGTCGGTCGACGATCAGGCCCAGGTGAAGCTGCGCGAGCTGGAGCGCGAGGCAAGCGCCAAGACCGCGCTTTACCAGACCTTCCTGACCCGCTCCGGCGAGGCCGCCGAACGGCAGCAGATCGACGCCACCGACGTGCGGGTCATCTCGCCCGCGGTCGCGCCGTTCCGCCGGACCTGGCCGCCCCGTCCGATCATCGCGGCTGCGGCGGGTGCGGCGCTGGGACTGCTGCTGTGCGCGGCCGCACTCGCCGGCCTCGGCTATCTCGCGGCACTCCGTCTCGCCGGGAGCAGGGCGACATGATGGCGTCGGGAGACATGCGCGAAGCTGGAGCGATCAGTGTGCTCGGACCGCCGCTGTTCATGGCGACGCTGCTGTTCTACCTGATCACGCTGACGCCGTTCATCGACCTGTCGGCAGCCAATGCGGGTGATCCCGCCGCCGACAAGTCGAGCACGATCAATCAGATCGTCTTCCTCGGATTGACCGCAAGCCTGTGGTTGACCGCGCTCAGCTCGCCGGCACGTCATCTCGTCGTGCGTCCCCGCGGCCTGCTGATCGTGACGGTGCTGTGGTTCGCGCTGGTCTCGGCCATTTCGATGCATCCGGACATCGCGCTGAAGCGCGTCGTGCTGGCGTCGCTGACGATCGTCAATGCCGGCATCTTCCTGCTGCTGCCGCGTTCTGAGCGGCAGTTCGCCGGCATGCTGGCGATGTGCTGCCTCGGTACGCTGGCGCTCGCCTATCTCGGCGTTGCGCTGTGGCCGCAGCTTGCGATCCACCAGGCGAGCGAGATCCGCGAACCGATGAACGCCGGGCTATGGCGCGGTCACTTCGCACACAAGAACGTCGCGGCCGCGGCGATGGTGCTGATCAGCTTCGCCGGGCTCTATTTGTACGGCACCGGCCGCCGCATCGTCGGCGGAGCGATCACGCTGCTGGCGGTCGTGTTCCTGGCCCATACCGGCGGCAAGTCGTCGACCGCGGCGCTGCCGGGCATTCTGGTGATCGCCTGGATATTCGAGCGGTGGCGGGCGATCCGCATCCCGATGGTCTTCCTGGGGATCGCGGCCTTCAACGTCGTCACGATCGGTTGCTCGGTCTCGCCGACGATGCGCGAGCTGGTCGCAAGCCTCGGGATCGATCCGACCTTCACCAACCGCATCGACATCTGGCGGGTCGGCGCCGCCGCCGTCGCGGACCGCCCGTTCACCGGATATGGCTTCCAGCTGTTCTGGCAGACCGACGAGATGGTCTACAAGGCCGGGGGCGGAGCGAGCTGGGCGGTCGCTGCCTTCAACGCGCACAATGCCTATCTCGATGCCGCGATCACGACCGGCATACCGGGTCTCATCCTCACCCTCGTGTTGCTCGTCTGGCTGCCGCTGCGCGACGTGTCGCGCGCGGAGACGCGCGGCAATGACCCCGCGCTGACCCGCCTGTTCACCCGGATCTGGCTGTACGGCGTGTTCTCGGCCTGCGTCGAGAGCCTGTACTTCCAGTCCGGCAGTCTGGTCTGGTTCATGTTGATCGTTTCGATCTTCGGGCTTCGCTTGCAGGCGAGTGCGCATGAGATCCGCGACGGTGAAGCGGTGATGCCTGTCGGGGAGACGGCCCATGCGTAGCCCCACATCGTTCCTGCCCGAGACGGCATCGCGCCTGCCGCACACGATCGACCGGTTCGCCGGTCGTCTGACCAACAGGTTGCTCCGGGCGGCGCCCTGGCAGCTCATCGAGGTCCCGACCCGCGAACCGATCGTCTCCTTCACGTTCGACGATGTGCCGGACTCCGCGCTCCGTGTCGGTGCGGCAATCCTGGAGGCGTGCGGCGTGCGCGGCACGTTCTACATCTCGGGCGGCCTCGAGGGCCAAGTCGAGCCGGATCGCACCCTGATCGATGCTGCGGGCTGTAGGGAGCTCGTCGCGCGCGGTCACGAGATCGGCTGCCACACTTACGGCCATCGCGACATCAGGCATCTCGATCGCGCGCGCCTCGCCGCTGATCTCGCGGACAACGCGCGCTATCTCGATGCGGTCGATCCGCGCCGCGGCCGGCGTAATTTCGCCTATCCCTACAACAGCGGCAGCCTCGGCAAGCGGGCGATGCTGGCCGATTCGTACCGGACCTGCCGCGCGGGCGGCGAAGCCATCAACCGCGGGCCGACCGATCCGACCTTTCTCAAGGCAGTCGAGATCCGCCAGCCCGAGACGCTGGTGGCGGGATTGACCCGCTGGATCGACGCGCTGATCGCGGATCCGGGCTGGCTGATCCTCTTCACTCACGACATCTCGCCGACGCCTACGCCCTATGGGGCTAGTCCCGCGGCGTTCGAACGGCTGGTGGCGCATGCGGTGGAGCGCGGCTGCTGCGTGTTGACCGTCGATGCTGCGCTCGACCGCATGGGATTCCGGGAGGCTGGGCAATGACGAGCGAACGGCGGCTTTTGGCCATCAACAACTACTTCTACCGGCGCGGCGGCGCCGAGAGCGTGTTCCTCGACCAGATCGATCTGTTCGCGTCGGCCGGCTGGGAAGTAGTGCCGTTCGCGATGGAGCATCCCGACAATCTGCCGAGCCCGTGGTCCGATTACTTCGTCTCCGAGATCGAATATGGCCGGTCCAGCGGACCGATCACGAAAGCCAAGCAAGCAGCCAAGATCATCTTCTCGCTGGAGGCGCGCCGCAAGATCCTCGCCCTGGTCGGCCGTGTGCAGCCATCGGTGGCGCATGCCCACAACGTCTACCATCACATCTCGCCCTCGATCTTCGATGTGCTCAAGGCCGAAGGCGTGCCGGTGGTGATGACGGCGCATGATCTGAAGCTCGCCTGTCCCGCCTACAAGATGCTGAGCCAGGGCGAAGTCTGCGAGCGCTGCCGCGGTGGACGAATCCACAATGTCCTGCTGCGGCGCTGCGTCAAGGACTCCGCCATGGTGAGCGGGCTGGTCTTCCTCGAGACCCTGGTCCATCGCAGCTTCGGCCTCTACCGCGACACGCTCGACTGCCTGATCGCGCCGAGCCGCTTCTACCGCGACAAGCTGGTGCAGTGGGGCTGGGACGCGAGCCGCATCGCATACATCCCGAATTTCGTCGATGCCGAGCAGTTCACGCCCTGGTGCCACGAGGGGAATTACTTCGTCTACGCGGGACGGCTTGCGCCGGAGAAGGGGCTCGCCACGCTGGTGCGAGCCGCGGCGCTTGCGCGTCAGCGCCTGGTGCTGGTCGGCAGCGGCCCCGAAGAGGAAGCCTTGCGCCGGTTGGCGTTCGAGCTCGACGCCCAGGTCGTCTTCGCGGGTCATCTGGACAAGCCGGAGCTGAAACAGGTGATCGGAGAATCGCGGGCGCTGGTGCTCGCCTCCGAATGGTACGAGAACGCGCCGATCAGCGTGCTCGAGGCTTACGCGCTCGGCCGCCCGGTGATCGGCACACGGATCGGCGGCATTCCGGAGCTGATCGTTCACAACAAGACCGGCGCCCTGGTCGAACCAGGCAATGTCGGCATGCTGGCCGAGGCGCTGGCCAGCATGGCGAAGCTGCCCCGCACGGCACGGAACAGGCTCGGCGCCGCGGGCCGCGACTGGGTGTTGCGCGAATTCACTCCCGAGAAATACCGCGATCGCATGACGGCACTCTACGAGACGGTGGTGCACTGATGTACACATTGATACCAGCCGGCGGAGCAAACCGGCCTCCGAGGAAAGTGATCTTCCTCGGTCTGCGCGGCATCCCCGAGATACAGGGCGGCGTCGAGACCCATGTCGCCGCGCTCGCCGTGCGCATCGCGCAGCGCGGCTGGCAGGTCGAGGTGCTCGGACGCCGGCCGTACCTGCCATCACCGGAGCCGTACGTCTGGAAAGGCGTCGCGGTGACGCCGATCTGGACGCCGCGTTCAAAGCACGTCGAAGCGTTGCTGCACACCACGCTCGGCCTGTTCGCCGCCGCTCGCCGCAATCCGGACCTGGTCCATATCCATGCGATCGGTCCGGCGCTGCTCACGCCGCTGGCCCGCCTGCTCGGCCTTCGCGTGGTGGTGACGCATCACGGCTTCGACTACGAACGCCAGAAATGGGGATGGATGGCGAAGTCGGTCCTGCGCGCCGGTGAATGGATGGGAATGAAGTTCGCCCATGCGCGTATCGGCGTGGCGAAGGGCATCGTCGACTCGGTCCGCGCCAGGCACGGCGTCCCAGCAAGCTTCATTCCGAACGGCGTGGAGAGCAGCACTCCGAAGCTCGGCACCTCCTATCTCGACTATATCGACGTGAAGCCGTACCGCTACATCCTGAGCGTCGGCAGAATCGTCGAGGAAAAACGGCAGCTCGATCTGATCGATGCCTTCGCGCGCCTGGGTGACCCTACCCGGAAGCTGATCATCGTCGGCACGGCCGATCACAACGGCAATTACCTGCGCGCGGTCGAGAAGGCGGCAGCGGCGACGCCGGGCGTGGTGATGACCGGCTTCCAGTCCGGCGAGAGCCTCGCCCAGCTCTATCGGCACGCGGCGTTGTTCGTTCTCCCATCCAGCCATGAGGGCATGCCGATGGTGCTGCTCGAGGCGCTGAGCCACGGGGTGCCCTGCCTGGCGAGCGACATTGACGCCAATCTCGCGCTCGACCTCGGGCCGGAGAGCTACTTTCCGCTGGGTGACGTCGATGCGCTCGCGGGAGCGATCAGGCTGAAGCTCGCCCCATCGGGCAACCTGCCGGATCGAAGCGAGCGAGCCGCGCGGGCGCTCGATTGCTTCGGCTGGGACCCGATCGTCGACCGCACCATCGAAGTCTATGAGAGTGCGCTGGCAGCGCGCAAACCGGGACGGGCGCATCGCGGCGGCACCGACCTCAAGAACCATCTCGGGTTCGGAGGCGGGCAATGACGCTGGCCCTTCGCAAGCTGGAGATGACCGTGCTGGGCATCGGCTTCCTCGGCCTCGCCTGGAGCAAGGACAAGCTGCGCGGCTACGCCACGCCGAACACCGTGTCGAAGTTCGACGTCGAAGGCCAGATCGCCTATCTGCTCGACATCTTCGGCTCGTTCCGTCGTTTCATGCCGCCGGGATTCGATCTGCGGGGCCGCGATGTGCTCGAGCTCAGTCCTGGCGCGTCGCGCGGCAACGGTGCGTTGTTCCTTGCCATGGGGGCGCGGTCCTATCACGCCATCGACGTGTTCAACCTCGCCGGCGACGAGGACCCCGTGTTCTACGAGCTGCTGCTCGATCGCTTCTCCCATGGCACCAAGGCGGACCGGCAGCGCGCCCATGCCCTCTCATCGGCGTCCGGCGCCCGCGAGTTCAGCTACGTGGTCGGCCGGGATTTCGACATTCCCCGCCTCGCCGGCGGACGAACCTTCGACCTGATCGTGAGTTGTGCGGCGTTCGAGCATTACGACAGCGTCCCCGATACCGTCGCCGGCTTGACGCAGGTGGCCCGGCCGGGCTGCGAGGCGATCCACATCATCGACCTGCAAACGCATTCGCGCTGGATTCGCGAGCACGACCCCAACAACATTTATCGCTATCCGGAGCCGATCTACCGGCTGTTCCGCTTTCCTGGCCAGCCGAACCGGCTGCGGCCCGCCGATTACATCGCGGCCTTCGAGGCACAGGCGTGGAGCGATGTCCGGTTCGTGCCGTCGCGAACCATCGAGCCCGCGCTGCGCGGCCTCTCGCTCGCCGGTCTCGCTGCCCCATTTGCCGGCCAGGAAGACATGATCGTGCTCGATGGTGCGTTGACGGCGCGCCATCCCGGCGGGATCGGCGGCTGAGCGCGATCGGAGGTACATCGTGACCAGTCGCCGTTCCATCCTCCGCAGCATCGCCGGTGTCGCGATGCTCGCACCATTTGCCGCGCTCCCGGCTATTGCCGATCCGGCCGGCGAGCTTCCCGGTTTCCGTCGCGGGATCGGCGTCTCGCATGCGTTCGGATGGGCCGAGGTGCGCGAGGATGGCTCCTATGTGGATCCGGCGTTCTCCGCGCCGCGGTTTCGGTTCGGCGCGGACCAACGTCGGGCGATCCACGATGCAGGATTCGACTTCGTGCGTCTCGTCCTCGACGTCGGTCCGTTCCTGGCATTCGATGGGGCGAGCCGCGACCGGCTGGATGATCTCGTCATCACCACCGTCCGCGACCTGCTCGCCGCCGATCTTGGCGTGATCGTCGACCTGCACCCGAGTGCCATGAGCCCGGCCTACCGGCCTGCGGAACTCACCGCCGGCGTGAACACGCCGAAATTCCAGGCCGTGCTCGCGTTGCTGACCCGTCTCGCAGGCCGCCTCGACCAGGTTGCCGCCGAGCGGCGCAAGGCGGCGCCGCCGAGGATCGCGCTCGAGTTGATGAACGAGCCGGAGATATCAGCGGCCGCATGGCAACCGATGCTCGAAGCCGCCTACGCAGCCGCGCGCCGCGGTTCGGCGACGCTGCCGCTCGTGCTGGGCGGCGGCCTTGTGAACGCTGCCGGCGCGCTGGCGCAGATCAAGATGCATCCGTTTGCCGGCGACAGGCGCCTGATCTACACCTATCACGACTATTCGCCGTGGCAGTTCACCCATCAGGGCGTGCGCGGCAGTCCGGCCTATGCGCTGGATGGGATCGTCTATCCGGCGCCCGCATCGGTCGACGCGATGGCGCAGGCGACCGACCAGCGCATCGCGGCGCTCGGCCTCACCGGCACGGAGCTGGATCAGGCACGGCAGGCCAGGCAGACGCTCGCGAGCTATGTCAGCTCCGGCTTCAACCGATCGACGCTGGAGCGGACGTTTCAGCAGGTGGCGGCGTGGCGCACGGCGCAGAACCTGCCGGCGCAGGCGATCCTGCTCGGCGAGTTCGGCGTGCACAGGACGCCCTTCCAGGACAGCGTCGCAGGCGCGACCGCGCGCGCGAGCTGGCTGCGTGACATGCGTGAGCTCGCGGAGGCTTACGGTTTCGCCTGGTCCTGCTGGACTTATGTCGCGACAGGCGGATTCGCATTGGCGGAGAACGAAACCGGCCCCGGCTTCGATGCCGCGACCCGCGGCGCGCTCGGCCTGACATCGCCATGAGGCCAGACATGACACCGCGTCGCTACGGCAATATCGACGGGTTGCGAGCGATCGCGGCGCTTGGCGTCATGGTCGAGCATATGTTCGGTGATCTGCTTCGGCAGACCCCGCTTGCCGCCGGGCCGATGAATGCGGCTGGCGAGATGCTGGTTCAGAATGTGAGTCTTGGCCGGTTCGGCGTGGCGCTGTTCTTTCTGATCAGCGGCTTCGTCGTGCCGTTCAGCATCGGCGGCGAACGGCCGCTGTTTCAATTCGCCGTTTCGCGAATATTCCGGCTCTATCCCGCTCTGTGGCTCGCGCTCGCGGTGCTCGCGACCATGGCTTGTCTTGCTGGCGAGCCGCCGCGCGCGGTGACGGTGCTTGCGAACATGACGATGGCGCCGACGCTGTTCGGCCAGCCCTGGCTGTCGCCGATCTACTGGACGCTGTTCATCGAGCTGGTGTTCTACATCCTGATCGCGCTGCTGTTCTCGGTCGGCAAGCTCCGCCAGGTCGGCGTGCTGTCGATCCTGAGCCTGGCGCTCGTGGTCGCAACGGCGTTGCCGGTCCAGTTGCGGACGCATGGGATTGCCAACGTCCCGGTGCAGTATCTCGGCATGCACCTCTCATTCCTGTTCCTGGGTCTGCTGTTGCGCCTGTGGCTTGTCGAGCGGGTGCCCGGTGCGCGCACGGCGGCGCTGGCGCTGGTGCTTGCACAGGTTGCCGCGGTGCCGTCGGTGGCGGCCTTCTCGCTGGCGCGCGGCGACAATTTCATCATGGAAGGGCTGTTGCCCGTCGTTACGGCCTATGCGCTGGCTTTCGTGATCTTCATGGCGGCCGTCAGGTTCGATCGGCCTCGTTCGCCGCTGCTGTCGCAGATCGGGCTGATCAGCTATTCGATGTACCTGTTCCACTGGCCGGTGAACGTCACGGTCTACCGCTTCCTGCCACTGACCGGACAGATCAGCGATATCGCCACCATGCTGATCTGCACCGGCCTCGTCCTGCTGGTGTCCTGGCTGGTCTACCGGCTGGTCGAGCGCCCGATGATCATGTTCGGGCGCGCGATCGTGCTGCGGCATGGCGTCGCCAGTCGGCCATGACGCCGGCCAGTCGCGCCCTCAGTGAATCGCCGCGTACATGATCTTCTCCTCGGTGGCCTCGACCGCGGAGAATTCCTCGACCACCTTGCCCTGGCGCGACACCAGAATGCGGTCGGAGAGCGCCATGATCTCGGGCAGATAGGATGATATCACCACCACCGCCTTGCCCTCATCGGCGAGCTGGTTGATCAGCTCGTGGATCTCGACGATGGCGCCGACGTCGACGCCGCGGGTCGGCTCGTCGAAGATGATCAGCTCGGGTTCCTGCACCAGCGATTTGGCGATCACCACCTTCTGCTGGTTGCCGCCTGACAGCTCGACCACCTTGGCCTCGTCGCCGATCGCACGGACCTTGAGCCGCTGGGTCCAGGTCTTGCCGACCGTGTTGGTCTCGCGCCGCGACAGCAGCATCCGTCCCGCGGGAAACTTGGAGAGCAGGCCGAGATAGATGTTGCGGGCGATCGAGGCGGTCTCGAAGAAGCCCTCGACCTTGCGATCCTCGGTGACATAGGCGATGCCGGCCTTGACCGCCGGCGCCGGCACCCGGTAGCGCACCGGCTTGTCGTGCAGCAGGATCTCGCCGCCGTGGAAGAAATCGCGCTTCAACACGCCGGATACGATCTTGAAGGTTTCGGTGCGGCCCGCGCCGACCAGGCCGAACACGCCGGTGATCTGGCCGGCGAACACCGACAGCGAATTGTTCTTCACCATCGGTGCCATCTTGAGGTTCTGCACCGTGAGCACACGCGCACCGGCCGGCCGGACGCTGGCCTTCCGCGCGCCGTACAGCGTGTTGGAGAGGTCGCGGCCGACCATCGCCTGGACGATCGCCGCGCGGTCGAACTTCGCGGCGTCGTCGGTGACGACGTGCTTGCCGTCGCGCAGCACCGTGATGCGGTCGGCGAGCAGCAGGGCTTCCTCCAGCGCGTGCGAGATGAAGATGATCGAGACGCCGCGCTTCTTCAGGTCGCGGACCAGGTCGAAGAAATACTTCTTCTCCTCCGGCGTCAGCGATGCCGTCGGCTCATCGAAGATGATGACCTTGGCCTTGTGCAGGACTGCGCGGGCGATCTCCACCATCTGCTTCTTGGCGGCGCCGAGCCCGCTCACGGTCGCGGTCGGCGTCACGTCGAAATTGAGCGATTGCAGGAATTGCTGGGCGGCGATGTAGATGCCGCGCAGCCGGTTGTAGAATTTCTCCTGCCCGAGAAACAGGTTTTGCGCCACCGTCATGGTCGGCACCAGGCTGTTCTCCTGGAACACCATCGCGATGCCGAGATTGCGTGCCTCGAGCGGCGTGCGTGGCGCGACGTCGGAGCCGTCGACCGTCATGCTGCCCGAGGTCAAGGTCACGACGCCGGCCATCACCTTGGTCAGCGTCGACTTGCCGGCGCCGTTCTCGCCGACCAGCGCGTGGATCTCGCCGCGGCGGAGATCGAAGTCGACACCCTCGATCGCGGGCACGCCGGCATAGAGCTTGGTCGCCTTGCGCAGGGACAGCATGGTGTCGCTCATGAGCCTGTCTCCTCGGCAAGCCCGGCAAGGGGCAGTTTCAGCACGCGGCCCGGTCCCTTGGCGATCAGCACGAGGTCACCGCCCAGCTCGAGCGCCGCGACGACGCCGTGATTGATGCCGTCGACCCGGCTGTGCAGCGAATAGAGCGGCTTGCCGTCTTCTCCGAGCCGGATCACGAGGCCGTAGGAACGCGGCGGCGCCCATGGCTTGATGACGCCCATCGTCTTGATGTGCGCGCCCTGCATCGGCTCCTTGAACGAGAAGCCCGAGCGCAGCCGCGGCGCCACCCAATAGGCCGGGTCGATCTCGGCCATCATGCGGCGCCGGTAGGCCGGCTCGCGCAGCACGAACTCGACCAGCTGGGTGCGAGCGGTGAATGCGGTGAGCCAGTAGCCGCCGCCCACTGCCCTTGACAGCCGCGACGGATAGACCGGCAGGTGACCGAGCACGATCTGCGGCGGCCTGCCATCCGCGACGAGCACGAGACGATGCCGCCAGCTCTCGCTGACCAGCACGCCATCGCCACGCGCGCAGGCGCCGAAAGCGTAACCAAGTCTTGACGCCAGTGGCTTGACCGATCTGGTCCTGGGATCGAGCCGGAACACGCGGCCGTTGCGGTTCAGCTCCATCAGGTCGCGCGCCCAGTCGTCGACGCCGCAGGTCGACGAGCCGTCGGTCGCGATCAACGTCCCGTCATCTGCCAGCGTCAGCGCATTGATCGCATTGAAGGCAGTATCGCTGAACGTCACGTTCGGCTCACGCGACGTTGGATCGGCATAGAGGCGCACTTCCCGGCCGCCGAGCGCGACCGCGATGCCGCCGTCGGCGAGTGTACAGAGCGCCGAGATCGGCTGCTCGAAGCTGCGCAGCTCGGTCGCGGCACTGCCGTCGAGCCGCAGCAGGCGGTGGCCGTCGGCGACGTAGAGATTGCGGCCGTCGGTCGCGAGGTCCTCAAGCGCCTCGCCTTCCAGCAAGGTGGTTGCGGCCTCCAGCTTCTGGTTCGGCTTGAGCGCGCCATCGAACGACGGCACGGTGATGGTGGCCTCGCCACGGCCGAGGAAGCGGTTGGCGAATTCCCTGACGGCCGCGATCACGACAGCTTCCCCCAGCGCTTGTCATACTGCACGAAGTTCGGGTCGGCATTCGTCAGCTTGTAGCGGCCGATCCGGTTGTTCATGATGCCGCCGAGATAGAGATAGCCGCGATGCTCGCGCATCGAGGTGATCATCGGATGGTTCTCGCCGCGCAGGTCCCAGAACGATTCGAGGATCTTGCCCTGCTCGTTGAACTTGACCACACAGCCGGTGTTGATGTTCGGGAACAGCCATTCATCGACCGGAACGCGCTTGGCCATGCGGCGGCGGAAGCCCGGCATCTTCCAGGCGAGGTCGAGCGAGGGGCTGCGCATGCCGACCAGCGCCAGCCAGTAATTGCCGTCGGAGGCGAGATTGATGTTGTCGGGATAGCCCGGCAGATTGTCCATCACCACCTCGACCTGGCCTTTCTTCGGCCCGGCGAACCACAGCCGCTTGATCGAGCAGCCGAAGGTTTCGGCGAACAGGATCGACTGGCCGTCGCTGGCGACGCAGATGCCGTTGGGGAATTTGAGGCCGCGCAGCGCCGTGTGCGTCGCGCCGGTCTTGGTGTCGTAGCAGATGATGCGGCCGTTGCCGCGGGCCTCGAGGCCGTCGATCGGCCATTCGTCCATCTCGTAGCGGACGGTTGCTTCGGAGAAGAAGATCAGGCCGTCATCGGTGATGTCGAGGTCGTCGGCCAGCCGCAGGCGGCTGTCGTCGTTGACCGAATGCATGCTGCGGTTGGTCTCGTCGGTCGCCTTCTCCACGGTGCCGTCGGGCTTGATGCGGTAGAGGCCCATGCCGCCGATGCAGACATAGAGATTGTCCTGGCGGTCGAACGCCATGCCGAGCGGCTGGCCGCCGATATGGGCGAATACCTCCATCCGCTGATAATCCGGCGCGAGGAAGCGCATGATGTCGCCGTGGCGCGAGCCGGCATAGAGATTGTCGTGGCGATCGAGGATCACGTCCTCCGGCGCCTCGATGCGGCCGAGCCCGATCAGTTCGACATCGCGCAGCTTGTCGTTCTGCTCGAACGGGCCGCCCTGGCCGATCTCGGTCGGCGGGGGCGGCGGCAGCGCGTGATAGGTCGGCGCGACATAGACCTTGCTGATGATGCGGGTGCGGTTCTTCTGCCAGCGGATATCGACCATCGCGGCGACCAGCAGGATGCCGGCGAGCGCCATGCGGTTGATGCCGCCGCGCGCATTGAGCGTGGTCAGGCCGTTGGTGATCAGCAGCACGATCAGCACGCCGACCAGCGATTTGGCGACCGAGCCCTTGCCGCCGCCGAGCGTGATGCCGCCGAGCACGGTCGCGGTCAGCACGATCACCTCGAGGCCGACGCCGATGTCGCCGCCGACGGTGCCGAGCCGCGCCGCGAAGAACAGCGCCGCGATGCTGGTCAGCACGCCGCTTGCGACGTAGCAGAGCGCGATGGTGCGGCGGACCGGAATGCCGGAATTGTAGGCCGAGCGGCGCGAGCCGCCGATCGCCGTGATGTGCCAGCCCGGGCGCAGCCGGGTCATGAAGATGTGACCGAAGATCGCGATCGCGATATAGACCAGCGCGACGCTCGGAATGCCGAACACGTCGCCGCCACCGATGAAATTCCAGGACGGGATGTCGGGAAAGGCGGCTGCGATCGAATTGGAGTAGCGCTGGATCAAGAGATCGAACGCCGAACGGTAGATGATCAACGTGATCAGCGTGGTGATGAAGGCACGGAGCCGCAGATATCCGATCAGGATGCCGTTGACGGCGCCGAGCAGCGCGCCGCAGGCGAGGGTGGCGACCACCACCGCGGGCACCGGCCAGTTCAGCACGTCGAGCAGATAGAGCGCGCAGAAATCGGTCAGCGCGAAGATCGAGCCGACCGACAGATCGATGCCGCCGACGATGACCACCAGCGCCATGCCGAGCCCGATGAAGCCGATCTCGCCGGCCTGCCGCGCGGTGTCGGCGAGGCTCGACGGCGACAGGAAGTGGTCGATGGAGCGGCTCAGCGCGAAGCCGACGATCAGGAGCAGGATCACCGGAATTGCGGTCTCGGTCCATCGCTTGGACAGGATCTCGCCGAGGAGATGATCCGGCCAGTAGCGGTAACGCAGGCTCGTCAAGGTGTCGCGCATCGGCATTCCAGCAAGCTGTTCGATTTCGGGAGATCGACGTCCCGGGCGAGTGGGCCGGGGACGTCGAGCGGGAATGGCCGGACTATTTCTTCAGGTCGCTGAGATTCCAGCACGCGGTCTGGCTGTCCGCATTCTCCTTGGTGATCGGAATCAGGGTCGTGTATTCCGATCCCTTGACCGAGCCGGCCTTGGCGCCCGACGACAGCAGCCATTTGATCGTGCCGGCCATCTGCGCGGCCTGGGTCGGCACGTCGTAGCTCAGGTTGAGGTCGAAGGCGCCGGACTTGACGAGTTCGCAGGCGCCCTTGCGTTCGCCGCCGCCGGAAGTCGCGACGAACACCTTGCCGGTCAGGCCGGCTTCCTTCACCGCGGCCGCGGTGCCGATGTCCATGCCGTCCCAGAAGCCGACGATGCCGCAAAGATCGGGATTCTGCTTCAGCACGGTCTGGGTGATCGCCTTGGCCTTTGCGGCATCCCAGTCGGCGGCCTGGCTCGACACCACCTTGATCTCCGGATGCTTGGCGAGCACGTTCTCGACGCCCTTCAGCGTGTAGGCGCTGGCGGCCGCCGAGAGCGCGCCTTGCACGATGGCGATCTTGTTCGACTTGCCCTGGCACGCCTTGACCACGGCCTCGGTGTCCTTCTCGCCGATCTCGATCCAGTTGGCGCCGACGAAGGCCGAAGAGCGGTAGGCCGAGCCCATGTTGATCTGGATCACGTAGATGCCTTCGTTCTCGGCGCGTTGCAGCAGCTTGGCGTAGGTCTGCACGTCCGGATTGTGGATCACCATCACGGCCGGCTTCTCCGAGATCAGCGAGGTCACCGCCTGCGCGCCGGCATTGGTGTTCCAGTTCGGATCGCGGATTTCGAACTTCACGCCGAACGGTTCGAGCTCCTTCTTCAAGCCGGCGTACCAGCCTTCGGTGAGGTCGAAGTTCATCGCCACCGGAACGTAGGCCACCGTCTTGCCGGCGAGGGCCTCCTTGAACGGCTTCTGGAACGGCTCGTCCAGGCCTTGCTGGGCGATGGCGGGTGCGGCGATGGCCGCGAGCCCGAGTGCCGCGGCGATCACCTTTGCAGTCCTGACAGCGTGTCTCATTGCTTCCTCCTTGCTCGTGATTGAGGTTTCCGTGGCTTGGTTCAGATGTCGCCCTGCTGTGCGGTTTCTTCGTTGCGCGGATTCAGGAATGAATCCGTGATGACGGCGAGCAGCAGGACGACGCCCTTGACGAGGTTCTGGCCGGCGTAGGAGATGTCCATGATGGTCATGCCGTTGAGCATGGTGCCGATCAGCAGCGTGCCGATGATGACGTTGAGCACGCCGCCGCGGCCGCCGGACAGGCCGATGCCGCCGAGCACGACGACCAGGATGACGTCGTAGATCAGGGTCGAATTGAAGATGCGGGTCGGCATCGAGTTGACGGAGGCCGCCATCACCAGGCCCGCGAAGCAGCCGATCAGCGCCGCGACGACATATTGCAGCACGATGATCGGGCGCGAAGGGATGCCGGTGACGCGGGCCGCGTAGGGATTGTCGCCGATCGCATAGATATAGGCGCCCCAGCGCGTCTGGCGCAGCAGGAAGGCCACCACCACGCAGGCGATCACGAACATCACGATCGAGGTCGGGATGCCGAGGATGGTGCCCTGTCCGAGCCGCTCGAAGCCCTTCATTCCGTCGCTCCACTGCACGACGTCGAGCTGAAACAGCGCGGCCTGCCCGAGGCCGGCGAGCAGCAGGCCGGTCGCCAGCGTCGCGAACAGCGAAGGGACCTCGGCATAGGCGATCAGCCAGCCATTGACCAGGCCGAACGCGATCGTCAGCAGTACGGCGGTCAACAGCGAGGCCGGCAGCGAGTGGCCGTTCTGCACCATTTGCAGCACGAGCCCCGGCGGCACCGCGAGCGCTGCGATCAGCGAGATGTCGATGCCGCGCCCGATCACGACGATCGCCATGGCAAGTCCGAGGATGCCGAGCACGGCGACGTTTTGCAGCAGCGTCAACATGTTTTCCGGCGTCAGAAAGCCGCGCAGGAAAATCGAGAAAGCCAGGAAGAGGGCGGCGAATACGGCGAAGACGATCTCCTGTTGATTGAACCGCAATCGCTTCATTGCCTCGTCCTTCCTGCTGCTATGGGTGCGCCGTTTGCCGGGACCTCGTGCGGGAGCCGGTCGCGGCGCGGCTGGGCCGTGTCCTGCCCGCGACCGCCGCATCGACGAACGCACCGACAGTGTCGATGTAGGCCTCGATCGACGTGCCGCGCCTGCGGTACTTCGCGCGCTTGACGTACCAGTCCTGCAACAGCGGCTTGATCAGCGAGGCCGTCAGCGTGACCTGATCGATCGCGAACGCGCCGCTGGCGACACCCTGCTTGAGCACGTCGGCGATGATCTTCTCGGTCATCACCTCCATCTCGATGGCGCGCTGGCGTTCCGCGGGCGGAAACGATTTCGCTTCCATGAAGGAGAACACGAACCAGGGCTGCATCGCCTCGCTCATGCGAACATGGGTCGCGATGATCCAGTGCAGATGCTTGCGGGCATCCTGCTTGACGTCGGCGGGCGGTGCGGTGAGGACCTCCGCGGCGGTCTCGGCGACCTCGCCGAGGATCATCGACAGCAATGTCGGCTTGCTGTCGAAGTAGGTATAGAGACCGCCCATGCTGAGGCCGGACGCTTCCGCCAGCTGGCGCAGCGTGGTGGCGTGAAAGCCGTGCTTGTTGGACAGCGTGAGCGTCGCGCCGATGATGCGCGCCAGGTTTGGAACGGCGAGATGCGTTTTCTGGACCCGGATGGAATCCCGATGCCGTTCGAGGATCCGTGCGCAAAGCACGTCCATCGCGAACGCATTCGTCCCCGGCCGCTGGCGCGCGAGACCCAAATTGCCTCCCTGGCTATGCTTCCGGACCGCTTCATTTTCTTGACCGGTCCGGGCTGGGCTTTACGCCCTTGCTCAATTCCTAGCGCACGAAGCGGCGGTCGGAAAAGGGGGATCAGCAAATTTTCTGAGAGAGCGCTCGCTCGTTTTCTGCGCCAGCCATATGGCTTGCCCGCGCGCGCAACTCCGTTCCGGTGGCCCTCGGGAACTTTTGTGTTGAATGGACAACACAAATTCCTGACGCGCTGGTCGAGCGATATGCCAGTTAGACGGCCGTCACATTCCAGATATAAAGAACGCAGGTTCGCGGGCCGGAAGGCCAACCTGCACAGACATGCTGGCCGAATTTCACCCGTGGTCACTTTGGGCCGAAGCAAGGTTATGACGGCAGTGGGATCATATGGTGCACGGGCTGGCGCCGTGATCAGCGGTGACGCTCCGCGATCTTCCGCGACGTCGCGTCATCTGTTCGGGATTTGTGCCGCGCTGCTGATCGGCGGCATCTGCGCGGTTGCCGCGCAGCAGCGCGAGATTGTTGCCGCATCTGCGCCGATCGAGTTCAACATCCCCGCCCAGCAGTTGGCCAGCGCGTTGCAGGCCTATGGCGAGCGAACCGGCGTTCAGGTACTTTATGAAAGCAACTCCGCAACCGGCCGGACGTCGACGTTGGTCGAGGGGAGCCTCACGCCCGAGGACGCATTGAATCTGCTTCTGAAGGGGTCCGACCTGAAGGTCCAGTATATTCGTCCGGATGCGATCACCCTTGCCTCGCGCAGTGCGCGTGTCGACCGTCCGCCGGCAAGCCCGCTCGCGACCGCGGACCTGTCGCTGGGCACGCTGCAGGTGCGGGCGACCAATGACGGCAGCGATACCGGTGCGCTGCGCGACTACAGCGAAAGCCTGCAGTTCGACATTCAGAAAGCGCTTCAGAAGAACATCGGGTCGCGTGGTGGCAGCTATCAGCTCGTCGTCGACCTGTGGATCGACGCGTCGCGCACGATCCAGCGCGCCCAGTTGTTCCGGCCGACCGGTGATCAGAACCGCGATGCAGCCGTGACTGCGGCGCTGCAAGGGCTGACCGTGAGCCGGGCCACACCCGCCAATGCGTCGCTGCCGGTGCGGATCGCGATCCGGGTGAAATCATTGCAATGAGCGCCAGCGACACTAGCGGACCCGACGGCGCGCGCGGCATCAGCCCGATGACGCGGATGTTTCGTCCCGATGATCCAGGCGCCTGGAGTTCGGGCGAGGTCCTGCGCCTGCTGCTGGCGCCGGCGATCGCGACGCTGCTGTTCGTCGGTGGAATCTACTGGATCCGGTTGCAGCCGCCGGCCGGGTCGGCCAGCCGCGAGCAGAGCTCGGTCGTACAGGTTCGGTTGCTGCCGAGCCCGTCGCCCGCGCCGATCCCGGTCGCACCCGTGTCGCAGCCGCAAACCGCGGCGCTTGCCAGCAGGACCGAGGTGTCGCCGGAGAACGCTGAACCGCCGCTGGACAATCTGACGGCGGCCTCGGGGCGAGAGCCGATGCCGGCGGAGCCGACCGTGCCGAGCTTCCATCCGACGCCATCGCCTGCCGACGCGCCGCCCAACAGCGTCACCGTGAAATACCAGCAAGCGCTGCTTCGTCATGTGGCGCGCTACCAGCGCTATCCGAGTGCGGCACGGCTCGGGCGGCTGCGCGGGGCGGTCGAGACGCTGTTTTCCATGCAGCGCGACGGCACCCTGCTCGATGTCTGGGTCAAGACCAGTTCCGGAGAGGTCGTGCTCGACAAGGCGGCCGTTGATGCGATCCGGCGCGCGCAACCGCTGCCGTCGATCCCGTCGGCGCTGCCGGACCGGCTCAATATTCAGATCACCCTGGTGTTCGATCCGTCCTGATCCGGTCGCGCGCTACCGGGCCGGCTTCGTCGGCTCCGGACGCCGTTTCATTGTTTTTGGATGTGACCCCGACGCATCAGCTTCCGTGTCGTTCGGTGTCGACTTGTTACCGTCATAAATGTGTTGTGCCCGGCCGTTACGAGATTGGCCAGCTTCAAGAACAGTTCAATCTGGATATCGGGCTGGTGTCTGGGAGGCCGCGGAACGTGGCTGAAATCAATCGAATGCGGCTGCGGGGGCAGCTTGCTGACAATTATGACGGCCTCGTCAAGAAATTGACCCGCCGTCTGGGATCGTCGGACTTCGCCTACGAGGCCTTGCACGAGACGTTCCTCCGGTTGGAGCGTGTCACCGATACCGTGCCGATCCGCAGTCCCGCCGACTACATATTCCGTATCGCGATCAATATCGCCAAGGATCGCCAGAAAGCGCAGAATCTCCGCGTTAGCACCGCCGAAATCGACGCACTGCTCGACGTCAGTGACGAAGGACCGAGCCCGGCGAGAATCGTCGAGGCGCGCTCCGATATCGATGCTTTCAAGCGGGCCCTGGCCGAATTGCCGGCGCGGCCGCGCGACGTACTTTATAGTGTTGCGATCGAGGGACGATCGCCGCAGGATGTCGCGGCCCGTCTCGGCGTCAGCGTGAGAACGGTAGAAAGCGATTTGAAACTGGCCCTGAGCCATTGTGCTGATTGTCTCGACTATACTTTGATCCGTCGTCTTGGCGGTCCGCGTCCCCGTTCGTGATCGAAATTCGTGGCGGTCGCGACTGCCGTCATGCGCATCACAACGGGCCGTCCATTTCGCCGCGGACGATTGTTTCCGGCGGCCGCGGGCGATGACCTCAAATCAGGTGTGACAAGCTGCACGATTTTCTATCTTCGTTCTGCGGGATAGCTGGCTTCCAGTCGTCTATCGAATAGAGAGCCACCTCTGGAGGACCTTGGGGGGCCGGGAAAGGTTCGCTGGAAGTGTTGAGCCGCTTGATCGCAGGTCTGTATGCAATCGACCGGGCGCGCGATCGTCGCGCCGCGCTTTCGCGTGCGATGCGGCTCAAGCCGCGATTGCCGGATGTTTCTGCCTGCGTTGTGCGCAACGGCCGATTGCGGTGCCCGGCTGCCTCCGGAATCGTCTATACAGCGAGCTTCGCTATGGGCTCGGCGCGATCGGGAGGTTGGGGTTTGGCGAGCAGGGTGATGAGCAATCCGTCGTGACCGAGCCGCCTCGCACATCCGGGCCCGATCCATTGCTGGACGAGGCGCTTGACTGGGTCGTTCGGCTGAAGACCGGTTCGCCGACGCGTGCCGATATCGACGCATTGCAGCGCTGGCGCGCGCAAAGTCCGGACCATGAGGAGGCGTTCAGGAGCGCAGCCCGGCTGTTCCGCAGCGCCGGCGCCGCGGCCAAGGAGCTTGCCGAGGAACAGGCCGCAACGGATGCCGTCGTGGCATTGCCGCAGCGGCGGTCACGGTTCTTGACACGCCGCATGGTGTTGGGCGGCGCGATTGCTGCCGCCGCCGGATACTTGATGATCCGGCCGCCTCTCGATATGTGGCCGTCGATCGACGAACTCTCGGCCGACTACCGCACCGGAAAAGGCGAGCAGCGCAAGGTGATGCTGACGCCCGACATATCGGTCGAACTGAATACCCAGACCAGCCTTGCGCTGCGGCCCTCGCCGAACGAAACCCGGGTCGAGCTGATCTCGGGTGAGGCCTCGGTGATCGCCCGAAGGTCGTCGACGACGCCGCTGGTGATGCTGGCGCGCGACGGCCGTATCAGTGCGTTGCAGGCCGACTTCAACGCGCGCTGCCTCGACGGTGTCGTTTCGGTGACATGCCTCGACGGTATCGTCACCGTCGAGCAGGGCGGCCGGTCGGTACAGCTTCGCAAGGCCGAACAGGTCAGCTACTCGCCCGCCGGACTGCAAGCCTCGCTTCCGGTCGATGCCAAGCAGGTCGCCGCCTGGCAGACCGGATTGTTGATCTTCCGCGACCGGCCATTGGCAAGCGTAGTGGACGAAGTGAACCGGTACCGCGCCGGGAAGATCATCATTACCAATGCCGAGCTGAAGCGCCGGCTCGTCAACGGCACATTCCAGGTCGACAAGCTGGACAATTTCGTCGCCCAGGTCGAGCAACTGTTCGGCGCGCGCATCACGTCGCTGCCCGGCGGTGTGGTGCTGATGAGCTGAGCTGGAGCGTCTTCGCGCGAAGCGGATACCCGTTCGCATGAAGAAAATACGCCAAAGAAAGATCTGGGGTCTCGATCTCGTTTCAATCGAAACGGCGCTCCAATCGAACGAATCCGCGCCGCGCCGCTCGAACTCCTAACAAACAAAAAATTTCTTCCGCGATGCCGCAGAATCTTTTGCGGGTTTGCTCGCGCCCAGACGTCTTCTGAGTAAGGCGCCGCTATCGCGATCTTCCTGTCGCGATGGCGCGCGTCTGCACGAAGTAAGTGGGACGTCTGTGCGTAGTCGAAGAGATCATTTGTTTTTTGGGCGTCGTCAACGGCGCCGGGTCGGGTTCTGCATGTCGGCCGCCGTGCTCTCCGTGGCTGGTTCTGTCGCGGCGGTCGTTCCGGCGCGCGCGGCGAAGGATTCCGCGGCGCCGGCCGCAGCGCCGGCGCCCGGCAAGCAGCCGGCCCAGGCGAATGCGCCGGCGCAGAAGCCGGCGGCGCCGTTGCAGCGCTTCGACATCGACGACTTCGCGGTGCAGGGCGCCGACAAGCTGCCCCAGGTCGAGATCGAGGAGGCCATCTATCCGTTCCTCGGTCCGGGCAAGACCTCGGAGGATGTCGAGAAGGCGCGCGCCGCGCTGGAGAAGGCGTATCACGACAAGGGCTACCAGACCGTCAGCGTCGCGGTCCCGCAGCAGAATGTCACCGGCGGCGTGGTCACCCTCAAGGTGACGGAACTGAAGGTCGGACGGCTGCGGGTCAAGAACTCGCGTTACTTCGACCTCGACCGGATCAAGGACAGCGCGCCTTCGCTGAAGGAAGGCACCGTTCCCAATTTCACCGATGTCACCAAGGACATCGTCTCGCTCAACCAGTGGCCCGATCGCCGCGTGACGCCGGCATTGCGTGCCGGCGTGGCGCCCGGCACCGTCGACGTCGATCTCAATGTCGAGGACAAGGCGCCGATCCACGCCAGCCTCGAAGTGAACAACCGGCAATCGCCGTCCACCACGGCGAGCCGCGTCTCGGCCACCGTCCACTACGACGATCTGTGGCAGCTCGGCCACTCCCTGAGTTTCACCTATCAGGTCGCGCCGGAGCGTCCGAGCGATGCCGAGGTTTTCTCCGGCTCGTATATGGCGCGCGTGCCCAACGCCGATTGGCTCAATTTGCTGTTCTACAGCGTGAAGTCGAACAGCAATGTCGCGACGATCGGCGGTACCAACGTGGTCGGTCCCGGCATGATCATCGGCGAACGGGCCGTGATCACGCTGCCGACCCGCGAGGGCCTGTTCCACACGCTGTCGGTCGGCATGGACTACAAACATTTCGACCAGACCGTGAAACTCGGCACCGACGGTTTCTCGTCGCCCGTCACGTACTATCCTTTCGTCGCGACCTATGGTGCGACGTTCCAGAACGACAAGTTCACGACGCAGTTCAATGCCGGCATCACCTACAACATCCGGACGCTGAGCAGCCCGTGGGACGAGTTCGACGCCAAGCGCTACAAGGCGTCGCCGAGCTTCACCCACCTCAACCTCGACGTCTCGCATACCCAGGAACTGCCGGAAGGTTTCCAGCTCTACGGCAAGGTGCAGGGGCAGATTGCCGACGGTCCGCTGGTCTCGAGCGAGCAGTTCAGCCTCGGCGGTCTCGATACCGTGCGCGGCTATCTCGAATCCGAGGCGCTCGGCGACAACGGCGCGGTCGCCAACCTCGAGCTGCGCACCCCCAATGTCGGCGGCATGCTGCAGAACGAGCTGAAGAGCGAGACCGGCGAGGGCAAGCCGCGTTTCACCACCTTCAACGACTGGCGTTTCTTCGCCTTCATGGACGGTGGCTATACGGCGATTCAGCAGCCGCTCGTGGGGCAGCAGTCGTCGTTCGTCGCATGGAGCTACGGCGTCGGCACGCGTTTCAAGACGCTCGAATATTTCAACGGCATGGTCGCGTTCTCGGTGCCGGGCGTTACTCAAGCATACACGCACGCCAACAGTCCGCGCGTGAACTTCCGAATCTGGGGTGAATTCTGATGGGGATGGGCTTCTCTTTCGAGCGGCGCGCGCTGCGCCGCGGCATCGCGAATATCGCGACGGCATTGTTGTTCGGGCTCGTCGCGCTGGTGACGTCGCTCGCACCGGCGAACGCCTGGTGGAACGACGAATGGTCGCTGCGCAAGAAGATCACGGTCGATGCCAGCGCGTCGGGCGCCAACGTCACCGATCCGATCGGCGCGACGCCGGTGCTGGTCCGGCTGCATGTCGGGAACTTCCGCTTCAGCTCGGCCAAGGACGACGGCAGCGATCTCCGCTTCGTCGCCGGCGATGACAAGACGCCGCTGAAGCATCACATCGAAAAGTTCGACTCGCTGCTTGGCGAGGGCCTGGTCTGGGTTGCGGTGCCGAACCTGGCGCCGGGTGCGCGGACCGATATCTGGCTCTACTACGGCAACAAGAAAGCGCTCGCGACCAGCGATCCCAAGGGGACCTACGACCCGGATACGCTGACGGTCTATCACTTCAACGAGCGCGGCACGCCGGCGATCGATTCCTCGGTGTGGGCCAATAACGCCCAGAGCGTTGGCCAGCCCGCGGACGGTTCGCTGATCGGCACCGGCTTGCGGCTCGATGGCCGTGCCCCGGTGACGATGCCGGCCTCGCCGTCGCTCGCATCGCCGGACGGCGCCGCGCTGACCTGGTCGGCCTGGATCAAGCCATCCGCGCTGCAGCCCAATGCCGCGCTGTTCAGCCGGCGCGACGGCGCCAACGCGCTGGTGATCGGTGTCGACAACGGCAGCCCGTTCGTCGAGGTCACCAATGCGGGCTCGGTGCAGCGCTCCACCGCCGGTGCACCGGTGGCGGCCGGCAGCTGGCATCATGTCGCCGTGGTTGCGGCAAACGGTCAGGTCACGCTCTATCTGGACGGCGCATCCTATGCCGCGCTGAGCGCGAGCCTGCCGGCTCTCAATACCGTTGGCCTGATCGGAGGAGACTCGTCGACCTCCAGCGCTTCTCCGATCGCGCCTGCGACGGCCCCGTCCGCAGCAACACCGTCAGTGCCCCCTGATGCGTCGGCTGCGGACGGTGGCGCCGCGCCCGCGGCGACGCCGGATGCGGCGGCAACGCCGGCACCGGCGCCCGCTGCGGCGATGGCCGGTTTCGTCGGCGACATCGACGAGCTCGAGATCAGCAAGGTCGCGCGGCCGGTCGGCTTCATCAAGATCGCGGCGATCGGGCAGGGCCCCGACCAGGGCAAGCTGATGTCCTTCAGCGTCGACGAGGAGACCGCAAGCTGGTTGTCCGGCTACTTCGCGGTGATCCTGAAGTCGGTGACGCTCGACGGCTGGGTGGTGATCGGCATCCTTCTGATCATGGCCGTGATCAGCTGGGTGGTGATGATCGACAAGGCCTCGTATCTCAACAAGCAGGCCAAGGCGAATGCCCAGTTCATGAAGGGCTTCCGCGAGATCGCCGCCGATCTCACCATGTTGGATCGCGGCGATGCCGATGACGTCTCGACGCTCGGCGGACGCCTCACCGAGGCCGATGCCAAGATGATGCGCTCGTCCTCGCTCTACCGCATCTATCACATCGGCGCGGCCGAGATTCGCCATCGCTTCAGCAACTCGCAGCGCGCGCCGGTGCTGTCGGCAGTTTCGATCGCGGCGATCCGCGCGGCGCTCGATAGCGGCGTCGTCAAGGAGATGCAGCGGCTCAACCGCCTGATGGTGGTGCTGACGATCGCGATCTCCGGCGGACCGTTCCTCGGCCTGCTCGGCACCGTGGTCGGCGTCATGATCACCTTCGCAGCGATCGCGGCGAGCGGCGACGTCAACGTCAATGCGATCGCGCCCGGCATCGCGGCGGCGCTGGTGGCGACCGTCGCCGGTCTCGGCGTCGCGATCCCGGCGCTGTTCGGCTACAACTACCTGATCTCCCGGATCAAGGACCTGACCAACGACATTCAGGTCTTCGTCGACGAGTTCGTGACCAAGATGGCGGAATTCTATTCCGCCGACCGGCCGGACCCGATCGAACACCGCATCGCCGCGGAGTAATTGCGATGCAGATCCAGGCCGATTCAAAACCCTATGACGACATCAACATCACGCCGATGTTGGACCTCGCCTACGTGCTGCTGGTGATCTTCATCATCATGACGACGGCGACCGTGCAGGGACAGAAAGTCAACCTGCCGAAGGCCTCGGCGGCGCCGAGCCTTGCGACCCAGACCACCAAGGCGATCACGGTCGCCAACGACGGCAAGATCTTCCTCGACACCATTCCGGTGACGCTGCCCGAGCTCGAGCAGCGGCTGGTGCAGCAGAAGGCCCTGACGCCCGAATTCCCCGTGGTGCTGCGCGGCGACGCGCAGGCGCAGTACCAGAGCGTGATGGACGTGTTCGATCTGCTCAGCCGCATCGGCCTGAGCCAGGTCGGGCTCGCCACCAAGCCGCTCGTGAAGTGAGCCAGCCCGGAAGCGCCGCCATGATCACGCAGCCATCACCTTTCCCACTGACCGAGCGCAGGACGCTGCGGTCGTGGCTGAGCGACGTGATGCGATCATTCGATCCGGGTGGCGATGCCGCAGACCTGGAGCCCGTCGCGCCGGCGTCGCTTCCGGCCGGCTCCGGCGTCGGGTTGCCCAGCTCCGAACTCGGTGAGCAAACACGTGGCGAGGTGCTGCCGTTTCCCGTCCATGGCGAGGCCCTGCTGGTCAAGCTCGCGGACGTGCTGCGCCGGCATGTCGCCCGCCGGCAACCCGCCGACGATGTGTTGCTGCTGACGATCTCGCGATCTCCATGGGTCCGGCTCTCGATCGATGCGGCGGCCTATGTCGACTATCTGAGCGAGATCGGCACCTTTCAGGCCGCGATCGAGGCGGGCCCGGACACCAAGGTCATCCTGAAGACCACGGATTTCGACGCGCTCGCCAGCTTCGTCACCCAATACGTCAACGAGAAGCTGACCGACCGTGGCTCGACGGAGGCCGCGCCATGAATGCGCCGATGCGAGACCAGAATGCGCAGGCCGCGCGCGCCACGCCGGCCGCCGAAGATCACGTTGCCGCAGCAGCGGCAGCACCGCCGCCGGTCCCGGTTCGCAAGGCTGCGGCACGGAAAAGCGAGCGCACCGCGCTGCTGCGTTACGGCGCGGTCGTGGTGGTCGCCGCGCTGTTCCTCAGCGGCATCATCTATTTCCTTCTCGGTCACGACGATATGCCGCCGCCGCGTCAGGTGCGCGATCTCACCATCGTCAATGTGACGCTGCCGCCGCCGCCTCCACCTCCACCGCCGCAGCCGCAGCCCGAGCAGAAGATGATCGAGCAGCCCAAGATGGCGGAGCCCGAGTTCAAGGAAGAGAAGCCGGTCGACAAGCCGAAGGACGAGCCGGCCAAGGATGCCAAGAACGACGAGCCGCCCGGGCCGCTGTCGCTTGATGCGAAGCCGACCGGCCCCGGCGATTTGTTCAATCTCGGCGGCAAGCCCGGCGGCAGTCCGTATGGCGGTGGCGGCGGTGGGGGCAGCCGGTTCGGCTGGTACGCCACGATCATCACCTCGCAGATCGAGGCTGCGATCCGGGCCAATCCGAAGACGCGCAACATGGCGACGCAGATCCAGGTGCGGCTGTGGGTCGACAGCTCCGGCCACATCTCCCGCGTCGTGCTGACGCCGTCGTCCGGCAATGCCGAGGTCGACGCGGCGTTGCGCAACGAGGTGATCGGCAGCCTGACGCTGCGCGAGCCGCCACCCAAGGACATGCCGATGCCGGTGGTCACGCGCGTCACCGCGCGCCGGCCGAGCTGACAAGACCGACCTACGAACGACCAACCTGCGAATTTCAAAGTGCGAGTGAGAACTGGGGGACTGATGTTTAAGAAACGAGCTCACGCAGAATGGCGCGCGTTGCCGCTTGCGGTGTCGCTGGGCGCGCTTGCCTGCGCAACGCCGGCCGTGGGCCAGACTGCGGATCAGGCGCCCGCCGCCGCAAAGCAGACCGATGCCAGGAAACCGAAAGTGTCGAGCACCAAGCCGACATCGTCGAACGCCACCGTCAACCTCGTCAATCTGCTGGTCCAGCAGGGCGTCCTCAAGGAGGACCAGGCCCAGGCGCTGATCAAGCAGGCCGAGGACGAGGCCTATGTTTCCCGCCAGGCCGCCAAGGACGCCACCGCCAAGGCCGACGACGCCACCAAGGCCGCGACCGCGGCCGCCGCGGCGGCGCAGCCGCCCGGCACCCGGCACGTCACCTACGTTCCCGAAGTCGTCAAAAGACAGTTACGGGAAGAGATTAAGCAGGAGGTGATGGCCAAGGCACAGAAGGAAAACTGGGCGTCGCCCGGAACCTATCCGGAGTGGGCGCAGCGCATCCGCTTCTACGGCGATGCGCGCGTGCGCTATCAGGGCAACTATTTCCCCGGTGGCAACGACCAGGGCGGAGCCATCAACTTCAACGCCATCAATACCGGCTCGCCGTACGATCTTTCGCAGATCACGAACCCGTATGGTGCGCCCACCTATGACGCCACGCAGGATCGGAACCAGTTCCGGCTTCGCGGCCGGCTCGGCATGGAAGCGGACCTGCTGTACGGATTCACCGCGGGCTTGCGCATCGCGACCGGCGAAAACAACTCGCCGGTGTCGACCAACCAGACGTTTGGTACCGGCGGTGGCAACTTCTCGAAATATGGCGTCTGGCTCGACCGCGGCTACATCAACTGGCAGGGCTGGAATGGTGATCTGGCCTTGTCAGCGGGCCGCTTCGACAATCCGTTCTGGTCGCCGACCGATCTGGTCTGGTACCGCGAACTCGGCTTCGATGGTTTCGCCGTGCAGGCCAAGCACGAGGTGTGGGAAGGCTTCACGCCCTTCGCAGTGGGCGGTGCATTTCCGATCTACAACACCGATTTCAACGCCGGAATCAATCTGACGAATCCGCCAACCAAGTTCGCCAGCCACGACAAGTGGCTGTTCGGAGGTCAGGTCGGCTTCAATGCGCGGTTTAGTCCGGAATATACATTCCGGTTCGGCGTCGCCTACTACGACTTCGACAATGTGCAGGGGCAGCTTTCCAGTCCCTGCATCGTCGAGCTGTCGGGCGATGTCTGCAATACCGACCTGACCCGACCGTCGTTCGCGCAGAAGGGCAACAGCTACTTCGCGCTGCGCAACATCATTCCCGACCCGGTCGGAACCGGCAACAATGGCGGCCAGAACTTCAAGTATCAGTATTTCGGATTGGTCGGCCAGTATCGCCCGGTGGTGGTCAGCGCGCAGCTCGATCTCGGACAATTCCACCCGACCCACATCGTGCTCGACGGCGAGTACGTCAACAACACCGCGTTCAGCCGTTCCCTCATGAACGTTGCGGCGATCAACAACCGCGGGCCGAGTCCGGACGGCGGCACTACGCCAGGTGCGTTCAACGGCGGCAATCAGGGCTGGCTCGGCCGCGTCACCGTCGGCAACAAGGAGATCAAGCATCTCTGGGATTGGAACGTCCACGCCGGCTACAAATACCTGGAGTCCGACGCCACCATCGACGCATTTGCAGACTCCGACTTCGGCCTCGGCGGCACCAACCTCAAGGGCTATTTCGTCGGCGGCAATGTCGGTCTCGGCGAGAATGTCTGGGCGACCCTGCGCTGGATGAGCGCCAACAGCATCGCCGGTAACCCCTACGCCGTCGACGTCCTGCAAGTCGACCTCAACGCGAAGTTCTGACCATGCGCATCGCACTGATTGTCCTGACGATGTTGCTGGGAGCGTTGAGCTCCGGCACCGCCTTCGCCCAGTCCGAGACCGACCGCCTGCGCGACGCCCTGCGCAGCGCGACCGCGCAGACCCGCGCGCTGGAAGACCAGCGCACGGCCCTGCAAGCCAAGGTGGCCGACGCCGATCGCGAAAAGGCGGCGGCCAAGAAGGAGGTCGACGACCTCAAGGCCCAGCTCAAGAAGGCTGACAAGGAACACCGCGACGCGGTCGACGAGTTCAACCAACGGCTCGCCGAACGCGATGAGACGCTGGAGAAGTGGAAGTCGGCGTATGAGGAGGCGGCCACCGTCGCCCGCAGCAAGGACGCCGAGCGCGCCAAGTTCGAAGGTGAGGCGACCGCCTACAAGGCCAGCACCAAGAGCTGCATCGCCAAGAACACCCAGCTGGTCAAGGCCGGCAAGGAGATGGTGCAGCGCTACAAGGACCTGACGATCGGCGAGATCGTGGTCTCGCGCGAGCCGATGATTCAGCAGCGCCGGGTCGAGATCCAGAACCAGCTGCAGGAAAGCACCGACAAATTCCTCGATCAGAAGGTGAACCCATGACGACCGCTCTTCACATGAAGCCGCTCCGGTCGATCGGCCTGGCCGCTGCCGTTGCGGCCTTCGTCGTGCCGCTCGATGCGTCGGCGCAAGCGCAGGCTCCCGCGCCACGCACGGTACAGGCGCCCGTCAGGAAGCCGCAGCCCCAGCCCGCGGCCCAGGCGCAAGCCGCCGCCACGCCGGTCGCCCCGGTCGCGGCCACCCCGAAACCTGTCACCGCTCCCGAGAACGTCATCGCGCGGGTCGGCGACACCAATATCTCGGCCGACGACCTCCGCAGCTATGTCGCAGCGCTTGCCCCGCGCGAGCAGGCGGCGCTGGCCAAGGATCCGGCGATGCTCAGCCAGGCGGTCCGCCTGCTGCTTGCCAACCGCCTCGTGCTGCAGGAGGCGGTGGCGAAGAAATGGGATCAGCAGCCCAGCGTCGCGGCGCAGCTCGAGCGGGCCCGCGAGAGCGCGGTGGTTGAGCTCTATCTGCAATCGGTGTCGACGCCGCCGGCGAACTTCCCGAGCGAAGACGATCTGCAGAAGGTCTATGAGGCCAATCGCGCCGCATTCCTGATGCCGCGGCAATTCCAGTTGGCGCAGATCTTCATCGCTGCGCCGAAGGAAGGCGACAAGGCCGCCGAGGACAAGGCGAAGCAGGAGCTCGACGACGTGCAGCGCAAGCTGAGGGCGCCGGGAGCCGACTTCGCGGCGATCGCGCGCGGTGACAACAACGCCGCCAAGGACGCCGGCGACCTCGGCTGGGTCGCGGAAACCCAGATCCGTCCGGAGATCCGCAGCCAGGTGATGGGGCTCGCCAAGAACAGCGTGTCCGAGCCGATCAAGCTCGACGACGGCTGGCACATCATCAAGCTGATCGACACCAAGGCATCCTACACCCGCACCCTGCCGGAGGTGCGCGACCAGCTGGTGCAGCAGATCCGCTCCGAGCGCTCGACCATGATGCGACGCGCCTATCTTGGCGAGCTGCTGAAGCAGCATCCGCCTGTCCTCAACGAGCTGGCACTGTCGAGCCTGCTCGACGCGTCGAAGAAGTAAAGTGGAGACCAAGATGTCCGATATCATTACCAGGCTCACGATCGAAGAGCTGCGCGACAGCTTCCAGAACGTCGGCTATCGCGTCGAAACGCTGACCGATCCGGTCGCCAACACGACCTATCTGCGTTCGGCGACGGCGGGGCTGGGCTTCGAGATCCGGCCGGGCAACCAGCTGATCGGCGAGGAACAGGGCTTTGTCGACGCGACGCTGGTCACCACGCTCCAGGTGCAGGGTGAACTGCCGCTCGACCTCGTCAATCGCTGGAACGCGACGCGGCGGTTCGGCCGGTTGCAGCTCAGCCACCCGTTCCTGGTGTTCTGCCTCGATGTCTCGGTCGCCGGCGGCGTGGCGCCGAACTTCGTGCGGGCGCAGATCGAGATCTGGGACCGGCTGGTACAGGAGCTGATCGCCTATCTGCGCGAGGAGCTGCCGAAGCTCGCTGCCCGCAACGGCGCGGCCGCCGCTGCCCCGCAGCCCGCCGCACCGGCGCAGCAGCCGGCACGCGAGCACGCCTCGGAGGCGGGAGCCGTTCCCACCATCCAGTAAGTCGTGACGGCGCGACGACCAGGACCGCAAGCAACCCATGAATGACGCTGCCTCCTCGATGAAGGCGAGCTGCTTCGGCCGATGGCGGAAGCAGCTCGATCCTGCTCGTCGCCGAGGCAGCTTCATCGCAGCGGGCTGTCTCGCGCTTGCGCTTGGCCTGGCGCAGACCGCCCGAGCGGAGGAAGCGGCGCCGGCGTTCAGCACGCGCTTCGCCGCCGTCGACCAGGGAGAGCCTGCTGCCGACGCCGCGGCAAAGCCGCCGGCCGAGGCGGCAACGAAGCCGTCCGCAGCGGCAAAGGATGCTGCCAAGGATGCTGCGAAGGATGCCGGCGGGAAGAACCTGCCGCCACCGCCCGTGAGCCAGCCCGCGGTTTCGGATGCGCGCATGCGCTATCGCGCGCTGATCGAAAAGGAGGCAGCCGGGACCGGGCTCGCGCCTGAGATCGCCGAGGCCGTGATGGGGGTGGAGAGCGGCTACAATCCCGACGTGATCGGTGGCGTCGGCGAAATCGGGCTGATGCAGTTGTTGCCGTCGACCGCGCGCATGCTCGGCTTCTCCGGCTCGCTTGCCGAGCTTGCGATTCCCGAGAACAACATTCACTTCGGTGTCATGTATCTGGCGCGGGCGTGGCGCCTTGCCGGCGGCGACCTCTGCACCGCGGTCATGAAATACCGCGCGGGTCATGGCGAGACCCGCTTCTCCTATCTGTCGGTGAATTATTGCGTCGCGGTGCGCGCCCGGCTGTTTGCCCGCGGTTTCCGGGTCACCGGAACCGTGCCGGTCGCGACCTTCGGTGAGCCCGGGCGCAGCGGTGGCGGTGGAGGAGGCGGCGGATGCGGCCGCAAATGCCTCGGCGGTGGTGGACGCATCGGGCGTGTCGATCTCGTTGCGCTCAACACCCGGCTGAACGCGCTTGTGATCCAGGCCCGGGGAGGCAAATAGCAAGCGGTCCATCGCCGCAATCGATGTCGTTGCCTTGATATCCTCCCTCGACTTCCTATCGTTTGAAGCAGCTCTGGTTCTGCAAGGAGCAGTACCGATGAAAGCATTGATGTTGGCGATCACGATGGCCGGGTTGTCGGCGATGCCGGCGCTGGCGCAGACGCCGCAACCTCAGCACACGCCGTTGCCGGAAATCATCGTCGGCGCGCCGCCGCCCACGGTCAACCTCAACCGCGACACCGGCGGCAGCAGCGGTCGGGCTGCGGCAAGAGGTAGCGGCAGCGGGCCCGGTGAGCGTTGCGGCGATGCGGCCTCGCTTGGCTGCATCAACGAGCGGCTCAGAAAACAGGTCGATCAGGTCAATCCGCCGGTGACCAACACGCCGCCGATCGACGCGAAGTCGCAGGACCTCAAGGTCGGCGTGGTCAACATCCCGGCAGTGCAGCAGCAGTATGGCCGCAACTTCGGGGTCTCGGCGTTTCCCTATCGCCCGCCAACGCCGGTTTACACGCACCGATGATGGGTAAGATGGCGTTGATTGTCCGAGCGATCGAGATGCCGTCACATTTCTGACGATGGGCACGTGGGAAAATAGCGAAACTAACGGCTTGCTGATTCGATGCGAAAATCCGACGTGACGTGCCCCCATTGCCAGGCCGGCTATCGCCGGATCGAACTGACGTCGAAGGGCGGCGTCGCGGGCGAGTTTCGATGCCTGGTGTGTGACAACATCATCGAGCTGATGGATGGCTCGACCGATGTAGCCTTCCGGCTGACCGTGCAGCCGGGCAAGACGTCCTACGCTTACTGACGTCCTGGGCGACCTGCTCGTCGGTGTCTGCGATCATTCGCCGCGGATGTCGCTCGGTGCCTTGTTGGTCCAGCGATGAAACGCGCGCCTGAAATTGGCGGCATCGCTGAAGCCGAGGGCCAATGCGATATCCTCGTTGGCGAGCGCGGTGTTGCGGAGATATTTCAGCGCGATCTGGGTTCGCAACTCGTCATGCAGCCCGCGAAACGAGAAGCCCTGCTGGCGAAGCTGGCGCCGTAATGACCGGTCGTTCACGCCGAGCATTTTCGCGATCGCCTCGAAGGTCGGAGGATTGGCGATGTCGCCGAGCAGGATGGCACGAATCCGTCCGGCAACGCCGGTCCGCAATTTCAGGTCTCCGAGCAGGTCGTCGCAGAGCGCCACGATGGTCGGATAGGTCGTCTTGTTGCCGAGATCCGCGCTCCGATCCAGCCATTGCGCCTTGAAGACGATCTGGTTGGCCGGCCGATCGAAGCGCACCGGGCATCCGACATGATCGAGCGGAAGATCGAAGTCCGGCGCCTGCGGATAGGCGAGCGTGATCTCGCTGGGGGCGAAGCCCGGTCCCATGATGTCGCGCATCAGCGAGATGTGGATGCCGATCTGCATCTCGGCGACGAAACGATAGAGCGCGGAATCGGCAAGCGCGTGCAGGTTAGGCTCGATGGTCCATCGCGCATGGGCCTTGTCCTCGCTGAAGTCGATGGCGGCGAGCGGCGCAGCGAGCGCGTGGTAGCGCATCGCGAATTCCATCGCCTTGCGGAAGTCCGGACAGCACAGCAGCGCATAGCCGTACATTCCGTATGTCGAGATGTGGATCGACGCGCCGATGCGATAGGGCAGATGACGGTCGGTCGACAGCCGCAACGCGTTCTGGCAGACGGTCATCAACTGGGTCAGCGAAATCCGCGCCTGCGGTGAATGGACGTCGGCCAACGGAATGTTCGTGCCGCGCAGGATCGCTTCGGCCGCGATGCCGGCACCGGCAAGCATGTCGAAGACCGCGCCAAGCTTGGTCGCCTCATACACCTTGTCGCTGCTGCCGACGGTCAGGATATCGTTGCGGGAGCCCGCAGGCTTCTTCAGTCGCATGGTTGGTTGCAAAGTGAAGCAGCCTTTCCTTCTGTGCGGAAGCAATCGCCAGCTCCTTGGAACATAGCCGGTTCGCGCCACAACCCAAGGCTTATCAATGGGTCGTCCATGTTGCGCAGCAGCAAAGGGGAGCGGGTGAGGAGATCCGTTCGGCAGCTGGCTGTTGCCGTTCGCCGAGAGCAAGCCTGTCCAGTTCAGACCCGTTCGATGTCCGTTTCGGACCTTCACAAATCTCGGGCGTCACGCGACGCTTGGGCATAATGTCACGCGGTATGACCGTCGCGACGCGAGACGGCAGACCAGACGATCCGCTCGTTCAAGAAACGCGGACGTTGCGACGGCCGGAGGAAACGAAAGTCGAGGGAGGGCTTCCATGGTTGGGAGACTGATTCAGACTGCCAAATCCGCCTATCAATATCCGCTCATCTTCAAGCAGCTCTGGCACACGCCGCGTGTGCAGGCGCCGGACCAGGAGATCGTCTACCGCGATCTCAAGCGCTTCACCTACCGCCAGACCAGGGAGCGGATCGGACGCCTGGCGTCCGCGCTCAGCAAGGCCGGCGTCGAGCCCGGCGACACCGTCGGCGTGCTCGAATGGGACAGCCATCGCTTTCTGGAGGCTTTCTTCGCGATCCCGATGATGGCGGCGGTGCTGCAAACGGTGAACGTCCGGCTGTCGCTCGAGCAGATCGCCTACACGATCAATCACGCCGGGGCGTCGACGCTGCTCGTCAACGACGAATTCGTCGGACTGCTCGAAGGCATGAAGGGACAGCTCCCGAATGTGAAGCGGATGATCGTGATGTCGGACCGGCCGGCACCGCAGACCGGCAGTCTGTCCTTCGTCGGCGAGTATGAAAGCCTGCTCGCTGCGGCCTCGCCGGATTACGACTTCCCGGATTTCGACGAGAACACCCAGGCCACCACCTTCTACACGACCGGCACGACCGGGCTGCCCAAGGGGGTCTTTTACAGCCACCGCCAGCTGGTGCTGCATTCGATCGCGGGACTGGCGCTGTTCGGCATGGCGGGCTCGCAAGGCCGCTTCTCGCGCGACGACGTCTACATGCCGATCACGCCGATGTTCCACGTCCACGCCTGGGGCTTCCCTTGGTCGGCGACGCTGGCCGGTACCAAGCAGGTCTATCCCGGCCGCTACGAGCCGGCGATGCTGGTCAAGCTGATCAAGAGCGAGGGCGTCACCTTTACCCACGGCGTGCCGACCATCTTGCAGATGCTGCTCAACGCAGCCGCCGCGGCCAAGGTCGATCTGCACGGGTTGAAGATGGTGATCGGCGGCTCGGCGCTGCCCAAGGCGCTGGCCAAGCAGGCGCTCGCGGCCGGCATCGACATCTTCGCGGGTTATGGCATGTCGGAGACCGGGCCGCTCGCCGCGGTGTCGCACGTCAGCTCCAGGGACCTCAGCGGCGATCCCGACGGCGAGGTCGAATTTCGCACCCGCGCCGGCATCGCCGGCCCGCTGGTCGATCTGCGCATCGTCGATCCCGACATGAAGGACATCCCGCATGACGGCAAGTCCGCCGGCGAGATCGTGATTCGCGCGCCATGGCTCACCCAGGGCTATTACAACAATCCCGAGGGCTCGGAGCAGCTCTGGGCCGGCGGCTATCTGCACACCAGCGATATCGCGGTCATCAGTCCGGGCGGCCACGTCCATATCACCGACCGGATCAAGGACGTGATCAAGACCGGCGGCGAATGGGTGTCCTCGCTACAGATCGAGGACCTGATCTCGCAATGCGCCGGTGTGGCGGAAGCCGCCGTGATCGGCGTCAAGGACGACAAATGGGGCGAGCGGCCGCTCGCGCTCGTGGTCAAGAAGCCGTCCGGCGCCGACGGCCTCACCGACGCTGCGATCAAGGATCATCTCAAGCAGTTCGCCGACCAGGGCGTGATCTCGAAATACGGCATCCCCGGGACCATCCTGTTCATCGACAGCATTCCCAAGACCAGCGTCGGAAAGATCAACAAGAAGGAGCTGCGCGAGCAATACGGCGACATGTGACGGCGCGCGCAAGCCCGAGAAAAAATCAAGGAGGACGACAGGATGAGCAGCCTCACAATGGCCGACCTGGGTACGCATGTCGGACGCGAGCTCGGGGTTTCCGACTGGGTCGTGATCGACCAGCAGCGCATCGACACCTTTGCGTCCTGCACCGGCGATCACCAGTGGATTCATGTCGACGTCGAGCGGGCCAAGCGCGAGAGCCCGTTCCGCGGTCCGATCGCGCATGGCTATCTGACGCTCGCGATGGTGGCGCCGCTCGCGATGGAGGTCGGCATCATCCCGCGTGATGCCGCCGCTGGATTGAATTACGGCATCGACAAGGTCCGTTTCCTCGCGCCGGTGCCGGTCGGTGCGCGGGTGAGGCTGCGCGTGACGCTCGCAGGGGTGGAGCCGAAGGAAGCCGGCCAGCTGATCATGAAGACCCAGAACACGCTGGAGGTCGAGGGATCCGAGAAGCCAGCCCTGATCGCCGAAACGCTGGCGCTCCTGATTCCTGCCAAGGTTGTTGCCAAGGGAGCATGACAGTCATGGCTACGGACAATCGGACTCCTGAACCGACGGCCGACCTCTCCGAGGCCGCATCGCGAAACACGCTGGCGCTCAATCCGCTGGTCGGGATCCGCGGCCAGGACCTCGTCGACAGCGCGAGCATCCTGTTCAAGGCCGTGATCAACGAACCCAAGGTCGCAACCGAGCAATGGCTGTCCTTTGTCAGCGAGATGGGCTCGATACTTGCCGGAAAATCCGAGCGAGCGCCGAAGCCGGGCGACCGGCGGTTCGCGGACCCGGCCTGGAAGGAGAGCTCGCTGCATAGCGGGCTGCTCAAGGCCTATCTGGCGTGGGGTGAGACGGTCAATGGCCTGGTCGACAAGACGAGCCTCAGCGATATCGACAAGCAGCGCGCGCACCTGATCACGGAGATCCTGATCGACGCGGTGGCGCCGACCAACACGATGTTCACCAATCCGGCGGCGGTACGCAAATTCCTCGATACCGGCGGGCAAAGCCTGTGGAGCGGGCTGAAGAACTATTTCGACGATCTCGCGCGCAATCGCGGCATGCCGTCGATGGTGGACACGACCGCGTTCAAGGTCGGCGAGAACCTGGCGACGACGCCGGGCGCGGTGATCTTCCGCAACGAGTTGCTGGAGCTGATCCAGTATACCCCGACGACGCCGACAGTCAGGAAGCGGCCGCTCGTGATCACGCCGCCGCAGATCAACAAGTACTACGCGCTCGATCTGTCGCCGGACAAGAGCATGATCCGCTTCCTGCTCGAAAGCGGCATCCAGACCTTCGCGGTGAGCTGGCGCAATCCGACCGCAGCCAATCGCGATTGGGGGCTCGACACCTATGTCGCGGCGCTCGACGAGGCGGTCGATGCCGCGCGCGAGATCACCGGCAGCGAGGACATCTCGATGATGGGCTCCTGCTCCGGCGGCATCACGTCGACGGCCTATTTCGCGACGCTCGGCAGCGCGGCCGAGAAGAAGATCAGGAATCTCGTGCTGGCGGTCTGCCTGCTCGATCCCAATGCGGCCGAGGAGACGACGCTCGGCTGCCTGATGACACCCGAGACCATGCGCCTGGCGAAGGAATCCTCCAAGCTGCGCGGCATCGTCGACGGCCACGATCTGGCGCGGATGTTCGCCTGGATGCGGCCGAACGACCTGATCTGGAATTACTGGGTCAACAACTATCTGCTCGGCAACCAGCCGCCGGCCTTCGACATCCTGTATTGGAACGCCGACACGACCCGCCTGCCGGCGGCGCTGCATGGCGACTACCTCGATCTCTACTTCACCAACCCGTTCCTGAACCCCGGCAAGCTGACGCTCAACGACAAGACCATCGACATGAGCAAGGTCAAGGCCGACAGCTATGTCGTGGCCGGCGTCACCGATCACATCACGCCGTGGAAGGGCGTCTACAAGACCGCGCAGATCATGGGCGAAGGCACCACCTTCGTGCTGTCGAACAGTGGGCATCTCCAGAGCCTGCTCAACCCGCCGAGCAATCCGAAGGCCTCCTTCATGATCGGCCCGGTCGGCGCGGGCAAGCCCGACGACTTCATGGCCACGGCCGAGAAGCGCAAGGGAAGCTGGTGGCTCGACTGGCGCGACTGGCTGTACGCGCGCTCGGGCGACGAAGTGCCGCCGCCTGCGACGCTCGGCAGTGCGCGCCATCCGAGCCTCGGCCCGGCTCCGGGGACCTACGTCTTTGACTGAGGACCTCACCAGCGCCGACAAGGCCGAGCCCGCTGCTGCCGCCATGCGTGGCGCGATCGAGGCGCGGCAGATCACGATCGACGGTCAGCCGCTTCAGGTCGCGATCCGGCATGGCGACGGCAAGGGGCCGCCGCTCCTGCTGTTCAACGGGATCGGCGCCAATTGGGAGCTGGCAAGGCCGTTCCTCGAAGCGCTCACTGGCACCACCGCCATCATCTTCGACGTGCCCGGCGTCGGCGGATCGCCGAAGCCGGCGTGGCCGTATCGCCCGTCGACGCTGGCGCGGCTTGCCGCCGAACTCGCCGCCGAGCTGGGTTACGCCGAGATCGACGTCGCCGGCGTGTCCTGGGGCGGCGGCATCGCGCAGCAATTCGCGCATCAATTCCCGAAGCGCTGCCGCCGGCTGGTGCTGGCGGCGACCGCGCCCGGTTTCATCATGGTGCCCGCGAGCCCCTCGGTGCTGTGGAAGATGGCGACGCCGCGCCGCTACACCGACAAGGGCTATATGAAGAGCATCGCCGCCGACATCTATGGCGGCGCGTTTCGCGACGATCCGTCATTGATCGGCCGGCATGCGGCTGCGATGCACGGCGCGCGCAGCCTCGGTTACTTCTATCAGTTGCTGGCGATGACCGGCTGGACCAGCCTGCCGTGGCTATGGTCGCTGCCGCAGCCGACGCTGATCCTGATGGGCAGCGACGACCCGTTGGTGCCGCCGATCAACGGTCACATCATGGCCAGCCTGATCCCGAACGCCGAGCTGCACATGATCGACGACGGGCATCTGTTCATGGTGACGCGGCCGGCGGAAACCGCTCGCCTGATCGAGGCGTTTCTCGCCGACGAAGGCCGCGAGGTCGTGCCGGCATCGCTGCTTGCACGCACCACTAGCTACCTGAGGGATCTCGTTCCAACATCCGGAGACGGACGCCAGAAGTCGTAACCACAGGGAGGACATCATGACGGATAACAGCTCATACATCGATATGCTGCGGAAGTTCGGCAGTGATCTCGGCTTGCCGAAGCTGAACGTGGACGAATTGCTGCAGACCCAGAAGAAGAATCTCGAGGCGCTCGGCCAGAGCGCGAAAGTAGCGGCGCAAGGCGCGCAGACCGTGGCGCAGAAGCAGCGTGAGGTGATGGAGGCCGGCTTGCGCGAGGCCGCGACGCTGGCGCGCGAATACAAGCCGCTCGGCAAGGTCCATGAGAACCTCGCCTTGCAGACCGAGTTCGCGCGCAAGGTGTTCGATATCGCCGTGAAGGGCGCCCAGGACAGCGCGTCGACCGCGCGACAGTCGACCACGGATGCGGTCAAGATCATCCAGGACCGCATGAAGGAAAGCTTCGAGGAACTTCGCGCCAGCGCGCGTCCGAACAAGTCGGCTTGAGACCGTCCGCCCGGACGCCACAGCGACGAAGCAATCCATCAATTCGCGCGGACGACAACGATGGATTGTTTCGCAGCGCCTGTCATCCGGCGGCGCTTCGCGCCGGCCGGGTGGCTCGTGATGATGTGGATCGGTCCGGAAGCGTTGGTCTACTCGGCCGGCGGCATGCTGCCATGTTCAGTGCCGTGCCTGGCTGCGGCGTTCGCCCGCGCAAGCATGCCGAGCGCGACGAGTGCGGCGGCAAAGCCTGACGCAGCGCCGACGCCGAGCGCCCAGCGTGGGCCGAGATGGTCGGCGACCCAGCCGACGATCGGTGCGCCGATCGGCGTGCCGCCGAGCGCGACGCCGAGCCGCAGCGCCATCACGCGCCCGCGCATCGCCGGCTCGGTCGAGAGCTGCATCAGCGCGTTCGAGGTATTGAGGATCGTCAACGAGGCGATGCCGATCACGACGAGGGCGGCGGCAAACAGCCAGTAGTTCGGTGCCAGCGCGGCCAGCGTACAGCCGATGCCGAAGATCGCCGAACCCAGCATCAGCGCGGCGAAGCGCGGCTGGTCGCGCGTCGCCGCCAGCAGCGCGCCCGACATCGTTCCGATCGCCATCATCGATGACAACAGGCCAAAGCCGCGCGCGTCGGTATGGAAGACGCCGACCGCCATGGTCGAGATGAAGATCGGAAAGTTCAGCCCGAAAGTCCCGATCAGGAACAGCATGACCAGGGTCGCCCTGAGATCGGGGCGGGACCAGACATACTTGAATCCCTCGGTGATGCCGCCCCTGGTGCGGGGTGCGCGCGCATTCGGCCGGAGCTCGGATTTGCGCAGCAGGCACAGCGAGGTCAGCACCGCCATGAAGGACGCTCCGTTGAACAGGAACGCCCAGCCGGTGCCGACCGAAGCGATGAGCAGTCCGGCCATCGCGGGGCCGACCATGCGCGCGGCATTGAATGAGGTCGAGTTCAACGCGATCGCGTTCGACAGGTCTCGGTCGCCGACCAGCTCGGCGACGAAGGTCTGGCGGACCGGAGCGTCAAGCGCGGCGCTGCAACCGAACAGAAACGCGAATACATAGACATGCCAGAGCTGCACCAATCCGGTGACGGTGAGGATGCCGAGGATCAGTGACAGCGTGCCCATCGTCGCCTGGGTTGCCATCAGGAGCCGCCGCTGGTTGAAGCGATCGGCGGCGAGGCCGGACCAGGGCATCAGCAAGAGTTGCGGTCCGAATTGCAGCGCCATCACGATGCCGACGGCGGATGCGCTGTGATTTGTCAGCTGGGTGAGGACGAGCCAGTCCTGCGCGGCGCGCTGCATCCAGGTGCCGATGTTGGACACCAGCGCGCCGGCGGCCCAGACCCGGTAGTTGAAGCTCGCGAGCGATCGAAAGACGCGTCTCATGTTCGTTGCGGATCATTCCCGCCGTGAAACCGGCCGAACCGCCGCGCCATGACGATACCGAATAGAAGTCCGCCGAGACCGAGGGCCGCGACATCGCCTGTGTTGCGGAGGGCGAACTCGCCGACGCGGCAGACCAGCAGGTAGCCGACGAAGAGATTGAAGAAGCCCCAGATGATATTGACGGTCGAGGTCGATAGCCCTTCTCCCGGCGGCTTGGCAAACGGGGTCTGGAACGGTTCGCCCATGATGCCGGCGACAACGTGGGGAATGGCGTTGGTGAGGAAGGCGCCGCCGAAGAAATAGGCGACGAGCTCAAGCCAGTTCATGGGCATGCGTCCTTTCGAGCAGATCGATGATCGCCTGGGTCGAGCCGGTTTCGCCGAGTCGCGGGAACACCTGCTCGATGCTGTAGTCGTGCGCGTTCGGCCGCGCGTCGGTCATGGCGTCGATCGCGAGCGTGACGTTGAGGCCGGCCTCAAAGGCCTGCCGCGCCGTGGATTCGACGCCGGTGCCGGTGGCGACGCCGGCGACCACGACATGGGTGACGCCGCGGGCTCTCAGCCGGGTCTCGAGATCGGTGCTGGCAAAGGCGCCCCAGGTCCGCTTGGTCACGACGATGTCACCCGGCTGCCGGTCAAGCTCCGGGAGCAGGTCGGTCCAGCCGTCGGGAAATGCGCCGTTATGGCGCGGCCGCTCGGTTCGTCCGGGTGCGATCCCGTCGACATTGACCAGCACGACCGGCAGTCCGCGCCGCCGGAACGCCTGGATGAGCGCGCGGGCCCGCGTCACGACGTCTTCGAATGGATGGACAAAGGGCGCGCCGGCGAGCCCGGCTTGCAGATCGACGACAATGAGGGCGGTGATCGGATCGAGTGTCGTGAGGGCCATCATCGTTTCCTTTCAACCGGATGTTTCTCGCGATTGGCGCGGGCTCAGTCGGCGACCAGCCGCTTCAGCAAGCCGACCGCGGCGGCGAGTTCATCCTGCTCCCGCACCGACAGCCGCGTCGCGATGGTGCGCGCCAGCCAGTCCTGCCGCGCGGCGCGGCCGGTCCGCAGCCGCTCGCGACAGATGTCGGTGAGCGACATGATGGTCTGGCGGCCGTCGTCCGGATCGGGCGCACCGCGCACCAGGCCCGCGGCCTCGAGCGCTGAGATCGCCGAGCTCATCGACTGCGGACGCATTCCCTCCGACCGCGCCAGGCTGGACACGGTCGCGGGGCCGTCCTTCTCGAGGCGCAACAGCACCGCGACCTGCGACGGCGGCAGGTCGTCACGCTGCCCCTGTTCGCGCAGCCGGCGCTTCAGCGTTCCGATCAACAGGCGAAGGTCTTCGGCGAGCGCGGATGTGCGCGCCGAGCCGGTACGTGACGCAGCATTGTTCATGACTGGGAGGATGGCATATATACAGGTAAACTGTAAAGATTATCTTCGCAGATTGCCTTCATATTCCTGTGATCGTCAGCGTCATGTCAGGGCATTGTTGGATCATGCTCCAAATCGAAATGGCCGATTGCCGTCGGACAGGAAGCAGCGCTGGTTAAAAAGGGGGAGTGATGGTCGGAAGCACGCAGGATGCACGCGCCGGCTCGAGCCGGTCCGCTTCCGGCTATCATGGCAACGCGGTGCTGGTGCGCCGCGTAAGGGCGGCGATACGCTGCGCGTTACCAGATGACGCGTGCGCAAATCAGCGCAAGCGGCACGATCGCAAGACCTATCGGAACCCATCTGCGCATGTCAGCGGGGTCCCTCGAATATCGGAAGATCTGGATGCAAACGAAAAAGCAGACCGCTGCGCCGAGCAGGATGCGGAACAGGTCAGAGGGGGTGTCGTATAAAGTCTCAAGAGTCTCGTTCTGCGGCATGGCCACCCGGGCCGTTGTTACCACCACGACGAGCAGAAAAAGCGTCCGTAGAACGAGACCGAGGAATCGCATTATGCGTGCCAGCCATCACTCTATTCGAGTCGGTGTATAGCACATATTCGGCAATAAAGTAAGCATCTGCACAACTTTGTGCAGTGCGACGGCATCATGACAACCGCTCGTTCGAAGGGCAAGCTGCTATGAAATACGGCACCACGTTTGGGCTTATCCTGGGATTGACTGTCCTCTTGGGCAACGCGGCGTTCGCGGCCACCCCGGCGCGCTGCCGAGCCGAGGTGCTGCGATCCGAGGAGCTTCCTTATGCGCCGATCGGTTCCTGGCTGTTGAAGGCCACCGTTCGTATCATTTATCCGGACGGCCAGGCCGCGGAGTCGACGTTCTTCAGGACCGTGCCCTGGCAGGTCACGCTGCGCCGGGGCGAGCATTTTCGGTTCGACTGCGAGCGGATGCGCGATGCGTGGCCGGTCGCCCTGCAATAGCTCAAACGCGAGGTGGATAGCGTCATGGTCAATCTGATTGTCGGTCTCACCCAGGTTGCATTCGCTCTCGGCAGTCCCGCCGGCGCGGTGGCGGATCGCGCATGGCAGCCATCGGTCGAGCAGGTCAGGATGGTCTGCGATCAGGACTGCAATTGCTGGCGAACGCGGTATCAGGAACGCCGGCCGTTACTCTTGGGCCGGGACGATCTGGCCTGCCCGCCGTCGGAACGACGCCCGGTCGGCTATTACAACGGCTACTACCGCAAGGGACCGGCGACGGGCGTGGATTTCGACAGCAAGTATCCGGTCCGGGAATTTTCGTTCCCGTTCTGAACGGCGCGAGCGCCAGCTCGAGGCAGGTGAGGCGCGTGCCGCGTTCTATTCCTGCGGCACGGCTCCGCCGGAGACGCTGCGTTCATCGAAGCGAGGACCGGCGCGTCGTTTCGCAGGCTCCGGGTCGGCCTGGTCGTTCGTTCCGCTGGATGGTGCAGACGCGTGGAGCTCCCGCGCCCGTCGGGTCACGGCGGCATAGCGCGCCGTCGCGCTGAGACTCATCAGGCCTGCGCGTACCAGTCCGAGAATCGCGCGCCGCGAATGGAAAGGCCCGGTCTTGCTCGCGGCATAGCCGCGCGGATAAAGTTGCAGGCGGCCGCCAAACGCTTCCTGCAACGCCGCCTTCTGGGTCGCACTGAGGCGCCGGCGCCGCGCGGGCTTTTCCGCTTCCACCAGCATGCGCAGCTCGATGCCGGGTGACTTCCGTGGCGCGGCCTTCATTGTCAGCTTACACTCCGGTCGACGGTCGTCGGCTTCCGCGAGGCCCGGCGCCTGACTGGCGTCGCCATGGACGCCGGCATGTGGCACATCATGGCTTGCGCTGTTGCTCATCACGAAACAGAACCGCATTTCGCGCAGCGGCGGCATCTGACGAAGGTCAGGATCGGTTGTGACGAAAGTCATATTCGTTTGCCGCCGCTATCGGCTTACGCCAGAGTGGGGCGGTCGCTAAGCGGATGGGCAACGCATGATCGATCTGAGCGCGGACTTGCTTGCGGCCGCCGAAGCCGATGTCATCGGCCTCGCCGTCATCGGCGCTGACCGCGGCATGCAGCGGAAGATCGGACGGCTGGTCGAATGGCTTCCCGCGATCGGCGTCGATTGCTGCGAGTGCATGCTGCTGGTTGGTATGGAGGCCGAACTGGCGGCGCTTGCCGGTGGCCAGCGCGACATGATCGCGCTCGCTGGCGTGCGTGGCGCATCGCCCGACATTGCGCAGCCGATGACGGCGGTCGTGCTGTGGAATGCCACGCAGTCGCACTATTTCGTCATCGCGATGCCGGACTTCGCCGGACGCCAGGTCGAAACGCTGCTCGGCAGCGAGCGCCGGGCCCGGCGCCTGATGGAGCAGCAGCTCGAGGCGGCGAGCGCGGAGGTGCGCTTTGCCTCGCTGGCGCGGACGCGGCTTCGCCTGGCGCGCGATCTGCACGATACGCTGGTGCATTCGATCGTGGCGCTGCTGACCCAGATCCGGCTGATCAGGCACTATCTGTCGACCGATCCCGCGCGCCTTGCCGACAGCCTTGCGACGGCCGAAGACGCCGCCGCGAGCGGGCTCGCGCGCGCCCGTGAAGCCATCGAGCGCTTGCGCACGCCCGACGATCTGAAGCTCGATCCGGACGTCGAGGGACTGCTGAGCGACTTCGCCACACGCAGCGGCGTCCGGGTCTCGATCCAGATCGACGAGCCGGCGCGTGCCGGATTGCGCGATTGCGGCCTGACGGTTCAGCGCATCCTCAGCGAGGCGCTCCGCAACGTTCAGAACCATGCGCAGGCGCATCGCGTCTCCTTCCACGCCTATGATGCGCCGGCCGCGATCGGCCGAAGGCTCGTCGTCGAGATCCGCGATGACGGCCGCGGCTTCGATCCCGCGGTCCCGGCACCAGGACATTTCGGATTGATCGGAATGGCCGAATTTGCTGAACTCGTCGGCGGAAGCTGCGCGGTGGAGAGCGCACCAGGGCAGGGAACGCTGGTCCGGATCTCGCTCCCCGTGGCGGTGCCGCCGGCGGCGTCGGCCGGCGTGCTGGCCGATTGATGTGATTGCTTCGCATTGAGAGCTGTTCGAGCGAAGCGCTTCGAGAGGATGACGGAAGCCCGTGAGCAAGATTGAAAAGGTGCGGGTGCTGATCGCCGAGGATCAGACGCTGATCAGGGAAGGGATCGCGACGCTGCTCGCCCAGCAGAACGAGGATTTCGAGATCCTTCCTGGCGCGTCCGACGGCGAGCAGGCCATCGAATTCGCGCGGCGCTATCGGCCGGACGTCATCCTGATGGACCTCCAGATGCCGCGTGTCGACGGTATCGCCGCGACCCAGCGGATTCTGCGCGAGCTGCCGCAGACCCATGTCGTGGTGCTGACCACATTCGAGACCAACGATCTGATCTTCGAGGCGGTGAGCGCGGGTGCCAAGGCGTATCTGCTGAAGGATGCCAGGATGGAGGAGATCGCAGGCACGATCCGCGCCGTGATCAACGGCCAGTCGGGGCTTTCACCCGGCGTCGCCGCGCGCATCCTCGACGAATTCAAGCGGCTGCGTGGTCCGCGCGTCTCCGCCAAGCTGCCGGTCCGCGACGGGCTGACGGCGCGCGAGAACGAAATTCTGACCCTGATCGTCGAGGGCAAGAGCAACACCGAGATCGGCGAGCGGCTGCATTTGGCCGAGGGAACCGTGAAGAACTATGTCAGCACGATCCTGGAGAAATGCCAGGTCAAGAACCGTACGGAACTGGCAATAAAGGCAATAACTTACTAGAAATAATTGCCCGCGACCGCACACCAAGCGGTTGATCCGGCTGAGATTGCTCGCCTTTCTCTGGGCCGCGCCCATAAAATTGGCTATAGGATTGTTCCGGATTTGCTTTTTGACGCGGCAAGTCCGGGTTGCGCAGCTATGAGTAAGCAGGGATTGACCATGAAGGGTATCGACCGCCAGACCAAGGGCACGGATGGACTGGCAGACGCCGCGGCGGCCGGCAACGGCGCGGATTCGGCGGCGCATGGCATGGCCGCGATCGATCAGGTCCGCGATCTTCTGTTCGGCGGCGCGCAGCGCTCGATCGAGACCAACCTCGCGGGCCTGCGCGAGGAGATGCAGGCGCAATTGAAGCAGATGCAGGCGGATTTCACCAACGAGGTCACCGCCCTGCAGGCGAGGCTCTCCGATCTCGAACGGGATACCGAGCAGAAGCGCCTCGACTCGCTGAAGGATGTCGGCGCGGCGATCACCCAGCTCGGCGCGGCCATCAGCGGATTGGGATCGGGCCGCACGGGCAAATAGCCATGGCAGCCGCTGCCGGCCAGAACCGCGAGATCGAGCAGCTCAGGACTTTGCTGTTTCAGCCTGAAGCGACGCGCTTGACGTCGCTGGAGGCCGAACTCGACTCGTTGCAGCGTTATGTCGGCAACGCCGACCGGCTGGAGACCGCAACCGCCGGCATCCTGGTGGAGGCGCTGGAGCGCGCCGAGGTCAATCGGCCGCGCGAACTCGCGACCGCGATCGCGCCGGTCGTGGTCTCCGCGATCAGGAACGAGATCAAGAATTCGCGCGAGCAGATGATCGAGGCGCTCTATCCGATCGTCGGCCGCCTGGTCAGCGCCGCGGTCGCGAATGCGTTCCGGGAAGTGGTCGCCTCGCTCGAGCAGCGCATCAACGCGCTGACCTCGGCGCAATTGTGGGTGGGGCGGATCAAGTCGCTGGCGACGGGACGCCCGATCAGCGAGTTCGTGCTGGCCGACAGCCCGCCGCAGGTCAACCGCCTGCTGATCATCGAGCGCGGCAATGGTCGCCTGATCGCCGACTGGAAGCGCGACGCGACCCCCGACGAGCGCGCCGATCTGCTCAGCGCGATGGTGGCGGCGATCCTGGAATTCTCGGTGCAGGCGCTCGCCGGCGAGGGCAATCTGCAAACGCTCGATTTCGGCGGCCGGCAGATCGCGCTGCGCGCCTCGCCCCGCTTCATCCTGGCGGCGGAATGTCTGGGCCCGCTGCGCCCGGCGGACAATGCCAGGATCAATTCGCTGTTCTTCGATGCGATCGAGCGCATCGACCGCGGCGCGGATTGCGATGCCCCGATGCTCGCTGCGCTGGTCGCTGCGATCGAGACCGACGACGCGCCGCCCAGGATCGCGAGCCGGCGCGGCAAGGTCATCCTGATCGCGGTGCTCACCGCGGTCGCCGCGCTGTTGCTCTGGCTTGCTGCGATGTCGGTGACACGCGGCCTGCTGGAGCGGCGGACCCATGCGGCGCTGGAGCAATTCACCGCCAACCAGCCGCTGCTGGCCACGTTCCCGCTGCGGCTCGACTTCGATCACGGCAAGTCCAGCGTCGCGGTCTCGGGCATCGAGCCGAGCCAGTTGGAGACCGCGCCGCTGCTCGAGGTGCTCGCAACGGCCGCTGCGCCTTACAAGATCGTCAACCGCATCGGTCTGGTATCCGCGCCGGATCAGGTCGCGGCGTCACAGGCCAGCATCGCGGCGAGCCTGACGCGCCTGCAGGCGAGCCTCGACCAGATGCGCGAGGCGATGAGCGCGCAGGCGAAGTCGGGCGAGCAGCGCTATGCCGGGCTGACCGCGCAATATGACAAGCTCGGCGAGCAGTACGCTAGGCTCGGCGAGCAATATGCCAAGCTGCAATCCGTCACCGACGGGCCAGCGGCGCGGCTCGACCGCTTCATCGCCTCCACCGCCATCTTCTTCGTCAACAACGCCGACGAATTCCTCGACAACGATCAGGCCGAGCAGCAGCTTCGCGAACTGGCCGGATTGTTGGCGAACAACGATCTCAGGGTGAGGATCGTCGGCTATGCCGATCAGAGCGGCACCGAAGGCACCAACCGGACGCTGGCGCGCAAGCGCGCGGAGCAGGTGCAGCGCAGGCTGGCCGCGCTCGGAGTCGATCCGTCGCGCTTGATCCTGGTGTCGCGCGCGGCGACGATGCCGATCACCGATCGGCCCGACGCCACCGTCGGCGGCAACCGCCGGGTGGCGTTCGAGACGGTCTATCGAGGCGAAGTGGCGCGCTGATGCTCACCGCGAAAGTCATGCTGCTCGGCGATATGGGGGTCGGCAAGACCTCGATCCTCTATCGGCTGATCTACAACCGGTTCGAGGGCCAGTACAAATCGACGCTCGGCGTCGAGATCCTGAGCCATGACGTGGTCGCGGCGGATGGTAGCGATCCGACCCGCCTCGTGCTGTGGGACACCGACGGCGATTTCGGCACGCAGATTTTCGACACCGTCTATGTCACCGGCGCGTCGGCCGCGATCATTGTGTCCGACGTGACGCGACCGCAGACCGTGACCCGCATGGTCGAACTGGTGCGCGGCTTCGAGGCGCGCTTCCCCGGCCGGCCGTACAGGGCGCTGTTGAACAAGATCGACCTGCCGGAGGCCGCGGGCAGCGCGGGCGTGATCGCCGAACTCGGCAAGTCCAGCGTCAGGTCGGTCAGCGCCAAGACCGGCGTCGGCATCGCGGAAAGCATTGCCGAGCTCGCGCAAACCATCCGTCGCCGTCAGCTCTAGTTCGCGCAATTACACGCAGTTTGGTGTCAGCCGTCCCGACTTCTCGGGGCTGGCGAATCGGGCCGGGACGGCTGACTTCATCGCACGTGGGGCGTACGATGAAACGCTCTCGACGTGCGGCGCACGACCGCACGATTCTCTCCCCGACTGCACCACGCCCTCCCACACTCCGATAGTGACGATGGTCATCTTCCACTCGGCCAATGGCCTGCCTATCGTCCGCTCCGTCACCGGAACCAGCCATGAGGCCAGCAGTGTCTCGGGCGCACGGAGCGAGAGAACATGAGTATTTTTGGAAGCATCATGGGCGCAATCTTTGGCCACGGCGCCCAGGCCAAGACGGCTGAGACCACAGCGACTGCGGCACCTGCACCCGGAGCGGCGCCGGCGTCGACACCGTCGGCTGCGCCCGCTACGCCTGCCGCGCAGACGGTTGACGTCGCCGCGATCGTCGACAAGGCGGCCGCCGCCAAGGGCGAGAAGCTCGACTGGCGGACCTCGATCGTCGACCTGATGAAGGCGCTCGGCCTCGACTCCAGCCTTGCTGCGCGCAAGGAGCTCGCCAAGGAGCTGCACTACACCGGCGATACCAACAACACCGCCGCGATGAACGTCTGGCTGCATCAGCAGGTGATGGCCAAGCTGGCTGCCAATGGCGGCAAGCTGCCGGCCGACATCAAGACCTGATGACCTGCCTCGAGCCGTGCGGGGCGTTCGCGCCTCGCGCGGCTCCAAACCATGTGTATTGCGTGAGGAGCAGTTGCGATGACCTCATCTCATCTTGCCATCCTGGACCGGCAGACCGGCGTCGCGCGGTTCGCCGCGTTGATCGGCGCGGGGCTCGGCCTCGTCGCGCTGGCGCTCGGCGTCAGCATCGCCGTCGTCAATGCCGATAGCGGCGGCGACGTGCCGCGGCCGGCGAATGCGACCGTGCAGCGCGCCGCGCAGACCCCGCCGCCGGCGCGGGTCATCCTGCCCGCGCCGTGGGAGCAGGCCGCGCCTGCGCAATCCGCTGCGGCGCCGGCGAAGCCGGCAGACCGCCGATAATTTTTCCGCGCCTTCGTTGCGGCCGGCGACCAACGGTGCCGGATCGCGCCACAGCCTTTGCAACAGGACATCACATGCTGAAGGAATTCAGGGAATTTGCCATGAAGGGCAACGTCGTCGATCTCGCCGTCGGCGTGATCATCGGCGCGGCGTTCGGGGCGATCGTGTCGTCGATGGTGGCGGACATCATCATGCCGATCATCGGCGCGGTCAGCGGCGGGCTCGACTTCTCCAACTATTTCACGGCGCTCTCGAAGTCGGTGACGGCGACCAACCTGGCCGATGCCAAGAAGCAGGGCGCGGTGCTGGCCTGGGGCAATTTCCTGACCCTGACGCTCAACTTCCTGATCGTGGCGTTCGTGCTGTTCATCGTTGTTCGTCTCATGAACCAGCTCAAGCGCGAAGCGCCCGCGGCGCCGGCCGAGCCGCCGAAGCCGACCAGGGACCAGGAGCTGCTCACCGAGATTCGCGATCTGCTGAAGTCGCGTGCGTAGAACGTCTTCAAGCGGCGACACGATCGCCGCGCGTGTACTGCGTAATGCCCAGCTCTTGGAGCCCAGCCATGCCAGAACAGGTCAAGCTGCCCCGAAAGCTTTCGCAAGAGCCCGGTGGCCCGTCGACGCTACGGCCGAGCCACCGGCGGGTCATCGAGGAAATCGATCGCTGGGCCAACAGTCCCGGTCTGCGGCCGCCGAGTGACACGAAGGAGCTGGACGACAAGCGCTCGCGCGGCCGACAGCGGGAACGGCGGCCGCGCTGGCTGGCGGATGATCCGCGAAATTAACGGCGCACAGCGCTCGCGATCAGCGCGGTCGAGGGAATCGCGAAGCTGTCGCCAACCCGTCCGCGTTCGATCTCGGCGCGGAACGCGCGCGCGACTGCCGCGCTCTGGTCCGCATCGAGCCCGCTCCAATGCGGCATGAATTCGAACAATTTCTCGATCTCGCCGGGGTTGCCGACATTGAGTTCGAAGTCACGGGTGACCTCGGTGACGACAGGATCAGCGAAGCCGGCGGCGGCGATCGCGGCACTGAGGCGGTCGGGGTCGGCGAGCTCGGCGAGACCGGTGCAGGGCATCGGCGTGACCTTCTTAGGATAGAGCCGCCGGATGACCTGCGACAGCAGCAGATGCACGGCGGCACCATCGGCGTTCTTCCAGACCGCGATCGCCGCCGATCCGCCTGATCGCGTCACCCGTGCCATCTCACGCAAGCCGGCGCGCCAGTCCGGAAACAGCATCACGCCGAATACGGACACCACCGCATCGAAAGCGGCGTCCGGCAGATCGAGCGCCTGGCCGTCCATCTGCCGTGCCTCGATATTCGCCACATCATGCGCACGGACCCGCGCCACCATGCCGGCGGAGAAGTCGATCGCGGTAACCGCAGCACCGGTGCGGGCGGCGGCCAGCGCCGCGACACCGGTGCCGGTCGCGACGTCGAGCACTTTCGATGACGGGCCGATCGGGAGCAGCGCGACTGCGGCCTCGGCGAAATGTGTCGTGAATGGCTGCGACTGCGCCTCGTAGGTCGCAACCATCTTGTCCCAGTGCGCAGGATCGTGGAACGGTAGCGGCTTCGCCGGCTCATTTGACTGCATGAATCTGGTCCTCGAGTCCTTGTTTGTGTTTGGCGAGCCGGCGCTTGAAATCCCTGGCGAGCGCTTCGAGCGTCACCGCGCCGAGCCGCTTCAGGAACAGCGCCTCCACCTCGCGAAACGTCCCGGAGAGCGCGTCGTTGACGGCCTGTTCGACGAGGCAGCCGGGATTTTCCGAACGGTGGCCCATCGCGACGATGGTGGGCGCGCCGACCGCGCGATAGATGTCCGCGAGCGTGATGGCGGCGGGATCGCGCGCCAAGGTCCAGCCGCCGCCATGGCCCTTCTCGGAGCGGACCAGGCCCTGCTCGCGCAGGCCCGCCATCACGCGGCGCACCACCACCGGGTTGGTGGCCATCGCCTGCGCCAGTTGCTCTGATGTGACCGGCTCGCCTGCTCCGATCATGTGGAGCAGGCCATGCAGGACGCTGGACAGGCGGCTATCGCGGATCATGTAACTTCATATGTTACATGATGGGGTCGTCGTCAAGAGGGACGATGGCGGGCGAGCCGGCGGGGTTTGGCCGGGTCGCTGTCAGGCATGGGCCATGCCGCCATCGACTGTGAGCTCCGCGCCGGTCGTAAAACCTGCTGCGGGTGAGGCGAGAAAGCGGATCGCTTCCGCCACTTCCTCGGCGCCTCCCCAGCGGCCCATCGGAATCAGGCTCTCGACATAACGACGGATCGCAACATCGGCGGTTGCCCGTTCGGTCAGCGGGGTCTCGATCGGTCCCGGCGATACGACATTGACGCGAATGCGCCGCGCCATCAGCTCGCGTGATGTTCCGGCATTGCGGACGAAGGCGCGGATAAAGCCTTTGCTGCCCGCATAGAGCGGATCGCCGGGCTGGCCTTTGCGACCGGCGACCGAGCCGACAAACACGACGGATGCGCCGTCGGCGAGCAGCGGCAGCGCTTCGACGAAAGTGAACACGCTTCCCCGAACGTTCACGTCCATCAGCCTGTCATAGCTGGCGGGCGTCAGTTCGCCGATCTCGGGAGCATTCGAAACGCCGGCATTGATGACAAGGATATCGAGCCGGCCGTGGCGCGCGGCCACGCGCTGCATCAGGCCTGCGATCTCGCGGGCTTCGGCGAGATCGACCAATTCGGCTTCCGCGCCTGCGCCGATCTCGCGCATCACAGCATCAAGGCGCGGCGCATCGCGTCCGGCTACGATCACCTGCGCGCCTGATCTGGCGATCCGCGCCGCCGTCGCGCGGCCGATGCCGCTGCTTGCCCCCGTGACGAGGGCGATCCGTCCCGAAAGATCGGACGATTGGTCTGGATTTGTCATGTGACCTCATTTATCAACGAGTGTTGATGAAGCAGATAGCGTGAGTTCCGAGAAATGTCAACGACTGTTGATAATGGGCGCAGGCCGGTCCGGTTGTCCGCGGCAGAAAGCCGTGCCCGCATCCTTGCGGCTGCGCGGCGAGCCTTCACCCGCGCCGGATACGACACGGTCGGTGTCCGCGAGATCGCTGCCGATGCCGGTGTCGATCCCGCGATGCTGCCGCGGTTGTTCGGGTCGAAGGAAACCCTGTTCGCCGAAATTGCCAACGGCGCCTTCAGCCTGGAGCCGGCCTTCGAGGGGCCGCTGCACGGTCTCGGTGCGCGCGTCGCCAGGCATTTGCTGGGTCCGATCGAGAAGCCGCCTGCCGCGGATTTCGACGAATTCGCGTTCCTGCTTCGCTCCGTCGGCAGTCCCGTCGCGGCCTCGATCCTGTCGCAGGCGCTGCATGCTCATTTCGTCAAGCCGCTGGCGGAGCGCATGGACGGTGCAGAAGCCGAGCTGCGCGCGGCGCTGATCACGTCCTATGTGCTCGGCTTTGCCGTACTGCGTGCCGCGCTCCGCTCGCCGGCGATTGATCATGGTGATCCCGAATTGATCGTGATGCGGCTCGGCAAAGCCATTCAGGATTGCCTCGACCAAACGAGGCCCGGATCCGGAGCGTCGCGCCTCGCGACCCGTCGCAAGATCTGACACGCCTGTCCGATATTCGCGTGCCGGATTTGGCGGCGCCATCCGTTTAATCCCCATCGGGGTCATGACGACGGGGTGGTATCGTGGGCAATGCGGTGGTTGATCGGATGCTATTGGATGCGGTTGCGCATTATGGCGCGGGCCGCGCGACGGAGGCCGGCGCGCTGTGCGGCGACATCCTCACCGCCGATCCCGATCATGTCCCGGCGCTGCATCTGTCCGCGGTGATCGCCTTCGTGACCGATCGCGCCGCGGAAGGCGCGGTGCTGCTGAGCCGGGTGTTCAGCCTCGATCCGCATCATGGACCCGCGTTCGGCACGCTCGGCGATGCGCTCGCCGTGAAGGGCGAGCACGAGGGCGCGGTGGCGGCGTTCCAGCGTGGCGTGACGCTGCGGCCGCGTGATACCGGCCTCCACATGAAGCTCGGTGCTGCGCTGTGCGACCTGTCGCGCTTCGACGAGGCCGAGGCCGCATTTCGCCGCGCGATCGCACTTGATCCCGGCCTGACGCGGGCGCGGTTCAATCTGGCCGTCGCGCTGGCCGGGCAGCGAAAGCTGATCGAAGCGGAACAGGCCTATCGCGACGTGATCGCGCGCGATCCAGCCTATTGCGGGGTCTGGCTCAATCTCGGCAACGTGCTGACCGATCAGGACAAGCTCGATGCCGCCGTCGCGGCCTATCGCAGCGGGCTCGGCACCGAACCCGGCAATGCCGGGCTGCACAGCGGCCTCGGCGCGGCAAGCTATCGCCAGGGCCGGCTGCGGGATGCGATCCAGCATTATCGCCGGGCGATCGCGCTCGATCCGGTCAACCTCGCTCCGCAACGCCTGCTTGCCATGGTGTTGCATGAGGCGGGCGAGCGCGACGAAGCCGTCCGCATCTATCGACAGGTCTCGGCCCGCGACCCGTCAGATCATGTCATCCTCAACAATCTCGGCGCCTGCCTGTTCGAGCTCGGAGAGGTCGATGATGCGATCGCGTGCGCCGAACTCGCGCTGGCGATCAAGCCGGACCATGCGGCCGCGCATACCAATCTCGGGATCATCTTCGAGGCCCAGAACCTGGTCGATGCCGCGGTGGCCGCGCATCGGCGCGCCATCGAGCTCGACCCCGACTTCGCCAAGGGATACGCCAATCTGGCGGTCGCGCTGCGCAATGCCGGCGACATCGACGCGGCGCTGGTGGCCTCGCGCCGGGCCATCACGCTCGATCCGCAGCAGCCGCTCGCGCATTACAACCACGCTCATTTCCTGCTGATGAATGGCGAGTTCGAGGAGGGCTTCGAGGAATACCAGTGGCGCCGCAAGGCCAAGATGCTGAGCGATGGCGATCCCGTGTTCGACGAGCCGGAATGGCAGGGCGAGCCGCTCGCAGGCCGCACGCTGCTGCTGTTCGCCGAATACGGGCTTGGCGACGCCATCAATTTCGTCCGCTACGTGCCGATGCTGGCGGACAGGGGCGGCCGGATCTTGCTGCAAGTGCAGCCGGCGCTGGTGTCGCTGCTGCGCCCGATGCTGCCCGATGTCGCGGTGTTCGCGCGCGGCGAGCCATTGCCGCCGTTCGATCTGCAACTGCCGCTGCTCAGTCTGCCGCGGATCTTCCGCACCACCGTCGAGACCATCCCCGCGGCGATCTGCTATCTGCAAGCGGATGTCGTCAAGCTCGCGCGCTGGCGCGAAGCGCTGAGCGGCGTCTCCGCGCTGAAGGTCGGCGTGGTCTGGAGCGGCAATCCCAGGCACAAGGGCGATCGCCAGCGCTCGCTATCGGCGGACGCCGTGCTGCCGCGGCTGGTGACGCCTGGCGTCCAGCTCTACAGCCTGCAGAAGGAGCCGCGCCCGGACGATGCGCCGGTGCTGCGGCGGCTTGCCGCTGACATCGTCGACCTCGCGCCGACGCTCGGCGATTTCGCCGATACCGCGGCGGCCGTCTGCTCGCTCGATCTCGTCATCGCCGTCGACACCTCGGTGGCGCATCTCGCCGGCGCGCTCGGCCGCCCGGTCTGGATGTTGTGTCCGTACGCGCTCGACTGGCGCTGGCTGCGCGATCGCGCCGACACGCCCTGGTACCCGACCATGCGGCTGTTCCGCCAGGACAAGCCGCAGGCCTGGGACGGCGTGCTGGCGCGGATGTCGGACGAGCTGGCGCGGGTGGCACAAGGTGCGCACAAATTGCTGCTGCCGCCGGCGTCGTAGAGCTCACCGGACACGGGAATGTGGATTTGATGCAACATATGATTGAAAAATTCTAAAGCTGCAACAAAACATATTGAAGCTTCCCCCGCGTGCGCGCCGAATGCGGAAACCGATCATTGCAACGATCGCATCGGCTGGGGGGTCTGATGAAGAAAGCCAAGGCACGGAAGGCCGGCAAGGCAAAGAAGCCGGTCAAGGCAAGTAAGCAGGTCAAGGCAAGGAAGGCCAAGAAAGCAAAGGCCGCAGGGAAGCCGCGAATGACGGCGGCCTTGCCGCAGGCCGCAACGACAAGGGCCGCGGCCGCACATCCGAAGGGGTGCTGCACCATAGCGGCTCCCAGCGTGCCCGATCGCGATATCTCGGGCGTCACCGAAGCCGAATGTAACGCGATTGCCAATGCTCATCCCGGTTCGGTTGCGAACTGGGTCGAAGGCTCTTGCGCCTGAACGATTGACGACCAGAACATTTTTTTTGAGAGATTGCCATGTCACCCGCAAAACCGGGAATGCTTGCCGCTGCCGCTTTGTGTGCCTCGTTCCTCAGCGGATGTGCCGTACCGATCTACGATGTTCCATATGATTCTGCCGGCCAACCGACGGTGAAGTCGATCGTTGATCGCATCCAGTGCGAGATCAAGGAGATGGTTCGCGATGATAGCGACGACGTGGCCGCATTCCATGGACGATTTCTCCTGAACGGAGACTACGATGCCGAGATCTCGCTATCGGTTGAGGTCAATGATACTGGCGGCTTGGCGCCAAACATGAGCTACCTTCATCCGCCGACGTCGTTCACATTCAACGTCAGCGGCACTCTCAGTGGGTCACGCGACCATACCTTCACCGAGAACATTCAGTTGTCGACGCGGGAAATCTATCGCGAATGGAAGAGCGGCACGAATCTCCATGAATGCCCGCCCGCAGATACCAATCTATCGGGAAGGCTGGGCCTCAGCGATTTCGTGGCGATGGCCGCACTGACGCCTCGCCGCGACGACACCATTACGTTAGCGACGCCGGGCGGGGTGTTCGGCGGAACAATCACGTTCGTGATCACGAAGAATCTGAGCGCGATCGGGCCGACCTGGCAACTCGTGAACTTTACCGGACCGGGAGCATTGGGAAGTTTGTCGCAAGTCAACACGGACAAGATCACGGTTGCCTTTGCGCGCGGTCCCAATGCGGGCAAGCCGATGCCAGCGATCGTCAAGCGACCATGGCGGAGGGACATCAGCAATCCCTACGCGCACGAGTTCCTAAACCAACTGCTGACCAGCTCGATCAATACGCAGCTTCAGATTCTGCGCAACAGCCTCCGCTGATCAGGCAGCGGCGGTTGTTGCCCGCGGCGACCATGCGGCCGGGCGCGGCCTCACCCCGCGCTCATCCGCTGTGCTCCGCCGAGCAGCTTCACGTTGAGCCGGCCGCCGTCGAACAGCATCTCGTTCAGCGCGCCGTCGATGTCTTTGGTGGTGATATGCCGGCCGCCGTCGCGGGCGATGCTGGCCTGGGCGATGCGGCGCATCAGCTCCTTGATGAAGGCGGCGCTGACGCCTTCGGTGCGCTGCGCCGCGGCATCGATAACGGACGGTTCGAGCGGCAGGCCACGGCCGTAGAGCCGGATCAGCTTGCAGCGTCCGATTTCGTCGGGCAGCGGCACCTCGATCGCCTGGTCGATGCGGCCGGGCCGGCCGGCCAGCGCGCCTTCCAGCTCTTCCGGCCTGTTGGTGGTCAGCACGAACAGGATGTCGCAGTCCTCTTTCAGGCCGTCCATCTCGTTGAGCAACTTGTTGAGCAGGGATTCCTCGCACGGTCCGCTCATGCCCTTGCGGTCGCGCGCGATCAGGTCGACATCCTCGATCACGACCATGGTCGGTTGCAGTAGCCGCGCAAGGTTCATATAGGCGCCGAGCAGCCCGACCTGCTCGGCGGTGATGATCAGCGTGGTGTGACCGGGCAGGTTGGTGGCGAGATAGCGAATGGTGTGGGTCTTGCCGGTGCCCGGCGGGCCATAGAGCAGGATGCCCTTGCGGGTCGACTGGCCGAGCTTGCGCAGCAGATCGCGGCTCTCGACGAAGTCGAGCACGTTGCGGTCGAGCAGCCGCAAGGTCCGGTCCGGCAGGATTACGTCGTCGCGGGCGACCGTCGGCAGACGATGTACGGTCACGCCGCGCGCGCGACCGCGATAGTCGGCGGCGTCTTCCAGCGACAGGATCTTGCCGCGGTAGGATCGTGCCGTATGCACGGCAGCTTCGAGCTCGGCAAAGGTCTGTTGCACGAGGCTGTTTCCTGCGGAGCCTGCCGGCACCGCGAGCTCGATCCGCAAGCTCGGCTCGCTCTGATAATCACGGTGGTGGCTGAGCAGCACCGCGTAGCGCAGCTGTTCGGTCCGGCACAGCCATAATCCGTTGGTGAGGCATTTCACCGGCTCCGGCTCCCCGACGTCGACGTCGTGATATTGCGGTGGCGCGATTGCAGGTGCGTTGCGGCTGTTCTCCATCAGCGCGGCAAAGGCGAGGGTCTCGTAGCGGTGTTCCTCATGAAGGCCGAAGAAATGAAGCGGCGTGTCGAACAGCCGGTCGATCGCGATCTGAACATCGGCACGCATATGCCCGGGAAACTGCCGCGACCTGGTCAGGATCTGGTTGCGCGGCACGCCGGCAAAATGCCAATCGAGTGCTACGAAGGCGTATCGGAACTCCTCGCCCGGCAGGTTTTCCGAACTGGCCCTGGTGGCGAGCAGGCAGTTGCTGCACAGGCAGACCGTCTTGCGGCCGAGGAAAACGTCCGTGACAGGGTCCAGCGCGCCACAGAGCTCGCATGGCCGGGCCGCATCGGCAGCTGCGCTCGTGATCAGCAAGGAATAGCCGTTGCTGCGGATCAGCTGCTCGGCCGACTCCAGCAATGCCCGGGCCACTGTCGCCGGATAGGGGCCGCATGCAATTCCGCTCAGGGCCTCGATCCGTGCGGTGGCGGCGATCGCCTCTTTCCCGGACTTGCCAAATACCGTCCGCAGCAGGTTCCGGATGAAATCTATCGGTGTCTCGTCGTCGTCATGAATGAACAGCTTGATCGGGCCGCTCTCGGCAAGGACGTCGTGCATCGGATCCTCGAAACGCAATCGGAAACAAAAAGAACAAAATGAGAACATCATGGCCGTCGGCCTGCGTCAAGCGAAAGATTTGCCCACCTCACCCCTGACGTGTGGTGAGCCGGTCGGCCGGCTCGGCAGGGAACGCGGCGCATGTGTAAACGCCGCTCAATGCTTGTGACGATCATGTTGCGGCAAATGCCAAGACATGGCCGCCACAGCGGCAAACTTCCGACACATCATCGGGGCGAAAAGGAGTTATCCGACATGACGCGAGCGCGAGGCAGATTCTCTCCCAGGAATCTTCCGTCGCGCCATTGTTTTTATGAGGCTCTCGTGTCGCACAAACTCCGTTTTGCGATTCTTCTCGTCTTCACCCTGTTGGTCTCTCCGGTGCTCGCGCAACCGGCCGCCAAGCCAGCGCCGCCACAACCAAGTACCAGCGACGCGTTGACGCCGGAGCAGGCCAAGCGCGCGCTCGAAACGTTGCAGGACGACAAGAAGCGCGGCGAGATCATCAACACGCTGCGCGCCATCGCCAAGGCCTCGCCGCAGGCCACGGCTCAGCCGGCGGCTGCGGAGCCCGCGCCCGAGCAGCGTTCGCCGATTCCACTCACCGCGGACAGTCTCGGCGCGCAACTGCTGCTGATGGTATCCGAGCAGGTGACGGAGATGTCGCGCGAGGTCGCGAATGTTGCGCGTACGCTGACGCATTTCCCGGCGTTCTACTACTGGTTCGTTCGCACCGCCAACGATCCCGCTGCCTATGGTTTGCTGATCGATATCGCCTGGAAGCTGGCGCTGGTGTTCGGATGTGCGCTGGCCGCCGAATGGGTGGTGTTTCGCCTGATCAAGCGGCCAGTGGCGTTCCTGGAGCAGCGGCTGCCGCGGACCGCACGGGTGCCGGCGCAGGTGCTGGCGAGTGTCGATCCACCGTCATCGGTCGCCGACGTCACGCCGGAGCCCGAACTGCATCGCCGCCGGCTCAGCCTGGCGCGGGCCTGGCAGTCGGTGATCCGGCTGCCTTTCGTGGTCGGGCGCCTCGTGCTCGAACTGTTGCCGGTCGTGGTTTTCGTCAGCGTCGCCACCGCACTGCTCGGCACCGAGATCGGCGAACAGTCGACCACGCGGCTGGTGATCCTCGCGGTCGTCAATGCCTACGCATTCTCGCGGGCGCTGATCTGCGCGGTGCGGGCACTCGCCGGTCCGTTCGGCCTGTTCCGCGTCCGGGCCGAGACCGCGGCCTATATCGAGATCTGGGCCCGGCGCATCGTCGCGGTCGGCGTATCCGGCATCTGCCTTGCCAATGTCGCGCTGCTGCTCGGGCTGCATCGTGCCGGCTACGCCGCGCTGCTGCGGCTCGTGATGTTGGTCGTGCATTTGTTCGTCGTCGTCATCATCCTGCAATGCCGCCGCCAGGTCGCCGCCGCCATTCGCGCGCCGGCCGATCGCACCGGGCTTGCGGCGCGGACGCGCAACCGCCTCGCGTCGCTCTGGCATGTGCTGGCGATCGCGCTCGATCTCGCGCTGTGGGCGGTGTGGGCGCTCAACATCCGCAACGGCTATTCGCTGCTGCTGCAATATTTCGTCGGCACAGTCGCGGTGCTGCTGGTCACCCGCCTCGTCACCATGGTGGTGCTGAGCCTGATCGACCGCGGCTTCAGCATCAGCCCGGATCTGCTGCAACGTTTCCCGGGGCTGGAGTCGCGTGCCAACCGCTATCTGCCGCTGCTGCGCAAGGTGGTGTCGGCGGTGATCGCGCTGATCGGCTTCGTCGCGCTGCTCGAGGTCTGGGGTGTCGATGCCATCGTCTGGTTCTATGGCGGCCAGATCGGCTCCCGGCTGATCTCGGCGCTGGTGACGGTCGGAATTGCCGCGCTCGCCGCGGTCGTGATCTGGGAGGTCGCCAACGCGTTCATGGACCGGCAGATCGACACGCTGTCGCGCGAAGGGCATTACGCCCGCGCCGCGCGCCTGCGCACCTTCCAGCCGATGCTGCGCACCGCGCTGTTCTGCATCATCGTGGCGGTGGTCGGGCTCACCGCGCTGAGCGAGATCGGCGTCAATGTCGCGCCGCTGCTCGCGGGCGCCGGCATCGTCGGCATCGCGATCGGCTTCGGCTCGCAGAAGCTGGTGCAGGACCTCATCACCGGGCTGTTCCTGCTGCTCGAGAACACCGTGCAGGTCGGCGACACCGTCACGGTGTCCGGCCTTTCGGGCGTGGTCGAGAACGTCTCGATCCGCACCATGCGGCTGCGCGCCGGCGACGGCTCGGTGCACGTCGTGCCGTTCAGCGCGGTGACGACGATCACCAATGCCAGCCGCGGCGCCGGCAATGCCGCCGTCAGCGTCAACATCGCCTTCAAGGAGGACACCGATCGCGCCGGCGAGATCCTGAAGGACATCGTCGTCGGGATGCGGCAGGAGACGGCGTATCGCGCATTCATCCGCGGCGACCTCGAATTGTGGGGCGTCGACAAGGTCGACGGCTCGGTCGTCACGATCGTCGGCCAGATCCGCTGCACCGATAGCGGCCGCTGGGCGGTGCAGCGCGAGTTCAACCGCCGCATGAAGCGGCGCTTCCAGGACGAGGGCATCCAGATCGCCTCGATGGGCCAGACCATCCTGATGCAGATCCCGGCGCCCTCCGAGCCCGACACCAACGTGATGCCGCGCCGCGCGGCGGGCTAACGCGGGCGCAGCCCCCTCTCCCCGTGAGAACGGAGAGAGGGAGCACGAGCGCACCCGTCGCGTCTCATCGTTGCGACACCGTCTCGCGACGATGAGACGGCAACCACCCGATCTGTCCCCGGACGGCGCTCGCCGGCGACCGAAATAGGCCCTTTCGCATCCTTCCCTGCGATTTCCTTGCTGGCACAGCGCTTGCTGATTGTCGTGTCAATGCGCGGCAAGACGCATTGCATGACTGAACCGTAACGCAAAGGAAGGAAACGCACATGGAGCTTGGCTACTTCACCATGCCCTCGCACCCGCCGGAGTGCGGATTGAAGGAAGGGCACGACTGGGACCTGCAGACGATGCGCTGGCTCGATGAGCTCGGCTATCAGGAAGCCTGGATCGGCGAGCACCACACCGCGCCCTGGGAGCCGCACCCGTCGCCCGATCTCTTGGTGGCGCAGGCGCTGTTGCAGACCAAGAATCTGCGCATCGGCCCCGGCGGCTTCCTGCTGCCGTATCACCACCCCGCCGAGCTCGCCAACCGCGTCGCGATGCTCGACCACATCTCGAACGGGCGCCTGAATTTTGGCGTCGCCGCATCGGGCCTGCCGAGCGACTGGGCGATGTTCAATGTCGACGGCATGAGTGGTCAGAACCGCGACATGACCCGCGAGGCGCTCGAGATCATCCTGAAGATGTGGACCGAGCCGGGACCGTGGACGCACAAGGGCAAGTACTGGACGGTGAGCAAGCCGGACACGATGTTCGACTTCCTCAAGCCGCACATCAAGCCTCAGCAAGCGCCGCATCCGCCGATCGGCGTCGCCGGCCTGTCGAAGAACTCGGACACCTTGAAGCTCGCCGGCGAGCGCGGCTTCATCCCGATGAGCCTCAACCTCAACCCGGCCTATGTCGGCAGCCACTGGGACTCGGTCGAGGCAGGCGCCGCCAAGACCGGCCGCAAGCCGAGTCGCAGGGATTGGCGGCTGGTGCGCGAGGTGTTCGTGGCGGATACCGATGAGGAGGCCTGGAAGCTCTCGACCGGCGACATGATGGGCCGGATGATGGGCGAGTACTTCCTGCCGCTGCTCGGCCATTTCGGCTTCAAGGACTATCTGAAGCACGCGCCCGATGTGCCTGACAGCGACGTCACGGTGGAATATTGCGCGCGCCGGAATTGGATCGTCGGCTCGCCGGCAACCGTCACCGAGAAGATCGAGAAGATCTACCGGGAGGTCGGCGGCTTCGGCGTGCTCTGCGTGTTCGGCTTCGACTACAAGCACAAGCCAGAGGCCTGGCGGCGCTCGCTGGAATTGCTCAAGACCGAGGTGATGCCGCGGCTCAAGCATCTCGGCGCCGAGTTCGAGAAGGCTGCATGACAGCTAGGCGGGGTGCGGGGCTTGCCTCGCACCCCGCGTCGCATATCTTGGAGGGAAATATAATTCAGTACCGGGGTTTTCTGCATGACGGTCGACGCACAGAGTTTCAAGCAGGCGATGCGCCATTGCGCCGGCGCGGTCGCGCTGGTGACGGTCGGCTCGGAGCCCGGCAAGCGCACCGGCCTGACCGTGACCTCGGCCTGCTCGCTGTCGGACAATCCGCCCTCGGTGCTGGTCTGCGTTAACCGTAACGCCAGCGCGCATCAGCGCATCCTCGAGGAGCGCCATTTCGTCATCAATTTCCTGAACGAGGAACACGCGCTGCTGGCGCTGACTTTCTCCGGCCAGAAGGGCGTCAACGGCGACGATCGTTTTGCGTTCGGGCGCTGGACCACGGGCGCGACCGGCGCCCCGGTCCTGGAGGATGCGGTCGCCGCGTTCGATTGCGTGCTGACGCAGCAGCTTGAGACCAAGACCCACTCGATCTTCATCGGCGAGGTCCAGCATGTCCGCGCCGTGACCACGGTCGATCCGCTGATCTATCTGCGCTCAGGCTTCCAGAGCGTGCGCGACATCCACGATCCCGTCGCGCTCGGCGACCTCGACGCACGCCGCGTCAGCTGGAACGAGTTTTCCTGATTGCCTGACTGAACGAGCGATCAGCGGCAGGGACCCGTCATGAGCTCTGCTTGGATGTACACCCTGATTCCCGCGGCGGCGGCGGTGCTCGGTGCGGTTGCTGCCGTCAACATCCGCCCGGGTCCCAGGATCGTCAGTGCGATCCAGCATCTGGCCGCCGGCGTCGTATTCGCCGCGGCCGCGGGCGAGATTCTTCCCGACCTGATGCATCGCAACGCGCCGGTCGCCACGGTCGTCGGCGGTGGCATCGCGCTGGCGGTGATGCTCGCGATCAAGCAGGTCGAGGGTCTGGTCAAAGGCCCGCTCGGTCTCTTGTCGATGGTCGGCGTCGACATCCTGATCGATGGCCTGGTGCTCGGGATCGGCTTTTCCGCCGGTGCCAAAGCCGGCATCCTGCTGACGGTCGCGCTGACGCTGGAAGTCCTGTTCCTCGGCCTGACCGTTGCCAACGAGCTCGGTGAGAGTGTCCGCTCCCGCCTCGCGGTGGTGGGTGCAACCGCCGCCCTGGCGCTGCTGCTGCCGCTCGGTGCGGTGCTCGCTACGCCGGTCGCCGCCCTGCCGCCTTCGATCGTGGCTGGATTCTTCGCCTTCGGGCTGATCGCGCTTTTGTATCTGGTGACGGAAGAATTGCTGGTGGAAGCGCACCAGACACCAGATCGCCCCTGGGTGACGGCAATGTTTTTTGTCGGTTTCCTGGCGATTCTGGTCTTGGAGGAGTTGATGAGCTGATCGCCGTTGCGTGTGATCGGCGGCGCGCCATCGAACCTTACGATGCGGCGTCGATTTTCAGTCCCTTGATCTTGCGATACAGCGTGGCGCGGCTGAGCCTGAGCGCCTTGGCCGCTTCAGCCACCCGCCCACCGCTGGCGCGCAGCGCCTCGATGATCGCTGCGCGCTCGCTCACGGCATGACCGGCCTCGGTGGCCGGCTTGCCAAGCGTCGGCAGATCGAGATCGGCTTCGGTGATGACGCCGGCTTCGGCGGTCGCGCCGGCGAGACGCAGCACATGGCGGAGCTGGCGCATGTTGCCGGGGAACGGATAGGCCATCAGCTCGGCCCAGGCGTCCGCCGCGATGCGGCAGTGCGGCGCCTCCTCGTCGGCGATCTGCGCGATGACGTCCTTGCGGTCGGCGCGCTCGCGCAGCGCGGGCAGCCGGATCTCCATGCCGCGCAGCCGGTAATACAGGTCGGAGCGGAAGCTGCCGTGTTCGGCCATCCGCGCCAGGTCACGATGCGTGGCGCTGATCAGGCGGATGTCGACCGGCACGGGCTTCAGCGCGCCGAGCGGCCAGACCTCGCGGTTTTCCAGCACGCGCAGCAGCCGTGTTTGCAGCGCCAGCGGCATGTCGCCGATCTCGTCGAGGAACAAAGTGCCGCCGCTGGCCTGCACGATCAGCCCCTTCGATCCCTCGCGCCGCGCGCCGGTGAAGGCGCCGGCCTCGTAGCCGAACAGCTCGGCGTCGATCAGGCTCTCCGGCATCGCCGCGCAATTCAGCGCGACGTAGTTGCGGCCGGCGCGGTTGCTGGCGGCATGGATGGCGCGCGCGAACACGTCCTTGCCGGCGCCGGTCTCGCCATGCAGCAGGATCGGCAGGTCGAGATTGCCGACCGTCATCAGCCGCTTCACGCCCTTGATCAGCACGGGATCGCGGCCCGCCAGCCGGTGCAGGCCGCTGAACTGTCCGGCGGGTTGCTCGCGCGGTGGCGCCGGCAGCGGACGGGAGACACGCGTGCGCACCGGCGGTGCGATGCGCCCGCGGCCCCACGGCGTGCCGTCGGCGCGGCGCAACGTGACCGGCTCGTCGGCGGCCCGCGTCGCGCGATCGTCCAGTTGGATGAGATGCGACAGGTCGATGCCGTCGTCGATCATCGCGTCCGTCAGCCCGAACACGCCGCGCGCGGTGCGGCAGGCGCCGACGACGCGGCGGTCGTCGTCATAGGCCAGCATGCCTTGCCCGTCGCCGGGCAGGGTCGCGATCCAGGAGGCGCGGTAACGCCGGCGGAAGAACGACTGCTCGATCCGCCGCGTCGCGTCCGTGGTGACGGCCAACGCCAGTTCATGCGCGCCGCGGCCGAGATCGCTGCGGCAGGAGGAGATGTTGACGGCGCCGGCGAGCCTGCCGGCATGGTCGAACAATGGCGACACCGCGCAGGTGAACATGTGCCACTGCTCGCGGAAATGCTCGTCGCCATGGACGATGATCGGCCGCTGCTCGGCGAGCGCAGTGCCGAGCCCGTTGGTGCCCTCGAAGGTCTCGGCGAAGTTCGAGCCGGTGTAGATCTTCCACTCCAGGAACATCCGCTCGTAGTCGCCGCCGGGCAGCCGGCTCACCAGCATGGTGGCGTTGGGATCGGCGAGGTTGACGCAATAGCCGCTATCGTGGAGCAGGCGGGCAAGGTCCTCGAGCGCCGGGACCGCGACCTGGATCAGGTCCTCCATCGGCTCGGCGATGTGCCGGACCTCGGCCTCGGTCAGGGTCTGCGGCGGCCCGCGCCGGGCCGGATCGAGGTTGTGATTGACCACGCAGCGCCGCCACGACGCAGCAATCCGCGCCTCGGTGTCGACGCCGGCCATTTGGTTGGCCGCCGACAAAACACGGGCGACGTGATTTGAGGCCGAAAGATTGGCCATCCAGAGGTCTCCACCCTGTATTTTTGCGGGAAGTCTGGCACCGCCCGGCCGAATGTCAATTGGCAGGCAGGTCGCGGGGAGTGCGCTTCGGGTGGGGATAGGCGTGATTTCCGCCGTCATTCCGGGGCTCGCGAAGCGAGAGCCCGGAATCCATTGACCCACAGGGTCGGTGGTTCGATGGATTCCGGGCTCGGCGCTGCGCGCCGCCCCGGAATGACGAGGGTGGTGGTGGCGGGATTACTTCACTTCACCGGCCGTCAGCAGCACAAACGATCGCCCAGCCATCTTGTAGGCGCTCTCGAACGCGAACTGCGTGCTTGCCGCTTCCTCCGGCACATTGGTGTCGAGCAGCAGCGACCAATGCGGGCCTGCGGTGGTCTGCGGCAGCTTGAAGTCGACCTCGCCCTCATAGCTGTTGAGGATCACGAGCACCGTATCGTCCTCGCCCTGGCGGGCGATCGCGGTCTTGCGGGCGCGGCCGTCGAGCACGACGCCGAAGCATTTGATCCAGCCGGTGGTCCAGTCGGCCTGCGACATCTCGGCGCCCGAGGCGTTGATCCAGACCACGTCGCGGATATCGAGTTGCGGATCGCGATCGCCGGACAGGAAGCGGCTGCGGCGCAGGATCGGATAGTCGCGCCGGAGCTTGATCATCCGCTTGGTGAAGGCGAGCAGCCTGTTGGCGTCGTCGGAAGAATTCCAGTCGAACCAGGAGATGTCATTGTCCTGGCAATAGGCGTTGTTGTTACCGCGCTGGGTGCGCCCGAACTCGTCGCCGCCGAGCAGCATCGGCGTGCCCTGCGAAGCCAGCAGCGTCGCCAGCATGTTGCGTTTCTGGCGCTCGCGCAACGAGACGATCTCGGGGTTGTCGGTCGGCCCCTCGGCGCCGCAATTCCAGGAATGGTTGTCGGACGAGCCGTCGTTGTTGTTCTCGCCGTTGGCTTCGTTGTGCTTGTTGTTGTAGCTCGCCCAGTCGTTCAGCGTGAAGCCGTCATGGGCGGTGATGAAGTTGACGCTGGCCCAGGTGCGGCGGCCCTCGCGGTTGAATACGTCGTGCGAGCCGAGCAGCCGCGGCGCCAGTGCGGCCGGCGCAGCCTCGGCGCGCCAGAAATCGCGCACCGTGTTGCGGTACTTGTCGTTCCATTCCGCCCAGCCCGGCGGGAAGCCGCCGACCTGGTAGCCGCCGGGGCCGCAGTCCCAAGGCTCGGCGATCAGCTTGACGGTCGCGAGCAGCGGGTCCTGGTTCATCGCCTTCAGGAATCCCGACTGCTCGTCGAAGCCATAGACCTCGCGCGCCAGGATGGTGCCGAGGTCGAAGCGGAAGCCGTCGACATGCATGTGGCCGGCCCAGTAGCGCAGGCTGTCCATCACCATCTGGATCACGCGCGGGTGCGACAGGTTCACTGTGTTGCCGGTGCCGGTGTCGTTGATGTAGTAGCGGCGCTTGTCGGGTAACAGGCGGTAGTAGCTCGCATTGTCGATGCCCTTGAACGACAGCGTCGGGCCGCGTTCATTGCCTTCGGCGGTGTGGTTGTAGACCACGTCGAGAATGACCTCGAGGCCGGCGCCATGCAGCCGTGCCACCATCTCCTTGAACTCGCGCAGGCTATTGGCGACATCGGCGGCGTAGCGCGGATCGGGCGCAAAGAAGCCGATCGTGTTGTAGCCCCAGTAATTGGTGAGGTGCTTCTCCAGAAGGTTGCTGTCGTTGATGAAGGAATGCACCGGCAGCAGCTCGACCGAGGTGATGCCGAGCGCCCTCAGATAGTCGATCGCGACGTTCGCGCCGAGGCCGGCATAGGTGCCGCGCAAATGCTCATCGATGCCGGGGTGCTGCTTGGTAAAACCCTTGACGTGGGCCTCATAGACGATCGTCTCGTCCCAGTGGGCTTCCTGCCGTTGCGGCTCCTGCGCCCAGTCGAAGCAGGGATCGACCACCACGCATTTCGGCATGAACGGTGCGCTGTCGCGCTCGTCGAAGGTGAGGTCGTCACCGGTTTCCATCTTGTAGCCGAACACCGCCGGATTCCAGGTCAGGCTGCCGGCATGGGCGCGCGCATAGGGATCGAGCAGCAGCTTGTTCGGATTGAAACGATGTCCGCCGTCCGGTTGGTAGGGGCCGTAGACGCGATAGCCGTAGAACGTGCCGGGCTGCACGCCATTGATGAATCCGTGAAACACCTGGTCGGTGTATTCAGGCAGCTCGAAGCGATGGGTCTCGCGCTCGCCGTCGAACAGGCAGACCTCGACCTTGGTGGCGTTGGCGGAAAACACCGCGAAATTGGTGCCGTGGCCGCTCCAATGCGCGCCCAGCGGATAGGGCAGGCCTTCCTCGATCACGAAATCGGACATCGGTCCCCCAAGGTCTGGAACTGGCAAATCAACCTGCAACAAACGCCGCCACGCAGGAAACGTTGCATGGGGCGATGTTAGCGGCATCAGCAGATGACCGTATGACGGCCAAGGCCGAATCCGCTCAACACATTCAGTGTCGTCCCGGCGAAAGCCGGGACCCATAACCACCAATGATTATTGTGGAGTTGTGCTGGAACGACGAGTCCCCCACTAACTCCCGCCGCGGCGTATGGGTCCCGGCCTTCGCCGGGACGACGTACAGTTCACATCAGCCGCATGCCCTTCAGGCTGCTATGCCCGTTCTTGCCGACGATGATGTGGTCATGCACGGCGATCCCGAGCGGTTTTGCGATCTCGACGATCGCCTTGGTCATCTGGATGTCGGCCTGCGACGGGGTCGGGTCGCCGGAGGGATGGTTGTGCACCAGGATCAGCGCGGTCGCGGACAATTCCAGCGCGCGCTTGATCACCTCGCGTGGATAGACCGGGGTGTGATCGATGGTCCCGGTCTGCTGCACCTCGTCGGCGATCAGTTGGTTGCGCTTGTCGAGGAAGAGCAGGCGGAATTGCTCCTTGTCGGCGAACGCCATGCTGGAGCGGCAATAGCCGATGACGTCGTTCCACGACGACAGCGCGACGCTCCGCTTGATTTCGCCCTTGGCGATCCGGCTCGCGGCGGCCGCGAGCAGCTTGAGCTGGTTGATCGAGGCATCCTTGACGCCGTCGACCTCGCGCAGCCGCGCCACCGGCGCGTGCACCACTTCGGCGAAGGAGCCGAACTTCTTCAGCAGCGCCTTGGCCAGCGGCTTGGTGTCGCGGCGCGGGATGGCGGCGAACAGCGCCATCTCCAGGAGTTCATAATCGGTCAGCGCGTCGGGGCCCGCCGCGTAGAAGCGCTCGCGCAGCCGTTCGCGATGACCGTGGTAATGCGGCGTCTCGTCGGGCTCGTCGTTGCTGGCATCGGGCTTGGCGGGCATCGGCCACAACCTTGCCGTGCCAGCGGCGTTTTGCAAGTACCCGCGCGGCGCTAGGGCGCGCGCTTCAGGCCGGGGATCAGCGCCGCCAGCCGGTCCTTGATCAGATGGCCGCGCATCGGGCCGAGGCCCATGCCTGGCGGCGGCGGGCCGGGAGGAGGTCCCGGCGGCATGCCCGGCGGCGGCCCGCGGCGCGGCTGCATCGCGATCTCGGCACGCCTGTCGACGCCGAGCGTCAGCGTTGCCAGATAGCGGTCCTTCTCCTCCTTCACCGCGCAGAAGGCGCGGCGGTCCGGATCGGCGGTCTCGACGACGTGGTCGTTGGCATTGAGCGTGGTGCGCGGCCGCGGCCGGCCCGTGTAGTCGGGCGCATTGGCGTAGATGAATTCGTTCAGCGCGTCCGGCAGGAAAGTCTGGCCGGTCAGCACGTTTTTCTGATCGAGGAAGACCTTGAAATGGATATGCGTAGCGCGTCCGTCATACCAGCCGGGATAGATGGTGTTGAACGCGACCCATCCTGCCGCGTCGGTCATTTGCGTGCCGCGCAGGAAGCTCTTGCTCGATTCATCGATGTTGTGACCGTCGCCCTGGCCGGGAAATGCCGAATAGAGACCTTGCGCGTCACAATGCCAGATGTCGACCCGCGCGCCCGCGATCGGCGTGCAGGCGCCGGCCTCGATCACGCGCAGCCGCAGCGTCAGCGGAATGCCGGGCTTGCCGTCGGCGATGCCGGACCGCACCAGCTTTGGATCGGCGTAGAACGGCCCTTCCTCCGCCTGCGGCGTCAGGATGCAGGCCTCCGCGATGTCGTCGGCCCGGCTGTCGGTTGCGGCCTCGGCTTGTCGCGCCGGCAACAGGCCGGCAGCGCTTGCCGAGATCAGGCCGAGAAAGCCGCGGCGCGTGGACTTGTCCAATGATCGCTCCTGTCGATTGCGCGGGAAGCTTCCCATTTCCCACTCAGCGTGGCGACATCAGGACGATTTGGTTTCTCGATGTGGGTGTGCCTGCGACGGTTTGCCACGATGCGGCAGGCGAATTACCGTTGGCTGCAATTGTTGGGAATCGAAGAGAGCGTTTTCGAGCGAAGTGGATACCGGTTCGTGTCAAGAAAACGCGTCAGAACAAGAATCTATGGAGGGCTGCTTGACGTCATTCAAGGTGATCCGGGCCCGCGCCGAGAAGCGCAAGGGCGGGCCAAAGGCGCTGGAGAAGCTGCTGCATCCGCCGGCGGGCGCCAAGACGCTGGCCAAGCTCGGCGACGACCGGGTGTTGGCCGAGATGACCAAACGCGTGTTCTGCGCAGGCTTCGCCTGGAGCGTGATCGACGCCAAATGGCCGGGCTTCGAGGAGGCTTTCCTCGGCTTCCAGCCCGCCAAGCTTGCTTTCAAGCCCGACGAATACTGGGAGAAGCTCGTCAGCGATGCCAGGATCGTGCGCAACGGCGCCAAGATCATGTCGGTGCGCGACAATGGCCGCTTCGTGCAGGAGGTCGCGCGCGAGCACGGCAGCTTCGGCAAATTCCTCGCGGCATGGCCGTCGTCCAACGAGATCGGGCTGCTGGAGCTATTGGCCAAGCGCGGCAGCCGGCTCGGCGGCAATACCGGTCAGATGCTGCTGCGCTTCCTCGGCTGGGACGGCTTCGTCACCTCGCGTGACGTCACAGCCTGCCTGCGCGATGCCGGTCTCGATATCGCGGAGGAGGTCAAGTCGAAGCGCGATCTCGCCAAGGTGCAGGCGCAGTTCAACGCCTGGGCCGAGGAAACCGGGCTGCCTTACCTGCATCTGTCGCGGATCTGTGCGATGTCGATCGGCGACAACCACACGCCCGAGGAGATCGAGAACCGCACGCGAAGCGATTATTGAACCCGTCGCTGATTACACCTGAACCCACGGCTTCTCGCCGTGGCGCTCGGACAGCGTGAAGATCTCGACGCCGTCGGTGGTGACGCCGACCGAGTGCTCGAACTGCGCCGACAGCGAGCGGTCGCGGGTCACCGCGGTCCAGCCGTCGGACAGGATCTTCACATGCGGCTTGCCGAGATTGATCATCGGCTCGATGGTGAAGAACATGCCGGGCTTCAGCGGCGCACCCTCGCCGGGGCGGCCGATATGGATGATGTTCGGCTCGTCGTGGAACAGGCGGCCGAGGCCGTGGCCGCAGAAGTCGCGCACCACGCTCATGCCCTGCGGTTCGACGAAGCTTTGGATGGCATGGCCGATATCGCCCGTGGTGGCGCCGGGCTTCACCGCGGCGATGCCGCGCATCATCGCTTCATAGGTCACCTCGATCAGCCGCTCCGCCTTTCGCGCGATGGCGCCGATCGCATACATCCGGCTGGAATCGCCGTACCAGCCGTCGACGATGAAGGTGACGTCGACATTGACGATGTCGCCTTCCTTCAACGGACGGTCGCCGGGCATGCCGTGGCAGACCACATGATTGATCGAGGTGCAGGTCGAGTAGCGGTAGCCGCGATACATCAGCGTCGCCGGATAGGCGCCGTGGTCGAAGGCAAACTTGCGGACGAACTCGTCGATCTCGGAGGTCGGAACGCCCGGCTTGACGATGTCGGTGAGCGCATCGAGGCATTTCGACACCAGCGCACCCGCCTTGCGCATGCCGGCAAAGCCGCTCGGCCCGTGCAGCTTGATCTGTCCGGTCTTGCGAAGCGAGGTGTCGGTGGCGTCGATATAGCTCATGGGCGGGGATGTTTCTGCGGGCAAGGGGCTGATTTCAGGCTCTAATTTAATGATCGGGGCGGCCGGTGCAAGCCAAGGTTGGGCATGGGGTCAATGCCGAAACGGCCCGATTTGCCAGCTTGAACCGGAACGGCGGCCGCCGATTGGCCGAAATGTGCACGCTGGAGGGCTAACTGGAGACCTCGACCACGCTCTCCACCGGCAGCGCGCCGCCGCGGATCCGCAGTTCCCGCACCGGATAGGGCACCTTGATGCCGTCCTGCTTGAAGGCATCCCACAGCGACAGCATGACGTCGCTCTTCACGCCGTCCATGCCGTCGGGGTCGGCGATCCAGAAGGTCAGGGAGAACTTCATCCCGGCCTCGGCGAATTCGGTCAGGATGCAGTTCGGCGTGCGGCCCTTGGTGGCGCGCGGATGGGCCGCTGCGGTTGCGATCCCGAGCTTGCAGACCTGCCGCGGATTGGCGTCGTAATTGGTGGAGAAGGCGATCTTCACCAGCGTGTTCTTGTCGGTGTAGGTCCAGTTGGTGACCTTCTGCGTCACCAGATCCTCGTTCGGGATCAGGAACTCGCGGCCGTCGCCGGCGGCGACCGAGATGTAGCGGGTCTTCATCGCGCTGATGCGGCCCGAATTGTCCCCGATCGTGACGAGGTCGCCGGGCTTCACCGATTTGTCGACCAGCAGGATCAGCCCGCTGACGAAATTGGCGACGATCTTCTGCAAGCCGAGACCGATGCCGACGCCGGCCGCACCGGTGAACACCGCAAGCGCGGAGAGGTTGATGCCGACCGCGCCGAGCGCGATCACGATCGCCAGCACCATCAGGCCGATGCGGATGATCTTGACCAGCAGCACCTGGATCGACGGCGTCAGGTCGGTGGCCTTGTTGATGCGGCTCTCGGCGAAATTGCCGGCAAGGTTGGTCAGCCACAGCGCCACGATCAGCAGCGCGCCGGCCTTGAGCAGCAAGAGCGGGGTCAGGCGGAGGCCGCCGACCACGACCGCGTAGGAGTCCAGCATGTCGGCCGCCCAATCGAGCTGGCCGATGATGCTGAGCGCCGCGACCACCCAGGCAGCGATCGACACGGTCTTGACGATGAAGGCGTTGTCGATCACCGAGGTGACGAGCCGGATCACCAGCCAGGCCAGCGCCAGCTTGGCGGAGACCGCGATCAGATAGCTGCGGCTCGGCCAGGTCATGTGCCACATCACGATGCGCGAGATCACCATCAGCACCGCGAACACCGCGGTGGAGGCGCTCGTCACCATGACGCGGGCGAAATGCCGGAGCGGCAACGGCCAGCGGCTCGCCAGCGTCGCCATGTTGACCCGGGCGTGGATCGCGGTGTCGGCCGCGTAAGCGATACCCGCGGCGGCGAGGATGATGCCGAATTGCAGGTAGAACCACGGCGAGGCGATCTCGGCGCCGACCGAGCGCGCCGCCATTTGGATGGCTTCCAGGACGTCCTTCCAGCTCATGTCCATCGGCAAAGTCTCAACTTGAAGCGCGGGTCAGGCAAATGTGATTCGAATGCACGGGGAGAATCCCACAACGGCGCGCACCCGACCATCGATACACCACAGTGTCGGGGCGACCTAGGGCAAGGCGGGCGGATTGCCGCTGACGGCAGAAATGGGTTGGCGTCCCAGTGTGGCGACGATAAGGATGCAATTGCAAGTATTTGAGACTTTTGTAGGCGCATGGCATCCCTCGACTCCGTCAGTATAGCGATCCTGCTCGGCGCGGTGCTGGTGATGGCTGGCATCCTGTCGAGCCTGCTGGCGCTGCGGTTCGGCGCCCCCTTGCTGCTGGTGTTCTTGCTGGTTGGCATGCTGGCCGGCGACGCCGGGCCGGGCCATCTCCAGTTCGACGACGTCCGCACCACCTATCTGGTCGGCTCGGTGGCGCTGGCGCTGATCCTGTTCGACGGCGGCTTGAAGACGCGCTTTGCCAGCATCCGCACGGTGCTGGCGCCCTCGATGATGCTGGCGACCGCCGGCGTGCTGCTGACCGCGCTGATCACGGCGCCGGTCGCCCGCTATGTGCTCGACCTCAACTGGACCGAGTCGCTGCTGGTCGGCGCCGTCGTGGCCTCGACCGACGCGGCGGCGGTGTTCCTGCTGGTGCATACCCAGGGCCTGCGGCTGCGTCCCCGCGTCGGCGCCACGCTGGAGGCGGAATCCGGCACCAACGATCCGTTCGCGATCTTCCTCACCTTGATGCTGGTCGAATTCATCTCGGTCGGCCAGAGCTCGGCGTCGCACATCGCGATGGAATTCATCCAGGAGGCCGTGTTCGGTGCCATCATCGGGGTGATCGGTGGCCGGCTGGTGGTGATCGCGCTGAACTATGTGGCGCTGCCGCAGGGTCTGCATGCGCCGTTCGTCACCACGGCGGCGCTGGTGATCTTCGGCGGCTCGCAGATCGTGCACGCCTCAGGATTCCTCGCGGTCTACCTCGCCGGTATCATCATCGGCAACCGGCCGACCCGCGCGCATAATTCGGTGGTGACGTTCCTCGACGCCGCGACCTGGCTGGCCCAGATCGTGATGTTCGTGCTGCTCGGGCTGCTGGTGTCGCCGCATCGCCTGCTCTCCAGCGCCGGCGGCGCCGTGCTGGTGGCGTTCGCGCTGATGCTGGTGGCGCGGCCGCTCGCGGTCCTGATCTGCCTCGCGCCGTTCAAGTTCAACTGGCGGGAGAAGGTCTTCATCGCCTGGACCGGCCTGCGCGGCGCGGTCGCGATCTTCCTCGCCTCGATCCCGATGCTGGTCGGCCTGTCGAAGGCCTATCTGTATTTCGACGTCGCCTTCGTCGTCGTCATCATCTCGCTATTGTTGCAGGGCTGGACATTGGCGCCGGCGGCGCGCCGCCTGCACGTCGCGCTGCCGCGCGCCGAGCGTGGGCCGCGGCGCGTCGAACTGGATCTGCCCGGCCAGCTCGAGCAGCAGCTGGTCGGCTATCCGGTGCGGCCGAAGAGCCTGTATTTCCGCCGCGGGCTGATCCCGTCCTGGTCGAAGCCGACGCTGATCATCCGCGACGAACGCATCCTGACGCCTGTCGAGGCCGATCCGGTCGCGCCTGGCGACTACATCTATCTTTTGGCGCCGCCGGAGCGCGCCGAGGCGCTCGACCGCTTCTTCGTCGACATGGCGCCGTCGAGCGCGCCCGATCCGCATCTGCTCGGCGACTTCATGGTGTCAGGCGAGCATACGCTCGGCGAGCTCGCCGAGATCTACGGCGTCAAGGTCGATGAGCACCAGGCCAAGCTGACGCTGGCGGACTATTTCGACATCAACCTCGACCGCGCGCCGAAGGAAGGCGCGGAGTTGTGGCTCGACTCGATCGTGCTGGTGGCGCGCAGCATCAGCGGCGGCCGCGTCAGTGTCGTCGGCCTGCGCTTGCCGGAAGAGGAGGAAGTGGTCGTGCCGCAGACCCGGATGCAGACCGTGCGGCGCAAGCTCGCCGACATCTGGGCATCGGTGGCCGGGGTCTGAGCGTCACTGCTTGCGCAGGAAGTTCGAATCGGGCGCGAACTTCTTGACCATCTCGGACAGGCCGTCGTCAATCGGCGAGCCGGGCGGGTCCTCGGACGCTGCGCCCTGCTTGGGCTCGATCTTGGGCTCGTCGCCGATCTTCTGGCCGGAAATCTCGGCCAGCGCCGCGAGCAGCGATTCATCGAGATCATCGGCCGGCGGCTGCTTGGCGGGAGCTGGCTTTGCCGGAGGTGCCTTGGCAAGCGGCGGAGGAGGCGGAAGCTTGGGAGCGTCGGCTGCGGTGGCGCGGGGCTCGGGCTTCGCGGGCGGTGGCGATGCCGTCGGCTTGAAGGTGTCGGTCCGGCGGGCGGCGGCCTCGCTGACCGCGGCGATCAACGATGCCTCGAGGTCGCCGGGCGGATCGGCCGGCTTGGGCTGTAATTCGGAATCTCTCGGGGGCCGTCCGACGGCTGGTTCCTGCTGGCCCGATGGACGGCTGTCGGTGGCCTTGCGAGGCTTGAAGAGACCCGCGCGCTCAGCGGCAATCCTGGCCGAAGCTTCTTCGACCGCACCGAGCAGGGATGTCTCCAACGCGCCGGCGGGATTACCCGGCGAAGTCGCTGGCTCGGCGGCACGGGCGGCGACCGGTTTGGGCTCCGGCAGGGGCGGCAGCGGCGGAGGCTGCGATCCCGCGACTGGCGCGGGAGGCGGGGCCGGCTGACCGTTTCGGGCGCGCGTGATGATGCCGTCGACGATGGCTCCCAGGCGCTTCTTGTCGGGGGCAGCCAGATAGCTCGCGGCCAGCTCATCGACATATTGCGGGCCGTAGTCGGCGAGCACCTTGGCGAGCCGGGCGATGTCGGGGTCGCTGTCGACCAGCCGGCGCCACGCCTGCTGATCGTAGGCCGCGCCGCCGGACCGGTCGGGCCACGCCACACGGCGCGGCTGGCGTTGCGGGGAGCCCTCCTGGCCGGCGATCGGGTCGAGGGTGGGCGGTTGCAGCCCGGCGCTGAGCCGCGGCGGCACAAATCCCGCGGCGCCGGCCGGCACCAGATCGCCAGCCGGGCGCCGGCGGCGTTCGGCGACTTGCAGCGAGATCAGGCCGACACCCATCAACAGGAAGCCGAGCGCGGCCCACGCAATCGTGGCGCACAGCAGCCCGCCGATCAGCAGCAATACCCAGCCAGTCAGTCGCACGATTTGCCTTTCCCATGCCCCGATCGGATGTCCCGGCGCGGGCCTAGCAGACAAGATTGGCTATCTTATGCCGAGTTTCGGGAAAACGCCCAGCTACGCGCCCGACGTCAACACCTTGACACCGCCGAACGCGGTCACCTGGCCGCGGCGCAGCATCACGATCTGGGTGGCGAGCTGGCGCAGCTCGGCGGCGTCGTGGCTGACATAGACCATCGGGACGCCGGCCTCGTCGCGCAGCCGGACCAGGTAGGGCAGGATCTCGAGCTTGCGGCTTTCGTCGAGCGCGCCCAGCGGCTCGTCCAGCAGCAACAGCCGCGGCTTGGACAGCAGCGCCCGGCCGAGCGCGACGCGCTGGCGCTCGCCGCCGGAGAGCTTTCCGGGGCGGCGGTCGAGCAGGGCGCCGATGTCGAGCAGATCGACCACGCGCTTGTGCTGCGCCGGATCCTCCGTGAGGCGGTTCATGCGACGGCCGTAGTCGAGGTTCTGCCTTATATCGAGGTGCGGAAACAGCCGCGCGTCCTGGAACACATAGCCGATGCGCCGCCGCCAGGTCGGGACGTGAATGCCGGCCGACGTATCGTCGACGGTCTCGCCGTCGATCACGATGCTGCCGCGGTCGGGACGAACCAGGCCGGCGATGGTGTTGATCAGCGAGGTCTTGCCGGAGCCGGACGCGCCGAACAGGCCGGTGACGCGGCCCTCGCTGGTGAACGCCGCCGCCAGCGTGAACTCGCCGAGCTGCTTGGTAATGTCGACGCGCAGCATTGCTAAAGCGCTATGAGATTGAATTGAATCGTCATCGCGATTTAGCTCCTTGTTTGAGCATGACCTTGTCGGAAAACCGCTTCGCACTTTTCCGGGTCATGCTCTATTGCCCGTGCAGGCGCGCGGTGGCGCGGCGCGCAAACACTTCGGCGGCGATCAGTGCGCCGACCGCCAGCACGACCGAGACGATCACGAGCCGCGCGGCGGCGGTGTCGCCGTCGGGGGTCTGGATCAGCGAATAGATCGCCGACGAGATCGTCTGGGTCTCGCCGGGAATGTTGGAGACGAAGGTGATGGTGGCGCCGAACTCGCCGATCGCCTTGGCGAACCCGAGCACCATGCCGGCGAGCACGCCGGGCAGCGCCAGCGGCAGCGTCACGGTGGCGAACACCCGCCAGGGTGTCGCGCCGAGCGTCTCGGCCGCCTGTTCGAGCCGGCGATCGACGGCTTCAATTGACAGGCGGATCGGCCGCACCAGCAGCGGAAACGACATCACGCCGCAGGCGAGCGCCGCACCGGTCCAACGGAAGGCGAACACGATGCCGAGATGCTCGGCAAGCCAGCCGCCGACCAGACCGCGTTTGCCGAAGGTCAGGAGCAGCAGGTAGCCGGTGACGACGGGCGGCAGCACCAGCGGCAGATGCACGGCGGCATCGAGCAGCGACTTGCCCCAGAAATCGCGCCGCGCCAGCAGCCAGGCGAGCGCGATCCCGAACGGGGTCGCCACCAGCGTTGCGATGACGGCGACCCGCAGCGACAGCAGGATCGCCGTCCATTCGGTCGGCGAGATATCGAACACGCGACTAGGTCGTCGGGCTGATCAGGAACTTGAAGCCGTATTTCTCGAGGATCGTCTTCGCTGCCGAGGAGCGCAGGAAGGCGAGATACTCTGATGTCTCCGGCTTCGCGGTCGTGGTCGCCGCGACCGGATAGATGATCGCCGGATGGGTGTCGGCCGGGAAGGTGCCGACGATCTTGACGCCGGGCTCGACCTTGGCGTCGGTCGAGTAGACGATGCCGAGCACGGCCTCGCCGCGCGCCACCAGCGTCAGCGCCGCGCGCACGCTCTCGGCCATCGCGAATTTCGGCTCCGCGGCCTGCCAGGCACCGAGCTTCTCCAGTGCGGCCTTGGCGTATTTTCCGACCGGTACCGCCTTGACGTCGCCGGTCGCGATCTTGCCGTCACCGGCGAGCTTGGCGAGATCGAAGCCCGGCGCGATATTGACGTTGTCGATCTTGGAATCCTTCGGGGCGATCAGCACGATCGAGTTGCCGAGCAGGTTGACCCGCGTCGATTCATTGATGTTCTTCTGCTTGATCGCGTAGTCCATCCAGTCGGTGTCGGCGGAGACGAACACGTCGGCCGGCGCGCCCTGCTCGATCTGCTTCGCCAGCGCTGAGCTCGCGGCATAGCTGGCGCTGATCTTGACGCCGGTCTTGGCGGTATAGGCGGCGTCGACCTCGTCGAGCGCGTTCTTCATCGAGGCGGCGGCGAAGACGGTGAGTGTCTTGTCTTCGGCCCGCGCGGGCGAATGGATCGCGCCGAGGACGAGGACGAAGGCGGTGAAAAGTCCGGCAAATCGTGACATGGAAAGCGCTCCGTGCGAGCTCGCGCGCGAACGGGCACGCGCAGATCAGGCGTTGGGTGGGTTCTGGGCGCGACGGACGGAAGCGCTGTTCCGCTGCTTCCCGAAGGACTTACGGTCGTCCGGGATATCGCACTGCAAACATAGCAGGCTGAGGCTTACGGTAAAGGCGACCCTTTGTCTAACGGGGTGCCTATTGATCCGCCGGCTGGATCGCGATCGAGAGCGAGTTCTCCTTCGCGCCGCTGACCTGCAATACGAAGGGGCTCGCGGCGAGATCGTACTTCATGGTCTTGCGGATACCGTCGCAATCGGTCGCGCCGCTGAAGGCTTTCGGCTTCAGGAAATGCCCGTCCTGCACCAGGTCGACCCAGGCGCCGGCCGACAGGCTGACGGTATAGAGCCCGGCCTTCGGCGCGGCCTTGAAGCTGGTGAAGCCGGCGAAGGTGCCGTCCTTCGGCGCGCGCTCCGGCGGCGAGGGCAATTTGGCGTCGGCGGGGGCCACCAGCGCCAGGGTGATGGCGGTCGAGGGCAATGCGGCCTGCTCGCTGCCCGAGGCAAGCCTGGCGCGATCGGGCGCGGTGAGCGCGGTGCGGGCGCGGTCGATCGACCATTTGAACTTGTCGCAGCCGCTCGGCTCCTCTGCCGCAAAGGCGGGAACGGAAACGAGCAGCAGCGATGCGGCGAGGAGCGATGTGCGCATGTCTGGTCCAATGCAATTGTGACGGATGAAACAGATCAGCGGCCCCGATCCATCGCGCGGCCGCACTTACGGCGCGGCCACGCGCGATCATAACGTAGTTGGAGCCGGCCGGCATAGCCGCCTGACAAAGATGTTATTGCTTGACGTCGGGTGCGTTCAGCACCGTCCTGCAATCCGCCGGCATTTGCGCCAGCGTCATCGGTGGGTGCGGCTTCGGTGGCTTCGGCGGCGGCTTCGGATGCAGCACCGAATCCTTGAACCAGAAGGCGAGATCGGAGGGCTTGCAGCCTTCGCCTTCGGTTTGCGGTTTCTGACTTTCGCATTCGGGACTGCCGGACGGGCACCGGATGCGGATGTGGAAGTGGTAGTCGTGGCCCCACCACGGCCGGATCTTCGACAGCCAACTGCGATCGCCCTTGGCCTCGCGGCACAGCGCCTTCTTGATCGCCGGATTGACGAAGATGCGTTGCACCGCCGGCTCGCGCGCCGCGTCGCGGAGGACGAGCAGATGGCCCGGCGTGAACACGCGCGGGTCGACGTCGAGCCGGTCGTCGCGGACCATCATCACCGCCGACATCTCTTCGCGATCCTCGCGCGACAATTGGCGATTGGGCATCGGCGTCAGCCAGATGTCGGCGTCGAGCCCGATCTGGTGGCTGGCGTGACCGGAGAGCGCGGGACCGCCGCGCGGCTGGCCGATGTCGCCGACCAGGATGCCCGGCCAGCCGGCGTCCTTGTGCGCGTTGGCGGCCAGCCGCTTCAACAGCGCGATCATGTCGGGATGGCCCCAGTAGCGATTGCGCGACAGGCGCATCACCTGCCAGGTGTCGCCGTTGAGCGGCATCTGCGCGGCGCCGGCGAGACAGCCTTTGGTATAGCCGCCGATCGACTGGGTCGGCATCGCCGCCGGCAGCACTTTGCGTGCGAACAACTGCTTGGCCCCGATCGTCGGATCGTTGGGGTTGGCGAGCGGCGGCAATGGCTGCGGATTGAGCGAGCCCTTGTCCTGCGCCCGCGCGGAGATGGTGCAGGCGACGAGGGCTGAGATCAGAAGCGGGATCAGACGCAGGCGGGGTGTCATTCGGATCACTCTGTCTGCGCAAGGCTAACATGGATTCGGGCCAGACGAACCGCGCTTTCATCCCATTTGCTTGATCGCCCACAGGGCGGCTCAAGCTTGCCGGACGGGCACCGTGCATGAATGCGTATCGGTGGCTTGTCGGGCCGATCCGTTGTAACTCCTCCGGACTTCGCGAGTGCCATGGTGGGAGAATGCAATGTCGATTGGTGCAGGTTCGATTCGAGTGCGACAGGCAACGCGATCCGACCACGACTTTCTCGTCGCGCTGTCTCCGCGTCTTTCAGGCGTCCCTGGTCCCGCGTGGCATGACTTGGGAGCGATGGAACAGTTTCAGGACCGCTACATGGCCGCCACCGTGAACCAGGCCGTCGAAAACTCGCGGACACTGATCGCCGTGTCGGACGATGATGTGCGGTTGGGTTACATCCATATGCAGCCCGGAAAGGATGGGGTGACGGACGAAGCGTGTGGCTATGTCGCGATCCTTGCCCTGACGAAGCAGGCAGAAGGGCAGGGCATCGCCGGATTGCTGATGAGCCATGCCGAGGATTGGGCGCGCGACATGAAGTACCGGTTTCTCAGTCTCGATGTGTTCGCCGACAACAGGCGCGCGATTGATTTTTATGAGCGCGGTGGCTTTCGTTCGGAGACCATCCGCATGGTCAAGCCGCTATAGCCCGCAACCGGACGTCACGCCTTGTTTGGCGACTGCCGGCTTAACCCGGCGATAACCCTGTCACAGACTGACAAACATTCGAGCGCTTGAAGCGCTTTCGGTGCATTCATTGTGCAGCGGCGCGTGGATTTACGCTTCCTTCACCACGCAGCGGCGCTGCCACGCCGCAAATCCGCGCATTGCGTCACTCGCATACCGGCAACAATTCGCGCCCGGCGCGAAGCCGCCTGCTAAGCGGGCATGCCGCAGCTTCTCAACGTGTGCAGCTATTCGCCAAGAGATACCAATTTTTCAGAGACTTATCGCAGAAATATCGCCGAGCTGGAATACGCGTGGGGCGTGCGATACCGATGATGCGGCCAAAGAAAATCAAGAAACCGAAGCAGTCCAAACTGCCCCGTTCCCGGGGCCGCCGGCCCACGCCGATCCCGAGAGTGTCAGGCGGTTCGCGTCGGCCCGCGGCTGAGATCGGCGAGTTGGTTCGCCAACGCGCGCATGCCGAGGCCGCGATCGCCGAGGCACGCAAGTCCAACGCGCGATTGCGCGAAGCGATCGATATCCTGCCGCAGGGCATCGTGTTCCTGGACCCCGAAGGCCGCTACACGTTGTGGAACAAGAAATACTCGGAAATCTACAAGCGCAGCTCCGACCTGTTCGAGCACGGCGCGCGCCTGGAGGACACCATCCGCATCGGCGTCGCGCGGGGCGATTATCCCGAGGCCGCCGGGCGTGAGGAAGAGTGGATCGCCGAGCGGCTCAAGAAGATGTACCAGCCGGGGGAGCGCCACGAGCAAACGCTGGCCGACGGCCGCGTGGTGCTGATCGAGGAGCGGCTGACCTCGGACGGCGGCATTGTCGGCCTGCGTGTCGACATCACCGAATTGAAGCAGCGCGAGGCCTCGTTCCGCCTGCTGTTCGACGGCAATCCGGTGCCGATGATCCTGTGCGCGCTCGACGGCGAACGAATCCTGGCGGTCAACGATGCCGCGATCGCGCATTATGGCTACGTGCGTGCCGAATTCGAGAAGATGACGATCAGGAGCTTGCAGGCGTTCGATCCCGAATTGCCCTGGGCGCCGGGTCGCAGCAGCGACGAGCAGGCGGCGCGAACCTGGAAGCACGTGCGCGCCGACGGCACGCTGATCGACCTTGCGATCTATTCGCGCCAGCTGATGCATGGCGATCAGCCGGCGATGCTGCTCGCGCTGATGGACATCACCGAGCGCAAGCGCGCCGAGGCGCGGCTGGCCTTCATGGCCCAGCACGACGGCCTGACCGGCCTGCCGAACCGCAATCTGCTGCGCCAGCAGATGGACGAGATGTTGCAGCACACCCGCCGCTCGACCGACAAGGTCGCGGTGCTGATGCTCGGGCTCGACAATTTCAAGGCGGTCAACGAGACGCTCGGCCACGGCATCGGCGACAAGCTGTTGCGCGGGGTCGCCAAACGCCTGCGCTCGACGCTGCGCGAGGAAGACGCGCTGGCGCGCCTCAACTCCGATGAGTTCACCATCGTGCAGGGCGGCGTGATGCGGCCCGAGGATGCGGTGCTGTTGGCGCGGCGGATCCTGGAGGCGATCGGCGAGCCCTATCTGCTCGAGGGGCATTCGGTGGTGATCGGCGCCAGCATCGGGATCGCGATGTCGCCCGGCGACGGCGAGGATTCCGAGAAGCTGCTGAAGAGCGCCGACATGGCATTGTCGCGCGCCAAGAGCGAGTTCCGCGGCACCTTCTCCTTCTTCGAAGCCGAGATGGATGCGCGCGCCCAGAGCCGCCGCAAGATCGAGATCGATCTGCGCGATGCGATCCAGAACGACGGCCTGCAACCCTACTACCAGCCGCTGGTCGACCTCACCAGCGGGCGCATCACCGGCCTCGAGGCGCTGGTGCGCTGGCCGCATCCGGAGCGCGGCATGATCTCGCCCGGCGAGTTCATCCCGGTCGCCGAGGAGACCGGCCTGATCAATTCGCTCGGCTCGTTGATGCTGCATCGTGCCTGCATGGATGCCGCGCAATGGCCTGACGACGTGCGCGTCGCCGTCAATCTGTCGCCGTTGCAGTTCCGTACCGGCAACCTGCTGGCGCTGGTCACCGACGCGCTGCGGCAATCCGGCCTGCCGGCGCGGCGGCTCGAACTCGAGATCACCGAAACGCTGCTGCTGGAAAAGAGCAGCCAAGTGCTGGCGACGCTGCACGCGCTGCGCGCGCTCGGGGTGCGGATGTCGATGGACGATTTCGGCACCGGCTATTCGAGCCTCAGCTATCTGCGCAGCTTCCCGTTCGACAAGATCAAGATCGACCAGTCCTTCGTGCGCGACCTTGGCGCCAACCCGGATGCGCAGGCGATCGTGCGCTCGATCGTCAGCCTCGGCATGGGATTGGGCGTCACCATCACCGCCGAGGGCGTCGAGACCGAAGCGGAACTGAGCTGCCTGCGCGCCGAGGGCTGCCACGAGGGTCAGGGCTTCCTGTTCAGCCGCGCCCGGCCGAACGCCGAAGTGATCAGCCTCTTGAAAGCGCAGCGCGTCGCCACGGCGCTGGTCGCGTAGCCGCCAGGGCTGCTCTCTCGTCATTGCGAGCGCAGCGAAGCAATCCATCTATCCTCCGCGCGGTCAGATGGATTGGTTCGTCGCTTCGCTCCTCGCAATGACGGCAAGGATTACGCCTTGCCGACCGCCGCCTTCTTGTTCAAATGATAGGTCAGCGCCAGCGCCACGCAGTGGCGCAGCTCTACCTCCGGCAGCTTGCCGGCGACATCGAGCAGGATCGCGCGATTGCCGCTAAAGCTGAGCTCGGGATAGAGCTCGCGAAAGGTCTCGACCAGGTTGGTCTGGCAGTGAAAATAGACCGCGACCTGGTCGGCGGCCGGCTTCACCTGGTCGATCCGGATCGTGCTGCCGCTGCCGGTCTCCGCCGTCAGGTAGCTCGGCTGGCCCCATTTCAGCGTCTCTTCCAGCGCGCCGACGCCCTTGGTCGTCTTCGCGGCCTCGAAGATCAGCCGCCGCAGCGCCAGCAGCTTGGCCTTGACGGGGGCAGGGTAGCCGTCGAACAGCGAGTCCGCGGCCTTCGCTTGCGGGGGACGTGCAGCCTTCGTGGTCGACGTTGCCGGCTTGCGCATGGAGAACTCCGAGAGGAGGACATACCGTGTTTATCTACCACAGCGCCTTGAACGTCATATAGAGCGCCATCAGCGACACGAAGAAGATCATCGCGATGCGGAGCGTCGCGCGATCGACGCGGTTGGCGGCGCGGGCGCCGAGATCGGTGCCTCCGAGCAGGCCGACGACGACTCCCGCCAGCACCGGCCATGACGCGAGCGCGCCCTCGCTCCAGTAAATCCAGGCCGACGGGAGCGTGGTCGGGATCAGCGACATCACGAGGCTCGCCATCTGCGCCTGGTGTTGCGGCACGCCGAGCACGGCGCTCAGGCCCACCACGGTTGCCAGCCCGCCGCCAATGCCCAGGAAGCCCGACGACAGGCCGGCCAGCAGGCCGACAGAGAGCAGGGCCGGCCAGGGTATGTCGCGCGCCGTGCGATCGTCGTCGGGATCTGCCTTGTCGCGCCCACCGCGCAGGATCAGCATCGCGTCGAGTGCGACGAGATAGGCCACATAGGTCCAGCGCAGCGCAGGCTCGCCGACATGGTTCGCGGCGAGTGCGCCGGCGGCGCCCCCGGCGACGAAGCCAATGGTCAGAAGAATGATCCAGCGCAGCGGCGTGCGGTTGCCGCTCCGCCAGTAACGCCTGATCCCGGTGAGGCTGGTCGGAGGCACCTGCGCGACCAGCGAAATGCCCTGCGCGACGTGCTGCCCGGCGCCAAGCAACAGCACCGAGAACACCACCAGCCCGCCGCCAGGACTGACGCCAAGCAGCCCGGCGGTCAGGCCGCCTGCCAAACCGGTGATCAGGCCGGCAAGGAGATCGTGGATGGCCATCGGGGTTCCGTCAGCGTTTCGCGGCGAGGCCGGCGAGAAAGGTCTCGAAGACCTGCATGGCCTCGGATGTGGAGATGGATTCGCCCCACAGCCGTTGCAGCACGATGCCCTGGAACATGGCGACGATCGCTCGCGCTGCGCCGCGCGGCTGAACGGTGCGGTCGATCACGCCGCGTTTCTGCCCCCGGCGCAGCATCTCGGCGATCAAGGCGATCGGCTGCCGTATTCCGCTCGCCACCTGTTCGCGGATCACGTCGTCGCGGAGTGCCTCCGCCCAGAGCTGCAAGCCGACGCGGCGGGCCTGCAAGCCCGCCTCCTTTTGCAAGTCGCCGAGGAAGGCACGCGCGACCGCCCGCAAGCCCTGCAACGGATCATCGGTGTCGCCTCCGGCAGCGAACAGCGTGCTGTCGCGACCGTGACGGCTGTCGCTGATCGCCTGGATCAATTCGTCCTTGCTGGCGAAGTGTCCGTAGATGCAGCCCGCGCTGAGGCCCGACTCCTTGATCACGTCCTGGATCGTGGTCTGGTGAAATCCCTGCCGCGCAAAGCAGTTCTCGGCGGCGCGCAGGATCTCCTCGCGGCGCAGCGCCAGGGTTTCGGGTTTCACCTTCGGCATGATCGGTTCCTTCGGAGTCCCGGCGCAGCCTGAGCGGCGGGACGGCTTGACGTTCGCAGGCCTCCATTATAAAGAACGAATATTCGTTTTGTAAAGAGAGGAGCACGCGTCATGATCGGCTTTGTGAAGCTCTTGTCCCAACCCGGCGCCGGAGAGGCGGCGCAGGTCGCGCTGCCATCCGCCGGCGCGCGCATCACGTTTCTGCTCGCCGGCTTCGCGCTGGTTCTGCTGTTCGAGGCGGCGTTTCCGCTGTTCGACTACGCCCGTAGCGAACGGCTGCGTAACATCGGGCGCAACGCCGCCATCACCGTGATCTTCGTTGGCGTCAACCTGTTGCTCAGTCCGCTCTCGCCATTGGCCACGCATTGGACCGCGGACGCGGGATTCGGCCTGTCTTACTGGCTTGGCCTGTCAGCCCCGGCCCAACTCCTGCTCGGCCTCATCGGACTCGACCTCTTCACCTATTTCGCCCACATCTCGATGCACAAGCTCGGCTGGATGTGGCGCTTCCACCGCGTGCACCATGCCGACCGCTTGGTCGATGTCACCACCGCGTTCCGCGAGCATCCGGGTGAGACGCTATGGCGGATCAGTTGGCACATCGCCGGCGTCGTGGTGTTCGGAACGCCGGCCTGGGTGCTGGTCACCTATCTGACGCTGTCGGCGCTGAATGGCCAGCTCGAGCATGCCAATATCAGGCTGCCCGAGCGCCTCGATCGCCGGCTGCGGCTGCTGTTCGTGACGCCGAACATGCACAAGATGCATCATTCCCGTCACCAGCCAGAGACCGACAGCAACTATTCGAACCTGCTCTCGATCTGGGACCGGCTTGGCGGCACCTACAATCATGGCCCGCGCTTTGCCGAACTGCGCTACGGGCTCGACGGCTTCGATGGCTCCGAGCAGCAATCGTTGCGCGGTCTGCTGAAGATGCCTTTCATGAGCGACTGGGGAGGATCGGCGCCGGATGGCAAGTCCGAACAATCCGCACCGCCGCCCCTCCTGCCGTGGCCGTGACGTGACCCGCAGCGCCGCCGCTCAGGCGGCGTTGCGCAGGCCGGCGAGGAAGGTGTCGACGCTGTGCGACAGCGCGGAGGCGTGATCGCCGAGTTGGCCTGACGTGTCCAGCACATTGCCGGTGAGCGCGCGGGATTGGCCGGCGGCCTCGCTCGCGCCGGCGATATTGGCGGAGACTTCGCCGGTCCCGGACGACGCCTGTTGCACGCTGCGGGCGATCTCGCGCGTCGCCGAGTCCTGCTGTTCGACGGCGGCCGCGATCGCGGTGGCGATGCCCGAGATCTCGCGGATGGTGGTGCTGATGTCGCCGATCGCGCTGACGCAATTGCCGGTGGCGGACTGGATCGCGCCGACTTGGCCGGCGATCTCGTCGGTCGCCTTCGCGGTCTGGCTCGCCAGTTCCTTGACCTCGGAGGCGACCACGGCGAAGCCGCGGCCAGCGTCGCCGGCGCGCGCCGCCTCGATGGTGGCGTTGAGCGCCAACAGATTGGTCTGGCTCGCGATCGCGCTGATCAGGCGCAGCACGTCGCCGATCTTCTCGGCTGACGCGGCGAGGCTCGTCACCATCTCGGTGGTTTCCGCTGCCTTGGCCACAGCGTTGTCGGCGACGCGGCTGGAATGGGTGACCTGGCGGCCGATCTCGGTGATCGAGGACGCCAGCTCCTCGGTCGCCGCCGCGACCGCATTGACGCTGGCCGAGGCTTCCTCCGACGCGGCGGCTGCCGCCGAGGTCCGCTCCGAGGTGCCGTTGACACTCGACGTGATCTCGCCTGCGACGCGCTGCATGTCGCTCGACGACCGCGCGACGGCGCCGACCATATCCTTGACGTCGGACTCGAAGCGGTCGGCCATCTGCCGTTGCAGCGTCCGCCGGTCGGTCTCCGCCTTCACCTTGTCGGCCTCCTGCGCCTCGCGCAGCGACGAGGTCTCGATCATGCTGCGGCGGAACACGTCGACCGCTTTCGCCATCGTGCCGAGCTCGTCGCGGCGCTCGCTGCCGGGAATCGTGACGCTGGTGTCGCCGCTGGAGAGGCGGTTCATCACGGCGGTGATCGCGATCAGCGGCCGTGACAGGCCGCGGCCGAGCAGGAATGCCAGCAATATGGCCGCGGCCAGGATCGCAACCACGCCGAGGACCAGGTTGCGCTGCGCGGTTGCGGCCGCGGCCGCATAGTCGCTGGTGTCCTTGATGATCTCGAGCACGGCGACCGGTTCGCCGGCATAGTTCTTGATCTGGCCGAGATAGAGCTCGACCTCGTGGCCGTCGAGAACGGCGTCGCGCAGCACGGCCGCGCCGTTCATCACGCTCTTGAGCTCGTCCTGGGTCGCCACCACGGTGTCGCCGAAGGTCGAGGACAGCCGCTTGAAGCGCTGGCCGTCGAAGGAATGCACCGCGAGGTCGATGCCGAAGCGCTTCTTGGCGCGGTCGACGAATTCCTTGCCGAAGGCGACGCCGATGTCGACATTGCCCAGCGTCTTGCCGTCGTGCATGACCGGGGTCATGCCGAAGATCGAAAGCGCTTCGCGGGCGGGCTCGACGCCGACGATCGGTTTGCCGGCCTTGATCGATTCCACCACGGTGATGCGCCGGGTGGAGGCGTCGTCGCCGAAGATTTTCGGGGTGTGGACCCGATAGAAGCTCGTCGCCGGGGCCTGCCAGAACGAAATCAGCGGGATGCCCTGCGCCTTGATCGCGGCCCAGGGCGCGGCGAGCAGCTTGCCGAGGCCGTCGCGATCGCCCTTGGCGATGGCATCCTCGACCGGCGGCAAGGCTGCGATCACGGCCGAGACCGCGAGCGCGGCGCGCCCCTCATATTCGATCGCCGCGATCACGCTGTCATATTGCAGCTTGAGCTGCTGATCGAGCGCGAGCCGCGTCAGCGCGCGTTGCTGGCTGATGGAGAAGCCACCGAGGATGGCGCAGGCGATTGCGACAGTCAGGGCAATCGCCAGGATCAGGCGGGCGGCAATCGATCGAAGCGTGAACATGGTACCGTCGGAATTCCAGGGATTTTCGAGTCCGCAAGCTCTCAGAAAAAGCTTAACGACCGGATGTTGTCGCCGACCGCTTCCTCACTCCCTGGCACTACTTTCGTATCACCACTAACGCGTCGTCGGCGGCGCTGTGAGATTGCCCGAGAGGATCGCCTTGCCGGCGTCCTCATACTGGGTGTCGCGGGCCTGGATCTGCTGCGCGATCGCATGCATGTCGCGGAACCGTCGCTCGAACGGATTCTTCGCGAACACCGCAGTCGCGCCCGACATGTGATAGGCGATGTCGACCACCGAGGCCGACTGGTGGATGGTCCAGGTCGAGGCGATGCGGATCGCGACCCGATGCGCTTCGCTGATCGCTTCACCGCGCGACAGATCGCGCCAGACGTCGTTGGCGGTCGCGTACAGATAGGCGCGCGCGGCGCGCAGGCTCGCCTCGGTGCGGCCGATCTGGCCCTGCACCGCATTGTTGTCGCGCATCGCCTTCAATCCTTGCGGGGTCTTGCCGCGCGCGAGTTCGGTCGCCGCATCGAGCATGGCGCGCGCAACGCCGAGCGAGGTCGCGGCGAAGCCCATGCTGAACACCATGTTGGTGGTGAGCTTGTAGAGCGGTCCCGTTTCGCGGCATGCTGTGGGATCGTCGCGCAACGCGGCGAATTTCTCCGGGATGAAGAGGTTGTCGACCGAATAGGAATCGGTGCCGGTGCCTCTCAGGCCGATCACGTCCCAGACGTCATACATCGTGGCTTGCGACATCGGGAACAGGATGGTGCGGATCTCCGGCGAACCGTCAGCCTTGTTGCGCGGTGAGCCGTCGGCTTCGACGACCCGGACGTGGGCGCCGAGCCAGCTCGCCTGCCGCGAGCCCGAGGCAAAATCCCAGCGCGCGCTGGCGCGGTAGCCGCCGGGCTCGGCGCGAACCTCGTGGCCGATCGCGCCCCAGGCCAGGATGCCGGGCGCAGTGTTGAAGATCTCGTCGGCGGCTTCAGGATCGAGATAGGCCGCGGTCATCGCGCAGACGCTGCATTGGCCGAGGCACCATGCGGTCGACGCGTCGGCCTTGGCGATCTCCTCCTGCATCTGCATGAATTCGTCGAGCGTCGCCTCGGCGCCGCCAAAACGCTTCGGCAGCAGCGCCCGGTACAATCCGTTCTCGACCAGGGCTGAGGTCACGGAAGGCGTCAGCCGCCGCGTTCGTTCGATGTCGTCGGCTTCGCTCATGATCAGCGGCGCCAGTGCGCGCGCCCGCTCGACAAGGTCAAACCCCTGCGGCTTGTTCATGCGTTTCCTCGGCCCCTTCGGTCGTTCTTGTTGGGCGCGTCAGGTGATGGTGACGCATCCGGCCGGGGAGGGCAAGGTAGCATGGTGTGTCCGCAGATCAGCTATCCGCTGTTGGTGCCGATGCGTGACGGATCGACGGACGCGCTTACGCGGCGGCGCGGCCGAGATCGAGCGAGGGCTGGCGCCTGGTCGGAAAGCTCAGCGCCACCGCGACCGCGGCGAGGCCGATCGCGAAGGAACCGGCGTGCAGCCACGTATAGCCGTGGAACGTGTCGTACACATAGCCGCCGGCCCACGGCCCGAGCGCCATGCCAAGGCTCGCGAACGCCGACACCGCACCGAACACCGTGCCCATGATGCGCGCGCCGAAGAACTCGCGCACCAGCACCGCGTACAGCGGCATCACGCCGCCATAGGCGAGGCCGAACACGACCGACAGTGCATAGAACTCGCCGAGCCGCGCCACCGCGAGATAGGTCGCGATCGACAGCGCCTGCACCAGGAGGCCGCCGACCAGCACCGGCTTGGCGCCAAGCCGGTCTGCGAGCACGCCGAGCAGCAGCCGCCCGCCGAGCCCTGAGAAGCCGGCGAGGCTATAGACTGTGACCGCAGTGAGCGGCGCGATGCCACACACCATGGCGTAGGACACCATGTGGAAGATCGGTCCGGAATGCGCCGCGCAGCAGGCGAAATGCGCCAGCGCCAGCGTGATGAATTGCGGCGTGCGCAGCGCCTGGGCTGCGGTCCATTCCGCTTGCGGCGCATCCGTGGCTGCGGTGTTGGCGACTGCCGATACCTGCGGCGCGGCGCGCACCAGGAACGCGGCGGGGATCAACAGCGCCCACGCGGCGATGCCGATCACCAGCATCGCGAAGCGCCAGTCATAGGCGGTGATCAGCCAGCTTGCCGATGGCGCGACCGTCAGCGGCGATACGCCCATGCCGGCCGACACCAGTGCGACCGCGAGGCTGCGATGCTTGTCGATCCAGGCGCTGGCAAGCGCCATCATCGGCGCATAGAAGCTGCCGGCGGCGATCCCGATCAGCACGCCGAAGCAGAGCTGGAATTGCCACAGGCTCTGCGCCTGGCTCGCCGTCACCAGGCCGAGGCCGAGCAGCAGCGCGCCCGCCAGCACCACGATGCGGGTGCCGAAGCGGTCGGACAGCGCGCCCCAGGCGAACGCCGCAAAGCCCATGCAGAGGAAATCCAGCGTCGCCGCCGCCGAGATGCCGGCGCGCGACCAGCCCATCGCATCCGAGATCGGTTGCAGGAACACGGCGAGCGACAGCATCGTGCCGAAGCCGACGCAGGTCATCAGCGCGCCCGCGCCGACGACGACCCAGCCATAGTCAAAGCGCGCGGCCTTGCTCATGCGTTTCCCCGTTGCGCGGTGTTGCTGTTGTTGGTCCGCGCTTGCGGCGATGGTGGCGCATCCGTCCGCGGTCGGCAAGCTAGAGCGTTTTCGAGCGAAGTGGATACCGGTTCGCGTGAAGAAAACGCGTCAAGTCAAGAACCTGGAGCCCCGTTCCGATTCTATCGGAACGGGAAAGGCTCTAGCTAGCCGCACTCCCAGGCGCGCCCGATCGGTGTCCAGACCCAGCACGGGCCGTAGCTGCCGCCATTGTAGCGGCCTCCGCCATGGAATCCGGGGCGGCCGAAGTAGTGCCAGTCCCCGCCATACCAATATTGCGGCGAATAGTCCGGGTAGCCGCGCGCGGCACCGCGCGGGCCGAGCACCGGAATGGTCGGATTGGGCGGCTGGCGGTAGCCGGGCAGGAAGCCGTAGCCATGCCAGCGCGTGCTGCCGTGGCGCTTTTTCGAGGAGGCAGCCGAGCTCAGGTCCGGCTGCAACAATGCGAGGATGACGATCGAGAACGACAGGATGCGCAACATGATCCGAATTTAGCCCGCACGCGGGGTGATGGCGATTCAAATCATGGTGCGTTTTGTTGCTGGGACAATAACGGGCAACGCCGGCGCGGTCGGCTCAGCTGTCCACCTTGAGCGCGGCGATGAAGGCTTCCTGCGGGATGTCGACCTTGCCGAACTGCCGCATCTTCTTCTTGCCTTCCTTCTGCTTCTCCAGAAGCTTGCGCTTGCGCGTGATGTCGCCGCCGTAGCACTTCGCGGTGACGTCCTTGCGCAGCGCGCGGACGGTTTCTCGCGCGATCACCTTGCCGCCGATCGCCGCCTGGATCGGGATCTGGAACATGTGCGGCGGGATCAGCTCCTTCATCTTCTCGACCATGGCGCGGCCGCGGCCCTCGGCGCGGGTGCGATGCACCAGCATCGACAGCGCGTCGACCGGCTCGGCGTTGACCAGGATCTGCATCTTGACCAGATCGGCCGGCTTGTAGTCGGTCAGATGATAGTCGAACGAGGCGTAGCCCTTGGAGACCGACTTCAGCCGGTCGTAGAAGTCGAACACCACCTCGTTGAGCGGCAGATCGTACTTCACCATCGCGCGCGAGCCGACATAGGTCAGCTCCTTCTGCGAGCCGCGGCGGTCCTGGCACAGCTTCAGCACGCTGCCGAGATATTCGTCCGGGGTCAGGATGGTCGCCTCGATCCACGGCTCCTGGATCTCGGCGATCTTGACCACGTCGGGCATGTCGACCGGATTGTGGATCTCGAGCTCGGTGCCGTCGGTCAGCTTCATGTGGTAGATGACGCTCGGCGCGGTCGCGATCAGATTGAGATCGAATTCGCGCGACAGCCGCTCCTGGATGATCTCGAGGTGCAACAGGCCGAGGAAGCCGCAGCGGAAGCCGAAGCCGAGCGCGGCCGAGGTCTCCATCTCGAAGGAGAAGCTGGCGTCGTTCAGGCGTAGCTTGCCCATCGCCGCGCGCAGCGTCTCGAAGTCGTCGGCGTCGACCGGGAACAGTCCGCAGAACACGACTGGAATGGCGGGTTTGAAGCCCGGCAGCATTTCGGTGACCGGCTTCCGGTCGTCGGTGATGGTGTCGCCCACGCGCGTGTCGGCGACTTCCTTGATCGCCGCGGTGATGAAGCCGATCTCGCCGGGGCCGAGCTCCTCGACCTGCTGCATCTTCGGCGTGAAGAAGCCGACGCGCTCGACGTCGTAGGCGGCACCGGTGCCCATCATGCGGATGCGGCTACCCTTCTTCATGGTGCCGTCAACGACGCGGATCAGCACCACCACGCCGAGATAGACGTCGTACCAGCTGTCGACCAGCAGCGCCTTGAGCGTCGCGTCGCGGTCGCCCTGCGGCGGCGGCAGGCGGGTGACGATCGCCTCCAGCACGTCGGGCACGCCGACACCGGTCTTGGCCGAGATCATCACAGCATCCGAGGCGTCGATGCCGATCACGTCCTCGATCTGCTGCTTGACCTTCTCCGGCTCGGCCGCGGGCAGGTCGACCTTGTTCAGGACCGGCACGATCTCGTGATTGTTGTCGAGTGCCTGATAGACGTTGGCCAAGGTCTGCGCCTCGACGCCTTGGCTGGCGTCGACCACCAGCAGGGAACCCTCGCAGGCCGCCAGCGACCGCGACACCTCGTAGGCGAAGTCGACATGGCCGGGCGTGTCCATCAGGTTGAAGATGTAATCCTTGCCGTCCTTGGCACGGTAGTTCAGCCGGACGGTCTGCGCCTTGATGGTGATGCCGCGCTCGCGCTCGATATCCATCGAATCGAGCACCTGCTCCTTGCCCGCCATTTCGCGATCCGACAGGCCGCCCGTCATCTGGATCAGGCGGTCGGCAAGGGTCGATTTGCCATGGTCGATATGGGCGACGATGGAGAAGTTGCGGATGTTGGAAATCGGGGCAGTTGTCATGGGGCGCGGGATAGCATCCGCACCCCCGCGCGGGCAACCATATTGCGGTATTTTGCAGGGGTGTGACGGCGAATCACGGGGGTCTTTCCGGTCGGGTTGCAATGATCGATTTTCGGGCATGTTTCTGCTAGGTCTTTCGGCCCGAAAACCCTGGACCTGACGATGCGCTGGACCTTGCTCGCTGCCGGATTGCTCGCCGTGCTGTTGGTCGCGCCGGCGGCCGCCGAGAAGCGCGTTGCGCTGGTCGTCGGCAATTCCACCTATCAGAACGTGTCGCGGCTACAGAATCCGAAGAGCGATGCAGAGCTCGTGGCCGACACGCTGCAACGGCTGGGGTTCGCGCTGGTCGGCGGACGGGCCCAGGTCGATCTCGACAAGGCCGGCTTCGACACCGCGATCCAGCGCTTCGGCAGCCAGCTGATCGGCGCCGACGTCGCGCTGTTCTATTACGCCGGCCACGGCATCCAGGTGCGCGGCACCAATTATCTGGTGCCGGTGTCGGCCAACCCCACGCGCGAGGCCGATGTCGATTTCCAGATGGTCGATGTCAGCCTGGTGCTGCGGCAGATGGAAGGGGCGGGCACGCGGCTCAACATCGTCATCCTCGATGCCTGCCGGAACAATCCGTTCGGCGGGCGCGGCCTGCGCGCCGCCGATGGCGGCCTTGCGCAGATCCGCGCGCCGGAGGGCACGCTGCTGTCCTACGCGACCCAGCCCGGCAACGTCGCGCTGGACGGCGATGACGGCCACAGCCCCTACACCCGCGCGCTGGTCGACACCATGCAGAAGCCCGGGCTCGACGTGCTGCAAGCCTTCAATCAGGTCGGTCTGGTGGTCAAACGCGCCACCGGCAGCGCGCAGCAGCCGTGGGTCTCGACCTCGCCGATCGACGGCTCGTTCTATTTTGCCGGCAACGCGCCGGCCGCAACAAACCAGGTCGCAACAAACCAGGTCGCGACCGCCGATCCGCCGGCGACGGTGATCCCGCCGCAGCAAAGCCTGCCTGCATCGGCGCCGCCGGCAGCGCGCACCCAATCGGACTTCATCATCCCGGACTCCGACAGCCGCCTGCTGTCGGACGCCGATCTCAAGGCGCTCAGCAAGGACGAGCTGCGGATCGCCCGCAACGAAATCTTCGCGCGGCGCGGGCGCTACTTCAATGCGCCCGACCTGACCGCGCGCTTCAGCAAGTTCGCCTGGTACGTACCCCGCTCATGGGACCCGCCGCTCAACGCTGTCGAGAGCGCGAATGTCGCGCTGATCGATCGTTTCGAGCTCGGCACGGGAGCGGCGCCGGGCGGCTTCATCTTCCCGGATTCCGATCGCCGTCTGCTGACGCCGGCCGATTTGCGCCGGCTGTCGCGGGACGAGTTGCGGATCGCGCGCAACGAGATCTTTGCCCGCAGGGGCCGCTATTTCGATTCCGCCGATCTCAAGGCGTATTTTTCGCGCTTCCCCTGGTATGCGCCGAACAGCTGGAATCCGAAGCTGAACGCGATCGAGGAGGCCAATGTCGCGCTGATCGATCAGACCGGGAAGCGCTGAATGGCCGGGCGAGGGACAGCTTGCATCATTGCATTGCTCGCGCTGATGCCACCGCTCGCGCAAGCCGAAACGCGCTCCGAACTGCTCGACCGCCTGGTGCGCGCCTATCCCGATGCGCTGTCCGGCCACGACGACACGTCGATCACCTGGCGCGACGGCACGGTGATGCCGGTCGATGACGGCGTCTCCGACAAGCCGTTCGACCAGATGCTGCGCAATGCGTCGATCCTCGACCAGATGCGGCTAACTTATCCGACCGGGCCGTCGGCACCGCCGGCCCCCAACGTTGATCCCGGCCGTTTCCGCAACGAAGCCTTCTTCAGGAAGATGTACGGCGACTGCAATACCGGCGAGGTCAAAAGGAACCTGGTGACGATCACCTGGCTGCCGAAATCCTGGGGCAAGCCGGTCCAGGTGACACGGGTCAACGGCGTCGCCGAGCGTCTCAAGCAGGTCTCCGCCGAGATCGACGCACTCGATCCGGCGCTGCGTGCAGCGGCTTTTCCGATCGCAGGTGTGCTGTCATGTCGCGCCGTCGCCGATACCGGCCGGATGAGCATGCATGGCTATGCCGCCGCGATCGACCTCAACCTGAAGGTCTCGGATTACTGGCTATGGGCAGCCAAGGGAGACGGCAAGGCCAAGACCATCCCTTACAAGAACCGGATGCCGCGAGAGATCGTCGATATCTTCGAGCGCCATGGATTCATCTGGGGCGGCAAATGGTATCACTACGATACCATGCACTTCGAATACCGGCCGGAGCTGCTCGGAAAGTGAATCGGAAGCCGAATCCGTCGGCTGGAGGCGTTCTCACGCCAAGCTGATTTCACTGGCCACAAAAACGCGCTAAAGCGCGGCGTAGTCCAAACGAGCTATCTCTGCGCTCCCGCTTCCACTCGGGCATGATCCACCCGGAAATCCGCTTGCCACTTTTCCGGGGCATGCCTCAGGCACAGGCCATGTCGACCGTCTCCATTCTTCCCGCCGCACGGCGCACGAGCCGCAAGCTGACGATTCGCCGGATCGCCGCATGGATCGCCTCGCGCGCCACCGATCCCAGGACCAGCCTGTGGTTCGTGATCGGCTTCGCGCTGGTCCACGCGTTTCTCTGGACGCTCATCCTGGTCAAGCTGAAGGCCGCGCAGGACGTCCACATGGATGTCGCGGAAGCCTATGCCTGGGGCCAGCGCTTCCTGCTCGGCTACGGCAAGCATCCGCCGCTGTCGGGCTGGATCGCAGGCGTCTGGTTCAGGATCTTCCCCGTGACCAACTGGTCGACCTATGCGCTCGCGATGGCCACCGTCAGCTTCGCGCTGGTGGTGTGCTGGCTGATCGCGCTGCGTGTCGTCGATCGCCGTCGCGCGTTCTTCATGGTGGTGATGCTCGCGCTCTACCCGATCTTCAATTTCAAGGGCTTCAAGTACAACGCCGACCTCGCCCAGCTGCTGCCGCTGCCGCTGCTGGTGCTGGCCTATCTGAACGCGTTCGAGAAGCGCAGCTTCAAATCAGGTCTGTGGCTCGGCTTCGCCGGCATGCTGGCGCTGATGACCAAGTACTGGGTGGTGACGGTGATCGGCGCCATCGGGCTTGCCGCGCTGATCCATCCGCAGCGCGCCCAGTTCCTGCGCTCGCCGGCGCCATGGGTTGCGATCGGCACGATGATCGTGGCGATGATTCCGCATCTGGTGTGGCTGGAGGAGGTGAACTTCGTGCCGTTCACCTATGCCGGCGACGTCTATGCGCTGTCGAGCCGCGCGCTCAACGTGCAGCTCGTGATCGGCTACATCTTGCACAATGCCGGGCTGCTCGCGATTCCCGTTGCGCTTGGCTTTGTCGCGCTGCTGCTGGGGGCGGTGCCGTGGCGGCCGTCGGACGTGCTGGCGCGCATCTGGTCGCGCGGACCCAATCCGGCCGTCAACCTGCCGCAGGCGCTCAACGTCTGGATCATCCAGTCGATCGTCGCGATCGGGCCGCCGCTCGGCGCGCTGGCGTTCACCGTCTACATCAAGACCGATTGGGGCATCCCGCTGTTCTTCCTGGTGCCGCTGGCGCTGGTCGCGATCCCCGCGCTGCGCTTCCCGCGCATGGCGCTGTTCTCGATCACGGCGGTCTGGTTGGTGGCCACGATCGCCACGCTGATCGCCGCGCCCAGCATCGCCACGCAGGAGATGGCGTCGAGCCACAATGGCGCCGCGACCTACGCGGCGCGCTCCGAGCTCGCCCGCGAGCTCACCCAGACCTGGCAGGACAGATTCCATTCACGCTGGGCCGTGGTGATTGCGCGTTCCGACATCGGCGAGCCGATGACGTTCTACAGTCCGGATCATCCGGCGTCGCTGGTGCCGGGCGAAGCGTGGACCTCCGGTCTGACCTCGCTCGATGAAGCCAGGCGTCTCGGTTTCATCGGCATCTGCGACACCACCGATCCGGTGTTCCTGAAGCCATGCGAGGCGTGGATGGCGGAGAATGCCAAGGATGCCGAGCCGCTGGTGATGACCACCATGCGCTTCTTCAACGGTCATCCCGGGCCGTCGACCGCCTGGAAAGTCTATCTGGTGCCGCCGGCGAAGTAGCGCCCGCTCAGAGTCCGCGAACGCCTCGTCATTGCGAGGAGCGATAGCGACGAAGCCTGTCATCGGGCGCGCGTTCGCGCGACCCGTTGGCTCGCAATGACGGGATGGATAGATTGGCGGCCTTACAGGGGAGGCCGCGCTTACGTGCCTTCCTCGTTGAACTTGCTGGCGACGAGTTCGGCGATGGCGTCGAGCGCTTGCTGCGCCTCGGCGCCCTTGGCGGAGACCACGACCGTGGTGCCGGGGCCGGCGGCCAGCATCATCAGGCCCATGATCGAGGTGCCGCCGACGGTCTCGCCGCCGCGCGTGACCCAGACCTCGGCATTGAAGCGTTCGACCAACTGGACGAACTTGGCCGATGCCCGCGCATGCAGGCCGCGCTTGTTGACGATCAGCAGTTCGCGGGACATGGCGCCCGCTGGCACGCCCGGGCCGGCCTGGTTATCGCCCGAGGCCCCGTCGCTCATTTGCCTGCGAGCACGCGGCTGGCGATGGTGACGTATTTGCGTCCGGCTTCCTGGGCCATCGCGATCGCGTCCGGCAGCGAACGCTCCTCGCGGACCTTGGCGAGCTTGACCAGCATGGGAAGATTGATCCCCGCGAGCACTTCCACCTTCGGACGGCTCATGCAGGAGATCGCAAGGTTCGACGGCGTGCCGCCAAACATGTCGGTGAGGATCGCAACGCCGTCGCCGCTATCGACGCGATTCACCGCCTCGATGATGTCGCTTCGACAGAGATCGGAATCGTCCTCGGCACCGATCGTAATTGCCTCAATTTGTTTCTGCGGACCCATTACGTGTTCGAGCGCCGCCCTGAACTCGTCGGCAAGGCGCCCATGGGTCACCAGCACTAGACCAATCATCGGAAACTCCTCGCGGGCGCCCTTTGGTGCACCGCACGAACGCGCCACTTTGACCATCCAGAGGCCCTGCGCAAGAGGGCATCTTGGCTAGTCTCCCGGTTCCTGGCGGTAGAGAGGGGAGGCTGCGCCGGCAAAATCCGGCGCGATTGTGGATGTGATATGGTTACCAATTCCCTCCCGGCAATTGGCCGCAAGATTACGGGACCATGAACTTTCGGTTGTCGTCAGCGCTGCGACAACTAGCGGCAGGGGTAGGAAGCCGGCGGCGACGGGTAATCGCGGTAACAAAACACCATTGAGGCGAGACTTGAGCGCCTCCGGCGGCGGCAGCCGCTCGGCATCGTCGGCGGCAAGGTCGACGATCAACCCGACCATGGCCTCGCTGGCGAACGGGCAGTGGCGGATTCCGAGGCCCCGGATCTCGATCAGACCGGCCAATTGGGGCGCCGGACGAACCCACAATTGTTCACCGGCTGTGTCGAGATGGACACGGTCATCCCCCACCAAAATGGCCGGCGGAAGCGCGCCGGTGCGCCCGGCGAGAATCAGATCGAAGGCGAGACGGGACTTGCCGGCGCCGGACGGGCCGCGGATCAGCACCGCACGCTCGCCGACGAGAACGGCGGATGCGTGCACGCTTGAATTGTCGCTCATAGTGTTGGCAGCCTGACCACGAAGCGTGCGCCGGCGACGGTCGGCTTGCCGTCGTCATCCGCCGGACCGGTGCGGTTCTCGGCCCAGATGCGCCCGCCATGCGCTTCGATGATCTGCTTGGAGATCGAAAGCCCGAGGCCGGAGTTCTGGCCAAAGCCTTGATGCGGCCGGTCGGTGTAGAAGCGCTCGAAGATCCGCTCCAGCGCGTCCTCGCCGATGCCGGGCCCGTCATCATCGACCACGATCTCGACCTCGCCGCGCGTGCGGCGGCAGACGATGCGCACCTTGTCGCCCGGCTTGGAGAACGATTGCGCGTTCGACAGCAGGTTCGAGATCACCTGGCCGAGTCGGGAATCATGGCCGGGCACCGAGAACGGATCGTTCGGTCCGCGACCCTCGAAGCGGGCCTCGACGGCAACGTCGTGGCCGAGCCTGGTCTCGTTGGCGACGCCGGTCAGCGTGGTCAACAGCCGCCGCAGATCGACCGGCGCCATGTCTTGCCGCTGCAACTCGGCATCGAGCCGGCTGGCGTCGGAGATGTCGGAGATCAGGCGGTCGAGCCGCCTGACGTCATGCTCGATCACCGCGAGCAGCCGGGCGCGGCTGTTCTCGTTGCGCGCCAATGGCAGCGTCTCGACCGCGGAGCGCAGCGAGGTCAGCGGGTTCTTCAGTTCATGCGCGACATCGGCGGCGAACATCTCGATCGCCTCGATGCGGCTGTAGAGCGCGTTGGTCATGTCGCGCAACGCGCCCGAGAGATGGCCGATCTCGTCGCGGCGCCCGGTGAAGTCGGGAATCTCGACGCGGGTCTGGATGCGGTGGCGGACGCGTTCGGCGCCGTCGGCGAGCCGCCGCACCGGGCCTGCGATCGTGCTCGCCAGCAGCAGTGACAGCATGATCATGACCGCGGACGCGACGCCGCCGATCTTGAGGATGGCGAGGCGCTCGGACATCACCAGCTGGTCGATGTCGTCGCCCTGGGTGGTCAGCATCAATGCGCCGCGCACCGCACGGAAGTGCTGCACCGGAACGGCGACCGACACGATGATCGCGCCGCGCTCCGTGACGCGCACCATGCTGCTGTTGAGGCCCTCGAGCGATTGCGCGACTTCGGAATAGCCCTTGCCGCCTTCGGGACCGAGCTCGCGGTAGATCGGCAGGTCGCCGCGGTTGAGCCAGGTCTTGATCGTGGCCTTGGTCTTCTCATAGAGCGACGGCTTCTCCGACGGCGGCGGCAGCTCCATGCGCAGCACGTCGCCGCGCGCGAACAAATTGCGGCTGTCGAGGATCAGGCCGCCATCGCGGTCGAAGATGCGGGCGCGCGTCTTGGTCGGCGCGATCAGGCGACGCAGGATCGGCGCGACCCGCTCGGGATTGATCGGGAAATCGGCCGATTCATCCGGCTGGCCAAAACTCTCGCCGGGCTTCAGGTCGAGCAGCCGGTCGGGATCGATGGTGACGGTGTTGCCTTCGACGGTCGCGGAGGCGGCGATCGCCTCCGAGATGATCTCGGCATAGACCATCATGCTCTGGGTGCGCGCCTCGATCAGGCCGGCGCGGAATTGCGACAGATAGAGGATGCTGGCGACCAAGGCGACGAGGCCGGCCAGGTTGAGCGAGACGATGCGGCGCGTCAGGCTCGAGAACGACAATGCGAAGAAGAACTGGCCGGCGCGGCGCAGCCAGCCGAGCGGGCGGCGCCAGCCCTTGTCCCGCGCCACCTCGTCGGCCACGGCTTCCTGATCGAGGAGCAGTGACGCGTCCTCGGTATTCAGTCCCTGCTCGAGCTGCGTTCGATCAAGCACAGGCGAAAGCTGCCGGTTGGTTTGGATGTCGTCCCGCGAAGCAGGCGGTGGCCCAAGCTTACCCCAGCCGTGCGGGCCCTGTCAGTTAACAAGCCGCCCGGGAGGCGCAGATCAGGCTTCCTTGAAGCGATAGCCGACGCCGTACAGCGTCTCGATCATCTCGAAGTCGTCGTCGACCACCTTGAACTTCTTGCGCAGCCGCTTGATGTGGCTGTCGATGGTGCGGTCGTCGACATAGACCTGGTCGTCATAGGCCGCGTCCATCAGCGCGTTGCGGCTCTTCACCACGCCGGGGCGGGTGGCGAGCGCCTGTAGGATCAGGAATTCGGTCACGGTCAGGGTCACCGGCTCGTTCTTCCAGGTGCAGGTGTGGCGCTCCGGGTCCATGCGCAGCAAGCCGCGATCGAGCGCGCGCGCGTCCGGCTCCTTCGGCGCGGCGGCCGGGTCCTTCGGCTGGCCGCGGCGGAGCACGGCCTTGACGCGTTCGACCAGCAGGCGCTGCGAGAACGGCTTGCGGATGAAATCGTCGGCGCCCATTTTCAGACCGAACAATTCGTCGATCTCTTCATCCTTCGAGGTCAGGAAGATCACCGGCAGGTCCGACTTCTGGCGCAGCCGGCGCAGCGTCTCCATGCCGTCCATGCGCGGCATCTTGATATCGAGGATCGCGAGATCGGGCGGCGACGTGCGAAATCCATCCAGCGCCGACGCACCATCCGTGTAGGTCATGATGCGATAGCCTTCGGCTTCGAGCGCGATCGACACCGAAGTGAGAATGTTGCGGTCGTCGTCGACCAAGGCGATTGTGGGCATGAGCTGCTTTCACAATGAGAGTGGCTTAAACGGCGGGCACTTTGGCGACGCGCCGTGGAAATGGGCTTCGAACGCGGTCAACGAGCAATGCAAGCTGGGCTGAAGTGTGACCGAGTTCCGCAAAAAATACGTTTCTGCGACCCACGCGATGGACCCCATATACCACCCTGAGACCATGAAAACAGGCCCTTTTTTCGTCTGGAACCGGCCCATTTCGCCCTCAAAATGACCCGATAGGCCCATGCAACCGACCGCCGACTTCGACCCCGCCCGCCTTGCCCGATCGCTGCTCCGCCGCAGCCGCCAGGGTGCGCTCGCCACGCTGATGGCCGGTTCGGGCGATCCGTATTGCTCCCTGGTCAACCTGGCCAGCCACCCCGATGGCTCCCCGATCCTGCTGATTTCGCGGCTGGCGCTGCACACCAGGAACATCCTGGCCGACGCCAGGGTGTCGCTGATGCTGGACGAGCGCGCCGAGGGCGACCCGCTGGAGGGCGCCCGGATCATGCTCGGCGGCCAGGCGGAGGAGGTCACGGAGGCAGAGCGGGAGCTGGTCCGCCGGCGCTACCTTGCTGCCCAGCCGTCGGCGGAAGCCTTTGTAGAATTTAAGGATTTTTCGTTCTTCGTGATCCGGCCGCACGGCGCCCATCTGGTCGCCGGGTTCGGCCGCATCGTCGACCTGACGACGGCGCAGTTGCTGACCGATCTCTCTGGCGCCGAAGCGCTGCTGGAGGCCGAGGGTGGCGCGGTGGCACATATGAATGAGGATCACCGCGACGCCATGAATCTCTACGCCACCCGCCTGCTCGGCGCGGAAAGCGCCGATTGGCTCTGCACCGGTTGCGATCCGGAGGGCATGGACCTGCAAGCCGGCCGGGACACGCTGCGGCTCACCTTCCCCGATCGTGTCAGCAACGGCACCGAGTTGCGCAAGATGCTGGTCCGGCTCGCCGGCGAGGCGCGCGCCAAGGTCTAGGCGCCTTCGACGAGGCATCGTGTCGCACGACCGCCGCGCTCGGTTGCCGGTGCCGGGATTGCTCTGCTTCTGACAGCGCGATCATTTGGTGTGTGCGCGTCATCGCTGAGTGGGCCTGAGGCGCGTGCCAGCATTTCCGGCACTGCTGCAAAGGAGAAGCGCCGGGATTGCGATCTCCGAACAATGGTGATGTGCGGGTGGTGGTTTGATTGCGTTATCATCGATTGTCAGGACAGCGATCATCTCGCCTGCGAACGCGCGTGGGCGTCGCGGAACATTCGCCGTCGCCGCGCATTGAAGCTGCCCGATAGCGGACGAGATGCTCGCACAGCAATGCCACATCAACTCGCGGCGGCTTATCTCAACGACACATCTTCAACGCGAAATGCATACCCGGCATTCTGCGCCTTGCGGAGCAGGGGCGCGCGTCGATCGCTGGCACTCTTTGTGCATTGCAAAGCCTTGTTCGCAGCGGGAAAGACGGCGAAACGCCGTCCGACCGTGGGGAAAACAATGCGAAAACGAAACCAAAGCGAAAGCGTTTCGCGCTGCGGTATTTGCGCCCGATGACGGACACGTCTTGGAATAAACCAAAAGCCGACCGACTGGCTTGGCAAGCCCGGCGATCCCCACTATTAGGTCGCCGGACCGGGGCCGAGAGGCTATATTCCGACGACGGTCATCACCGCGACGGGGCGCGACTAGCGACATTCGCGCGAACAAGGATACGCGGGTTCGAGGAGGTTCTTCGTGCAAGAGACGGGCGTGCATAGCGGTGCCTTTGGCGCCGACAAATTCGGCTTAAAAAATCTCAAGGGCGTGCATTGGAACTACGGTGCGCCGCAGCTCTATGAGCATGCGCTGCGCAACGGTGAAGCGGTGCTGTCGGCCGATGGCGCGTTGTGCGCTGACACCGGCGAGTTCACCGGTCGCAGCCCGAAGGACAAGTTCACGGTCCGCGACGGCCTGACCGACAAGAGCATGTGGTGGGCCGGCAACCAGTCGATCACCTCGGAGCAGTTCGCGACGCTCCATGCCGACTTCCTCAAGCATGCCGAAGGCATGACGCTGTTCGCGCAGGACCTCTATGGCGGCGCCGATCCGACGCATCGCATCAAGACGCGCGTCTTCACCGAGCTGGCCTGGCACTCGCTGTTCATCCGCACGCTGCTCATTCACCCCGAGACCTCGGAGCTCGCGGGCTTCGTGCCGGAGCTCACGATCATCGATCTGCCGAGCTTCCGCGCCGATCCGAAACGCCACGGCTGCAAGTCGGAGAACGTCGTCGCGATCGATTTCGCCCGCAAGATCGTCCTGATCGGCGGGTCTTATTATGCCGGCGAAATGAAGAAGAGCGTGTTCACCACGCTGAACTTCTACCTGCCCGAGAAGGGCGTGATGCCGATGCACTGCTCGGCCAATGTCGGCCCCGACGGCGACACCGCGATCTTCTTCGGCCTGTCCGGCACCGGCAAGACCACGCTCTCCGCCGATCCGAAGCGCACGCTGATCGGCGATGACGAACACGGCTGGAGCGCGGACGGCGTCTTCAATTTCGAAGGCGGCTGCTACGCCAAGTGCATCAAGCTGTCGGGCGAAGCCGAACCGGAGATCTATGCCGCCAGCAAGCGCTTCGGCGCGGTGCTGGAGAACGTCGTGCTCGGCGCCAATGACCGCGTGCCGGATTTCGACGACGGCTCGAAGACCGAGAACACCCGCTCGGCCTATCCGCTCGATTTCATCCCGAACGCCTCGCGCACCGGCCGCGCGCCGCATCCGAAGAACGTGGTGATGCTCGCCGCCGACGCCTTCGGCGTGATGCCGCCGATCGCCAAGCTGACGCCGGCGCAAGCGATGTATCACTTCCTGTCCGGCTACACCGCGAAGGTCGCGGGCACCGAGCGTGGTCTCGGCAACGAGCCGCAGCCGGAATTCTCGACCTGCTTCGGCTCGCCGTTCCTGCCGCGCGATCCGTCGGTTTACGGCAATCTGCTGCGCGAGCTGATCGCCAAGCACAATGTCGATTGCTGGCTGGTCAACACCGGCTGGACCGGCGGCAAGTACGGCACCGGCCGCCGCATGCCGATCAAGGTGACGCGCGCGCTGCTGACCGCGGCGCTGAACGGCTCGCTCCGCAACGCCGACTTCCGCACCGACAAGTATTTCGGCTTCGCGGTGCCGACCTCGCTGCCGGGCGTCGAACCGCACATCCTCGATCCGATCAAGACCTGGGCCGACAAGGCCGAGTTCGACAAGACCGCGCGTGCGCTGGTCGGCATGTTCCAGAAGAACTTCGCCAAGTTCGAAGCGCAGGTCGACGCCGACGTCCGCGCCGCCGCGCCGGAAGTGAAGCTGGCCGCGGAGTAGGCTGCGCAAGCGTTACGCGATTGCAAAAGGCGGCCCTGGTGGCCGCCTTTTTTTGCTTCCCGCAAGAAAGCACATGCTGTGCGACCGTCACCCTGAGGAGCCGCGTGAGCGGCGTCTCGAAGGGCGACAGCCCCACTGTGGCCGTACATCCTTCGAGACGCGCTACGCGCTCCTCAGGATGACGGGCAGAGAGCTGTGTGCGCTCGGCCGCTGCTACTCCCCCATCTCCGGCAGCACGGCATTGCTCGGCGTCTGCCGGTCGGTGATCTGCAAGCCGAACAGGCTGCCGATCAATTCGACCGCGACGCGCGCGGTGCGGCCGCGTTCGTCGAGGAACGGATTGAGCTCGACGATATCGAGCGAGCGCACCAATCCTGAATCGTGCAGCAGCTCCATGATGAGATGCGCTTCGCGATAGGTCGCGCCGCCGGGCACCGTGGTGCCGACACCGGGCGCGATGTCGGGATCGAGGAAGTCGACATCGAACGAGACATGCAGCACGCCGTTCTTGGCCTTGACGCGTTCGATGACGCGGCGGGTCAGCACCGCGACGCCGAACTCGTCGATCTGGCGCATGTCCGCGATCGAGACGTTGCGTTGCCGCAGCAGCTTGCGCTCCAGCGGGTCGACCGACCGGGTGCCGATCAGCGCGAGCTGGTCGGATGGGATCGAGGCGCGCGGCAATCCGCCGAGCAGATCGTCCAGGCCGTCCTCGCCGCACAGGAAGGCCGCCGACATGCCGTGCATGTTGCCGGTGATGGTGGTCGCCGGCGTGTTGTAGTCGGCATGCGCATCGACCCACAGCGCGAACAGCGGCCGGCCCTTCTCCTGCCAGTAGCGCGCGACGCCGTTGATCGATCCCATCGACAGCGAATGGTCGCCGCCCATGAAGATCGGGATCGCGCCGGAATGCGCCAGCCAGTAGGCGCGCTCGGACAGCGCGCGGGTCCAGGTCTTCACCTCGTCGTAGAAGCGGGTGTTGGCCGGCACCGGGCCGTCGGCGACGACGGCCGGGATCGCCAGGTTGCCGTGGTCGTCAACGTGGAAGTCGAGCTGCTCGAGCAGGCGCGCGATGCCCGCGGTGCGCAGTGCGTCTGGTCCCATCAGCGGGCCGGCCTGCGATGCGCCGATCTCGATGGGAACGCCCAGCAGCGCGATGCGCTGAGGTCTGGAATTGTCGGCTTCGGGCATGCGGCAGACTCCCAAGGCGTGGAACAGAAGCGACGCGCCAATGTTCCCTCAACGCCTGAAATAGGCAATCCGCTGGTAACAGAGCAATGTGGATATTTGGCTACGCTTTGCCCACCCTACGCTTCGAGACGATCTAGGCCTTGAAGTAGGCGATCTGCGTCGTGGTCGCGAGCAGGCGGCCGGACGGCGACCACAATTCGCCGTTCTGGTCGCCATAGCTCTTGTGAAAGGTCTTGGCGTCGGCGACCGCGAGCACGCGGGTGGTATCCTCGGTGTCGAGGTCGGCCGCGTCGACGTGGAAGTAGGTGGTCAGCGACACCGTGCCGAACGGCACCAGTTCGTGCCGGGCGTGAAACACGCGGCCGAAGAAGGCGTCCGACATCGACATCAGCGACAGCGCGTCGAGCTTGCGCGGCACGCGGTCGGCGATCCAGAGCTTCGAGTATGCGCTCGACGGCTGCTTCGCCGCGCCGCCGCCGAACTTTGGCTCGCCCTCGGCGAAGCGGAAATCGTACTGGTTGGCCCAGGTCATCGCGAGCTTCGGATAGGGCCGAAGCTGCTCGAACGGCGCGGCGCCCGGAAATTGCGCCGGCTGGTGCGACCACGAGGTGCGGCGCTCGGCGAACACGGCGGTCGCCAGCGTCGAGACCTCGCCGCCGCCTTGCGTCAGCTCGACCGACCAGTGCTGGCTGGAGCGGTTGCTGCGCACCAGGCGGACGTCGAGATCGAACACGCCCTCGGCGACCGGCGCGCAGTAATTCACGGTCAGCGCCAGCGGATCGCCCGCCCGCTGCGGATGCTGCATCAGCGCCCGCAGGATGGTCGCAGCGGTGCAGCCGCCGAACGGGCCGACGAATGCCCAGTAATCCGGGCTGGTCCGCCCCTGCCAGCGGCTGTCGCCGGCGGTGACGGTCGTTGCGTCGTCGAACAGATGCGGGAGCTTGGAGAGCATGCAATTCCTTGGATCGTAAAAGATGCGCCGCCGTCATTGCGAGCGAAGCGAAGCAATCCAACGCGCCGCATATGCGGATGGGTGGATTGCTTCGTCGCCTCGCTCCTCGCAATGACGGCGTGACTTCGCAACCAATATCGCGAGCTGGCGCGTGGAATTCAATGACGTTGGACGTAATCGATTTCCGCGTCCCGGTATTACCCCTTCGCCTCGCGCTGCGCACCGAGTTGCGGCGACGCGGTTGGATGCACCGGCACGTGCCAGATGTCCTCGGCATACTCGCGGATGGTGCGGTCGGAGGAGAACCACGCCATCCGCGCCACGTTGAGGATCGAGGCGCGGGTCCAGGCCGGCGGCACCTGCCAGCGGGCGTCGATGCCGCGTTGCGCGTCGTAGTAGGAATCGAAATCCGCCGAGACCATGTAGTGGTCGAGATAGCGCAGCGCGTGCCCGATCGAGGCGAAGCGCGCGGCGTCGCCCGGCGAGAATTCGCCGCTCTCGATGGCGCGGATCGCGCGCTCCAATCGCGGCGATTTGCGGATCACGTCAGAGGCATCGAGCCCCTGCTTGCGGCGGACCATGACGTCGCCGGCCTCGAGGCCGAAGATCGCGATGTTCTCGGGGCCGACCGCGTCGCGGATCTCGATATTGGCGCCGTCGAGCGTGCCGATGGTCAGCGCGCCGTTTAGCGCGAGCTTCATGTTGCCGGTGCCGGAGGCTTCCATCCCGGCGGTCGAGATCTGCTCGGACAGATCGGCGGCCGGAATGATCACCTCGGCGAGGCTGACATTGTAGTCGGCCAGGAACACCACCTTCAGCTTGCCGCCGAGCGAGGCGTCATTGTTGACCATTTCGGCGACGTCGTTGATCAGTTTGATGATCAGCTTGGCGTAGCGATAGCTCGCCGCCGCCTTGCCGGCGAAGATTTTCACCCGCGGCACCCAGTTCGCGGCCGGGTCGTCCTTCATCGCGTGATAGAGCGCGATCGTCTCCAGGATGTTGAGCAGCTGCCGTTTGTATTCATGGATGCGCTTGATCTGCACGTCGAACAGCGCCGACGGATCGACCTTGACGTTGTTGCGCTCGCCGATCAGCCGCGCCAGCGCCAGCTTGTTGTGATGCTTGACGTCGCGGAACCGGCTCTGGAATGCGAGGTCGCTGGAATGCGCCTCGAGCCGGTCGAGCAGCGAGAAGTCGTCGAGCACGGCTTCGCCGCAGGTCTCGCGCAGCAGCGCGGTCAGCCGCGGATTGGCCAGCATCAGCCAGCGGCGGAAGGTGATGCCGTTGGTCTTGTTGGTGATGCGCTGCGGATAGAGATGATGCAGGTCGTGGAACACGGTCTCCTTCATCAAATCGGAATGCATCGCCGACACGCCGTTGATGCGGTGCGAGCCGACGAAGGCGAGCTGGCCCATGCGCACGCGGCGGCCGCTCTTCTCGTCGATCAGCGAGACCGAGGCGCGATACTCGATGTCGCCGGGGAAGCGCTCCTCGGCAAGCGCCAGATGGGCCACGTTGATGCGGTAGATGATCTCGAGATGCCGCGGCAGCAGCCGCTCGAACAACTCGACCGGCCAGGTCTCCAGCGCTTCCGGCAGCAGCGTGTGGTTGGTGTAGGACAGTGTCGCGACGGTGATCTTCCAGGCCTCGTCCCAGCGGAAATTGTGCAAGTCGACCAGGATGCGCATCAACTCGGTGACCGCAAGGCTCGGATGGGTGTCGTTGAGCTGCACCGCCGCCTTCTGCGCGAGGTTGCGCAGGCCGCCGTCGGAGGCGAGATGCCGGTTCACCAGATCCTGCAACGAGGCCGAGACGAAGAAATATTCCTGGCGCAGCCGCAGCTCGCGGCCCGCCGCGCTCTCGTCGTTCGGGTAGAGGAATTTGCAGATCGCCTCGGCGCGCGCCTGCTCGGCGCTGGCCGAGACGTAGTCGCCTGAGTTGAAGACGTCGAGCTTGAGCGGGTCGGGCGCATGCGCCGACCACAGCCGCAGTGCGTTGACGTGCTGGCCGCGCCAGCCGACGATCGGCGTGTCGTAGGCCATCGCCTCGACGGTTTCGGAAGGATGCCAGATGGCGCGGTCGCGGCCGCGCTCGTCGACATGCTCGACGGTGCCGCCGAAATGGACGTTGTAGACCACCTCCGGCCGCTGGAACTCCCAGGGGTTGCCGAACGCCAGCCACTCATCGGGATATTCCTGCTGCCAGCCCTGGTTCATGATCTGGCGGAACAGGCCGAAATCGTAGCGGATGCCGTAGCCGGTGGCGGGGATCGCCAGGGTTGCCATGCTCTCCATGAAGCAGGCTGCAAGCCGCCCGAGGCCGCCATTGCCGAGCGCCGCGTCCGGCTCGCATTTGCGCAGGTCCGACAGATCGACGCCGAGATCGCCGAGCGCGGCCTCGAACAGCGGCAGCAACCCCATATTGTTCAGCGCGTCGGTGAACAGGCGGCCGATCAGGAATTCCAGCGAGAGATAATAGACGCGCTTGGCGCCGGCGTCGTAGGTCTGCTTCTCGGCCGTCAGCCAGTGATGCACGATGCGGTCGCGCAGCGCCAGCGCCGCCGCCTTGTACCAGTCGCGCCGGGTCGCCACGGTGGCGTCCTTGCCGATCGCAAGCCGGAGCTTGGCCAGGATCGCGCCCTTGATCTCGCTTAGCGCCAGCTCGTCAACCGGCTGATTCAAGGCCGGATAGTTTGTTTGTTCCTGCAACGCGCCAATCCCCGCCGTTCAGACTCTACGCAATGATACGCGCGTTGCGCTGCAATCGAAACCGTCGAGAGCCGTTGCGCACCGCACTTGCCGTGATTTTATGCAAGGACCGGGCCGATTTCAGGCATTCGAACCTGCCGCTTGCGGTGCTATCATCGGCTGCGAACGCCGAGATTTTGCGACAGTTTTTGCGGAGCAAGCGTGATGAGACTGCTGATCGAGATCGCCGCCGCCGCGCTGTTGGTGATCTGCATCACCGCCACCAGTGCAGCGTTTGCCGCCGGCAAGACCGGCCGCAGCGCCGACGGCCTGACCTGCGGCTTCAGCGTTTCGCAGAATGCATCGCCGGCCGCGCGCTGCGCCGCCATCAAGCGGCAATGCGGCGGCAGGTTCTACGCGAGCGCATGCGGCGACAAACTGCTGTCGGCCGCGAATTGAACGAGCGCGCAACGTGTCTTCACGCGCGCTCGGGAACACCGTGGTGATACGGATTTCCAAGGCTTAACGAGTTCTTTACAACCGCACCTGTCGCTCGTGGGGCGGGCACATTTTTGAGCTCCGACGCATTTCATTCCGAAGCAATTTTTCGACGGGCCGCTGACAGCGTCAGCGGCCCGTATGCTTTTGGGGCAGCGTTATGGGCGCGATCAGGCGTTCCTCTTGTGGGGCGAAGGCAGTCACCGCAATTCGTCGCCCCGGCGCAGGCCGGGGCCCATAACCACAGCCGTCAGAGAAGATGGGACAGGTCGCTCCACTCCGGATTGTCTTGCTCGATCAGGCGAACCTTCCAGTCACGGCGCCATTCCTTCAGCGCCTTTTCGCGTGCAATCGCCTCCTGTGGTGAAGCGTAGGTCTCGACGTAAACCAGTCGCGTGACGCCGTACTTCTTGACGAACTGTGAGCCGCGTCCGGAGCGATGGAGTGTAAGCCGATTGCGAAGATCATTGCTGACGCCGATGTAGAGCGTTCCGTGGCGGCGGCTCGCAAGGATGTAGACGTAATAGACTGCGGCATCCATTCCAGGGCACCGATCATGTGAACTGTCCGACAGCGGTGGTTATGGGCCCCGGCCTTCGCCGGGGCGACGCTGTTGATGGCAACTAGAACGAATTAAGAACACTTTAGCAAGTCTTTGATATATCATTATGATTCGGCGCTGTGCCGATACAATATCTAGGGTCTCCCAGCTTCCGCGAGGACTACATGTCCACCATCGCCTTCGATCAGTTCGCTCTCACCCGCATCGCGGACTTTGCCCGCTCGCTGTCGCGGCTGCATTTGGCCTCGCGCCGCCAGGCGATCGACGACGACCAGCTCGATCGCGAGTTCAACGCGGTCTGCATGTCGATCTGGGGCTACACCACGGACGATTTCAGCGACGATCTGTTCTCGCTCGAGGACCACGCCTGGCTCGACTCGCTCGACGAGGCGCATGCGCGCCTGTTCGCCGCCGAGCAGGGCTACGACCTGGTCGACGACCACGGCATGCTGACCGATTGGTGGGGCTATTGCTGGATGATCCTCGCCGAGAAGCGCGGCATCCTCAATCCGGAGAACCGTGCCGCCGCGCGCGCCGCGATCGAGGAGAAATACCTGGCGGCGCCGAACGTGATCGGCGTGATCGTGGCACGCTGATATTGCCGACGTGACGGCCTGCGCCGTCAGTTCGCGTCGGCCCGCTTGCCCGACTTTGCCGTGTTGCCCTTCGGCACGACGGTGGACGGCGCGACATCGCGGCTGGTTTCCGGCAGCGGCGCGTCGCCTGCGAGTTCGGCGCTGACCGGCGCGACCTTCATCTCGCCGAGCCGCGCCCGCACCGCCGCGGTCAATCCGGGATAGGAGGCGACCGGCGTGAAATCGAACGATTGCTCATTGCCGACGCGGATGCCGGTATAGGCGACGAGGCCGTCGGTGGTCGCGATCACGTCGCCGGCCTTCAGCGAGGCATCGAGCGCGAGGTCGACCGGCGCGAGCCCCGCAGGGTCGCGGCCATTGCAGGTGCAGTCGGCGCGCAGCGCCTTGCGATAGGCGAAGGCGTTTTCGCTGTCGGCGTAACGCTCGCCGGTGCTCGATGCGGAGCTGTCGATATGGCTGCCGTAATACACCTTGGTCGCGCTCGCCGGGCAGAACGCCTGGCAGAGCTGCGCCGGCGTCGCGTTGCCGCGCATCGTCAGCGGAAAATACTTGCCGTCGCAGCTGCGCACGCAATAGGCCGGTCCGGAACCGGCCACGCGGGGCGCCGAGACGGGCGCGGATGGCTGCCGTTCCGGCTGCTGGTTGAGGCCGAACGGGTCGGCGAAGAAATTGGCCTGCGGCGGAGCCTGCCGGCCCTGCTGCTTCTGGGCACCGCCAAAGAAGAAGTCGAACAGCCCTTCGGCCGAGACGGGTGCGGGGAGGACCACGACGGAACCCGCAAACGCTGCGGCGGCAAGCATCACGCGGCGCCGCATGCGCCGATCATTGAACTCTGTACGCAACGCCAACTCCACCCGACGCGCCACGCCGCGGCGATGAATGCCCCGGCGGTTTCACCTTAAGACGGGATGGTAAACGAGCGATTGATTGCGCGTGACCGCGTCACAAGAAGAAGTCGACGTCGCGCGGACTTCTCTGCACCTCGCCCCGTAAGAACGGGGCGAGGGAGACGAGAGACCGTCAGTCCTTCAGGAACTCGCCGGCCTTGTACAGCGCGCGGAACTGCAACCCGGCTTCGGAGAAGGTCTCGGTCGCGCCTTCCTCGCGGTCGACCATGGTGAAGACCAGCGCGATCTCGCCGCCGGCTTCGCGTACGGCTTCCGCTGCCTTCAGCGCCGAGCCGCCGGTCGTGGTGACGTCCTCGACGATCACGATCCGCTTGCCGACCAGCGTCTCGCCCTTGGCGAGGCCTTCGACCGACAACCGCGCGCCGTGCTCCTTCGGCTTCTTGCGCACGAAGAAGGCGGCGATCGGATGGCCCTTCAGCCAGGACAGCTGTGCGATCGCGCCGGCGAGCGGCACCGCGCCCATCTCGAGCCCGCCGACGAAATCGAGCCTGTCGTCCTTCAGCGCCTCATAGGTGAGCTCGGCGAGCAGCGCGGCGCCCTCGGGATCGAGCATCGTCGGCTTCAGGTTGAAATAGAAGTCGCTCTTGCGGCCCGACGCCAAGGTGATCTCGCCGCGGCCGAACGAGCGCTTGCGGATGATCTCGGCGAGGCGGGCGCGGGAGGCTGATTTGGACAAAGGCTTTTTCCCTTGGGGGTTTGAGGCGGCCGGCAATCTATCGGCGGTCACCGGCACATTCCAGCGTGGAAACCGGGCCGTCAACAGTGCCTGTGCCGCGATTTCGGCGGGCACGCTTGCGAACGGCACGGCTTGTCCGCGTCTCCGGTTCCCCCTAAAGCAGGCGCCAAATATTTGCGAGGGAAGCGGAAATGACCATCGAGCTGCACACCTGGAACACGCCCAATGGCCGCAAGATCTCGGTCGCGCTGGAGGAAATGGGGCTGCCCTACAAGGTGATCCCGGTGAACATCAGCAAGGGCGAGCAGATGGCGCCTGCCTTCCTCGCGATCAGCCCGAACAACAAGATCCCGGCGATCGTCGATCCCGACGGCCCCGGCGGCAAGCCGGTCAGCATCTTCGAATCCGGCGCGATCCTGCTCTATCTCGGCGAGAAGACCGGCAAGTTCCTGCCGAAGCCGCTGGCCGAGCGGATTCCGGTCTATGAATGGCTGATGTGGCAGATGGGCGGCTTCGGCCCGATGCCGGGCCAGGTGCATCATTTCATCGCGCTGGAGAACGAGCAGGACCGCGCCTACGGCCTGAAGCGCTACATGGCCGAGACGCGGCGGCTCTACGGCGTGCTGGACCGCAGGCTCGACGGCCGCGATTTCGTCGCCGGCGATCTCTCGGTCGCCGATTTCGCCATCCTCGGCTGGGCCTGGCGCCATCCGCGCCACAAGGTCGAGCTATCCGACTTCCCCAACGTCAAGCGCTGGTATGAGGCGCTGATGGCCCGCCCCGCGACCAAGCGGGGCATGGAAGCGAAGCTGGATTGAGGGGCGCTCTTCCCTTCTCCCCCTGTGGGAGAAGGTGGCGCGAAGCGCCGGATGAGGGGTTGGCTCCGCTTGCGAGATTTCGCCGAGTGGAGAGAGACCCCTCACCCGGCTTCATCTCGCTCCGCTCGATTTCGCCACCCTCTCCCACAAGGGGAGAGGGTACTTATTAGGCCCGCCGCGCCTCCAGCGCCATCTTCACTGCGAGCCCGGTCAGCACGGTGCCCATCAGCCAGCGCTGCACCAGCAGCCAGGTCGGGCGGGTGCCGAGGAACACGGCGATCGAGCCGGCGGCGAGCGCGATCATCGCATTGACGCTGACGCTGATCGCGATCTGGATCGAGCCCAGCGCAAGCGACTGCGTCAGCACGCTGCCGCCGGTCGGGTCGATGAACTGCGGCAGCAGCGCCAGATAGAGCATCGCGATCTTCGGGTTCAGGAGGTTGGTGACGAAGCCCATCGCGAACAATTTGCGCGGGCCGTCGACCTTCATCGTCTTGACCTGGAACGGCGAGCGGCCGCCGGGCCTCAGGGCCTGCCACGCGAGCCAGAGGAGATAGGCCGCGCCGGCGAAGCGCAGCGCGTCATAGGCATAGGGGATCGCGAACAGCAGCGCGGTGATGCCGAACGCCGCGCACAGCATGTAGAACACGAAGCCGAGCGCGACGCCGCCGAGCGACACGATGCCGGCCGCCGGCCCCTGCGTGATCGAGCGCGAGATCAGATAGATCATGTTCGGACCCGGCGTCAGCACCATGCCAAGCGAGACGAGCGCAAAGCCGAGCATAGCGGAGGTATGGGGCATGATGGGTCTCGCGAGGGGATACGCACACTTCTAGCGTGTCATCCGATGCGCGGCCATGCGGGAATTGCTCTCGGAGCAATGTGGTTTGCAGCTCGCTCCGGCCTCTCATCGTCATTCCGGGGCGTGCGTAGCACGAACCCGGAATCCATCGGGCCACATCACGTGCGGATGAATGGATTCCGGGTTCTCGCCTGCGGCGAGCCCCGGAATGACGATGAGAGACCGGGGCGAGCCGAGTCTAATGCGCCTCGTCCCAATTGTTCGCGGCTCTCGCATCGACCTGCAACGGAAGCGACAGGAGCACGGCCGGGAACGGCGCGTCCTGCATCACCCTCTGCACCACCGGCAGCGTCGCCGCGACCTCGTTGTCGGGCACCTCGAAGATCAGTTCGTCATGCACCTGCAACAGCATCTGCGCCGAGAGCTTCTTCTCGGCGAGCGCGTCCTCGACCCGGATCATGGCGCGGCGGATGATGTCAGCCGCGGTGCCCTGCAAGCGCGCGTTGATCGCGGCGCGTTCGTTGAACGCGCGCACCGAGGCGTTGGAGGCCTTGATGTCGGGGTAGTACATCTTACGGCCGAACAGCGTCGTCACATAGCCGTTACGGCGGCAGGAGTCCTTGGTCTCGTCCATGTAGGCGCGGATGCCGGGGAAGCGCTCGAAGTATTTCTTGATGTAGGCCGAGGCTTCCTCGCGGGCGATGCCGAGCTGGTTGGCGAGGCCGAACGCCGAGATGCCGTAGATGATGCCGAAATTGATCGCCTTGGCGCGGCGGCGCACCTCGCTCGGCATGTCCTTGATCGGGACGCCGAACATCTCCGATGCTGTCATCGCATGGATGTCAAGCCCGTCGCGGAACGCCTGGCGCAACACCGGCACGTCGGCGATCTCGGCGAGCAGCCGCAATTCGATCTGGGAGTAATCGGCCGACACCAGCTTGTGGCCCGGCGTCGCGATGAAGGCGCGGCGGATCTTGCGGCCATCCTCGGTGCGCACCGGGATGTTCTGCAAGTTCGGCTCGTTCGACGACAGCCGTCCCGTGGTGGTCGCGGCCAGCGCGTAGGTGGTGTGGACGCGATGGGTCTGCGGATTGACATAGGTCGGCAGCGCATCGGTGTAGGTCGATTTCAGCTTCGAGACCTGGCGCCACTCCAGGATCTTCTTCGGGAATTCGTGGCCCTGCTCGGCGAGATCGTCGAGCACCTGCGCGGTGGTCGACCACGCGCCGGTCTTGGTCTTGGTGCCGCCGGGCAATCCCATCTTGCCGAAGATGATGTCGCCGATCTGCTTGGGGCTGCCGACATTGACCGGCTCGCCGGCGATCTCCTGGATCTCGGCCTCGACGCGCGCCGCGGTCTGCGCGAAATCGCCCGAGAGGCGCGAGAGGACCTGGCGATCGATCGAGATGCCGCGGCGCTCCATCCGCGCCAGCACCGACACCAGCGGCCGCTCCAGCGTCTCGTAGACCGTCGTCATCCGCTCGGCGACGAGGCGCGGCTTCAGCACGCGCCACAGCCGCAGGATCACGTCGGCGCTTTCGGCGGCGTATTCGGTCGCCTTGTCGATCGTGACCTGGTCGAAGGTCAGCTTGCCCTTGCCGCTGCCGACGAGGCCGCCGTAATTGACGACGGCATGGCCGAACCAGCGTTCGGCGAGCTGTTCCAGCGCGTGCGAGCCGCGGCCGGCATCGAGCGCATAGGACATCAGCTGCGCATCGTCGATGTTGCGCAACGTGACGCCGTGCTGCGCCAGCGCCACCGAGGTGAACTTGACGTTGAAGCCGACCTTCTGGACTCCAGCGGACTCCAGCAGCGGCTTCAGCGCCGTCAGCACGTCGGCGGTCTTGATCTGGCCGGGCGCGAGGCCGGCGTCGAACAGGCCCGCGCCGCCGCCGGCCTCCCGGTGGCCGAGCGGCACGTAGCAGGCGTCGTTGGGCGCCACCGCGAGCGCCAGTCCCGCGAGCTCGGCCTGCATCGGGTCGATCGATTCCGACATCGCCTCGATCGCGAGATAGCCGGCGTCATGCGCGCGGGCGATCAAGGCGTTGAGCTGGTCGAGGCTGGTGATCGCCTGATACGCCTTGCGATCGAAGCCGGTCTTGCGGATCGCTTCGCCACGGGCCTCGGCCAGCGCGGCCGGCGTGCCCTTCAGGCTGGAGTTCTTGTCGTCGCGCGCGCCGGTCGGCTTGGTTCTCGCGGCCGGCGCCGCGGCCGATGCGGGTGCATCGCCTTGTGCCGGCGTGACATCCGACGGCGGCAGCGGCGAGAACACGCTGGCGCCGCTCTTGTTGCCGGGATCGGCGTCGACGTTGGCCGGGTCGATCTGCGCGTAGTCGGCGACGCGGCGGGTGAGGGTGGAAAACTCCATCGCCTTGAGGAAGGCGACCAGCTTGCGCGCGTCGGGCTCGTGCACCGCGAGGTCGTCGAGCGGCACCTCGAGGTCGACCTTGTCGTCGAGCAGCACGAGCTGGCGCGAGATACGTGCCTTCTCGGCATTCTCCAGCAGCGCCTCGCGCCGCTTCGGCTGCTTGATCTCGCCGGCGCGGAACAGGAGCTGATCGAGGTCGCCGTATTCGATGATCAGCTGTGCCGCGGTCTTGACGCCGATGCCGGGCACGCCGGGCACGTTGTCGGTGGAATCGCCGGCCAGCGCCTGCACCTCGACCACCTTCTCCGGCGGCACGCCGAACTTCTCGATCACCTCGTCGCGGCCGATGCGGCGATCCTTCATGGTGTCGTACATCAAGACCTTGTCGGAGACGAGCTGCATCAGGTCCTTGTCGGAGGAGACGATCGTCGTCGACGCGCCGCGCTCGCTGGCGAGCCGCGCATAGGTCGCGATCAGATCGTCGGCCTCGAAGCCGACCTGTTCGAGACAGGGCAGGTCGAAGGCGCGCACCGCCTCGCGGATCAGCGCGAATTGCGGGATCAGATCGTCCGGCGCCGGCGGCCGGTGCGCCTTGTAATCCGGATAGAGCTTGTTGCGGAACGTGATCTCGGATTTGTCGAACACGATCGCCAGATGGGTCGGCCGGTTGTCCGCCGGCATGTCGCGCAAGAGCTTCCACAGCATGTTGCAGAAGCCGAGCACGGCGTTGACCTGCAAGCCGTCGGACTTGCGGTTCAGCGGCGGCAGCGCGTGATAGGCGCGGAAGATGTAGCCCGAGCCGTCGACCAGAAAGATATGGTCGCCCTTGGCCGCCGGCTTGCTCGCAACCGGCTTGGCGGCGGCGGGCTTGGCGGTCTTCGGAGCGGGCTTTTCAGCTGGCTTGGCGGGGTCTTTGGAGGCTGTTTTCGGCATGGCCGAAACTTAGGGATTTTTGCGCGAATTGACAGCCTGTGCGTCGTAGAATCCGCTCTTGCCACACAAGCAATTGTCGTCCCGGCCTTCGCCGGGACGACGATCAACTCGGGACGTCGCCGAGGAGAGCTAAGCCTTGTCGCCGGTCGGCGAGAACAGGTAGCCGCCGCCGCGGATGGTGCGGATCACCGACGGCTTGGTCGGATCGAACTCGATCTTGCGGCGGATGCGCATGATGCGGAGGTCGACGGCGCGGTCGAAGGCTTCGGCGTCGCGGGCATTGGCCAGTTCCAAGAGCCGCTCGCGCGACAGCACGCGCTTCGGGTTGGCGGCGAACACCTTCAGCAGGCCGAATTCGGAAGCGGTCAGCGGATGCTCGTTGCCTTCGTCGTCGCGCAGCGCCTGGGCCTCCAGATCGAGCCATTTGGTGCCGAACCGCACCAATTGCTCCTTTTCAGCCTTGGCGCCGGCTGGTTCCGGCGCGGCGGTCTTGGCCGGCCCGCTCCGCCGCAGCACCGAGCGGATCCGCGCCATCAACTCGCGCAATTCGCAGGGCTTGGCGACATAATCGTCGGCGCCGAGCTCCAGGCCGACCACCCGGTCGATCGGGCTGGCAGTAGCTGTCAGCATGATGACGGGGACGTTGATCTTGCTCTTGAGGTCGCGGATGATCGAGAGCCCGTCTTCCTCGGGCATGTTGAGGTCGAGCACCACGAGATCGGGCGTGCTGCTCTCGATCTCCTTGCGCAGGCTCTTGCCGCCGTCGCACAGCGTCACGCCGAAGCCATGCATCTTGAGATAGTCGCCGACCATCTCGCGGGCCGGCGCCTCGTCATCGACGATGAAGATATGCGGGTTCTGGCTCATGATGTCTCTGTCGCCGGCAGTGTAACCGTAAAGGTCGAGCCCTGTCCGGGGCCGGGGCTCTGGGCGGTCACATGGCCGCCATGCATGTCGATGATGCGCTTGACGATCGAAAGGCCGAGCCCGGTCGAGCTCTCGCCCGCGGTCGGCTTGGCCGACAGCCGCTGGAACCGGCCGAACAGCCGGCTGAGATCTTCCGGGCTGAGGCCGGGACCCTGGTCGGCGATGCGGATCACGGTGTCCTCGCCCTCGTGACTGACCCCAACCGTGATCTTGCCGCCGATCGGCGAATATTTGATGGCGTTGCTGACCAGGTTGTCGATCGCCTCGCGGATCCGGTCGGCGTCGCACATCGTGACGAAATGCTGCGGCCCGGAGACCGAGATGCTCTGCTGCTTGTTGACGGCCGAGGGCAGATTGGCCTCGGTGACCTCGTTGACCAGGGCTGCGACATCGACCGGCTCGCGGCGGATCGTGATGTCGAACGCGTCCGCCATCGCATCCGAGATCAGGTGGTCGACCATCGAGGTCAGCCGCTTGGTGGCATCGCGGATGTGCTCGACCTGGGCGGTGACGTTCTCCTTTGGCGAGCCGGCGCCGATCAGTTCGGTCAGCATCTCGGTGCGGCCGAGGATGACGCCGAGCGGATTCTTCAAGTCGTGGGCGACGGTGCCGAGGATCTCGTTCTTGAAGCCGTTGGCGCGCTGCAAACGCAGCCATTGCGCCGACAGCCGCCGGTTGGCCTGCATCAGCGCGCGGGTGCGCTGTACGACGCGGTCCTCGAGCTGGGTGTTGGCCTCGTGCAACTGCTGGTACAGGATCACGTTGTCGAACGCGATCGACAGCCGGCTGGAGAAGATCTCGACCAGCGCGCGGTCGGTATCGGAAAGCTGGCGCTCGGCCTGCAACAGCACCACCACCTCGCGGCCAGAGCCGGTGCGCGAATAGAGCACGCTGCGATGGTCGGCGAACTCGTTCTTGCGGCGTTGGAAGGCTTCCTCGACCATGTGGCGGAGATCGGCATCGAGCGCCCGCGACGAGGTGGTGCCGATGAAGCGGCTGTAGCAGCCCGAGCAGGCCAGCACCGAGAAGTCGCAGGCGGCCGCGTTGCCGTCGTCGCGCAGCACCAGGATGCCGGCGCAATCGACATTGAGCAGCGAGGCGAGCTGGGTCAGCACGCCCTCGGCGAGTCGCTGCATCGACTTGAAATCGTACAGCGTCGAGGCGGCATCGATGATGATCTCGAGCCCGCGCCTGGTCTGCACCATGCGCTCGAGCTGCTGGTAGCTGCGCAGCGCCGCGGTCAGCGACGTGAACAGCTTGTCGGCGGTGAGCTCGGTCTTCGCCTTGTAGTCGTTGATGTCATACTGCACGATGACGCGCCGCTCCGGCGCTTGGCCGGGCTGGCCGGTGCGCAGGATGATGCGGACGGTCTCGTTCCTGATCTCGTTGCGGATGTATTCGACGAGCTCGAGGCCGGCGACGTCGGTCTCCATGATGACGTCGAGCAGCACCGCCGCGATGTCGGGGTTGTCCCGCATCAGCGTGCGGCCTTCGGCCGCAGAGTAGGCCGAGAGGATCTCCAGCGTCGCACCGTTCAGGTTGTAGTCGCTGAGCGCGAAACGGGTGCCTTCATGGACGGCGTGATCGTCGTCGATCACGGCGATCTTCCATTTTCGTACCGGCGAATCCTCCGGGGGGCTCTCGGTGTCGTCGATCAGTTGGAGGACATCGTCCTGTTCGGCCATTGACTGGTTCCGTCGGCTGCTGCGTCAGTGATCGTGGGCTCGCCCTTGGCAGCCCCCTTGGCGATCCTGGGCATGATAATGCGAAAAGTGGTGCCTTGTCCTACCCTTGACTCCAGCATCATGCGTCCGCCGAGCTGCTGGGTGACCAGGTTATAGACGATGTGGAGGCCGAGGCCCGTACCACCTTCGTTGCGGCGCGTCGTGAAGAACGGGTCGAACGCCTGCCGCTGCACGTCCGGGGTCATGCCGGCGCCGTTGTCGGCGAAGATGATCTCGACATCATCGGCGCCGCGCCCGCGTGCCGAGATCGTGATGGTGCCGGAGCGGCCGTCGGCGAAGGCATGATTGACGGCGTTGAGGAAAAGATTGGTTAAGATCTGCCCATAGGCACCGGGATAGCCGTCGATCAGCAATCCCTCGGGCACATCGACGGCCAGCGTGATGGCGGCCCGCTTCAACACCGGGCGCAGGCTCGCCACGATCTGGTCGGTGGCTTCGCTCAGGCCGAACTGGCGGCGCTCGGCATGCGAGCGATCGACCGCGACCTGCTTGAACGACTGGATCAGCTCGCCGGCGCGTTGCAGATTGGCGACCAGCTGCTGCGATGCGTCGCGCGAGTTGCGGACGAATTCATCGAGCTTGGAACGGCGCAGCGGCTCGGTCTTCAGGTCGCTCTCGAACATCTCGGCACGACGGGCGAAGCTCGATGCGACGGTCAGGCTGATGCCGATCGGATTGTTGACCTCGTGGGCGACGCCGGCGACCAGGCCACCGAGCGCGGCGAGGCGCTCGGCATCGATCAGGTTCTGCTGCGCGGTGTTGAGCTCGAGCAAAGCGCTCTCGGCCTTCTCCTTGGCCGCACGCAGCTCGTCCTCGGTCTTGCGCTTGGCGATCGCATTCTCGCGGAACACTTCGACCGCGCGCGCCATCGCGCCGACCTCGTCCTTGGTGGAGGTGCCCTGCACCGGCCGGTCGAGGTCTCCCGAGGTGATCGCGCGCATCGCGGCCAGGATCTGCGCCAGCGGCAGCCGGATCGACAGTGCGATCATGACGCCGGCGGACATGATGATGCCGAGGAAGATCACGGCGATCGACAGCACCCGCCGCGAGATCGACGACAGCGTCTTGTCGAAGGTCTCCTGCGCCTTCTGCTCGCGCTGGCGCATCTTCACCGAGAGATCGTCGATCGCCCCGATCGCGTCCGCCTGGCTGGCGTCGATCGAGTTGCGCAACAGGTCGGTGCGGCTGGTGAGCTGTTCGCTCAGCCTGCCGAGGCCGTCGCGCAGCTCGCCGGTCTTGACCTTGAGCCGCGCCAGCGCCATGCGCTGCAAATCGTTCTCGGCCAGATCGGTCATCACCGGGATCGTCTTCTCGATCGTATCGATGTTGCGGCGGGCTTCCTCGGCCGACGAGGAGGCCAGCGAGAGATAATAGGCGTTGGCGGCGACCAGGAGCGAGGTGAACGCCTCGCGCGATTTGCCGAGCGCCGGCCAGATCAGGGCATCGCGATGCCCGGTCGCGCCCTCGATGATCGAATAGAGACCGGCCATGTCCTTGGTCGGCGTCAGCACCTGTTCGTCATAGGTCTTGGAGATCTTGGTTTGCAGCGTGCGCAGCTCGCCGAAGCCGTCGAGGAAGCGGCTGGTGACGCGTTCCAGTTGCTCGACCGAGCCCGACAGCATCGGATCGGTCGAGGCCCGGTTGGTCAGCGTGCCGAGCACGGCCTCGCGCAGCAGCAGGATTTCCGCGAACAGGTCCGGGCTCGGCTGGTTGATGTAGCGATGGATCAGGTTTTGCAGCCGGCTGGTCTCGCTCTCGAGCCTGGCCAGGATCTTGTCGGATTCCCGCACCTGGCGGACATCGTCCCAGGCCGAGCCGAGCACTTTCGAGCCGTTCCAGATCAGCACCGCGAGCACGATCACGACCGCGGAGTTGAGCAGCGCGATCGAGAGGATGCGCCAGCGGATCGGGACCGCCCGCAGCAACTGGACGATACGGAAACGGCCCTGCGGCCCAAGCGCCGCCGGCCGTCGCATCGTCCCGTCCTGTTGCGGTGCGGCCAAGATCCGGTCACTCCATGCTGCGGATGCGTTCGATCAGCGCGGCCATCGCGGGATCGCGCTCGGCCTTGGCATAGACGCCGGCCATCGCCGCCTCGAACGGCCTGCGATCGAAGTCGCTCACGATCGTGACGCCGGCCTGCTCCGCTTGCCGCTGCGAGCGCTCCTCGAGCTCGCGCCATCTGTCGCGCATATAGAGGCTGGAACGCTGCGCGGCCTCGCGGAAGATGGTCTGCTCCTCCGGCGAGAGGCTCGCCCAGGCCTTGCTCGACATCACCAGCACGTCCGGGCTGACGGTGTGCCGGGTCAGCGTGTAGTAGCCGGCGTGCTGGTAGTGACCGGTGGTGACGAAGGACGGCCAGTTGTTCTCCGCGCCGTCGATCAGCTTGTTGGTGAGCCCGGTCAGCACCTGGCCGTAGGGCATTTCGACCGGCTCGGCGCCGAGCGCGCGGATCATGTCCGACATCTGTTCTGATTGCTGCACGCGCAAACGCAACCCCTTGAGGTCATCGAGCGAACGCACCGGGCGGACGCTGTTGTAGACCGAGCGGGCGCCGGAATCGTAGAAGGCCAGTCCGACGAAGCCGTGGCCCTCGAAACCGGCCAGGATCTCGCTGCCGATCGGCCCGTCGAGCACATGTTGCAGGTGTTCGCGCGATCGAAACAGGAACGGCATCGCCAGCACGTTCACGGCGGGCACCTTGGTCCCGATCAGCGCGACATTGGTCCGGTTCAGATCGATCGCACCGGCCCGGGTCTGCTCCAGCGTCTCCTTCTCCTCGCCGAGCTGGCGGGAATGGAACACCACGATCCGGTGCCGGCCGGCAGTGCGCTCGGCGATCAGGCGGCCCATGAAATCCAGCGCCTGGACGGTCGGATAGCCCTCGTTCTGGGTATCGGCGGTGCGGAATTCACGCGCAGCCGCGCCCGTCGAAACCGCTGCCCACAACAGCGCGACGGCAAGCGTCATGGTCCGCGAGAGTCCGGCGCGGCGGTACACAGGCTACAATTCCCCTTGTGGTTTGTGTCCAGGGCGGGCGGAAAAGGTTCAACGGTTTTTAGCAGAACCGTGCAGCTTCGCCCATCGGGCAATCGTTAAATCCGTCATGCAACCTGCGGTGTCGATTGAATCTGCGGTTGTGGCGCTTTAAGACGACGTGTTGGCATCCGGGAACGGCTGGTCGTGAAGTTCGGTTTGAAAGTCCTGCAACTCGCCGTCGCGGTCCTTCTGCTTGTGTCGCCTGCGCAAGCTGCGACCGAGATCATGTGGTGGCACGCGATGTCGGGCGAGCTCGGCAAGCAGCTCGAGAAGCTCGCCGCCGACTTCAACGCCTCGCAATCCGACTACCGGATCGTGCCGGCCTACAAGGGCAACTACACCGAGACCGTGACGGCCGCGATCTTCGCCTTCCGTTCGCGCAGCCAGCCGGCAATCGTTCAGGTCAACGAGATCGCCACCGCGACCATGATGGCGGCCCGCGGCGCGATCTATCCGGTGTACGAGCTGATGCGCGATCAGTCCGAGGCGTTCACGCCGTCGGCCTATCTGCCCGCGGTGGCCGGCTACTACGCCGATGTCGACGGCAACATGCTGTCGTTTCCGTTCAACGCCTCGACCCCGATCCTCTACTACAACAAGGATATGTTCCGGTCGGCCGGGCTCGATCCGAGCCAGCCGCCGAAGACCTGGCCGGAGCTCGGCATCGCCGCCAAGCGATTGCGTGCGGCGGGTGCGATGTGCGGCGTCACCACGTCATGGCCGTCCTGGATCAATGTCGAGAACTTCTCGGCCTTCCACAATTTGCCGATCGCGACCAGGGCCAACGGCTTTGCCGGGCTCGACGCGCAGCTGGTCTTCAACAACCCGATCGTGCTGCGTCACATCGCGCAGCTCGCGCAATGGCAGGCCGACAAGACCTTCGATTACAGCGGCCGCGGGCAGGCGGCCGAGCCGCGCTTCCAGAAGGGCGAATGCGGCATCTTCATCGGTTCGTCGGGGACGCGCGCCGACATCCAGGCCAATTCGAAATTCGAGGTCGGCTACGGCATGATGCCGTATGAGCCCGACGTGCAGGGCGCGCCGCAGAATTCGATCATCGGCGGTGCGACCTTGTGGGTGCTGCGCGACCGGCCGCCGGCCGAATATGCCGGCGTCGCCAAGTTCTTCGCCTATCTGTCGCGGCCCGACGTGCAGGCCGCCTGGCACCAGAACACGGGCTATCTGCCGATCACCCGCGCCGCGTTCGATCTGACCCGCGCGCAGGGTTTCTATGATCGCAATCCCGGCTCCGAGATTTCGATCGAGGAGGTGACGCTGAAGCCGCCGACCGACAATTCGAAGGGCGTCCGCCTCGGCTCGTTCGTCCTGATCCGCGACGTGATCGAGGAGGAACTCGAGCAGGTGTTCGCCGGCAAGCGCTCCGCGCAGGCCGCGATGGACAATGCCGTCGAGCGCGGCAATCGCCTGCTGCGCCAGTTCGAGCGCGCCAATCCGGACCGGTGATGGGCCGTCTGGTCTGCTAAACTGCTTCTCCGTCATCCTGAGGAGCCGCGAAGCGGCGTCTCGAAGGATCGACGGCCACCAGCGGGGCCGATTCATCCTTCGAGACGCGCTACGCGCTCCTCAGGATGACGGGGATAAATAATCGAACAACAATTGTAGCTCGGATTGCGCTTTGCTTCATCCCGGCTACAACGACCCCGAAATGTCGCTTCCACCCATCACCGATTACGACACCTACCGCGCCTGGCGCGGCGACACGTCGCGCTGGTTGCCGGTCGCGCGCGACATCGCCGACGGCCATGGCTTGTCCTGTGCCGCGCCGCACGTGTTCTCGACCGGCACCAATCTCGTGATCGGGCTCGACGGCGACCTGATCCTGAAGCTGTTCCCGCCTTTCCTGCGACCGCAATTCGTCTCCGAGCGCGCCGCGCTGGCGGAATTGCGCGGTCGGCTCGGCGTTCCGATTCCCGATCTGGCCGCGGAAGGCGAGCGTGACGGCTGGCCCTATCTCGTCATCACGCGCCTCGCCGGCACGGTCGGTTCGGAGGTGTGGCCGTCGCTGTCGGAGGCGGAGCGGGAGCGCGTGCTCGGCGAGATCGGCGCCGTGATCGCCGAGGTGCAGCGCGTGCCGCCCGGCCGCCTGCTGACGACCGGGCAACCCTGGGACGCGTTCATGCGCGGCCAGATCGCGCAGTGCCGGGCACGGCACGAGCGGCTCGGTCTGCCGGCGAAATTCCTCGCCTCGCTTGATGATCTGCTGCGCGACGCCACTGAGTTGATCCCGATGCAGGCGCCGCCGGTGATCCTGACCGGCGAGTACATCCCGGAGAATTTCCTGCTCGGGCGCCGGGCCGACGGCTGGCATGTCGCCGGCCTGTTCGATTTCGGCGATGTCCGCACCGGATGGGGCGAGTACGATCTGCTCGGCCCCAGCGCCTTCATGGCCGCCGGGCATCCGAGCCTTGTGCGCAGCCTGTTCGACGGCTTCGGCATCCCGCGCAGCGAGGTGAATTTCACGCTGAAGCGGCGGCTGATGGCGCTGATGATGCTGCACTCGGCCAGCGATCCGCTCCGGCACATCTGCATTGCCGGCTGGCCGGACCGGGTCGATGACTTCGTGCAATTGCAGGAGTTGATCTGGCCGGATTAGTCTTTGCGCGGCGATGTCGATCGCCGGTCAGAAAGCGGGCATCATTCGGATTGTGCTCATTCGTTGAGCAGTTAGCTTCCCTTTGTATGCAATGGCGAGCGCGTCAGGAACCGCCAGATCAGTATACCTTCTACGATTCTCTTCGTATTTCCATCGTGTTAGTACCTCATAAGCATTCGTTAAGGGTTGGCACAATCCTTGCGATCTGAGTTCCAAGGCCGTTCTTAAGGGCGTTGGAGCAACAGATGAAGCGTCGTGATTTCCTCAAATCGGTATCCGGACTGGCAGCGGGGGCGCTGGCGCCGACCGCGCCGGCGATCTGGTCGCCGGCCAACGCCGACGCGCGCTCCGAGACGCTGCTGATCGTCTCGGAAGGCGGCCCCAACAATCTCGATATCCATGGCGTCGGCACCAACGTGCCCGGCTACGAGGTGTCGTGGAATTGCTACGACCGGTTGATCAGCCACGAGATGAAGAGCGGCCCGGGCGGCGTGCCCTATTACGACCGCGACAAGTTCAAGCCCGAGCTCGCCGAGGACTTCAACGTCGGCGACATGTCGGCGACCTTCAAGCTGCGCAAGAACGCCAAATTCCACGACGGCACGCCGGTCACGGCGAAGGACGTCAAATGGTCGCTCGATCGCGCGGTCAGCGTCGGCGGCTTCCCGACCTTCCAGATGAGCGCGGGCTCGCTGACCAAGCCCGAGCAGTTCGTGGTCGTCGACGACCATACGGTGCGGGTCGACTTCCTGACCAAGGACAGGCTGACGATGCCCGATCTCGCCGTGATCGTGCCCTGCGTCGTCAACTCCGAGCTGGTCAAGAAGAACGCCAGCGAGAAGGATCCGTGGGGTCTCGAATTCACCAAGCAGCAGACCGCGGGCTCCGGCGCCTACAGGGTGACCAAATGGACCGCCGGCACCGAAGTCGTCATGGAGCGCAACGACGACTGGGTCTCGGGCCCGATGCCGAAGATCAAGCGCGTGATCTGGCGCATGGTGCCGCAGGCCGGCAACCGCCGTGCGCTGCTCGAGCGCGGCGATGCCGATATCTCCTACGAACTGCCGTTCAAGGATTTCCAGGAGATGAAGGCGAACGGCAAGCTCAACGTGGTCTCGCTGCCGTTCTCCAACGGCATCCAGTACATCGGCATGAACGTCACCAAGCCGCCGTTCGATAATCCGAAGGTGCGGCAGGCGATGGCTTATGCGATGCCGTACCAGAAGATCATGGATGCGGTGCTGTTCGGCCTCGCCAACCCGATGTTCGGCGCCGCCAAGGACAAGCCGACCGAGGTCGCCTGGCCGCAGCCGACCAAATACAACACCGACATGGAGAAGGCCAAGGCGCTGCTTGCGGAGGCCGGCTACGCCAACGGCTTCGAGACCACGATCTCGTTCGACCTGAATTTCGCAGGGGTCAACGAGCCGCTCTGCGTGCTGGTGCAGGAGAGCCTCGCGCAGCTCGGCATCAAGACCACGATCAACAAGGTGCCCGGCGCCAACTGGCGCACCGAGCTCACCAAGAAGGAAATGCCGCTGTTCACCAACGTGTTCTCGGGCTGGCTCGATTACCCCGAGTACTTCTTCTACTGGTGCTATCACGGCAACAATTCGATCTTCAACACCATGAGCTACAAGTCGCCGGCGATGGACAAGCTCATCGACGGCGCGCGTATCGCCGCCGCCAATGGCGACACCGCGGCCTACGACGCCGACGTCAAGGGCTTCGTCGATCTCGCCTTCGCCGACATCCCGCGCATCCCGCTCTACCAGCCCTTCGTCAACGTCGCGATGCAGAAGAATATCTCCGGCTACGAATACTGGTTCCACCGCCGCCTGGATTATCGCGCGATGGCGAAGGGGTGAGGGTGATGCGGGCTCGCGATGCATGCGCGTGTGCAAGTGAGGTGAGCACACCCCTCAGGCTCCCTCCCCCCTTGCGGGGGAGGGCGGGGAGAGGGGTAAGCCGCGAGCTCGCAAGGATGACGTCAGGTGAGATCGCGCTGAATCATTCGCGGCATCAGGCGCGGATTAGCGCGGCGTTCCGTCTGGCCTCTGAGCAAGCGGCACCCCTCTCCCCAACCCTCCCCCGCAAGGGGGGAGGGAGCCCTGCTGGTCCCGTTGTGGCTTTGCATGGTGCCGTTGGGAGCACACCATGCTGACCCTGATCGGCAAGCGGCTCTTGTTCGCGATCCCGTCGCTGATCGGCGTGGTGATCGTGACGTTCCTGCTGACACGCGCGCTGCCGGGCGATCCGGCGGCTTACTTCGCCGGCCCGGCGGCGACAAAAGAGGCGGTCGACCAGATCAGGAAGAAGCTCGGCTTCGACAAGCCGCTGATCGAGCAATTCGTCCGCTACACCGGCGATCTCGCGCATGGCGATCTCGGCACGTCGCTGACCACGGGCCAGCCGGTGGCCGCCGAATTGCGCAACCGCCTGCCGGCCTCGGCCGAGCTGACCTTGCTCGGCCTCGTCGTCTCGATCGTGATCGCGATCCCGCTTGGCGTGCTGGCGGCGACGCGGCCGGGGTCGTGGATCGACCATCTCTGCCGCGTCACCACCACCGCGGGCGTGTCGCTGCCGGTGTTCTTCACCGGGCTGGTGCTGGTCTATGTCTTCTACTTCCGGCTCGGCTGGTCGCCGGCGCCGCTCGGCCGGCTCGACGTGTTCTATAGCGCGCCGCCGACCGTGACCGGCTTCTATCTGATCGACACCCTGATCGCGCGCGACGTCGAGGCGTTTCGTTCGGCGCTCAGCCAATTGATCCTGCCGGCGGTGACGCTCGCGATCTTCTCGCTGGCGCCGATCGCGCGGATGACGCGCGCTTCGATGCTGGCGGTGCTGGCGTCGGATTTCGTCCGCACCGCACGGGCCAGCGGCCTGTCGCCCGGCAAGGTGACCATCACCTACGCGTTCCGTAATGCGATGCTGCCGGTCATCACCACGCTCAGCATGGTGTTCTCGTTCCTGCTCGGGGCCAATGTGCTGGTCGAGAAGGTGTTCGCCTGGCCCGGCATCGGCTCCTACGCGGTGGAGGCGCTGATCGCGTCCGACTTCGCGCCGGTGCAGGGTTTCGTGCTGACCATGGCGGTCATGTACGTGCTGCTCAATTTGGTGATCGACATCCTCTACGGCGTGATCGATCCGCGCGTCAGGCTGGAGGGCTAGAGCATGAGCAGCGTTGCGCCGACCGTCGAACCCGCAGGACCCGCCCGCACGTCAGGATTGGCCGCGGTCATCGAGCAGACCCGCTACGTGCTGAGCGAGAACAAGGTCACTGGCTTTGCCTTCGCGCTGCTGATCCTGATCCTGTTCGCCGCGCTGTTCGGGCCCTATGTGGTGCCGTATGACCCGCTCGCCTCGAACACATCAGTGGCATTGAAGCCACCGTCTGCCGCGCACTGGTTCGGCACCGACCAGCTCGGCCGCGATATCTTCAGCCGCGTCATCGTCGCCACAAGGCTCGACACCTTCATCGCGGTCGCCTCCGTCGTGCTGGTGTTCCTGATGGGTGGGCTCGCCGGCATCGCCGCCGGCTATTTCGGCGGCTGGACCGACCGCATCGTCGGCCGCATCGCCGATACCATCATGGCGTTCCCGCTGTTCGTGCTGGCGATGGGCATCGTCGCGGCGCTCGGCAACACCGTGCAGAACATCATCATCGCCACCGCGATCGTGAACTTCCCGCTCTATGCCCGCGTCGCGCGCGCCGAGGCCAACGTCCGTCGCAATGCTGGCTTCGTGCAGGCGGCGCGGCTGTCCGGCAATGGCGAATACCGCATCCTGCTCGGGCACATCCTGCCCAACATCATGCCGATCATGATCGTGCAGATGTCGCTGACCATGGGCTACGCGATCCTCAACGCCGCCGGCCTGTCCTTCATCGGCCTCGGCGTCCGGCCGCCGACCGCCGAGTGGGGCATCATGGTCGCCGAGGGCGCCGGCTTCATGGTGTCGGGCGAATGGTGGATCGCGCTGTTCCCGGGTCTGGCGCTGATGATCGCCGTGTTCTGCTTCAACCTGCTCGGCGACGGCCTGCGCGACATCGTCGACCCGCAGCGGAGGACGTGATGATGGTCTCGATACGGTGCCGTGCTACCGCTGCGCTGCTTTGCATGGGGTTGTTTTCGATATTTTGTGGGAGGCGGGCATGACCGCCCAGCCATTGCTCGACGTCCAGGACCTCACGGTCGAGTTCAGCACCCGCCGCGGCATCGTCAAGGCGGTGCAGCATGTCGACATCGCCGTGGCCAAGGGTGAGACCGTCGGCATCGTCGGCGAGTCCGGCTCCGGCAAGTCGGTGACATCGTACGCTGTGATGCGCATCCTCGACCGCGCCGGCCGCATCGCCGACGGTTCGGTGATGTTCTCCGGCATCGACGTCAAGTCGGCGACCGAAAGCCAGATGCGCGACCTGCGCGGCCGCGAGGTCTCGATGATCTTCCAGAACCCGCGCGCCGCGCTCAATCCGATCCGCAAGGTCGGGCACCAGATCGAGGACGTGCTGCGCCAGCACGTCCAGCAGGCCCAGGTCACCGACCGCGGCGAGACCGCGATCGCGGCGCTGGAGCAGGTCAAGATCGCGCGGCCGCGCGAGCGCTATCACGCCTATCCGTTCGAACTGTCCGGCGGCATGTGCCAGCGCGTCGTCATCGCGCTGGCGCTGGCCTGCAATCCGCAGCTCCTGATCGCGGACGAGCCCACCACCGGGCTCGACGTCACCACCCAGAAGGCGGTGATGGATCTGATCGTCGAGCTGACGAAGCGCCGGTCGATGTCGACGATCCTGATCACGCATGATCTCGGATTGGCGGCCGCCTATTGCGACCGCGTCGTGGTGATGGAGAAGGGCCGCGTGGTCGAGACGGCGAAGTCCGCCGACATCTTCGCCGCGCCCCAGCACGCCTACACGAAGAAGCTGATGCGCGCGACGCCGCGGCTCGGCGTGTCGCTGCGGGACCTGCTGCCGGAGGAGGACCTTCTTGCCTCTCCCCGCTCGCGGGGAGAGGCCGACCCGCGCAGCGGGGCGGGTGAGGGGGACTTTCCACGAACCGTGTTCGCGGATGCAGCCCCTCACCCCAACCCTCTCCCCGTGAAGAACGGGGAGAGGGGGCCGATAGAGTCTCTCCTGTCGGTCGAAAAGCTCGTGAAGGAATATCCCCGCCAGGGCGCGGGCTCGGTGCTGACAAAGCTGTTCGGCCGCAAGCCGCCGGTCGAGGAAGACATCTTCCGCGCCGTCGACGGCATCAGCTTCGAGGTCGGCCATGGCGAGAGCGTCGGGCTGGTCGGCGAATCCGGCTGCGGCAAGTCGACGACGTCGATGATGGTGATGCGGTTGCTGGACCAGACCTCCGGGCGCATCATGTTCGACGGCGAGGACATCGGCGGCATTGTGCCGCAAGCCTTCGCGCGGCTGCCGCGGCGCAGCCAGATCCAGATGGTGTTCCAGGATCCGACCGATAGCCTCAACCCGCGCTTCACCGCGGCGCGCGCCATCGTGGACCCGATCATGCAGCTCGGCGACACCAGGGGACGCGACGCGCTGCGCGCCCGCTGCGAGGAGCTGGCGCGGCTGGTCGGCCTGCCGGTCAATCTGCTGGATCGCTTTCCGCACCAGCTCTCCGGCGGCCAGAAGGCTCGCGTCGGCATCGCGCGCGCGATCGCGCTGCACCCGAAGCTCGTCATCCTCGACGAGCCGACCGCGGCGCTCGACGTCTCGGTGCAGGCGGTGGTGCTCAATCTGCTACAGGACCTCAAGCAGTCGATGGGCATGAGCTATCTGTTCGTGTCGCACGATCTCAACGTGGTGCGCCTGCTGTGCGATCGCGTCATCGTGATGCGTGCCGGCCGCATCGTCGAGCAGGGCACGGCCGAACACGTCTTGGGCAATCCGCAGGATGCCTATACAAGGGAACTGCTGACGGCGATCCCGCATCCGCCGTTGCCGGTGTCGTGAGAAACTCATTGGGAGCGAAATGGCCGATCATCTCGACGACTACATGAACGCCGTCGCGCGCGCGATGGGGTTGCCGCTGGAGGACGCCTGGCGTCCCGCGGTGCGCGCCAATCTCGAGGTCTCGCTGCGGCTGGCAAAGCTGGTCGACGACTTCCCGCTGCCGGACGACGTCGTCTCGGCCGCGGTCTATTCGACCTGAGATCGCGATGTCCGAAACTCCCGCTTTCATGTCGGCCGCCGATATCGCGCAGGCCGTCTCGCACCGCAAGCTCACGGCGCTCGCCGCGACCGAGGCTGCGCTCGCGCGCATCGCCGCGCACGACAAGGTGCTCAATTCCTTCACCGACGTCACCGCCGATCGCGCCCGCACCAAGGCGCGCGCGATCGACGCGGCCATCGCGGCGGGGCAACCGGTCGGCCCGCTCGCCGGCGTGCCGTTCGCGGTCAAGAACCTGTTCGACGTGCAGGGGCTCTCGACCCGCGCTGGCTCGAAGATCAACCGCGACCTGCCGCCGTCGCCGCGCGACGCCGTGCTGATCGAGCGGCTGGAGGCGGCCGGCGCCGTGCTGGTCGGCGCGCTCAACATGGGCGAATACGCCTACGACTTCACCGGCGAGAACGTCCATGACGGCCCGTCGCGCAACCCGCACGATCCGACGCGGATGACCGGGGGCTCCTCCGGCGGCTCGGGCAGCGCCGTCGGCGGCGCGCTGGTGCCGATCGCGCTCGGCTCCGACACCAACGGCTCGATCCGGGTGCCGTCGTCGTTCTGCGGCACGTTCGGCCTGAAGCCGACCTATGGAAGGCTGTCGCGCGCGCGGTCCTATCCGTTCGTCGCGAGCCTCGATCATCTCGGCCCGCTGGCGCGCAGCGTCAGGGATCTCGCGCTGGCCTATGATGCCATGCAGGGACCTGATGGAGATGATCCGGCGTGCATCGTGCAGTCGGTCGAGCCGACCGTGCCGTTGCTCGCCCATGATGTCCGCGGGCTGCGGGTTGCGATCGCCGGCGGCTATTTCCAGCAGAACGTGTTTCCGGAGGCCGTCGAAGCGGTCGCGCGCGTCGCGAAGGCGCTCGGCGCCACGCGGACCGTGGAGCTGCCGGAAGCCGCGCGCGCCCGCGCCGCTGCCTACATCATCACCACCACCGAGGGCGCCGCGCTGCATCTCGACCGGCTGCGCAAGCGTCCCGACGATTTCGATCCGGCGGTGCGCGACCGTTTCATCGCAGGCGCGATGGTGCCGGCGGTCTATGTCGACAAGGCGCAGAAATTCCGCCGCTGGTACCGCGCCAGGGTGCTGGAGCTGTTCCAGTCGGTCGACGTGATCCTGGCGCCGGCGACACCGTGCACAGCGCCGAAGCTCGGTCAGGTCAATTTCACGCTCGATGGCGTCGAGCTTCCGGTCCGCGCCAATATCGGCATCCATACCCAGCCGATCTCGTTCATCGGCCTGCCGGTCGTGGCGGTGCCGGTGCCGCTTGAACCGTTGCCGATCGGCGTGCAGATCATCACCGCACCCTGGCGCGAGGACATCGCGCTGCGGGTCGCCTATGCACTGGAACAGATGGGCGTCGCGGCCGCGCCGGCGCCGAGGGGATTCTGACATGGACATCGATCTTCCCGACGTGGTCGCCGAAGTGACCGCGCAGTTCCAGCGCTATGAGAAGGCGCTGGTGTCGAACGACGTCGCGGTGCTCGACGAGCTGTTTCGCGACGACAGCCGCACGCTGCGCTACGGCATCGGCGAGAACCTGTATGGCTACGCCGAGATCATGGCGTTTCGCGCCGGGCGCACGCCGGTCGGCCTGATGCGCAGGATCGACCGCACCGTGATCACGAGCTATGGCCGCGACACCGCGATCGCCTCGACGCTGTTCTACCGGGACAACGCGCCGGGCAGGGTGGGCCGGCAGATGCAGACGTGGATTCGCTTCCCCGAGGGCTGGAGAATCGTCGCCGCCCATGTCAGCGTCATCGACGAGCCAAAGGGCGTTTGAACACGAGCGCTTGAACCATGAGCCTGGACGATCTTCCGACCCGCGCGCCGCAGCCGACCGAGTCCGAGCCGGCGGTGCCGCGCGTCGATCGCCCGTCGTCGCTGGTCGACAAGATCACCCGCGCCGAAGAGCTGCGGCTGCAACTCGCCGACGAGATCGTGCGTGGCACGCTGCCGCCGGGTGCCGGGCTCGACGAGACCGACCTCGCGCGCCGCTTCAACGTTTCGCGCACCCCGGTGCGCGAGGCGCTGCGGCAGCTTGCGGCCAGCGGCCTGATCGATGCCCGCGCGCATCGCGGCGCGGTGGTGGCGCGGCCCTCGCTCGAAAGATTGACCGGCATGTTCGAGGCGATGGCCGAGCTGGAAGCGATGTGCGCGGGCCTTGCCGCCGAACGGATGACACCGGCGGAGCGTCACGCGCTGGAGGCGGTCCATGAGGAGCTGCGGGTGCTGAGCTACACCGGCAATCCCGAGCGTTTCCACGAGGTCAATGAGCGCTTCCACAACGCGATCTATGCCGGCTCGCAGAACGCCTATATCGCCGAGATCACCCTGGCGACGCGGGTGCGCGTGCAGCCGTTCCGTCGCGCCCAGTTCCGCAACCTCGGGCGCCTTGCAAAATCCCACGCCGAGCACGACCGCGTCGTGGTCGCCATCATGCGCGGTGACAAGCCCGGCGCGGCGGCCGCGATGCGCGACCATATCGAGCACGTCCGCGGGGAATACGAGACCTACGCGGTGTCGGTGTAGCGTTCGCGGAAACCCATCAGCATCGTCATTCCGGGCTCGCGCCAGGAGGCGCGCCCCGGAATGACGGTGGGGGCGGCTATGCCTTCACCTTCTCCGCCATGAACGCCCGCCAGCCGCCATAGGCCGAGATATCCTTTGCGCCGGCGATCGCGGCCGGTTCGACGATGAAACCCTTGGCCTGCCGCCCATCGGCGAGCCTGATCGTGCCGATCGCCATCGGCGGCGGGATCGCGGCGACGAATATTCCAAATGCTGAAGGCGACATCGCCCAGAGCTCCAGCTTGATCGCATGGCCCGCGCCCGCCTCGATGCGCAGCATGCCGGGCTTCGGCGGTGTGGTGTCGAGTGCGTAGAGCCTGTAGTCCGGCGCGGTGAGCGTCTCTTCCAGCAGGCGTGCATCGAGTGTCGTCAATTCGTGGTTCAGCACCATGCCCGAGAGATGCGCGCCGACCACCGCAATGGTGATCTCGTCCTGCGCCGGAGCCGGCGTTGCGGCAAGCGGCGGCTGCGGCAGTGCGTTGGCTCCGATCGGCAATCCGGTATCGGCATGGAATACGCGGCCGATGCTGGCGAGCTCGGCGTCGCGGCCGGCCGGCGCCAGCAACGTGATGCCGAACGGCGCGCCGTCGGGCCGCATCGCCGATGGCAGCGCCAGGCCGCAGAGATCGAGCAGGTTGACGAAATTGGTATAGGTGCCGAGCCGCGAGTTGAGCTCGATCGGTTTGGCGAGCACGTCCGCTGTCGAATAGACGGTCGGCGCCGTCGGCAGCACGATCGCATCGAGGCTTGCGAAGGTGCGCGCAGCAACCCGGCGCAGTGCCTGCAAGCGATACAGCGCCGAGAAGGTGTCGGCGGCGGAGGGGCGCGCACCGCCGATGGTGATCTCGCGCGTCACCGGATGGATCGCTTCGGGTGACGAAGCCAGGAGGTCGCGGATCACCAGATAGCGTTCAGCGACCCACGGGCCCTCATAGAGCAGCCGCGCGGTCTCGTAGAACGGCTCGAGGTCGAATTCGACGAGATCGGCGCCGAGCGCCCGCCAGCGCTTCACTGCCTCGCCATAGGCCTTCTCGGCCGCGCGATCGCCGAAGAAGATCAGCTGACCGGACTTGGGAATACCGAGCTTCAGCTTCGCCGGAAATGCCGTGAGGGTAGCCAGCGGCCGGTCGCGCGAGAACGGATCGGCGTCATCGGGACCCGCCATGACGGCGAGCGCGGCCAGCGCATCGTCGACGGTCAGCGAGAACACCGAAATGCAGTCGAGCGTGCGGCAGGCCGGCACCAGCCCGGTATTCGGGATCAGCCCGAGGCTCGGCTTGAGCCCGACGATGTTGTTGAGCATCGCCGGCACGCGGCCGCTGCCCGCGGTGTCGGTGCCGAGCGCAAGCGGCACCAGGCCGGCGGAGACCGCCACCGCCGAGCCCGAGCTCGATCCGCCCGGCACCAGATCGCCGCGCACCGGGTTGCTGGGAATGCCATAGGGCGAGCGCACGCCGACCAGGCCGGTGGCGAACTGGTCGAGATTGGTCTTGCCGATGATGATGGCGCCGGCCGCGCGCAGTCTGGCGACCGCAGTCGAGTTGTGGGCTGGCGTGTATGCGAAGGCCGGACAAGCGGCGGTGGTCGGCAAGGCCGCGACGTCGATATTGTCCTTCACGGCGACCGGCACGCCATAGAGCGGCAGCGTCGGATCTGCGAGCCGCGCGGCCTCGGCAAGCGCCTCTTTCTCATCGCGCAGGCTGATGAAGATGGCGGGATCGTTGTGCTCGCGGATGCGCTGGTAGCTGCGGGCCACGGTTTGCGCCGGCGTCATGGTCTTGGTGCGGTGTGCGGCAACGATCGCGGCGACAGTTTCAGTCACGTGGTTGGCCTCGTCTCTGGCGCGGTGAGGCATTGGATGCCGCCCGCGAGGGAATTGCAGCCTGATCGAAGCAAGCAATGTGCCATTGTGTACAATTCGCCTGCGCCGACAGTGCGCCAGATTATCGCACAATATCAGTTGCTTGAAACGGTCGCCAGGCGTTGGTGCGGGTTGGCCTGCGAGCGCATTTGCCTATTTTACAGGCAGGTTTGACCGAGCCGGAATCCGATCGTTGGATCAGGTGAAGCAGGCGAGGATCCGCAACAATTGCTGGCGGTTGTCCTTGCCGATCTTCTCGGCGACATGCCGCTCGTGTTCGGCGGCGAGCCGCTTGAACTGCGCCAGCGCGGTCTTGCCGCGTGCGGTCAGATGCAGCGCGTGGGAGCGGCGGTCGGTGACGGAGGGGATGCGGCTGACGAAGTCGCGCTCCTCCAGGCTGTCGAGCAGATGCACCAGCCGCGCGCGTTCGATCCCGAGCCGCTTGGCGACCGCCATCTGGCTCAGGCCCGGATTGGCCCCGATCACGGTCATCACAGAATACTGCGTCGGGCGGATATCGACCGTCGCCAGTGTCTTGATGAAGTCCTGAAAGATCCAGAGCTGGAAGCGCCGCACCGCGTAGCCGGCGTGGCCGACCAGCGCGTCGAGGCCGATCTCCTCCCCGGCGTCGCCATCGCGCGTCCGGCCATTTGCCGCGCGCGTTCGGGGGCGGCGGATTGCCGCCGCTGTTCCTGCTGCCTTGCGCGACGTCTTTTGCGGGCCTGCCATGGCCGCAAGGCTAGCGCGCCCGCGGCGGGAAGGAAAGATTGTTGTTGACGACAACAATTGGTGTCCGCAACATTATGGCCAACAGCCCGGCCGGGACCGCGGTCCCGAACAGACATGGGCGTGGAGGAAACCATGACGATGGCCGCCGCCAGCGGAGACAATCCGAGCAAGCTGTTCGCGATGCCGGCGATCGTCGCCGACCGCCGCGACGACGGCAGCATCCTGATCCGCTCCACGACGCCCTTGAAAGCGAGTGCCCGCTGCGTCGGCGACTGGCTGGAGCACTGGGCGCGGCAGGCGCCGGATCGCATCTTCCTCGGCGAACGCGCCAGCATCGAAACGCCATGGAGCACCGTCAGCTATCGCGACGCGCGCGGCATCGTGCGGCGGGCCGCATCATGGATCCTGGCGAAGGGCCTGAGCACGGAACGGCCGCTGGTCATCCTCTCGGACAACGGCATCGACCACGCATTGCTTGCGCTCGCCGCCCAGCATGTCGGCGTGCCGTCGGCCGCGATCTCGCCGGCCTACTCGCTGATGTCGAAAGACTTCGACAAGCTGAAGAGCATGATCGCGCTGCTCGATCCCGGCGCAATCTACGTTGCGAGCACCAAGCCGTTCGCGGCCGCGCTTGCCGCGATCGCGCCGCTGCATCGGGCGACCATCGTCAGCGGCAATCCCGATGACGCGGACGCGCTGTCGTTTCGCACCATTGCAGCGACGCCGGAATCATCAGAGGTCGCCACGGCCTTCGCCGCGGTGACGCCGGAGACGATCGCAAAATTCCTGTTCACCTCGGGCTCGACCGGCACGCCGAAGGCCGTGATCAACACCCAGCTCATGCTGACCTCGAGCCAGCAGGCCAAGGCGCAGACCTGGACGTTCCTGGAGCAGGCTGGCGAAGAACTGATCATCCTGGACTGGCTGCCCTGGAGCCACACCTTTGGTGCCAACCACAATTTCAACCTGGTGCTGCGCAATGGCGGCACGCTTTACGTCGACGGCGGCAAGCCGGCGCCCGGCCTGTTTGCGACCTCGCTCGCCAACCTGCGCAGCGTGGTGCCGACGGTCTATTTCAACGTGCCGCGCGGCTTCGACATGCTGATCGCGGCGCTGCGCACCGACGACGAGCTGCGCCGGAAATTCTTCGAGGGGACCAAATTCGCCTTCTATGCCGGCGCGGCGCTGCCGCAGAATCTGTGGGATGCGCTGGAAGAATTGTCGCTGCAAACGGTTGGCCGCAGGCTGCCGATGGTATCGGCCTGGGGCTCGACCGAGACCTCGCCGCTGGCGACCGATTGTCATTTCCTGGCCAAGCGCTCCGGCAATATCGGGGTGCCGATTCCCGGCACCGAGCTGAAGCTGGTGCCCTCGGGCGACAAGCTCGAGGTCCGCGTGCGCGGGCCCAATGTCACGCCGGGCTACTGGAAGGCGCCCGACCTGACCGCGGCGGCCTTCGATGACGAGGGCTTCTACAAGATCGGCGACGCCGTCACCTTCGCCGATCCTGACCGGCCGGAGCTTGGCCTGTTCTTCGACGGCCGTGTCGCGGAGGATTTCAAGCTCAACTCCGGCACCTGGGTCAGCGTCGGCACTTTGAGGGTTGCCGGCATCGCGGCGCTGGCGCCGCTCGCGCAGGACATCGTCATCACCGGTCATGGCCGCGACGAGGTGCGCTTCCTGGTGTTCCCGAACCTTGCCGCCTGCCGCGCGCTCGCGGGACTGGCAGACAACGCCGACGCGCGCGAGGCGATCGGCCATGCGGCGGTCCGTTCCGCGATCGGGCAGGGGCTGGCGCGGCTGAAGGCGCAAGGCGGCCATTCCTCCGGCCACGCCACCCGTGCGCTGTTGCTGGCCGAGCCCGCCTCGGTCGACGGCGGCGAGATCACCGACAAGGGCTACATCAACCAGCGCGCCGTGCTGACACGCCGCGCTGCGGCAGTGGCGGTACTGGAGGACGACGGGGCGTCCGAGCCGATCGGCTGCGCGGGCTGAAGCGCAATAGAGCAGGCTTCAGTGAGGAAGGCGCAGATGGAAGGGTTCCCTCCCCCCTTGCGGGGGAGGGTTAGGGAGAGGGGTACCGCCACGACGTGCGCTATCCGAATTCGTGTCACTCCGACGCGCTTTGCGAAGGCGATGTACGCTTCGGTCATCCCGCCCGGGGCTTACCCCTCTCCCCAACCCTCCCCCGCAAGGGGGGAGGGAGCCCCAGCGGCGTGCCCACCTGACCTGAGGGCGACGTCGCTAGTCCCGGCATGGGGCCTGACGCCGCACGTGCTCGCGTTTTTAGTTGCCATAGCAACTAAGCTGTGCGAGTTTCCGCATCCAGAGAGACAGGGCCGGTCAACGGCCTCGCATTTGGGAGGATCATGTTGCGCAGCAGCGCGCGAGCGACACGCATGGAAGACCGGACGAATACCGCGGGGACGCAGGGCGCCCCTATGCGGTCAGGTCGTGCTTTGCCCGGTCACGGCGCCGAGATTCTCGTGCAGCCGGCGCAGCAGGTCGATCAGCACCTCGCGCTCATCCTTCTTCAGGCACGACAGCAGCCGCCGCTCGCGCTCAAGCGCCGCGACGATCACCTTGTCGTGGATGGCGCGGCCGCGCGCGGTCAGCGTGATCGAATGGGTGCGGCCATCGTCCGGCGCGGTGCGGATCGTCAAGAGGCCGCGCTTTTGCAGCGCCGAGAGATTGCGGCTGACCGGGCCCTTGTCGAAGCCGATCACCTGGCAGATCCGCGAGGCCGGAATTCCCGGCTCGATCGCCAATTGCGAGATGATCCGCCACTCGGTGACGTTGACCCCAAAATTCTTCTGGTAAAATGCGGTGGCGCTGTTCGACAGCTTGTTGCCGATGAAGGTGATGAAAGCCGGCACATAGCGGTTGAGGTCCAGCAGCGGGCCATCGATGGCATCTGCGGGATCGGCCGGTTTCGGCCGGCGGGGCTTTCGGGGGAGGGGCTGGCTGCTCATTTCTCAAATCATCGCTGCGAAACCGTTCGGGAGCAAGTGACATGCTGCCCGTGTTGACAAGATCAAACCTCGGGAGGTCCCGATGACTGCAACAACCGGTGCGGCTGCCGCCACGCATCTCGACGTCGATCCGTTCGCGCTCGACTTCTTCGCCGATCCGTTCCCGACCCATGAGCGGCTGCGCGAGGCCGGGCCGGTGGTTTATCTGGACAAGTGGAATGTCTATGGCGTGGCGCGCTATGCGGAGGTCTATGCCGTCCTGAACGATCCCGCCACGTTCTGCTCCAGCCGCGGCGTCGGCCTGAGCGACTTTTCCAAGGAGAAGCCGTGGCGGCCGGCGAGCCTGATCCTGGAGGCCGATCCGCCCGCCCATACCCGGACCCGGACCGTCTTGAGCACGGTGCTGTCGGCGACCGTGATGAAGCAGCTTCGCGGGCGGTTTGCCGCCGCGGCGGAGGCTTGTGTCGACACGCTGCTGGAGAAGCGCAGGTTCGACGCGATCACCGACCTTGCGGAAGCCTATCCGCTGTCGATCTTCCCCGATGCGCTCGGCCTGAAGCCGGAGGGCCGCGAGCACCTGCTGCCCTATGCGAGCCTGGTGTTCAACGCCTTCGGCCCGCCGAACCAGCTCCGCGAGGAGGCGATCCGGCGCTCGGCGCCGCATCAAGCCTATGTCGCCGAGCAATGCCAGCGCGACAACCTCACCCCCGGCGGCATCGGCGCCTGCATCCATGCCCATGTCGATAGCGGTGCCATTACCGAGACCGAAGCGCCGCTGCTGGTCCGCTCGCTGCTGTCGGCCGGCCTCGACACCACCGTCAACGGCATCGGTGCCGCGGTCTATTGCCTGGCGCGCTTTCCCGACCAGTTCGAGAAGCTGCGCGGCGATCCGACATTGGCGCGCAATGCCTTCGAGGAGGCGGTGCGGTTCGAAAGTCCGGTCCAGACCTTCTTCCGCACCACCACCCGCGAGATCGAGCTCAGCGGCGTCACCATCCCGGAGGGCGAGAAGGTGCTGATGTTCCTCGCCGCGGCCAACCGCGACCCGCGTCGCTGGGAGGAGCCCGACAGCTACAATATCACGCGCCGCACCTCGGGCCATGTCGGTTACGGCTCGGGCATCCACATGTGCGTCGGTCAACTGGTCGCCCGCCTCGAAGGCGAGGTGATGATGGCGGCCTTGGCGCGCCGTGTCGCGAAGATCGAAATCACGGGCGAGCCGAAACGCCTGTTCAACAACACGCTACGCGGGCTCGAGAGCCTGCCGGTCGAAATCACGCCGGCTTGACGCCGGCTGTGGAGCAACGCGAGGGAGGGACAGGATGAGGGGCTTTGGGATTGGACGATTTGGGGTTGGATTTGCGCTGGCATTGGCCTGCGCTACGGGCAGTGCACATGCGGAGATTTCCGACAATGTCGTGCGTGTCGGCGTGCTGAACGACATTTCCGGCATCTTCCAGGACACCAACGGCATGGGCTCGGTGGAAGCCGCGCGCATGGCCGCGGAGGATTTCAACGGCGGCGGCAAGGGCATCAAGGTCGAGATCGTCTATGCCGATCACCAGAACAAGGCCGACGTGGGCTCTGCGATCGCGCGCAAATGGCTCGACGTCGAAGGCGTCGATGCCATCGTCGACGTGCCGAACTCGGCGGTCGGCCTCGCCATCAACACCATCCTGCGCGACTCCAGGATGACATTCCTGGCCTCGTCGACCGCGAGCTCCGACCTCACCGGCAAGGCCTGCTCGCCCAATACCATCCAGTGGGTCAACGACGCCTGGGCCACCGGCAACACCACCGCGGCCGCGATGATGCAGCGCGGCGGCAAGGACTGGTACTTCGTGACCGTCGACTACGCGCTCGGCAAGGGCATCGAAGCCGAAGCGACCAACTACATCGAGAAGCATGGCGGCAAGGTGCTGGGATCGAGCAAGCATCCGCTCGGCACCTCGGACTTCGCGTCCTTCCTGTTGCAGGCGCAGAACTCGAAAGCCAAGGTGATTGGCCTCGCCAATGCCGGCGGCGACACCATCAATGCCGTGAAGCAGGCGGCCGAGTTCGGCATCCAGCAGAGCGGCCAGACCATGGTGGCGTTCCTGCTGTTCGTGAATGACATCCACGGTATGGGCCTGAAGGTGGCGCAGGGCCTGCAACTGCTGGAAGCCTTCTACTGGGACATGAATGACGACACCCGTGCCTTCGCCAAGCGTTTCGCCGCGCGCCCCGGCATGAACGGCAAGATGCCGAGTGGCAACCAGGCCGGCGTCTATGCCGCGACGCTCGCTTACCTCAACGCGGTCGCCGCCACCGGCAGCGACGACGCCAAGGTGGTGGTGCCGCAGATGAAGACCTTCAAGGGCAAGGACAGACTGTTCGGCGACACCACGATCCGCCAGGACGGCCGCGTCATCCACCCGATGTATCTGTTCGAGGTGAAGAAGCCGGAGGAGTCGAAATACCCTTACGACTATTACAAGCTGATCGCGACCATCCCGGCCGAGCAGGCGTTCCGCCCGCTGGCCGATGGCGGGTGTCCGCTGGTGAAGTGAGCAGGTTGGTTGCCACGCAGATCGCTGCACCTCTCCCACAAGGGGAGAGGCGTGCCGAGTTCGTTGCGCGAGAGTTGTCCTCGTCGCTACGCCGCCTTCGAACTCGCCGCTCCATCACCCGCCTTCACCCGCCCCAGCATCTCGCTGGCCGTCATCACATGTGCGGTCGAGAACGCCAGGATCGTCAGCGTGGCCCGATGCACCTGCTCGGCGGACATCGCGCCCTGGCCGACATCGGGATAGTCGAACGTGCCCGTCGCGTCCGACAGGAAGACGACCTTGTAATTGTGGAACATGGCGTCGCGCGCGGTGGCGTGGCAGCAGTTCTCGGTCGTGGTGCCCGAGATGATCACTGTCGTGATGCCCCATTCGCGCAGGATGAGGTCGAGGTCGGTGGCGAAGAACGCGCTGTAGCGGTGCTTCTTGATGACATGTTCGCCCGGCGCCGGCGCGAGGTCATTGAAGATCTCGACGCCCGCGCTGCCGTCGACCAGCGACGAGCGGTCGGCGATCGGCCCATAGAGATCGTCGTACAGCCCCATGTCGCTGCCGTCGCGGCGATGCACATGCGCGGTGTAGATGACGCGGATGCCCTTGTCGCGGCAGGCCTTCAGGGTCTGCGCCAGGCGGGGCACCATGGCGGCGGCCTGCGCGGAGCGCAGCTTGGCGCCCTCGGCCACGAAATCGTTCTGCATGTCGACAACGATCATGACGGTCTTGCTGGGATCGATGACGTCGCATTGATAGCCCATGTGGTGTCTCCTCTCCGGGTGGGAGACATTTTCTACGCCGGTTCCCGCTGTCGTTCTTGGCTGTACGGGCCAATCGCTGGACTCTGCTTGCCAGAACCGGGGACGGGACGCAGAATATCCCGCTGCCGGGTTGGGCGGGAGCAAGGCCAATGCAGACCCCAGATCACGCAATCGTCGCGCAGACGCTCGTCGCGCCGGGTGACAGTTTCGACCGCTGGCACCACGTCACCTGCCGCGAATTCTCGCTGACCGAATGCCGCCGCGTCGCGGACGAGGCGTTTGCCGCATCGATCTCGATCCGCCATTTCGGCCCGCTTGCGATCAACGACATCTGGTCGTCGACGCCGGCTGCCGACCGCATCCGGGTGATGCGCAGCGCGAGCGACGTGCGCCGGGATCCGCGCGACTATTTCATGCTGTGGCTCACGCTGCGCGGCGAGGTTTCTTTCGCGCAGGGCGGACGCGAGGTGCAGATGCGCCGCGGCGATCTCATGCTGCATGATCAGGCGCAGCCATTCGCGCTCGAATTCGCCCCGAGCGCGCGGTCGATCATGGTGTCGATCCCGCGGCCGCTGCTGCTCGCGCGCCTGCCGGACGCGCAACGCCTGACGGCGCGGCGGATCGGTCACGCGTCAAAAGTCGGCGCGCTGGCCGGGTCACTGATCCGGCGGTTGACGCGGCTCGATGACGAAGCCGGGCCTGCGGCAATCCGGCTCGGGGCGTCCGCGCTCGATATTTTCGCGACCATGCTCCAGACGGAGCTGACGGACGATGCGCCCCGGCACGGCGACGACCGGCTGGCGCGGGTCAAGGCCTATGTCCTGGCTCATCTCGACGATCCCGAGCTCGATCTCGATGCGATCGCCACGGCGCAGAGCATCGCGCCGCGCACGCTGAACCGCCTGTTCGCGCGCGAAGGCACGACGCCGATCCGCTGGCTGTGGCAGCAGCGCCTCGCCGGCGCCTATCAGGCGCTGGCCGAACGGCGGTTCGGCAGCGTCACCGATGTCGCGCTCAGCTTCGGCTTCAGCGACGTTTCGCATTTCAGCCGCGCCTTCAAGGCCGCGTTCGGCCGTTCACCGCATCAGGTGATGGGGTAACCCGCCCTCCCGTCATGGCGCGCAGGCGAAGCTCGCCGCTTCAGTGACCGGCCCCGCCTTGTAATGCGGCCACGCCGGCCAGCGGCACAAGGGCAGCGCGCGGATCGTGTCGAAGCTCGGCGCCTCGGTCTTCTGCTCGCGCACCACGAGATCGCCAGGCGCCTTGCCATTCTCGACCCAGTCGACCAGCACCGCCAGCATGTCGACATTGGCCGGAGCGCCGGAGCCGACATGGTCGACGCCGGGGGCGGTGTAGAGCCTGGCGAACTCCGCGACCTTGTCCTTGCCGAGCGTCTTCTCGACAGTCTCGAAGTAGCGAATGCCGGCATAGGGGCTTTGCGCGTAGTCGGCCATGTGTTCGAGCATCACGAGTCTGCCGCCGCGGGCGTGGAAGCGGCTGAGATCCGGATTGGTGGAATCCATCAGGGCGGACACTTCCAGCACGCGCGCTCTGTGGTCCTCGGGCTTGTAGGTCGTGACGTCGAGTTTCGGATCGCGCGCGAAGACATATTGAATGCCGCCGGCACCGTAGATCCAGGCGATGCCATTGGTTGGAGCCGGCGGCTGCGCCGGCGCCGTGGTGCCGAGCCACCAGGCCTTCCAGCCGCCGGTCGGCCCGAACGCCGGCGTATTCTCGCCCGACACGCCCCAGCCCGGATAGTCGTCGAGGCCGTTGGCGAGCGGAAACGAGAATTTGTACGGCGAATGCAAGGTCTCGATCGCGGCAATCTGCTTGTCGGTCAGGCAGTCGTCGCCGCTCTGGCCCGCAGCGCAGGCCAGCGAGGCCGGCTTGAACGCGGCCTTGCAGCCGACCGGATCCTGCACCAAGCCGTCGTCCGAGCCGTCCTGCCTGTCGCAGGCCTTGAGCACGGCGTCGGCGACGAGCTTGACTTGCGCCGGCCTGATCCAGCCATCGCCCATCGTGACGAGGCCGGATCGGGTGCCGGCATGTTGCAACCCGACCCAGTTGATCACGGGCACGCGCGCGAAGATGCCATCGAAATCGTCCGGGTAACGCTGCGCCATGGTCAGCGCCTCGCGCCCGCCTTCGGACGATCCCATGAAATACGTCTTCGCCGGCGGCTTGCCGTAGGCGCGCACCGTCAGCACCCGTGCGGCGTCGTGCACCTTCTTGTAGGCCTTGTGCGAAAAATTCTCGAACGCCTCGTCGTTGAGCGCGAACTGCTGCGGCGGCTCACCCGGCTTCTGCTCGTGGCCGGAGTCGGTGCCGACGGTGACGAAGCCGAGTGCCAGCGGCGATGCCTTGTCGAACGGATAGGCCGGCGGCAGGCCGAGGCCCGATATCAGCACGCCGTTGAAGCCGCCGCCGCCATATTGCAGCGAGCGGCCGTTCCACTCGACCGGCAAATTGACCTCGAACTTGATCGGCGGCGCCTTGGGGTCGACAGGATCAATATGCCCGAGCACTTTGCAGAAGGCCGGATTGGCCGGGACGATACGGCTGGCAGGTGTCGGCGCCTTCTCGGTAACCGACAGCGGCGTCGGCGCCTGGAGCGTGGCAGTGTCGATCTTGACCGCGCCATCGGCGGGGCCGCCAAGGCCGTTGCAGGTTGCCGCGGAATCCCCGGTCATCTGCGCCGCGGACGCCACCGAGCCGCATGACGCCAGCGTGACCAGCGAAGCCGCAAGCGCCCATGCGCGCGCATCGATCCGCATCGTTTCCTCCCCGGGCATTATTGTTGCTTTGGCAAGTATTTCACGCGCCGCCCTGGCGCACAAGCCGCGCCGGGCATATGCGCCTACTGCGCGACCTTGCTGCTGCCCTGCGTGATCAGCCGTGCGGCGCGCTGGTTGCGGGCGTGGACCCAGAGCCAGCTCAGCGCGACGCTGAGGCGGTTGCGTAGACCGATCAGGAAGTAGATGTGGGCGATGCCCCAGATCCACCAGGCGAGCGCGCCGCGCAGCTTGAACTTGCCGAAGTCGATCACCGCGAGCCGCTTGCCGATCTGGGCGAGGCTGCCGGCGTGCTTGTAGTGGAACGGCGGCAAGGTCTCGCCCTTGAGCCGCGCCTTGATCAGCGCGGCGGCGTAGCGTCCTTCCTGCTTGGCGGCCGGCGCGATGCCGGGCACCGGATTGCCGTCGGCATCCTTGATGGTGACGGTGTCGCCGACCGCGAAGATCTCGGGATGGCCGGGCACGGTGAGATCAGGCTCGACCTGTAGCCGCTGGGCGCGATCGGCTGGTGCGTCGAGCCATTCGGCGGCGCGCGAGGCGCGCACGCCGGCGGCCCAGACGATGGTGCGCGCCGCGAGTTGCTTGCCGCCATAGACCACGCCGTCGGCGGTGCATTCGGTGACGGGCTCACCGAGTACGACCTGGACGCCGAGGCTCTCCAGCGCGCGCTGCGCATAGGCGGAGAGATCGTCGGGAAAACCTGCCAGCACGCGCGGGCCGGCCTCGATCAGCACCACGCGCGCCATCCGCGTGTCGATGTGGCGGAAGTCGCGCGGCAGCGTGTCCTTGGCGAGGTCGGCGATGGTGCCGGCCATCTCGACGCCGGTCGGACCGGCGCCGACCACGACAAAGGTCAGCAGCGCGGCGCGCGCCTCCGGATCGGTCTCGCGCTCGGCGCGCTCGAAGGCGACCAGGATGCGCCGCCGCAGCGTGGTGGCATCTTCCAGCGTCTTCAGGCCGGGCGCGAACGGCTCCCATTCGTCATGGCCGAAATAAGCGTGCCGCGCGCCGGTGGCGAGGATCAGCGTGTCATAGGGAATGCTGCCGCCATCATCGAGTTGCACTTGCTTCGCTGCCGCGTCGACGCCGCAGACATTGGCGAATAGCGTCGTCACCTCGGGCCGGTCGCGCAACAGATAGCGGATCGGCCAGGCGATCTCGCTGGTGGCAAGCGATGCGGTTGCGACCTGGTAGAGCAGCGGCTGGAACAGATGATGGTTGCGGCGGTCGATCAGCGTGATCTCGACCGGCGCGCCCGCAAGACCGAAAGCCGCTTCCAAGCCGCCGAAGCCGGCGCCGACGATCACCACGCGATGAGGTTTGGCCGGCGCTTGCGTCATCGGATGTCGCCCTCGGTTTCGAACGGCTTCGTCGTCTGATTATGTAATCATTCGTGGCCTCATTCCAAGTTGAATTGCTTGATCGCCCGATAGCAAAACCCGATCGTTGCACCTTCACGTATCGTATCGCCGACGGGCCGAGCCGAGGCTGAACATACAGCGGCCCGAATTATTTTTGCCGGACCGCATCCTTTGGCGGCGCGCGAACGTCCTTGGGGCTGACGCGGCCGGTTCAGGCCGCCGAACCAAGGAGGTTGCGATGCGACGGACCCTGATCAGGTACAAGGCCAAGCCGGAGGCGGCGGAGACGAATGCCGCGCTGGTTGCGGCTGTGTTCGCCGAGTTGAAGGCGGCGAGCCCCGACGGCGTGCGCTATCTGACCCTGCGGCTGGAGGACGACACCTTCATCCACATGGTCGAGACGGTGGCCGACGACGGCTCGAGCCCGATCCCGAAACTCGCCGCGTTCCAGGCCTTCCAGGACGGCATCCGCGATCGTTGCGCCGAACCGCCGCTGGTTCGCAGTGCCGTGATTGTCGGCAATTATCGTATGCTGGACGAACCGTGACACGATCTGGCGGAGCCGTCATGACGTCACCACCCCAAGCGCCGGCCGAGGTCGACGCGCTGCTCGTGGCGATGCGGCCAAGGCTGCATCGCTACTGCGCCCGCATGGTCGGATCGGTCATCGATGGCGAGGACGTGCTGCAAGATGCGTTGATCAAGGCGGTGGAGGCCTTCGCCTCCGCGGCCGCGATCCAGAACCCGGAAGCCTGGCTGTTCCGGATCGCGCACAACACCGCGCTCGATTTCCTCAGGCGGCGCAACCGCCAGGACGCGCTCCACTCGTCGGAGGAGGTTGACATGATGGCCGGAGAGCTCGACGATGTCGGCCGCCGCGAGATCGCCGCCAGCAGCCTGCGCACCTTCATGCGCCTGCCGGTGGCGCAGCGCTCCAGCGTGATCCTGATGGATGTGCTCGGCTGTTCCTTGCAGGAGGTCTGCGGCATCATGGATTTCAGCCTGCCGGCGGTGAAGGCAGCACTGTACCGCGGGCGCACGCAACTGCGTGCGTTCGCCCGCGAGCCTGACGATGCGCCGCGGCCGGGCCTGTCGCCGGGCGATCGCGCCAGGTTGAACGCCTATGTCAGCCGCTTCAACGCCCGCGATTTCGACGCCATCCGCGCCATGATCGCCGATGACGTCAGGCTCGAACTCGTCAACCGGACACGGCTGAACGGCAAGGCCGAGGTGTCACGCTATTTCGGCAATTATGCCAAGATCGATGACTGGCACCTCAAGACCGGACAAGTCGAAGGACGTCCCGCGATCCTGGTGTTCGAGCCGGGCGCACAGGATGCGCCGCCGCGATCGTTCATGCTGCTCGACTGGATGGCGGACAAGGTTGCCGCGATCAGGGATTTCCGCCACGCGCCCTATGCGATCGACGGCGCCGAATGGGCGGTGGATCGGGGGTAGGTGGCCGACCGTCCGTGCATGGCGCAGTGATTGTTCCACAATCTCAGTGTCGTCCCGGCGAAAGCCGGGACGACAGCGGAGAGATTAGCCGCTACCGCGTCTTGCCGCCGAACTCGCCGCTGGCGATGCGCGCCATGCGGCTGCCGGCTGTGGCGGGAGTGCTGCTTCGTTCGAACATGCTGTCGCCGCCGCTCTCGCGCGGCACGGACGACGCTTCGTCGGAACGGCCGTTGCCCGGCCAGAACGTCAGGACCAGGTTCATCACGCCATTGACGACTGCGCCGACCACCGTCGTGGTGTGCTGATAGGTCAACGCGTATTCGGGAAATCGTCCGGCAACGGCCCTGTCGAGCACCATCAGGGCGATCCATGCCGCCATCACGCAGACAGGATCCCATCCGATGTCGCGCACCCGCATCGACTGCAACATGAAGCAGATCACGAGCATGCCATAGAAGGAAAGGATCAAGGCAGGACTGTTCGCTGCCTGCGCCAGCAGCACGTCCGTCCTGCCGCTCGCCGGTGCATTGCCCGTGATGCCGTAGACCAGCATCAGGAAGCCGAGGCCGGTCACGAAGCTGCAGAAGAAGAACGCCAACCGGCCCATCCGGGCATTGAAGCCGAAGATGTAATTCAGCATGTGAAGCACCCCTTTGGCGGCAGCGTCGCCCGGTGATGCTTTCCGGACCATGAAGTCCGGCGGCGCTTGCCGGGCTGTGGTTTCCGATCGCTTTACCGAATGACTAAAGCCTGTTGCAGTGCGGCGGAGCCTGCGACAATCGTTGCCTACGCAACCGGCATTATATTTCTTGCCACGGTCGAATTGGACGAATTATGATGCAAGGTGCTGGGGTATGCGCCGAAGGTTCTAATGCAGTGCCGTCGGTTCATGCTTGCTGCGGACTTGCGATATCGCGCACAAAACACGTCACAGAACGACGCGCGCAAAGCGTGACCCCCGGGCCATTCCTGATCGGCGCCGGCGGGATCTTTGGTTGAGGAGGGGAGTGGATATGAAAAAGGCATTTTGGCTGGCAGGCGCCATGGCTTTGGCGCTGGCGCAGCCCGCGATCGCGGCTGACAGCGTCAAGATCGGCTTCGTCTCGACCTTCAGTGGTCCGACTGCCGTGATCGGCAACGACATGCGCAATTCGTTCGAGCTTGCGCTCGACCATCTCGGCCGCAAGATCGACGGCAAGCCGGTCGAGGTGATCTACGAGGACGACCAGCAGAAGCCTGACGTCGGCAAGCAGAAGACCGAGAAGCTGGTGCAGTCCGACAAGGTCGATTTCATCGTCGGCTACATCTGGTCGAATGTGCTGCTGGCGTCGCTGAAGACCGCGGTCGACAGCAAGACCTTCCTGATCTCGGCCAATGCCGGTCCGTCGCAGCTCGCCGGCGAATTGTGCTCGCCTTACGTGTTCTCGACCTCCTGGCAGAACGACCAGACGCCCGCCGCGATGGGCCTCTACATGAACCAGAAGGGCGTCAAGTCGGTGTTCCTGATCGGCCCGAACTACGCCGCCGGCAAGGACATGCTCGCGGGCGTGAAGAGCACCTTCAAGGGCGAGGTGGTCGGCGAGGAATACACGGTGTGGCCGAGCCAACTCGACTTCTCCGCCGAGCTGACCAAGGCACGCAATTCCAAGGCCGAGTCGATCTTCGTGTTCTATCCGGGTGCCGCCGGCGTCCAGTTCCTGAACCAGTATGCCCAGGCCGGCATCAAGGCGCAGATCCCGCTCTACACCGCATTCACGATCGACGAATTGTCGCTGCCGCTGCAAAAGGACAATGCGATCGGCATTCCCGGCGCGCAGGAATGGGTCAACGATCTGCCGAACGCCGAGAACAAGAGGTTCGTCGAGGACTATCGCAAGAAGTATCCCGGCCTGCGCCCGACCTATTACGGCGCCCAGGCCTATGACGCCGCCCAGCTCATCAACAGCGCCGTCGTCGCGGTGAAGGGCGACCTCACCAAGAAGGACGCCATGAAGGCCGAGATGGAGAAGGCCAACTTCAAGTCGCTGCGCGGCCCGTTCAAATACGGCAACAACCACATCCCGATCCAGAATTTCTATTTGCAGGACGTGGTCAAGGACGCCGACGGCCAGCTCTCGCTGAAGACGGTGGCGACCATCGTCAAGGACGACCAGGATAAATTCCACGACAAGTGTTCGATGAAGTGATCGCCGGACGCCGTTTTGGCGCGCGGCTTGCTTCTCTTCACCTCGCCCCGCTCTTGCGGGGAGAGGTCAATCGCGAAGCGATCGGGTGAGGGGCTCTTTTCCGCGAATTCGACTCGTTGAAAGAGCCCCTCACCCCAACCCGCTCAGGGCGAGCTTTGCTCGTCCCGGCCCCGCAAGAGCGGGGCGAGGGAGAACACGCAGCGAGCGACGCGGCGGTGAACATGCACTGCCGCTGTTTTTTTAGGGATGATGTAGCCTCACGATGTACCTCGTCGTCGAACAACTGCTGAACGGCCTGCAATTCGGCCTGCTGCTCTTCCTGCTGGCGGCCGGCCTGACGCTGGTGTTCGGCATCATGGATTTCGTCAACCTGGCGCACGGCTCACTCTACATGATGGGCGCCTATTTCGCGGCGACCTTCGTGGCTTGGACCGGCAGCTTCGTGCTCGGCGCGCTGCTGGCGCTCGGCGCCACGCTGCTGCTCGGCATCGTGCTGGAATATGCCGCGCTCAGGCATCTCTATGGCCGCGACCATCTCGACCAGGTGCTGGCGACCTTCGGCCTGATCCTGTTCTTCAACGATGCGGTCCGGCTGATCTGGGGCCCGGCCGGCCTCGCGCTGCCGCTGCCGGCCTGGCTCACGGTGCCGATCCAGATCATTCCCGGCGTGTATTATCCGGCCTACCGGCTGATGATCATCGCGGTCGCGCTGGCGGTTGCCGCGATGCTCTATCTCGTCGTGATGCGCACCCGGGTCGGCATGCTGATCCGCGCCGGCGCCTCCAACCGCGAGATGATCGGGGCGCTCGGCATCAACATCAAGCTGCTGTTCACGCTGGTGTTCGGGCTTGGCGCCGCGCTCGCCGGCCTTGCCGGGCTGATGCAGGCGCCGATCCTCACCGTGCAGATCGGCATGGGCGAGAACATCCTGATTTTGGCCTTCGTCATCATCGTGATCGGCGGCATCGGCTCGATCCGCGGCGCCTTCATGGCCGCGCTGTTCGTCGGCATCATCGACACGATGGGCCGCGCCTTCCTGCCTGATCTGTTGCGCAAGGTGCTGAGCGGGGCGGCGGCCTCGACCGCGGCGCCGGCGCTGTCCTCGATGCTGATCTATCTGCTGATGGCGATCATCCTTGTGCTGCGGCCCGAGGGGCTGTTCCCGGCGGCCAAGCGATGATGCCCAGGATAACGCGAGAGCTCAATGCCTCCAATGCGGTCGCGGCGCTGCTGTGCGTCGCCCTGATCCTGCTGCCGGCCTATTCGGCCGTCACCGGCAACATCTTCATCCTGACGCTGTTCACCCGCATCGTGATCTTCGCGCTGGCCGCCGCGAGCCTCAACCTCATCATGGGCTATGGCGGCATGATGAGCTTCGGCCATGCCGCCTATCTCGGCATCGGCGGCTATGCCGTCGGCATCCTCGCCACCGAGGGCATCGGCTCCGGCTTCATTCAGTGGCCGGTGGCGCTGGTCGTCTCGGCGCTGTTCGCGCTGGTGATCGGCGCGCTGAGCCTGCGCACCCGCGGCGTCTACTTCATCATGATCACGCTCGCCTTTGCGCAGATGGCCTATTACATCGCGTCGGGCCTGTCGCGTTACGGCGGCGACGACGGACTCACCGTCTACAAGCGCAGCGACTTCGCCGGCCTGATCAATCTGTCGGACCGCAACCAGTTCTATTATCTGTGCCTGGCTTGCCTGTTCGGCGGCCTCTATCTGATCTGGCGCATCGTCAATTCACGGTTCGGGCTCGTGGTGCAGGGCGTCCGCTCCAACGAGCAGCGCATGCAGGCGATCGGCTTCCATGCCAACCGCTACCGGCTGGTGTGCTTCGTGATCGCAGGCACGATCTGCGGGCTCGCCGGCGCGCTGCTCGCCAACAACACCGATTTCGTCAGCCCGGCCGTGATGTACTGGACCCGCTCCGGCGACCTGATGGTGATGGTGATCCTGGGCGGCATGGGCTCGCTGTTCGGCCCCGTCGTCGGCGCGATCGTCTATCTGCTGCTCGAGGAGCTGCTGTCGCAGTTCACCGAGTTCTCTGGCCTGATCCTCGGTCCGGTGCTGCTGTTGATCGTGCTGTTCGCGCGCGGCGGCATCATGGGCCTGCTCGGGAGGATGCGCCGTGTCTAGCTCTTTGCCTGATCCCTTGTTGCGCGTCGACAATCTGGTGCGCCGCTATGGCGGCATCACCGCGACCGACCATCTCTCGATGGAGGTGGTGCCGGGCGAGCTGCACGCCATCATCGGTCCGAACGGCGCCGGCAAGACCACGTTGATCAGCCAGCTCACCGGGCAGGTGATGCCGAATTCCGGCACCATCCACTTCGCCGGCCGCGACGTCACGGGCTTGCCTTCCTACAAGCGTAGCCGGCTCGGGCTGGCGCGCTCGTTCCAGATCACCTCGCTGCTGAAAGATTTCTCCGCGATCGACAATGTCGCGCTGGCGGCGCAGGCGCATGACGGCCACTCGTTCCGGTTCTGGGGCAATGCGCGCAAGGAGACCCGCCTGCGCGAGACCGCGCGCGCCGCGCTGGAGCGCGTCGGCCTCGGCAAGCGCGCCGACATCGTGGTCTCGCAGTTGAGCCATGGCGAACAGCGCGAGCTCGAGCTCGCGGTCGCGCTCGCCACCAAGCCGCAACTCTTGCTGCTGGACGAGCCGATGGCCGGGCTCGGCGTCACCGAGTCGGCGCGGATGGTGGCGCTGCTCAAGGAGCTGCGCAAGGAAGTCACCATCGTGCTGGTCGAGCACGACATGGAGGCGGTGTTCGCGCTGGCCGACCGCATCACGGTGCTGGTCTACGGCCGCGTCATCGCCAGCGACGTGCCCGACGCGATCCGCAAGCACGAGGAGGTCAAGCGCGCCTATCTCGGCGAACAGCATGCGGTGACGCGCCATGGCTGAGACTCTGTTGGACGTCGACGGCATCGAGACCTGCTACGGGCTGAGCCAGGTGCTGTTCGGCCTGTCGTTGCAGATCAAGTCGGGCGAGATGGTCGCGTTGATGGGCCGCAACGGCATGGGCAAGACCACGACGATCCGCTCGATCATGGGCCTGACGCCGGCGCGATCGGGCGCGATCCGTTTCGCCGGCGAGGCGGTGCGGGGGCTGCCGTCATACAGGATCGCAAAGCTCGGCATCGGCCTGGTGCCGGAGGGACGCCAGATATTCCCGAACCTGACGGTGCGCGAAAATCTAGTCGCCGCCTCAGGCAATCGCCTCGGCGCCTCCGATCCGTGGACGCTGGACAAGATTCACACGCTGTTTCCGCGGCTCGCCGAACGCACCGGCAATATGGGCGTCACGCTGTCCGGCGGCGAGCAGCAGATGCTGGCGATCGGCCGCGCGCTGATGACCAATCCGAGGCTGTTGATCCTCGATGAGGCGACCGAAGGCCTCGCGCCGCTGATCCGCGACGAGATCTGGAGCTGCCTGTCGATGCTGAAGGGACGTGGCCAGTCGGTGCTGGTGATCGACAAGAACGTCGAAAATCTGGCCCGCATCGCCGATCGCCACTACATCATCGAGCGCGGCAAGACGGTGTGGAGCGGGACGAGCGAGCAGCTGATCGCCGAGCCGGATTTGCAGCACAAGTATCTGGGGATTTGAGGCAGCACGCATTGCTGTATCACCGTCATCCTGAGGAGCCTGCGCAGCAGGCGTCTCGAAGGATTGGCGGCCCGACTGGTGGCCGTGCATCCTTCGAGACGCGCTACGCGCTCCTCAGGATGACGGGTTTGGACCACGCGCAACCTCTCAATCAAAACATCTCGAAATATTCGCGGTGCTCCCAGTCCGACACCTCGGCCTGGAAGCGTTCGATCTCGGCGTTCTTGATGAACACGTAATAGTCGACGAACTCCGGTCCCAGCGCGCTGCGGAAGAACGGATCGTCTTGCAGCGCGAACACCGCTTCGCGCAGCGACTTCGGCAGCAGCGCAGCCTTGGTCTCGTAGGGCGTGTCGGCGGACGGGCCGGGATCGAGCTTGCGGTCGACGCCGTCGAGACCGGAGAGGATCTGCGACGCCATGTAGAGGTAGGGATTGGCGGCGGGCTCGCCGATCCGGTTCTCCAGCCGCGTCGCCGCATCGCCGGCGCCGCCGAGCACGCGGATCATCACGCCGCGGTTGTCGCGGCCCCAGATCGCGCGGTCCGGCGCCAGCGAGTAGGAGCGGTAGCGCTTGTAGCCGTTGATGGTCGGCGTCGTGAACACGGTCGAGGCCCGGGCGTGCTCGATCAGGCCGGCGAGCCAGGCGCGGCCGAGCGGGCTCAGGGGCTCGCCGGTCTCCTTCGCCATGAAGGCGTTCTCGCCATTGCCACGCGACACCAGCGACTGATGCAGATGCCAGCCGCTGGCAAAAATGTTCGGCAGCTTCGGCCGGCACATGAAGGTGGCGTGATAGCCGTGGCGGCGCGCGATCTGCTTCACCGCGGAGCGAAACAGCACCATGGTGTCGGCCGGCACGAGGCCTGTCGTCGGCGCGAAGGTGAATTCGCACTGGCTCGGGCCGAACTCGACCTCGACCGAGCGCAGCGGCAGGTCGAGCGCGAGGATGTCGCGGCGGATGATTTCGAGCGCCGGCTCCATCTGATCGTAGCGCTGCTCGGTGAGATATTGATAGCCGTGCGAGAGCAGGCTGACCGATGGCGGCCTCCCGGGCTGGCCGGCATCCTCCGGCGCCATGTGGGCGTCGTCGAGCTTGAACAGGTGGAATTCGACCTCGAGCCCGGCGACGAAATCGTAACCGCGGCCTGCGAGCTGATCGAGCACCTTGCGATAGAGGTTGCGGGTCGCGAACGGCACCGGTCGGCCGTCGCTGAAATGGAGATCGCACAGCAGCCAGCCGGTGTTCTCCGCCCAGGGCAGCACGCGGAAGGTGGTGGGGTCGGCGACCATCAGGACGTCGGCCGCGCCTTCCATCTCCTTCATGCCGAAGCCGCCGCCTGATGTGAACACCGGAAACACCGTCTTGTGCGAGGTGTCCTTGGCGAGCATCGTCGTGGTGATCGAGCAGCCGCCCTCCAGCGAACGCACCGCTTCGCTGGCGATCAGCGTCTTGCCGCGCAGGATGCCGTGCTGGTCGGGGAACGAGAGTCGGATGACTTCGAGATTCTTCTCCTCGACGATGCGGCGGAGGCGCTGCGCGGCCTCCTTCTGCTCGTCCGACCACAGGCCGTGACGCTCGACAAAGCTCAAGGTTTCACCTCTCCAAGGGCGTCATTGCGAGCGAAGCGAAGCAATCCATCGTACCGCATGCGCGGCAGTATGGATTGCCTCGTCGCTGCGCTCCTCGCAATGACGGCGGACAACAGGCGCATGTTATGTCACTCCGCCGCCGTCAGATGGTGCACCTTGCCGGCGATCTCGCGCGGTACGGGCGCGGCCCACGGTGCGCCACGGCGGCGCTTGACGTCGACTTCCATCCAGTAGAGCTCCCAGCCCAGCGTCGGCCCGATGCCGTCCATCGTCGCCGGGCCCTGGATGCTGCGCGCGGAGGCGTCGTCGAGGAACAGCATCGGTGTCTGCCCGCCCTCCACCTTCTCGATCTCCTGCCGCAACAGCCGGCGATACTGCACGATCGCCTTGTCGCTCTGGCCGAGATGCTCGTTGGTGCGATCCTGGATCGCGCCCATCGATTCCACAGCCCACTGGTCGTGGACGTTGATGTCGCTGCCCATGCCGGTATAGGTCGCGGTCGCCTGCTCGTGCGGATCGAAGCCGTAATCGTTGCTGCGGTTCTTCCGCGACTTGTAGTCGGGCAGCGTATAGAGCTCGTGCCGTTGGTCGCGCATCTTTGGCTTGTCGACCGGCGCCGCATAGCTGGTGAAGATCGCGTACCAGTAGCAATTCTCGTCATCGACCGGCACGTGCCACTGCGTGATCGTCATCTCGGTCGACATCGGAATCACGAAGCCGTGCGGGAAGAGCTGATTGGTGACCCGCACATGGGTACGCTCACTGTCGAGCTCGCGCAGCGCGATCAGGCGCAGGCCGTATTCGGTGTGCTCGACATTGATGATCGGCCGGTCGTATTCGCGCAGGATCTTGGTCATCGGCATGTCGCTGCCGGCCGACGCGCCGCGGAACTGCTTGCCATAGGCCGCCGAGGTGTCCTCGTCCTCGAAGAAGCGATGCAGGAAGGAGGCGTGCGCCGGATCGATGCCGACCTCGAGCGCCTGCAACCAGTTGCAGTTCATGTGGCCCTTGAACGCAAACGTATGGCTTCCGGGCGCGACGAAGCAGTCGAGCTCGGGGAATGCAGGCGGGGCGCCTTCGCCGAGATAGGCCCACAGGATGCCGCTCTTCTCGACCACCGGATAGGAGCGCTGCTTGATGCCCTTGCAGAGCTGCGAACCGGCGGGCTCGGCCGGCGTCTCGATGCATTGACCCGTCGTGTCGAACAGCCAGCCATGGAAGGCGCAGCGCAGGCCGCCATTCTCCAGCCGGCCGAAGGCGAGGTCGGCGCCGCGATGCGCACAGTGGCGATCGATCAGCCCGTAGCTGCCGTCCTCGCCGCGAAACAGCACCAAATTTTCGCCGAGCAGACGCACCGGCCGCACCGGGCGCGGGCCTTCCAGTTCGTCGACCAGCGCCGCCGGCTGCCAGTACATCCGCATCAGCTTGCCGCAGGGGTCCTTGCGGCCCGTGCGGGTGATCAGATCGTTCGCTTCCTGGCTCATCATGGCGGCGTCTCCCGGACTTGGATTTGTTCGCCTATTGAACGAATGTGCGAATTATGCCATGTCTGGTTCCGACAGCAAGCGCAATTTTTGAACCGTTCAAAGCTCGCCACCCAAAGCAGCATCCATGCCCAAGCTGAAGCGGACCGACCAGGATGAGCGCGCCACCGACTTCGTCGAGGCGCTCGATCGCGGGCTGCGCCTGTTGCAGGTGTTCGGCACCGTCGCAGGTCCCGCGACGTTGAGCGATCTCGCCCGCGCCGCCGACCTGCCACGTGCCACCGCACGCCGCATCCTGTTCACGCTGGCGCATGGCGGGTTCGTTTCGACCGACGGCAAGCTGTTCACGCTGACGCCGCATGTGCTGACCTTGGCGGGCTCGTTCCTGCAATCCAACCAGGTGGTGACGGTGCTGCAACCGGTGCTCGATCGCATCGCCACATCAGCGCAGGAGATCGCCTCGCTGGCGCTGCTCGACGGCGACGATGTCGTGTTCGTGGCGCGCTCCAGCCCGACGCGGGTGTTCTCCGCCGGTCTCGACATTGGCTACCGGTTGCCGGCGTTCTGCACCTCGGTCGGCCGCGCCATGCTCGGCCGGCTCGATGATGCCGAGCTCGCAGCGCGGCTGAAGGCGATGCGCCGCGATGCCGTCACGCCGCAGACCGTGACCGATCCGAAGAAGCTGCTCGCGACTGTTATCGCCGATCGCGCGCAGGGCTACTCGCTGGTCGATCGCGAGGCCGAGCCGCATTTCCGCTCGATCTCGGTGCCGGTGCGCCGCTACGACGGCACCATCGTCGCCGCGATCAACATGGGTGCGCATGTCGACCGGGTGCCGGCCAAGGAATTGATCGAGCGTTTCCTGCCGCTGCTGCGCGAGGGCGCGGAGGATGTGAAGAGCCGGCTGTTGTAGATTTCGCTCGCAATGACGGGGATAGCTTGCGCCGAAGGCTACAGCGCGACGCTGCGCAGCCCAAAACTGCGCGCCTCGTTCTGAAGCACCGGCCGCACGGAATCGATCAGCCTTGCGGCCGCAGCATCGACCGAGAGCCCAGCGGTGTCGACCACCGCCGATGCGCGCGCGTAAAGCGGCTCGCGGCTGACCAGGATGTTGCGCAATTCGGCCATCGCCGAGCGGTCGTCGGCCATCGGCCGCAGATCGCCCTGGCGGCGGACGCGGGCCATGTGCTCTTCCGGCTCGGCCTTCAGCCAGATCGTGTAGAACGACGACAGGATCAGGTCGAAGGTCAAAGCCTCGGAGACGATGCCGCCGCCGGTCGCCAGCACCATCAATTCCTTGCGCGCCAAGAGCTGCGTCAGCGCGGCCTGCTCCATGCGGCGAAAGCCTTCCTGGCCGTAGAGCGCGATGATCTCGGCGACCGAGAGGCCGTTCTGCGCCTCGATCTCCTTGTTGAGCTCGACGAAGCTCCAGCCGATCTTCTTCGCCAGCATCCGCCCGAGCGTGGTCTTGCCGGCGCCGCGCAGGCCGATCAGCGCGATGCCGGAGAACGAGGCGCGGCGCGGCGCCAGCGGGCTGCTGCCGGCCAGCATGTCCTTGGCCTGCGCGATCTGGCTCGGCGACGCCTTGCGCAGCAGATCGCGGATCACGGCCCAATCGGGCACCGGCTCGCTGGAGGGGATCAGGTCCTCGAGATGCGCGCCCATCGCGCCTGCGACACGGCGCAGCAGCACGATCGAGACATTGCCTTTGCCGCTTTCGAGCTGGGCGATGTAGCGTTCGGAAATGCCGGAAACCTTGGCGAGCACCTTGCGCGACATGCCGCGCAAGGCGCGCATCGTGCGCACGCGCTGGCCGAGCTGTTCGAGGAAGTCGGTTTCCGGATCGTTGGCTGCGGTCATGATCCCTGCGCGACACGAGTTTTCGGAAACATAATGCCGATAAGGATTGACAGCAAGCCGAGCAAGTGGCTTTGTATGAATTATAATTCTTAAATTCACAGGAGAGGGAAGCGTGGCACGTCTGGGTCCGAGGAGCGTGGCATGACTTATAACGCAGTCTCCTGGCTGCTCGACCGCAACGTCGATGAGGGCCGCGGCGACAAGGTCGTGTTCGACGACACGGTGTCGCAAATCACCTACGGCCAGTTGCAGCAGCAGACCCGGCGGGTCGGCAACATGCTGCGCCGGCTCGGCATCCGCCGCGAGGAGCGGGTCGCGATGATCATGCTGGACACGGTCGATTTCCCGATCGTGTTCCTGGGCGCGATCCGCGCCGGCGTGGTGCCGGTGCCGCTCAACACGCTGCTGACCGCGGAACAATACGCCTACATCCTCAGTGATTGCCGCGCCCGCGTGCTGTTCGTCTCCGAGGCGCTGCTGCCGGTCGTCAAGGACATCATCGCGCGGATGCCGGACCTCGCGCATGTCGTGGTCTCCGGCAAGGACGCGCACGGCCACAAGCGGCTGTCGGACGAGATTGCGCGCGAGGGCGACGTATTCGAGACTGCGCCGACCCATGCCGACGAGCCGGCGTTCTGGCTCTATTCGTCGGGCTCGACCGGGATGCCGAAGGGCGTGCGCCATCTGCATTGCAATCTCGCCGCGACCGCGGAGACCTACGCCAAGCAGGTGCTCGGCATCCGCGAAGACGATGTCGGCCTCTCGGCGGCAAAGCTGTTCTTCGCCTATGGCCTCGGCAATGCACTGACCTTCCCGATGTCGGTCGGTGCCACCACGATCCTCAATTCGGAGCGGCCGACGCCGGCGGTGATGTTCGCGCTGATGAACAAGTATCACCCCAGCATCTTCTTCGGCGTGCCGACGCTGTTCGCGGCGATGCTCAACGACGAGGCGACCAAGGCGCAAGCCGCGGGCGATCGCCTGCGGGTCTGCACCTCGGCCGGCGAGGCGTTGCCGGAATCGGTCGGCAATGCCTGGCGCGCGCGTTTTGGGGTCGACATCCTCGACGGCGTCGGCTCGACCGAGTTGCTGCACATCTTCCTGTCGAATGCGCCCGGCGACATCAAATACGGCTCGTCCGGCCGTCCGGTGCCCGGCTATAAGGTGCGGCTGGTCAACGAGGCCGGTGCCGATGTCGCCGATGGCGAGGTCGGCGAGCTGCTGGTCGACGCGCCCTCGGCCGGCGAGAGCTACTGGAATCAGCGCGCCAAGAGCCGCGCCACCTTCGAGGGCGCCTGGACCCGCACCGGCGACAAATACACCCGTGATGCCGACGGCCGCTACACCTTCTGCGGCCGCGCCGATGACATGTTCAAGGTCTCGGGCATCTGGGTCTCGCCATTCGAGGTCGAGAGCGCGCTGATCACCCATCCCGCGGTGCTGGAAGCCGCCGTCGTGCCGGAGGCCGATCCGGAAGGCTTGTTGAAGCCGAAAGCCTATGTGGTGCTGCGGCCCGAGAGCTCGGCCACTGGTCTGCACGAGGCGCTGAAGGAGCACGTCAAGCAGAAGATCGGCCCGTGGAAATATCCGCGCTGGATCGATGTCGTCGACAATCTGCCGAAGACGGCGACGGGGAAGATCCAGCGGTTCAAGTTGCGAGAACACTAGCTCTCCGTCGTCCCGGCGAAGGCCGGGACCCATACGCCGCGGCGATTGTTTTGAGAGATGCTGTTCGACGGCTTTTGCGCAACAACTGAAGCCTGTGGTTATGGGTCCCGGCCTTCGCCGGGACGACGATGAGGAAGGGCCGATCATGCAAAACCTAAACCCCAACGGCTTCCTCAGCATCGACGGCGCCGAGCTCGAATATCGCATGATCGGCCCGTCACCGGATGCGGCGCCGACCATCGTGATGCTGCATGAAGGGCTCGGCTGCATCGGGCTATGGAGCGACTTTCCGGAGAAGCTGCAAGCTGCGACCGGCGCCGGCGTGTTCGCCTATTCGCGTGCGGGATATGGCGCCTCAATGCCGGCGAAGCTGCCGCGTCCGGTCGACTACATGCATCGCGAGGCGATCGACGTGCTGCCGAAGCTGCTCGATCGGATCGGCTTTCGCCGCGGCCTGCTGCTCGGCCATTCCGATGGCGCGTCGATCGCGGCGATCTATGCCGGCGCCCATCAAGATCATCGGCTGCACGGGCTGGCGCTGCTCGCGCCGCACTTCATCGTCGAGGACATTTCGGTTCGGTCGATCGCCGAGATCAAGACGGCGTACGAGACCACCAATCTGAAGGAGAAGCTGGCGCGCTGGCACAAGGATGTCGACAACGCCTTTTATGGCTGGAACGATGCCTGGCTCGATCCGAAATTCCGCGACTGGGATATTTCCGACTATCTCGCCTACATCCGTGTGCCCGTGCTGATCGTGCAGGGCGCGGATGATCAATACGGCACGATGCGCCAGGTCGAGATCGCGCAGGACGAATGCTATTGCCCGGTCGATGTCGCGGCCATTGCGGGTGCCGGCCACTCGCCGCACCGTGAGGCGCCCGTGGTGACGCTGGACGCGGTCACCGAATTCGCCCGCGCCGCGCTGCGCGACGACCCGGCACTGGCGGCCTGACCTTTCCTGCCGGTGTTAGGCCATTGGCCCAGCGAGCGATTTTCCTGAACATGAAACAAAATGCATGTTTTTGCGTTTTGAACTGGACTAGGTTGAAAACATGCATTATTGTGCATGAAGTCAACACGAACCATCACAACGAACAACAGGTAAGGGTGGCCCATGGCTGGTGACGATCGCGTCCTTGCAGGCGGGGCGAAGTACATCGACTTCCAGACCGAGCCGTCGCGCTACCGGCACTGGAAGCTCGACGTCGCCGGCGACGTCGCGACGCTGACCATGGACGTCGACGAGAATGCCGGCCTGTTCGAGGGCTATCAGCTCAAGCTCAATTCCTACGATCTCGGCGTCGACATCGAGCTTGCGGACGCCGTGCAGCGGCTGCGCTTCGAGCATCCCGAGGTCAAGGTCGTGGTGATGCGCTCGGGCAAGAACCGGGTGTTCTGCGCTGGCGCCAACATCCGCATGCTGGCCGGCTCGACCCACGCGCACAAGGTCAATTTCTGCAAGTTCACCAACGAGACCCGCAACGGCCTGGAGGATTCCAGCGAGAATTCCGGCCAGAGCTTCATCACCCTCGTCAACGGCACCGCGGCCGGCGGCGGCTATGAGCTGGCGCTCGCGACCGACCACATCATGATGGCCGATGACGGCGCCGCCGCCGTCGCGCTGCCGGAAGTGCCGCTGCTCGCGGTGCTGCCGGGCACCGGCGGCCTCACCCGCGTCGTCGACAAGCGCAAGGTGCGCCGCGACCACGCCGATTTCTTCTGCACCATCGAGGAAGGCATCAAGGGCAAGCGCGCGGTGTCGTGGCGGCTGGTCGACGAGATCGCGCCGAACTCCAAGCTCGAAGGCAAGCTTGCCGAGCGCGTCAAGGAATTCGCAGCGAAGTCGAAGCGCAATGGTGAGGGCAAAGGCCTCGCATTGACGCAGCTCGACCGCACCATCGACGACAGCGCGATCCGCTACGGCTTCGTCAGCGTCGACATCGATCGCGCCGCGCGCATCGCCACCATCTCGATCAAGGCGCCGGAAGCCACCGCGCCCGCCGACATCGACGGCCTGATCGCGCAGGGCGCTGCGTTCTGGCCGCTACAGGTCGCCCGCGAGCTCGACGATGCGATCCTGCATCTGCGCATCAACGAGCTCGGCATCGCGATGCTGGTGTTCAAGAGCCATGGCGACCGCGCCAATGTCGTATCTTATGACGCGTTCCTGGAGGCCAACAAGGCGCACTGGCTGGTCAACGAGGTCAGGCACTACTGGAAGCGCGTGCTCAAGCGCATCGACGTCACCTCGCGCACGCTGGTGACGTTGGTCGAGCCCGGCTCCTGCTTCGTCGGCACCTTGGCCGAGCTCGTGTTCGCCGCCGACCGCTCCTACATGCTGATCGGCCAGAAGCAAGGTGATAACCGCCCGCCGCCGGCGATCGAGCTGACCGCAATGAATTTCGGGCCGTACCCGATGAGCCACGGCCTGACCCGGCTGCAATCGCGTTTCCAGGCCGACCCGTCGGATCTGGAGCGGGCGCAGGCCGCGATCGGCAAGGCGCTCGACGCCGAGGAGGCCGAAGAGCTCGGCCTCGTCACCTTCGCGCTCGACGACATCGATTGGGACGACGAGGTCCGCGTGTTCTTCGAGGAGCGCACCTCGTTCTCGCCCGACGGCCTCACCGGCATGGAAGCCAATCTGCGCTTCGTCGGGCCGGAGACCATGGAATCGAAGATCTTCTCCCGCCTGACCGCGTGGCAGAACTGGATCTTCCAGCGGCCCAACGCGGTTGGCGAGGACGGCGCGCTGCGCCGCTACGGCACCGGCCAGAAGGCACAGTTCGACATGACGCGGGTCTAGCGAATACCGCCGTCATCCTGAGGTGCGGGCGCTTGCGAGCCTCGAAGGATGATCGGAGGCAAGAATGCCAGACAAGCATCCTTCGAGACGCGCTACGCGCTCCTCAGGATGACGGTTGAGCAAGACGCGATACGCACCGAAACGATACCAAGGAGCACGGCCATGAACATGAACATCATGAACGTCGATTACTCGACCAAGATTCCGAACAATGTGAATCTCGCCGAAGACCGCCAGGTGCTGAAGGCGCTGGAGGGCTGGCATCCCGGTTACATGGACTGGTGGAAGGACATGGGGCCGGACGGCTTCCAGGAGTCGCTGGTCTATCTGCGCACCGCCTATTCGGTCGATCCGCGCGGCTGGGCCAAGTTCGACTACGTGCGGATGCCCGAATATCGCTGGGGCATCCTGCTTGCCCCGCAGGAAGAGAACCGCGTCATTCCGTTCGGCGAAGACTTCGGCAAGCCGGCATGGCAGGAAGTCCCCGGCGAGCATCGCGCGATGCTGCGCCGCCTGATCGTGATCCAGGGCGATACCGAGCCGGCCTCGGTCGAGCAGCAGCGCCATCTCGGCAAGACCGCGCCGTCGCTCTACGACATGCGCAACCTGTTCCAGGTCAATGTCGAGGAAGGCCGCCATCTCTGGGCGATGGTCTACCTGTTGCAGAAGTACTTCGGCCGCGACGGCCGCGAGGAGGCCGACGATTTGTTGCGCCGCCGCTCGGGCGATGCGGATAGCCCACGCATGCTCGGCGCCTTCAACGAGGCGACGCCGGACTGGCTGTCGTTCTTCATGTTCACCTACTTCACCGACCGCGACGGCAAGATGCAGCTGCACTCGCTGGCGCAGTCCGGCTTCGATCCGCTGTCGCGCACCTGCCGCTTCATGCTGACCGAGGAAGCCCACCACATGTTCGTCGGCGAGACCGGCATCACCCGCGTCGTGCAGCGCACCTGCGATGCGATGAACGAAGCCGGCATCACCGATCCCTTCGACATCGCCAGGATCCGCGCGCTCGGTGTCATCGACCTGCCGACCATCCAGAAGAAGCTGAACCTGCACTATTCGCTGTCGCTCGATTTGTTCGGCTCGGAAGTATCGACCAACGCGGCGAACGCCTTCAACGCCGGCATCAAGGGCCGCTACAAGGAAACCACGATCGAGGACGATCACCAGCTCAAGAGCTCGACCTATCCGGTCATGAAGATGGTGGACGGCCAGATCAAGATGGTCGACGAGCCGGCGCTGACCGCGCTCAACATGCGGCTGCGCGACGACTACACGCAGGATTGCGTCAAGGGCATGCTGCGCTGGAACAAGGTGATCTCGACCGCCGGCATCGATTACAAGCTCGCGGTGCCGAACACCGCCTTCCACCGCCAGATCGGCGAGTTCAAGGACGTCCATGCGACGCCCGACGGCCTCTTGATCGACGACGCCACCTGGGCGAGCCGCAAGAACGACTGGCTGCCGTCGACCGCCGACGGCGATTTCATCGCCTCGCTGATGAAGCCGGTGACCGAACCCGGCGAGTTCGCCTCCTGGATCTCGGCGCCGAAGGTCGGCATCGACAACAAGCCGGGCGACTTCGAATATGTGAGGATCGAGAGCTGAAGGTTTCTCTCCTTAGGGAGAGAGCAGGAAGGGGCGAGCCGAAGAGGTCCCTGGCTCGCCCCTTTTTCCTTTGTGTCGACCGCTCATTCGGTCATCACCCGCGAAAGCGGGTGATCCAGTATTCCAGAGACAGCAGAGCAGGATCGAGAGGCCGCGGCGTACTGGATGCCCCGGTCTAGCCGGGGCATGACAGTGGTAGATTGGCGCCTCGGGCCGAGCGTCGCGATACCTTGCTACCCCGCTATCTCGAGCCCCGCAGTCGCGTAGACCACGCCGCCGTCGACCGCGATGGTGTTGCCGACGACATAATCGCCGGCGTGGGAGGCGAGATAGATCGCGGTGCCTGCCATGTCCTCGTCGCTGCCGACCCGCCGCGACGGGACGCGCTGCGCCACCTCGTCGGCGTGGTCGCGGGCGGCGCGGTTCATGTCCGACTTGAAGGCGCCCGGTGCGATTGCGGTGACGTTGATGTTGTCCTTGATCAGCCGCGTCGCCATCCGGCGCGTCAGATGGATCACCGCGGCCTTGCTCGCGGCATAGGAGTACGTCTCCATCGGGTTGACGAAGATGCCGTCGATCGAGGCGATGTTGATCACCTTGCCCGGCCTGTCATGGGACGCCGCGGCGCGCAGCGGCTTGGCCAGCGCCTTGGTCAGGAAGAAGATCGACTTGACGTTGAGGTTCATCACCTTGTCCCAGCCGCTCTCCGGGAATTCGTCGAAATCGGCGCCCCAGGCCGCGCCGGCATTGTTGACCAGGATATCGAGCTTCGGCTCGCGCTTGATGATCTCGGCCGCGAGCTTGTCGCAGCCCTCGACGGTCGAGATGTCGATCGGCAGCGCGATGCATTCGCCGTCATAGGCGGCGGACAATTCCTGCGCGGTGGCCTCGCAGGGACCTGCCTTGCGCGCGGTGATGTAGACCCTGGCGGCGCCCTGCGCGAGGAAGCCGGCCGCGATCATCTTGCCGATGCCGCGCGATCCCCCGGTCACCAGCGCGACGCGGTCTTTCAGTGAGAACAAATCCTTGAACATGCGTTCCTCCGTTGCATTGCCTGTGGTTCTGGGCGCGGCGGGGGATCGAGTCAAGGAAGCTGAGTGCCCACTCCCGTGGGGAGAGGGTGGCGGCGCAGGCACCGGGTGAGGGGTCTCCATCCGCGGAGACAGACCCCTCATCCGGCGCGGATTTCATCCGCGCCACCTTCTCCCACAAGGGGAGAAGGGAAGCAGGCTATGCGCTCACAGGAGAGGTGGCGGATATCACGCCGCGTCGATGCGGCGGAAACCGTTCCACACCGCGGTGGCGGCGCCGGAGGTCAGGACCGGCAACAGCCGCGCGTCCTGGTAATTGCCGTTCAGCGAGACCCGCTGCAAGGCAGTCATATGGTCGGCGCTTTCGGGAAACAGCATGCCCGGCCGGGTCGTCACCGCGGTCCGGAAGCCGATCGATCGGGCGAGCGCGAATTCGCGCTGTCCGGCGGCGATCCGGTCGCCATAGGGATAGGCGAGATGCGCGACCGGCCGCTGCAACGCATCCTCGATCCGCGCCCGGCTGGTGGCAAGCTCGAACGAGGCGATGGTCTCGCTCTGCTTGGCGAGATTGCAATGGGTGATGGTGTGCGCGCCGATGGTGACCAGCGGATCGTCGGCGAAGCCGCGCAGCTCGTCCCATGACATGCAGAGCTCGCGCGCGATGCCGGTCTCGTCGACGCCGTGGCGGACGCACAGCGCCGATATCTCGGCCTGCATCTCCTTCTCGCCCGGCAGCGAACGCAGCCAGTCATGCATGCGGCCGAACGCGACGCGCTTGGCTTGCGGCGTCGCCGCGTCGATCCGGGTCATGGCGCCGTCGATCGGCACCTCGATCGCGGGCGCCGCCGATATCGCCCGCTCCAGCGCGATCCACCACAGCCTGCCGCAGCCCTCGGCGAAATCGCTTGCGACATAGACCGTGAACGGCGCGTCGAATTCACGCATCACGGGCAGTGCGAAATCGCGGTTGTCGCGATAGCCGTCGTCGAAGGTGAAGCAGGCGAAGCGCCGCTCGAAATTCCGTTCGGTGAGGCGGCGATGCGCCTCGTCCATGCCGACGACGTCGACGTCGAGCGCACGCAGATGCGTCAGCATCGCGCGCAGGAAGTCCGGCGTGACCTCGAGATGATGGTTGGGCTGGAACGCGTCGCCGCGCCGCGGGCGAACGTGGTGCAGCATGAAGATGGCGCCGACGCCGGCGAAGATCGGTCGCAACAGGATGTGCGCGCCCGAAAAATACAACGCCTCCATCCCGGCACGGATCACGGTGTTGCGGAGTTGTTTCATGAGGGCGCGGGCCGGCCGATTTGCATTCCGCCGCAAACTTAGCGAAAGACCACTGAAGAAACTGTTATCCCGATCCGACATGGCGCCCCCGCCATGGCAATTGATTTGGGGTTTGACAGTCAGCCAAGGGTTTGTTTTCTCTCTGGTTCCCGACCCGCAGGACGCTGAATGCACGGACTTTTCAAGTGGAGTAGCAAGTGGTGGCCGGGGGTGATTCCACTGGTCGTCATGTGGGGTATCGCGGCCTGGACCTCGACGGCAACGGTCGAGGCGGACCTCGCCGCGCGTTCTAATGCCGCACTCAAGGATACCGTCCTCGACAAGCGCCGCATCAGCGTCGATGGCCGTGACGTGACGTTTGCGGCCAATGCCTTCTCCGAAGACGGCCGCCTCAGTGCTGTGGCCTCGGTCGAAGCCGTACCGGGCGTGCGGCTGGTCAATGACGAGACCCGCCTTGTTCCCGAGGCCAAACCCTATGTGTGGTCGGCCGAACGCGACGTGGTGCGGGTCACGCTCGGCGGCAATGCGCCGCTGCCGTCGAGCAAGAACAAGCTGACGGAGGCCGCCAAGGCCAGCCTCGGCGGTGTCGAGGTGGTGGACCAGATGGCGCTCGCCCGCGGCGCGCCGACGCGGTTCGATGCCGCGGCGCTGTTGTTGCTCGACCAGATCGGCAAGCTGAAGGACGGCAAGATCACGCTGACCGACAACAAGGTGGCTCTCGCCGGCATGGCGCGCGAGCTCGGCGGACGCGAAGCGATCGCTGCGGCGCTGAAGAACCTGCCTGAGGGCTATTCGATCGCCGGCAACGACATCAAGGCGCCGCCCTATGTATTCCAGGCCTACAAGGACCCGGTCGCGGTGACGCTGACATTGACCGGCTACGTGCCCGACAACAACGTGCATGCCGCGCTGGTCGCGGCCGCCGGCCGCAAGTTCTTCAGCGAGAAGGTGGTCGACAATCTCAAGGCCAGTGTCGGCGCGCCCTCCGGGTTTGCGGCGGCGGTGGTGCCCGCGCTCGGTGCGCTGTCGCGGCTGTCGACCGGAACGCTTGTGGTATCGGACCGCGAGGTCAAGTTGTCGGGCGATGCGCTCTACGATGCCGCGGCCGGCCAGATCCGCGACGGGCTCGGCAAGGACTTTCCGCAGGGCTGGCAATACAAGGCCGAGGTCACGGTCAAGCCAGCGGCGGCGCCGGTCGATCCCACGGTGTGCCAGCAGCTGTTTTCCGAGATCCTCTCGAAGGGCAAGATCCGCTTCGAGTCCGGCAAGGCCGACATCGTTCCGGATTCCGCGGGTCTGCTCGATCGCCTGATCGAGACCGCGATGCGCTGCCCGAATTCGACGATCGAGATCGTCGGTCACACCGACAGCGACGGCGATGAAGCGGCCAACCAGGCGTTGTCGGAGCGCCGCGCGCAGGCCGTGGTGGATTACCTGGTGCGCGCCGGGCTGCCTGCCAGCCGTTTCACGCCGATCGGCTATGGCAGCACGCAGCCGGTGGCCGGCAACGACAGTGAAGACGGCAAGGCGCAGAACCGCCGCATCGAATTCGTGGTGAAGTAGCGATGACCGTGCTCGCGACATTCTTCTGGGGTTGGCTGCTCGGCGCGGCGCTGCTCGGCTTTTGTATGGGCTGGATCGCGGTGGTGCATCGGGCGCAGGGCGTCTCCAAGCTGTGGATGCGCTGGCTGGCGCTGCTCGCCGTCGCGCTGGTGGCGGCCTCGTTCGCGCATGTCGTGCCCGGCCGCTTCGGCTACTGGCTCGATCTCCTGCTGATCATGTTCGCGCTCTATCTGGTCGGCTGCGCGATCGGCTCCTGGTTGCGCGACTGGGTGGTCTCGCGCAGCAAGCCGGCAGGCTGACACGGCGTCCATCACGGCGGGGTGATCGGCCCCGTAGTTTCCCGGATGGCCTTGCAGTGCCTTCGGCGGGCTAACTGCCGCAGGCGCGGATCAAGCCTTGTCGAAGGTGGCGAGAAACGCGCATATTTGTGCACCCGCTGTCATGAATCATCCCTAATATCTTGAAGATGCGCGTTTTATTGTCGTTTGACGAATTCCACTCCGGCTTAAAACGCGCTACACGGGGCAGGGCACAGCGAAGCGCCGGCGGCGGTCGCCCGGGAGCCGTCGTCGCGGGATCGCAATTCGAGGTCTAGATGCTGGAAGCAACAGGCAGGGCGATGGCGTTTCTGCGCCAGAAGCAAATCCTGCATCGGCTGGGTGTTGTCATCAGCATCGCCGTCATCGGCATCGCCTGTTACGTCCTCTATCACATGCTGCGCGGCATCGACACCAATGAGGTGCTCGAGGCCATCAAGAGCACTGAGCCCCGCCAGATCATGCTGGCGGGACTGTTCGTCGCAGCCGGCTATTTCACGCTGACCTTCTACGATCTGTTCGCGGTGCGCGCGATCGGCCATGCCCATGTGCCCTATCGCGTCAATGCGCTCGCCGCGTTCACCTCCTATTCGATCGGGCACAATGTCGGTGCCAGCGTCTTCACCGGCGGTGCGGTGCGCTACCGGATCTATTCGGCCTGGGGATTGAACGCGATCGACGTCGCCAAGATCTGCTTCCTCGCCGGCCTGACCTTCTGGCTCGGCAATGCCGCGGTGCTCGGGCTCGGCATCGCCTATCATCCGGAGGCCGCCGCCAACATCGACCAGCTGCCGCCGTGGCTCAACCGCGCGATCGCCTTTGCGATCATCATCGCGCTGGTGGCCTATGTGGTCTGGGTCTGGACCCAGCCGCGGGTGGTCGGCCGTGGTCCCTGGACGGTGACCTTGCCGGGCGGCCCGCTGACCCTGCTGCAGATCGCGATCGGCATCGTCGACCTCGGCTTCTGCGCGCTGGCGATGTATGTGCTGGTGCCCGACGAGCCCAATCTGGGCTTCGTCGTGGTCGCGGTCATCTTCGTGTCGGCGACGCTGCTCGGCTTCGCCAGCCACTCGCCCGGCGGCCTCGGGGTGTTCGACGCCGCCATGCTGGTCGGCCTCTGGCAGATGGACCGCGAGGACCTGCTCGGCGGTATGCTGCTGTTCCGGCTGCTCTACTATATTGTCCCTTTCGTCATATCTGTAATCTTGCTGACGTTTCGGGAGGTTATCGTCGGCGCCCGACTCAAACGGCTGCCGCAGGCTGATTCGGGTCCCCGCGCGCAGCCGCACCGAGAAGCGGTTTTGGTCCGAAAGCGCGGTGACTCCGGCGTCTGATGAAGCAGCCCCGATGTCTCCCGAGGACAGGTCGATTGACCGCGCCTGGGCGAGACACGAACCGACGGGATGAAAGCCGCCGCGATGGCAGTTGACGATACGCCTTCCTCGATTTTTTCGCCCTGGCCCGACCGGCTGCGTCACGCGGCGCTGATCCTGCTCGCGGCGGCGCTGGCGCTGAGCGTGGTGGTCGCGCTCGGCGAATTGTCGCTGGTGCGGGCCTGCGCGGTGTTCGCCTGCATCGCCGCCGCTGCGCTGGTGCCGTGGCGGCTGCATGATGCCGGGACGTCGCGCGAGGACGTCCGCGGCGTCAATCCGGTCGAGGCGGCTGCCGTCAGCGCCGTCGTCGCTGGCATGCCGGATCCGGCCGTGCTGCTCGACCGTGCCGGCCGCGTCATCCATCTCAACGCCGCCGCGGCCCAGCTTGCCCCGGCGCTGCGCAGGAACGAACTGGCGCAGTTCGCACTGCGTTCCCCTGAAATTATCACCGCGCTGCGCGAGGCGATCGCGACCACCGAGCCGCGCCGCGCCACCTATACCGATCACGTCCCGGTAGATCGCTGGATGGAACTGGTCATCACGCCGGTTCCGGTGCCGACCCAGTTCGGCGGCACCGAGAAGTGCATGCTGATGACCTTCCACGACCTGACGCCGCTGCGCCGGGTCGAGGAGATGCGCGCCGACTTCGTCGCCAATGCCAGCCACGAGTTGCGCACCCCGCTCGCGGCGCTGTCCGGCTTCATCGACACGTTGCAGGGGCCGGCGCGAGAGGACGTGCGGGCACGCGAGCGCTTCCTCGGCATCATGCACACCCAGGCCACCCGCATGGCGCGGCTGATCGACGATCTGCTGTCGCTGTCGCGGGTCGAATTGTCGGCCCATGTCCGCCCCGAGGCCTCGATCGACATCGTGCCGATCATCCGTCAGGTCGCCGACGGCCTCGAGGTGCTGGCGAGCGAGCGCCAGGTCGAGATCGAGGTCGATCTGCCGCCGACCCCGGTCACGATCGCCGGCGACCGCGAGGAACTGCTGCGGCTGTTCGAGAACCTGATCGAGAATGCGCTCAAATATGGCGCCTCGGGCGGGCGCGTCATAGTGTCGCTCAATCAGACCGTTTCGGGCGCATCGGGCGAGGGAAGCCCCGAAATCCGTGTCCTGGTACGGGATTTCGGTCCCGGCATCGCCCCGGAGCACCTGCCGCGGCTGACCGAGCGGTTCTACCGGGTGGACGTCGGCGACAGCCGAAACCAGGGCGGAACGGGCCTCGGATTATCGCTGGTGAAACATATTCTTAACCGTCATCGCGGGCGTCTTTTGATCGAGAGCGTGCCGAAGAATGGCGCCACTTTTACCGCCTGTTTTCCCCGCCCGAAGACCCCGGTACAGACCCAAAGCTAAGCGTTATCAGTCGCTTAGCTCTGTCATCCAACTGTCATCCAACCTTCGTAAAACCGGCACCGACCGCTCCTAGATGGACCGGCGTGAGCGCGATCGGGCGCATTCGGCGCTTCGCTCACACGATGGAGACCACCCCATGAATTTCATCAAAGCAATCGTCGCTGCCGGCATGGTCGCCGCTTCGACGTCGGCCTTCGCTGCCGATATCACCGGCGCGGGCGCAACGTTTCCGTTCCCGATCTATTCGAAATGGGCTGACGCCTACAAGAAGGACACCGGCAACGGCCTGAACTATCAGTCGATCGGTTCGGGCGCCGGCATCAAGCAGATCCAGGCCAAGACCGTGACCTTCGGCGCCACCGACGCGCCGCTCAAGGCCGAGCAGCTCGAGAAGGACGGCCTCGTCCAGTGGCCGATGGTGATGGGCGCGATCGTTCCGGTCGTGAACGTCGAAGGCATCAAGTCGGGCGATCTCGTGCTCTCGGGCGAAGTGCTCGGCGACATCTATCTCGGCAAGATCACCAAGTGGAACGACGCGGCGATCGCCAAGCTCAATCCGAAGCTGACCCTGCCGGGTGACGCGATCACCGTCGTGCGCCGTTCGGACGGTTCGGGCACCACCTTCAACTTCACCGACTACCTCTCCAAGTCGAACGCCGAGTGGAAGTCCAAGGTCGGTTCCGGCACCGCGGTCGAGTGGCCGGTCGGCGTCGGCGCCAAGGGCAACGAAGGCGTTGCCGGCAACATCGGCCAGACCAAGAATGCGATCGGCTATGTCGAATACGCCTATGCCAAGCAGAACAAGCTGACCTACACCGCGCTGGTCAACAAGGCCGGCAAGACCGTGCAGCCGACCATCGCCGCCTTCCAGGCTGCGGCGTCGAACGCCGACTGGGCCAAGGCTCCCGGCTACTACGTGATCCTGACCGACCAGCCGGGCGAAGCCTCCTGGCCGATCACCGCCGCGACCTTCATCCTGATGCACAAGGAAGCCACCGACAAGGCGGCCTCGCAGGAAGCGCTCAAGTTCTTCAAGTACGCCTTCGAGAAGGGCGGCAAGGCGGCCGAAGAGCTCGACTACATCCCGATGCCGGAATCGGTCGTCAAGCTGATCGAGAAGACCTGGTCCTCGGACATCAAGAGCTAAGCTATCGCTTCGACCAAGGCTTGTGCCGTTCGAATGGCGGCGCAGGCCGAGCGACCAAGACCCGGGGTTCGTCACTGCGGCAAGACACGCGGATGAGCCCCGGGGTTCGCGCCCCCGGCGCAACCGGAACGACGCCCGGCCTTTTGCGTCAGTGAAGATCGCTTCGGGGGCGTAGCGGTTAGTGCAGCTTTCAAATAATAAAGAGGGAAGTGGCGTGGCAGACATGGCTGTTCAGAGCGATGTGATGGAAGCCGCGGGACCTTACGATCGCGCCAAGGCCCTCAGCGCCTTCAAGCTCGGTGATGCCACCTTCTATTGGATCACCCGCGTCTCGGCGATTTCGGTCCTGTTGATCCTCGGCGGCATCATCCTGTCGCTGATCGTCGGCGCCTGGCCGGCGATGAAGGAGTATGGCCTCGCCTTCCTCTGGACGCAGCGCTGGGCGCCCTCGGCCGATCCGCCGGTGCTCGGCGCGCTCGGCCCGATCTACGGCACGCTGATCACATCGGTCATCGCGATGCTGATCGCGATCCCGGTCGGCATCGGCATCGCCGTCTTCCTCACCGAACTCTGCCCGCAATGGCTGCGCCGTCCGATCGGCATCGCCATCGAGCTGCTCGCCGGCATCCCCTCCATCATCTACGGCATGTGGGGCTTCTTCGTGCTCGGCCCGTTCCTCGCCAACACGTTCCAGCCCTTCATGATCAGGGCTTTCGAGGGCATTCCGGTGCTCGGCGCGGTGTTCGCAGGCCCGCCGTCCTATCTCAGCCTGTTCAACGCCGCGTTGATCCTCGCGATCATGGTGCTGCCCTTCATCACCGCGATCTCGGTCGACGTGTTCAAGACCGTGCCGCCGGTGCTCAAGGAAGCCGCCTACGGCATGGGCTGCACCACCTGGGAAGTCGTCCGCAGCGTGGTGATCCCCTACACCCGCGTCGGCGTGATCGGCGGCATCATGCTGGCGCTCGGCCGCGCGCTCGGCGAGACCATGGCGGTCACCTTCATCATCGGCAACTCGTTCCGCATCTCGTCGTCGATCTTCGCGCCGGGCACCACGATCTCGGCGGCGATCGCCAGCGAGTTCGCCGAGAGCGACGGCCTGCACCAGTCCGGCCTGATCCTGCTCGGCCTGCTGCTGTTCGTGCTGACCTTCTTCGTGCTCGCCGGAGCGCGGCTGATGCTGATGCGGCTTGAAAAGAAGGCGGGGAAGTAACGCCATGAACCCGATCTACAAATCCCGCCGCCGCAGCGACATCGTGATCCGCGCGCTCTGCGTCGGCGCGGCGCTGTTCGGCGTCACCTGGCTGGCGCTGATCCTGATCACGCTGCTCTACAACGGCCTCGCCGGCCTCAGCGTGCAGCTGTTCACCCAGAACACGCCGCCGCCCGGCTCGACCGAAGGCGGCCTGCTCAATGCCATCGTCGGCTCGGTGATCATGACCGTGATCGGCGTCGGCATCGGCGCGCCGCTCGGCCTGTTCGCCGGCACCTACCTCGCCGAATACGGCAGGCACGACAAGCTCACCTCGGTGATCCGCTTCATCAACGACATCCTGCTCAGCGCGCCCTCGATCATCATCGGCCTGTTCATCTATGGCGCCGTGGTGGTGCCGATGCGCGGCTTCTCGGCGATCGCAGGCAGCCTCGCGCTCGCGGTGATCGTGATCCCGGTCGTGCTGCGCACCACCGAGGACATGCTGCTGCTGGTGCCCAACCCGCTGCGCGAGGCGGCGTCGGCGCTCGGCCTGCCGCGTTCGCTGGTGATCAAGCGGATCGCCTATCGTGCGGCCCGGTCGGGCCTGATCACCGGCGTGCTGCTGGCGACCGCCCGCGTCGCCGGCGAGACCGCGCCGCTGCTGTTCACGGCGCTGTCGAACCAGTTCTTCAGCCTCAACCTGACCAAGACGATGGCCAACCTGCCGGTGACCATCAACAACTTCGTGCAGAGCCCCTACGCCTACTGGAAAGAACTGGCGTGGAGCGGCGCACTGCTCATCACATTCACCGTGCTCGCGCTCAATATCGGCGCGCGTATCCTTGGTGCTGAAAGGGCCGCAAAATGACCGAGCTTTCTGTTTCCACGACTGCCGCGGGTCACGTTCCCCAGGTTCCGTTGCCGGAAGCGCCGCCGAAGGTCACGGTGCGCAACCTCAACTTCTACTATGGTGAGCACCACGCGCTGAAGAACATCAACCTGACGCTCGGCACCAACCGCGTCACCGCGTTCATCGGTCCCTCCGGCTGCGGCAAGTCGACCCTGCTGCGCATCTTCAACCGGATGTACGACCTCTATCCGGGCCAGCGCGCGGTCGGCCAGCTGATGCTGGACCAGACCAACATTCTCGATCCCAAGCTCGACCTCAACCTGCTGCGTGCGCGGGTCGGCATGGTGTTCCAGAAGCCGACGCCGTTCCCGATGACGATCTACGAGAACATCGCTTTCGGCATCCGCCTCTACGAGAAGATCTCGAAGTCCGAGATGGACGACCGGGTCGAAAAGGCGCTGCGCGGCGGCGCGCTGTGGAACGAGGTCAAGGACAAGCTGAACGCCTCCGGCCTGTCGCTCTCCGGCGGTCAGCAGCAGCGCCTGTGCATCGCGCGCACCGTTGCGGTGCGTCCCGAGGTGATCCTGTTCGACGAGCCGTGCTCGGCGCTCGATCCGATCTCGACCGCCAAGGTCGAGGAGCTGATCCAGGAGCTCTCCGAGGATTACACGATCGCGATCGTGACCCACAACATGCAGCAGGCGGCGCGCGTCTCCGACAAGACCGCCTTCATGTATCTCGGCGAACTGATCGAGTTCGACGACACCAACAAGATCTTCACGTCGCCGAGCGATCGACGCACCCAGGACTACATCACCGGCCGGTTCGGCTGAGGAGACAAGCGATGGCCTCTGAACATACCGCCAAGGCATTCGACAGCGACCTGCAGGAATTGACCCGCCTGGTCGCCGAGATGGGCGGCCTCGTCGAGCGGATGATCACCGAGTCGGTCGACGCGCTGATCCGTCGCGACGTCGCGCTCGGCAAGCGCGTGGTCGCCGCCGACATCGAGATCGACAATCTGCAACGCGTCATCGAAGAGCGCGCGGTGCTGACGATCGCCCGCCGCCAGCCGATGGCGATCGACCTGCGCGAAATCGTCAGCGCGATGCGCGTGGCCACCGATCTCGAGCGGATCGGCGATCTCGCCAAGAACATGGGCAAGCGCGTCGCGGCGCTGGAGAGCGATTTCCAGCCGCTGAAGCTGATCCGCGGCCTCGAGCACATGACCGATCTCGTGCTGTCGCAGGTCAAGTCGGTGCTCGACGCCTACGCGGCACACGACCTGCCGGCGGCGATGAACGTCTGGAAGGGCGACGAGGAGGTCGATGCGATCTGCACCTCGCTGTTCCGCGAGCTGCTGACCTACATGATGGAGGATCCGCGCAACATCTCGTTCTGCATCCATCTGATGTTCTGCGCCAAGAACATCGAGCGGATCGGCGATCACGCCACCAACATCGCCGAAACCGTGTTCTACATGATCGAGGGCCAGCAGATCACCGACAAGCGCCCGAAGGGCGACATGACCAACTTTGCCACCACGGTGCCGGGCAACTAGGGCATGATCCGCGACAGCGGAACCGGATTGTCCTCGCGACAGATCGTTTGCGCGGGGACCTTGCTGAAGGAAGTAAGCGTTTCGGTTTGCGTCTGGGCAACGGATCACCACAGAGAAAGAACTTAGACCGATGAGCGCACGCATTCTGGTAGTCGAAGACGAGGAAGCGCTGACGACGTTGTTGCGCTACAACCTCGATGCGGAAGGCTACGATGTTGAAACCGTCGGGCGCGGCGATGATGCCGACACCCGGCTGAAGGAGCGCGTTCCCGACCTCGTGGTGCTCGACTGGATGCTGCCGGGTCTTTCCGGCATCGAGCTGTGCCGCCGCCTGCGGGCGCGGCCGGAGACCAAGCAGCTTCCGATCATCATGCTGACCGCGCGTGGCGAGGAGAGCGAGCGCGTGCGCGGGCTGGCCACCGGCGCCGACGATTACATCGTCAAGCCGTTCTCGGTGCCCGAGCTGCTGGCACGGGTGAAGGGCCTGCTGCGCCGCGCCAGCCCGGAGCGGCTTGCGACCGTGCTGACCTATGGCGACATCGAGCTCGACCGCGAGAAGCGCCGCGTGGCGCGCTCGGGCCGGCCGATCGATCTCGGGCCGACCGAGTATCGCCTGCTCGAATTCTTCCTCGAGCATCCCGGCCGCGTGTTCAGCCGCGAGCAGCTGCTCGACAGCGTCTGGGGCCGCGACATCTACATCGATGAGCGCACCGTCGACGTCCATATCGGTCGCCTGCGCAAGCTGCTCAATCCGGGCCGCGAGCAGGATCCGATCCGCACCGTGCGCGGCGCCGGCTATGCGCTCGACGACCGCTTCGCCAAGGCCGAGCCGCAGCCGTAATCGGCTGCGGGTGCGCGCGACGGTGTCATCATAGCAAGCAACCACGTGAGGTGAGCACACTCTCGGGCTCCCTCCCCCCTTGCGGGGGAGGGTGGGGAGAGGGGTGAGCCCCGAGCTGTGATGCACGACGTGTAGCGACGCCCTATCAACCGAATCGACGGCGCGCTCGCGCTTTGCTCGTATTCTTCGTCAGCGGAGCAAGCGGTACCCTTCTCCCCAACCCTCCCCCGCAAGGGGGGAGGGAGCCGGACGTGCGTGCTCACCTTACGTCGTGCGCTGCGCTCCATCCGGGCTACGATCTCACACAAAAAAATCCCCGCCAAAGCGGGGATTTGTTTTTGAAGTCTTCCGTGGTTTCCCGAGCGCTTACTTGATCTGCGGTTTCGCCGATGGCCGGCGCCGATCGCCGGCGGGCTGGTAGGCGATGCGCGAATGGTGCGCGCAATAGGGCAGGCCGGCGAGCGCCTTGCCGCCGCAGAAGAAGAATTCCGGGCTCGAGGGATCGCCGACCGGCCAATGGCAGGTGGCCTCGTTGAGCTCGATCAGCGACAGTCGCTGGCTCATCGGCACCACGTTGTCGTAGGAGATCGGATCGGGCTCCATCTCGACCTCGAAGGCGTGGGCGAGCGCGGTGTTGCCGCGCGAAACCGGGCGCGCCACCCGCATCATGTGCTGGGCGGGACGCGCCTTGCGCTGCCGCGGCGCGGCGGTCGAGGGCGCCTTGGCACGGCCGGAGAGGCCGAGCCGATGCACTTTGCCGATCACGGCGTTTCGCGTCACATTGCCAAGTTCCGCTGCGATCTGGCTGGCCGAAAGGCCAGACTCCCAGAGCTTTTTCAGCTGCTCGACGCGATCGTCGGACCAGGTCAATACCGTCATCGCATTCTTCCTTTCGCATGGCGCCGGCCAGTCATTGGAGCGGCGTTGCGAGCCAAATCTGGACAAATATCCCTGCGGCCAGAATCCCTTAGCCCTCGCCGGGCACGGTGTTGCGCCCGAACGTTTACGCGAGACACAAAGGCTACTTAGAGGGTCCAGTACTGCCGCACGAGATGTCGTACCCGACAGCCCAAACGCTACAATATGGCGTGACTCTGGCGCAAGAGTCCGCGGCTGCGCGTCCACATGTTCCCACACAGTTAGGGATTGCAATGAGGCTTTTCCACCGCACCGGAATGCTCCGGATTGCGCTCGTTTCGCACGCACGGAAGCCCGGCTAAGGCCGGCTGCTGGCGATTGACACGGACCCGCCGCAGCATAGAATGTTGCCACGTGCCGCCCGCAAAGGCGGCCGTTTTGTTTTCCGAAGCCGGCCGTTGCTGCGCTGGCGTCAAGGCGCGCGGCAATTGTCGGCCTCTAACCGGCAGTGAACGCCATGACCAACAGCGCCCCGTCGCATCTGCTTCCCGTCTTCGCCAGGGTCGATCTCGGCTTCGAGCGCGGTGAGGGCGCCTGGCTGATCGCAACCAATGGCGACCGCTATCTCGATTTCACCTCGGGCGTCGCGGTGAACGCGCTCGGGCATGCGCATCCGCATCTGGTCAAGGCGTTGCAGGAACAGGCGACCAGGCTCTGGCACATGTCGAACCTGTTCAAGAGCCCGGACGGCGAGAAGCTGGCCGCGCGGCTGTGCGAGCAGAGCTTTGCCGACTTCGTGTTCTTCTGCAATTCCGGCGCGGAAGCGATGGAAGGCGTGATCAAGCTGGTCCGCCACTATCACTTCTCCAAGGGCCATCCGGAGCGTTACCGCATCATCACCTTCGAAGGCGCCTTCCATGGCCGCACGCTGGGCACGCTGGCCGCGACCGGCTCGGCGAAATATCTCGAAGGCTTCGGCCCGCCGATGGACGGCTTCGACCAGGTGCCGCATGGCGACATCGAGGTGGTGAAGAAGGCGATCGGCCCGCACACCGCCGGCATCCTGATCGAGCCGGTGCAGGGCGAGGGCGGCGTGCGCTCGGCGCCGCACGCCTTCTTCAAGGCGCTGCGTGCGCTGTGCGACGAGCATGGCCTGCTGCTCGCCTTCGACGAGGTGCAGACCGGCATGGGCCGTACCGGCGACCTGTTCGCCTACAAGCGCGTCGGCGTCACGCCGGACGTGATGTCGCTGGCCAAGGCGCTCGGCGGCGGCTTCCCGATCGGTGCGGTGCTGGCAACGGCGAAGGCCGCCGAGGGCATGGCGCCCGGCTCGCATGGCTCGACCTTCGGCGGCAATCCGCTGGCGGTCGCGGCGGCGAATGCCGTGCTCGACGTCATGCTGAAGCCCGGCTTCTTCGACCACGTCCAGAAGATGTCGCTGCTGCTGAAGCAGAAGCTCGCTTCCGTCGTCGATCGCTATCCCGCCGTGCTGGCGGATGTGCGCGGCGAGGGCCTCCTGATCGGCGTCAAGGCCGTGGTGCCCTCGGGCGACCTGATCGCCGCTTTGCGCAACGAGAAGCTGCTCACCGTCGGCGCCGGCGACAATGTGGTGCGCTTCCTCGCGCCCCTGATCGTGACCGAGGCCGAGATCGACCAGTCGATCGGCTCGCTCGAGCGCGCCTGCGCGACGTTGTCGGCGGCACAGCCGAGGAAGGCCGGATAATGAGCAAGCCGGTCCGTCACTTCCTCGACATCAACGAGCTGCCGCTCGGCGAGCTGCGCAATATGCTGTCTGCCGGCGCCGCGATGAAGGCCAGGCTGAAGGCGCATGAGAAGGCCAGGAAGCCGCTCGAAGGCAAGACGCTGGCGATGATCTTCGAGCGCCCGTCGACCCGCACCAGGGTGTCGTTCGACGTCGGTATGCGCCAGCTCGGCGGTGAATCGATCATGCTGACCGGCACCGAGATGCAGCTCGGCCGCGGCGAGACCATCGCCGACACCGCGCGGGTGCTGTCGCGCTATGTCGATGCGATCATGATCCGCATCCTCAACCATGACGCGCTGCTCGAGCTCGCGGCGCACGCCACCGTCCCCGTCATCAACGGCCTGACCCGGCGCTCGCATCCCTGCCAGGTGATGGCCGACCTCATGACCTATGAGGAGAACCGCGGCTCGATCGAGGGCAAGACGGTGGCCTGGACCGGCGACGACAACAACGTGCTGGCTTCCTGGGCGCATGCCGCCGAGCGGTTCAAGTTCCAGCTCAATATCGCGACCCCTCCGGAGCTCTCGCCGAAGAAGCCGATGCGTGACTGGATCAAGGCGACCAACGCGCCGATCGTGCTCGGCACCGATCCGGAAGCCGCCGTGCGCGGCGCCGATTGCGTCGTCACCGACACCTGGGTTTCGATGGGCGACAAGGAGGGCGAGCATCGTCATAACGTGCTGCGGCCCTATCAGGTCAATGCCAAGCTGATGTCGCTCGCCAAGCCCGACGCGCTGTTCATGCACTGCCTGCCCGCGCATCGCGGCGAGGAGGTCACCGACGAGGTGATCGACGGCCCGCAATCCGTTGTGTTCGACGAGGCCGAAAACCGCCTGCATGCGCAGAAGGGCATTCTGGCCTGGTGTTTTAACGAAGTCGCGTAAGGCCGCTTCAACGCTGTCGTCCCGGCGAAAGCCGGGACCCATAACCACCATTGCTCGTTGTTGCAAAAGGCTGGGGCCCCAGCTTGATGCACCAACTGACAGTGGTGGTGATGGGTCCCGGCCTTCGCCGGGACGACGGTCCGTCGTTGATTGAACCCCTTTATTTCACGGTCCGAGACCCCAGATAGAGCGCCATGGTTTCACAATCCCCCGACATCAAAATCACGGCCGAGGCGCCGGTTCGCGCGCCGTCGGCGGTTCCTGTCGACGATGCCGTGCTCGGCTTCGAGGTCGGCGCGCTGGATCTGCGCGGCCGGCTGACCCGGCTCGGCCCCGCGCTCGACGAGATCCTGCACAAGCACGATTATCCGCCAGCGGTCGGCAAGCTGCTCGGCGAGGCCATCGTGCTGACCACGCTGCTCGGCTCGTCGGTCAAGTTCGAGGGCCGCTTCATCCTTCAGACCCGGACCGATGGTCCGGTGTCGCTGCTGATCGTCGATTTCCAGGCGCCCGACCGGCTGCGCGCCTATGCGCGCTACGATGCGGCGCAGCTCAAGCCGGGCCAGACCTCGGGCGAGCTGCTCGGCAAGGGCCACCTTGCGATGACCATCGATCAGGGCTCCAACACCAGCCGCTATCAGGGCCTCGTCGCGCTCGAGGGCGACGGCCTGGAAGAGGCGGCGCACGAATATTTCCTGCGTTCCGAGCAGATCCCGACGCGGGTGCGGCTCGCGGTCGGCGAGGAGATGCGCGGTGGCGAAGGCGGCAAGCTGCACTGGCGCGCCGGCGGCATCCTGCTGCAATTCCTGCCCAAGGCGCCCGAGCGCGCCAAGCAGGCCGACCTGCATCCCGGCGACGCGCCGGAAGGCACGGTGACGCATTCGGTGCCCGATGACGACGCCTGGGTCGAGGGCCAGTCGCTGCTCTCTACCGTCGAGGATGTCGAGCTGATCGATCCCGATCTCTCAGGCGAGCGGCTGTTGTACCGCCTGTTCCACGAGCGCGGCGTCCGCGTCTTCACCCCGCAACCGCTGCGCGCGCAGTGCTCCTGCTCGCGTGATGCGGTGTCGGCGATGCTGAAGAGCTTCGCGCCGAACGATCGCGCCGAGATGGTCAAGGACGGCAAGGTCGTCGTGACCTGCGAGTTCTGCTCGTCGGTCTACGAGTTCACCCCGCAGGAAGCCGGCGCCGAGCAATAGCGGCGCGCGCGGAAGCGCGTCAGTTCAACACCCGCTTGCCATCCGGGCTCGGGCTGTCCAGCGAGAAGGTCGGCACGTCGATGTCGAAGCGCTCGCCGGCTTCGGTGACCATCTGATAGCTGCCGGTCATGAAGCCGGACGCGGTCGGCAGCGGCACGCCGCTCGTATATTGATAGCGCGCGCCCGGCGCGAGCACCGGCTGCTCGCCGACGACGCCCGCGCCACGCACCTCCTGGCGGCGCCCGGTGGCGTCGGTGATGATCCAGTGCCGGGTGCGCAGCTGCACCGTTTCCGGTCCCGAATTGGTGATCACGATCGTGTAGGACCAGAAATATTCGCGCCGCTCGACCGACGAGCGATCAGGCATGAAATTCGGCTCGACGGTGACTTCGATCTGGCGGGTAACGGCGCGGTACATGCGGCTCAATCCGGTGCTCTCGGCTGCCATCATAGCCAAATGATCCGCCGGAACCAATCGCCTGCCGGGGCTGCGCAAAGCCACCCTGGTCTGGGCGTTCATCGCGGATTCAACATAGTTCCGCTCTAAAGCGCGGCCGCATGTCGCCGCACGCGGTGCTTTGTCGGCCCGGGGCGGCCCGATATGATCGCTACAACGCGGCGTGCGGAGAATCGCCGCCGGTATGGTGTTTGATGAGCTCGATTGCCGATCCGATAGCCGGCGCGCCCGCGGCTGATGCCAAGAGCGACGCCAAGAGCGACGTCAAGGCGAAAGCCCGGTCGGCGGCGCCCGCGATCACGCTGCCGGCCGCCGGCGAGCGCGAGCTCAGGCTCGACCTGTTCCGCGGGCTCGCGCTGTGGCTGATCTTCATCGATCATCTGCCGACCAATCTGCTGACCTGGCTGACGATCCGCAATTACGGCTTCTCCGACGCCACCGAGATCTTCATCTTCATCTCCGGCTACACCGCGGCCTTCGTCTACGGCCGGGCGATGCTGGAGGGCGGCTTCGTGATCGCGACAGCGCGCATCCTGCGCCGGGTCTGGCAGATCTATGTCGCGCATGTCTTCCTGTTCACGATCTTCCTCGCCGAGATCTCCTATGTCGCGACCTCGTTCGAGAACCCGCTCTATTCCGAAGAGATGGGGATCATGGACTTCCTCAAGCAGCCCGATGTCACCATCGTGCAGGCGCTGTTGCTGCGCTTTCGTCCCGTCAACATGGACGTGCTGCCGCTCTATATTGTCTTGATGCTGTTCCTGCCGCTGATCCTGTGGCTGATGAAGTGGAAGCCCGACGTCACGCTCGGCCTGTCGGTGGTGCTGTACGCGCTGACCTGGCAGTTCGACCTGTACCTGTCGGCCTATCCGAACGGCTTCTGGGCCTTCAATCCGTTCGCCTGGCAATTGCTGTTCGTGTTCGGCGCCTGGTGCGCGCTCGGCGGCGCGCGGCGGATGTCGCGCATCCTGTCGTCGAACATCACGATGTGGATCTGCATCGTCTATCTGGTCGCCGCGTTCTTCGTGACGCTGACCTGGTACGTGCCGCAGCTCGGCCACATCATGCCGAAGGTGATCGAGCAATGGATGTATCCGATCAACAAGACCGACCTTGACGTGTTGCGGTTCGCGCATTTCCTGGCGCTCGCAGCCCTCACCGTGCGCTTCCTGCCCCGGGATTGGCCGGGCTTGAAATCGCGCTGGCTGCGACCATTGATCCTGTGTGGCCAGCACTCGCTTGAGATATTCTGCCTCGGGGTTTTCCTCGCCTTTGCCGGTCATTTCGTGCTTGCCGAGGTCTCGGGCGGTGCCGCATTGCACGCCCTGATCAGCGTCTGCGGCATCCTGATCATGTGCGGCATGGCGTGGATTATTTCGTGGTACAAACACTCCGCCGACAAAAGCGCCTCGAAAAAAGGCGCCGCCGGCAACGCCGATCTGGCGGGAGGGGGAGCATGAAGTCCGCATGGACGATGCTGGGCCTGACGCTGCTGGTCGCCTGTTTGGCGGCGGCGCCCGCGCGCGCCGGCGACACCGCCGATCCACCGGCGCCACCCTGCGACGTGCCCGCCTATCTGCTGGCGAGCGAGAGCTCGCTGCCCAAGGTCAAGGATGCGTTGAAGGCCAATCAGCCGCTCAACGTGCTCGTGGTCGGCAGCCGCTCCTCGACCATCCAGGGCAACGAGGCCAGCGCCTATCCGGCGAAGCTCCAGGCCGCGCTGAAAGAGGCGTTTCCGGCGGCCACGATCGATTTATCCGTAGAATTACAGGGAAAAAGCACCGCCGAGGAGACCGCGGGAACCCTTGTTAAGCTTGCCGAAGCAAAAAAGCCTACTTTGGTTATCTGGCAGACCGGAACGGTCGATGCTATGCGAGCAGTCGATCCGGACGATTTCCGTACCGCCATCAACGACGGCGTTGTTGCGTTACGGGGCGCCGGGGCCGACGTGGTGCTGGTCAATCTGCAATACAGCCCGCGTACGGAGACGATGATCTCTGCGCCGCCCTATCTCGACAATATCAAGGTGGTGGCGCAGCAGCACGACGTTCCGCTGTTCGACCGGTTTTCGATCATGAAGCAGTGGAGCGACGCCGGATATTTTGACCTGTTCAGCACCTCGCATGGTGTCGACCTGGCCAAGAAGGTTCACGCCTGTCTCGGCCGCGCACTGGCGAAATTCGTGATCGATGCGGCCCATCTGGGTCCGGTGCAGCAGAATTAGAGGAAGCAGAGTTGATGCGTTTTGCCTTCCCTTTTCGCTCTCGCGCAGCGCGACGCCGGTGCGCCGCAGCAGCGCTGGTGGTGTTTGCGCCGTTCGCGGCTGCGCCGTCGCGCGCGCAGACCCAGGGCGACCAGCATGCGGCGCTCTCATCGGGTGCCAGGGTTGAAACCGCACGGTCCGATGCCAACAAGCCGGCTGCGATGGCGACCGACGTCGCCACTTCGCAACAGCCCGGCATCGCCTCGCAGGCGCTCGACAAGGTGAAGCAGGTTGCGCGCTCGGCGAGCGACATCTTCCATCGCGTCCCCTGTCAGCAGCCCAACGGCGTCGCCAACACCACCGGCTCGCTGCCGCATGTCGCGGCCAAGCTCGCTGCCGGCCGGCCCGTCGTCATCATCGCATTCGGCTCATCCTCGACCCAGGGCTATGGATCGTCGGCGCCGGAATTCACCTATCCGAGCCGGCTCGCCGGCCAGTTGCGCCGGCAATATCCCTCCGCCGACATCACCGTGCTCAACCGCGGCAAAGGCGGCGAGGATGCGCCGGAGATGATGAAGCGGTTGCAGACCGAAGTGATCGACGTGCATCCCGACATGGTGATCTGGCAGGTCGGCACCAATGCGGTGCTGCGCAATCTCGACCCGGCCGAGACCGAGAAACAGGTCGAGGACGGCGTGGCGCGCATCCAGGCCGACGGCGCCGACGTCGTGCTGGTCGATCCGCAATATTCGCCGCGCGTCACCGAGCGCCCCGAAAGCGCGCGCGGCATGGTGAAGCTGCTCGGCCGCATCGCCGCGCTGCGCCATGTCGGCATCTTCCCGCGCTTCGAGGTGATGCGCGACTGGCACGAGAAGCAGGCGATCCCGATCAACGATTTCGTCATCGCCGACGGCCTGCACATGAACGACTGGGGCTATGCGTGCTTCGCCCAGTTGCTCGGCGACGACATCATCCGCTCGGTCGGCGCGATCAAGATCGGCGTCAACGTGCCGGCGGACGTGCGCACTTACCGGCCGATGTGATCGGCCGCGCTTCACGCTGGCCCGCGGCAGAGAACGTAAGCGCATGAATCACCGGCGGCACCAAGCATTCGGTGTCGTCCCGGCGAAGGCCGGGACCCATAACCACCGAGGGTTATTGTCGCGCGCTCTAGGAATGACGAGTCCCGCCTACAACATCCGCCGCGGAGTATGGGTCCCGGCCTTCGCCTGGACGACGGCGGAGCGTGTGGCGCCACTTGCGCCCTAGGCCCATAGGTCTCTCGCCATTGCCGTCCCAGCTTGACCTCACCGCGGTAATCCGCTCCCTTGGCGCCTCGACCAAGCCTCAAGGGAAACGCTCATGTCTTTCGTGCTGGCCATCGATCAGGGCACCACTTCGTCGCGCGCCATGGTGTTTCGCAGCGACATCTCCATCGCCGCGGTGGCGCAGCAGGAGTTTCCGCAGCATTTCCCGGCCTCCGGCTGGGTCGAGCATGAGCCGGAGGACATCTGGACCTCGACCATCATGGTGTGCCGCGAGGCGCTGGAGAAGGCCGGCCTGAAGGCCAGGGATATCGCCGCGATCGGCATCACCAACCAGCGCGAGACCACCGTGGTGTGGGACCGCGCCACCGGCCAGGCCGTGCACCGCGCCATCGTCTGGCAGGACCGCCGCACCGCCGACATCTGCGCCAGGTTGAAGGCCGAAGGCCATGAGCCCGCGATCTCGGCGAAGACCGGCCTGATCATCGATCCGTATTTTTCGGGCACCAAAGTCGCCTGGATCCTCGATCACGTGCCGGGCGCGCGCGAACGCGCCGAGCGCGGCGAGCTGTTGTTCGGCACCGTCGACTGCTATCTGCTGTGGCGGCTCACCGGCGGCCGCGTGCACGCCACCGACGCCACCAATGCCTCGCGCACGCTGCTGTTCAACATCCACACCGGCGCCTGGGACGACGATCTCGTCAAGCTTCTGCGCGTGCCGCGCTCGATGCTCCCCGAGGTGAAGGATTCCTCCGCCCGGTTCGGCGAGAGCACGGCTGATCTGTTCGGCGGCCCGATCGCGATCTCGGGGATTGCCGGCGACCAGCAGGCCGCGACCATCGGCCAGGCCTGCTTCGAGCCCGGCATGATGAAGTCGACCTACGGCACCGGCTGCTTCGCGCTGCTCAACACCGGCACCACGCCGGTGGCCTCGAAGAACAAGCTGCTGACCACGATCGCGTACCAACTCGGCGGCCAGCGCACCTACGCGCTGGAAGGCTCGATCTTCGTTGCTGGCTCCGCGGTGCAGTGGCTGCGCGACGGGCTCGGCATCATCAAGCACGCCGCCGAGACCGGACCTCTCGCCGACAAGTCCGACAGCATGCAGAGCGTCTATCTCGTGCCGGCCTTCGTCGGCATGGGCGCGCCTTACTGGAATCCGCGTGTGCGCGGCGCGCTGTTCGGGCTGACCCGCAACACCGGCCCGGCCGAGCTCGCGCATGCGACGCTGGAGAGCGTCTGCTACCAGACCTTCGATCTGTGGGCCGCGATGCGCACCGACTGGCCCGAGGCCAACGCTGCCAACACCGTGCTGCGCGTCGACGGCGGCATGACCGCCTCCGACTGGACCATGCAGCGGCTCGCCGACCTGCTCAACGCGCCGGTCGACCGCCCGATGATCCAGGAGACCACGGCATTGGGCGCCGCCTATCTCGCCGGCCTTGAGGCCGGCGTCTATCCGGAGCCCGCGAAGTTCGCCGACAATTGGCGGCTCGAGCACCGCTTCCGCCCGGCGATGAGCGAAGCGACGCGCGACCGCAAGCTCGCCGGCTGGGCCCGCGCGGTCAAGGGCGTGCTGGCGAGCGACGAGGGGGAGTGAGGGGACGGCCCGTCCAGCAAACTCCGCCGTCGTCCCGGCGCAGGCCGGGACCCATAACCACGAATGCCGATCGTCTTGCGACGCTGGGGCCGCAGCGTGCCCCGACAACAAAACCCTGTGGCAATGGGGGCCCGGCCTGCGCCGGGACGACACAGGGTGCGCGGAAAGCGCCGCGCGCTATCCCTCCTGCTTCTCCTGCAATTCCAGCATTGCGCGCAGCGTGTCGTCGCTGAGCTTGCCGTTCGGTGACGGGACGCGCCGCTCGACGGTCTCGACCGGGCGCGCATGCTGCGGCACGACCGGCGCGCTGCGCACCGGCGCGCCGTCGCCGATATCCTCAGCCTCATTGGCGGCGCCTGCGCCATAGGCGTAACCGATGCCGCGTCGCCGGCGCGTGGGCTTCGGCTTCGGGGGCGGCGGCGTATAGATGATCGGCGGCAGCGTGTGATGGCGCGACACGGTGTTTGCTCCGGTGGCCTCTCCACATGGAGCGCCTGATTCGCCGAAATCCCGACTGACAAATCGGTAACTTTGTTACGCAGCGTTGCATTGCATCTGCGGCGAGACACACCGATATTTCCCGCCGGCAATATGGAAACAGAGATCGCGATGCTGCTGCCTGACGGATATTCCGACATCCCCGACGGCAAGATCGCCGCCGTCGTCACCCATCTGGAAATGACCGCGCGCCCGCCGTTGCGCGATGACCCGCCGGGCGCGTGGCGCCTGCGCAAGGTCGAGCCGCCCGCGCTCGGCTGGTATCGCGATCTCTATCGCCGAGTCGGCGAGGAGTGGCTATGGTTCACCCGCACCGGGCTCGAAGATTCCGATCTTGCGTCAAGGATTCATGCGCCCGGCGTCGAACTCTACGGGCTGGTCGTCGATGGCCATGACGAAGGCCTGCTCGAACTCGATTTCAGCGAGCCCGGCAATTGCGAGCTGCTTTATTTCGGCGTCACCGCAAAATTGATCGGCACTGGCGCCACGCGCTTCCTGATGAACCGCGCGCTCGAGATCGCGTGGTCACGCGACGTCAGCCGCGTCTGGGTGCATACATGCACCTTCGACCATCCTTCCGCGGTCGCGTTCTACCAGCGCTCGGGCTTTCGCGCGTTCCGCCGGCAGATCGAAGTCGCCGACGATCCAAGGCTCAACGGCATGGCGCCGCGCGATGCGGCGAGGCACGTGCCGGTGATTGAATAGGTGCGGCTCCGAACACCGCCGTCGTCCCGGGCAAGCGTAAGCGCGACCCGGGACCCATCACCACTGAAGTGAGTTGGTTTGCAGCGCTGAGGCAGGCAGCATTGGCCGCGGCGAAAGCCGGTGGCTATGGGTCCCTGCTTTCGCAGGGACGACACTGGATATGCGTCTCAGTGCTGGCAATGCCTCATTGCAATGACTCAGCAGTGTTGCAATGCCGCGCAGCCCATCTAGGATGGTACAAAGCGCAACCTTTGACCTCGGCCCGGCCGCCACACCTCGAAAGCCCTGCTTTCGCGGCAGCGGTCTGCCGCGGCATGACCGACGAGATGACAGATGTTCCTGATCGGCCAGTACGACTCGCCCTTTGTCCGCCGCACCGCGATCGCGCTGCGGCTTTATGGCTTGCGCTTCGAGCACAGGCCATGGTCGACCTTCGGCGATGCGGAGAAAGTTGCGACGTTCAATCCGGTGCAGCGGGTGCCGACGCTGGTGCTCGACGACGGCGAGGCGCTGATCGAGAGCGGGGCGATCCTGGATTATCTCGACGAACTGGTCGGGCCGGACAAGGCGATGATTGCGCGTTCCGGCATCGAGCGGCGCCGGCATCTGCGCATCATGGCACTGGCGACCGGGCTTGCCGACAAGGCGGTCAGCCTGGTCTACGAGCGCGTGCTGCGCAAGGAGCAGCTCAAGCTGTGGGTCGAGCGCTGCGAGGGGCAGATTGCCCGCGTGCTCGCGGCGCTGGAGCAGGAGCGGACGGCGGTCGAGACGCCCTATTGGTTGGGCGATCGCATCGGTCATGCCGACATCGCGGTGGCCTGCGCCTTGCGGTTCACCGGCGAAGCACATCCGCATCTGTTCGACGCGCGCTATCCGGCGCTGCGGGCGCATGCGGCGCGCTGCGAGGCACTGCCGCCGTTCCAGGAGATCGTGCAGCCGCTGGCGCCGCCGAAAGGGTAGGGATCGTGTGCGCTCTCTATCGTCATTCCGGGGCGACGCGCAGCGTCGAGCCCGGAATCCATTTCACCACAGATGATGCGGCATGATGGATTCCGGGCTCTCGCTGCGCGAGCCCCGGAATGACGATGGATCTGGCGAAGGCCAGGACGACAGCGCTGAATGCGGTGCGGGCGGATGGTCAGTCGCGCTAGTCGCCAACTCTCCATCCCACGCGCCCCCGCAACGCGCGCTACGGGCTACCCATTGCCAGCCCGATCTTCTATGGTGGCCGTTCGGTTTGCGTGTTGCGCGAACGTGATAAATCCATGATATCAAAGGCTTAAGGCTCGGATCGAAGCCTTTGGAGGGCGGTTTGACGCGGTATATTTCGACCAGGGGCGAGGCCCCGGTGCTTGGCTTCTGCGATGTGATGCTGACCGGGCTTGCCCGCGACGGCGGGCTGTACGTGCCCGAGAGCTGGCCGCAGCTATCGCCGGAGACCATCGCCGGCTTTTTCGGCCGTCCCTATTGGGAGGTCGCGGTCGAGATCATCAGGCCGTTTGCCGCCGGCGAGATTTCCGACGCCGAACTCGGCCGCATGGCCAACGAGGCCTACGCTACGTTCCGGCATCCCGCGGTGGTGCCGCTCGACCAGGTCGGCCCGAACCAGTTCACGCTCGAGCTGTTCCACGGCCCGACGCTGGCGTTCAAGGACGTCGCGATGCAGCTGATCTCGCGGCTGATGGATCATGTGCTCGCCAAGCGCGCGCAGCGCACCACCATCGTGGTCGCGACGTCAGGTGATACCGGCGGCGCCGCGGTCGAGGCCTTTGCCAATCTCGACAATGTCGATCTCGTGGTGCTGTTCCCGAACGGGCGCATCTCAGAGGTGCAGCGCCGCATGATGACGACGACGGGTGCTGCCAACGTCCACGCGCTCGCCGTCGAAGGCACGTTCGACGACTGCCAGGCGCTGGTGAAGGCGATGTTCAACAACCATCGCTTCCGCGACAGCGTCGCGCTGTCCGGCGTCAACTCGATCAACTGGGCGCGCATCGTGGCGCAGGTGGTCTACTATTTCACCTCGGCGGTGGCGCTTGGATCGCCCCAGCGCACCGTCGACTTCACGGTGCCGACCGGCAATTTCGGCGACATCTTCGCCGGCTATGTCGCGAAGCGGATGGGGCTGCCGATCCGGTGCTTACGCATCGCCGCCAACGTCAACGACATCCTGCCGCGCACGCTGAAGACCGGCATCTACGAGGTGCGCGAGGTGCACGCCACCGCATCGCCGTCGATGGACATCCAGGTGTCCTCGAATTTCGAGCGGCTGTTGTTCGAGGCGAGCGGGCGTGATGCCGATCAGGTCCGCCGCCTGATGGCCTCGCTGAATCAGTCCGGCCGCTTCGTGCTGCCGGATGCAACGCTGGCCGCGGTGCGCCGCGATTTCGACGCCGGCCGCGCCGACGAGACCGAGACCGCGGCTGCGATCCGCGCCGCCTGGCGCGAGGCGGGCGATCTGGTCGATCCGCACACCGCGGTGGCGCTCGCGGTCGCCGACCGCGACACCTCGGACTCCAGGATCCCGAACATCGTGCTGTCGACCGCGCATGCGGCGAAATTTCCCGACGCGGTCGAGGCCGCCTGCGGGGTGCGGCCGCAATTGCCGGCCTGGCTCGGCGGCCTGATGAGCAAATCCGAACACATGACGGTCATGAAGAATGATTCAACGGAGGTCGAGCGCTTCGTGCTGTCGGTCAGCCGGGCCGCCAAGCAGGGAGTGGCCTGATGGCCGTTGAAATCACCAAGCTGCCGAGCGGACTGACCGTCGTCACCGACACCATGCCGCATCTGGAAACCGCGGCGCTCGGGGTCTGGGCCGGGGTCGGCGGCCGCGACGAGAAGCCGAACGAGCACGGCATCTCGCATCTCCTGGAGCACATGGCCTTCAAGGGCACCACGCGGCGGTCCTCGCGCGAGATCGTCGAGGAGATCGAGGCGGTCGGCGGCGATCTCAATGCCGGGACCTCAACCGAGACCACGGCCTATTATGCGCGGGTGATGAAGGCTGACGTGCCGCTGGCGCTCGACGTGCTCTCCGACATCCTCGCCAATCCGTCCTTCGTGCCGGACGAGCTGGAGCGCGAGAAGAGCGTCATCGTGCAGGAGATCGGCGCCGCACAGGACACGCCCGACGACGTCGTGTTCGAGCATCTCAACGAGCTCTGCTATCCGGACCAGCCGATGGGCCGCTCGCTGCTCGGCACCGCCAAGACGCTGAAGACCTTCAACCGCGACATGCTGCGCGCCTACCTCTCGACGCATTACCGCGCGCCCGACATGGTGGTTGCCGCCGCCGGCGCGGTCGATCACAAGCGCGTCGTCGAGGACGTCGCGCAGAAGTTTGCGAGCTTCGACGCCACGCCGGCGCCGAAGCCGGTGCCTGCGATGTTCGGCAAGGGCGGCTCGAAGGTGGTGCATCGCGATCTCGAGCAGGCGCATCTGACGCTGGCGCTCGAAGGCGTGCCGCAGACCGACCTGTCGCTGTTCTCGCTACAGGTCTTCACCAACACGCTCGGCGGCGGGATGTCGTCGCGGCTGTTCCAGGAGGTCCGCGAGAAGCGCGGGCTGTGCTACTCGATCTACACTTTCCACGCACCCTATAGCGATACCGGCTTTTTCGGCCTCTACACCGGCACCGATCCCGCCGATGCGCCGGAAATGATGGAGGTGATCGTCGACGTCATCAATGACGCCGTCGAAACCTTGACCGAGGCCGAGGTCGCGCGCGCCAAGGCGCAGATGAAGGCCGGGCTGTTGATGGCGCTGGAAAGCTGCTCATCCCGGGCCGAACAGCTGGCGCGCCATGTGCTAGCCTATGGCCGGCCGCAGACGGTGGAAGAACTGGTGGCGCGGATCGATGCGGTCAGCGTCGAATCGAGCCGCAACGCCGCCCGCGCGCTGCTGTCGCGCAGCCGGCCCGCCGTCGTCGCCCTTGGCAGCGGCAGGGGTCTGGACACGGCGGTATCTTTTGCGGAAGGATTGACGAAGTCGAAGGCAAGGACGCTGCTGCATTAGAAGTTAGCTCTACCTCGCCCCGCTCTTGCGGGGAGAGGTCGAAGCCGGAGGCTTCGGGTGAGGGGTTTGTCCGCAAATCTAGTCTGCGGAATGACCCCTCACCCCGACCCTCTCCCCGCAAGAGCGGGGCGAGGGAGAAGTCGTGGGGAGTGTTGGGCCATGGCCCTGTTTCGTTTGCCGTCCGGTGGACCGGCTGCATTGATGCCGCGCGGTCACGGGCTGTTGCTGCGGGCGCCGCAAATGTCGGATTTCCCGCAATGGGCGCAACTGCGCGAATTCAGCCGCGCCTATCTCACGCCATGGGAGCCGATCTGGCCCTCCGACGACCTCACCCGCGCAGGCTTCCGGCGCAGGCTGCGCCGCTACACCGAGGATATCGCCGCCGACCGCTCCTATCCGTTCATCATCTTCCGCGAATCGGACGGGGTGATGCTCGGCGGTATCACGCTCGCCAATGTCCGCCGCGGCATCGTGCAGGCCGGCACGATCGGCTATTGGGTGGGCCTGCCGCACGCGCATCGCGGCTACATGACGACGGCGCTGCGGGTGCTGCTGCCGTCGCTGTTCGGCGAGCTCAATCTGCATCGCATCGAGGCGGCCTGCATTCCCTCCAATGCGCCATCGATCCGCGTGCTGGAGAAGTGCGGCTTCACCCGCGAGGGACTGGCACGGCGCTACCTCTGCATCAACGGGATCTGGCAGGACCATCTGCTGTTCGGCCTGCTGCACGAGGATTTTGGCGGCTGACCCTTGTGTCTTTTGGCTGATGGCCGGCGTCCCGCGATGCCTCCGGCTGCCTTGGGCTCAAGGATGCCTTGGGTTCGCCGCCATTGCCTTGCTATAACGCCGGCGAAACGGAGGCTGGGATTGAAGGTTCTGGGGATATCGCATGGGTGACAGGGTGATCAGGTTCGCGCTCGCAGCGGCGCTGTCGATCGGGCTCGGGGCCACCCTGCTGCCCCCAGGGGCCTCCGCGCAGTCGCTGAGCGACCGCTTCAAGAGCCTGTTCGGGGGTGGTTCGTCCGACCAGGACAAGCCGGCCGCTCCGGCCGCGCCACAGCAGCTCAATGACGCCGATGCCGAACTGTCCTGTCCGCCGGTGCAGATCCGCTCCGGGGCCTCGACCTATTCGGTGGCGGCGACCGGCAAGGAAGCGGTCGGCAACGACGTCAAGTTCCTGGCCTCGATCACCCGCACCGCGCGGCAATGCAATCTGAGCGGCGGCATGATCACCGCCAAGATCGGGATCCAGGGCCGGATCATCGTCGGTCCCCAGGGCGCCCCGCCGACCATTCAGGTGCCGCTGCGCGTCGCCGTGGTGCAGGGCGGCGTCGGCGAGAAGACGATCGCGACCAAGGCCTACACCACCACGGTGCAGATGGACGAGAGCGGCAGCGTGCCGTTCAGCCTGGTTGCCGAGGATGTCGTCTATCCGGCGCCGTCGCCGGCCGACAACGACAATTACATCTTCTATATCGGCTTCGATCCGCAGGCCCTGAAGCCGGAGCCCAAGCCACGCGCCCCGCACAAGAAGAAGTAGCGCGGCGATCGCGCCACGCAACGTGGGCGGATCGAGCATTTGAAGGCAAACAAAAAGGCCGGCGCGATCAGCTCGCGCCGGCCTTTTTGGTAACCAGTTGTGATCGCGTCAGTTCAGCTTGGAGCGGACTTCGGCGATGCCCTTGCCGATCAGGTCGTCGGCAACCGGGCCCTTGACCGACTGCGACAGGATGGTCGAGGCGGCGGTCACCGCGGCGTTGGCCGCGGCGGCGCGGACATCAGCCACGGCCTGGGCCTCGGCCTGGGCGATCTTGCTCTCGGCGGTCTTGGTCCGCCGCGCGACAAAATCTTCCATCTTGGTCTTGGCTTCGGCCGCGATCCGCTCGGCTTCGGCCTTGGCGCTGGAGATGATGTCCTGGGCCTCGCGCTCCGCGCTGGCGCGGCGTGCCTTGTACTCGCCGAGCAGCTTGTTGGCCTCGTCCTTCAGACGGCGCGCGTCATCCAGCTCGGCCTTGATGCGCTCGGCACGATGATCGAGCGCCGTCAGCAGGGTGCGATGGACGCCGAGATAGCCGAACACGACCAGCAGAACGACGAAGGCGATCGCAACCCAGGTTTCCGGTTCGTAAAACATCGTCTATCCCTTCAGCGACGCGTCGACGGCGCTGTTGACCGCATTCGCGTCCGGCGTGACGCCGGCGAGTTGCTGGACGATGGCGCCGGCCGCATCCGCCGCGATGCCGCGGACGTTGCTCATGGCGCTGGTCCGGGTCGTTGCGATCTGCTTCTCGGCGTCGGCGAGCTTCACCGCCAGTTTCTCTTCCAGCGTCTTGCGCTCGGCTTCCGAGGCCGCGTTCAGCTTCTCGCGGGTCTCGTTGCCGATCGCCTGCGCGTTGGCGCGCGCGTTGGCGAGTTCGGTTTCATAGGCCTTCAGCGCCGCGTCGGACTCGTCCTTCAGCTTCTGCGCCTCGGCCAGATCGCCCTCGATCTTGTTCTGACGTGCGTCGATCGTCCCGCCGACGCGCGGCAGTGCGATACGCGACACGATCAGGTAGAGCGCGACAAATGCGATCGCCAGCGACACCAGCTGCGAGGCGAAATTGGAGGAATCGAACGGCGGAAAGGCTCCGCCGTGATGTCCACCATCGGCCTCGGTGTGGGCGCCGGCCTGCTGGCCTTTTGCCTCGCCATGACTCTCAGCCATGGTGTTCTCCTGTTGCTGTCATGCGCGCCGCCCTTGGACGAACCCCGGGCGGCGCGAAGGAAGTGCCGCTCAGAGCGGAACGAACAGCAGGAGCAGCGCGATCAGCAGCGAGAAGATGCCGAGCGCTTCGGTCACGGCGAAGCCGAAGATCAGGTTGCCGAACTGGCCCTGAGCGGCCGAGGGGTTACGCACCGCAGCGGCGAGGTAGTTGCCGAAGATGATGCCCACGCCGACGCCCGCACCGCCCATGCCGATGCACGCGATGCCCGCGCCGATAAGTTTTGCTGCTGCCGGTTCCATTTGTAGCTCCTTGAGAAAGATAGACAGATTGGTGGGTGGAGATTCCCCGGACCGCTTAGTGTCCCGGATGAATGGCGTCGTTGAGGTAGATGCAGGTCAGGATCGCGAACACGTAGGCTTGCAGGAACGCGACCAGCAGCTCGAGCGCGTACAGCGCAACGGTGAGCGCGAGCGGCAGCACGCCGCCGAACCAGCCGAGCGCGCCGAGCGAGAAGCCGAGCATGGCGACGAAGCCCGCGAACACCTTCAGCGCGATGTGGCCGGCCAGCATGTTGGCGAACAGACGAACGCTGTGCGAGACCGGCCGCAGGAAGAACGACAGGATCTCGATGAACATGACCAGCGGCAGGATGTAGATCGGAACGCCGTGGGGGACGAAGATGCTGAAGAATTTCAGGCCGTTCTTGTAGACGCCGTAGATCAGGACGGTGAAGAACACCAGCAGCGCGAGCGCTGCGGTCACGATCAGGTGGCTTGCGATCGTGAAGGTGTAGGGGATGACGCCGACCAGATTCGAGACGCAGAGGAACATGAACAGCGAGAAGATCAGCGGGAAGAACTTCATGCCTTCCGAGCCGGCCGTGCTGCGAATCGTGGTGGCGACGAACTCGTAGGAGATTTCTGCAACCGATTGCAGCCGTCCCGGAACCAGCTCGCGGCCGCTCGCCAGCATCAGCAGCGCGATCAGCAGCACCGCGATGAACATGTAGAGCGACGAATTGGTGAAGGCGATCGTGTGATTGCCGATGTGGCCGAGCGTGAAGAGGGGCTCGATATTGAACTGGTGGATCGGGTCGATTTTCATCCGCGCGGCTCTTGGTCCACCGGCCATCGTGCCGGTAATCGAATTTCAAATGTCGTGACTTCCCGCCAGCGCTCAGCGCTTGCCCGAGGCCACGCCCGCGGACCTCACCACGTTGACCACGCCGGCGACGAAGCCGAGCAGCGTTAACACGATGAAGCCGAATGGCGACGTCGACAGCAAACGGTCGAACCCCCAGCCAATCGCCGCTCCGACGGCAACGCCCGCGATCAGCTCCGAGGAAAGACGAAAACCGAGCGCCATCGCCGAAGCTCTGGCGGCACTGTCCCCGCTTTCTGTACCGGATTGATCAGTCTTGTTCCTGCGGCTGTCGCGAATTTCTGACAACCGATGATCGAGACTTCCGAGCCTTGCGGAAAGCGCAGCTTCGTCAGGAGGCGATTGATCGCGACTTCCACTTGCGCCGTCGTTGGTGTTTTCAGCCATGCTGCAAACACTAACCGATGCCGCGGTTGATGGAAATTGCGCCCGTCCCCGTCAAAAGCCGCGCGGACCATACTTACCGCGTCTAATCAAGTCAAGATTGCGTCGTAACCAGTTATTGCTTTGATTCTGCTGGATTTATTTGGAGATATTCAAGGGCAGAGTGACGCAGCGATCGCAGTGCAGCAGCTTGCGTGACATTGAGCGATGTTGCGTGGCTTTTGCCGCTCTGCTGGGATCAGTCAAAATCGCTATCGTCTCGTGCAATCAAGGTTCCGCATGCCGCGCCAGATCGACTACTATTTCTCCTTGCAATCACCTTGGGCCTATATCGGCCACAAGCCCTTCGTTCGACTCGTAAGCACTTACGATCTCAAGGTAAATTACCGTCCCGTGCTGCTGGTCGATTTGTTCGCGGAGACCGGCGGATTGCCGCTCGCCAAGCGTCATCCGATGCGGCAGCGCTACCGGATGATCGAGTTGCAGCGCTGGCGCGACAAGCGTGGGCTCAATTTCCATCTGCAACCGGCGCATTGGCCGTTCAACGGACGGCTTGCCGATGGCGTCGTGATCGCGGCGCTCGAGGCGGGCCTCGATCCCGAGCCATTCTTGCAACGCGCCTTTCCTTCCGTCTGGGAGCAACAGCTCAACCTTGCCGATCCTGCGACGCTGGTAAGTCTCGCCGATGCAGCCGGCATGCCCGGGCAGCAGCTGGTCGAGCGCTCAGGCGCCGAGGCGATCAGCGCGGCCTATGAGCAGAACCGCCAGGATGCATTGTCCGCCGACGTATTCGGCTCGCCGGGCTACGTGCTCGATGGCGAGGTATTCTGGGGACAGGACCGGATCGAATTGCTCGAGGACGCGTTGAAGTCGGGCCGCAAGCCCTATAGCTCTGAGGTCTAGGGGCAGGAAATCAGGTTGAGGCGGAGCAAGCCATGCCCATCGCGATGTCGCCGTCGAAACTGTCGATCGCAATTGCCGCCGTCCTGATCTCATGCGGCGCGGCGACGGCGCAAACCACGCCGGACACCGAGAACGGCCGTTACGCCTTGTCTCCGGCCGGCGACGGCTTCCTGCGGCTCGACACGCGCACCGGTGCGGTGTCGACCTGCACCAATTCCAGCGCCGGCTGGGCCTGCTACCTGGTGCCCGACGAGCGTGCGGCGCTGGATGCGGAGATCGGGCGGCTGCAAGTCGACAATGACAAACTCAGGGGTGAGCTTGCGGCGCGCGCACCGTCGGCCAAGACCGACGAAGCGTTGCCGAAATCGGACCAGCTGAAGCAGCCGAAGACCGCCGAGGGCGAGCGCAAGATCGAGATTCCGCTGCCGAGCGACCGTGACATGGATCGCATGATGTCGTTCGTGGAGCGGGCCTGGCGGCGGCTGATCGAGATGGCGAACCGCGTCCAGCGTGACAGCAATGGCGGCAAGATCTGATCTGACGATTGCCACACATACAGTGTCGTCCCGGCGAAGGCCGCGACCCATACGCCGTGATTTCTCGATTTCGACGGCTAGGAGTTGGCGCCTCGCCTGACCAATGAATATCGGTGGTTATGGGTCCCGGGCCTTCGCCGGGACGACGGTCAAGAGGATACATGAGTTCATCGAAGCAATTCTCGCGCTCGGCGCCATCATCCGTCGCGGCGACCAGCATCACGTCGTCGCGATTGCTGGTCGAGACAGCGGGCGCGGGCTTCATCGACATCACGGGCGAGGTCGCAAGATTGCTGCGCGAGGTGCGTGCCGGCGAGGGCGTGGTAACGCTGTTCATCCGCCATACCTCGGCGTCGCTGACGATCCAGGAGAATGCCGATCCGACGGTGCTGGTCGACCTGATGACGGCGCTCGACCGCGCCGCGCCCGAGGACGGTGGCTGGCGTCACGACACCGAAGGTCCTGACGACATGCCGGCGCATATCAAGACGATGCTGACGGCGACCTCGTTGCAGGTTCCGGTGCTCGATGGCGCAATGGCACTGGGCACCTGGCAGGGCATCTATCTGATCGAGCATCGCGCCCGCCCGCACCGGCGCGAGATCGTGCTGCAATTCATCGGCGCCACGCGCTGACGCTTTCGTGTCGCCGCTTGAAACGACATCGGCCGCGGAGCGATCCGCGGCCGATGCATCTTGATTGCGTGGTCGACCGATCAGGTCTTGGAGATGTCGACGTCCTTGGTCTCCGGGATGAACAGCGCGCCGACCACGACGGTGATCGCCGCGAAGATGACCGGATACCAGAGACCGGAGTAGATATCGCCGGTCGAGGCGGTGATCGCGAACGCGGTCGCCGGGAGCAGGCCGCCGAACCAGCCGTTGCCGATATGATAGGGCAGCGACATCGAGGTGTAGCGGATGCGGGTCGGGAACAGTTCGACCAGCATGGCGGCGATCGGGCCGTAAACCATGGTGACGTAGAGCACCAGGATGAACAGCAGTCCGATGACCGAAGCCACCTGCGGACGGAAGACGTCGAACGGATGCGACATCTTCACGACGCCGGCGTCACCCGCCTTCGGATAGCCCGCCGCCTGCACCGCCGCGGTGATCGCGGGGTTCGACGTCTTGGCGTCCGTGTAGGGCACGTCCTTGTCGTTGACCACGACCTTCACCGGCGAGCCGGCCGGGCCAGGCACGGTGGAATACTTCACCGACGACTGGGCGAGGAAGGCGCGGGCGGTGTCGCAGGGCGCCGAGAAGACGCGGGTGCCGACCGGGTTGAACAGGTCGCCGCAGCTTGCCGGATCCGCAACCACCTGCACCTTGACCGTCTCATAGGCCTTTTCCAGCGCCGGGTTGGCGTTGGTCGTGATCATCTTGAAGATCGGGAACAGGGTCAGTGCGCCGATCAGACAGCCCGCCAGGATGATCGGCTTGCGGCCGATCTTGTCCGACAGCGCGCCCCACACCAGGAAGAAGCCGGTGCCGAGCAGCAGCGACCAGGCGATCAGGAGGTTGGCGGTGTAGCCGTCGACCTTCAGGATCGATTGCAGGAAGAACAGCGCGTAGAACTGGCCGGTGTACCAGATCACCGCCTGGCCCATGGTGAGGCCGAACAGCGCGAGGATCACGATCTTGGCGTTGCTCCAGGTCGCGAAGGCTTCGGTCAGCGGCGCCTTGGAGGTCTTGCCTTCCTCCTTCATGCGCTGGAACACCGGCGATTCGTTCAGCCGCAGACGGATCCAGACCGAGATGCCGAGCAGCAGCACCGACACCAGGAACGGAATGCGCCAGCCCCATTCGGCGAAGTCCTTCTCGCCGGTGATGGTGCGGGTGAACAGGATCACCAGCAGCGACAGGAACAGTCCGAGCGTTGCCGTGGTCTGGATGAACGAGGTGTAGTAGCCGCGCTTGCCGAGCGGTGCATGCTCGGCGACATAGGTCGCGGCACCACCATATTCGCCGCCGAGCGCGAGGCCTTGCAGCAGGCGGAGCGAGATTAGGATGATCGGCGCGGCGATGCCGATGGTCTTGGCGTTGGGCAGCAGGCCGACGATGAACGTCGACAGGCCCATGATCAGGATGGTGACGAGGAAGGTGTATTTGCGGCCGACGATGTCGCCGACCCGGCCGAACACGATGGCGCCGAACGGACGCACCAGGAAGCCTGCCGCGAACGCCAGCAGCGCGAAGATATCGCGCGTTGCCGGCGGATAGTCGGAGAAGAACTGCGCGCCGATGATGCCGGCCAGTGAACCGTAGAGATAGAAGTCGTACCACTCGAACACGGTCCCGAGCGACGACGCGAGGATGACGAAACGCTCATCCTTCGTCATGCCGGCGGGCCGCGCCGAGGTTGCAGTCATTGTGGACATCTGGATAGCTCCCCCCGAAATTATTGCTGATGCTCGCCCCCGGCTGGCGGGTTAGGCTCGAATGAGCCTTCGGCTTGCGTTGGAGGGTAACATCGCAGTGAAACCCGCCCCAATAAGACTTTTGGCTTTTGCACGCTTGAACTTATCTTGGGAGGCGAGACCAGGACGAAGCGCCCCCGCGTGCGTCTATTGCGGCGCACAAGCTAAGCGGGTTAACTGCTTTGGCATCTGGTATTACCGGGCCCTTGCGTGGTACTGCCGCGCGGGCGACAACCGAACGGCGCGGGTTTGCCAAAGCCTGCAAGTGGGACTGAGATGAACGCTGCTGCCAATACTCATCTTGTCATCGCCGACGACCATCCGCTGTTTCGCGATGCGTTGCGCCAGGCGGTGTCCAGTGTCGTGAGCTCGGCCACGATCAGCGAGGCCGGATCGTTCGAGGACCTGACCGCGCTGCTGGAACGGGACTCCGAGGTCGACCTGATCATGCTCGACCTGTCGATGCCGGGGATCAGCGGCTTTTCCGGGCTGATCTATCTGCGGGCGCAATATCCGGCGATCCCGGTGGTCATCGTCTCCGCCAGCGACGACGCCGGAACCATCCGCCGCTCGCTCGACTTCGGCGCCTCGGGGTTCATCCCCAAGCGCTTCGGCGTCGAGACGCTGCGGGATGCCATCATGAAGGTGATGGAGGGCGACGTCTGGGTTCCGCCGGATACCGATCTGTCGGCTGCCGGCGATCCCGACATGACCCGGCTGCGTGACCGTCTGGTGACGCTCACCCCGCAACAGGTGCGGGTGCTGATGATGCTGTCCGAGGGGTTGCTCAACAAGCAGATCGCCTACGAACTCGGCGTCTCCGAGGCGACCATCAAGGCCCATGTCTCGGCCATCCTCCAGAAGCTCGGCGTCGAAAGCCGGACCCAGGCCGTGATCGCCGCCGCCAAGATCGCCGGCGGCCAGTGGCGCCAGGGCACGCCGTCGAGCTGACGTGGAATTCGTAGGATGGGTGGAGCGAAGCGATACCCATCACTTGAGCGTCCGAACCCGCAACTATGACAGGTTACCGCCGCAATTTCGTTGCCGGAGGCTGTTTCTTCTTCACCGTTAATCTAGCGGATCGGCGACGCCGGCTGCTGATCGAGAATATCGAAATATTACGGACCGCGTTTCGGGAGACTCAGAGGCATCATCCGTTCACGATCGATGCTATCGTAGTGTTGCCTGACCATCTGCATACCGTCTGGACCCTGCCGGACGGAGAGACGGATTTTTCTACCCGATGGCGGTTGATCAAGACTTCTTTCTCCCGACAACTCGCCGGCGGAGAACCGATCTCAACTAGCCGGGCCGGCAAGGGGGAGCGCGGAATTTGGCAGCGCCGCTACTGGGAGCACACGATCCGCGACGAGACCGATTTTGCCCGGCACATCGATTACGTTCACATCAATCCCGTAAAGCACGGGCTCGTCACCAAGGTGAGCGATTGGCCGTATTCGTCGTTTCGTCGCATGGTGAGCGACGGCGTCTATCCAGACGATTGGGCAGGGGGCGTTTCTGGCCTTGATGGCGAGTTCGGCGAGCGTTGAACAAGCTGGGAGATGATGGGTATCGCTTCGCTCCACCCATCCTACGGTTTCGTTGCAAACCGCTACTGATGATGCTGTCCGAGGGGCTGCTCAACAAGCAGATCGCCTATGAGCTCGGCGTCTCCGAAGCGACCATCAAGGCCCATGTCTCGGCCATCCTCCAGAAGCTCGGCGTCGAAAGCCGGACCCAGGCCGTGATCGCCGCCGCCAAGATCGCCGGCGGCCAGTGGCGCCAGGGCACGCCGTCGAGCTGACGTTACCGGACCGCCGTGATCCGGTAGGCGCAGCGTCGTGCGCCGGCCAGGATGTGATCGACGCGTTCGATCGTGACATCGGGCCCCAGCACCGCGCGGAACACCGCAAGCTCCGAGCGGCAAAGACCCTGGCAGGCCGCCGCCGCGGCGCAGATCGGACAGTGGTTCTCGACCAGAAGAAAGCCGCTAGCGTCCTTGAGCACACTCGCCATATAGCCTTCCCGGCTGCGCAGCCGCGCCAGTGATGCCAATCGCCGACGTAGCGAGCCCTCCGTTCCAACCGCCTTGCGGTAGTCGGCGATGCTGGCGCGTTCCCGATGCTCGATCAGCGTCTCCATGCCGCGCTCGCCAAACACCGCCTGCATCGAGCGCAGCAGATCGAGCGTGAGATCGGAATGGCGGTCGGGGAAGCGCTCGTGACCGCGCGGCGTCAGCCGCCAGTATTTCCGCGGCCGGCCGCGGCCTTCCCGCTGTTGGTCGCTTGCGACGAGGCCGGCCGCTTCGAGCTTGACGAGGTGCTGACGCGCGCCGGCCGGCGTCATCTCGAGGCGCGCGCCGATCTCCGCGGCGGTCTGCGGGCCGCGGGTCTTCAATTGGAACAGGATGCGATCCTGGCTACGGGGGTCGTCTTGACTCACGGAAATATTTTAGAAACAAGATGCTACCTAAAATAACACGATTGCTGTCGCAGGCAACTGCCGGAGCGTCGGTCCGGAAGGAGGCTTCCGACATGAAGCAGGACGTGGTTCAGGAGGGGTGGCGATCGCTCCTCAAGCGCGAATGGATTCCGACACTCGCCATCCTGCTCGGTGGCGTCCTGCTGCAATCCATGAACGTGCTGATGCTGACGACGGTGTTGCCGTCGATCGTCGGCGAGCTCGGCGGCGTCACGATGTTGAGCTGGCCGACCACCGCCTATCTGGCTTCTTCCATCGTCGCGGCAAGCTGCGTCGGCGTGCTGTCGACCACCTTCGGTGCACGGCGGGTCTATTGTGCCGGGGTCGTGATCTTCGGCCTCGGTGCCGTGCTGTGTTCGCTCGCCCCGGCGATGGGATGGATCGTGGCCGGCCGGCTGATCCAGGGATTTGGCGGCGGTCTGGAGGCCGCGGTGGCCTATGTGCTGGTGCGCGCGACGTTTCCCGAGAGCATGTGGTCGCGAACCATCGCCCTGATGTCGATGAGCTGGAGCATGTCGGTGCTGATCGGGCCGCTGGTCGGCGGACTGTTCGCGCATTTCGCCAGCTGGCGCGGCGCCTTTGTCGCGAGTGCCGCGACCGCCGTCGTGCTCGCGGTCGCAGCCTTCTTCGTCCTGTCGCCCGCGACCGCCTCGCGGCCGACGTCGGCGGCGCGCGTGCCGCTCGGCCGCGTCGCGCTGATCTGCCTTGCGATCGCCGCGACGTCAGTCACGTCTGCCGTGGGGTCGTCATGGCTGAAGCTCGGGCTGATCGTGACTGCGATCCTGGCGTTTGTCGCGATGCTGCGGCTGGACCGCACGGCGCCGACGCGGCTGCTGCCGAGCGATGCGTTCTCGTGGCGCAGCGGAACCGGCGTCGGCCTCTGGGTTGCGCTGCTGCTCTGCATCACCTTCAGCCCGCTCCAGATCTACGTGCCGATGTTCCTCCAGCAATTGCACGGCTTCGACCCGCTCTCGGCCGGATTCGCCGTCGCCTGTGCGTCGATGGGGTGGAGCGTGGCCTCGATCCTGACGGCCGGCCTCTCGGGCCGCTCGGCCGACCGTTTGATGCTGATCGGCCCGGTCATGATGGGGGCAAGCCTGATGGCGATCGCGCTGCTTGGCCCGAATGCGACGGCGTCCGTCGTGCTGCTGATTCCGGCCATCGCGCTGCTGGGCGCCGGCATCGGGCAATGCTGGCCGCTGGTCGCGCATCGCATCATGGACAGCGCCAGGGCGGGCGACGAGGTGGTCGCGGCATCGTCGGTGCCGACCATTCAGCAGATGGGATTTGCATTTGGTGCCGCGATCGCCGGCCTGGTCGCCAATGCCAGCGGATTGGCGGCGGCGGTCGCTGACGCGACGATGCAGCGCGCGGCGTTCTGGGTGCCGGTAAGCTTTGTCGCATGGGCCATGCTTGCGTTTGTCGCGGGGCTGCGCTTGCGCGCCCTGCGCCGGCGCGTGTGAACGCTTCGGACCGCGCGGAGGTTACTCCGCCGCCACCATCTGCTGCGTCCGCCATTGTCCGAGCAGGGCACGCAGCGAGGCCGGTTTGACCGGCTTGTTCAGCACTGCGATGTTCTCCTCGCGCGCGGCGGCGCGCACCGCGGGGCTGCGGTCGGCGGTGATCAGGATCGCCGGGATGTTGTCGCCGAAGCGGCGGCGGATTTCGCGGATCGCGGCGACGCCGTTGCCGCGGTCGAGGTGATAGTCGACCAGCACGCCGGTGACGCGGCCGCCGGCGGCCTCGATCGCGCTGATCGCGCCGTCGGCGTCGAGCACCGCGATCACCTCGGCGTCCCACGCCGTCAATAGCGTCTTCATGCCGTCGAGGATCGCAGGATCGTTCTCGATGCAGACGATCAATGAGCCGCTCATCGGCGTCTTCGACAGCGGCGTGGTGCTGGTGACGGCGGCGGTGTGGTTGACCGCGGCCGCGACCGGCACGGTGACCGAGAACGCCGAGCCGCCGCTGAGATTGGCCGAGATCGCGATGCGATGGTTGAGCACCCGCGCCAGCCGTTCGACGATCGACAGCCCGAGGCCGAGACCGCGGGCGATGCGGGCGCCCTGTTCGAGGCGGTGGAATTCCTTGAAGATCTCGCCGCGCTTCTGCACCGGGATGCCGACCCCGGTGTCGAAGATGCTGATCTGGAGCGCGTCGCCGCGGCGGCGGCAGCCGATCAGCACGCGGCCGCGCGGGGTGTATTTGATCGCGTTGGAGATGAAGTTCTGCAACAGCCGGCGCAGCAGCGAGCGGTCGGATTCGACCGGCAGCGAGCAGGCCACGAAGCGCAGATCGAGGCCCTTGTCGCGGGCGATCGGCATGAACTCGATCTCCAGCGAGCGCATCAGATCCGCCATCCGGAAGCTCGTGATCGCCGGGGTCATGGCGCCGGCATCGAGCCTGGAGATGTCGAGCAGCGCGCCCAGGATGTCCTCGATCGCCTCGAGCGAGTCGTCGATGTTCTCGACCAGGCGGGAATCCTCACCGCCGTTCTGGCGCTCGACCAGGCTCGTGACATAGAGCCGCGCCGCGTTGAGCGGTTGCAGGATGTCGTGGCTGGCGGCCGCCAGGAAGCGGGTCTTGGAGGCGTTGGCGTCTTCCGCGATCCCCTTGGCGAGCGCGAGCTCCGAGTTCAGCCGCGTCAGCTCCTCGGTGCGGTCGCGCACCCGCTTCTCCAGCGTCGCATTGGCGCGCTCCAGCGCCTCGGCGGCCTCGAAGCTCGGGGTGACGTCGGAGAAGGTGATGACGAGCCCGCCGCCCGGCATCCGGTTGGCGCGCACTTCGATCACCAGATGACGGTCGGTGAAGCGCTCCAGATAGGGCTCGCCCTCGGTGGTGTAGGCGCGCAGCCGCAGCGCGAGCAGGCTGTCGCCGTCGCCCGTCGCCGGCGGGCTGATCGCGCCCATGAATTCGAGGATCTCGGCCAAGGGGATGCCGAGCTGCACCAGATGCTGCGGCAGCCCGAGCAGTTCGGAGAACTGCCGGTTGGAGCAGATCAGCTGCAAATCGGCGTCGAACACCGCGATGCCCTGGCGCACATGGTTGAGCGCGGTTTGCAGGATCTCGCGGTTGAAATGCAGCGCGGCGTGGGAATCGTCGAGCAGCTTCAGCGCCGCCTTGGCCGACACCGTGCGCCGCTGCAACAGCAGCGACATCACGAGCCGTGACGACGCCGCGCCGATCGAGGAGGCGATCAGCCGCTCGGCGTGTTGCAGCAGCTCGAAATCGGCCGGCGCCGCGGTTTGCAGCACGATGTTGCGGTCGGCGGCGAATGCGGCGAAGGCCTCGCGGGTGCGGTCGGGGCCGAGATATTGCGTCACCGTGCTCTGGATGTCCTGCACCGTCACCGTGGTGCGCCAGCGCCGGAAGCTCGGCGCGATCGGTGCCGCGCTGGGCACGAATACGTCGGCCTGCAACAGCTCGATCGCGGACGGCGCGCGCGCCAGCGAGAACAGCACATAGGTGAGGATGTTGAGCCCGAGGCTCCACAGCACGCCGTGCAGCAATGGCGGCAGGTCGGCGTCGAACAGCGCCTGCGGTCGCAACGCCTCGATCCCGAATGGTCCATGTTGCAGCAGCATCAACCCGGCGGTCGAGTTCTCCAGGAAGCTCGGCACGAACAGCGTGTAGAGCCACATCGCGAAGCCGACCAGCATCCCCGCCATGGCGCCGCGCGCGGTGGCGCGGCGCCAGAACAGGCCGCCGAAGAATGCCGGCGCGAGCTGCGCGATCGCGGCAAAGGACAGCAGGCCGATCGCGACCAGCTGGGTATTGCCGAGTGCGCGATAGTAGAAATACGCCAGCACCATGATGGCGAAGATCGAGAAGCGGCGCGCCTTCAGCAGGAAATCGCCGAAATCCTTCTGGCCGATCCGGGCGTCGTCGCTGCGCGGCAAGACCAGCGGCAGCACGATGTCGTTGGAGACCATGATCGAGAGCGCGACGCATTCGACGATCACCATCGCGGTCGCGGCCGACAGCCCGCCGACGAACACCGCGAGGCTGAGCAATTGCGAATTGCCCTCGATCGGCAGCGCCAGCACGAACATGTCGGCGTCGACCGCGCCGAACGGGAAGATCACCAGGCCGGCGATCGCGATCGGAATCACGAAGACGTTGATCACGACGAGGTAGAGCGGGAACAGCCAGCGCGCCCGGCTGACCTCGGCGGCGTTCGAATTCTCCACCACGCTGACATGGAACTGGCGCGGCAGCAGCATGATCGCGCAGAACGACAGCAGCGTCATGATCAGGAAGTTGCCGACCGACGGCACGTATTCGATCGCGCGCACCGCCTCCGGCGTCTTCAGCGCGCGCTCGTAGAGCTCGACCGGGGAGAACATCCAGAAGGTGACGAAGGCGCCGGCGGCGATGAAGGCGACCAGCTTGACGATGGATTCGGCGGCGATCGCCAGGATCAGGCCGTGCTGGTGTTCGGTCGCGTCGCTGTGGCGGGTGCCGAACAGCACCGCGAACACCGCCATCGCCAGCGTCACCATCAGCGCGATGTCGCCGAGGATCGGAATTTTCGAGAACGCCTGGTCCTCGCTCAGGATGGTCTCCAGCGAGGAGGCCATCGCCTTCAGTTGCAGCGCGATATAGGGCACCGAGCCGATGATCGCGATCAGCGCCACGGTGGCGGCCACCTTCTGGCTCTTGCCGTAGCGCGCGGCGATGAAGTCGGCGATCGAGGTGATGTTCTGCGACTTGGCGAGCGCGATCACGCGGCGCAGCAGCGGCGTGCACAGCCCGATCATCACGATCGGGCCGACATAGATCGCCAGGAAGTCGACGCTGGTGCGGGTGGCGAAGCCGACCGAGCCGAAGAAGGTCCAGGACGTGCAGTAGATCGCGAGCGACAGCGGATAGATCCAGGCGCTGGCGCGGCCGCGCGCGCCCGGCGACATCCGGTCGCCGCGGCTGGCAATGAAGAACAACAATCCGATGTAGGCGAACGCCGAGGCGATCACGCCCCAATCGTGCAGCATCGCTGCTCATCTCCCGTCCCGGCCGCTGGGTGGGCCGGGTCTCGGGATTATAACGCAAAGGGCCGGCCGCGCGATGCACGGCCGGCCCGAATTCGGGGTCGGAAACCGATAGGGTTACTCGGCGGCCAGCGACTTCTGGCGCAGCGGCAGGCCGAGCCGGTCCCAGACCTGGAGCAGGGCTTCGGCCAGCGCGTCGACCAGCCCGTCGTCATGGTAGGGCGAGGGCGTGATGCGCAGCCGCTCGGTGCCCTTGGCCACCGTCGGATAGTTGATCGGCTGGATGTAGATGCCGTGGTCCTCGAGCAGCATGTCCGAGGCGCGCTTGCACTTCTCGGGGTCGCCGACGAACAGCGGCACGATATGGGTGTCGCTCGACATCACAGGCAGGCCGGCGGCGGTCAGGATCGCCTTGGTGCGGGCGGCGCGGTCCTGGTGGCGCTCGCGCTCCCAGTTCGAGGTCTTCAGATGGCGGATCGCGGCGGTCGCAGCCGAGCAGATCGCCGGCGGCAGCGCGGTGGTGAAGATGAAGCCCGGCGCGTAGGAGCGCACCGCGTCGATGATCTCGGCGCGGCCGGCGATGTAGCCGCCGAGGCAGCCGAACGCCTTCGCCAGCGTGCCCTCGAGCACGTCGATACGGTGCATCACGCCGTCGCGCTCGGCAATGCCGCCGCCGCGCGGGCCGTACATGCCGACCGCGTGCACCTCGTCGACATAGGTCATGGCGCCGTATTTTTCTGCGAGATCGCAGATCTTGCCGAGCGGCGCGACGTCGCCGTCCATCGAATACAGGCTCTCGCAGACGATCAGCTTCGGCCGGTCGCGGCCGGCGGCGATCAAGAGCTGTTCGAGATGCGCGACGTCGTTGTGGCGGAAGATCTGGCGCTCGCAGCCGGCCTGGCGCACGCCCTCGATCATCGAATTGTGGTTCAGCGCATCCGACAGGATCAGGCAGTTCGGGATCAGCTTGGCCAGCGTCGAGATGCCGGTCTGGTTCGAGACATAGCCCGAGGTGAACAGCAGCGAGGCTTCCTTGCCGTGCAGGTCGGCGAGCTCGGCCTCGAGCGCTACCAGCGGATGATGGGTGCCGGCGATGTTGCGGGTGCCGCCGGCGCCGGTGCCGACCCGGGTCGCGGTCTCGACCATGGCCCCGACCACCTTGGGGTGCTGGCCCATGCCGAGATAATCGTTGGAGCACCAGATCACGACGTTGCGGCTGCCCTTCGGCGAATGCCAGGTCGCGTGCGGGAAACGTCCCGCGATCCGCTCGAGGTCGGCGAACACCCGGTAGCGCCGCTCGTCATGCAGGCGGTTGAGGGCGGTGTTGAAAAACTGGCTGTAATCCATCGGCAAACCCAGAAAGCGGAACCTGACCGGAATAGCTGCTTCTTCTTAGAGCTTTTCCAGCTCTAATGTCCATGCAATGACTCACAGCTCGGCATGCGTCGCAGCTGGGCAAATTGCCCTAGCGCGGGGTTTTGGGTTTGATTTTGCTCAAATCGCCGGACGGGGCGCCGCCCGGCCGGGCTCAGGTGGTGCGGAAGCGCAGCATGCCGTCGTCATGCATCCGGGCCGTCAGGCGGCCCTCGACCAGCATGTAATTGACATGGGCGACCAGTTCGCCGGCGGCGAAGCCCATCTGGTGCTCGTCCAGCACGTGCTTGTGGAACACCACGGGCACCAGCTCCTTGGAGGTCTGCGGCACCTCGCGGCAGGCCTCGGCGATCAGCCGGCAGCGCTCCTCATGGTGGTCGGCGAGCTGCTTGATCCGGGTCTTCAGCCCGTAGAACGGCACGCCGTGGCCGGGCAGCACCATCACGTCATAGGGCAGAGTGGTGGTCAGGCTCGCCAGCGAGGCGAGGTACTCGCCGAGCGAGTTCTGCTCGGGCTCGACCGCCCAGACGCTGACATTGGGCGAGATCTTGCTCAGCACCTGGTCGGCGGACAGGAACAGCTTGTCGGCGGCGCAATACAGCATCACCTGGTCGAGCGCGTGACCGCCGCCGGTGATCACCTTGAAGCGCCGCGTGCCGATCACGACCTCGTCGCCATGGGTGAGGCGGTGGTAGGACGGCGGCAGCACCGACACCCGCTTCAGGTAGTCCTGGCCGCGGCCGAGCAGCTTCTCGGTCAGGTCCTCGTCCATGCCGTGGCGGCGGAAGAACAGCCGCTGCGCGTTGCGCCGTTCCTCGGTGCCGCGGTTCTGGTGATAGACCGATTGCAGGTATTCGACCTGCGACATGAACAGCGGGCAGTCGAAGCGCTCGGTGACCCAGCCGGCGAGACCGACATGGTCGGGGTGCGAGTGGGTCACGATCAGCCTGGTGACCTTGACGTGCTTCAGCGGTCCCTCGAACAGCGTGGTCCAGGCCGCGATCGATTCCTCGTTGCCGAAGCCGGAATCCACCATGGTCCAGCCGTCGCCATCGGCGAGCAGGTAGATGTTCACATGGTTGAGGCGGAACGGCAGCTTCAGCCGCGCCCACAGCACGCCGGGGGCCACTTCCACGACCTGGTCGTGGCCGGGATGGTTCTCCCAAGGGTATCGCAATGCCTCTGCCGAGGAGGGCAGGCTGTCGGTCTTCTTGTCCATGCTACGGGCTTAGCGGCACATTGCCCGCTGCGCCAGCCGAAAAATCAGATAGCCGTCCGGAGAAAGGGACGGAAATCCCCGGAATTCCGTAGCCCGGATCAACCCGGGCTACGGGGCGCACGGTAGCGTTGCTACGCGGCTCGGATGTTCGACAGGAAGCCGTCGATTTCCGAGCGCAGCACGTCGGCCTCGCGGCGCAGCGCGTCGGAGGCGCTCAGCACCTCGCCGGCCGCCGCGCCGGCCTCGGCCGAGGCGGTGGAGACGCCGACGATGTTGCTCGACACCTCGCTGGTGCCGCCGGCGGCGTGCTGGATGTTGCGGGCGATCTCGCGGGTCGCCGCGCCCTGCTCCTCGACGGCGGCGGCGATCGCGGTGGTGACGTCGTTAATCTCGCCGATCGTGCTCGAGATATTGCGGATCGCGGAGACCGCGGTGGTCGTCACCTCCTGCATGCTGACGATCTGCTGGCGGATCTCCTCGGTCGCCTTCGCGGTCTGGCTCGCGAGGTTCTTGACCTCGGAGGCGACCACGGCAAAGCCGCGGCCGGCTTCGCCGGCGCGCGCCGCCTCGATGGTGGCGTTGAGCGCGAGCAGGTTGGTCTGCGAGGCGATGGTCTGGATCAGATCGACCACGACGCTGATGCGCGCGGCGTTATCGGCGAGTCCCTGCATGGTGCTGTCGGTGGCGCTGGCTTCCTCGACGGCCTTGCGGGCGATCTCCGCCGAGGTGACGACCTGGCGGCCGATCTCGGCAATCGACGACGACAGCTCCTCGGTGCCGGCCGACACGGTCTGCACGTTGACCGAGGTCTCCTCGGCGGCTGAGGCCACCGCATTGACCAGCGCGCTGGACTGGTCGGCGGTCGCCGACATGCTCTGCGCGGTCGACTGCATCGAGTTCGCCGCGGTCTGTAGGCTGCCCAGCGCGGTGCGCACGGTGGATTCGAACGTGACGATCTGGGTCTCCATCCGCGAGGCGCGCTCCGCCTTGGCGGTGCGGTCCTTGTTCTGGTTGGCGGTGAGTTCGCGGCTCTCGATCATGCTCTCGCGGAACACCTGTAGCGAATCGGCCATCACGGCGATCTCGTCGCGCTGCCGGCTCTGCGGGATCTCGGTGTCGAGGTCGCCGTCGGACAACAGTTGCATCGAGCGTTGCAGGCCGCGGATGCGGCGCAGGATGTTGCGCCCGACATAGAGCCAGACGAACAGGAACGAGCCGACCAGCGTCAGCGCGCCGAGGCCGATCATGACAGTGGTCGCCAGCGAGATCTGCTGCCGCGCCTGGAAGGTCGACGCGTCGGTCTCCTTCTGCACGGCGTCGACTAGCTGCTGCACGCTGATGCCGAGCCCGACATTGAGCTTGCGGGTCTCCTCCAGGATGGTCTGGCCGTAGTCGATCGAGTCGAGCTCCTTCTGGCGGATCTTGAACACGCCCGTCTTGCCTTCGCCGAGCACCAGCAGCTTTTGCGCGGTGTCACGCACGGCGACGATCGCCGGATTGTTCGGCAGATCGTCGAGGTTGGATTTGATCCGCTCGCGGCCCTTCTTGAACTCGGCCTCGATCGCGTCGATCGTCTCGCTGGAGTTCGCCGACAGCGCCGCGGTCATGTCGGCAGCCATCAGATTGCCGGCGGCGAGCACGTTGCTGATCTGGCCGACGGTGCGCGCCGCCTCGGTGGCGTCGTCGGCCGAGACGTTGGCCGAGCCGAGGATGGCGTTGAGCCGGGTCTGGGCGTCGAGCATCGCCGGACCGGCGGCCGAGACGAACGCGGCCTGCGCCTTGCGCAGCGCATTGTACTGCTTGTCGCGCAGCGCGCCGATATCGAGCCGCTCATGCGCCGCCGAAATCAGGCTCTTGGTGGCCTCGTCGGTGTTCTTGACGTTCTCCTGTAGCGCGCTGACCACGGATTTGTCGGCGCCGAGCTCGATGATCTCGCCGAGCTTGGCGTTGGTCTGCTGCGCGACCTCCTGCACCTTCTTGGTGCGCTCGTTCAGCGCATCGTCGCTTTGCACGGCGAGCAGGCCGGGTCCCTGGGCGGCGAGCGAGGCGCTCTGGGCGGCGAGTTGCAGGCTGGCGGCAAGCCGCGGGATGTCGCGGCCGGAGAGATCGCTCATGGTGCCGCCGAGCTGATGCAGCACGATGCCGGCGCCCGCGCTGATCACCAGCGCCATGCCTGCGATCACGGCGAATGCCGCGAACAGGCTGCCCCTGACGCCCATCTGCGGCAGGCGGATGCGCTTGAGATTTGGTTTGCCGAGCTTGAACCGAAACGCCATTGCCCCGTATCCCCCTGGCCGACTACGCGTGGCCACTACTCTTGGATGTTTCCCCGGCGCGGGAGTATCGGTGCGGTGGGTTAACAAAATCGGGAAAATCGCGACAATCCGCAGGATTTTTCGGGGCTTGCGGCGTTGTCATGGTTCGCTGTGCGGAATCGATGCGCGCGATCGGACGCAAAAAGGCCGGCTTGCGCCGGCCCTTCTACTTTCGGTTGTGGGCGTATCGTTCTCAGTAACGGCCGTAGGCCGGACCGCCGAGATTGCCGAGATTGAAGCGGTAGTTGAGGCCCGCCTTCACCGTGTGCTCGTCATTGTGGAAGCTGCCATACTGCACCAGCGCGCCCGGCGCGGTGAAGCGGCTGTCGCCGAAGTCGTAGTACTGGTACTCGACCTTGGCCGACCAGTTCGGCGCGAACATGTATTCGGCGCCGCCGCCGATGGTCCAGCCGTTGCTGTGGTTGTCGGTCAACGCGAAGCCGACCGGCGCGCCGCCCAAGGTCACCGTTTCGTTGTTGTCGGAATAGGCGTAACCGCCCTTCACGTAGATCAGCCCGGGGCCCCAGGTGTAGCCGACCCGGCCGGTGATCGAGGCGATGCCGCGCTGGTTGTTGTTGTAGGTGTAGCCGCCCGGGAAGATCGCGTTGAGCTGGTGGCCGCCGACCCAGGAATACTGGCCTTCGAGGCCGATCACCCACATCGGCGACAGCTGCCAGTCGTAGCCGCCCTGCACGCCGCCCATGAAGCGGGAGCTGGAATCGGACAACGCGAGGCCGTTGAACGTGCTGTTGTCGGAGAACACGCCGCCGAGATGGCCGCCGAGATAGAAGCCGGTCCAGTTGTAGAGCGGCGCGGCGTAAACGGGCGCGGGCGGCGCCTTCTGGTAATAGCCGCGGTTGAAGTCGGCGGCGTGAGCGGTCGCGCCAAGGGCAGCGACGGCAACAGCCGCGGCTGCGGTTGCGAGCAGGAACGTCTTCATGGGGCAGTCTCCGGACAAGTCATGCGGCGCAGCGTCAGTGGCGCCATCCATGGCGACGGGTTAGACCGCATTTGAATAAAATGCTGTCACCGGAAGACCGCTCGGAGCGTTAAGTCGCACCCTTTGCAGCGAAACGTTTTGTTGTGCCTAACGGACGCTTAAGGGGGAATGAAGGAAGGCTTAACGGGCGCGCGCGCGGCGCATCCGTTGTTAACCAAGCCGCCTGCCGATCAGATCGCGGGTTCGTCGAGCCGCTTGCGCACGTCGTCGCGAATCTGCGCGCGGAACGCTTCGCGGCGCGCGGCGCGATCCTTGACCGGAACGTCGTGGCGATCGAACACGTCGAACTTGTCCAGGATCGGATAGTGCTCGCTCGCCATCGCCAGCACGCGCAGCAGGCCCGCGACCTTTGGGGTCGGGCCGCTGACCTCCCACTTGCGGAGCTTCTCGGCGCCGCCGGCGGCGGGCAGCCCGCACAGCTTGGCCATGTCGGCCGCGGTCAGCTCGCGGCCGAGGGCCTCGCCGAGATGGGTGCGCAGTTTTCTCAGTTCAGGGCCGGTCACTCTCGGGTCCGCTCCGCGATAAGAATGTGAAGTGAGTCACATGACGTGTTCGAGACGCGGGCTATACGCCGCGCATGCGACTTCTAAAGGAAACCGTCATGCATGGCATCATTGAGAGTCTCAGCCCCGAACACGGACACATCGATTGGAAATGGGTCGGCAGTGTGTTCGTGCTCTATGTGGTGTTGGTGATAGGCGGGGCAGGGCTTCTGCTGGCGCATTGATCCGTGGCACCGCGCACCGCGTGCTGACGACGACCATCGTTTTCGAGAGATCCTGGTGCTGCCAGACAGGATTGAACTGTCGACCTCTCCATTACCAATGGAGTGCTCTACCACTGAGCTACGGCAGCGTGCCCGGGAAAAATTGAATCGGCCCAGAGGGCCCGTCCAAGCGGGCGGTTCTTGCCACAGGCCTCCCCTTCGCGCAAGCGAAACAGCGCCCCTCCCGCCGGGCAAATCGGCAGAAATCACGTTCCGCGTCGATGATTGCGGCCAATCCGGCCGATTCCGGCCGGATTGGGTTCCCGATGGTGCCGGAAGGCTCCCGATCCACCAACCGCCGAATCATGCCGTCGCGCGCAACTGGTCGACCGGGCAGGGTGCGCGGGCCCCGGCCATTGTCTATGCTCGCGTGGCGCAAGGCGACGGGCGGTTCGAGAGTGTTGCAATGACGGGCGATCGGGACAGTGGCGGCGGGCAGAAGGATGCACGACAGGATCGCCTCAAGCTCGCGCTGCGCGAAAACCTGAAGCGGCGGAAATCGCAGGCGCGGGGTCGCGAGGATGTGGCTTCCGAGCCGGCCGACGGCCCGCTAGATGTCGGCTCGCCGGATGATGCCGGCGGAAACGAGCCGGGCCATTGATCCGGCAGGTGTGATTCCAAGAGAAGCAGGTCGCCGAGATGGCTGTGGACGAGACGACGATCAATCGCCTGAGCGCAACCGCCCACGCCTTTCCGCGCCATGAGCAGACCTTTCCGACCCTGACCTCCCATGAGATCGAACGGATGCGCCGCTTCGGCGAGCCGCGCTCCTACCACGACGGCGAGGCGCTGTTCGAGACCGGCACGCCGGGTCCCGGCATGTTCGTGGTGCTGTCGGGCAGCGTGTCGATCACCCAGCGCGACGGCCTCGGCCGTGTCACGCCGGTCATCGACCAGGGGCCGGGGCAATTCCTCGCCGAGATCGGCCAGCTCTCCGGCCGCGCCGCGCTGGTCGACGGCCATGCCGACGGCGCAGTCGAGACATTGCTGCTGCCGCCGGACCGGCTGCGCGCGCTGCTGGTCGCCGAGGCCGACCTCGGCGAGCGCATCATGCGCGCGCTGATCCTGCGCCGGGTCAGCCTGATCCAGGGCGGCGCCGGCGGCCCGGTGCTGATCGGCTCGGCGTCGGTCGGCAACATGGCGCCGTTGCAGAACTTCCTGGCCCGCAACGGCCAGCCGCATCACGTGCTCGATCCCGCGGCCGACACCGACGCCGCCGATATTATCGCGCGCTATTCGCCGACCCGCGCCGAGCTGCCGCTGGTGGTCTGTCCCAACGGCACGGTGCTGCGCAATCCGTCCGAGATCGCGCTGGCGATGGCGCTCGGCATGGTCGGCAGCGGTACGCAGGACAGGCTGTACGATGTCGCCGTGGTCGGCAGCGGTCCGGCCGGGCTCGCCACCGCGGTCTATGCCGCGTCCGAGGGATTGTCGGTCGCGGTGTTCGATTCCCGGGCGTTCGGCGGCCAGGCCGGCGCCAGCATGCGGATCGAAAACTATCTGGGCTTCCCGACCGGCATCTCCGGCCAGGCGCTGGCCGGGCGGGCCTTCAACCAGGCGCAGAAATTCGGCGCCGAGATGTTGATCCCGGTCTCGATCAAATCGCTCGACTGCTCCAAGACATCAGGCGCGTTCGCGCTCGCAACCGGATGCGGGCACACGCTGCGCGCCAAATCGGTGGTGGTGGCGAGCGGCGCGCGCTACCGGCGGCCTGTGATCGACAATCTCGAGACCTATGAAGGCCGCGGCGTCTGGTACTGGGCCTCGCCGATCGAGGCGCGGCTCTGCGCCAACCAGGACGTCGTGCTGGTCGGCGGCGGCAACTCCGCCGGGCAGGCGGCGGTCTATCTGTCTGCGCATGCCCGCAAGGTCAACATGATGATCCGCGGCGGCGGGCTCGGGGCCAGCATGTCGCGCTATCTGATCGAGCGCATCGAGGCGACGCCGAACATCGAGCTGATGTTCAACACCGAGGTGATCGGGCTCGACGGCGCGGAGACGCTGGAGCGGGTGCGCTGGCGCAGCCGGCTCGCTCCCGACGCGTTCACGATGGATATCCGCAACCTGTTCCTGTTCGTCGGCGCCGATCCGGCGACCGGCTGGCTCGAAGGCTGCGGCGTGGAGGTCGATCGCGGCGGCTTCGTCAAGACAGGCGTGCAGAACGGCGAGGGCACGCCCGCCGTGCCGCTGCTCGAGACCACGGTGCCCGGCGTGTTCGCGGTCGGCGACGTCCGCTCCGGATCGGTCAAGCGGGTCGGCGGCGCGATCGGCGAAGGCGCCCAGGTCGTCGCCGCGCTGCACGGCTATCTCGCCGATGCCGGCAGTCCGTCATTGTAGCGATGATGCGGCGGGGAAGCTCTATTCCCGTCATCCCCGCGCAAAGGCTTCGCCTTTGTCGCTGGAGGTGCGAGCGAAGCGAGCCTCGAAGGATGCACGGCCCCGCCTGTGGCCGATTCATCCTTCGAGACGCGCGTTCCGCGCTCCTCAGGATGACGGGTTAAAAAAGACTCACAAGCAGGAGGCCGCAAATGCCAAAAGGCTGCACCCATATCGCCGGCATCCAGGACGTCACCCCGAGCGCGCTCGGCTGCGAGGAGTGCCTGAAGAGCGGCAGCCCGTGGCTGCATCTGCGGATCTGCCGGACCTGCGGCCATGTCGGTTGCTGCGACGACTCGCCGAACCGGCATGCGACCGCGCATTTCCACGCCACCGGCCATCCGGTGATCGAGGGTTACGATCCGCCGGAGGGCTGGGGCTGGTGCTATGTCGACGAGGTGCTGTTCGACCTGTCGAAGCGCAAGACGCCGCATAACGGACCGATCCCGCGTTATTATTGATTCAACATCTCACGTGGTGCACGCGCCGCGGCGCGTCGCTTTCGAGCCACCGCAGCGGAAATGGGCTGTCAGTCGTCCTGCCATCGAACCATGTAGCAATTCTCGGAGATGCATCGTAACGTGGTGTGGGTTCTCAACGGGGAGTGCGCCACATGACGACGTTGGTGCTTGTGCACGTTATCATCAGCCTGATTGCGATCGTCTCCGGTGTGATCGTGATGTTCGGCCTGCTCGGTTCGCAGTCGAGACCCGGGCTGACCGCGATCTTCCTGCTGCTCACGATCCTGACCAACGCCACCGGCTTCCTGATCCCGCCGCTCGTGACCGAGAAGCTGCTGCCGTCGCACATCATCGGCGGCCTCTCGCTGGTGCTGCTCGCGATCGCCTGCATCGCGCTGTATGCGATGCAGCTCAAGGGCGCCTGGCGGCCGATCTATATCGTGACCGCGCTGGTCTCGCTCTATCTCAACGTCTTCGTGCTGGTCATCCAGAGCTTCCTCAAGATCCCCGCGTTGCAGGCGCTGGCGCCGGCCGTGCCGCCGAACCCGCCGTCAGGGCCGGTGTTTGCCGCCGTGCAGGGCATCGTGCTGGTGTTCTTCGCCGTGATGATCATCGGCGCCTGGCGCCGGTTCAGGCCGGCTGCGTTCGCCTGATCCGGGGCGGATGACATCAATTCGAGGCGACGCACATAGACCATGACATGCGGCGGCGTGTCTGGACACGCCGTCGCCAACAGCCGGTTCATGCCTGGCGTGGCCGGACCACCAGATCGGCAACAACAGGAGCGATCCAATGCCCACCATCACCACCAAGGACGGCGTCGAGATCTTCTACAAGGATTGGGGCTCGGGTCAGCCGATCGTGTTCAGCCATGGCTGGCCGCTGTCGTCGGACGACTGGGACGCCCAGATGCTGTTCTTCCTCAATCACGGCTTTCGCGTCATAGCCCATGACCGCCGCGGCCACGGCCGCTCCGCCCAGGTCGCCGACGGCCACGACATGGACCACTATGCCGATGACCTCGCCGCGGTCACCGCGCATCTCGACCTGAAGAATGCCGTCCATGTCGGTCATTCCACCGGCGGCGGCGAGGTCGTGCACTACATCGCTCGCCATGGCGAGAGCCGGGTGGCGAAGGCCGCAATCATCGCAGCCGTGCCGCCCTTGATGGTGCAGACGCCCGCCAATCCCGGCGGCCTGCCGAAATCGGTGTTCGACGGCTTGCAGGCGCAGGTCGCGGCCAACCGATCGCAGTTCTATCGCGATCTGCCGGCCGGCCCGTTCTATGGCTACAACCGGCCCGGCGTAAAATCGTCGGAAGCGGTGATCCAGAACTGGTGGCGGCAGGGCATGATGGGCGGCGCGAAAGCCCATTACGACGGCATCGTCGCGTTCTCGCAGACCGACTTCACCGAGGATCTGAAGAAGATCAACGTGCCGGTGCTGGTGATGCATGGCGACGACGACCAGATCGTGCCCTACGCGGATTCCGGCCCGCTCTCGGCCAAGCTGCTGAAGAACGGCACGCTGAAGACCTACAAGGGCTTCCCGCACGGCATGCCGACCACGGAGGCCGAGACCATCAACGCGGACCTGCTGGCGTTCATCAAGGGGTGAGGCGAGCGCAAACACCATCGCAGTTCGGTGCGACCAGGTGAGGCAGCCACCAGCGGTAGGGTTCCCTCCCCCCTTGCGGGGGAGGGAGCCTGACGAGCGTGCTCACCTGACGAATTTGCCCGACGTGCCAGGTTACCTTGTCGAGCGCCGTCGCCGTCAGCTCCTTTGCATGGGGTTGTTTTCGATATTTTGCTCGTGCGCGGCCGGTTCCCCCGAGCGGCATTTCCTCGGCGCCGCGTGGTACCTCTGGCTGCCGAACGCGTTATAACCACCGTTATGTCCCCGCCCGCGCCCCTGAAGCTGATCGCCCTCGATGCCGATGACCTCGCGGTCATCTCCGCCCATGTGCAGGACGCCCGCGTCCAGCCCTCCGATATCGTCTGGCGCCAGGGCGAGAAGCGCCTGGTGGTCGGCCTGAACCGGCTCGACTGGGAGCAGACCCTGTCGGGCGGCACCTGCTCGCGGCGGATGGTCGCCGCGCTCCGGTTCGACCGGGTGCTGGCCTGCAAGTCGCGCAAGATCGACCTGGCGGCCCCGGACGCCCCCCTGGAACTGCTCGGGATCGAATTCCATGTCTCCAACCCGCCCAGCGGCAGCGCGCTCCTGATGTTCGGCCATGGCGGGGCGCTGCGGCTGGATGTCGAGTGCCTGGAGTGCGAATTGACCGATCTCGGGGCTGACGATTTCGGGATGCCGCCGGCGTAACGCTCAGCCCGCCGCGTCCCAAGGGTTGACGGCCATTATCCGCCGCGCCATTGAGCAGGGACCCAGAGTTCTCTTCAGAAAGCCGCCATGCCCGTTCGCCTGGACCGACAGAGCGCCGATTTCGAGCAGCGTTTCCGCGATTTCCTGGCGGCCAAGCGCGAGGTCTCGGCCGACGTCGAGCGTGCCACCCGCGCCATCGTCGACGACGTGGCCGCCCGCGGCGACGCGGCGCTGCTCGAGGCGACCAGGAAGTTCGACCGGCTCGATATCGCCGCCGCCGGCCTGCGCATCACGCCGGCCGAGATCGACGCTGCGGTCGCGGCCTGCGACCCCAAGACCGTTGAGGCCCTGAGCTTCGCGCGCGACCGGATCGAGACCTTCCATCGCCGCCAGCTGCCGAAGGACGAGCGCTTCACCGATGCCGCCGGCGTCGAGCTCGGCTGGCGCTGGAGCGCGGTCGATGCGGTCGGGCTCTACGTGCCCGGCGGCACCGCGGCCTATCCGTCCTCGGTGCTGATGAACGCGGTGCCGGCCAGGGTCGCCGGGGTGCCGCGGGTGGTGATGGTGGTGCCGGCGCCGGACGGCAAGCTCAACCCGCTGGTGCTCGCGGCCGCCCATCTCGGCGGCGTTTCCGAGATCTACCGCGTCGGTGGTGCCCAGGCGGTGGCCGCGCTCGCCTATGGTACCGCGACGATCGCGCCGGTGGCGAAGATCGTCGGTCCCGGCAACGCCTATGTCGCGGCCGCCAAGCGGCTGGTGTTCGGCAAGGTCGGCATCGACATGATCGCCGGCCCTTCCGAGGTGCTGGTCATCGCCGACGACACCGGCAATGCCGACTGGATCGCGGCCGATCTGCTGGCGCAGGCCGAGCATGACGTCAGCGCGCAGTCGATCCTGATCACCGACAGCGCGCGGCTCGCCGCCGATGTCGAGCGCGCGGTCGAGGCGCAGCTTGTGACGCTGCCGCGCGCCGAGATCGCCCGCACCTCGTGGAATGATTTTGGCGCCGTGATCAAGGTGGCAAAGCTGGACGACGCGGTCGAGCTTGCCAACGCGATCGCGGCCGAGCATCTCGAGATCATGACCGCCGACGCCGAGGCTCTGTCGAACAAGGTCCGCAATGCCGGGGCGATCTTCCTGGGGCCGCATACCCCGGAGGCGATCGGCGACTATGTCGGCGGCTCCAACCACGTGCTGCCGACCGCGCGCTCGGCGCGGTTCTCTTCCGGCCTCGGGGTGCTTGACTTCATGAAGCGAACCTCGATCCTGCGCTGTGGGCCGGATCAGCTCCGTGCGCTCGGGCCCGCCGCGATGACGCTCGGCCAGGCCGAGGGTCTCGATGCCCATTCACGTTCCGTCGGATTGCGCCTCAATCTCCCATGACCCAGCCTCCAGCCGACGATTCCGACAATCGCATCGTCGCGGTGACGCTCGACGAGGAATCGATCGGCCGTTCCGGGCCCGACATCGAGCATGAGCGGGCGATCGCGATCTACGACCTGGTCGAGCAGAACCTGTTCGCGCCCGAGGGCGCCGCCGGGCCGGGTCCCTATACCCTGCATATCGCGATCACCGGCAACCGGCTGATGTTCGATATCCGGAGAGAAGATGGCGCGCCGGTGGTCGCGCATCTGTTGTCGCTGACCCCGTTCCGCCGCGTCGTGAAGGACTACTTCATGATCTGCGACAGCTACTATCAGGCCATCCGAACCGCGACGCCGGACAAGATCGAGGCAATCGACATGGGGCGCCGCGGCATCCATGACGAGGGCTCGCGCACGTTGCAGGAGCGGCTCAAGGGCAAGGTGCGGGTCGATTTCGAGACCGCGCGGCGGCTGTTCACGCTGATCACTGTGCTGCACTGGAAGGGTGAGGGCGCATGATCCCGAAAAGTGGGTACCGGTTTTCGGATCAGACAATGCGCCAAAACGAGAGGCGCATGATCAGCGACGCGATGATTGACGGGGGCGTACCCCGGTCGAAAAAAGCCTGATCGGATGGAAGCGCCGCGCGCGCGCAACCCGCAGGCCGTGCTGTTCGCATGCGGCCACAACGCCGTGCGCTCGCCGATGGCCGAAAGCCTGTTGCAGCAGATGTTCCCGCAAGGCCTCTATGTCCGCTCCGCCGGCGTCAAGAAGGGCGAACTCGATCCATTCGCGGTCTCTGTGATGGCCGAGTTCGGCCAGGACATTTCCGGCCACAAGCCGCAGACCTTCGAGGAGCTCGAGGACTGGGAAGGACTGAACTTCGACCTCATCATCACGCTGTCGCCGGAGGCGCATCACAAGGCATTGGACCTGACCCGAACGCTCGCCGCCGATGTCGAATACTGGCCGACACATGATCCGACCGGCACCAGCGGCAATCGCGAGCAGAAGCTCGCCGCCTATCGCGAAGTCTGCGACGGCCTCCTGATGCGGATCCGCCGCCGCTTCGCCAAGACTGGCGCCGCGAGCGGCTGACGTTCCGCGTGTTCCGATCGGTGGGAGTGCCCGTTGTCGCCAGACTGACAAACAGCTGTGCTTATGGGGCCTTGTCCCCCAGCGGGCGCGCGATTCGCAGCCGGTTCCAAGGTTGTGCATCGATGCCCCATCCGATAGGTTCCGCCCGCGTCCGTCCCCCCGATTCAGCCCCAAAGCCCGCATGCTAGGCCGTCCCAAATTCGTTCTTGCTTCCGGTTCGCCGCGGCGGCTGGCGCTGCTCAACCAGGCCGGCATCGAACCCGATGCGCTGCGTCCGGCCGATGTCGACGAGACCCCGCGGCGCGGAGAGTTGCCGCGCGCCTGCGCCAACCGCCTGGCGCGTGCCAAGGCCGACGCCGCGCTGAAATCGGTGCAGCTTGACGACGACTTGCGCGGCTCCTTCATCATTGCCGCTGACACCGTGGTCGCGGTTGGCCGCCGCATCCTGCCCAAGGCCAACCTGGTCGACGAGGCCGCGCAATGCCTGCGGCTGCTGTCGGGCCGCAATCACCGGGTCTACACCGCGATCTGCGTGGTGACGCCGCGCGAAGCGTTCCGCCAGCGCCTGGTCGAGACCCGCGTGCGCTTCAAGCGGCTCAGCGAGGACGACATCCAGGCCTATATCGGCTCCGGCGAATGGCGCGGCAAAGCCGGCGGCTACGCCGTGCAGGGCATCGCCGGCTCCTTCGTGGTCAAGATGGTCGGCTCCTACACCAACGTGGTCGGCCTGCCGCTCTATGAGACCGTGACCTTGCTCGGCGGCGAAGGCTTCCCGATCCGCTACGGCTGGCTCAACACCGCGGCGGTGTGAGATCAGTTCTGGAGTATCGGCATCACCGGTACACCTCTCCCTTGTGGCCCCTTATGGGAGAGGTCAAATCGCATCGCAGATGCGATTTGGGTGAGGGGTCTGTCTCCGCGGACGGAGACCCCTCATCCGTCGCGGACGATGTCCGCGCCACCTTCTCCCACAGGGGGAGAAGGGAAGCCCGTCCCTGCGCAACATGGAACATGATGCCGCCTGCTTGATTGCCAGACGGTATAGGCTAAGTCCGAGCCATGACCGACCAACCCCGAACCCCTCCGGCCACCCCACGCGCCTGCCCGATCTGCGGCAAGCCGGTCGCGCAGGCCTTCCGTCCGTTCTGCTCGCCGCGCTGCCGCGACGTCGACCTCAACCGCTGGCTGACCGGCTCCTATGTCGTGCCCGGCCGCGAGGACGACGCGGAGGACCCGGAATAGCCGAGTTTTCCCAACAAGTTGGGGAAAGATGACGGGACGGGCCGCGCCCGGCGAAGCGTTTCGCGAAGCCGGGTGGACACAGCGCCCCGACCTCTCTATAAACCGCCCGCTCGCACCGGCCTTTCGGCCCCGCGGGTATGCCCAGGTAGCTCAGTTGGTAGAGCATGCGACTGAAAATCGCAGTGTCGGTGGTTCGATCCCGCCCCTGGGCACCATCCCCCTCACAATGCTGCCGTAGCCCGTAATCGCTCCACGCGGACACTCGTCCCGGCGTAGCCCGAAGGGCGAAGCCGGATGGTTCGATCCCGCCCCTGGGCACCACGCTTCACCCTTGCGGGCTACGAGTGGCGGAGCCGCGCATCAGCCGTCTCCTACCGATAATCCTTGTTGTCGATCGTCTTGCTGTCCTTGCCGCTGTCACCGCCGGTCGGCATGCACTCGACCTGGACGAGATCGGGATAGAGCTCCCAGGATCGCACCAGGAATTTTCTGCGGACGCCGTAGGAGGTGATGACGCAGCGGTTCAGCACCGGGCTGACGGCGGCGGCGACGTAGCCGGGATAGAACAGCGAGCCGTGGTGGAGGATGCTCCAGAGCTCGTTGAACCAGGTCGAGCGCACCCGGAACGTCACGGTATTCTGCTCGGTGCAGGGCAGCGTCTCGCAACCATAGACCTCGTGGACCTCGAGGCCTTCGGTCTGCGAGCTGGAGAGGTTCTGCGAGTTCGACAGATAGAGCTGCTCGTCGTGCCGCACCGTGGCCAGGTACCAGGGCAAGGTCGCCGCGACCGTCATCGCGCCATAGACGAGGTAGCAGACGGCGATCGTCGCCAGGATCATGATGCCGCCGCGCGCCTTGCTGAACTCCGGGTCGCCATAGGCGTCCTTGGCGTAGACGCAGCGCGCCCAGAGCGCGCGGTAGCCGGCGAAGAGCCAGCGCACGAAGCGGTAGAGCCGCCAGGTGACGGGCGCGATCAGCGTCAGGTAGATCCAGCCGCAGGAGCGGACGAATTGCGACCAGAACCGGCCGAGCAGGGTCAGGTCGCGATGGGCGCGCCCGAGCTCGGACTGGTCGTAGGACTTCTTGGCCTCATAGGCCTTGGTCTTGAAGTCGGACAGCGTCTTGTCGATGCCGTCCAGCAACGCGTTGGCGTCGTCATGCGGCTTTTCGGTCATGGGGGATCCAGCTCGACGTGAAATTGCGGCTCGTCGCATCGAAGCCGATGTCGAGCGTGCCGCTGAAGGCGGGGTCCGCCATCGTCTTGTCGACGATCATGGCCTCGATGCGTTTGATCCGCCCCGGCAGGCCGCGGGCGCCGATCTCGGGCGAATAGGTCTTGTCGCAGAACTCGCGCAGCTGTGCTTCGGGGAAGCGCACCTCGATCGATTGCGCCAGGTAGAAGGCGTTGATGCGCGAGATTTCGCGGAACACGATCTTCTCGATCGTGTCCATGTTGAGCTTGTGGAACAGGATGATGTTCTCGCGCCCCTCGAAGCGGTTCAGGAATTCGGTCCGGAACGCCTTCTTCAGGTCGCGGATGGTGAGCTCATAGGCCTCTTCCTGGCTCAGGTCGCCGGGACCGGTGCCGACCCGCAGCGCATGATCCGCGCCGATGTTGGTGGTCATCGGCATCACCACGTCGCCGAACTCGACCTTGCGGCCGAGATTGTCGCGGCAGCGTCCGTCGTCGAGGATGTTGAGGCAGATGTTGAAGATGTCGGGGTGAGCCTTCTCGATCTCGTCCCACAGCATGACCTGATACGGATTGGCCCGCACCGAGTTGGTCATCTCGCCGCCGGCCGCAAAGCCGTCATAGCCCGGAGGCGCGCCGATCAGCTTGGTGACGTCGTTCTTCTCCATGAACTCGCCCATGTCGTAGCGGTTCAACGCCTTGTCGGTGTCGAACAGCGCTTCCGCCAGCCCCTTGGCGACCTCGGTCTTGCCGACGCCGCTGGCGCCGCAGAACAGGAACGGCAGCGGCCGGTCGGTGCGCCGTCCGCGCCGCCAGACCTTGATCGCGCGGTCGACGTGATCGAGCACGTCGTCCTGGCCGAACACCCGCCGTTTCAGTGATCCGTGCAGGTTGAGCAGCTTGACGGCGTCGTTCTGCTTGAGCTTGGAGGCATCGATGCCGGAGATCAGCGAGAACTCGTCGATCACCATGTCGGCGGTGAACAGCAGGCGGTCGTTGATCTCCCTGGTGACGGCCTTGTACTTCACCCGGTTCTCGTCGACGGCCGCCTGAGTCCGCGCGATCTCGCCGCGCAGCTGGAGAATCTCGGGCGTGGCATAGCCGGACGCCCTGGCGATCAGGTCGAAGTCGGCATCGCCGGCGGAGGCCTTGCCGGCAGGTTCATCGAGGTGCCGCTTCTTCTCCTCGTCCTCGAGGGTGCGCAGTTGCGCCTCCATATGCGCGATCGACTTCTCGCCCTCGCGCTGCGCCGCGTAGTAGCCCTTGATCCTGGCCTGGTATTCGGCGAACTCGGCCTTGTGGCGCGCGATCGCGGCGCGCACGGCGGCGGCCTTCTGTTCGCTGCCGGCGGGGGCGCCGCTGGCGGTGAGACGCGCCAGCTCCGCTTCCAGCTGCGCGAGCAACGGCGGCGTCGAATGCGCCCGCAGCAGATAGCGCGCCATGCCGCGATCGAGCAGGGTGCGGGTGCGTGCGGGCTGCGCCGCGGTCAGCCCGGTGTCGAGCGAACGATACTTACTCGTCATGTCGATGGCGGCCTTGACCGCCGGCGGATCGATCCGGACCTCGTAACTCTCCTCGAGATCTTTCGCGCCGTGCAGCGCGATCTCCTCGAGCTCGGCGCCGGCCGGCTCGGTCAGATCCATCAGCGTGAAATGATCGCGGAAATCGGAATGGCACTTGAGCACCTGGGTCAGGTCGGCCTCGCGCACCTCGAGGAAGACCTGGGTCTTCTTCGCCTTCACCATCGCCGTCAACGCGTTGACGATGTGCATCAGTCCGCTGTTGCGCAGCGCGTCGATCAGATCGAGCGTATCCTCGACGATCAGGACGCTGTCGGGGGTGCGGTTCAGGATCGCGAAGATCGCCTTGAACTGCTTGACGATGGCATCGTTGTCGCCGAGGCCGAACAGGCCATCGGTGTCGAGCCAGAACAGCCGCTTGTTGACGATGTCGAACGGCGCGTCGGCGTCGGCCTTGCGGGCTTGCAGCGCCAGCGCCAGCGTGGTGATGCCGACGCCGCTCGGACCGGAGACGATCACGCTGTTGGCTTCCATCCGCGTCAGGATGGTGCACAGTTCCTCGAACTTCTCCGTACGGCCAACCAGCTTGAAGTTCTTCCGGTTGGCGAGCATGTCGCTGCCGGTGATCAGAAAATTGTCGGCCATCGGGATGTCCATCGGTCAGGCTGCACGCGAGGGAAGCCCGGACCGGTCGTGCCGGTCCGGGAGCGAAGCTCAGATCTGCCCGAACGTGATCTCCTTGTCGTCGACCGGTTTCGGCGCCGTCGCAGCGGCCGCAGCGCCGGGCTCCTTGGCATCCATGCCGATGCTCTCCTGCAAGCGCGCGCGCACCGTGGCGGTGACGTCGCTGAGCTCGCCGAGCCGGCTCTGGATGTTGGAGAGCCCGTCTTCGCGCAGCTTGTTGGCGGCTTGCAGCGATTCGGCGATGTTCGACATCGACTCGACCTTCTCCATGATCCGCTTCGAGGCCTCGTCGACTTGCAGTGCCTGGCGGATCACCTCCTTGTTGGCGACGTCGTCGGTCACCGCATTCATCGCCCGCATCGAATCCCGCACGCTCTCCGAGGCCTCGTTGAGCGCCGAGTTGTTGAGCGCCTGGATCGTGGTGTTCAGGCTGGTGGCGACGCTGGCGATACCGTCGCTGGAGAGCTCGCGCAAATTGACGTTCTGCTTGCCGAGGGCGTCGTGGAAGGTGTTGGCGTCGACGGCGTCCTTTTCGAGATCGGCTACCGTCTTCTTGGTGCCGCGCCCGCTGTCCAGCAGCGCCGTGACATGGCGTTCGAAATCGTTCTTCTTGCGCTCGCGCTCGAGGCGGCCAAGCGTATCCTCGCCCTCCTTCGGCGTCGACAGCGCCTGCACCTTCTCCTTGTTTGCCGTAGAGGCGAGGTCGATGCCCTTGTCGAGGATCGCGACCACCGTGATCATCTGCGAGTTGATCTTGACCAGCTTGTCGGCCTGGCCCTCGATTCCGCCGAGCTCGTCGCGCAGCTCCGAGACCGTGACCTGCGACTTGTCGATGTAGTCGAGCGCGGCCTTGATGATGCCCTCGACGCGCTTGACGTGCTCGGGGCCGGAGATGTCGAGCATCTTGCGGACCTGGTCCTTTTCGGCCTTGAACTTGCCCTGCTTGGCGTCGTGCTCGGCCTTCTCCGTGATGATCGCCTGCGCCTTGTCGCGACAGGTCTTCAGCGCCTCGATCTGCTTGGCGATCAGGAGCTCCTTGGCGGCGATTTCGGCCTGCGCGGATTTCTTGATGCCGCCGAACAGGCCGGTCTGCGTCTTCAGCTTGGCGATGTCGCGCTCGAGCATGTCCTTGTCGGAGGTCGCCTGCCGCGCCTGGGATTCGACCTCCGAGGTCCGGCGGTCCCAATCGGCCTCGCGCTTGCGATCGTCCTCGATCTCCGCGAAGGTATCCAGCACGACATTGTCGCCGGCGGTGCGCAGCGTGTAGAGCGCATCGAGATTGTCGACCAGCGGGTGGATCATCTCGCGGAAATCCAGCACGCCCTTGTTCATGTCGGCAAAGGTCTGCTTCATCTTGGCGAAGACGGTCGTCGACGACAGCTCGATCAGCTTGCGCTGCATCAGCGTGCGCTGCTGCGCCAGATATTCCTTGTAGGCCTCGAGCTGCTTGACCGACGCCTTGCAGTCCTCGGCAAGATCCGGCGAGAGCAGCGCGCCGATCTGGCGGCTGCGCTCCTCGGGCGTGACTTCGGGATTGAAGACGATCTTGGCCACGGGATTGGCGGTGATGTCGACGGGCGCGGCCTGCGCCGCCTGCTTCGGCGCCATCCGCGCCTTGATGGCCTCGTTGACGGCGGTCGATTCCGCGAGTTTGGGGGATGCAGAGGTGGACATTGCAGTCGTCTCCAGGTGGGGCGACTCCGAAACGGAGCCGCATGTGCAGCGCAGACGTTCAGGCCGCGTTGCGGGAAATCGTCGTTGGGCAACTCACATGAAAATTCCGGCCGGCGCGGAAGCTAGATGCGACTCCTCAGTCGCACAACCGTAGGGAGGTGCAATTAGCCCGTTTAACCAAACGAAGTCGCAACAGTGTGTACGCATCGTTTTATGATTGCTGAGAGTTTCAGCCCGGCAGGAAGCTCATTGTTGATGGCTGTTTTGTCGCTTCATGCCCGGTCTGGTTCGATTGAATCGTGATGGGCCTGTTCTGGATCGATGCGGAGGGAGCTTGGCATCGGATGCTCAGGACATGCGCCCTCTGGTTGACGCGCGCAAGGCGCACACGGCGATTTGAACGCGCGGCGGTCATTCGGCCCGGAATCGATCGGATTTCAGGCTCTAAATATCTGAATCCATTTTCGAAATGCGCCCCGGCCTGTTGCGCAGGCAGGAACTCGGGTCGAATGTAACTTTATTCAGCCGCGGGCAATGAAGTTGCCAAGAATGGTGACGGCTCAAAGACTCTTCTGCTTCGGCTGCATCCGGGATGCCTCGCGCTCGATGCGGGCGGCGACCTGCGTCGCCTTGTCGGCTGCGACGGGCGGGGAAAACACGAAGCCCTGCACCTGGTCGCAATCGAGCCCGCCGAGCACGTCCACTTCAGCCGGCAATTCGGCGCCCTCCGCCACCACGGTCATGCCGAGCCCGTGCGATAGCGCGATGATGCCGCCGAGCAGCTTGCGCTTCTCCGGCGCGGTGGAGATGCCATCCACGAAGGCGCGGTCCACCTTGAGGCAATCGAACGGCAGGCGCGTCAGATAGCCGAGCGAGGAATAGCCCGAGCCGAAATCGTCCAGCGCCAAGCGCACGCCGAGATCGGAGAGCGCGGTCAGCGTGCGGCTGATCCGCTGCTCGGTGTGATCCACGAACAGGTTTTCGGTCAGCTCCAGGCAGAGCAGCTTGGCGGGAAAGCCGGTCTCCGCCAGCACGGCCGAGACCGCGGTCTCGAAATCCACGTTCCAGATCTGCGCCGGAGAGACGTTGACCGAGACGGCGCGCGGCGGCAATCCGGCATCCAGCCAGATGCGGCCCTGCCGGCAGGCCTCACGCAGCACCCACAGGCCGAGGTCGACGATCAGCCCGGAGCTTTCGGCGATCGGGATGAACTCCGCCGGCGAGATCGGCCCGCGCTCGGGATGGGTCCAGCGCAGCAGCGCCTCGAAGCCGGTGACGCGACCGGTCCTCAGGTCGAGCTGCGGCTGGTAATGGGCCTCGAGCGTGCCAGCTTCCACGGCGTGGCGCAGATGCCGGCCGAGATCGAGCCGTTGATCGACCGCCTGGGCATAGACCGGCTCGAACAGTTGCGCCCGGCCGCGCCCGGCCTCCTTGGCCATGTAGAGCGCGAGGTCGGCGTTGCGCGCGGCCGTCTCCGCCGTCGCCCCATGCTCCGGCAGGCGGGCGATGCCGATGGTGGCGCCGACACAAGCCTCGCCCTCGGTGAGATCGACGGGGACCGACAGCTTGACGATCAGCCGGTTGGCGAGTTCGGTGAGCGCGACGTCGGACATGCCGTATCCCTCTGCCAGCACGGCGAATTCGTCGCCGCCGAGCCGGGCGATGAAGGCGCGCGGCCCCAATTCCTGGCGCAGCGCGGCCGCCACCTGGACCAGCAATTTGTCGCCGGCGGCATGGCCGAGGGAATCATTGACCTCCTTGAAGCGATCGAGGTCGATCAGCAGCAGCGCGCCGCGGCGGCCTTGCTGGGCGCAACCTTCGATCAGGGTTGCGAGCTGGCGCGTGAACAGCGCGCGATTGGCAAGCCCGGTCAAAGGATCGGTGTAGGCGAGCTGCTCGAGCTGGCGCTCGGCCTCCTTGCGCTCGGTGACGTCCTGCACGGTGCCGATGATGCCGATGACCTTGTCGTGGGCGACCTCTGCCTTGCAGATCACGGCCAGATCGCGGGGAGTGCCGTCCGCGTGCACGATGCGCAGATCGGTGGCTTCGGTCGCACGGGTGCGGAGAACCCGCTTTTGCACGTCGCGGAAGCGGTCGGCGTCGGCGCCGAGGAAACGGGGCCTGATGGTCTCATCGGTCGGCTCGAACGTGTCGGGATCGAAGCCGAGCAGCTGGTAGAGTTCGGACGCCCAGGTCGTGCGCCCGGTGTCGAGCCGGTAGCTCCAGGTGCCGATCTTGCCGAGCCGGTGCGCTTCCTCCAGTGCCCGCGTGCGCTGGTCGAGCAGCGCCTTGGCCGCCCTGAGCTGGGTGATGTCGCTGGCGGTGCCGCGATAGCCGAGAAAGCTGCCATCGTCGGCGTAGATCGGCTTGCCGCTGGTGCAGATGCTGACGCGCGACCCGTCCTTGCCGATCAACGTATAGATGAAGTCGCGAAAAGGGCGATGGGCCTCCATGTCGGCCCGGTGCTGCGCCATGCCCTCCGCGTCTTCGGGCGCATAGGCCAGCTCCCAGCGCGCCTTCCCGCCGGAGGCCACGGTCTGGAACGCGGCATTGCCGGGAAGCGATCTGGGATAGGGCAGCAGCCGATGGTCGGGGGCGCTCTCCCAGCACCAGTCCGAGGCGGTGGAGACAAAATCGGCCAGCCGTTGCTCGCTCTCGGCCAAGCGCCGCAGCGCGGAGGTTTCCTCCGTGACGTCGCGGACGATACCGGAGACGCGCCGGACCTGACCGCGGGCGTCGAATTCCGGCTCGCCATGGACCACGCAGTCGAGCACGCTGCCATCGGACTTGCGGAGCCTGGTTTGCACGGCGTAGGGCTGCCCGTCCGCCCAGCAGGCGGCGTAATGCGTTTCCAGGACTTTCTGGCTTTCAGGCAAATAACGCCCGCGCACCGTGGCGATCGGGATGAAGCCGTCGACTGTCTCGAACTCGTAGAAGGCGGCGAATTCGGGTGATATCCAGACGTCGGTCGCGGCCGCGCTGTGTGATTCCCAATAGCCCATGCGGGCCATCCTGATGGCACACCGCAGTGACCGTTCCTCATTCCAGCGGCGACGCGCTACCCGTGTGGGGGCCTGCCCTTGCGGCAATCTACGAGCGGCCATCGGTCCCCAGCCAAAAATGAGCCAACGTACAAATTATACGGCAAATTCGATAGCATATCGCGCGGCAACCTTGGAGCGACCCAGGTCACAGTCCGGGGTTCTTCCGCAGATTTGGTATAGTATCGGTGAATCCCGCAACGGGTGGCGGGTCTACGGAGGAACTCGGTCGCGGCGTCGGCCCGTTCGTGGCCCGCAGGGTTACTTGTTGCAGCGGCGGATGAACGTCACGTTCCTGGCGTACAGGTATGTGTAAGGATCCACCTGATCGAGCGCATGGTGCTTCAGAACCCAGTCGCGCACCGCGGGCGCATAGGACGACATCATCAGCTGAGTCTCACCGGGGTTGATGCTGCGGTCACCGTGATGCGCGGCGTGAAACATGAAGTAGCCGTTCGGGGTAATGCAGATCTTGTTGAGGGGGACGGTTCCGAGCACCGTCGTGCAGGACGATTTGCAGCGACCATCGATCACCACGCGATCATACTCCGCATTGACCCGCGTGTAGGTGTAGATGTGCGCAGCGGTGTTGCCGCCGGGATCGTGAAGATAGTAGATCTTTTCCGCGCAGGCGGGACGCGCCATTGCCAGCGTGACGATGCTGAAGCAGATCATGGCCAGTAACCGGTACATATCATCGCCCTCTCATCTGTCGAAATCTTGCCAGCGCTCGCAAGCCTCACGGACTGGTCTTCTCGACCTCAACGCGCCGCTGTATCGCCTCATGCGCCTCACTCCACGCTCCGCTTCCAATACCCAGTCCCGAGCTTGCCGGTGATCACGGCGGTGGCGTCATGGACTTCGTAGGAGCCGGCGTCGCTGTAATTGCGCAATCCCCTCAGCGCGTGCAGGGTCCAGCGGCCGTTGGCGAAGGTGACCGTGCCTTCATGCGATCGCGCCGAGCGGAACGGCTCGGCGTGGAATCTGTAGGTGCCGTCGGCCAGGATCTGCCAGATCCAGCGCGACTGGCCGCGGCCGCTCGCCACCATGATCTCCCAGGTGCCGACCAGCGCGGGATCGATGGCGCCGGCCGGGGGTGCGGGCGGCGGCAATACAGCAGCCGCCGCCGGTGCGGCGTTCGCTTGCGTCGTGGCCGTTGCGCCGACCGCCGGCTCTCCAGCCAGATAGATCGCCTTGCGCGACAGCGAGCCGTAGACGAACGGCTGCTGCTCGTTGCGTGTCGCCTCCATCACGTCGTCGCGGACGTTGCGGAACATGAAGGTGACCTCGACGCCCGGCGCCTCGATGTTGTGCAACAGCGCCGTGGCGAACGGGCTGTTGCGGCCGTCGCCGTCGAGCGCGGTGGTGCCGTCGCGCGCGGCATAGGCGACCAGCACGTTGCCGACCGGCTCGATCCGGCCGAGCCCGTTGCTGGGGGCGGCGCGCATCGCGATCGACCGGTTCATCTTCGCGGCGAACGGATTGTTGCGACAGGCATCGAGGATGACGAGGCCGAGACTCGTGGTGCTGGAGACTTGCAGCATGACGCTTTGCAGGTTGATGGCCTCGTTGGCGGCGTCGGTATCCCGTTTCAGCTCGGCATCGACCGGGATCAGCCAGTTGTCGCCGTTGATCTCCATGCCGTGGCCGGCGAAGTACACCGCCGCCATGTCAGCGCCCGCGGCCTCGCGGCCGAATGCGATCAGCCCGCGCCGCATGTCGTCGAAGCCGCCGTTCCGGATCAGGCTGACGGCGAAGCCGAGACGTTGCAGCGCGGCGGCGACATCGCCGGCGTCGTTCGGCGGATTGGTCAGCGCCGGCACGCTCCTGTAGGCGCCGTTGCCGATCACCAGCGCCACCCGCTTGCCGTCGGCCGCCGCCGTCGCCGGGGCAAAGCTCGTGAGCGCTGCGGCGATGGCCAGTCCCGAGACGAAGGCGCGGCGGTTCATGCTGGACCCGATCCGACGTGACGGGGACACGCTACCTCAGCGGCCGCCGGCAGGCCATCGGAATGGCTTGCGCGGTCGCGTCTTGTCGTCGTTGTTGTCGGCGTGGTCTAATCCCGTGAGCGGCGGGCCGCGAACCGAAGAAAAATCGCCCGCGATGTCTGGTGGGGAAACAATGAGAAAAATCGTCATGGTCGCGGCTGCGGCCGCCACAAGCCTTGCCTTCAACATCGCTCGCGCTGCGCCGCCGCTCCCGGAAGCCGCCGCGCACCAGGTCGGCTTCTCGGACCAGGGGCTGGCGCGGCTCGACGACTTCTTTGCCCGCGAGATCGCGGCCAAGCGGGTGCCCGGCGCGGTGGTGGCGATCGCCCGCGACGGCAGGCTGGTGCATTACAAGGCCTATGGCCAGCTCGATCCGGTCAAGGGCACGCCGATGCCGATCGATGCGGTCTTCGCGCTGGCCTCGATGACCAAGCCGATGGCGGCGGTCGCCGGTCTCACGCTGATGGAGCAGGGCAAGTTGCCGTTGCAGGCGCCGGTCGCCGAATATTATCCGGCGTTCGCCGACATGAAGGTCGGCGTGCAGCAGGCCGACGGTTCGCTGACGATGGAGCCGCAGGCGCGCCCGATCTTCATCCACGATCTCTATCGCCACACCTCCGGCCTGATGTATGGCGGCCGGCCCGACAGTTCGAGCGCGCTGGCGCGGCTCTATCCCGACGGCACGGCACCGGCCATCGAGGGTGATACCCAGGCCTTCATCGATCGCATCACCCAGTTGCCCCTGGTGCATCAGCCCGGCACCGAGTTCGAATATGGCTTCTCGATCGACGTGCTCGGCGCCGTGGTCGAGAAGGTGTCCGGCCAGCGGCTCGGCGACTATCTCAAGGCCAATGTCTGGACGCCGCTCGGCATGACGGACGCGACCTTCCATCCGACCGATGCCCAGCGCCCGCGGCTGGCGCGCCCGTTCGCCGACGACCCGCTCACCGGCAAGCCGCAATCGATCAAGCTGCTCGATACACCGACCAGGTTCGACTGCGGCGGCGCCTGCTCGTTCGCTACCGTCGGCGACTATCTCCGCTTCGGCCAGATGCTGCTCAACGGCGGCGAGCTCGACGGCAAGCGCATCCTCGGTCCCAAGACCGTGCATCACATGACGTCGAACCATCTCGGGCCCGAGATCAAGAACAACGTCGCCGCGGTCGAGCCGCATCGCGCCGGCTTCGGCTTCGGGCTGGCGGTCGCGGTGCGGACCAGCGAAGGCCTGTCGTCGGTGCCGGGCAATCCCGGCGAGTTCACCTGGAACGGCGCCTATGGCACGCAGTTCTTCTGCGATCCGAAGGAGCGCCTCGTCGTGGTGGTGGGAACCGCGGCACCGGGCGAGCTGCGCAAATACTATCGCGAGAACGTACAGGACATCGTCTACGGCGCGATGGTGAAGTAACGCCGCGTCGCATGGGCTGTCGGGACGACGGGGTTCCCGACAGCCAGCCGTGCACCCAACCGAAAATGCATTTCATCCAAAATCGATCGATCCAGCGAAACGTCTGACGCGTGATCGTGCGTTCATGCCGAACCTGCGCGCAGAGCGAGCGCCGTCGCAGAGAAACGGATTCTCTGGCAAGCGCTCGTTTGTGCATCGTCGCCGACGTCTCGACACATGCGCGCTCCATCGCCGGCGATATTTCGGCTGCGCAGCAGCAATCGACGCGTTTCGCGCCAACAAGAGAATACCGCTATTCCAGATCCGGCCAAAAAGAGTTTGGCTTGGACTCGCTCGCCCGCATTTTCTCTGAGACTATTGATTGCTCGCCGATGGCGCTTGCGAGGGGAATGCGGATGACTTGCACGGACCTCCTGGATATCTCTCGAAGCCGCGTTGCGCCTCGCGCGCGATGTTGCGCCGGCTGCTGTTGACGCATCGGCGGCGTCCTGCGGATCAGCAGGGCTGACCGCCCCCACTCTCGAACAATCCCGAACAGACGACGGCAACAGAGCCGCGTCCGGACTCGCTGACATCGCGCAGCGTGAACGCATCGTGCTGCCTGCTTCCCGTCACGCCTTTCGTCGCCTGCCAACCGATTCACCCTTGAGGACACGAGGACATCCAGATGACCACCAGCCATGATCCGATCAAGTTCGCCTACTGGGTGCCCAACGTCTCCGGCGGATTGGTCATCAGCAAGATCGAGCAGCGAACCGGTTGGGACATCGACTACAACCGCCGCCTGGCGCAGATCGCGGAGGCGGCCGGCTTCGACTACGCGCTGAGCCAGATCCGCTTCACCGCCGGCTACGGCGCCGAATTCCAGCATGAGCCGGTCGCCTTCAGTCACGCATTGCTGGCTGCGACGACGAAACTGAAGGTGATCGCGGCATTGTTGCCCGGACCGTGGAATCCGGCGGTGGCGGCCAAGCAGATCGCCACCATCAGCCAGCTCACCGAAGGCCGTGTCGCCGTCAACATCGTCAGCGGCTGGTTCCGCGGCGAGTTCACCGCGATCGGCGAGCCCTGGCTCGATCACGACGAACGCTATCGCCGCTCGGAGGAATTCATCCGCGCGCTGCGCGGAATCTGGACCCAGGACAATTTCACCTTCCGCGGCGATTTCTACCGCTTCTCGGATTACACGCTGAAGCCGAAGCCGGCCCAGCCGCTGCCGGAGGTCTTCCAGGGCGGCAGCTCGCGCGCCGCGCGCGACATGGCCTCGCGCGTGTCGGATTGGTACTTCACCAACGGCAATTCGGTCGCGGAGATCAAGAAGCAGGTCGACGACATCAGGGCCAAGGCGCGCGCCAACAACCATGCGGTCAAGATCGGCGTCAATGCGTTCGCGATCGCGCGCGACAGCGAGGCCGAGGCGCGCGCCGTGCTCGACGAGATCATCGTCAAGGCCGATCCGGAGGCGGTCCATGCTTTCGGGCACGAGGTGAAGAACGCCGGCAAGGCCTCGCCGGAAGGCCAGGGCAATTGGGCGCAATCGAGCTTCGAGGATCTCGTCCAGTACAATGACGGCTTCAAGACCAATTTGATCGGCACGCCGGAGCAGATCGCCGAGCGCATCGTCGCGCTGAAGGAGGTCGGCGTCGATCTCGTGCTGCTCGGCTTCCTGCACTTCCAGGAAGAGGTCGAATATTTCGGCCGCCGCGTCATCCCGCTGGTGCGTGCGCTGGAGGCGAAGACCGCCGCGCATGCCGAAGCCGCCGAGTGACGGGGAGCCCAGCGACGTGACGGCGATGATGACGAATGCCGGCATCCTTGCGCTCGAGGCCGCTCCGGCGGAGGCCGCGGCGCGCGCGCTGGCGATCGCCGGTGCAGGCGATCGGGTGCGCGCGAAGGCCACGGATCGCGCGGACCGGCCGGTGCTGGCGCTCACCGATATCGCGCTGACATTCGGTGGCGTCGCGGCGCTGCGCGGCGTCGATATCGAGGTCGCGCCGAGGGAAATCCGCGCCGTGATCGGCCCCAATGGCGCCGGCAAGAGCTCGCTGCTCAACGTCATCAGCGGGCTCTACCGACCCGATCGCGGCCGGGTCTGGTTCGGCGCGCATGGGTTCGCGCAGGTACCGACGGCGGATCTCGCCGCGCACGGCGTCGCGCGCACCTTCCAGAACCTCGCGATCTTCAAGGGCCTGTCGGTGTTCGACAACGTGCTGATGGGGCTAGCGCATCGCGTCCGCACCGGCTTCCTGCGCCAGATCATCGGTTCGCCGCTGGCGCGCCGGATCGAAGCCGAGAACCGCGCCGCCGCCGAGGACGTCATCGGCTTCCTGCATCTTGCCGAGGTCCGCGACCGCGCCGCGGGAACGTTGCCGTACGGCGTGCAGAAGCGGGTCGAGCTGGCGCGGGCGCTGGTGGCGCGGCCGCGGCTTTTGCTGCTGGACGAGCCGTTCGCGGGCGTCACGGCGGGCGAGAAGCGCGAACTGTCCGAGCATGTGCGCAATGCGCGCGACAGCTATGGCGCCAGCATCGTGCTGATCGAGCACGACATCGGCGTGGTGATGGGATTGTCCGATCGCATCGCGGTGCTCGACGACGGCCGAAAGATCGCCGACGGCACGCCCGGCGAGGTGCGGTCCGACCAGGCCGTGATCGACGCCTATCTCGGCGTCGCGCATGACGACGTGACGGAGCTCGCGGTCTGATGTTCGACTATCAGTTCTTCATCGAGGTCCTGGTCGGCGGCCTGCTGTCGGGGGTGATGTACTCGCTGGTCGCGATCGGCTTCGTGCTGATCTACAAAACCTCGGGCGTGCTCAACTTCGCGCAGGGCGCGATGCTGCTGTTCGCGGCGCTGACCTTCGTCAGCCTGGTCGAGCGAGGCATCGCGTTCCCGTTCGCACTATTGATCACGCTCGTGATCATGGTCGCGCTCGGGGTGGCCGTCGAGCGCACGGTGCTGCGGCCGCTGGTCAACCAGCCGCCGATCACGTTGTTCATGGCGACGCTCGGCCTGTCCTATGTGATCGAGGGCGCGGCGCAGCTGTTGTGGGGCACCCAGGTCCATGGCCTCGACATCGGCATCAGCGACGTGCCGCTCGACATCGCCGGTGTCTTCATCAGCCGTTTCGACCTGTTCGCCGCGGCGGTCGCGGGCAGCCTGGTGGCGCTGTTCGCACTGTTCTTCCGCTACACCCGGACCGGGCTCTCGTTCCGCGCCGTCGCCGACGATCCGTTCGCGGCGCTGGCCGTCGGGCTGCGGCTGCCGCGGGTCTGGGCCAGCGTGTGGACGGCCTCCGGCATCGTCGCGCTGGTCGCCGGGCTGTTGTGGGGCGCACGGCTCGGCGTGCAGTTCTCGCTCTCGCTCGTGGTGCTGAAGGCGCTTCCGGTGCTGGTGCTCGGCGGCTTCGATTCGATCGCGGGCGCGATCATCGGCGGCCTTCTGATCGGCGCGATCGAGAAACTCGCGGAGGTCTATGTCGGGCCGCTGTTCGGCGGCGGCATCGAGGCCTGGGCCGCCTATGTCGTGGCGCTGGTGCTGCTGCTGGTGCGGCCGTCGGGGCTGTTCGGCCAGAAGCTGGTGGAGAGAGTCTAGGCGATGTCCGCAGCAGCATCGACACGCGCCGTGTCTGGCCTCGCGACATTCGCGGGCATCGCGGCCGCCGTGATCGCCTTTGGCGCGATCCCGTTTTTCGGCTCGGACTATCTGATGGATGCGGTGCTGACGCCGTTCCTGGCGCTTGCGCTCGCCGCGGTCGGCCTCAATCTGCTCACCGGCTATGCCGGGCAGGTGTCGCTTGGCTCCGCCGCGTTCCTCGCGGTCGGCGCCTACGCTGCCTACAATCTCCACCTCCGGCTGCCGCAACTGCCGCTGCTGGTCGATCTGGTGCTGGCCGGCCTGGTCGCGGCCGCGATCGGCATCCTGTTCGGGCTACCGAGCCTGCGGTTGCGCGGCTTCTACCTCGCGGTCTCGACGCTCGCGGCGCAATTCTTCGTACAGTGGGCGCTGACCAAGTTCGGCTGGTTCTCCAACGACAATCCGTCCGGCGTGATCGATGCACCCGCGCTGCGTGTCGCCGGCATCTCGTTCACGACGCCGGCGGGACGCTATCTGTTCTCCCTGATCGTCGTGACGACAGCGACCTTCCTGACCTGGCGGCTGCTGCGCGCGCAGAGCGGCCGCAACTTCATCGCGGTGCGCGATCATGAGATCGCCGCCAAGGTGATCGGTGTGCCGCTGCTGCGCACCAAGCTGCTGGCGTTCGGCGTCTCGTCGTTCCTGATCGGCATCGCCGGCGTGCTGTGGGCATTCGCCTATCTGCGCACGGTCGAGCCGGCCGGCTTCAATCTCGATCGCTCGTTCCAGATCCTGTTCATCATCATCATCGGCGGGCTCGCCTCGCTGCGCGGCGCGTTTCTCGGCGCCGCCTTCATCGTGGTGTTCCCGCTGCTGCTGTCGCGCGCCGGCGCGGCGCTGCTCGGCGGGCTGTTCGATTCGGGCGTGCTCGAGATGAGCCAGCGCATCGTGATCGGCGCGCTGATCATCGCCTTCCTGATCGCCGAGCCGCGCGGGCTGATCGCGCTGTGGGACCGGCTGTGGGCGGCAATCGTCAAACGCGGCGCGGCGGCGACGTGAGATTTCCTTGAAAACGGAGAGGCTGAAGATGATACGATCACGAGTTCTGAAATTCGTTCTGGCCGCCGCGGCGGTGGTCTCGCTCGGCGGGGCACCGGCACGCGCCGACGAGCAGTTCTTTCCCCTGCAAAGCTACCGGGTCGGGCCCTATGCGGCCGGCGGCACCGGCTTCTTCGGCGGCTTCATCGACTATCTCAATTTGATCAACATCCGCGATGGCGGCGTCAACGGCGTCAAGCTGACCTGGGACGAGGGTGAGACCCAGTACGAGGTCGAGCGCGGCGTCGAGGTCTATGAACGGCTGAAGGGCCGGCCCGGCGTCGCGGCCTGGAATCCGCTGTCGGTCGGCATCGCCTACGCCATGATCGACCGCATCACCAAGGACAAGGTGCCGCTCATCACCATCAATCACGGCCGCACCGATTCGACCGACGGCCGGGTGTTCCCCTACGTCTTCCCGCTGCTGCTCAATCCCTACAGCGAGACCTCCGGCATCGTGAATTATATCGCGGGCCGCGAGGGCGGCATCGACAAGCTGAAGGGCAAGAAACTCGTCGTGCTCTATCACGGCTCGCCCTACGGCAAGGAGACCATCCCGATCTACAAGCTCTTGGCCGACAAGTATCAGTTCAGCCTGGAGCAGATCGAGGTGCCGCATCCCGGCAACGAGCAGCAATCGCAGTGGCTGTCGATCCGGCGCGCCAAGCCTGACTACGTGGTGCTGCGCGGCTGGGGCGTGATGAATCCGGTGGCGCTGAAGACCGCGCAGAAGGTCGGGTTTCCGGCCGACCACATCATCGGCAACGTCTGGTCCAACTCCGAGGAAGACGTGATCCCGGCCGGCGACGCCGCCAAGGGCTATATCGCAATCACCACGCAGGCCTCGGGCGAGCAGTATCCGGTGCTGCAAGAGGTGATCAAGACCGTCTACGGCGCCGGCAAGGGCAATCTCGACGACAAGAAGCGGATCGGCAGCGTCTACCACAACCTCGGCATCGTGAACGGCATCCTCAATGTCGAGGCGATCCGGATCGCACAGGCGAAGTTCGGCAAGCGCACCTTGACCGGCGACGAAGTGCGTTGGGGCTTCGAGCATCTGCAACTCGATCCGGCGCGGGTCGAAGCGCTCGGCGCCAAGGATCTGTTCCATTCGATCAACGTCACCTGGGACAATCACGAAGGCGACGGCCGCGTCACCTTCCAGCAATGGGACGGCAGCAGATGGAAGGTGGTCTCCGGCTGGATCGCACCGGACTGGGCCTTCCTGCGCCCGATCATCGAGAAGTCCGCGGCCGCCTACGCCAAGGAGCACGGCATCAAGGTTCGCACCTCGGGTGACGACCCGGTCAGCAACTGAGGTGTCGAGAGATCGCGGGAGCCATCCGGCTCCCGCGTCCCCAACGGAATGGATCACGCGATGAGCGACGTTCTGCTTTCGGTCGAAGGCCTGGCCGCGACCTACAACCACGCGATCGCCGCGGTCAGCGACGTCTCGCTCGCGGTGCGGCGGGGCGAGATCGTCGCCGTGCTCGGTGCCAACGGCGCCGGCAAGTCGACCACGTTGCAGGCGGTCTCGGCGTTGCTGTCCGCCCGCCGCGGCCAGGTCACTGCCGGCCGCATCGCGTTCGATGGCCGTGACATCGCCGGCGAGCCGGCGGCGGAGCTGGTGCGCGCCGGCCTGGTGCCGGTGCTCGAGGGACGGCACTGCTTTGCCTCGTTGACGGTGGAGGAGAATCTGATCACCGGCGCGATGGGGCGCGATGCGCGGCGGGCCGAGATCGCCGTGGACCTCGACCGCATCTACGCATTGTTTCCGCGCCTCAAGCAGCATCGCCGCTCGCTGGCCGGCCTGACCTCGGGCGGCGAGCAACAGATGACGGCGATCGGCCGCGCCTTGATGTCGCGCCCGCGGCTCTTGGTGCTCGATGAGCCCTCGATGGGTCTCGCGCCGCTGGTCGTCGAGGCAATCTTTCGCGCGCTCAAGCAGCTCAACAGCGAGCAAGGATTGTCGATCCTGGTCGCGGAGCAGAATTCGACGGTGGCGCTGCGCTTCTCCGACCACGCCGTCGTGCTCGAGAACGGGCGCAGCGTGCTGTCGGGCGCGGCGGCCGAACTGCGGCAGCGCGCGGACATCAAGACACATTATCTCGGCGGGTCGTCGCAGGACGATCTGAGCCGGAGGCAGCCGAGCCAGGCTGTCGCATGATTGCAACCCGGAGAAACTGACCATGGCCAACGACAATCTCGCACGCAAGATCGACGACGACGTTTATGCCAGGCTCGATGCCGCCATCGACACGACGGTGAAGGTCAATGCCGATCGCAACGATCGCGAAAGCCGTTTCCCGCGCGAGAACCTTCGCGCGCTGGCGGAGGCCGGCTGGACCGGTGTGCTCAACGAGCCGCAGTTCGGCGGGCTTGGCCTCAGTCATGTCGACTTCGCCGAAGCGGCCTACCGGATCGGGCAGGCCGATGCATCGACCGGCCTCGTCTATGTCATGCATGTCGGGGCTGCCCAGACCATCAACCTGTTCGGCAACGCCGATCAGAAGGAACGCTGGCTGAAGGCCAGCAATGGCGGCCTGCTCGGGACATACTCGACCAGCGAGCGCGCCACCGGCGGTCACTGGTGGTACAATCTGTCCGAAGCCTCGCGTGACGGCGACGACTATCGCGTCAACGCCGAGAAGTCATTCACGACGAGTTCGGGGCAGGCCGACTATTACGTGGTGCAGACCCGCACGCCCGGTGCCAAGGACCAGGCCGACATCATCTTCTTCATCGTCGACGGCAACGCCGAGGGTATCGAGTCCAGGCCCTGGGATGCGCTCGGCGTTCGCGCCAACTCTTCCGGCCCGATCCGCTATAGCAACGTGCTCGTTCCACAGCGCGACCGGCTCGGTGCCGAAGGGCAGGGCAAGGAGATCATCTATGACGGCGTCTCGCCGGTCTATCTGATCGGGCTCGGTGCGGTCTGGGAAGGCGTCGCGCGCGGTGCGCTGAACGCCGCAATCGCCCACACCACGAGCTTCGTGCACAAGGACAGGAACAAGAGCCTGTCCGATTATCAGGCGATCCGCCAGGAATTGGGCGCCGCCAAGGTGCTGGTTGAGACGCTGCGGCCGTGGCGCAACGAACTGGCAGGCAAGCTCGACGCGCTCTGGCGTGCCGGCAAGCCGCAAAGCGAAATCCTGATTCCGCTGACCGAGTTCAAGGTGCATGCCGCCGAGGTCGCCAACAAGGTCGCGGCGACGGCGCTGACGGTGACCGGCGGCTACGGCTATCACCGTGGTCCGATCGAGCGCGCCTATCGCGACGCGCGCGCGGCGATCGCGATGGGACCGTCCAATGTCATCGCGCGCGACTGGATCGGGAAGGCGCTGGTCGGCCTGCCGCTCGAACTGTTTTACGAGGGCGGAGAATAGCCGTCGCGTTCAACGCGGAGTGCAGCGGCGCAAGCAAAAGGGCCCATCGCGCGAACCGAGCGATGGGCCCTTGAATTGCGTGGCTACCACTGCCGGTAGACGCCGGTCAGGGTGCCGTTGTTGTTGCCTTCAGGGCCGACGTCGCCCTGCGACGAGCTCGGCGTCGGATGGTTGCTGCCGTTCATCGCGCCATACCAGCCCGGCTGTGCCGGTTGGTACATCACGCGCGGTTGAACCGTGACATAGCGCGGGCCGTCGTAATAGGCACGCGAGTTCCCGTACGGATAATAGCCCTGCGCGAACGCGCCCGCCGTCGTTGCGATCAGCGATGCCGCGGCCAGGGACAATATCTTGGTCTTCCGTTGCATTCATGCTCTCCTTGCACGCTCTCCTTGCTGGGGTCACGACCAACGGCTGGCATGGGCCAGCGTTCCAGCCCTGCCATGCAGCCTGCGAAGGCAAAGCTGCGCGAGCGTCGGATCAGGAATTGGTGAGGAGGGCTTGCGCGCGTGCAGGCCGGCGCCGCTGATATGCCCGGTAGAATGCTTCCCCGCGGCCCGCTATGCCTTCTCGGCTATAACGACGGCCGCGGCCGAGCCTGCGGCGCTTCGAAAGCTCCGAGGGTGTTGTAAAAGGAAGCCCGCCGACCGGGGCGGGCAAGGTCTCAGGGAGGAAAACGCTCAGACAAGGGAGCGTGAAAGCGAGTTTCCTCGATTCGAGGGCAGCTGCGAAGATCGTATAACTACTGTCATCAGGGCCGGCATTATGCCAATGCTCCCGGCAGGTCGCGGCCGGCCTGCAAGGCAATGACAAGGCGCCATCACATGGCGCAAGACAGGGGAAGTTCATGAGCACGTCTGGAGTTTTTGCCCGCGTCGTCGCGGCGATCGGGGCCGGCGCCGTGGCGTGGCGGCGGATGCAGGGCGCGCAGCCCGCGCCGGCCTGGGGCAGTGCGCCGCAGATTCCGGCGGCGAAATCGCAAGGCGCGATCCCGACCCTGAAGATGCCGACCGCGCGCGGCTGGGACAAGGGGCAGCTGCCGGTTGCCGCGCCCGGGCTCAAGGTCAACGCCTTTGCCACCGGGCTCGATCACCCGCGCTGGATCAACGTGCTGCCCAATGGCGACGTGCTGATCGCGGAGGCAACCCAGATCGCGGGCACCCCGCGCAGCGTCTTCCATTATGCGATGCAGGCGACGATGCGGCGCGCCGCGGCGCTCGGCGTCAGCGCCAACCGCATCACGCTGCTGCGCGACCGCGACGGCGACGGTGTCGCCGAAAGCCGCGGGGCCTTCATGGAGGGATTGCGCCAGCCGTTCGGCATGGCGCTGATCGGCGACACCTTCTATGTCGGCAACACCGACGGCGTGGTGGCGTTTCCCTACACCGCGGGCGCGGACCGCATCACGGCGCAAGGACGCAAGCTCGTCACCTTCAAGCCCGACGGGCACTGGACCCGCAGCCTGCTGCCGAGCGCCGACGGCACGAAGCTCTATGCCGGCGTCGGCTCGCTGAGCAACATCGCCGAGAACGGCATGGCGGTCGAGCAAGGCCGCGCCGCAATCTACGAGCTCGATCTCGCCGCCGGCACCAGCCGCATCTTCGCCGGCGGCCTGCGCAACCCGGTCGGGCTCGCCTGGGAGCCGACCACCAATGTGCTCTGGACCGTCGTCAACGAGCGCGACGGCATCGGCGATGAAACGCCGCCGGACTATCTGACCTCGGTGCGCGACGGCGGCTTCTACGGCTGGCCCTATTGCTATTGGGGACAGACAATCGACGATCGCGTGCCGCAGGATCCGGCGATGGTCGCCAAGGCGATCCAGCCGGACTACGCGCTCGGCGGCCACACCGCTTCGCTCGGCCTGTGCTGGATGCCGCAGGGCACGCTGCCGGGTTTCCCCGACGGCATGGTGATCGGCCAGCACGGCTCGTGGAATCGCTCGACGCTGTCGGGCTACAAGGTGGTGTTCGTGCCATTCGAGAACGGCCGCCCCTCCGGTCCGGCGCGCGACATCCTGTCGGGCTTCCTCGCGCCCGACGAGAAGGTGTCCTACGGCCGGCCGGTCGGCGTCGCGATCGGCCCCGACCGCTCGCTGCTGATGGCCGACGATGTCGGCAACGTGATCTGGCGCGTGACCGGAGCGTAGCGGCGCGGGCTCAGCGTCGCTTGCCGATCGATTGCATGAAGCTGCGATCGGCGTCGGGCAGCGCCTCGGTCCAGGCCGGTTCATCGCCGGGTTCGGGCAGCACGTGGCCGAATTCGATCATCTGTCGCGGCTGCAATTCGTTGAGATAGACCCAGACCGCGCGCGTGCTATCGACATTGGCGGCCGCTCTGATTGCGTCCGCCATCAGCCTGATCATCCGTGTCTTGTCGACCGCGGCGCGGCCGGAGCGGATGTGGCCGTAGACGAAGATATGGTCATGCGCGACCGGGACGCCGCCCATGAACCAGTTGCCGGAAGCGACCTCGCTGAAGATCACTTGCGCGAAATAGCTCGGCGCGCCGGTCACCTCGGCGTGGATCCGGGTGATCTCGCTTGCGATCCGGCTTTTCTGTTCCGCGCTGAGGCGGCCCTCGGCGCTTGTGCAGGTATAGGTTGGCATCTGCGTCACCTCGGCTGAATGTCGATTTCACCGAGCTTCGGCACAGGCGCCCGGGTCGTCAAGCCGGGACCCGCCCGTATTTTGCGCGTTCGGGATTAGCGGCTCAGGAAGTCACGGATGCTGCGCGCGATCTCGGTGGCATGCGTCTCCAGCGCGAAATGGCCGGTGTCGAAGAACTGCACGACCGCCTTCGGATTGTCGCGCCTGAACGCCTCTGCGCCCGGCGGCAGGAAGAACGGATCGTTCTTGCCCCACACCGCGAGGAACGGCGGCTGATGGGTGCGGAAGTAATTCTGGAAGGTCGGATACAGCGCGACGTTGCTCTTGTAGTCGCCGAATAAGTCGAGCTGCACGTCATGCGCGCCGGGGCGTGCCATGTAGTAATTGTCCAGGTTCTGTCCGTCGGGTGAGACCGCCTCCGGATCGGTCGTGCCATGGGTGTACTGCCAGCGCGTCGTCTCCGGCGTCAGGAAGGCGCGCAGCGCGTCGCGGTTCGCCGGTGACGGGTCCTGCCAATAGGCCTTGATCGGAGTCCAGCCATCGCTCAGTCCCTCTTCATAGGCGTTGCCGTTCTGCGAGATGATGGCGGTGATCCGCTCCGGATGCTTGACCGCGAGGCGGAAGCCGGTCGGCGCGCCATAGTCGAACACATAGACCGCGAAGCGATCGAAGCCGATCACCTCGGTAAAGCGATCGATCACGGCGGCGATGTTGTCGAATGTGTAAGCGAACTTGTCGCGCGCAGGCATGTCGGACTGGCCGAAGCCGGGCAGATCAGGCGCCACGATGTGGAATCTGTCGGCGAGAAGCGGGATCAGATCGCGGAACATGTGTCCCGCGCTCGGGAAGCCGTGCAGCAGTAGCAGCTTTGGCGCGCCTGACGATCCGGCTTCGCGATAGGACACCTTGAAGCCGTCGACAGCGGCGGTGCGATACTTGATCTCGGACATTTGTCGCTCCTTATGGTCGTCATCGGTGAGGGGTTAGGATCTGGTCTGCCCGGCAACGGCGCTGATCGCTTCCCGGACGATGGCCGTGACCAGCGCCGGCGCGGTGACGAGCGGGGTGTGATCGACGGCGTGTGAACACACGGTCGCTTGCATGCGTGCCGCCATGACGCGCTGCATCTCGGGCACGATCATCCGGTCTTCCTCGGCAACCAGGAACCAGCTCGGGACGTCCTTCCAAAGCGGGCGGCCGACCGGCGCGGTGATGCAGGCCGGCGAGATCGGCCGCTGCACGGCGGCTAGCACCGCGAGATCCTCCGATCGCGCGCCTTGCGCGAAGGCCGACGCGAAGGCGGACTCGGGTAGCCAGATCAGGCCGTTGCCGTCGGGCGCGAGTTTCGGTGCGAACGGGTGCGGCGGCAGGCGGTAGAACACGTCGGCAACGGTTTCGCCCTCGTCCGGCGCCAGCGCCGCGACATAGACCAGCGCCTTGACGCGCGGCGAGCGGGTCTCGGCGATCACGGCGCCGGCATAGGCATGGCCCGCCAGCACCACCGGTCCCTCGACCCGCTCGAGCGTGCGGTTCAATGCGGCGACGTCGTCTGCGAGCGAGGTCAGCGGCAGCGGCGCCGCCACCGCGTTGATGCCCTCGGCATCGAGCGCCGTGATCACCCGTGCCCAGCTCGAACCATCCGCCCAGGCGCCATGGGCAAGCACCACGCTGACATCCCTGATCGACATCGTCCGCTCCTCGGTTCGGGTAGTAACCCTTAAAAGGCTGTTTGACAGGTTATAGCGCTTATGATCCACTGTTCGTAACTTGTCAACATGCTTCAGTCGGGTTATTCGAGAGGCTCGAAAAGCCGCCAGGAGGCATCACCGTGCAATCCCATCCGCCTGCGATGTTCATCGCCGACAGCCTGGGCCTCGATTTCATCAATTCGATCGCGACCCCGGTCGATACGCCGTTCGACTGGATCGCCGATGGTGATGGCCTGTTGCGTTGGCTCGCGCAGGCGAAGCTGGCGCCGCCGGACGTGCTCGACGCGCTCAAGGCCCGCGCGAAGCCGGGCGAACTCGATCACGTCGCCGGCCAGGCCCGCGATTTGCGCGAATGGTTCCGCGGCTTCGTGCGCAAGCATATGGGCAAGCCGCTGACGCCGCGGGCGCTGAAGGAGTTGGAGGCGTTGAACCGGCTGCTCGAAAGCGACGAGGGCACCAGCCGCATCGTCCTGCATCATGACGATGGTGATGCGTTCGCATTGCAGCGGACGCGGCGCTGGCGCTCGGCCGCCTCATTGCTGCTGCCGATCGGCGAGGCGATGGCGAGGGTGGTTTGCGAGGAAAGCTTCTCCGACATCAAGGCGTGCGAAGGCCCGGCCTGCACGCTGATGTTCGCCGATCACACGCGGGCGCGGGCGCGCCGCTGGTGCAGCATGGCGGTGTGCGGCAACCGCGCCAAGCAGGCGGCGCATCGCAGCCGGATCAAGGACAGGGGCTAACAACAACCCAACCAACAGGAGGCCAGACATGGCGCTTCCTCTGATCGTGTTCGACGTCAACGAGACCCTGCTCGACCTCGAGACCATGGAGCCGGTGTTCGCGCGCATCTTCGACGACAAGGGCGCGATGCGGCTGTGGTTTTCGAACTTCATCATGTATTCCGCCGCGCTCACGGTGGCCGGCTGCTACGTGCCCTTCACCGAGATCGGCGCCGCGGTCATGAAGATGCTGGCCGATACCCGCGGGATCAGCATCGACGACAACGATAAGAAGGAGCTGACCGAGAAATTCTCCACCATGCCGCCGCACGCGGATGTGCCGGCGGCGCTGCGCAAGCTGCGCGCGGCGGGCTTCCGGCTGTTCACGCTGACCGACAATCTGCTCGAGGTGCAGACCCGCCAGCTGACCCATGGCGGCATCGTCGACCTGTTCGAGCGGCGCTTTTCCGCCGACGGCGTCAAGCACCACAAGCCGTCGCGGCAGGCCTATGGCTATGTCGAGAAGGAGCTCGGGGCCGGGCCCGCAGATTTCTGCCTGATCGCCTGCCACACCTGGGATACGCTCGGCGCGGTCGCGGCCGGCTGGGAGGCCGCGCTGATCAGGCGTCCCGGCAATGATGTGCTCGGCGTCGGGCCGCAGCCGCAAATGGTCGGCAATGATCTCGACGATGTCGCCGATCAGCTGATCCGCCGCCATGGCGCGAAAGGGTAACGGCCGTTGACGGATCGGGCGACCGAACGGAACTCAACGCCCACCGGGCCCGATCGCTCGGAAGCGCATAAAACCGGAATGAATTCCATAGCGCTTCTCAACCATGCCCCTTGAGCCTTCCTCAACTTCCGCGGCCGATGCTGCCCGCGCGGCAGGAAATCGAGACGGGATCGACAAGGAGCTTGAGCATGCCGGCCAAGGCACGAACGACCGGACGAGCGACCGCGACCAACGCCACCGCGCAGGCGCGCGAGGATATTTTGAACGCGCGCGCCATCAGCACGCTGGGCGCCGGCGTCGTCAGCGCGATGAGTGCGGTCGGCGCCGCGGTCATCAAGAGGAACAAGGCCGCGCTCGACAAGAACCCGGACTGGTTCTGGCATATGTTCGCGAAATGCGAAGCCAAGGCGGCGCGCATCGCCGAGCAGGCGGCGCGCGATCCGCAAGGCTGCGGCGATGCGACCTTCATCGAGGCCTACGCCGGGCAATTGCCGAAGCTGATGACGGCCGCGCTGGAGAGCCGCGACAAGGCGCTCAAGGCGAAGTGATCCTGCGCAGATAAACAGCTTCCGCGTCTGTCGAACCGGCGCGTGCTGCGACGAGGTGCGGTGGCGTGTGACCGGTGTCACGGCACTGGCAAGCGCCGCGGGCCATTGATGGCGCCATGAACGGGCGGTCGTCCCGTCAATCATGGAGCTGAAGATGACGTCCACCCTTGCGATCAGCACTGCCGATGACAGCCTTGCTCTGGTGCCGGAGCACGACCAGGCCGCCGCGTCGCTCGTTCCCGCAGCGCCCCCGCAGCGCCAGTTCTGGGAGACCGAGCACACCCGTCCGGACTTCCAGCCATCGGATGATGCGGCGCCCGAGCTGGTCGCCGCGACCGCGAACTATCTCGGCGAATGCATGCGGCATCCCTATCTGCCGGTGTCGGAAATCCGCGCGCGGCAGTTCGCCCGCATCAAGGAGCTGGTCGAGCTCGCCTATCGCGACATTCCGGTCTACCGCGCCAAGTATGATGCCGCCGGCTTCAAGCCCGCGCATCTGCGCGATTATGACGACATCCAGAAGATCCCCGTGATCACCAAGCCGGAGCTGGTCGCCGCCTTCCCAGACCAGTGCGTCAACAAGGCGTACAAGCCGGAAAACCTGTTTCCGACCCGCTCATCCGGCTCGTCCGGCCAGACGCTCTTGATCCGCGTCGACTATGATGCCGTCATCACCGACACCATCCAGGGCGTGCGCCAGTTCGCGATGCAGAGCAGCGGCAATTACCGCGCCGAGGACCTGCTCGCCCATGTCTACACCGTGCCGTGGTGGTTCGATTCGATCGGCGGCGACTATCCGACCGCGTTCATCTCGAACCTGATCCCGCCGGCGCGCGTCGCCCAGCATCTGCGCTATCTCGGGCCGAAGATCCTGTCGCTGTATCCGTCGAGTCTCGACGCGCTGATGCCGCATGTCGACGAGTTCCGCTCTTCGCTCAATCTCGCGGTGACGCATTCGGAATACTCCTCGCGTGCCGCGCGCGCGGAATGGTCGCGCCAGCTCGGCGTCCCCGTGCTCGACGAATATTCCTCCGAGGAGGCCACGCGCATCGCGCTCGAAATGCCTGGCGGCCAGTATCACGTCTGCGAGGACACCGTGCATCTCGACGTGCTCGATCCCGTCACGATGCAGCCGCAGGCGCCCGGCCAGTCCGGCATCGCCGTGATCACCAACCTGCTCAACGAGGCGATGCCGTTCATCCGCTACGTGCAGGGCGACTACATCACCCAGCCGGCCAATCCGGCGCCGTCGGACATCAACTGGTCGCAGATCGCCAGCATCGACGGCCGCCTCAATGACGCCTTCGTCAATCGCGATGGCCGCAAGGTGCCGGCCGGCAGCATCCTGGATGCGACCTATCGCTGGATGTTCGACTGCAATCTGCATCTGGCGCAGTTCGAGATCGTGCAGCGCGGCGTCGACGTAGTCGAGGCCCGCGTCGTGCTCGGCCAGGACACGCCGATGGCGCGGCTGCGCGGCTCGGTCGCGCATCTCGAGGACCTGCTCGCGGCCTGCCTCGAGCATCCGGTGCGGGTGCAGGCCAACGCGCTGCTGGCGTTTCCGCCCAAAGTCGGCAAGCGCCGCCCGATCCGCCGCGAGTTCGATTGATAACGGCGACAGAGGTGCGCGCCATGACCCAGTCGCTGAACCGCATCGCCGCCATGACGGCGCGCTATTACTACATCCTGCGCTCGTCATGGCTCCGGCTGCTGGAGATCGTCTATTGGCCGGCGATGCAGATGCTGGTGTGGGGGTTCCTCTACACCTACCTCTATGACAGCAAGTCGGCGATGGCCTCCACCGCCGGCCTCTTGCTCGGCGCCGTCCTGCTCTGGGACGTGCTGTTTCGCGGCCAGCTCGGCTTCACCTTCACCTTCCTGGAGGAGATCTGGTCGCGCAACCTCGCCAATCTCATGATGAGCCCGTTGCAGCCGTTCGAGCTCGCGGCCTCGCTGATGCTGATGAGCCTGATCCGGCTGTTGATCGGCACGCTGCCGGTGCTGCTGCTGACCTTCGTGCTGTTCGGCTTCAACGTCTTCGCGATGGGGCCAGGGCTGCTCGCCTTCTTCCTCAACCTGGTGCTGACCAGCTGGGCGATCGGGCTCGTGGTCGCCGGCCTCGTGATCCGCCAGGGCTTTGGCGCGGAGAGCCTGGCCTATTCGATCATGATCGTGCTGCTGCCGCTGTGCTGCGTCTACTATCCGGTCGCGGCGCTGCCGCTCTGGCTGCATCCGATCGCCTGGTCGCTGACGCCGACCTATGTGTTCGAGGGCATGCGCGCGGTGCTGCGCGACGGCAGCTTCCGCGCTGATCTGATGCTCGAATGCCTCGCGCTCAATGCCGTCTATCTCGGCGTGGGCTTCACCGCGTTCGTTGCCCTGTTGCAAGGCGCCAGGCACAAGGGCGGCCTGCTCACCATGGGCGAGTAAGAGGAGATAAAGATGAGCCGCATCGAACGCTTCCTGCCGCGCAGGCATCTGACATCCGTGTCGGCAAGCACCACGCCGGTCGAGACCAATGCGCCCGTTCGGCTCGACATCGCTGACGCGCCGGCCATCGCGGTCGAGAACCTCTGCAAGCAGTTCCGCAGCCATTGGGCCGTGGATGATGTGAACTTCATCGTGCCGAAGGGCTGGACCGTCGGCCTGCTCGGCGGCAACGGCGCCGGCAAGACCACCACCATCGCGATGATCATGGGTCTCGTGATCCCGAGCTTCGGCCGCGCCATGGTGCTCGGCCATGACATGGCGACCGAGCGTCACAAGGTGCTCAGCCGGATGAATTTCGAAAGTCCCTATGTCGCCTTGCCGGGGCGGCTCACGGTGCGGCAGAACCTCATTGTGTTCGGGCGACTGTACGGCGTTGCCGACCTCGAGGCGCGGATCGATGAACTGGTTCAGGATTTCGAGCTCGGTGACGTGCTCGACCGCGTCACCGGGCGGCTGTCGGCGGGCCAGAAGACCCGTGTCGCGGTGGCGAAGGCGCTGATCAACGATCCGGACGTGCTGCTGCTCGACGAGCCGACCGCGTCGCTCGATCCCGACCGCGCCGAATGGGTGCGCAGCCGGCTGCGCGGCTATCAGAAGCGCCGCGGCGCCACCATCCTGCTGTCCTCGCACAACATGACCGAGGTCGAGCAGCTCTGTGACTTCGTCGTGATCATGAGCCACGGCCGCGTCGTCGCGATGGGGCGTCCGGCCGAGCTCGCGGAGCGGTTCAAGTGCCGCGACCTCGACGAGGTCTTCATCCATCTGGCGCGGGTCGCCTGAGGGCGGCCGGTCGGTCCCCGAACCCTCGGCCGGATTGCTGGACCGGACCGCCCTGGGGACGCCCCAATCGGGCAGCCGGGTCGGTCCGCGCACCATCTTTCTGCCATCGAGGCATGGCGATTTGGTTGTTCTTGGCGTAAAGCACCCCAAATCGTCATGCGGCCGTGCCGCCTGCCGGGTACGCAGCTTCAGGTCGTCCCGCTCGACGTTCCGCGCCCGGACCAATCAAGGTTTCCCATCTCGTGCCCTTTCCGACCACAAGTTCGCCGCTCGCCCGCGCCTTGGCTGAGCGCAACTATGAACAACCGACCCCCGTCCAGCTCGCCGTGCTCGCCGACGACGCCGTCGGCCGCGACCTGCTGGTTTCCGCCCAGACCGGCTCCGGCAAGACCGTTGCCTACGGTCTGGCCATGGCAACGGACCTGCTCGGCGACGCCGAGCGGTTCGAGCCGGCCGCCGCACCACTGGCCCTGATCGTCGCGCCGACGCGCGAGCTCGCCTTGCAGGTCCAGCGTGAGCTGGCCTGGCTTTACGAGCATCCCGACGGCCGCGTCGTCTCCTGCGTCGGCGGCATGGATCCGCGCCGCGAGCAGCGCGAGCTGGCTGATGGCGCCCACATCGTGGTCGGGACGCCCGGCCGGCTGTGCGACCATTTGCGGCGCGGCCGGCTCGACATTTCGGGATTGCGGGTCGTCGTGCTCGACGAGGCCGACGAGATGCTCAATCTCGGCTTCCGCGAGGACATGGAGTTCATCCTCGAAACCACGCCGGACAGCCGGCGCACCCTGCTGTTCTCGGCGACGTTTCCGCGCGGCATCGTAGCGCTTGCCAAGCAGTATCAGCAGCAGGCGTTCCGCATCGAGGTCGCCGGCGACGAAGGCGGCCATGCCGACATCGAGTACCGCGCCATCCGGGTCGCCGCCGACGATGTCGAGCACGCGGTCGTCAACATCCTGCGCTTCCATGAGGCGCCGAGCGCGCTGGTGTTCTGCAACACTCGCGAAGCGGTCAGGCATTTGCAGGCGGCGCTGCTGGAGCGCGGCTTCTCGGTGGCTGCGTTGTCCGGTGAAATGACCCAGAACGAGCGGACTCAGGCGTTGCAGGCCTTGCGCGACGGACGCTCCCGGGTGTGCGTTGCGACCGACGTCGCGGCGCGCGGCATCGACCTGCCGAGCCTCGATCTCGTCATTCATGCCGACCTGCCGAAAGACCCTGAGGTGATGCAGCATCGCTCGGGTCGTACCGGCCGTGCCGGCCGCAAGGGCGTCAGCATCCTGCTGGTGCCCCCGGCGCGACGGCGGCGCGCGGAATTGCTGCTCGATCTCGCCGGTATCGATGTGGTCTGGGGTACCGCGCCGCAGCCCGATGAAATCCGCAAGCTCGACCACGATCGCCTGTTGCAGGATGCAGTGTTTTCCGAGGAGGCGACATCGGACGATCTGGCCCTCGCGCAGGCCCTGCTCGCCGAGCGGTCACCCGAGGCGATCGCCTCGGCGCTGGCCCGGCTCTACCGCGCGCGGCTGCCTGCGCCGGAAGACATCCTCGATCCCGGCGAGGGACGGGGCCGCGACCGCGGTGAGCGGGCGTCGCGCCGCGATGATCGCGCCGCCGGGCCGCGCGCGAAGACCGGCAAGTCTCCACGTCATGGCATGGAGGAAGCCACGGTCTGGTTCCGGGCCGCGATCGGGCGCCGCAAGAATGCCGAGGCGCGCTGGCTGCTGCCGATGATCTGCCGCCGTGGCGGCATCGACAAGCGTGACATCGGCGCCATCAAGATCATGGATACCACCACCGAGTTCGAGATCGCGGCGCGGGTCGCCGACTCCTTCGCGGTCAAGATCAAGCGTCCGGACAAGGAAGACAGCATCCGGATCGAGCCGCTGGCCGATGCCCCGAAGGCGCAGGCGTCCCCGGAAAAGCCGCCGCGCGGCTCATGGCGCGATGCGGACGAACCACGCCACAGCACGCCGCGCCGCGACGAGCGGCGGGACGATTCCGCAGCCAAGCGACGCGGCAAGCCGGACCGCGACGCGCGTGCGTTTGTGCGCGAAGCGGGCGGCGGTTCGCGCGACGAAGCAACATCAAGGCAGGACTCCCGGGCCGCATCCCGCTTCGATCGAAGCGAAAAGGGCTCCAAGCCGAAATTCGGCAGCGAACCCGGCTTCGGCAAGAAAAAGAAGCATCGCGGCAAGTCCGGCCACGCCGGAGCCTCACAATGGCCGGAGGTGTCGGCCGGGAAGCCGAAATTCGGCAAGAAGCCAAAGAAGAAGCATCGCGGCTGACGAGGCGCCGGCGTGGCGCCGATCGCGCCTGTTGCCGGCGTCGGTCGAACCATCCTCACCGTCGTCCTGGCGAAAGCCAGGACGACAGTCGTGACGGTGGCGTGCCGCCCGACCAATCACCCAACCTTCCGCCGCCCCGCGCGTTTTGCCGGCTCCTTCGCACCATCCCGCTTCGGTGCGCGCAGTTCCTCGGCGGCGAGTGAGACCACTTCGGAGATCTGCTGGAGCTGCGAGGCGAGCGGAGAGGTCTTGCGCCAGACCATGCCGATGGTGCGCGAGGGCTGCGGGTGCTTGAAACGCGACACCGTGACCGGCGCGGAACGGGTCTCCACCGTCACCGCCATCTCGGGGATCAGGGTGACGCCGATGCCGGCGCCGACCATCTGCACCAGCGTCGACAGCGAGCTCGCGTCCAGCACCTCGCGCGGCGGCGAGGACTGCATGTTGCAGAACGACAGCGCCTGGTCGCGGAAGCAATGGCCTTCCTCGAGCAGCAGCAGCCGCATCTCGCGCAGCATCTCGGCGCTCGGCACCGGCGTGCTGGCATCCTCGCCCGGCCGCACCAGCAGGAAGTTCTCGGAGAACAGCGCGACCTCGGTCAGCGACGGTTCCGACACCGGCAACGCCACGATCGCGGTGTCGAGCCGGCCCTCGGCGACCTCCTTGATCAGCTTTGGTGTCAATGTCTCGCGGACGTGGATGTCGAGCTCGGGATGCAGCCGTGCCAGCGTCTCGATCACCTTCGGCAGCAGATATGGCGCGATCGTCGGGATCATGCCGACCCGCAGCCGCCCGGCGAGCTTGTCGCGCGAGGCGCGGGCGAAGTCGCCGAGCTCGTCGACCGAGCGCAGGATGTCGCGCACGCGGCGCAGCAGCTCCTCGCCAAAACTGGTCAAGGTGACCTGCCGCGCGCTGCGTTCGATCAGCACCCCGCCGACCGCCTGTTCCATCTCGCGGATCTGCATCGACAGCGCCGGCTGCGAGATCGCGCAGGCATCCGCGGCACGTCCGAAATGGCCGTGCCGCGCCAGCGCATCGAAATACCTCAGTTGCCGGAGTGTGACGTTTATCATCAGATTATCTTATTGCCGCGATCATTAAAGTCAATTTCACCTGATGGATTGAGGCGCGTAGAATCGTTCTTGGAAGAGCTCCAGCACATTCCAGAATCCATCACCTCGGAGAAGAAACATGGACGCAAAAACCGACGAAGGCGCGGGCAAATGCCCATTTACGGGCGGGCCTGGCGGGCACACGAATCGTGACTGGTGGCCGGAATCGCTCGACGTTCAGGTGCTGCACCGGAACTCCAGCCTGTCGGATCCGATGGGCCAGGGGTTCGACTACGCCAAGGAATTCAAGACCCTCGATCTCAATGCCGTGATCAAGGACCTCACCGCCCTGATGACGACGTCGCAGGAATGGTGGCCGGCTGATTTCGGCCATTACGGCGGCCTGATGATCCGGATGGCCTGGCATTCGGCGGGCACCTACCGCATCACCGACGGCCGCGGCGGCGCCGGTGCCGGTCAGCAGCGTTTCGCCCCGCTCAACAGCTGGCCCGACAACGCCAACCTCGACAAGGCGCGCCGGCTGCTGTGGCCGATCAAGCAGAAGTACGGCAAGAAGATCTCCTGGGCCGACCTCATGGTTCTCGCCGGCAACGTCGCGCTGGAATCGATGGGCTTCAAGACGTTCGGCTTCGCGGGTGGCCGCGCCGACGTCTGGGAACCGGAAGAACTGTATTGGGGTCCGGAGGGCACCTGGCTCGGCGACGAGCGCTATAGCGGCGAGCGCCAGCTCTCCGAGCCGCTCGGCGCGGTGCAGATGGGCCTGATCTACGTCAATCCGGAAGGTCCGAACGGCAACCCCGACCCGGTCGCTGCCGCAAAGGACATCCGCGAGACGTTCTTCCGCATGGCGATGAACGACGAGGAGACCGTCGCGCTGATCGCCGGCGGCCACACCTTCGGCAAGACCCACGGCGCGGGTGATCCGTCGCTGATCGGGCCGGAGCCGGAAGGCGGAGCGCTCGAGGAGCAGGGCCTGGGCTGGAAGAGCAAGCATGGCACCGGCATCGGCGCCGACGCGATCACGGGCGGCCCCGAGGTCACCTGGACCCAGACCCCCACCAAGTGGAGCAACCACTTCTTCGACAACCTGTTCAAGTATGAATGGGAGCTGACCAAGAGCCCCGCAGGCGCGAAGCAGTGGAAGGCCAAGGGCGCGACGGCCGATATTCCGGACGCGTTCGACTCGTCGAAGAAGCATGTCCCGACCATGCTGACGACCGACCTCTCGCTGCGCTTCGATCCGGCCTATGAGAAGATCTCGCGCCGGTTCTACGAGCATCCGGATCAGTTCGCGGACGCCTTCGCCCGCGCCTGGTTCAAGCTCACGCATCGCGACATGGGTCCGATCCAGCGCTATCTCGGCCCGCTGGTGCCGAAGGAGACGCTGATCTGGCAGGATCCGGTGCCGGCGCTCGATCATGCCGTGATCGACGACAAGGATATCGAGGCGCTCAAGGCGAAGATAACAGCGTCGGGTCTCTCGGTGTCCGAACTGGTGTCGACCGCCTGGGCCTCGGCCTCCACCTTCCGCGGCTCCGACAAGCGCGGCGGCGCCAACGGTGCCCGCATCCGCCTTGCTCCGCAGAAGGACTGGGAGGTCAACGAGCCGGCACAGCTCAAGAGCGTGCTGACCAAGCTCGAAGCCATCCAGAAGGAGTTCGGCAAGAAGGTCTCGCTGGCCGACCTGATCGTGCTCGGCGGCGCGGCGGCGATCGAGAAGGCGGCGAAGGACGGCGGCACCAATGTGAAGGTCCCCTTCACGCCGGGCCGCACCGACGCGTCGCAGGATCAGACCGACGTCGATTCGTTCGCTCCGCTCGAGCCTCGGGCTGACGGCTTCCGCAACTACATCGGCGGCAAGCATCAGTTCATGAAGCCCGAGGAAGCGCTGGTCGACCGGGCGCAACTCATGCGGTTGACCGGACCGGAGTTGACGGTCCTCGTCGGCGGCCTGCGTGTGCTCGGCGCCAACGCCAAGAAGTCGAAGCACGGTGTGTTCACCGGCAAGCCGGGGACGCTGACCAACGACTTCTTCCTCAACCTGCTCGACATGGGCACGGTGTGGAGCGATGCCGGCCAGGGCGTCTATGAGGGCCGCGACCGCAAGACCAAGGCGGTGAAGTGGACCGGCACCCGCGCCGACCTGATCTTCGGTTCGCACTCGCAGTTGCGCGCGTTCGCCGAAGTCTACGGCTCGTCGGACGCCAAGGAGCAGTTCGTGAAGGACTTCGTCGCGGCCTGGGCCAAGGTGATGAACGCCGATCGCTTCGACCTCGTGAAGTAAGCGGCGGACGGCAACAGTCAGGACAGGGCGGTGCTTCGGCGCCGCCCTGTTTCATTTCAGCCATGCTGGTTGAAGAAGAAAGGCTTTCGGCGCTTCTGCTCAGTCGTGCAATTTCATGTCGCGGATCATCTCGTCGAACTCAGCCTGGGTCGGCGCAGTCAACGCCATCTGCGGCGCGCTGTTGGTGGCATAGGGGACGTCGCACTGCGAGGCGTCGCGGCGGGGCTCGAGGATTGCCGTCAGGCTCGCCCAGCAGACGAACAGAGCCACGATCCAGTCCAGTAGGTTGGTCGCCGTCACGGCAGCACCGGCATCAGCATTGTCATGCGGCGATGGTGCAGCCGCCGCGTCCCTTGCGCAATTCGGAAGCTACGAAACGTAACTTCGGCGTAGCCGAGACGAGCACCGGAGCTGCGATGTTAATCGGTCCGGGCCCGCCGTCCGTCGATCGGATAGGCCGGATCGTTGAAGCCCGGCGTCGAGGGATGGCCTGACACGACGAGGCGGTCGATCAGGGCTTCGTCCTCGGCGGTGAAGCGATAGTCGAGCGCGCGGATGTAATCGTCCCATTGCGCCTCGGTACGGGGACCTGCGATCACCGCGCTGACGAACGACGAGTTGAGCACCCACGACACCGCGAATTGCCCGGCGGTGATGCCGCGGCTTTCGGCGTGGCGTTTGATCTCCTGCGCGAGTTGCAAGGATTCCGGCCGCCATTCGGTCTGCATCATGCGCTTGTCGTTGCGCCCCGCGCGGGTGTCCGCGGGCGGCGCGGCATCGGGCGCATATTTGCCGGTCAGCACGCCGCGCGCCAGCGGGCTGTAGGGCACGATGCCGAGGCCGTAATAGGCGCAGGCCGGGAAATGCTCGACCTCGGGCATCCGGTTCATCGCATTGTAATAAGGCTGGCTCGCGACCGGGCGGTCGATGCCGAGCCGATCGCAGATGTTGCAGATCTCGGCGACGCGCCAGGCGCGGTAGTTGGAGACGCCGAAATAGCGCACCTTGCCGGCGCGGATCAGGTCGCCCATCGCGCGCACCGTCTCGTCGAGCGGCGTCGCGTGATCTTCCTTGTGCAGATAGTAGACGTCGATGTGGTCGGTGCCGAGCCGCTTCAGGCTCGCGTCGGCGGCCTGCAACACCCAGCGCCGTGACAGCCCGCCATGGTTCGGATCATCGCCGATCGGATTGGCCAGCTTGGTTGCGAGCACCCAGTTCGAGCGATTGTTCGCGATGGCACGGCCGACGACCTCCTCGGACTTGCCGCCATTATAGGCGTCGGCGCTGTCGATGAAGTTGATGCCGGCCTCGCGGGCCTTTGCCATGATGCGCGACGAGGTCGCCTCATCGGTCGGTCCGCCGAACATCATGGTGCCGAGGCAGATCGGCGAGACCTTGAGGCCGCTGCGGCCAAGCTGGCGGTATTGCATCGGGAAACTCCCTAGCTGTCGTTCTTCAGAATCTTGAACACGCCATTGGCCATCGCGATGCAGCGCTTGTCGACGGTCACCTCGGCGGTGATGAAGATCAGGCTGCGGGTCGAACGCACCACGCGCGGCCGCGTCGTCAGGATCTCGCCGATCTTGCCGGCCTCGACGAAATGGGTGTCGAGCTGCACCGTCGCAAGCGTCGGCTTGCCCGACACGAAGCGCGCCGCCATGCCGCAGGCGCGGTCGGCGAAGGTCATGATCACGCCGCCCTGCACGAGGCCGCGGCGATTGTGATGCTTGTCCTCGGTGATCAGCGCGAGCTCGAGCGAGCCGTCCTTCAGCCGCTCCCACAACGGACCGATCAGCGACAGGAAGCCCGTGGTTTCCGCGACCTTCCAGCCGTCGGATTTGAGTTTGTCCGCGGCCTTGGCCGTCATGTGATGGAGCCCGTTCGTTGAGTGATCGCAGGAGGCATGTCGTTCCGGTCATTTCATCAAACGCTGACGTGGTGTAGTCAAGATCAATGGTCCGCACATTTGACGATGCCACCCGGCGGAATATCGCAGAGCTCTGCGCCGCGTTCGCACGCCTCGCGCCGGCGGATGCGGCGCCGACGCTGAAGCGCGCGGCGGTCGCGATCGCGCTGACTGAAAGCGACGACGACGGCGGCACCGCGTTCCTGCTGACCCGCCGCAGCGCCAGCCTGCGCGCCCATAGCGCGCAATGGGCACTGCCGGGCGGCCGCTGCGATGCCGGCGAGACGCAGGCCGAGGCCGCGCTGCGTGAACTGCATGAGGAGCTTGGGCTTGCGCTGTCCGCGCGCGACGTGCTCGGCATGCTCGACGATTATCCGACGCGGTCCGGCTATCTGATCACGCCGGTGGTGGTCTGGGCCGGCGCGCATGCGGCGATCACGCCGAACCCGGACGAGGTTGCGTCGGTGCATCGCATCGGCCTCGATGCGATCGAGGCCAGCGACGCGTTCAGCTTCGTCATGATTCCGGAAAGCTCGCGGCGCGTGATCCGGTTCCGGCTCGGTGGCCAGCAGATCCATGCGCCGACTGCGGCGTTGATCTATCAGTTCCGCGAGGTGCTGGCCGGGCGCAACACCCGCGTCGCCGATCTCGAGCAGCCGGTGTTCGCCTGGAAGTGACGTTCATCAGACGCGACGGCGCACAGCTTCTCCACGATTCTGTGCGGGGAACACCGCATTGTGGCGAAAATCCTGAACGTGATCGCGGCATCCCGCCGCCCGCGCCCCGAACAATTCCGGGCTGACTTCGCGGCCGCGCTTGCTACAACGAGGTCATGCGCCCGCAATTGATTCGCCTCTCGTCAGGACTTGTCGCGCTTGCGCTCGTTGCCAGCGCGCCGTCAGTGTTGGCCGGCGAGGCCGATGCGCTGCCGCCTTCCGTCGCCAATGCGATGGCGCAGGCATCGCCGCAGGCGATCATGGAGTATCGCCGCAAGCTTCAGGAGTACCAGGAGGCGCGCGCCGCCTTCGAACAGGACGCCAGCGCCTATTGGGGTGCGATCGCCGACAAGCGGCGCGGCCGCAATGCCAAGCGCCGCGACCGCGTGCAGATCACGCTCGACGACTACGTGCTGCAACAGCCGCCGGTCTATGAGGGGCCGAAGCGGCCGGTCAATCCGGCGCCGGAAGAAGAGGGCGGCAAGCCGCCGCGTCCGACGAAAACGCTGCCGGTGGCGGCGGATCTGGTCCGGGCGGCGGCCGAGCATTTCCAGTTCGCGCCGCAGCGGCCGACCTCGGAGGTCGAGTTCAAGCGCGCCTATGCGCGTTACGCGCGCGCCGCAGGGCTGACGCCGGAGCAGGCGGTGCGGGTCTATTCGTTCGAGACCGGCGGCACCGGCAATTACGACGTGCAGGCGGGCATCGAGCATGGCGGCAAGCGCGCCATCTCCACCGCGATGGGCTACAACCAGCTGCTCACCACCAACACCGTCGAGCTATTGGCCGAGCAGGGCCATGAATTCGTGCGCGACCTGACCGAGCGGGTGGCGCGGACGCAGGGGCCGGCGCGCAAGGCGATGGAGCACAAGCTCGCGGTGCTGAAGAAGATGGTCGCGTTCACGCGCACCGTGCCCGACGACTGGTCGGCGCATGCGCGGCTGGCCGACACGCCGCAAGGCTGGGCGTGTCACGCCATGGTGCTCGACATCGATGTCGGCCCGATGCTGCAAACCCACAAGCTGCTGACCTCGGTGATCTTCGCGCGCAACAAGGGCTACAACCGGCCGCTGACCGCGGCCGAGCTCGAGATGATGAACCTGACCGGCGACGGCACCGGGCTCGACATGGTGACCATGCCGCAGGCGATGCGCGAACAGGTGCCGACCGCGAACTTCTTCCAGCGCTCGGGCTACGAGCGCAACCCGGTCGCGATCCGCCACAACACGGTGGCGAGGCTGCTCGCCGTCACCAACGAGCGGATGGACGTCAACAGCAACAAACCCGGCGCCAGGGAATTGGCCGCCGCGTTCTGAACTCTGCCGAAAACCGTCAGAGTATTTCCGGTTCTGATTGAATCAGGACCGGAGTCCGAGACGCTTCTCTCGATGCGTTTACATCACGCGAACCGGCCTCAACTTCGCTCGAAAGCGCTCTAATTCGAGCCGAACATGAACTTGCCGCTGCCTTCGAGATAGGGACCGGAGCGCATGTAGAGCTGGCCGTTCTGGCCGATGAAGAACAGCGTCCCCTTCGGCACCTTCTTGGCGCCCTTCAGCAAGGTGCCGGCATTGTTGGTCCCCATCTTGTAGGCCCAGGTCTTGCCGTCCTTGTCATAGGCGTAGCCCATGTCGGACTTCAACTCCCAGGGCGCGGCCTCCTGCGCGAATGCATATGTCGTCATCGCGGCAAGGGTTACGGTCGTAAAAAAGGTCTTGGTCAAAAAATGCGTCATGATCCCTCCGGCCGAAAAACGGCGTCGTCCCCACGCTTTTGAACAAATCACGAACGCCATTCGCGCGTCAATACGACAATCAGTCCGACCGCTCACGGAGAACGGCGACTTTGTGATTTCCCGCATCAAGCTTGGCGACTATCTTCGCGTTACCGTCTACAAACGCTTCGATTGCCGGAAGCACCACCTTGGGATGATCAGGATGAACCACGTCATGAAGATCGGTATCGGTGTCGCTCTGTCATTCGTGGCGCTGGCGTCAGTCGCGCAGGCGGATGAGTTCAAGCTATCCAACAACCAGCGGATCTCCTGTAGCCGTGGCCTGTCCGCCGGCAAGCTCAAGACGTCGACCTGCAAATCCTACGCTTATTTGTTCAACGTCAAGACCTCGGAGTACTTCCGCTGCCAGGTGTCGCTGGCGCTGACGCAGGACAACAAGGAGGTCATCAACGTCCAGGCCGACGGCAGCTGCACCAAGAAGCCGCGCATCTTCGAGACCGACGGCAATTATACGTTCGACGCCACCGAGACCGAGCCACCGAACACCAACTCGTTTTTCGGCACCGGCGGCTATGCGATCTGGGCAAGCGACACCACCACCCAGAAGATCCGTGGCTGCATCACGATTTCTTCCGGCCTCGGCTCCGACATCTCGAAATGCCTCGACATGACGTTTCAGTGACGGTGAGGGCGGCGTGACGCGCAAGCTGCGCCCGGCCTCGCTGTGCCGCTCCTGGCTGTTTCTCGAAGGCGCCAACGAGCAGGTGCTGCAACACGCCGCCGCCAGTGGCGCCGACGTGTTGATCCACGAGCTCGAGGACTTCACCCCGCCATCGCTGCGCCCAAAGGCGCGGGCGCTGGCGGCCGATCTCTACGCGGCCTGGCGCGACCAGGGCGTGGTGGTCGCGGTCCGCGTCAACCCTCTCGATCAGGACGGCATGGATGACCTTGCCGCCGTGATGCGCGGCGGTCCGGATATCGTCGCGTTGCCGAAGGTCGCCGAGCCGCACCATGTCGCCCGGCTCGACGAGGCGGTGACGCGGTTCGAGCGCGACTACGGCATCGCCGAGGGATCGACGTCGCTATTGCCGAACATCGAGTTCGCGCGCGGCCTGGTGCAGACCGGAGCGATCGCGGTGGCGAGCCGGCGCACCATCGGCTGCCTGATGGCGTCGGAAGATCTCGCCGCAGATCTTGGTGCCGAGCGCGGCAGCGATGGCCTCGAGCTCGCCTACGCACGGCAGCGCTTCATCGTCGAATGTCGCGCGGCCGGTGTCGTCGCGGTCGATTGTCCCTACACCTGGAGCGATGCCGACGGCGTCGCGCGCGACACCGCCTGGGCGCGGCGGCTCGGCTACACCGCAAAGAGCCTGGTCGATCCCGCGCATGCCGCCATCGTCAACGGCGTCCTCACGCCGGGCGCGGATGCGTTGCGCGAGGCGGGCAGGATCGTGGCCGCGTTCGAGGCGGCGCGGACGCAGGGCCTTGGCCGCGTCGAGCTCGACGGCTCGCTGCTTGAAGTGCCGACCTATTCCAACGCGAAACGGCTGATCGCGCGCGGCGAAGCGCTGCGCACGATCGATCGTGACACGGAGACCTGACGCGCGGTGTCGCGTCAGGACGCCGATTCTTTTTCCGAGAAGTGCATGCGCGAGCGGGCGAACTTCTTGACGCCCATCGGCTTGCCGAACAGGTAGCCCTGGACCTGATCGAAATCCATGTCGTGCGCGGCGAGAAAATCCGCGCGGGTCTCGATGCCCTGGGCCACCACCTGCGCGTCGCTGTCATGGGCGAGCTCCACGATCCGCCGGCACACGGTCTGCTTCAGCCGCTGATCCGCGCAGCCGGTGACGTATTGATGGTCGACCTTGAGCTGGACGAAGGGGAAGTTCGGCAGTCCGAGCAGCGACGGCCAGTTGGCGCCGACATTGTCGATCGAGATGCCGATGTTGTGCAGCCCCACGCGACGCGCGACATCGGTCGCCAGCTCCAGATTGTCGACCACCTCGGTGCTGTCGATCTCGATCAGCAGGCCGCCGAACGCGGCGTGATCCGGCATCCGGCGGCACAGTTCGCGCACCGCGTCGTCGTCGGCGAGGAACGAGATCGGCAGATTGATCGAGAGATTGACCGGTCCGATCTGCTCCAGCAGATAGCGCCAGTCCTCGATCGCGCGATCGATCACGAACTCCGACAGCGCATGGAAATGCGGATCGCCTTCATCGGGAATGAAATAGGCCGGCGGCACCACGCCCCAGGCCGGATGGCGCATCCGGATCAGCGCCTCGGCGCCGCTCGGAACCAGCGTCCGGAGATGGATTTTCTGCTGATACCACAGCTCCAGCCAGCCGGCCTTCAGCGCTTCGGGCACGTCCACCGCGGGGCTCGGCGCGGGCTCGAGCGGCAGCAGTGACGCCAGGCTGTCACGCAGGGTTCCGGCACTGAACGGGGTCGACAGCGCCGGCAGCATGGCGATGCCATATTCATCGCCGATCTGCCGGACCGCCTTGACGATGATCGAGTCCGGTTGCCCGATCACGAGGACCTTGCCGCCGTAGTCCTTTCTCACCAAAGTCTCGAGAATTTTACTGACTTCGATGCCGTCCACGGAGACGCCGAGCACCAGAAGATCGGGCCGTTCCGCATCGAGAACGGCGTCGAGTTCCAATGCCTGACTGCATTCACTGGTGATGAAGCCGAGGTCTTCCAGGGCCTCTGCGAGGAAGGTCCGAAGGTGTTTTTTGCTGTCCGCAATGCATGCGCGCGGGGTCAGCTTGCGATGTCCGAACCAGCCGGCCCGTGTGTGTGCGATGTGACTGATGTGATTCATGCCCCGCCTTGTCCGTAGTTACCCCGGCTTGACTCGTACATCCTGGAGCGGCGGCAATCATGGAATTTTCTGGTTCATACATTGATTGGCTCGCTAACCTTAAAGGATTCAATTCGAATCAAATGATGCTGGAACCGCTGTGTTTCACCGCTGTCACGGCTGCAACAAATGCGTCATCCGACGTTCATGCGCGCGATCGAGCTGAATTCGAACGCGGGAAAAATGCGCGCCGCGCATGTCTCATCGGGGGACGGCGTTAATGACTGTGTTGTCGCGCCAACGCCGGCGCCGAATTGCATCATTGTCGGACATCGGATCGCTTTCACGCGAGGTGATCCGTCGAAACGTCGCGGAGTTGCGACGGCGAATCGGATCACCGGTCGCGCGATGCCGACGCAGCACGCGTAACGTCGCGGTCGCCACTCGCAACGTCTCCGGCATCAACGCGCGGTCGCGGATCGGCCTCGAGACCTCGTCCCATTTCTGTTTGGTCGGGACGTCGATCGCGAGATCGGGACCGCGCCCGTCCCGCATGTCGGCGGGGCGAGGTGCAACGCATCGGGCGCGCGCTGCACGGTCCGAGACGGCTGCAAGTAATACCTCGCGGCGTGATCGCCCATCTCCCAATCCGCTTGCGCGCAGAGTTCCCGTATCGGCCACGCGATGCGGCCTTCGGGATTTCAGTCACGTATGCGTCATTTGGATAGGTTGACCCGGCGGGGGTGTCCGGCCAATTTCCGGCCGGCTTAGGGGAGAATAATGCTCATGAATTCAAGGTTGACGGCCGCTGCGATCGTGGCAGCCAGCGTTTTGTCGGCGCCTGTCGCGCAGGCCCAGCAGTTCATCAATGTGCTGACCGGCGGCACCTCCGGGGTCTACTATCCGCTCGGCGTCGCGATGGGGAAGATCTACGGCGAGAAGATTGCTGGCGTGAAGACCCAGGTGCAGGCGACCAAGGCTTCGGTCGAGAACCTGGTGCTGCTGCAGCAGGGCCGCGGCGAGATCGCCTTCACGCTCGGCGATTCGCTGAAGGCCGCCTGGGAAGGCGACGCTGAGGCCGGCTTCAAGACCAAGCTCGACAAGCTGCGCACCATCGGCGCGATCTATCCGAACTACATCCAGATCGTCGCCACCGCCGAAAGCGGCATCAAGACGCTGGCCGACCTCAAGGGCAAGAGCCTGTCGGTGGGCGCGCCGAAGTCCGGCACCGAGCTCAATTCGCGCGCGATCCTCGCGGCCGCCGGCATGAGCTACAAGGATCTCGGCAAGGTCGAGTATCTGCCGTTCGCCGAATCGGTCGACCTGATGAAGAACCGCCAGCTCAACGCCACGCTGCAATCGGCAGGACTCGGCGTCGCCTCGCTGAAGGATCTCTCGACCTCGAGCGAGATCAACGTCGTCGCCGTGCCGAAGGAGACCGTCGACAAGATCGGCCCGCCCTTCGTTTCGGTGATCATCCCGGCCAATACCTATACCGGCCAGGACAAGGATGTGCCGACCGCGGCGGTCGTGAACTACCTGGTCACCTCCAGCGCGGTGTCGGACGACCTCGCCTATCAAATGACCAAGCTGGTCTACGAATCGTTGCCGGAACTCGCCAACGCGCATGCGGCGGGCAAGGAGATCAAGCTCGAGGCCGCCGCGACCGGCAGCCCGGTGCCGCTGCATCCCGGCGCGATCCGCTATTACAAGGAAAAGGGCCTGATCAAGTAAGGCCAACGCATCTGCTCCTTCGTCATTGCGAGGAGCAAAGCGACGAAGCAATCCATCTCTCCGCTCGTGGTGAGTTGGATTGCTTCGCTTCGCTCGCAATGACGGGGCGCGTTTTTCCTGACGCGACTTTCGGTGGGTGAGCTCTGCAGATATAAGCGTCGCGGGCACGGCGGGGGATTGATTCAATGCAGCAGCAGGCTGGGGGCGTTGAGCCCGTCAAGGTCGAATTCGACAATTTCGAGCATGGCTTTCCGGAAGGTTTCGGCCCCGGCGCCTGGGGGCATCTGGCCTATGCCATCGGCCTCGCCTTCGCGGTGTTCCAGCTCTATGTCGCGGCCTTCAACTATTTGCCGAGCCAGGTGGTGCGCGGCGTCCATGTCGGCTTCCTGATCCTGTTGACCTTTGGCCTGATCGGCAATTTCACCGCCAAGACCGCGTTCGGCCGCGCGGTGAGCTGGATCGTCGGCGCGAGCGGCTTCCTCTGCGGCCTCTACCAGTGGATCTTCTATGCCGACCTGATCGCCCGTGACGGCGATCCCACCCACATGGATCTCGCGGTCGGCACGCTGCTCGCTATCCTGATCTTCGAGGGCACGCGGCGGCTGATGGGGGCGGCACTGCCGCTGATGTGCGGCGCCTGTCTGCTCTACTGGTTCTTCGGGCAGTATCTGCCGTCGCCGTTCAACCATCGCGGCTACGATTTCGACCAGATCGTCACCCATCTCTCGTTCGGCACCGAAGGCTTCTACGGCGTGCCGATCTACGTGTCGGCGACCTACATCTTCCTGTTCATCCTGTTTGGCTCGTTCCTGGAACGTGCCGGCATGATCCAGCTCTTCACCGATGTCTCGCTCGGCCTGTTCGGGCGCACCCGCGGCGGCCCCGCCAAGGTGGCGGTGTTCGCTTCCGGCATGATGGGCACGATCTCCGGCTCCGGCGTCGCCAACGTCGTCACCGTCGGCCAGTTCACGATTCCCCTGATGATCAAGTTCGGCTATCGCCGCGCCTTCGCCGCCGGCGTCGAGGCCACCGCCTCGATGGGCGGCCAGATCATGCCGCCGGTGATGGGCGCGGTCGCCTTCATCATGGCGGAGACGCTCGGCGTGCCCTATTCGGAGATCGTCAAGGCGGCGGTGATTCCGGCGATCCTGTACTTCGCCTCGGCATTCTGGATGGTGCATCTGGAAGCTGGCAAGCATGGCCTCGTCGGCATGAAGCGCTCCGAGATCCCGAGCGCCTGGAAGGCGCTGGTGGCGCGCTGGTACCTGGTGCTGCCGCTTGCGGCGCTGGTCTACATGCTGTTCGAGGGTTTCACGCCGCTCTATGCCGGCAGCATGGGGCTGGCGCTGACGGTGGCGCTGATCCTCGGCGCCAGCATCACGCTCGGCGTCTCCAACACCGTCGTGCGCTACATCTTCTGGATCGGGCTGGCGCTGGTGGTCGCCGCGGTGTCGCGCCACGGGCTCGAGATCGTCCCGGTCATCGGCGTCGTTGCCGGCCTCATAGCGATCGCCGCGATCACGCGCGGCGGCCGCGCCACGCTCAGGGCCTGTCGTGACTCGCTCGCCGACAGCGCCAAGTCGGCGCTGACGGTCGGCATGGCCTGCGCCATCGTCGGCACCATCATCGGCATGATGACGCAGACCGGCGTCGGCACCATCTTCGGCAGCTGGATCATCGGGCTCGGCGACAAGAGCCTGTTCCTGGCGCTGATCATGACGATGTTGCTGTCGATCCTGCTCGGCACCGGCATCCCGACGATCCCGACCTACATCATCACCGCCGCGCTCGCCGCCCCGGCGCTGGCCAAGCTGGGGGTGCCGCTGATCGCAAGCCACATGTTCGCGTTCTACTACGGCATCATGGCCGACCTCTCGCCGCCGGTGGCGCTCGCGGCATTGGCGGCGGCGCCGATCGCCAAGGAGAACCCGGACAAGATCGGCTGGGAGGCGATGCGGATCGCGCTTGCCGGCTACGTCATTCCCTTCATCTTCGTTTATTCGCCGGCCTTGATGTTGCAGGGCGGGGACCCGATGGCCGCGCAGCTCGGCTTCTACGGCGCGGTGGCACTGGCGAGTTTCAAGGCGCTGGTGGCGATCGCGCTGTTCGGCATCGTCGCGATCGGGTTCCTGTTCACGCGGCTGAGCTGGATCGAGATCGCGGTCGCGTTCGGCGCCGCGCTCTGCCTGCTCGGCGATTTCCAGTTCTCGGATACGGCGGGCTTCACGCTCGCCGCCGCTGTCGTGCTGTGGCAATGGCGGCGACGTCCGCGCGATGCGGTGGCCGCAGCTTGAGCCTCTGCCTTGCCTCCGCAGGGGTCGTGAAGACGCTGAAGGTCGCGGCATTCACGCTGGCCTGGACCCATTCGATCGAGAAGACCGCATGGCAGGAAGACTGGCTGGTCACGCCCGCCGGGCTCACGTTGCAGCAGGCCCGCATCAAGGGCACTGGCGCCGGCATGGAGCCGCCGCCGGACGCACGCCTCGTCAACGGCTGGTTTCAATGGTCGCCGCAGCCCATGCCGAGGGCCGAGGTCGTGCTCGGCAATTCCGGCGCCGCCGGCGAATGGCACCTGTGCGCGGCGGGACGCTGCCAGACGCTATCGGAGATTTTCCGGCATCCGATCGGTGCTAATGTCACCACGATGAGAGCTTGCAACGATCGATAGCCCGCATGAGCGGCGCGATATGCGGGAAAACCGCCCCGGATATCGCGGCGCTCATCCGGCTACGATCGTCACAACGACAAACGGGAGAACGACCGATGGATCGGCTCAAGGGCAAGGTTGCGATGGTGGTCGGCGCGGGCTCGATCGGGCCGGGCTGGGGCAATGGCAAGGCGACCGCCGTCACCTTTGCGCGCGAGGGCGCCAGCGTGTTCTGCGTCGATCGCAACGGCGCCGCCGCCGAGGAGACGGTCAAGATCATCACCGAGGAGGGCGGCAAGGCCGCCGCTTTCACCGCCGATGTCTCGCGCGCCGCCGAGGTCGAGGCGATGGTCGCGGCCTGCCTGAAGGCCTATGACCGTATCGACGTGCTCGACAACAATGTCGGCATCGCCGAGGTCGGCAGCGTGGTGGAGGTGGCGGAAGCCGAGTGGGACCGCGTGTTCGCGGTCAATCTCAAGAGCGCCTATCTGTCGATGAAGCACGTCATTCCGGTCATGATCAAGCAGGGCGGCGGCTCGATCATCAACATCTCCTCGATCGCCTCGATCCGCCATGTCGGCATCTCCTATGTCAGCTACAATGCGAGCAAGGCGGCGATGAACCAGATGACGCGCTCGACCGCGGTCGAGTTCGCCTCCAAGCATGTCCGCGTCAACGCGATCCTGCCCGGGCTGATGAAGACGCCGATGGTGGCGCATTCGGCGGGGCTGGCGCAAAGCTACGCCAAGGGCGATGTCGAGGCGATGTGGCGCGCCCGCGACGCGCAGGTGCCGATGGGCCACATGGGCGATGCCTGGGACGTCGCCAATGCCGCGCTGTTCCTGGCGTCAGACGAATCGAAATATGTCACCGGCATCGAGCTCGTGGTCGACGGCGGCATCACCTCGAAATCGGGCGCCTGAGCAACGAACGATCGGTTCATCTCTCCCAAGGGAGAGGTGAAGCTCCGCTGCCGATCCAGTTCGACCCAATCTCTTCACGCTTACACCTCGGCGCTGAGCTCGGCGCGGTCGAGTTCCTCCTCGACCAGATGGAACGCGTCGTCGCCGATCGCCTCGGTGCGGCGCAAACCGAGCAGTGCCTGGCGCGCGGCGGCAATGGCGCGGCGCCGCAGCGGATCGGCCGGCAGCTCGCGCGAACTCAACCCGCCATCGGTCTCGGCGCGCAGCAGCACGGCGCGGTATTCGAGCCGCAGGATCTCGGCTTCCTCCGACGGATCGGTTTCGATCGCCTCGAGCGCGGCACGAAAGGCGATGCTGCGGGCATGCGCCGCCTCGCGTCCGACCGGATCGTCGTCATCGAAGTTCAGCGCCAGGATCAGCGGCCGCAAGGTCAGGCCCTGGATCACCAGCGAGCCGAGCACCACGGCAAACGCCGTCAGCAGGATCAGGTCGCGATACGGAAACCATTCGGGCAGCGCGAACGCCGCCGCCAATGTGACGATGCCGCGCATGCCGCACCAGGATACGATGAAGCCGCGCTTCAAGGTCGGCACCGCCTCCACCACATCGGCGGGCAGCAGATGCCGCGCTTTCAGGGTGCGCAGCAGCGCGCCGTACGGCATTACCCAGAGGATGCGGGCGAGGATCACCACGGCGAGGATCGCGGCCGCGAAGCTGCAATATTTCCACCGCACCTCGGCGTCGAGGTCCGACCAGATCGGGCGCAATTGCAGGCCGATCAGCATGAAGGCCAGCACGTTGAGCACGAAGACCACGGTTTCCCACACCGCATAGGACGACACGCGCAACCGTGCCGAGGTGCGCGCCGGCGCGGTGCGGGCGATGGTGATCGCATAGGCGATGATGGTGAGGATGCCGGACAGCCCGAGATGCTCGGCGATTATCCACACCATGAAGGTGCCGCCGAACTGGGTGATGATCGCGCTCGGCGCCTCGGTGACGCGGCGGGTGATCATCATCCAGACCTGCGCAAACAGGTAGCCGGCAGCGAGGCTCCCGACCAGCGCGATCGTGATCGATGGCACGAACTCGCGGATCTTCATGTGCTCGGCGGCGACCAGGCCGACCGCGACCCGATAGATCAGCAGCGCGCTGGCGTCGTTGAGCAGGCTTTCGCCCTCGAGGATCTTCTGGATCCGGTAGGGCAGCTTGACCTGGCGCAGGATCGCGGTGGCGGCGGCGGCGTCCGGCGGCGCCACGATCGCGCCAAGCGCAATCGCAACCGGCCATGGCATGTCCGGCCGCAGCCAGTGCGCGACCACGGCGACCGCCGTCGTCGTGACGCCGACCGCGACCACGACCAGCGTCGAGACCGGCAGCCAGTTGTTGCGGAGATCGCGCAGCGAGGTGTCGAAGGCGGCGTCGAGCAGCACCGGTGCGACGAACAGCGCCAGCGCCAGTTCCGGTTCCAGCGCCCAGGTCGGCGCCCACGGCAGCAGCGTCAGCAGCACGCCGCCGATCGCCAGGAAGGTCGGGTAGGGCACCTTGATCCGCCGCGCCAGCGCCGACAGCGCCACCGCTGCGAGCAACAGGCCGATGATCCATTCGAATGTCAGCAAGGCGAACCCCCGGATGCGGCTCCGAATGCGGTTGCAGGTGCAGCCGATCGTCGCAATTGACGTATAATCCAGCGTGTGGTTTTGCGGCAAATGGTGTGCGGCCGGCAACGGGAGACCGGCGGGCCGCGCATCGAAGGGAACGTTGTCTCGGTGATCGACATGCGACGCAATTCTGCAACTCTGGGCGCGGCGCTGGTCTGCGTATGGCTCTCGGCCGGCGTTGCGCGCGCGACGAGCAGCGAGCCCGGCAAGGATGTGCAGGCCGATCCCGGCCCCTGCGTCGCGGCGGCTGCTGCGGCGGATGACGACAAGACCATCGAGGTCTGCGGCGCGTTGATCGACAATGAGAAGACCGCGAGACCGGATCGGATCAAGGCCCTGACGGCGCGCGCGGGCGCCTATGACCGCAAGCAGATGATCGATCGGGCGATCGCCGATTACGACACCGTGCTCCGGCTCGATCCGTCGCTCGCCGATGCCCACAATGCGCGCGGCGAGCTCTGGCGCCGCAAGGGCGACCGGCCGAAGGCGATCATGGATTTCGGCGCGGCCGTCAAGCTCGACCCGAACCATGCCGCGGCCAAGGCCAACTACAAGTCGCTGTCGCTGGAACTGGAGCGGATCGGCGCGATGATGGCGGTCGCCGGCAAGCCGAGCTTCGATTGCCGCAAGGCGCGCCGCCCGGTGGAAAAAGCAATCTGCGCCAATCCCGAGCTCGCCGATCTCGATCGCGAGATCGGCGCATCGACCTTTCGCGCGGTGCGCGAGGCAAAGGACCCGCGTCAGGCCCGCGAGTTGCAGCGCGCGCAGGATCAGTTCATCGTCCGCCGCAATGCCGAATTCGGCAAGCCGGGCTACGATCTGCAAAAGGCAATGCGCGAGCGGTTGCAGCAGATCAACGGGGTCGACGGCTATTAGTGCTAACGTCGGTGAGTTTGCGGCTTGAATTATCGGTCGAGCCCATGACAATGACCGCCAAAGATGACGAACCATCCGTGTTCGTCATGCCCGGCCTTGTGCCGGGCATCCACGTCTCTCTTTGCTTCGGCTTCGAAAGACGTGGATGGCCGGGCCAAGCCCGGCCATGACGCGAGGGATGCACTGGGAGAAACGCGATGAACATTCAGCAGAGCCGGTATCATGAGGTGTATGCCCGCTCGCTTCGAGACCCCGAGGGCTTTTGGGCGGAAGCGGCGCGCGAGATCGACTGGATCGAGCCGGCCAAGAAGATCTACGATCCATCCACCGGCGCCTATGGACGCTGGTTCACCGGTGCAGTGGTCAACACCTGTTACAATGCGCTGGATCGCCACGTCGCCGGTGGCCGCGCCAGCCAGGTCGCGCTGATCCACGATTCCCCGCTCACCAACACGATCACCAAATTCACCTATGCCGAGCTGCTGAAGGAAGTGCAGGCGCTCGCCGCGGTCATGCAGGATTTCGGCGTGGCCAAGGGCGATCGCGTCATCCTCTATATGCCGATGGTCCCGCAAGCCGTGGTCGCGATGCTGGCTTGCGCGCGGATCGGCGCGGTGCACAGCGTGGTGTTCGGCGGCTTCGCGGCGAAGGAGCTCGCGACCCGGATCGACGACGCCAAGCCGAAGCTGATCTTCTCGGCGAGCTGTGGCATCGAGCCCGGGCGCATCGTGCAATACAAGCCGCTGCTCGACGAAGCGATCCGTCTCGCCGGCACCAAGCCGGAGACCTGCATCATCCTGCAACGGCCGCAGCAGGCTTGCGAGCTCACCGCGGGCCGCGACCATGATTGGGCGACGCTGCGCCGTGCCGCGCTCGACGCCGGCAAGATGGCGCCCTGCGTGCCGGTCGCCGCCACCGATCCGCTCTACATCCTCTACACCTCGGGCACGACCGGAATCCCGAAGGGCGTGGTGCGCGACAATGGCGGGCATCTCGTCGCGCTGAAATGGTCGATGTACAATCTCTACGGCGTCAAGCCCGGCGAGATCTGGTGGTGCGGCTCCGACATCGGCTGGGTGGTCGGCCACTCCTACATCGTCTACGGCCCGCTGATCCACGGCGCGACCTCGATCATGTATGAGGGCAAGCCGGTCGGCACGCCGGATGCCGGCGCGTTCTGGCGCGTGATCAGCGAGCACAAGGCGGTCGCCTTCTTCACCGCGCCGACCGCGTTTCGCGCGATCAAGAAGGAAGACCCCGAGGGCAAGTTCATCCGCAACTATGATCTCTCCAGCTTCCGCACCTTGTTCCTCGCGGGTGAGCGCGCCGACCCGCCGACCGTGGAGTGGGCCGAACAGCAATTGAAGGTGCCGGTCATCGATCACTGGTGGCAGACCGAGACCGGATGGTGCATCGCCGGCAATCCGGTTGGCCTCGGCCAACTGCCGGTCAAGCACGGTTCGCCGACGGTGCCGATGCCGGGCTATCAGGTCGACATCGTCGACGAGGCGGCGAAGCCGGTCGCGGCCGGCACCATGGGCTCGATCGTGATCAAGCTGCCGATGCCGCCGGCCTGCCTGCCGACGCTGTGGCAGCAGGACGATCGCTTCAGGGATGCCTATCTCTCGGAATTCCCCGGCTACTACAAAACCTCGGATGCCGGCTACAAGGATGACGACGGCTATGTCTGGGTGATGGGCCGCACCGACGACATCATCAATGTCGCCGGCCACCGGCTCTCCACCGGCGGCATGGAAGAAATTCTGGCCTCGCATCCCGACGTCGCCGAATGCGCCGTGCTCGGCGTCAGGGATGCGATCAAGGGCGAGGTGCCGTGCGGCTTCCTGGTGCTGAAGGCCGGCGTGACCAAGCCGCCGGATCAGGTCGAGAAGGAAGTCGTGGCGCTGGTGCGCGACAAGCTCGGGCCGGTCGCGGCGTTCAAGCTCGCGATCACGGTGGCGCGGCTGCCGAAGACCCGCTCCGGCAAGATCCTGCGCGGCACCATCAAGAAGATCGCCGATGGCGAGCCCTGGACCATGCCGGCCACGATCGAGGACCCCAAGGTGCTCGACGAGATCGGCGAGGCGCTAAAGGGCAAGGCGTAGGTCGAACGTCTTGGCGTGCTTCGCGCGCATCCGGATCGACCACCCGTGTGGCACCCCTCTCCCTAACCCTCCCCCGCAAGGGGGAAGGGAACCCTTCCGCCATCGGCTCCCTCACGCAGGACGAGCGAGCAGCGCAATTGAGCTTGCTTCCGTCAGGTGAGCAAGCCGGTCAGGCTCCCTCCCCCCTTGCGGGGGAGGGTGGGGAGAGGGGTGCCCTCGGGCGAGATGATCGATGAGGGCGCGAACCGCACAATCGGAACGTGCGTCATCGAAACGCATCCGGAAGCAAAATGGCCTTGATTTTGATGGATTGCCGGGTCATCCCGGCGTCCAACGCCATGACGCCACGAGCTACGGACCCACAGATGCGATCCATTTCCGCACGCGCGCCCCTCGCATTGCTGCTCGCCCTGCCGCTGCTGGCAGGCTGCCTCGAGCGCGGGCGATCGCCGATCGCGGAGAGCATGGGCGACGACGATCAGTACTGCCAGGCGAATGGCAAGGTGGCGGTCGGCTCGCCCGAATATGTCGCCTGCCGCAAGGATCGCGACGTCCAGCGCCAGAACGCCGAAGCCCGTACCGATCGGCGGCAGCGCGATCTCGGCGAATACATGATGAACAATCCGGACCGGCACTAGGCGCCGCGGCTACGGCGCGGATCTCCTAAGGAAGGCGAGCTCGCGGTGCAGCGTGACAGGATCGGCGAGCTCGACGGTTTGCGCGCGATCGCGGTCCTGATCGTAGTCATCTGGCACTATTTCGGAACGCCTGATGGTCCCGACGGCTGGCCGTGGAAATTGCTGCATGTCGGGCGTTTCGGCGTCGACCTGTTCTTCATTCTGTCCGGCTATCTGATCACCGACATCCTGCTGCGGCATCGCACGGCCGAGCGATATTACTCGGCGTTCTACGGCAGGCGCGCGTTTCGCATCTGGCCGCTCTACTATCTGATGTGCGCGGCCGCGCTGATCGGCTGGACGTTCTCGCTCAGCCCCGACCTGTTCGACACCAGGGGCGTGCCCGGCTGGCTGTATCTGTTCGGCTTGCAGAATTTCGGCATGGCCAAGGCGCAGACCGATGGCGCCTACTTTCTGGCCGTGACCTGGTCGCTTGCGATCGAGGAGCAGTTCTATCTGCTGTTTCCGTTGCTGGTCCGCAACGTGCCGCCGGAGCGACTGTTCGCGATCCTGCTGGTGCCGATCCTGATCTGCCCGATCGGGCGCCTGATCGACAGCGCGCTGCCGGACGCCTATGGCTGGTACGTGCTGCCGCAATTCAGGATCGATTCGCTCGCGATCGGCGCGCTGATCGCCTGGTGGCGGCTCTATCGCAAGCCCGATGCCGAGGTCTCCCGACGCGTCGCCGCGATCCTCAAATGGTCGAGCCTGTCGCTTCCATTGCTATGGCTGTTCGGCTGGAAGCGCTGGTCGGTGGCGTTCTCGCACACCCAGGTCGAGATCTTCTTCGGTGCGCTGTTATTTGTCGTTCTGGAAAACCGTGGCTCGCCAAAACTCGCGATCCTGCGCAGTTCGGTCGCGACCTTCTTCGCCAGAACCTCCTACGCGGCGTACCTCACCCACCACGTCATCGTGTATCTGCTGTTCGCCGTGCTGCATGAACCAAGAACGATCGAGAGCCTCGCCGGCATTTCGTTGACGTTCGGCGCATTTGTCCTGACGTTCGGGTTGTGCGCCCTGAGCTACCGCTACTTCGAGCGTCCGCTGCTCGACTTCGCGCACCGGCGCTTCTCGTTCGGCTGAGCGAAGGCCGCAAGCACCGCGTGCTGCAAACAAAAACGCGGCGGGTGGTCCCGCCGCGTTTGGCATTGCATTCTACGCGATGCGCGGTCGGTGCTCACTCTTCCTCGTCGTCGGCCTTCTTGCCGCCGATCGTCTTCAGCTTGGCGAACACGGCATCGACGTTGAGGTCGTCGTGCTTCTCGGCCGGCTGGTCGTCGAACTCGTCCTTGCGCGTGGTCTCGGAGGCCGGCAGCAGGGTGGCGCCGCCATAGACGGTCGTGGTCGGCTTCTCCTTGGCAGCGCGCTGCACCTCGAAATCGAGCTCGATCTGTGAGCACAGGCCGAGCGTGACGGGGTCCATCGGGGTCAGCGTCGAGGCGTTCCAGTGGGTGCGGTCGCGCACGCTCGCGATCGTGGTCTTGGTGGTGCCGACCAGACGCATGATCTGGGCGTCCTTCAGCTCGGGATGGTTGCGCACCAGCCAGAGGATCGCGCTGGGCCGCTCATGGCGGCGCGACACCGGGGTGTAGCGCGGGCCCTTCTTCTTGGCGGCCGACGGCAGCACCACCTTGCTCTCCTGGAGCCTGAGGCGGTAATTCTGGTCGCGCTCGCCGCGCTCGATCTCCTCGCGGGTCAACTGGCCGTTGGAAATGGGGTCCATGCCCTTGATGCCCTGGGCGGCGTCGCCGTCGGCGATGGCGCGGACTTCCAGGGGGTGCATTTTGGTAAAATCGGCCACCTGATCGAAGGTCAGGGCGGTATTATCGACCAACCACACGGCAGTCGCCTTCGGCATCAGCGGTGCGTTGCTCATGGCAAATCTCCTTTGTGCTTCGCCCACCTCTGTCGAGGCGAAGCTGGTAGTCATCGGCGATGACGGGAATTATGCCGCCTATATAAGCCCTCCGGGGGGAATGGCGCAATGGGCCAGCAAAATCGCCTTGACAGCGCCCGAAAGCAGCCCCAAGTCCTTACCTTAACTGGCCGTTCCCCGCCCGCCGGCGAGGGGTGATTCGGTCCCGAAATTTGCCCCGAGACAGCCTGATGTCAGCGAAAAAACCCGATCTCAGAATCGTGCTTTGTTCCCCCCGCGGCTTCTGCGCCGGGGTGGTCCGCGCCATCGACACGGTCGAACGTGCCCTCACGATTTATGGCGCCCCGGTCTATGTCCGGCACGAAATCGTCCATAACAAGTACGTGGTGGACAGCCTGAAGACCAAGGGTGCCATCTTTGTCGAGGAATTGTCCGAAATCCCCGATGAAACCAACGCGCCGGTGGTGTTTTCGGCCCATGGCGTTCCGAAATCGGTTCCCGCCGAGGCCAAATCGCGCAATTTCTTCTCGCTGGACGCGACCTGTCCGCTGGTGACCAAGGTCCACCGCGAGGCGGCGATCCATTTCAAGCGCGGCCGCGAGATCCTGCTGATCGGGCATTCCCACCACCCGGAGGTGGTCGGCACCCTGGGCCAGCTGCCCGAGGGCGCCGTGACCCTGATCGAGACCGCCGAGGACGCCAAGACCTTCATGCCGAAGGATCCCAACAACCTCGCCTTCGTGACCCAGACCACGCTGTCGATCGACGACACCGCCGAGATCGTGGCGCTGCTCAAGCAGCGCTTCCCGAACGTCAACGGTCCGCACAAGGAAGACATCTGCTACGCCACCACCAACCGCCAGCTTGCGGTGAAGAAGGTGGCGCCGGTGGTCGATGCGCTGATCGTGGTCGGCGCGCCGAACTCGTCGAACTCGCAGCGACTGCGTGAGGTCGCCGAGCGCGAGGGCTGCCCGATCGCGATCCTTGCCCAACGGGCCAGCGACATCGACTGGGCGCGCTTCGAAGGCATCAAGAGCCTCGGCATCACCGCGGGCGCATCGGCGCCGGAGGTGATCGTCGAGGAGATCATGGGCGCTTTCGCTGAGCGTTACGAACTGCATGTGGAGACGGTCTCGGCCGCGGAAGAGAACGAGTTCTTCCCGCTGCCGCGTTCGCTGCGGCCCGACGCTGCCGCGGCGGAATAGACCATATGGCGGTCTACACCGACGTTGCCGCCGAAGACCTCGCGGAATTCCTCAAGAGCTACGACATCGGCGAACTGCTCTCCTACAAGGGCATCGCCGAGGGTGTCGAGAATTCGAACTTCCTGCTGCACACCAGCCAGGGCGCCTACATCCTCACGCTCTATGAGAAGCGCGTGGCGGAGGACGACCTGCCGTATTTCCTGTCGCTGATGGCGCATCTCGCCGCGCGCGGCGTGTCGTGCCCGCAGCCGGCGCGCAACCGCAAGGGCGAGGTCACCAGCCGGCTCGCCGGCCGACCCGCGGCGATCATCAACTTCCTCGAAGGCGTCTGGCCGCGGCGGCCGAACGTGGCGCATTGCGCTGGCGTCGGCGATGCGCTGGCCAGGATGCATCTCGCCGGCCGCGACTTTCCGCTGGTGCGCAAGAACCCGCTGTCGGTCTCCGGTTGGCGGCCGCTGTTCGATCTCGCCGCCGCGCGGGCCGACAGCGTGCAACTCGGCTTGCACGACTTCATCGCGCGCGAGCTCGATCATCTCGAGGCCGCGTGGCCGACCGATCTGCCGGTCGGCGTGATCCATGCCGACCTGTTTCCCGACAACGTCTTCTTCCTCGGGGACAAGTTGTCCGGCCTGATCGACTTCCCGTTCGCCTGCAACGACATCCTGGCTTATGACGTCGCGATCTGCCTCAACGCCTGGTGCTTCGAGCCGGATCATTCCTTCAACGTCACCAAGGCGCGTGCGCTGCTCAATGCCTATGGCCGCGAGCGGCCGCTGTCGGCGGCAGAGGAAACCGCATTGCCGCTGCTGGCGCGCGGTGCCGCGCTGCGCTTCCTGCTGACCCGGCTGGTCGATTTCCTCAACGTGCCAGAGGGCGCGCTGGTGCAGCCGAAGGACCCGCTGGAATATGTCCGCAAGCTGCGCTTCCAGCAGAGCGTCGCCGCCATCAACGACTACGGCATCACGCCGGCGGGATGCGCGGCGTGAGCGACAAGCCGCATGTGATTGTCTTCACCGATGGTGCCTGCTCCGGAAATCCCGGACCGGGCGGCTGGGGCGCGATCCTGAGATTCGGCGATGTCGAGAAGGAATTGAAGGGCGGCGAGGCGCATACCACCAACAACCGCATGGAGCTGATGGCGGCAATCTCGGCGCTGGAGGCGTTGAAGAAGCCCTGCGTGGTCGACGTCACCACCGACAGCCAGTATGTCCGCCAGGGCATCACCGGCTGGATCCATGGCTGGAAGCGCAACGGCTGGCGTACCGCCGACAAGAAGCCGGTCAAGAATGTCGAGCTGTGGCAGCGCCTCGACGCCGCGTTGAAGCCGCATGAGGTGCGCTGGCACTGGATCAAGGGCCACGCCGGCCACGCCGAGAACGAGCGCGCCGACGAGCTCGCGCGCGAGGGCGTGGCGATGGCGAAGCTGAAGGGGTAGGGGGCGCTATCGCGCCGCGAACCGTCTGCGTAGCGTGGGTAGAGCGAAGCGAAACCCACGATCTCCATGCCCGACACGAAGTTGATGGGTTTCGCTGCGCTCTACCCATCCTACAATTCCGCGGTCGCGGTGATCGCCATGCCCAAAACTGTCATCGCCCGCGAAGGCGGGCGATCCAGTATTCCAGAGACGGTGATGGCCGAAACGAGAGGCCGCGTCGTGCCAGGTCGCCCGGTCAAGCCGGGCGCCGGCAGTGTGCCTGGGGCGTCGGCTCAGAGCTGGCCGAGCAGCGTGTCGCCGCCGGAGACTTCGACCTTGCCCGGAGCCGGCTCCTTGTTGAGCTTCTTCACCACGCCGTCTTCGACCAGCATCGAGTAGCGGTGGGAGCGGATGCCGAGGCCGTTGCCCGAGGCGTCGAGCTCCATGCCGATCGCCTTGGCGAAGTCGGCATTGCCATCGGCGAGGAAGACGGCTTCGTCGCGTTGGTCGGTGTCGCGCTTCCAGGCGTTCATCACGAAGGCGTCGTTGACCGAGACGATCGCGATGGTGTCGACGCCCTTGTTCTTCATGGCGTAGGCGTTGAGGAAGATGCTCGGCAGGTGCATCTTGTGGCAGGTGCCGGTGTAGGCGCCGGGCACCGCGAACAGCGCGACCTTCTTGCCCTTGAAAATATCGTCGGTGGTTTTGACCTGCGGACCCTCGGCGGTCATCACGCGAAACTTGGTTTCCGGCAGCTTGTCGCCAACATTGATCGTCATCGGTATTCTCCCTCGGTGAAGCTGAATTGTCTTAGACCCGGCGGTTGGACGGCACAATACGACCTGCTGCAAGAACGGCAATGCCGGAGAGCAGAGCGTTTTCGAGCGAAGTGGATACCGGTTCGCGTGAAGAAAACGCGTCAAAACAAGATTCTAGAGCCCCGTTTCGATTCAATCGGAACGGTAAAGGCTCTGGTCACCGTTCCGTCATCAGCCGGAAAACCCGCCGGCGTCGAGAAAGGCCTGTTCCTCCGCGGTCGTTTCGCGGCCCATCACCCGGTTACGGTGCGGGAAGCGGCCGAACCGGCGGATGATGTCGGCGTGGTCCTCGGCATATCTGAGGTTGTCGGGGTGGCAGTCATATTGCCGGAACAGCGCCACACAGCGTTGCTGGTCGTCGAGGTCCTCCGAATGCTCGAACGGCAGATAGAGGAATTCGCGCAAGCCTGGGTCGGTCCGCGCGTCGACGCCGCGCGCGATGGCGCGGCCTGCCACCTCACGGGCCAGCGTATCGCTTGAAAAGGCCTTGGCATCGCCTCGAAACAGGTTTCTCGGAAATTGGTCGAGCACGATGGTCAGCGCCAGCGCGCCGTCGTCGCTCGCCTCCCATGACGACATTTCGCCGGTAGCCGCTTTCTGCCAGGTGGCGAGGAAGCGGTTGCGGATTTCCGCATCGAAGGCATCGTCGCGCGTGTACCACCGATCGCGGCCAGCCTCGCGCCAAAAGGCGAGCACGTCGGCAGGCGTCGCGATGCGGGCGTCAGTCATGTCGATCCAACGCCCGCTCGTGATGTCGTCAGGCCGCGGCCTTCTTCTCGTCGCGCAGCTCGCGGCGCAGGATCTTGCCGACATTGGTCTTCGGCAGGTCGGTCCTGAACTCGATCTGTTTCGGCACCTTGTAGCCGGTGAGCTGGGTGGCGCTGAACTTGATGATGTCCTCGGCGGTGACGTTCGGGTCCTTCTTGACCACGAACGCCTTCACCGCCTCGCCGGACTTCGCATCGGGCACGCCGATCACGGCGCATTCGAGCACGCCGGGGTGGCTCGCGATCACTTCCTCGATCTCGTTCGGATAGACGTTGAAGCCGGAGACCAGGATCATGTCCTTCTTGCGATCGACGATCTTGGTGTAGCCCTTCTCGTCCATCACGCCGATGTCGCCGGTGCGGAAATAGCCGTCCGCGGTCATCACGCGCGCGGTCTCGTCCGGCCTGTTCCAGTAACCTGCCATCACCTGCGGGCCCTTGGCGCAGATCTCTCCGGCCTGGCCGAGCGGCAATTCGTTGCCGTCGTCGTCGCGGATCGAGAGCCAGGTCGACGGAACGGGAAGGCCGATCGTTCCGGAGAACTCCTCGATCGTGGCGGGATTGCACGTCAGGGTCGGCGACGTCTCCGACAGGCCATAGCCTTCCGACAAGGAGATGCCGGTGACCTTCAGCCATTTCTCGGCGACCGGCCGTTGCGTCGCCATGCCGCCGCCATTGGCGATCTTCAGCTTGGAGAAGTCGAGCTTGTCGAATCCGGGCGTGTTCAGCAGGCCATTGTAGAGGGTGTTGACCGCCGGGAAGAAGCTGACCTGGTACTTCGACAGCTCCTTGACGAAGCCCGCCATGTCGCGCGGATTCGGAATCAGCAGATTGGTGCCGCCGCACCGCATGCCGAGCAGATAGCAGGCGGTGAGCGCGAAGACGTGATAGAGCGGCAGCGCGCAGACGATGACCATCTGCTCGACGATCGGCGGCTTCACCAGCGCCGGCTGCAACCAGGCGTCGTTTTGCAGCACATTGGCCAGGATGTTGCGATGGAGCAGGGTCGCGCCCTTGGAGACGCCGGTGGTGCCGCCGGTATATTGCAGGAAGGCGACGTCATCGAGCGTCAGCGCTGGCTTGCTCATCTTCAGGCCGCGGCCGGCCGACAGCGCGTCGTTGAAGGGGACGGCACCGGGGATCGACCAGGCCGGCACCATCTTCTTCACCCGCCGCACCACCAGATTGACGATCACGCCCTTGAAGCCGAGCAGGTCGCCCATGCTGCCGACGATGACGTGCTTGACGGCGGTGTTGGGCAGCACCTTCTGCACGGTGGTCGCGAAGTTCTCCAGCACGATGATGGCTTCCGCGCCGGAATCCTTGAGCTGGTGCTCGAGCTCGCGCGGAGTGTAGAGCGGGTTGACGTTGACCACGGCAAAGCCGGCGCGCAGCACCGCTGCGGTCGCGATCGGATATTGCAGCACGTTCGGCATCATCAGCGCGACCCGCGCGCCCTTTTGCAGGCCCTTGCCCTGGAGATAGGCGCCGAGCGCGATCGACATCTCGTCGAGCTCGCGATAGGTGATCGCCTTGTCCATGCAGATGAACGCCTTGCGATCGGCGAACTTCCTGAAGCTCTCCTCGAGCAATTCGACCAGCGACGAATATTGCGTGACGTCGATATCGGCAGGCACGCCGGCCGGATAATGCTTGAGCCAGATCCGCTCCATAATGGTCTTTCCCTCTCTCAAATTTGCCTGATGTCCCGGATTGATTCCGGGTTTTCCGCGCCTTGGTTGCATTATTCTTGGCCGCGGTATTTCAAGCAGTATTGAGCGATGCCGCGGCCAATGGCAAGCCGCTGCGCGCTATCGACGCATTGGGAAGATCGGAGGGGGACGCTCTGCTAGCCGGCCGGCTTGGCGTCAGCCTTGGGCTTGGCGTCAGCTTTGGGCTTGTCCGCGGCTTTCGGCTTCGCGGCCGGCTTTGCCGCCACCGGCTTGCCGGCGGGCTTTGCAGCGGCCGGCTTGTCCGCCGCCGGCTTCGCAGCTGCGGCATCCGGCTTGGCGTTGGCGTGACGCACCGGCTTGGCCGCCGGCTTGGAGGCGCTCTTGGCGTCGGCCTTGGCGTCGTCAGCTGCGTCGGGCTTCTTGCCTGCGGCGCGGGTGTGCTTGCCCTTGGCGCGCTTGGCCGGCTGCATCTTCTCGGTGTCGGCGTCGACCGCGGCGATCAACGCGGCGCCGGTCTTGGTCGGCCCGGTATAAACCACGACCGGCTCGGACGCCGCGGCCGGCTGCGCCAGCATGTCGGCCGGCTTGGTCGGCATCGCGGCCTGGAGGCCGGAGGCGAAGAAGCTCGCGCCATTGTCGCCATTGGTGCTGGCGCCTCCGGCATTGGCGACGGTGTCCTCGCCGTCCTCGTCGCTGGCGGGGCGCTTGTGCTTGGCGCCGCACATCTCCTCGCGCAGGTTCGGCGGGGTGGCATCGATCGGCACCAGATTGTCGACGGTGCCGAGCGAGGGCCGCAGCCATGCCAGCCCGTTGCCGGCGAAGCCGCGATCGAGCAATTGCGCGGCGCGGATCGCGCGCATGCGGCCCGACGAGGCGCCGAGCACCACGGCGATCAGCCGCTTGCCGTCGCGCGTCGCCGACGCCACCAGATTGTAGCCGGAGGCGCAGATGAAGCCGGTCTTGAAGCCGTCGGCGCCGGGATAGCGGCCGATCAGCTTGTTGAAGTTCTGGGTGACGCGGCGACCGAAGCGGATCGAGGGGATGTGGACGAAATACTCGTATTCCGGCAGGTCGCGGATGATGGCGCGGGCGAGGATCGCCATGTCGCGCGCCGAGGTGATCTGGCCGTCGGCAGGCAGGCCGTTCGGATTGACGTAGCTCGTCTGCGTCATGCCGAGCTTTTGCGCGGTCTGGTTCATCATGCCGGCAAAGCCGTCGATCGAACCGCCGACGCCTTCGGCCAGCACCACGGCCATGTCGTTGGCCGACTTCACCAGCATCATCTTCAGCGCGTTGTCGACGGTGACCTGGGTGCCGGGCCGGAAGCCCATCTTCGAGGGCGACTGCGACGATGCGGTCGGCGACACCGTGAGCAGCGTATCGAGCGACACCCGGCCGTCCTTGACCGCCTTCAGCGTGACATAGGCCGTCATCAGCTTGCTGAGCGAAGCCGGATACCACGGCATCGTCGCGTTGTCGGCTTGCAGCACCTTGCCGGTATCGGCCTCGACCACCAGCAGCGCCTCGGCGCGCGCCATCTGCGGCGTTGCGATCGCGAGCATCGCGACGGCAAGGATCCATTTCAACGACGGGCGCAGCGGGCGAGGAAATTGCACGAGTCCGGTTCCGGTCCTTTGAGACCCGCCTTCTGGGAAGAGGAGGTCTTGCGATTGACGTTCGGGTTTCAAGCGTGTCCGGCGCCGCGTTGCGGCGGTGCAAACCCTATACCGGCTTGCCAGTAGAGAACAGAGGCCGGCCAATTATATCGTGGACGAAATCGGCTGAATTTCGGCAGCCGCCTCAATTGGAAAGCCCGATTTATGGCGTCTCGATGCTGGTGCGCGCCTGCTCCTGCACCATGAACTGGGCACGCGCGAGATCGGCAAAACGGCCGCCTTTTGCGACCAGTTCATCGAAAGTTCCGCTTTCGATCACCCGTCCCTGGTCGAACAGCAGGATGCGTGTGGCGTAACGGATGGTCGAGAGGCGGTGCGCGATCACGAATGTGGTACGGCCCTTCATCACTTCGTCGAGAGCAGCGTTGACCTTGGCCTCCGTGACCGCGTCGAGCGCGCTGGTGGCTTCGTCGAGGATCAGGATCGGCGGATCCTTCAGCAGCGCACGCGCGATCGACAGCCGCTGGCGTTCGCCGCCGGACAGCATGCGGCCGCGTTCGCCGGCATGGGTGTCGAACTTCTTCTCGCTGCGCTCGATGAAATCCAGCGCCTGGGCGCGGGCCGCGGCGGTGCGCAGTTCCTCATCGGTCGCGTCCGGCTTGCCGACGCGGAGGTTCTCAGCGAGCGAACGGTTGAACAGCAGCGCTTCCTGAAACACCACGCCGATGTTTCGCCGCAGCGCCGTCAGCTTCATCGCACGTATGTCCATACCGTCGATCTTGATGATGCCGGATTGCGGATCGAACGCGCGATGCAACAGCGCGATCGCGGTCGACTTGCCGGCGCCGGTCGAACCGACCAGCGCGATGGTCTGGCCCGGCAATGCGGTGAGGGTGAGATCCTCGATCGCCGGCCGCTTGCCGTCATAGGAGAACGAGACGTCGTTGAATTCGACGAGGCCCGACAACCGTCCGGGATCGATCGCGCCGGGCCGGTCGCGCACCGCCGGCACCGCATCGAGCACGTCGAAGAATTCCTGCAACCGCGGCGCCTCCATGAACACATTGTTGATGAAGCTCACCACCTGCTCGAGCTTCTGGATCAGCATGGTGGCGAACGAGACGAACATCACGATCTCGCCGACCGTGGTCAGGCCCTCGTTATGCAGCGCGATGCCGACGGTGAAGATCGCGAGTACCGTGATGGTGGTCGAGGCGCGGGTAATTACCGAGACCAGCGCCCACCATGACAGCACCGGCATCTGCACCGCCAGCAGCTTGTCGGCGACATAGCGCAGGCCCTGCACCTCGGAATCGATCCGCACGAAGCTCTGCACCAGTGCGACGTTGCCGAGCGCGTCGGAGGCACGCGCCGACAGGTCGCTGTAATAGGCCTCGACCTCGCTCTGCATGCCGTAGGTCTTGCGCACCACCAACGTGGTCAGCACCGTGAACACGACGCAGAGCGCGAACAACAGGATCGCGAGCCGCCAGTTGATGTAGAGCGCGAGCGGCAGCAGCACCACCAGCGACATGATCGCGGCGAAATGCTCGCGGAAGAAGCCGATCCAGAGCCGCCACAGCGCGTCGACGCCATTCAGCATCACCTTCATCAGCCGACCGGAATGAGTGCCGGAATGGAAGGTCAGCGGCAGTTGCAGGATGTGCTCGAAATAGCTCGTCAGCACCGCCTGACGCCGGCGGTGTGACAGCCGGTCGGCCTGCAACGCTACGATCGCGCTACAGCCGATCGTGAACAGGCCAAATGCCGCCCAGGCGCCAAGCAGCGGCCATGCCGAGGAGGTCGCGAACATTCCGGTGACCGGACGGCCCGACAGCACGTCGACGATCTTGCCGAACAACACCGGCTCGGCGAATTGCGCGCCGGCGAGCACCAAGTTGGCGGCGGCGAGGATCCAGCCGAGCCGCGCCTCCTTGCCGAGCAGTTCGAGGACACGGGTATAGAGGCGAAGCATGGACATGCCGGCGGGACTCTCGAACAATGGTCGCCCGGTCAGGCGGGATACGATCTAATCAGGGTTCGCGATGCAGGGCCAGCGGTGACAGCGCGTCATGCTCAGGTGACGATAATTGTGGCGAGCTGCTCCCTGCGCGGTCGTCCTGGCGAAAGCCAGGACCCATAGGCACCGAACTTGATCGTGAGTGGGATAGTGGCCCCGGCGTCGCGCAACAACAAACGGCCGGGGTAATGGGTCCTGGCCTTCGCCAGGACGACGCTGAACACTTGGCGGAGTTCGTCAGTTATGCATTCGCGTGCTCTCAATTCACCAGCCGGCCGTCGATCGGCGGCAGGAATTGGTCGTCGAAGATGTCGGCGGTGTGCGGCCGCTTCAGGAATTTGCCGTCCTCGGCAAGCTGGTCGACCGAGCGCTCGAAGCGCTCCGCCTCGATGCCGCCGATGCCGTTGCGTTTCACTTCGGCGGTCAGGATATTGTCGCGGATGATGGCGGATAGCCGCTCGAGCTCCAGATCGCGTGACCCGCCATCCATCCGGTTCACCACCTCGCCGGCGGCGCGGGCCGGGTCCTTGATGACGAGGTTGGTGCCGCCGATCACCGCGCGCACGAACCGCTTGACCGTATCCGGCTTCGCACCGGCGAGGCGCGGGCTGGCGATCACGGCAAAGCCATAGGCTTCGCAGCCATAGTCGGCGAAGCGCAGCACCGCGAGATCGTCGGCCGGCACGCCGCGATCGCGCAGATTGATCGCCGAGAGATAGGAGAACCCGGTGACGGCATCGACCTGGCCGGCGGAGAGCATCGGCTCGCGCACCGCCGCGCTGATGGTGCTCTGCTTCACGCTCGAAAGCTTGATGCCGTTCTGCTTCGCGATCGCGGGCCACAGCCGGATCGAGAGGTCGCCTTCGGCGACGCCGAGGCTCTTGCCGTCCATATCGGCCAGCGTCTTGATGCCACGGCTCTTGCGGGCAACGATCGCGTAGGGCGCCTGGTTGAACAGTACGAACACCGCCTTGATGGGGGCGGCGCCTGGCTTGTCGCGGAAGCGGATCAGCGCATTGATGTCGACGAGGGCGAAATCGCTCGAGCCGTCGGCGACACGTGCGATCGCGTCCGCCGAACTGGTGGCAATGTTGGTGCCGACCGCCAGGCCCTCGGCGCTGAACAGGCCGCCGGCCGATGCCATCACGAACGGGGCCGCTGCGGCATCGAGCGGCCGGTCGAGCGTCAACTGGACGGTGAGCGGCTGTGGTGCATCGCCGGCGTGCAGCGGCGTGACGGCCGGCCATGCCCCGCCCGAGACGCCGATCACGACGGCCAGTATCCAGCGGAGAATGGTGATCCGAGTTACCTGCATCCTACCGTCCGGGAGGCGAGACAAAGTGCCGCGCCGGCTACGCCTGCTTCAGGACACCGAATGCGCCAGGCAGGCGTGCATATCAAGCGTCAATTTCAAGCGTTATTTGTCTGCATTCTGTCCCTGGCAAGGTGAACGTCCGATGACTGCCTTGCGTTAACCCTGGGTTGTTCAGCTTGCGTTCGGCTTGGGGAACCTAATCTGGAGGGAGTGGTTAGCTAACCAAGGCCCGTCGGGCCGGCTTCCACAAAGGATGACTGCAATGTTTGCGCGAAAAGGTGTTTTTTCGTCTGTTGGCCGCGCAGCCGCATTGGCAACGGTTGCCGCGGTGGCGTTGACGGCCGTTGAGCCGACGATGGCTTTCGCAGGCTCTGCTCCGGCAGGCAAGGCGGCCGCAATGACCACATCACACGGCACGAGCGGCGCGACCGATATCAGTGCGCGGCGCCGTTACTATCGCGGTGGCGGCGGTGGCGCGGCCGCAGCGGCAGCGTTCGCTGGCATCGTCGGTACGGGCCTGGCGATCGCCGCTGCCCAGAGCCGCCGCGACTACTATGACTCCTACGGCTATTACGGTGGCCCGGGCTATTACGGCGGCGGTCCCGTCTACTACGGTGGCCCGGCCTATTATGGCGGCGGACCGTATTACGGCTATCGCGGGTATCGCCGGTCGCAGTTGCCCTATACGCCTTACTGAGGTCGTCGGCGGTTCTCGAAACTGTCACAAAGCACTCAATCCACCGGCCTCGAGGCCGGTGGATTTTTTTGTCGTCGCGCGCGCCGTTAACACGCTGGCGACGCGTTTCGACTAGGCTCGAAGAATGAGTGATTCGATCGAGCGGCTTTATGATGCGGTGATCGCGGCCAAGGATCTTGATCCGGCCACGTCGCGCACCGCACGGCTGTTTCAGCGCGGGCCGGCCAAGATGGCCAAGAAGCTCGCCGAGGAAGCGGTCGAGGTCGTGATCGACGCCGTCAGCGGCAATTCTGACGCCGTCGTTCGCGAGAGCGCGGACCTGCTCTACAACCTCACGGTCCTCTGGGCGTCGGCTGGCGTCAAGCCGGAGCATGTGTGGCGCGAGATGGAGCGACGCGAGCGGCTGCTCGGGATCGCCGAGAAGCTGCCGAAGTCGCCGGTCAAGGTCTCCAAGAACCTGTCCAAGACCGCGCCCGTCCCGGTGGTTCGGCGTCGAATTGTCGCGCTGGAGAACCGGCTGCGCAAACGGCAGCCGTAAATCGCCGCAAATCTACCCACTCCCGGCATGGACAAATCCGCTCCATGATGGTTCATCGCGCCCATGTTGAAACGGATTTACGACTGGTGCGTCGAGGCGGCCGACAAGCCCTACGCACTCTGGATTCTCGCGGCCGTTGCCTTCGCCGAGAGCTCCTTCTTCCCGATCCCGCCCGATATCATGCTGCTGCCGATGTCGCTGGCGCGGCCGAAGCGGGCATGGTGGTTCGCGGCCGTCTGCACCGTCGCCTCGGTCGCCGGCGGCGTGCTCGGCTATGCGATCGGCGCGCTGCTCTATGACTCGCTCGGGCAGTGGCTGATCCATCTCTACGGTCTCTCCGACAAGGTCGACGCGTTCCGCGCCTCCTATGCCGAATGGGGTGCTGTGATCATCCTGCTGAAGGGGCTGACGCCGATCCCCTACAAGCTGGTGACCATCACCTCGGGCTTTGCCGGCTACAACATCTGGCTCTTCATCCTGTGCTCGATCGTCGCGCGCGGCGGCCGCTTCTTCTTCGTCGCGCTGCTGCTCAACCGCTATGGCGACGTCATCCGCGCCGAGCTCGAGAAGCGGCTCGGCCTGTGGGTCGCGCTCGGCGCGATCGTGTTGGTGCTGGGCTTCGTTGTCGCATTCAAGCTGATCTGAAGCGTTTTCGAGCGAAGTGGATTCCGGTTCGCGGGAAGAAAACGCGTCAAAATGACTAGCCGCTTGCGGCTTTGCCTGCCGATGGCTTCGGGTTACGCTCGCCGCGATGGCTGACAGAACCAGGGATTGGCTCGTTCCCGCCGCAACATCGCGCGCCGTGCTGGCGGGCCTTGCGCTGTCGGTGATGCTGGCGACGATCGATCGCGGCCGGGCGCAGGCCGCGCAGCCGGCGCTCGGGGTCCAGTCGGCCGCGGAGCAGCCGCCGGAACCTCAGCAGCAGATCGAGTTGCCGCCCGCGCCGGTCGAGCGCGAGAATCCCGGGCTGATCAACGAAATCGGAAAACTGTTCGAGAAGTCGAAATTGGCGCTGCCGCCGCTGAAGAGCCCGAGCGAGACCTTCAACGACCTGTCGAATCTGGCGCGCCCCTCGACGATGGTGACCGGGCGCGCGGCCTGCGCGGTGGCGGCCAACGGGGCGCCCGATTGCAAGATCGGCGCCGACCGGCTGTGCCAGAGCAACGGATACAAGGAAGGCAAGGGCATCGATATCAGCACCACGGAGAAATGCTCTCCGCTGGTCTATTTGCCGGGCCACAAGCGCGGCCCGAACGACTGCAAGGCGGAAAATTTCGTGACGCGGGCGGTGTGCCAATAAGCTGCTTCGAAATCGCGCCTGGGATGCCAAACGCCTGAGAAAATCACGTTGCCTGGATGAGGTTTTGTCATCCTTATTGCAGCGCCATAACGCAATACTTGACACTGGAAAGATTGCCTTGTTGGTATGACGGTCAGCATTCGAGACCAACCAGCTTGAGGATCCGCCGCCAATGTCCATGCCTGCTCTGTTCAAGGGCCGCCTGTCTCTACCCGTGATCGGGGCGCCGCTGTTCATCATCTCCGTGCCCGACCTCGTCATCGCGCAGTGCAAGGCCGGCGTGGTCGGCTCGTTTCCGGCGCTGAACGCGCGGCCGCCGGAGCTGCTCGACGAATGGCTGTACCGGATCAAGGAAGAGCTTGCCGCTTACGACAAGGCGCACCCGGAGCGGCCGTCGGCGCCGTTCGCGGTCAACCAGATCGTGCACAAGTCGAACAACCGGCTCGATCACGACATGGCGCTTTGCGAGAAGCACAAGGTGCCGATGATCATCTCCTCGCTCGGCGCGCGCGAGGAGCTCAACCAGGCCGTCCACGGCTGGGGCGGCATCGTGTTCCACGACGTCATCAATCAGAAGTTCGCGCACAAGGCGATCGAGAAGGGCGCCGACGGCCTGATCCTGGTCGCGGCCGGCGCCGGCGGTCATGCCGGCACGCTGTCGCCGTTCCCGTTCGTGTCGGAGACGCGGCAGTGGTTCGACGGGCCGATCGCGCTGTCGGGCACGATCGCCAACGGCCGCGCCATTCGCGCGGCGCGCATCATCGGCGCCGACTTCGCCTATATCGGCTCCGCCTTCATCGCCACCAAAGAGGCGAATGCGGTCGAGGGCTACAAGAGCATGATCACCAATTCGTCCGCCGAGGACATCGTCTACTCCAATCTGTTCACCGGCGTGCATGGCAACTACCTGAAGCCGTCGATTGTCGCGGCTGGCATGGACCCTGAGAACCTGCCGACATCCGATCCTTCGAAGATGAGCTTCGGCACCGACTCGTCGGGCGAGCGCGCCAAGCCGAAGGCCTGGAAGGAGATCTGGGGCTCCGGCCAGGGTGTCGGCAGCATCTCCAAGGTGGTGCCCGCGGCCGAGCTGATTGGCCGGTTCAAGAAGGAGTACGACGAAGCGGTTGATCCGGCGCTTTGATGGACCCGATCTTCAGGGTTGACGGCGACCGCGTCGTCACCAGTCCCGATGCCGCGGGTCCCTGGGACCCGCGGATGCAGCATGGCTCAGCGCCGGCGTCGCTGGTGGTGTGGGCGGCCGAAGCGATCGCCACGCCGGTGCCGATGCGGATCGCGCGCGTCACCATCGATCTGATGCGTCCGGTGCCGGTGGCGCCGCTGACTGTGCAAAGCGAGATCCTGCGCGATGGCCGCAAGATCCAGCTCTGCGGCGTCAGGCTGCTCGCCGACGATGTGGTCGTGGTCTCGGCCAGCGTGCTGAAGATCAAGCAGCAGACCGCCGAGCTGCCGCCTGACATCGCGGCGCTTCCGGTCGAACTGCCGGGGCCCGAGCAAAGCATGATCGAGCCGGGTAATCTCGCGAACAGCCCGTTCGTCAAATGCATCTCGATGCGGGCCGCGCGCGGCCGCTTTGGCGTGATGGGACCCGGCGCGATCTGGTTCCGGGTCGACCGGCCGTTGATCGCGGGCGCCGCCGTGTCGCAGGCGATGCGGGCGGTGGTCGCCTCGGATTTCTCCAACGGCGTCTCGCCGGCGCTCGATTTCAGCCAATGGACCTTCATCAACGCCGACCTCACGGTGAGCCTGGCGCGGGAGCCGGTCGGCGACTGGGTCCTGCTCGACAGCGAGTCCTGGATCGGGCCTGACGGCGCCGGACTGGCGATGTCGCGGCTTGCCGACACCAGTGGCTATTTCGGCCGGACGGTGCAGAGCCTGGTGATCGAGCGGCGCTAAGGCGGGCCAGCGTCGCTGGGGCTGACCATCCCGGCCCCTTCCCGGATCGGGCGACGCAGTGTTTTCGGAATATTAGAAATGTACCCTTGATTTGCCCGACGCGTCAAGTCGTCGTGTCGAAGGCCGACGCCGCCGGCTGCTTTGCATGGGGTTGTTTTCGATATTTGGCGGCGCGGCCGCGACGGAGCCCGATCCGTCGTCGGCGATCGTCCTGCCGTTTCGGAGGGAGGGCCCAAGCGGCTGCCCCTACGACAAAAATAACTGCGCGTCCGGGGAACGGTTGGCGGCACCAGCGAGTTTCGCTCCGGTTAGGGGGCCCCATGACGTGTATCGATCCCGCCGCCGGCATCGTGGCTTTCGCCGCCCGGCGGCTTCTTGATGCCTCGTCTGGTGCTGCGCGGCAGCTTGAGGGGCGCGCGCAATGAGGCCCGGTCCGTCCTCCGAACGCGCGGTCATCCTGGCCGCGAACGAGCGGGACGCCGTAAAGACCGCCCATCTGATCAAGGAAGCCGGCTACTACGCCAACATCTGCGGCGACCTCGCCGAGCTCGAGCGTCAGGTCGCAAGCGGCGCGGGCCTTGCCATCATCGCCGATGAGGCGATCAGGAGCGCCGATCTCGCCGGCCTGACGCGCTGGCTGAACGAGCAGCCGTCATGGTCGGATTTTCCGATCGTGCTGATGAGCGAAGGCGGTGGATCGGAGCGTAGTCCGGAAGCGGCGCGGCTCGGCCGTGTGCTCGGCAATGTCACCTTCGTCGAGCGGCCGTTTCATCCGACCACGCTGGTGAGCCTGGTGGCCGCGGCGGTGCGCGGCCGCCGCCGCCAGTACCAGACCCGCCAGATCCTCGAGGACCTCACCGAGAGCGAAGACCTGTTGCAGACCGCGCTCAATGCCGGCCATCTCGGCGCGCTCGAGGTCCATTTGCCGGGTCTCGACCTCGAGGCGTCGCCGACCTGCAAGAGCTTCTTCGGGCGCAAGCCCGGCGATCCCTTCACCTATCAGGACCTGCTGGATGCGGTGCATCCCGATGACCGCGCGCGCCGCGGCGAGATCGCCGAGCAGACGCTGCGCACCGGTGCGGATTACCAGATCGAATATCGCAACATCTGGCCCGACGGCACCGAGCACTGGGTCGACGTCCGCGCCCGCGCGGTGCGCCGGCCCGACGGCAGCATCCGCTCGCTGGTCGGGGTCTGCTCCGACATCACCGCGCGCAAGACCGCGGAGATCGAACGCGAGGCGCTGCTGGCGCAGCTCGCCGCCGAGCGCACCGCGCTTGCCGAGCTCACCGCGACGCTGGAGCAGCGGGTCGAGCATCGCTCCGCCGACCTGATGAAGGAGGTCGCCGCGCGCGAGCGGGCGCAGGAGCAACTCCGCCATGCCCAGAAGATGGAGGCGATCGGCCAGCTCACTGGCGGCGTCGCGCACGATTTCAACAATCTCCTGATGGCGGTGATGGGCAATCTCGATCTGCTGCGCAAGCGGGTGCCGGAGGATCCGCGCCTGCAACGGCTGATCGACGGCGCGCTACAGGGCGCCGAGCGCGGTGCATCGCTGACGCAGCGGCTGCTCGCGTTCGCGCGGCAGCAGGATCTGCGCGCGGTGCCGGTCGATCTCGGCGCGCTGGTGCGCGACATGAGCGATCTCCTGGAGCGATCGCTCGGACCGCGCATCGCGCTGCGGCTCGACATTCCCGAGGGGCTGCCGCCGGCCTGCATCGACACCAACCAGCTCGAGCTTGCGATCCTCAACCTTGCGATCAACGCGCGTGACGCGATGCCGGATGGCGGCACCATCGAGATCCGGCTCGCGGCCTGGCAGACGAGGAGCGAGCAAGCCAGGAGCGAGCAGGCCCGGAACGATCCGGCGTTGCAGCCGGGCAACTACCTGAAACTGTCGGTCATCGACAGCGGCACCGGGATGGCGCCGGACGTGCTGAAGCGGGCGATCGAGCCGTTCTTCTCGTCCAAGCCGGTGGGCAAGGGGACCGGGCTCGGCCTGTCGATGGTGCACGGGCTCGCGGTGCAGCTCGGCGGCGCGCTACAGCTCTCGAGTGCGGTCGGCAAGGGCACCACGGCGGTGCTGGTGCTGCCGGTCGCGACCGCCGCGCCGGAAGCCGAGAGCCCGGCGCCCGCGGCGCGGCCGGTCAGGCGGTCGGCAGTGATCCTGCTCGTCGACGACGATCCGTTGATCGCGATGTCCACCATGGAGATGCTGGAGGATCTCGGCCATCGCGTCATCGGCGCCAGTTCCGGACCGCACGCGCTCGATATCCTGAAGAGCGACCAGGAGATCGACCTGATGATGACCGATCACGTGATGCCCGGCATGACCGGCATGGAGCTCGCCGCGGCCTCGCGCGAAGTGCGGCCGCAACTCCTTGTCCTGCTCGCCACCGGCTATGCCGAACTGCCCGATGGCTTCCAGGTCGACCTGCCGCGGCTGGCCAAGCCCTACCACCAGGATCAACTGCGCGAACGGTTGGATCAGCTGCTCGGGCAGGATGTAAGGCAGCACGCGGCCAAGGTAGGTGCCAGCGCCGATACCCTCGCTGCGCCGTCCACTCTCTCACCGTCACCCTGAGGAGCCGCGAAGCGGCGTCTCGAAGGGCGACGGCCCCTCTGTTGCCGCAAGCGAGCAGAGCGCGCGCTGCTGCATCGGGGCCGTGCATCCTTCGAGACGGCCGCTGCGCGGCCTCCTCAGGATGACGGTGATAGATTTGTGCGCAGCCGCGTCCTCACCCCACCATGCGGTCGCGACCAGTCCAGAAGCGTGCCTTCAGCACCTTCTTGTCGACCTTGCCGACGCCGGTCATCGGCAGCTCCTTGACGAACTGGATCTGCTTCGGTGCATGCGCCGAGCCCTTTTTCGCCTTCACCAGCCCGATCAGTTCGTCCGCGTCGGGTGCTGCGCCCTCGCGCGCCACGACGACGGCGGTGACGGCCTCGCCCCATTTGTCGTCGGGCACGCCGACCACGGCGACCATCGCCACGTCGGCGTGCTGGGAGAGCACGTCTTCGACCTCGCGCGGGAAAATGTTGAAGCCGCCGGAGACGATCATGTCCTTCTTGCGGTCGAGGATGAACATGTAGCCGCGCTCGTCCATGCGGGCGATGTCGCCGGTATGCAGCCAGCCGCTCTTCAGCGTCTCGGCCGTGATGTCGGGCCGCTTCCAGTATTCGGCCATCACGTGGCTGGCGCGCACGCAGATCTCGCCGGCCTCGCCGGTCGCGACCTCCTGGTCGTCCTGGTCGAGGATCTTGACCTGGCAGGAGGTGATCGGGAAGCCGCAGGACGCGAACAGCTCCGGTGTCTTCGGATCATGATCGGCCTTGCGCAGCACCGAGATCGGATAGCACTCGGTCTGGCCGTAGAGCTGCGAGAACACCGGGCCGATCCGCTCGATCCCCTCGACCAGCCGGCTCGGCGACATCGCCGATGCGCCGTAGAGCAGCAGCTCGAGCGAGGACAGGTCGGTCTTGGGAAGCGCCGGATGATCCAGCATCACGTAGATCATCGTCGGCACGAACAGCGTGAAGTTGATCTTCTCGCGCTCGATGGTCTTGAACACGGCTTCCGGATCGAAGCCCTTCAGCATGTGCACGGTGCCGCCACGCATCAGCGTCGGCAGCACTTTTGTACCCGCGACATGACTGATCGGCGCCACCGTCAGGTAGCGTGGCGTCTCCGGAATCTCGAAGTCGGCAAGGATCGCGGTGGTGGCGCCGGCATTCTCGCGATGATGGCGCAGCGCGCCCTTGGATTTGCCCGTCGTGCCGCCGGTATAGTTGAGGATCGCGATGTCGTCGTAGTGCGCAAAGCTCCTTGGGCTGGCGCTGCCGGCATCTTCGACCACCTGCAACAGGTCGACGCCGTAGCTCGCCGGGCCGAGCGTGAATACGTTCTTCAGGCCCGCTGCCTTGGCCGCGAGCTCGCCGCCGCGGTCGCGAAACGTGATGCCGTCGACGATCAGCATCTCGGCTTCGGAGTCCTCGATCTGGAACAACTGGTCGTCGAGCGAGCCGAGCGGATGCAGCCAAGTGATCGCGAGCCGCGACAATTGCGCGGCGACGCCGGCGCACCAGGTATCGGCGCGGTTGGCGGTGAGCATGGCGACGCGGGTGCCCGGCGCGAATCCGAGCTGCATGAACACGCTCTGCATCCGCCCGATCAGGTCGGTCGCGCCTTGATAACTGAGCGAGCCGCCCGGCCACGCGAAGGCGGTGCGTGACGGATAGCGCGCCAGCGCCCGCAAGGTCTGTTCGCACACCGCCGGAAATGCATAGAGCGGATCGCTCATCTGGTGTCCCTCCCGTCTTTGTCTTTGGCTTCGCTCGTGCCAATGTTGCCGGCAACGCTAACACAATGAGTCAGGGAAGAAACAACTTGTCCGCTGATCTCCTCGCGCGCTTTCATGATCGTCTCCGGCTGCCGCTGATCGCGGCGCCGATGTTCTTGGTGTCCGGTGTCGAGCTGGTGGTAGCCGCCTGCCGCAACGGCGTGATCGGTTCGTTTCCGACCGTGAATTGCCGTGAGACGGAACAGCTCGATGCGTGGCTCGGCGATATCGAGCGCCGCCTGCAAGCGCATGCCGATGCGAGCGGCAAGGCGGCGGCGCCGGTCTGTCCGAACCTGATCGTGCACCGCTCCAACGCGCGGCTACAGCAGGACCTCGCCGTGCTGCTGCGGCACGAGCCCGAGCTCGTGATCACCTCGGTCGGCTCGCCGGCGCCGGTGCTCGCGCCGTTGCACGATGCCGGCGCGCTCGTTTTCGCCGACGTCGCCTCGATCCGCCATGCCGAGCGCGCGGTCGCCGCCGGCGCCGACGGGCTCGTGCTGCTGACCGCCGGCGCGGGCGGGCAGACCGGCTGGCTCAATCCGTTCGTGTTCGTCCGCGCGGTGCGTGGTTTCTTCGATGGCCCGATCGTGCTCGCCGGCGGCATCAGCGACGGCCACGCGCTGCGCGCCGCGGAGGCGCTCGGCTGCGACCTCGCCTATATGGGCACCAAGTTCATCGCGACGCGCGAGAGCATGGCGGACGCCAGATACAAGCAGATGCTGGTCGATGCGACCGCAGATGACATCTTGCTCACGACGGCGTTCACCGGTTTGCAGACCAACATGCTGCGGCCCTCGATCGAGGCCGCCGGTCTCGATCCCGACGACCTGCCGGCGCGCGGCGCGATCGACATCGGCAAGGACATCGACATCGGCGCCCGCGAAAGCCGCCCGAAGCGCTGGCGCGACATCTGGAGTGGCGGTCACTCCACCTCCGGGGTGACCGGGGTGCTCGCGGTCGACGACCTCGTGGCGCAGACGATCGCGGAGTACGAGGCCGCCAGCGCGCGGGGGCGGCTCGGTTAAGTCCAGGCGATTGCTGAAATCCTGCCGCTCCACTTAACGCGGCATTAACCATGCCAGTCCCAACAATGGCGTCATGGGATGGTCCGCCGCTACGGCTGGCCGCCCGGCAGTTGTGGGAACGCGACATGGCCCTTGAGGCGCTCTTTGCCAAAACCCCGGCATCGCTCGACGAACTCCGGACCCGGGTGTTCTACGCCCTGCAACGGCATCCGCTCTGCCGTCAGGTCGAATTCGATATCGTCAGGACGCCGCCGACCCGCCGCACCAACTGGACGGTCAGCCTGCATTCGGTCCAGCCCGGAGCGCTGTGGACGGCGCATGAGATCGTCGCGGACATCCAGGAAGCCTACGAACTCGACCTTGCGGCCTGATTTTCGGGCCGTTTCGGGACGAATTTCACCCAATTGGCGTCGTCGCGGCACGCTAACGCCGCATTTGGTCCGCAGTTTGCGATGACACCGGCCGGGAATGGAGTTGTTTTTGACCAGAGCCATCACCCTCGCCGCGCTGACATGCTTCCTTCTCGCAGGCGCCGCGATCACAGCCATTTTGGGCCGTGACAGCCTGCCGGCAGCACGGGCCGATATCGGTCCGGTCGCCAATCGCGCCAGCAAGCAGGACAAGCTCGCCGTCACGACGCTTGCCGCGGCCTCGTTCGAGGTGCCGCAGTCGACCGAGCCGCCCGCCAATCCGTCGCCGCTGCTGTTGCGAGCCCAGGCCGCTATTCCGGGCGTGACCGACACGGTGCGTCAGGCCTACGCCTCCGCCGAGCCGGCCGATATCGGCCTGCCGAAGGTCAACGACGCGGTCGACGCCGTCCAGCCGAAGATCGCCGAACCGGTGGTCGCACCGGCCGCGGCTGTCGCGCCGCCGAAGCCGAAGGCCGCCGCCAGGCCGGCGCCGCAGAAGAACTATGCGCTGCTCAGCGATGCCCAGATCGCCGGAATCAAGGACCGGCTCAAGCTGTCGTCGTCGCAGGAATATTACTGGCCCGCGGTCGAGACCGCGCTGCGCGCCGTCGCCCGCAAGATCCACGCCAAGCGCCAGGGCGATCCCGCCGCCGGCGCCATGCCGATCGATCCCGACTCCGAGGAAGTCCAGCAGCTGAAGTCGGCAGCGATGCCGTTGCTGTTCCAGCTTCGCGAGGATCAGAAGAACGAGGTCCGTTCGCTCGCACGCCTGATCGGCCTCGAGCGCGTCGCCTCGATGATCTGAGCGGCACGGCCGGTCCAGCCGCAGCCGCGCTGCACGCGCGTCAGCGGGCCTCCAGAGGCCGCAGCTTCTCCACCTTGCCTTGGGTTTCGACGAGCAGTTGCTTCATGAAGTCCTTGTTGCGCTTCAGCCAGGGCTCCAGCGTTTGCCGCACGTCGCCCGGCGACTTCTTCTCGATCGCCTGCGCAAGCCGGGCCTGAAACGTCCCCCAATCCTTGAACATCTCCTTCAACAGAGCATCGTCGGCGATATTGATCGTCGATTTGATGTCGCCGACGGTTTCGAGCTCGCGCATGTTGCCCTGCCGCAGGATCGAATCGAGATTTTCCAGGCATTCGTGGTAGCGTTGCAGCAGATCGTCCCATCGCTTGGCGCTGCAATCCTCGTCGAGGTCCTCGACGGCGTTGTAGAGCGGCTCGAGAAACGACCATCTGAAGCGTCGCGCCAGTCGCAGCAGGATCGAGAGGAAGACGATGTCCTTTGGCATGTTCTGCGCGACCATCAGCCTCGGGTCTTCGCTGAAGGGCGGCATCGGCACGAAGATGATGACGACCGAGAACGGCGTGTTGTCGAGATATTCGAGCCGGGCGATCACCGGCTGATACAGCTTCAGATCGCGGAAGATCGGGCTGAGGACCTGCTCGCGGCTGCGCCGGCTGGCGACATCGACGTCGGAGAACGAGTTCGCGACATAGCTCGTCAGCTCGTCGAGCCAGGCGCCGCTGTCGTAGCGGTTCTGGGCGCTGAGCAGATCCTGCCAGTCGAGATTGGCCGTATCGGGGCCGGACAGCAGCGTGGTGGTGGCGGGATCCGCCTCCAGCTTGGCATCCCTCAGGAATCCACGCGCACGGTCCGTGGGCGGCAATGCCTTCAGGGTATCGGCCTTCTGCCGGAACGACAGCTCGTCGCTGAATACGACGCGAAGCCGCAGACGAAACAACTCTTCCGGCCGGGTGATCTGCATGAATTGCGCGTGCAGGTCCTTCACCGCCTCGTTGAAGTCGCGGGCGTGATTGGCGTTCAGCTTCGGCCGCAGCGGCACCGCGCCGAACGTCGGCCGCACGAACAGATCCTCGAGGAACCGCCGGACCTCGTCGTCGCCGATCCCGTAGAACTCGTTCTCCGCCAGCATCGGAAACGAGGGCGAGCTGTCGACCGAGAACCACAGCACCTTTGACGTGAGCTTCAGCGCGCGCTTGTAGCCGTCGAATTGGGAAATCTCCGAGGCGCACCACGTCCAATTGTGCTCGGCATTGGTGTGGATGAAGATCAAGCAGTCGGCTTTCGCCGTGTTGTCGATCATCCATTGCCGCCATTCCGCGCCGCCGGGAATCTCCTCGCACACGAAGCATTCCAGCGAACGCTGATCGTCCAGGCTGCTGAGATATTCGAGCCGTGCTTTCAAAAGCCGTGCAAGAAATCTGTCTTCGGCGCGATGGCTGATAAAGACCGAGAAATCATTGGGCATGGCAAAATCCGATCTGCATGAACTTTATGCGACGGCTGGCCGTGTCGCATCGGCCGGATGCCGCGGCTGCACGTCTTGCCGCGCATCCATGATAGCCCGGCTCTGAAACCTGCGATCGCCGGACGCGAAAAAGAAAAACCGCCTGCCAGTGAAATATCTCACTATACCCTAGGATGTGCTGCGTGCAGAATGCCAAGGGAGCCGGCGTGCTGTGCTCGTCGTGCTCCGTGATGACTGGCTAAGATTTTTCGAAATTTGGCGGATGCGTCGACTTGAACGCATCGCTTCATTTGAAGCCCTGGCGCTGTTGGCGCGAGGGTGTCCGACCAATTGAGCCTTCGGCCGTGATCGGTCGGCCGGATCGAGATCAGCGAAAGTCATTGTGCGGGGGCAGTCATGCCGAAGACGAAGCAGCAGCATCTTGATCGCGAAGCCGGCCCGAAGCGGATCCTTGCGCTCGACGGTGGCGGCATTCGCGGCATCCTGACGCTCGAATACCTGGCTGCGATCGAGACGCATTTGCGCGACCGATACAAAAACCGCGAGCTGCTGCTGTGCGACTATTTCGATCTGATCGGCGGCACTTCCACCGGATCGATCATCGCGGCCGGGCTCGCCTGCGGCATGACCGTGGACGCCTTGAAGAAGCTGTATCGCGGGATCGGCACCGACATCTTCCAGGAATCGTTCTGGCGCCGCGGGCTGCTGGCCCCGAAATTCGATTCCGACGCCTTGCAGCACGCGCTCGATGCGCAGCTCGGCGCCGATACCGTGCTCGGCGGCGATCGTATCCGCACCGGCCTGATGATCATGACCAAGCGGCTCGACACCGGCAGTCCCTGGCCGCTGCACAATCATCCGGACGCGCCCTTTGCCAAACAGGACGGTGCACTGCGGCTGACACAAGTCGTTCGCGCCAGCACCGCGGCGCCGACCTATTTCAAGCCGGAGGAGATCACGATTTCGGCGCGCGACGGTCACACGGTCAATGGCGCCTTTGTCGACGGCGGCGTCAGCCCGTTCAACGATCCCGCCTTGCAGCTCCTGATGCTCGCTGCCCTCAACGGCCACGGTTTCCGCTGGCAAAGCGGCCACGACAGGCTGCTGCTGATTTCTGCCGGCACGGGCGTATTCAAGGCGACATATTCGACGGAGCAGATCCTCCGTATGCCGGCGGCGGAACAGGGCGTGCGGTCGCTGCAATCGCTCATGGACGATTGCGGACGGGTCAATCACGGCATGCTGCAATGGCTCACCAAGTGCCTGACCCCGTGGTCGATCGATCGTGCGGTCACGGATATGCTGGCCGATAGCCAGGGCGGACCGCAGCTCGCGACCTATGCGCGCTACAATGTGCTGCTGGAAACCGCGTGGTTGAAGGACAAGCTCGCCATCGACCGGACCGCGGACGCGGTTGCGAAGGTCGCCGCGATGGACGACCCGAGCAACATGGACGAGCTCGCCGGGATCGGCGCGCTCGCCGCGAAGGTGCAGGTCAAGCCGGAACACTTCCCGCAGGCCTTCGATATCGCGTGATGCCGCGCGTACCGGCGCGTCGCGACACGCCGATCCCGGCTTCGACAAGGAATTCGCCTTCGGTTAAGTTCGTCACCTGGACACGATGATCCAATCATTAAGTCGAGGTGTCGCGATGGCTACCGAACAAGACGCCAAGTCACCGAACACGGTGGTTCTCTTCAGCGGTCACATGATCGATGCGCCAGATCGAAAGACCCCACGCTTTCCACCGGACAAGGAGGCCGTTGCGGCCGCTGCGATCGCCGACGCGCTGGCGAAGATCGGTGTCACCAAGGGCGATCTTGCGATTTGCGGCGGCGCCTGCGGCGGCGATCTGCTGTTTGCGGAAGCCGCGCTCGCGCAGGGCATGCGGCTTGAAATCTATATTCCGTTCGACGAGCCGACGTTCCTTGCTGGATCGGTCGATTTCGCCGGCGGCGACTGGCGCGCGCGCTATTTTGCTGCGAAATCGAAGGCGACGCTCCATGTCATGCCGGACGAACTGGGTCCGCTGCCGGCCGGTGAGAACGCCTATGAGCGCGACAATCAATGGATGCTGGAGCGCGCCGCCCGGTTTGGCGACAAGAAACTTGCCTTCATCTGCCTGTGGAACGGCGAAGGCGGCGATGGTCCCGGCGGCGCCAAGCACCTGATGGACGAGGCGGGGCGCAAGACGACGTGGGTTTACTGGCTGGATACGAAAAAATTATGGGACTAGGAGATTTCAGGAATGCCGTCATGTTTCATGATCATGCCTTACGGCCGCAAGGCGACCCAGGCTGAGCCGGGGCGTGGGCCGACCGAGATTGACTTCAACGCGTTGTGGGATCGTTGCTATGTCCCGGTTATCAAGGCGCTCAAGTATGAGCCGGTGCGCGCTGACCAGGACACCAGCGCATTGATCATCAGCGAGATGCTGGAGCGGCTCTACTTCGCCGATCTGGTGCTGGCCGACATGACGATCCCGAACGGCAACGTGTATTACGAGGTCGGTATTCGCCACGCGTCGCAGGAGACAGGGTGTGTCCTGCTCGCGGCCGACTGGTCCAAGCCACTGTTCGACGTCGCGCAGATGCGAACCATTCGATATCCGCTGCCCGAAGGCGAGATTACCGAGGCGACCGCCGTCGCCGTGCAGGGCGCGATCAAGGATCAGATCGAGGCGCGTCGTGACGGAGTTTCGCCGATGCACCAGTCGATCCCTGGCTATCCCTGCAAGGTCGATCCGGCGAAGGCGATAACCATGCGGGATCAACTCGCCGAGCAGGCCGAATTCCAGACCAAGATTCGGGCGGTGCGTGCGGCACCCAAGGCGGAGCGCATGAAGCGCGCGCAGGCACTGGTCGCCGTGGAGGCGAATCCACCCCTAAGCTACGCGAAGGCCCTCGCCTTGTTGCTGTTGTTGCGCGACTGCGTCGATACCAAAGCGGATTGGAACGTCCTGCTCGACTACACCAGCGGACTCCCCAAGCGCTTCGCGAACCAGGCGGAGGTGCAGGAAAATCGCGCATTCGCTGTTGCCCAGATAGGCGACGATGTTCGGGCCGTCGCCGAAATCCAGACACTGATTGATCTCGCGGGGCCAACGCCGGAACGCTTTGGCCTGATGGGCGGTCGCTACAAGCGCCTCTCCAAGGCACCGACGGCGAGCGCATCCGAGTGCAAGGAAGCCCTTGCCAAGGCGATCTGCTGCTATGAGCAGGGAATGGACCTTGATCTCAACGCCTATTATTGCTCCAGCAATCTGCCGCGACTCTATCGGCGGCGGGGAAAAGCAGGTGATGAGGAGCGCGCGCAGACGACCCTTCGTGCGGTCATCGCGGCCTGCGAGCGCGCGAGGCGGCTACAGATCGCCGACCGATGGTACCGCCCGACGCTGCTCGTCGCAGCTTTTGACCTGGGCGAGGCCGACAAGGCTGACGACCTTGCGGAGGATGTGATTGCCGAAGGCAAAGCCAAGTGGGAGGTCGATAGCGTGATCGAGGACCTCGAAACCACCGTTGCGCAGGTCACCGACCCCGCAAAGCGCGCGCGATTGTCCGCCATCGTCGACAAGATCAAGACAGCCTGATCGCGCGCGTCTTGCATTCCGGCGTCAGCCGAGCCGCATCGACAGCTCGACGTCTCCGCCGAACGGCACCGACAGGTAGCCGTTCGCCGGCGCGCGCACCCGCGCCAGATAGTCGGGGCTGTAGTCGGCGTTGTCGGCGACGACGAAGGCGCCGGGCTTCAGGCGGCTCTCGACGAGATCGAGGATGTCGGGATAGAGCGCCTTGGCGCCGTCGAGCAGCACGAGGTCGATCGTATCGGGCAGACCGGTGCGCAGCGTCGTGAGCGCGTCGCCTTCGCGGATCTCGATGAGGTCGTCGAGACCACCGGCGACGAGATTGTCGCGGGCGCGCGCCACCTTGGACGGCTCGAACTCGCTGGTGATCAGGTGTCCGCCGCCATTGTCGCGCAGCGCGGCGGCAAGATGCAGCGTCGAGATCCCGAACGAGGTGCCGAATTCGACGATGTTGCGCGCGCGAGCGCCGCGCGCCAGCATGTAGAGCAGCGCGCCGGTGTCGCGCGAGACCGCGAGCGGCGCATTCTTGAACCGCTCGTAGAGCGCGCGGTAGTCGGTCCTGCTCTGCATCAGGCGATCCCGTTCCTCGTCGGAAAGGTCGGCGACCGCGAGCTGGGTTTGCTCCACCGCGGCGGAAGCCTGCTCGAACAGGCGATCGAGCAAGCCCGCGAGTTTCGGTGAGGTGAGGGTGGTCATATCTGGTCTCCGGTTCGTCAACGGCGCGTCCTTGCGCCTCGCCAGAAATACGAATAATTAGTCGCATTCGCTAATCGCATTCCCCAAAGTGCTCATAGGGCGTCCATGGCCAGGCGGCGAACGTCTTCAATTTCCTCGCGAAAGCAGCCGCAACAGGCCCGCTCGAGCGAGCTCGTCGCGGCCATTCTCGATGCCGCTGTTCAGGTTTTGACGAAGGAGGGGGCGCAGCGTTTCACCACGGCGCGGGTGGCCGAGAGGGCCGGCGTCAGCGTCGGCTCGCTGTACCAGTATTTCCCGAACAAGGCCTCGATCCTGTTCCGGCTACAGAGCGACGAGTGGCGGCAGACCACGGTGATGCTGCGCGATATCCTCGAAGACGCCACGCGGCCGCCCCTGGACCGGCTGCGCGCGCTGGTGCACGCCTTCATCCGTTCCGAATGCGAGGAGGCCGCGGTGCGCGTCGCGCTCAATGACGCAGCCCCGCTCTATCGTGACGCGCCCGAAGCGCGCGAGGTGCGGGCATCGGGCGAGCGCATCGTCGCGGTCTTCATGCGCGAGGCTTTGCCGGACGCTTCCGACGCGATCCGCGCGACGGCCGGCGGTCTGATCACGACGACGCTGAGCACGGTCGGCAAGCATTTCTCGGAAAGCCCGCGAACGCGCGCGGAGATCAAGGCCCATGCCGACGCCATGGCCGACATGTTCTGCGCCTATCTCAGGCATCTCCGGGATCGTTGAGGCGGGCACGCCGAGTGGAGACGTGCGCCTCGCCGATGAATACATGCCGGCGCGTCCGCCGTCCCAGATACGTCAGAGAGCGACCGCTAACTCATTGCAGTTGCTTGCGATTAAGCGCGTATCTCGAATTGTGTATCAATTTCAGAAATAAATTGTTAATAAATAGAAATACTAAGCAATAATAGTTGGGAGAGTGAGATGAATTTCAAATACGTCATCGCCGCGCTCGCACTTGGCCTCATGTCAGGCACGGCCAGCGCCGACACCTACACCAGCGTGAATTTCTCGGGCGGAATATTCGGCGGCAACGCGAATGTCTCGGCCCCGTTCACCGGCGTCGTGTCGCCGGGCGACACCTATGCGGGCTCATTCGTCTACGACAACAATCTGGTGCCCGGCGCGGGCAGCGGATTTGTGAATGTCTTTCTGTCGAGTTTTCCTAACGCCGTTCCATCGATCAGCTTCAGCGTGAACGGCCACAACTTCACGGTCACCGATCCGAATGCGGCCATTCAGTACAACAACGGCCAGTTCAACGGATTTTCGATCAATGACGAGTTCAACTTCTCCGGCAACGCCTACCTGCTGCAAGTGAACGGTGGGATCATCAGCGTCGTGCTTGCCAGCGACCCGATAGGGCACAGCTACGTGAATGGCTATGTCAACATCGGGAACGGGAGCCTGACCGGTCAAACACCATTCGTTCCGCAGGTTGCCGCCATCCCCGAGCCCTCGACATGGGCGATGATGATCCTGGGCTTCGCGGGGATCGGGTTCATGGTCTATCGCCGCCGCAATGCGCCAGCGATGGCGTGAGTTGCGGGGACTGTCGAGACCGTTGCGGCAAGCAAGCTGGAGTGTTCTCGAGCGAGGCCGTCGCTGCTTCGCGTGAACAAGCGCATCGGAAAAGCAATCTGGAGCAACGGTTCTGATCCAATCAGAACCGTTGTACGGCTAGACGGCCGTCTCGTATCCGATGTCGAAATCGGACGCGGCGTTGCCACCGCGCATTCCGACATTCTCGCGCGCCACCTCGATCAGGATGATCTTGATGTCGTTGGCCGGCACGCCGAACCGCGCCAGGTTCTCGACGATGGCCTTGTAGAGCGCGCGCTTTGTCGCAACGGATCGGCCGGGAAACATCGTGATCTCGATATGCGTGAACCGCTCACCGGTCCAATCCGGGATCGAGAAACTGTCCGGCGCGTGCTGAACAAGGCGTAGGATCTTGTCATGCACCGGCGTTCGCAATGTCTCGCTGATCGCATCCTGAATGGCAGCCAGAAATTCGCTGCCTTGGCCGGCGAGCCAGCCTTCGCGTATCTCAACCAGAACGTCAGGCATATCGCTCCCCCCGGAACACCCGCCGATTGTCGAAATTGCTGCGAGCGTATCGGACGCTGCGGCGGTGACAATTCGGATGTTCCGACGGCTCGCTTCGGCCGTGCCGAAGCTGCTCCCGGCGTTGTGCGGATCGCTTGATCCAGCCTCGGCGATGCTGCCGGCTCGAACGCGACCGTGATGTCTACAGATAGTGCTTGGCGGCCAACAGGAATCCGAGCACCCCGCCCGTCACCACGAAAACGGTCATGCCATTGCGGAGGCTGACGCAAGCAGCCGACCAATAAGGAGTGGTCCGGGAGGAGGCCGCGACTTTCTTCGATCTTTGAGGCACGCCTGCGTATTCCTGAAAAGGCGCCGCCACCCGGTCAACGCAGGTGACGACGCCCGTCTGAGGGCTTCAGGGCGAAACCCTGACTCAGCGTAAGCCGTGATGATGAACGGTTCGTATATCGCTGCGGGTTGCAAGCTCGCACGAGGACATCAGCATCGCGAGTTCCGCGGAGCTTCGGTTCCGATTGAGTTGGAATCGAAGCTCCGGACTCATTCTCCTCGCGCGAACCCGTTGTCGAGTTTCGCGCGACAGCGCGCTAGAACGAAGCGTAGGCGTTTCGGAACGCGATGGCGCCGGCCAGCGAGCGCGGCCGCGTGCGCACCGCATGTCCATCGTTGCCGCTGGTGACGATCCACTGGCCATTCTCGTGGCCGACGATCTTGCCGACGTGGTGACGCCAGACGACGATCGCGCCGACCGAAGGACCGCCGGCATTGCTGCCGTAGCGTGCCCAGGATCGCGCCAGATTGTACTGCGGACCCGGATCGCTGCCGACCTGGGTGCGCATGAACCAGCCGCACCACGCGGCCGGGCGACCGGAATGTGCGTGTGCATAGTGTCGATGATGATGGCGGCCGCGCGCTTCGGCAGCAGACGAAGCAAAGGCCAGGAGCACGGCGACAGCCGCAAGAGTTTTACGCATTACAAAGTCCTCTTGTTGTTGGCAGACCATCCTGATTGTGGGAGGGGCGCAGCGATGATCTGCGATTAGGTTGCGAAGCGACCGCATCGGCCGGGCGACGCAAAACAGAGGCGGGGACATGGCCCGCTCGGGCCTTTAAGAAACGGGCTATGGCCAAAATATGGCGCAGAGCGCGCCGGCATGGAGGTCTGCGCCGACGCCATGGCCAAGATGTTCATGCCTGTCGAAACGGTCCCGCGCCCGCCTCGCGTGGTTCGCGCTGCGAGCGAAAAAGCGTGACTGGATTGTTGCCGATCCCCCGCCGATTCCGCGGAGCGGCCCGGCTGGTGCGGCTCGCTGACGCGTCTGTGTCTTGACGGTTCGCAACATCGGGGACGACACTGGCGTCAACCAACAACGAGCTCGTAGGCATCTGGTCACGTTCCCGGAGAGGACACCATGTCGAAGCGAAGCAGCTCGCGCCGCGATGGCGCGCCCGATTCCAGCCGCCGGAATTTCCTGAAAGGAGCGACGATCGCCGGCGCGGCCGCGCTGAGTACGCCGGCCGCGGCCAATGCCGCGATCCCGGCGCTTCCGGAAGAGCGTCCCAAGGCTGCGCCTCCCGGAGCGCGGCTCGCGGCCGCCGACGCGGCGCCGCCGCCGGCCGATCCGGTCAATCAGACGTCGAGCGGCGGCGACTTCATGGTCGACGTGCTGAAGACGCTCGACATCGACTATCTCGCGATGAACTGCGCGTCGAGCTTCCGCGGCCTGCACGAGGCTGTCATCAATCATGGCGGCAACAGGAAGCCCGAGATCATCACCTGCCCGCATGAAGAGATCGCGGTGCATATGGGCCAGGGCTACGCCAAGATGGAAGGCAAGCCGCTCGCCATGATCTGCCACGGCGTGGTCGGGCTCCAGCATGCCTCGATGGCGATGTACAACGCCTGGTGCGACCGCGTCCCCGTCATCGTGATGGGCGGCAACATCATGGAGGGCGACAAGCGCGCGCCGGGCGCCGAATGGCCACATTCGGCGATCGATCCCGCGGCGTTGACGCGCGACTTCGTCAAATGGGACGATCAGCCGGCCTCGCTCCAGCATTTCGCTGAATCGGCGGTGCGCGCCTACAAGATTTCGACCACGCCGCCGATGGCGCCGGTGATGCTGTCGCTCGACCAGGAATTGCAGGAAAACCCGATCGAGAATCGCGACCGCCTGCGCATCCCGAAATTCACCGCCGCGGTCCCGCCGCAAGGCGACGACGCGGCGCTGGCCGAGCTCGCCAAAATGCTGGTCGCGGCCGACAACCCGGTGATCCTGTGCGACCGCATGGCGCGCACGCCGGCCGGCATGCCGCGTCTGGTCGAGCTCGCGGAGACATTGCAATGCGCCGTGATCGACAATTACGGCCGCATGAACTTCCCCTCTCGCCATCCGCTCAACCAGTCGTTCCGGCGCTCGATCCTGTCGCAGGCCGATCTGATCCTGGCGATGGAGGTCAACGATATCTGGGGCACGCTCAGCGATTTCCACGATCGCATCGTGCGCACCTCGGAGCCGCGCTACAAGAAGACCGCCAGGATCGTCACGCTCGGCACCCGCGGCCTCTACATGAAGGCCAACTACCAGGATCTCGGCCGCTACCAAGAGGTCGACCTCGACATATCCGGCGACGCCGAGGCAAGCCTGCCGACATTGACCGAGCAGGTGAAGCGCCAGATCGACGAGGGCCGCAAGGCGGCGTTCGACGCGCGCGGCAAGAAGCTCGCGGCGGCCAAGCTCGCCACCGTCGAGCAGGCGAAGCTCGACGCCACGATCGGTTGGGACGCGAGCCCGATCACCACGGCGCGGCTGTGCGCCGAGCTCTACAGCCAGATCAAGGACGAGGATTGGTCGCTGGTCGGCACCTCGATCGGCCTGGCATGGCCGCATCGCTTGTGGGATTTCAAGAAGCCTTATCAATGGAACGGCGTCGCCGGCGGTGGCGGTGTCGGCTATACCCTGCCGGCCTCGCTGGGCGCTGCGCTCGCCAACAAGCGGCATGGACGATTGACGGTTGCGATCGGCGGCGACGGCGATTTCATGTTCGTGCCGTCGACGCTATGGACCGCCGCGCATCACCAGATCCCGATGCTCTACATCGTGCACAACAACCGCGCCTATCATCAGGAATACATGTACCTGCAGGCGATGGCAGCGCGCCATGGCCGCGGCATCACCAACACCGATATCGGCACCACGATCAAGGATCCCTTCGTCGACTACGCGACGCTCGCCAAGGGGTTCGGCGTCTATGGCGAGGGCCCGATCAACGACCCGAACCAGCTTGCGCCGGCGCTGAAGCGTGCGATCGCCATGGTCAAGGGCGGCCAGCCGGCGCTGCTCGACGTCGTGATGGATCAGCGTTGAGGGGGATGGCGATGATGACGATCGGTCGATCCGTGATACGCCTCGCAACCGTCGCCGCGATCGCGGGGGCATTCGCCGCCGGTGGCGGCATCGCCGCGCGCGCCGATGACGCGTCGCCGGCTGGCGATCCCGTCAACGGCAAGCGGCTCTACCTCGCCGACGGCTGCTTCGAATGCCACGGCCGCGCCGGGCAGGGCGGCCGCTTTAACTATCTGACGCCTGCGCTGGCGCAGATCGCGCTGCCGGTGGAGTCCTTCATCGCCTTCCTGCGCGAGGCGCCGAACGACATGCCGTCGTTCTCGGCCGACGTGCTGTCGGACAAGGATGCCGCCGACATCCACGCCTATCTCAGCTCGCTGCCTGGTCCGAAGGCGCTCAAGGACATTCCGCCGATCCTCAACCAGTAGGGCCTCGCACTCGTCACCAGCGGTAGGAGACGCTGCCGATCACGGCCCGTCCGGGGCCAAGCCAGCAGGCGTAGGTTTCGAAGCACATGCCGTTGCGTCGATCGAACAGGTTGGTGCCATTGACGGCGAACCGCCAATGCTTCTGATATTCGTAGGACAGCGTGGCGTCGATCAGCGCATATCCCGGGACCCTGAATGTGTTGAGATTGTCGCCCCAGGTCTCTCCGATGTAACGAACGCCGGCGCCGAGGCCGAAGCCCGCCAGCATGCCGTCGTTGAAATGATATTTGGCCCATAACGACGCCATGTCGGTCGGCGTGTTGTAGGGCGTCTTGCCCTGGGTGTCGTCGTTCGCCTTGGTGAATTTCACCTCCTGACGGGTGTAGGCTGCCGTCAGGTCGAGGCCTTCGGTCAGGCTGACCAGTGCCTCGAGCTCGATGCCGCGCGACCGGGTCTCGCCGACCGCCACGGAGTAGAGCGGATTGACCGGATCGGCCGTCAGACCGTTCTGCTGTCTGATATCGAAGGCCGCGACCGTGAACATGCTGCGCGAGCCGGGCGGCTGGAATTTGAGGCCGACCTCGTTCTGGGTGCCGGTCAGCGGCTTGAAGCCCTGTCCGTTGCGGTCCGAGCCGATTTGCGGAATGAACGACTGCGCATAGTTGTAATAGGGTGCGAAGCCGCTGTCGAAATTGTAGATGGCGCCGACGCGGCCGCTGAACGCGCTGTCGTTCTGCTTGCTGGTGACGTCGTTGACCTGCTCATACTGGCTGGTCCGCGCGAAATCCTCCCGACCGCCGAGCACGACGGTGAGGCGTCCGAGCTTGATCTGGTCCTGCGCATAGATGCCGGCCTGCGAGGAGTTTCCCTGCAGGCGGGTGTCGTTATAGTCCGGAGCAACGAAGCTCTGGAAATACACCGGATTGAAGATGTTCAGATCCGGCAGCGATCCGTAACCCTTCATCACACTGGTGTCTTGATATTGGTAATCGACGCCAAAGAGCAGCGTGTGATCGAGAATGCCGGTCGAGATCTTCTTCTCGGCCTGGTTGTCGACGTGGAAGGTCGTGAGCGTGGCTTGGGCTAGTCCGCTCAGGCGACTGAGCGACACGTGGTCGGACGCCAGTCCCGGATACCACCCGAAGGTCGCCTTGGAGGCGAAGTCGAGATGCGCGACCCGCATATTCTGCCGGAAGGTCCAATCCTCATCGGTCTTGTGCTCGAACTGATAGCCGATGGAATATTGGTTCTTGGTCGTTGCGTTGTAGTTTGGATCTCCGCCGAAGAAGCTGTTGGACAGGCGCCCATACGGATTCGGCAGGAAGGTGCCTGATGCCGGCAGATAGCCGGCGACGCCGCCGGTAGAGATGTGCATGTAGGTCGCTTCGATGTTGAGCTTGGTCGAGGCGTCCGGCTGATATGTGATCTGCGGCTGGAGGTAGACCCGATCATCCGGCATGTAGTGGACATAGCTGTCGCTGTCGCGCGCAACTCCGGTGAACCGATAGAGCAAGGTGTGGTCGTCGTTGGCCGGACCGCTGAGGTCGAACTGCACCTGCTTGCGGTTGAAGGTGCCGAACTGGACTCCGATTTCGTGAAACGGGTCCTCGGTGGGCTTCTTGCTGATCAGGCTGACCAGTCCGCCGGGATAGTTCTGGCCGAACAGGACCGAACTCGGTCCCTTCAGGATGTCGACGCGCTCCAGCGCGTAAGGCTCCGCCGACCAGGAGGTGTCGGGGCTCTCGATGCGCGGCAGGCCGAGGCCGTCCAGATAGAATCCGGACGTCGACTGATTGAAGCCGCGGATCGAATACCAGTCCATGCGCGCATCCGGTCCGTAGAGATCGGTCTGGACACCGGCGGTGTACCTCATCGCATCGTTGACGGTCTGAGCGTCCCGGTCGGCGATCTGCTTGCGCGTCACCACCGAGATCGACTGCGGTGTCTCCATGATCGGTGCGTCGGTCTTGGTTGCCGCGGCGCTGCGCGATGCGACATAATCCTGCACCGGTCCCCAAGCGGTTTCCGGTCGTTGCGGTGTCGTGTTGCCGTTCGCCACCGGCGGCGCGCTCCTGCCGCGGCTCGCATTTCGTCGGCCGCGAACAATGGAGCGGGACGACTGGCCGGCCTGGATCGATTTCGGTGCATTCCGTTTTGCCGGGCGGGCCTGGACTTCGATCGGCGGCAGCGATGTTGCGCCGGACATCGGTGCGGTGGTTTGAGCCGAAGCGCTTTGGACCAGACAGAACCCGAATGCCAGACAACTCGAGGCAGCGATTGCGCCTTGGACGGCGCTATTCTTGAACAACATTGAAAAGTACGCTCCGGACTTGAACGAAGAGAATCCGGACTTGCTCTAGCTCGACGTCGCTTCTGCGCAATCCACGCTCGCCTAGAAGCTTTCCAAGTCAGGCGGTTGTGCGCTGATTGTTGCTTCGCGATCGCACGGTGTTCGACTTAGAGCGATTCAATTTCGGTCTGGCGCCGCGGCGCGTACTCGATTTCGAGCGCACCTGGCCGCGTGGTGCAGCTACGCGACGTCGACCGGTCGCGCTGGGCGTAGGCAGGCCAAGCCTAGGTCAGAGGTCGCCGCGGCCGAGCAGCGCGTGCAGTGCGGCTTGCCGCATGATCGAGAAGATCGACTGCTCGTCCAGGCCTTTCTTGAGCGTCGCCGCCGTGTTGAGCATGGAGAACACGGCCTGCGTCAACAGTCGTGCCTCGGCTTCGGACAGGTCGGGCCGCAGCGGGGCTACGACAGAGACCCACTCTTCGGCGTACAGCGCCATCTCGCGGCGGATCCTTCGGCGGTCGTGTTCGGGAAGAGCGTGCTCGTTTTTAGTGAAGATGAGCGTGCTCGGCGGTCCTTGCAGGATGAGCCGGATGTGGGATTCGACCATCGCCACGATCGCTGCCTTGGGTTCCCTGGTCGTCTCCGCGATTCGTTTTGCGACCTCGTGCACGACCTGCGTCGGCTCCTCCAGAACCGCGATCAGCAAGGCCTGCTTGTTCTGGAAGTGGCGATAGAGTCCGGGACCGGTGATGCCGGCGCGCGCAGAGATCATCTCGACGGTCACTGCGTCGTAGGAGTGATGCAGGAAGAACTCGGCGGCGACCGAGATCAACTGCTCGCGCCGCCGGCTCCTGGATGCGCGCTTGATCGGGAGTGTCTGGATGTTCATCGCGACAAACCGTACCGCACGGCGGGCGCGAAGCAACCCGCTATCCTTCGCTCCGGCGTGATCCTTCGCGGCCTCGGCGTTCCGATCATGGAAACGTCTCCTCTTCTGCCAAAAGTAAATACGTACTAACTTTATTGACGGCTACCGGATTCGCCAAACAGGGGGCGGGCATCTGATTCCATACGCTCGTTTCGCAGAAAAGTCCGATAATAATAGCATTAGGCTCTAAGATGGGTTCTAAGCAGCCAGCACCAAAAGGCCGTTGACAAGACGCGATAGCTGACAATAAAGTTAGTTCGGATTAACATTAAGGTGCAGAGGAGGCACAACGCATGCGGTTCATCTTCTTCAGCGAAGGGGAAACCCAGCCGGGACACACCCACGCGCACCGCTATCGCGAGCTCATCGATGAAGTGATTCTGGCGGAGAAAGTCGGATTCGATGCGTTCGGGTGCTCCGAACAGCATTTCGCGATCGGCACGGCTTCGACCTCCGCTCCCGAGGTGATCTACCCGTACATGATGGCGCTCACGAGCAGAATCCAGTTCATCCACCTGATCACGCCGCTGCCCAAGAAGATCAATCACGCGCTCCGCGTCGCGGAGCGGCTGGCGACCGAAGACATCCTGTCGAACGGCCGCGTCGGGCTCGCCGTCGGGCGCGGCAACACCACCCTCGCGCTGCACGCCTTCGAGGTCGACCCCGCGGAGACCAAGGCGCAGCAGATGGAGGGCATCGAGGTCATCCGCCGGGCCCTGTCGAACGACATCTTCTCTTTCGTCGGCGAGCACTACAAGATTCCGCCGCGCAGCCTGACGCCCAAGCACGTGACGCTACCCTATCCGCCAATGATGATGGCGACCGCGAGCCCGCAATCGATCGCCGCCGCGGCGCATATGGGCATCGGCGCCATGATGGGCGGCGGCTATAACGGGTTCGCCTCCGTCCAGAGGTCGGCCGAGCTCTATGACAAGGAGCTGGCGAGTGCCGTGCATGTTTACCCGGTGCAGGCGCAGAAGGTCGCCGTGATTTCCGGCGGAATGCATTGCGCCGATACAAATGAGGAGGCGGAGCGGTGGGCGGCGACGCTGGCCCATAGCGTCGCCTTGTCAATCGACGCCTATGAGCGGCTGGCGAAACTGTCCGCCGACTACGGATCGCTCGGCGAGATCAAGAACATCGACTTCAAGAACGAGCGCTATTTGTTCGACGAGTCCGGGAGCTTCATCGTCGGCGACGTCGAGACCTGCATCAGGCAGGTCCAACGGTACGTCGACATGGGCATCGACGCGCTCGCGCTGCGCATCGACGGCATGCCGCACAAGGAGCTGATGAAGTCGATCGAGCTGTTCGGCAAGTACGTCATCCCGAGGTTCAAAAACCCCCGGTCGGTCGTGCGTGCGTCCGACGCGATCCTTGCCGACATCCGCGCCGCCCGCCCCGACCACTATGCCGAGCGCGAGGCCTTTGAAAATGCCAAGGCGGCCGCCGGGACGGTCGATGGATCCGTCCGTAATTCGGCGGCTTCGGCCTGACGCCTATCTGAACAACGGGAGACTGAAAATGAAAGATAAAAAGTACGTGGGCTTGCTCGTGGAGATACGTCCGAGCGGTGTGGCCGTCATCACCATGAACCGGCCCGAGATACTCAATGCCATCGATTGGCCTATGCATGCCGCGTTGGAGGAGCTGTTCGTGGATCTCGATAACGATCCCGCGGTGAAGGCTATCGTCCTTACCGGCGCTGGTCGTGGGTTCTGCTCAGGCGGCGATCAGAACGCGCTCGATCAGGGCATACATAAGATATCGCCGACGCGCTCGGGCCGACACCTCATTAGAAACATCCTTGAGGTGGAGTCCCCCGTCATTGCCGCCGTGAACGGCGTGGCGGTCGGGTTGGGCGCCACGCTCGCTCTGTTCTGCGACGTTATCTTTGCCCAGCCAAGCGCTCGTTTCGCCGATACGCATGTGACGGCCGGCGTCGTCGCCGGCGACGGCGGTGCTGTCATATGGCCGCTTCTTCTGGGCCCGGCGCGGGCCAAGCATTACTTGATGACCGGTGAATTCATTTCGGCGGAAGACGCGGCGGCAGCGGGGATGATCAACAAGGTCGTGCCGGAAGGCACCGTTCTCGAGTATGCGATCGGATATGCCGAACTGCTCGCGAGCGGTCCCCGTAGCGCAATCATCTGGACCAAGTACAGCGTCAACAAGCTGATCAAGGAACAGGCGCATCTCAATCTCGACACCGCGGGTGCGCTCGAGACGCTTACGTTCAATAGCCCCGAGCGGAAAGAGGCCGTCGCGGCCTTCCGGGAGAAGCGCAAGCGCTTCGCAGAAGGCACAAGCTGACGGGCTCGTTGCGTAGCGTATGCGCTCTTTGCGGGCGCGGTGCTTGCTGCGCTCCACGCCGGCTCGGATTCCCTGAGATCAGACAGAGACGCATTCGATGACGGTCCGATACGAGAGCGAGGCGGCGACCGGACTGCGGACGGCCGGCCACGACGGCGTCCTGGTCGCAACGCTCGACAGGCCGCCAGCCAACGCCCTGAACCGTCCGCTGCTGCTCGCCATGATCGCGCTGTTCCGAGACCGCGGCGAGGGCGACCCGCCGCCGGTGGTGATCACCGGCGCCGGCGATCGGTTCTTCTGCGCCGGCGGCGACATCAAGGAGGTGGACGGAGCTGCCGCCGGCCCGATCCAACAGCGGATGCGGGGATTCCACAATCTGCTCGTCGCGATGGAGCGATACCGGGCTCCGGTGATCGCCGCCGTCAACGGCGACTGCGTCGGCGGCGGCGTCGAGTACGCGCTGTTCGCGGACGCGGTGCTCGCGGCGCCGCACGCCCGGTTCGGATTCCCCGAGATCAGACATGGCCTGCTGCCCGCTGACAAAGGCATCCAGCGCCTCATCCGGTTGATCGGAATGCGGCGCGCGCGTGACCTGCTGCTGAGTGGTGAACTGATCGGTGCCGAGGAGGCGGCGCGGTGGGGGCTCGTCGACGCCATTATCGAGCCCGGCCGACTGATGATCGAAGCGCTCGATCGTGCCCGAGAGGCCGGGCGTCGAGCGCCGGTGCTCTATGCGGCGCTCAAGCATGCCGTCAACGACTACGACGACATCGAGGACCAACAGCGAGCCGACGTCACGCTCGCCAAGGCTGCCTCCTGGATCGACGACCCCGTGGCCCGGAGCCTCCGAGAAGGATGGAGGAAGCAGCGGGCGCCGTCGCGGTCTTCCGACGGAACGCCGCCGGCACTGAACACCACACCAGACCACACGTAGGCCAGCCAGGCCTGCCATTAGGAAATGGAGCGATATGATGGTCACGAATACCGTCCCCGCAGCCGATGCCCGCGCCCGGCAGGTGCCCGTCCTGAGCGGCGTCACCGACATCGGCGTTGCCAACTTCGAGGCCGTCGACCGCACCTTCGCCCAGATGGTGCAGGACCGCGCGGAAGTCGAACCCGAGGAGGTCGCGTTCTGCCAGTGGGACGGGACGCGCGCGATCCCGACCAGTTGGGCGCAGTACGCTTCGGCCGTACGCGAGGTCACGCTCGGCCTGGCTGCCCTCGGCGTCGCGCCCGGGGACAGGGTCGCCATCATGGCGTCGGGCCGCACCGAATGGGTCATGACGGCGCTCGGCATCCTGTCGGCCGGGGCGATCCCGGTGGGCGTCTACCCCACGAGCTCCCCTGCTGAGGTGAGGCAGCTCGTCGGGCACAGCGAGGCCATCGCCATCGTGGTCGGCGATGTCGCCGACGTCGCAAAGGTCGCCGCAATCGCCTCGGAGCTCCCCGCGCTGCGCGCCGTGATCAGCTTCGATGATGCCCCGTCGGGGTTGCCCGAAACGGTCGTCAGCAGGACATGGGCCGACCTGCGCGAGACCGGTCGAGCCCATGACGCGGCCAACCCGGCGCTGTTCGACCAACGCCTCGCCGGCGGAAACATCGACCAGCCGGCAGCCTTGTTCTACACCTCAGGCTCTACCGGAGCTCCCAAGGGGGTTGTCCACACCCACCGCACCCTGCAGTACTCGGTGCTCGGCTCCGCCGTGCTCAACCCCGAGCTGACCACGACCCGCCGCGACTCGCTCAGCTTCCTGGGCTGTCATTCGGCCTGCAATATTGACCCCCTAAGCCGGGGGATCGGCGTCCAAAATTGACCCCCTAATGTTGGTCTGTTGCGCTGCCTGCTTCTTAACAAAGCAGGTGGTCGGAGATGCTGATCGT